>Ga0209794_1000106_pt1 | contig 211454 bp, 190 predicted proteins | sample EBPBio232013_DNA_FD_185869 | JGI IMG/M metagenome (GOLD analysis project Ga0209794, IMG submission 185869) | Wastewater treatment Type I Accumulibacter community from EBPR Bioreactor in Madison, WI, USA - Reactor 1_5/23/2013_ DNA (SPAdes)... | ecosystem: Engineered > Bioreactor > EBPR >...
CCGCCCGACGTTTCGCGCCCGCTCGTCCAGCAGCCGCCCCATCGTCAGGCTGGGGATCACGATCAGCAGGGCCCCCATCAGCAGCCAGAGTCGCAGGGTCCAGAGGTTGGGCGGCGACAGGTTCCAGCCGCTGCGCGGAATGGCCGAGATCTGCCAGGTGCCGAAGGGCAGGGTGATCGGCATCTGCACCGGATTCTGTTCCAGGATCGCCGGATCGCCGAAAAAGACCTGTCCACGCGGCCCGGTCGCGTTTGCGCCCCGCAGGGCTACCTGGATCGGCAGGGCGTCATCGACGAGGCCCGTCGCGGCATAGAAGCGGTCGGCCTCGATCACCGCCGAGACCAGACCCCAGAACCGGCCGCCGTCGGTGCCGTCCGGGATGAATACCGGAAAGCGGCTGATGAATCCGACCCCGCCCTGCACCAGATTCACCGGACCCGCCAGCACCAGCTCGCCGCTGTCACGCGCCCGGGTGGCGGCCTCCCGTTGGGTTTCGTTCTCCAGATAATTCAGACCGATGGCCGCCGCGTTTCCTTCCATCGGATAGACGTAGCGGATCACCATGTCCGGGGCGACGGCAAGGCTGCGGATCAGCGAATCGCGATCGGCCAGTGCCGAGGCCAGTTCCTCGAAGCGCTCCGGGCTCATGTCAGGCTCGGTGGTGAGCGTCGCGATCAGACCGCGAATGAGCTGGATGTTCGAGGTGAGCGTGCCTTCGATATGCGCGCGCAGCACACTGGTCGTGGCCAGGACTTCCTGCCGCATGGCCTGCTGATACACCGCCCGGTTCTGCGACTCGGCAAAGATCCAGACCAGGCAGACGACAACGATCGAAATCGCGGCGGGCAGGTTGGTTATGCGGACGATGCGGCGCATCCCATGCTTCCAAGTTGGCAGTCACTTGATCTCATGAGGATCCTGCGCCCTGTTTCGTTCGAGGTTCTGGCGGTGTCGGCCCGTTCTGACGCTCATGAGCTTGGTTTACCACGTTCTGCCGGGCAATCCCACCACCCTTGCCAGACTCCCTCGAGTCACTCGCTCGATGGCAAGGGGCTGCTCGGGTCTATGCGTTCTTCGGGACAACCAGCGCCGGGGACAATGATCGCGCTGCGTGTTTACCCCGGTAAACATGCAGGATGAACCGCCCCTGTTACCCGGGTATACAGGCCCCGCCCCTGTGGCGGCGATCACTTGGGGGCTTCGCCAGGGATCGGAACATCCGGCAAAGGTTCAGGCCCCGATCCCGCGCGGTGTTGAGAAGTGCCCGCAGATAGGCGCCGGGATTGCGAATGCGGTTGAAGGCTTCGACCAGGCCGATGATGGCAAGGGCGCTGCCATGGGGTCCCAATCGCGCCTTGGCTTCCTGCAAGATCGGGCGATCAAGGCCGATGGCGGGGCCCAGCAGGGCGGATAGCTGGATCACCTCGTGCCAGCTTCGCGGTTCTTCGGTGGCCATGGCCCGGGCCGAGGGCGCCAGGTTCATGCATTCGGCGACGGTCAGGTCGTCGTGATCCTCTGCAGCTTTCTCAGCCTGCTTCTTATTCAAGGATTCTTTATCCGAACTCTGAATATGCCGGTCATTCTGGCCGTCGCTGGCGGTCAGAATCGGCGTTTCGGGACGGGTTGGAGAGGGCAGGGCAGGGGCTTCGGCGGTTTCAAGCAGGCGGTGAAGCAGCGCCTCCAGCCGTTCGCTGGTCAGGGTACGGCGCAGCGACAGGCGGCATTCTTCGACCAAGTCCGGCGGCGTGGCCGAGCCCGCGTGATAGAGCGCGTCGCGAAGCCGTGCCTTCAGCACGGCGATGCGCTGCCCTTCGCGTGCGCAATCTTCGGCCAGCGCCTCGAGATGCGACTGGATTGCGAAGAGCGGTTCCAGGTCCAGCCCATAGGCCAGTTGCGTGACATTCTCCGCGTCGCGAACCCGGTATCGCTTGCCATTGGGGCTGTGGCGACGCGCCAGCAGACCTTTGCTTTCCAGATGGGCCAGTCGCCGCCGCAGGGTGCGTTCGTCGATCCCGTCGCAGCGGTCAATCAGTACCCGGTTTGAGGCAAAGACCATCCGTTGCGATGCCGAATCGGGCAGCAGTGACAGGAGTCCCCGCAATACGGCGATGTCCCGGTCGCGCAGGGCCAGCCGGGGTCGGCAGCGGCGCACAAGGTCCAGAAGATGCCAGCGCAGGTCGCTGGCCGGTGTCGTCGTCGGGGTATGCGCCAAAGGGCGCCGGACGTGCCGGAGCACGGGCGTCGACAGGATTTGCTGCATAGCGTTTCAGGCGGATCCGACACAGGCCGTCCGACAGAGCCCTTTGGCGAGGGCCCGAGAGGTCGAAAGAGGGGAAATCAGCCCAGGAAGCAGGCACAAAAAATCCGGCCATCGCGATGCGATGTTGCGTGCGAATCGGGCCTGCGCTAGAATGCTCGTGCTAGAAGTTGAGCATGCTCAGGGTTGGCGCCCTGTGGTTTGCGCGGGCCTTCCGGGTGGTTTCCATTCGGGAGGCCTATCCTTTTCCGTCAATGCTCCTTTGTGGTTGCGGGTGAATCGTCGCTCTCGGTCCGGGCAAGAAAACCCTGATAGAGCTGCGCCAGCGCTTCGGTCGGATGGCGGGACAGCCAAGCGGCAAAGGCGCTATCGGGTGCGGCGGGCTGGAACGTCACGGCGCCCTTGCGCAGCGTGACGGTCCCGAGGGGCGACCCATCCGGCGCCGGCACTGTCAGCGGCTCAGCAGGCGTGCGGGGCTTCGATGGGCTTTGCAGTGCCTTCGCCCAAGCCTCGAATCGCTGGTCCGAGGACAGCTCCGCGGCGAACGGGGCTGGGTGGATGTCCCGCGCGTCGACCCCTTGCGCCAGAACGCGGGTGGCGAGGTCATACCAGCGCTTCCAGCCGACCGAAGGCGCGGCGCCGATCCGTTCGATCACGTCGCGCGGAAAGGCCTCTCGAACCTTGCGCATATGCGAGGTGTGGCTGCGGTTCACGTTCAGCGCGTCCTGCACGACCTTGGCGGAATAGCCCGCCTCCTCAAGATCGCCGGCAAAAAGCGCCTTCTCGATGAAGGACGGGTCCTTGCGGAGGTTGTTTTCCTGCCCCTGGGCGAGAACCGCCTCTTCATCGGACAGCGTGCGGATCAGCGCCTTGACCGGCTTGCCAAGCGATCGGAGCGCGGCGAGGCGGCGGCGGCCGTAGACAACCTGATACCGTCCGCTGAGCTGGGGATGGGGGCGCAGCAGGATCGGAACCTGCTGGCCGTGCCGGTCGATGCTGTCGCGCAGCGCCGCCAGATCCTCGTCCAGCGGCGCCAGGCGGTCCTTCAGTCCGGTGTCTTCGACCAGATCCGGGTTGATCTCTTGCACCGACCGGCTGCCCAGGGTGCGCAGATCGTTGCGGATCGCCGCGACCGGACCCGAGCTCTGGAACACCTCGGGCATGCTGGACGCGGCGCCGGGCACCGTCTTGGGCGTATCGGCCTCGCTGCGGGTGGGGGCGATCCCCTCGAACATGTTCTTGCGGGCCATGTCAGGACCTCCCCCAGGCGGTGTGAACTTCCTGTTCCAATTCGCGCGCCACGGCGTTCACCGATTCCATCGCACGGTCATAGGTATTGCGGATCATGCTGCCGCGGCCGACCTCGAACAGGGTTTGATGGGTCAGGCCGGCGTCGGAAATGGCGGTCGACTTCAGGAAGGCCTGGGTCATCACCCGTTTCCCGAAATTCGCCCTGAGCAGCCCGGCGACCTGGGCCTGTGGCCCGTCCGAGGGTTCGAACCGGGCGATGAGGTAGCGCAAAAACGCGTAATCGAGCGTCATCCCGGCATCCCGGATCGTGTCCAGCAGCGAGGCCGTCATGGTCAGGAACTGCGCCAGCGAGGCCACATCGATGAAATTCGGCACGACCGGAATGATGATCGAGGACGAGGCGACCAGCGCCGACAGCGTGAGGAACCCCAACTGCGGCGGGCAGTCGATGAACACCAGGTCGTAATTCGCCTCGACCGACAGGATCGCCTCGCGCAGGCGCAGGTAGAAGGGGGGTTCCGCCCCCCGGCGCAGCGCATAGGGCGTCTCGGTCTCGTATTCCGACAGGATCAGCCCGCCCGCCGCGATGTCCAGCCCGCGGAAATAGGTCTTGCGGATCACCTGCTCCATCGGCAGCGGATCCTCGTAGCGGATCGCGTCGTAGATCGTGCCCTGGCTGGAAAAGTCTATCTCGGGCCGCAGGCCGGTCATCGAGGACAGCGAGGCCTGCGGGTCCATGTCGATGACCAGCACCCGGTAACCGTGCAGCGCGAACCATTGGCTGAGATAGGCGGTGGTCGTCGTCTTGGCCGAGCCGCCCTTGAACGAGACGCAGGAAATGATCTGCAGCGGCTCCTGCCCGACCCGGCCGCGCAGATAGAGCGAGGGGTCGCGGGTCGCACGGGCGAGCGCCAGGCGGACATTCGCCAGATCCTCGGCCGTGTAGAGTTTGCGCCCGCGCTCATCGAGCGTCACGTCCGGGATCTTGTCTTCGGCATGCAGCTTGCGCAGATGGCCGGGGGCCAGCCCCAGGAATTCGGCAGCCTCGGTCGAGGAGAAGGCGCGCAGATGCTTGCGGGCATCCGGGGCGAAATTGCGCTCCATATGCCGACGAATCGAATCGTGCAGCGTGGATGCGTCGCCTTGAAGCTCAGCGAAGACTCGCTCTGCCGTCATTCTGCCCTCATTCTTCCTCATGCAGACCCGGTTTTCCCGAGTTCTGCCCGGCTGCCCGGTTCGGTCGTAGCGCGAAAAGCCGAAATTCCCGGACAATCGCGCTACAAAGAAATGCGCCAATCGGCCGATTCCTGCAAGGAAATTCTACAAATCGTGGTGAGCGACCTTCGAGGGGCGGGATAAGCCCTTGGATTCACGCCTGCCGTGGTCAGGCCCTGAACAAGATCTGGTAGGTCAGCGGCGATTCGACGGCTCAGCCCTGACCGCCCAGCAGCGCCAGGGCCGAGGCCAGGGGCAGCGCGCGCAGACCCTCCGCGAGTGGCACCTCCTGCGTTCCGGCATAGATCAGCAGGCGCCGCGTCGCGCCGATGTCCTCGGCGCCGATGTGGAACCCGCGCGAGACCTTGGGCGTCGTGGTCCGCTTGATCTCGATCGCCCAGACCGCGCCGCCCGGCAGGGTCAGCACGAGGTCCAGCTCGGCCCCTGCCGCGGTGCGATAGAAGGCGGCTTCGGTGCCCGGCGGCGCCGCGGCGATCAGGGATTCCAGGCAGAACCCCTCCCAGCTGCCGCCGACGACAGGATGAGCCAGCAGGCTTTCCAGCGTGCCCAGCCCCAGCAAGGCATGCACCAATCCGCTGTCGCGAACATAGACCTTGGGCGATTTCACCAGCCGCTTGCCCACATTCCTGTGCCAGGGTGGCAGGCGGCGCACCAGCATCAGGTCGACCAGCAGGTCCAGATAGCGCCCGATGGTCTGGCCCGAAACGCCCAGCCCCTCGGCAAGCGCCGCCGCGTTCAGAAGGCCGCCTTGGGCATGGGCCAGCATCGTCCAGAAGCGGCGCAGCGTCGTCGCCGGAACGCGCGGTCCCAGCGCGGGAATATCGCGCTCCAGATAGGTGCGCAGGAAATCCTCGCGCCAGTCGAGGCTGTCGCGATCGTTGTCCGCCTGAAAACTGTCGGGAAATCCGCCGCGCAGCCAGAGTTGCGTCAGATGGTCGGCGCCGACCTCGGTCAGTTGCAGGGGCGGCATTTCGATATACCGGACCCGCCCGGCGAGTGATTCCGCCGATTGCTGCAGCAGCACGTTCGAGGCCGAACCGAGCAGCAGGAACTGGCCGGTTCGGGCGCCCTCGCGCCGGCGCCGGTCGATCTGGCCGCGCAGCGTCTGGAACAGGCCGGGCAATTGCTGCACCTCGTCCAGGATCACCAGCTTGCCCGTCTGTTCGTCCAGGTAAAGATCGGGTTCGGTCAGGATCTGCCGATCCCCCTCGCGTTCGAGGTCCAGATAGACCGAGGGGCGTTGCGCGGCGATTTCCAGCGCCAGGGTGGTCTTGCCCACCTGCCGCGGCCCCAGCAGGACGGCGGCAGCCTGCACGTTCAACGCGGAAAGGACGGCCTTCAGGGTGTTTCGGGAGTACATACCTTGCATTTATTCCATTTCGTGGAAGATTTGCAAGGATAAATGGCCTCAGCTCAACAATCCCAGTCTCTCGGCCCGTTCCAGCAGCATCTTCACCGACGACGGCTGCCAGCTGGTCCGCCCGCGCGGCGTGCGCTCGCGCATCGCTTCCAGCCGGGCGCAGATCGCCTGCAGCGTGATGCCGGGATCCGCGCCCTTGATGGCGGCCACGATGGCGGGCAGGCGGTCGTCCGTTTCGCGGCGCCCGGCGCGGCCCAGCACGGTTTCGGGCAGGAAGCCGTGCCGGACGTAGGCGTTCACGGCGCGGAGCAGCCGGGTTTGCGTCCATTGACGCTCGCGGGGCAGGGGGCCGTTGATGATCCGCAGCACATCCTCCCAGGCCATGTCGGGTCGCAGGCGGCGGACATGGGGCACCCAATCCTGCGCTGCCCCGTTCAGGCGCTCCATGTAGCCGTCCTGCCGCGCCAGCCGCACCTTGCGCAACGCCGCCGGATCGCGGGCGCGCAAGCCCGGGTTGCCGCCGATCCGCCCCTTGCTGCGCGCCGAGGCCAGCCCCGCCTTGGTGCGTTCGCGGATCAGGGCACGCTCGAACTCGGCTGCGGCGCCCAGGACCTGCAGGGTGAACTTGCCCTGCGGCGAGGACGTGTCGATCGGATCGGTGAGCGAGCGGAAGAAGGCGCCCTGGGCCTCCAGCCGCTCGATCACCTCAAGGAGGTGCGAAAGTGATCGCGCCAACCGGTCGATGCGCACGACGACCAGCGTATCGCCCTTGGAGATGCGTTCCAACACGCGCGCCAGAACGGGCCGCGCACGGTTTCCGCCCGAGGCCTGCTCTTCATGGATCTCGGCACAGCCCGCGGATTTCAGGGCCTGCGACTGGGGCAGGGGGGTCTGATCCTCGGTCGAGACGCGGGCATAGCCGATCAGGGGCATCAAAACGGGCCGTTTTCAGTGTCATATAGCGTGAGTAAACGACCGATTGAAAACCGATGCAAGGGCGCTCTCTGTGGTGCTGTTCGGCAGAAAACCCTTGGTTTCCATGGGCTGAACGAGATCACAGAGCCCTGCCGCAAAACGGTACCCGCGCTTTCTACAGACGGGATCGGGGCATCAATCATTGGCTCCTGGGTAAGACGCAAAATAGCCAGATTTTGCAGATATGGAGCGTCAAGCTCAATATTTGACTGATGATTTTGATTTCCCTCGACAGGTACGGAGAGAGCAACAGCCGTCCGGGGGATATCCGTGGTTCCCCAGTCCGATGGATGGTGAACCCCCGCCTCGCCTGCGGCGTGGCCCGGCAGGGTGGCGGCATAGCCACTTCCCGATCGCGGCGGCGGGGCTGAGCCGGGTCGTCGGTTGTGGGACGGAAGCGCAGGGCGCCTCGCCGCGGACAGCGCGCGACAGATCTCTGTCGTTCAACCGGAACTGGCGATCCGCGCCGATCGGCGACTTTGCCGCCGCCGTGTAAGGGTTACGGCGACCTCTGGCCCAGGCCAAAATATCTGATAAGATAGCAGAATGACTTATTGAGGAGATCCCGATGCAGACCTTTGCCGCGGTGTTCCGTGATCCGACCGTCCCGGTCTCTGTCGAGCCGGTTACGCTGGATGATCCGGCGGGGGGCGAGGTCAGGGTCCGCCTTTCGGGCTGTGGCCTGTGCCATACCGATTTCCTCGCCGCCTCCGGCGCGCTGCCCTTCCCGCTGCCGGCGGTGCTGGGCCACGAGGGGGCGGGTGTGGTCGAAGCTGTCGGTCCCGGTGGCGATTCCGCGCTGATCGGCCGCTCGGTCATCCTGTCCTTCCGCAGTTGCGGTAGCTGCCCGCGATGCCGCGCCGCGCAATCGCCCTATTGCGACGACAAGCGCGCGCTGAACTTCTCGGGCCGCCGCCCGGATGGTACGACCCCGTTTCGCGACCGCGAAGGGAAGCCGCTGGGTGCCTGCTTCTTTGGTCAGTCAAGCCTGGCGCGTCACGCCAATGTCTCGCTGCGAAATCTCGTCGAGGTGCCGGCGCGCGACGACCTCTGGATGCTCGGCGCGCTGGGATGCGGGTTCCAGACCGGCGCGGGGGCGGTGCTGAACGTCCTGAAGCCCGAGGTCGGCGCTTCGGTTGTCATCATCGGTCTGGGTGCGGTGGGGATGGCGGCGCTGATGGCGGCCAAGGCCTCGGGCGCCGATCCGATCATCGCCGTCGACCGCTCGCCCGAGAGGCTGGAGCTGGCGCGCGACTTCGGCGCCACCCATACCGTTCTGGCCGCGAGAGAGGATATCCCGGGCCAGATCCGCGCGATCACCGGCGGCGGCGCGGCCTATGCGGTGGAATGCGCGGGTAGCGCATCGACGGCGGCGCTGGCCCTGGACGCGCTGGCGATGCTGGGCAAGGCCGCGATCTGCGGCGCGGCCTCGGGGCAGGGGCCGCTGATGCTCGATCCGCACAAGCTGCTCTATGGCCGGAGCCTCCGCGGCGTGGTGCAGGGCGACAGCGAGCCTGCGGTGTTCATCCCGCATCTGTTGCGGCTGCAGGCGGCAGGGCAGTTTCCCTTCGAGCGGCTGGTGACCGGCTATGACTTCGACGACATCGGCGCGGCACTGGCCGCCGCCAAGGGAGGGCGCGCGGTGAAAGCCGTGGCGCGCATGACATGATCCTCTACAGCCACCCGTTTTCCGGCAATGGCTGGAAGGTGCGCCTGTTCCTGTCGCTGATCGGGCAGGACTGCGAGATCCGCCCCGTGGACCTGCCGGGTGGCGAGAACCGTAGCACCGCCTTCCTCGACCTCAATCCGCGGGGTCAAGTGCCGGTGCTGGCGGTGCCTGAGGGTGTACTTTGGGACAGTCAGGCGATCCTTGTCTACCTCGCCGCGCGCCACGCGCCGGACTGGGGCGGGGACGATGCCTTTGAACGCGCCGCGGTGGCGCAATGGCTATCCTTCGCCGCCAAAGAGGTGGCGACCGGCCTGCAGGCGCTGCGCCTGCACCGGGTGATGGGCCGGCCGCTGGATGTGCCAGCCGCGACCCGGGTGGCGGAGGGAACGCTCACGCTGCTCGAAGGGCGGCTTGCCGCGCACGGCTGGCTGGTCGGAGAGCGTCCGACCATCGCCGAGGCGGCGGTCTATCCCTATGTCTCGATGGCGGGGGAAGCGGGGCTGTCGCTGGCTTCTTATCCTTCGATCCGCGGCTGGTGCGCGCGGATCGAGGCCTTGCCCGGTTTCCTGCCGATGGGCGCCTGAAGCAGCCCGATGCGCCGCGCCCAGTCGCCCATCGCCGCTGCCGCTTCGGCCGGGCGTTCGACCGGCATGGCGTGGCTCGCGCCCTCGATGGCCATGGCGGTGACGCGCGGGCCGAGTTCCTCGGCGATCTCGGCCTCGGTCCCGGCCGGGCGGAACGGGTCCTGCGCGCCGCGCAGATCGAGGATCGGCGCGGTTCCGGCTGGGCGCCAATCCTCGGGCCGGGTTGCGGCGCGGGCCTTGCGCTGCATCTCCACCACCGCGGGATGCCAGCCCGCCAGCCACTCGGCCGGATCGTTACCCTCGGCGAAGAAGGCGAGTTTCAGCGCGGCCAGCCGGTCGGCTTCCGGCGTCATGGGGTCGTTGATCTCGGTAATCGCGCGGCTGAGTTCGGCAGGCCAGGCCTTCGCCCCGGCGGCGAGGAACACAACCCCGGATACCAGGTCGGCATGATCCTGCGCCAGGCAGCGCGCGATCCAGGCGCCATAGGCATGACCGGCGACGATGGCCCGGCCGCCCTCGGCCCGGATGATGTCCGCCAGATCGTCCGCGAGCTCGTGGAACGTCACCCCCTCCATCGGCCCCACCGAGGGCGCGATGCCGCGCGGCTCGGGCCGCAACACGCGGAAGCCCTGTTGCATCAGCCCGGCGGCGAGCGGCGCCATCTCGGCCCCGCAACGGCCGGTCGAGGCGATCAGCACAACCAGCGGCCCCGCGCCGTCGGCGCGATAGCCAAGCTGGCGCTCGCCCAGGTCCAGCACGACGGGTGTCTCGGTCACGGGCGGGATTTCTTGCATGGGCAGAGGGACTTCGCAGGTGGTTGACTCGGTTTCGGCTCCTAACATACATAAAACTATCTTTTATGCAAATTGCCGCACCGAGGCGGCGATCCGGGGGAACGCATGACCATCAATATCAGCCGCGCCGAGGGCATCGCCCGAATAGAGATCGACGTCCCGCCGGTCAACGCCATCACCCTGCAGGATTACGCGGACATCCGCGATGCCTTTCGCGCCGCGCAGGATTGGCGCGATGTGAATGTCATCCTGTTCACTGCGACCGGCCGCAAGGCCTTCTGCGCCGGGCTCGACCTGAACGAATTCCTCGCGGCGACCATCGACCAGGACCCGGGCCGTGCCCGCATCGTCCGCGATTGCTTTGCTGCCGTCCGCCATGCCCCAGTGCCGGTGATCTGCGCGATCAGCGGCCCGGCTCTGGGGGCGGGGGCGGTGCTGGCCTCCTGCGCTGATATCCGCATCGCCGCCGATCACGTCCGCTTCTCGACACCGGAAATCAATGTCGGTCGCTGCGGCGGGGCCTCGCATCTGATGCGCCACCTGCCCCAGGGTGTGCTGCGCCAGATGTATTTCACCGCCCGCCCGCTGTCCGTGCAGGAGGCGGCAACCTATGGCTTCGTGCAGAAGATCGTCCCCTTCGAGGACCTCGATGCCGAGGCGATGGCGCTGGCGCGCGAGATCGCGGCCAAGGCGCCGATCGGGCTGCGCATGGCCAAGGAGGCGCTGAACAAGGTCGAGTTCATGCAGACCGAGGATGGCTATCAGCTGGAGCAGAGCTATTCGACCGCGCTGATGGCGACCGAGGACGCGCGCGAGGCGACCCGCGCCGTGGTCGAGAAACGGGCACCGGTCTGGAGGGGCCGCTGACATGCCGGTGCTGACGCTCCCGGACGGTCATGCGCTGGCCTATTCGGTCACCGGTCCCGAGGGCGCGCCCTGGCTGGTGCTCGGCAATTCGCTGATGACGACGCAGGCGATCTGGGCCGATCAGGTCGCCGCTTTCTCGGCCCGGTTCCGGGTGCTGACCTGGGACCAGCGCGGGCATGGCGCCTCGGCCGTGCCGGGCGGTCCCCTGGACATGCCCACACTCGGTGCGGATCTGGTCGCGCTTTGCGAGGCGCTCGAAGTGACCGAAGCGACCTATGTCGGCCTGTCGATGGGCGTGCCTACCGGGTTGGCGGCGCTGCCGGCGCTCGGCGGGCGGGTCACAGCGTTGGTGCTGGTCGACGGCCTCGCGGCCTCGTCCGGCGCCGCGTTCTGGGACGAGCGGATCGCTTTCGCGCGCGAAAACGGCATGGCGGCGCTGGCCGCGCAGACCGCCGAACGCTGGCTACCCTCGGACATGGGCAAGCGGCCGCAACTGGCGACGATGATCGCTTCGGTCCCGCTGGAGGGCTTCGCCGCCTGCGCCCATGCCCTGCGCGGTTACGATGCCCGCGCGGCCTTCGAGGATTTCGCCGGGCCGGTCTTGCTGATCGCAGGCGAGGCCGATGCGCGGATCGTGCCGGGGATGCAAGCCCTTGCGGACAGCAAGCCCGGCACCCGGCTGGCGCTGATCCCCGGCGCCGGGCATCTGCCCTGTTTCGAGGCGCCGGAGGCGTTCAACGCTCGGCTCGCCGAAACTCTATAATCATAAAAGATAGTCTATTGATTTATACGAAGGCGGCAGGCTATGCTGACCCCGTTGCAAGAAAGGCCCCGCCGCGATGATCCTGCTGTGGTCACCCAAATCCCCCTTCGTGCGCAAGGTGATGATCCTCGCGCATGAGTTGGGCATCGCCGAGGCGCTGGAACTGCGGCGCGAGGTTGCGGTGCCTCGCGGTCTGCCCAATCCCGCGATCATGGCGGTCAATCCGCTGGGCAAGATCCCGGCGTTGATCCGCAAGGAAGGTCCGGCGCTGATCGGCTCGGCCGAAATCCTCGACTATCTGTGCGAGATCACGCCGGGCGGCCGGGCGCTGCTGCCTGCCTCGGGCGAGGCGCGGGTGGTGCAGTTGCGCTGGCAGGCGCTGGCCGACCAGTTGACCGAGGTGCTGCTCGACTGGCGCATCGCCGCGACCGGCCCCCATGGCATCGACGCCGCCCGTCGCGAAAGTTTCGAGGCCAAGGTGCGCGCCGGCATGGCCCTCTTCGAGGTAGAGGCTCCGCTGCTGCGCGAAGCGCCCTTCGGCCCCGGGCCGATCGCCCTGACCTGCGCGTTGGGGCAGCTCGATTTCCGCTTTCCCGCATGCGGCTGGCGCGCGGCCTTTCCCGCGCTCGCCCGCTTCGCCGCCGACACGGCCGTCAGGCCCTCGGTCGCGGTGACGGCCATCGTCAACGATCAGGGCGTTTCCGGCCCCGACCTTCAGCTTACCTTCGAGTGACCCATGCCCGGACCTCTTTCCCATATCCGAGTCCTTGACCTGAGCCGCATCATGGCCGGCCCCTGGTGTACCCAGATGCTGGCCGACCTCGGCGCCGAGGTCATCAAGGTCGAGCGCGACGGCGTCGGCGACGACACCCGCCGCTGGGGTCCGCCCTGGCTCAAGGACGAATCCGGCGCCGATACCGACGAGAGCGGCTATTATCTTTCGGTTAACCGCGGCAAGCGGTCGGTTGCCGTCGATCTCGCCTCGGCCGAGGGGCAGGAGGTGGTCCGCCGCATCGCTGCCACCGCCGATATCATCGTCGAGAATTTCCGCCCCGGTACGCTGGAACGCTATGGCCTCGGCTATGCGGACCTGAAGGCGGTGAAGCCCGACCTGATCTTCGCTTCGATCACCGGTTTCGGTGCAACCGGTCCGCGGCGGAACGATTCCGCCTATGATTTCATGATCCAGGCCATGGGCGGGCTGATGAGCGTGACCGGCGAGGCCGATGGCCAGCCGGGCGGCGGGCCGCAGAAGGTCGGCGTGCCGATCGTCGACATCATGACCGGCATGTACACCTGCATCGCCTGCCTCGCCGCGCTCGCAAACCGCGAGAAGACCGGCCAAGGCGACCAGATCGACATTGCCATGCTCGATGTCTCGGTGGCGATGCTGGCCAATCAGGCGATGAATTACCTCGTCTCGGGCAAGGCGCCCACGCGCCGCGGCAACCGCCATCCGAACATCCAGCCGCAGGACGTTTTCCCGGTCGCCGATGGCTACATGGTCGTCGCCGTCGGCAATGACGAGCAATTCGAGCGGTTCGCCACTGTGCTGGGCATGCCCGGCTGGGCCGAGGATCCGCGTTACCGCACCAACGCCGCGCGGGTCGAGAATCTCTCGACGCTGCATCCGGCGATCTGCGCGCGGCTGCAGACCGCGCCGCTGGCCCATTGGCTGGAGCATCTGACCGCGGCCAAGGTGCCTTGCGGCCCCATCAACACCGTGCCGATGGTCTTCGACGAGCCGCAGGTGCGGGTCCGCGCGATGAAGCAGGAGCTGCCGCATCCGCTCGCTGGAGCCGTGCCGCAGGTGGTGAGCCCGATGCGCTTTGCCGCCGCGCCCCTGGTCTTCGACCGCGCCCCGCCGCTTCTGGGTGCCGATACCGAGGCGATCCTCGCCGAGCTTGGCCTGTGACCATGGAAGGTGAGGCACCGATGACTTCGCGCATTTCGCTCCCCGACCGCGACGGGATGGACGAGGCGCAGCGACGGGTCTTCGACATGATCGTCAGGGGTCGCCGCGGCGTGCTGGTGGGGCCGCTGCGCGCAGCCTTGCACAACCCGCAGCTGGCCGAGCGCTGGAGCCAACTGGGCGAGACCCTGCGTTTCGACACGCGGCTCGATCCCAAACATTCCGAGCTGGCGGTCCTGTTGACCGCGCGGCGCTGGAACAGCCAGCTGGAATGGGCGATCCACCGCCGCGATTCCGAACGCGCCGGGATCCGGGCCGAGGTGATCGAGGCGATCCGCACCGGGCAGGTGCCGCCGCTGCAGGACCCGCACGAGATCGCAATCTACGATTACAGCGTCGAGCTTCTGTCGGGCGGTAATGTCGGGGACGCGACCTATGCCGCCGTGGTTGCCCTCTGGGGGGAAGCGGGGGTTGTCGAGCTCACCGCGCTCATCGGCTATTACGCGCTGGTCGCGGCGACGCTCAATGTCCATCGCATCCCGCTGCCCGACGGCGCCACCGCCGAGCTGGAGGTGGAGGATCTGCATCGCTTCACCGATCTGCCGCCCCGTCAGATCCCCGCTTGATCCGTTCGATCATAAAATCTAGCTTTAGGCTTCAAAGCGATTGCCAGCCTGGAGCCCGCCATGAATGACGCCGCCAACACGCTGAAAAAAAGCGCGGTTTCCCGCTATCTTCAGCTCTCCAGCCTGTTCCGCCGCCGCATCGACAGCGGCGAGTGGAAAACCGGTCAGCAGATTCCGACGGTCGAGGAACTGGCCAAGGAATGCGGCGTCGCCACGATGACCATCCGGCAGTCGCTGAACATTCTTGAGCAGGAAGGTCTGATCGAGCGTTTTCGGGCCAAGGGCACCTTCGTCAAGGAGCGCCCGAAACAGGATCTGTGGTGCCAGGTGCAGACCGATTTCTCGGGCCTGCTGATCGGTCGCGACGGCGCGAAGATCGAGGTCTTGTCGGTCGAATCCGGCGCCTCGCTGCCGATGCGTCACAGCGACATCGGCCGCAGCGCCGAGAGCTATCGCCACCTGCGCCGCCGCCATACCCGTGACGGCAAGGCTTTCCTTCTTGCCGATGTCTATATCTCGGAACGGATCATGCCCCTGATTGCCGAGGCCGATTTCTCGCGCAAGACAGCGCTGCGACTGGTGGCGGATGTGGCGCAGCTGACCATCGCCCAAGCGCATCAGACCCTGACCATCGGCATGCCCGACATGGTCGTGGCCGAAATGCTGAACATCAGCCTGACCGATCCCATTGCCCGGGTGGAACGCTCGGCCGTCGATGAAACCGGCGAGCTGGTGCTGTTCGCCGATGGCTTCTATCGCGGCGACCAGGTTCGCATCGACTTCAAGCTCTAGTCAAAAAACTATTAAAGCATAATATTGACATTTATCCGCGCGGCTGGCAGGTTCGTCGCGCGTGATCGAGGAGCATGGCATGAAATCTGTATCGCTGGGCGGCACCGGTCTGAAGGTGTCCGAACTGTGCTTCGGCACCATGTCCTTCGGTTCGTACAGTGACGCCTCGACGGCAAAGGCGATGATGGCGGCCTGCCTCGATGTGGGCATCAACTTCTTCGATTGCGCCAATTCCTATGCTGGCCAGGGCAAGGCCGAGGCCATTCTCGGCGAGTGTCTGTCCGATCTGGACCGCCAGAAGCTTGTGATCACCACCAAGGTCTGCCGGCCGATGTCGCCGGACATGAACGGCTCGGGCCTGTCGCGACGGCACATCATGCTGGAGGTCGAAAACAGCCTGCGCCGCCTGCGCACCGATTACATCGACGTCTATTTCGCCCATCACTACGACCCGGCCACCCGCCCCGAGGAGACGCTGCGCGCCTTCGAGGATCTGCGCCGTCAGGGCAAGATCGTCTATGCCGGCGTTTCGAACTGGGCCGCCTGGCGGGTCGCGGACGCCCTGGGGATCTCGGCGCGCGAGGGGATCGTCGGTTTCGACGTGCTGCAGCCGATGTACAACCTTGTGAAGCGTCAGGCCGAGGATGAGCTCTTCCCGCTGGCCGAGGCGAAGAAGCTGGGCGTCATGGTCTTCTCGCCCCTGGCGAGCGGCCTTCTGACCCGCGCCAATGCCGACCCGGACGGCCCCCGGCAGGGCCGTCTGGCCGAGGCGCGGTACCTCAAGCGCTACGAGGACCGCCACAATTTCGAGGTGGCGCGCGACTTCTGCGTCATCGCCGACGAGATGGGCGTCGACCCGGCTGCGCTGGCCGTCGCCTGGTGCGCGAGCCATCCCGCCGTCACCACCCCCATCATCGGCGCCGAGACGGTCGAACAGATCGCCGGCTACGTCGCCGCCACCGAGATCTCGCTCACGCCCGAGCAGCGGGCGCGGATTTCCGCCCTCACCGAGCGGCCGGATTACGAGATCGAACGCAAGATCGACTGACAGGACCAAGATCATGGCATCCGAACCGATCCTCCTCGATCATCTGATCGACAATGCCGCAGCCGAGGGCGGGCCGCGTATCGAGCTGCGCGATCCCGGCAATCTCGACGAAGTGGTGGCGCTGGTTGCGCAAGCCGACACCGCGACCGTGGACCGCGCCGTGCGCTCGGCCCATGCCGCCTTTCCCCTCTGGCGCGATACGCCGCTGGCCGAACGCTGCGCGCGCCTGCGCGCCGCGGCGGATACGCTGGTTGCCGCCGCCGATGAGGTCATTGCCGTCATGGCGCGGGAATCGGGCATGCTGCCCGGCACCAACAAGGCCGAGATCGGCATGGCCGCCGCCATCGTGCGCGACAATGCCGATCACGCCGAGACGAGCCTTGCCCCCGCCTGTTTCGAAGATGCCGACAGCACGGTCGAGGTTGAAAAGGTTGCGGTCGGTGTGATCGCCGCCATTGTACCATGGAATGCGCCGGTGATCCTGGCCATGCGCAAGGTCTCGCCGGCGCTGGCGGTGGGTAACACTGTCGTCGTCAAGACCGCGCCCACCGCGCCCATCGGGCTGACCCGCCTGCTGCAGGCCTTTGCCGCGCATTTCCCCGCCGGCGTTATCAACGTGGTGCAGGGCGGCGGCGAGACCGGCTCGGCGCTTGTCGCGCATCCGCTTGTCGCGCGGGTTTCCTTCACCGGCGGCCTCAAGGTCGCGCAGATCATCATGAAACAGGCCGCCGCCGATCTGAAGCGCGTGAGCTTCGAGCTCGGCGGCAACGATCCGGCGATCCTGTTGCCGGACGCCGATCTCGACAAGGCGGTGCCGCGCATCATGGGCGGCGCCTTCCGCCGCGCCGGGCAGTTCTGCTTCGCGGTGAAGCGCGTCTATGTCCCCCGCGCGCTGGCGCCCGAGCTGATCGCGCGGATGAAGGCCGATCTCGACACATTCGTCGTCGGCCATCCGCTGACCGCTGGCGTCACCGTCGGGCCGATCAACAACAAGGGCCAGTTCGACTATCTGCTGGGCCTGCGCGAGCGGGTCCGCGCCTCGGGCGTGACCTATCTCGAGGGCGGGACGCAAGCCGATCCGCAGCTCTGGGACAAGGGCTATTACATGATGCCCGCGCTTGTCACCGACATCGACCCCGAGCACGAGCTGGTCACCACCGAGCAATTCGGCCCGATCCTGCCGATCGTCGTCTATGACGATCTCGACGCGGTGATCGACAGCATCAACGCGGGCGAGCTGGGCCTCGGCTCCTCGGTCTGGGGCGAGGATCTGGACGCGGCGCTGGACGTGGCGCGGCGGATCGAGGCCGGGATGACCTTCATCAACAACGCGGGCACCTCGCGGCTGGGACAACGCTACATGCCGTTTGGCGGCGTCAAGCGCAGCGGCATCGGGCGCGAAAGCTCACCGGTCGGTCTGGGCGAACACTTCGCCCTGCACGCGATGAACTATCACAAGTGAGACGGCCATGAGCGACATTCCCACCCTCCGCAATTTCGTCGCCGGGCAATGGCTGGGCGAGGCCGCGCCGTTCGAGGTCCGCGACCCCGGCCACCGCGACACGATCCTCGCCCATGTGGTGCCCGCCGATGCGGCCCTGGTCGATCAGGCGGTGAGTGCTGCCGTCAAGGCACAGAAGCTCTGGGCCTGCGTGCCGGTGGCCGAGCGTGCCGCCGCGGTGCTGGCCGCCGCCGACCGGATCGAGGCCGAGGCCGACAAGGGGCTCGATGGCCTCGTGCGCGAGGTCGTGCTGGAGACCGGCATGCTGCCCGGCGAGATCACTCTGGAATTCCGCGGCGCCGCCTTTGCCGCGCGCGACAATGTCGAAGCCGCGCAGGTGGCGCTGGAGCCCGAGGTGATCGAGGACGAAAGCTCCATCGTGCGCATCGAGCGTCGGCCCATCGGCGTGGTCGCGGCCATCGTCCCGTGGAACGCGCCGATCGTGCTGATGATCCGCAAATTCGCCCCGGCGCTGGTGGCCGGTTGCGCGCTGGTGGTGAAGACCCCGCCGACCGCGCCCATCGGCATCACCAAATTGCTGGCCGGGCTGGCCGAGCTGTTCCCGGCCGGGGTCATCAATGTCGTGCACGGCTTCGGCGAGGTCGGGGCGGCGTTGTCCGCGCATCCGCTGGTCCGGCTCGTCAGCTTCACCGGCGGCGGTGTCGCGGCGCGGGCGATCATGGCGACGGCGGCCGACACGATGAAGAATGTGCAGTTCGAGCTGGGCGGCAATGACGCGGCCATCGTGCTGGACGATTTCGACATCGAGACGCAGATCCCGATGCTGATGGCCGGGGCCTTCCACCGCTCGGGGCAGTTCTGCTTTGCCATCAAGCGGCTTTATGTGCCGGACGCGATCTATGACCGCGTGTTCGATGCGATGGCGGCCTACCTGGATGCGCAGAAGATCGGCCATCCGCTGGATCCGGCAACGACCTTCGGGCCGATCAACAACAAGGCCCAGTTCGATTTCCTGCAAGGGCTGATCGCCCGCAGCCGCGCCGCGGGGGCGGAGCTGATCGAACTGGGCACGCCGGTCGATCCCGCGCAATGGGAGACGGGCAATTACATGAAGCCGGTTCTGGTGCGCGATGCCGCGCCGGGGTTGGAAGCGGTGACCTGCGAGCAGTTCGGGCCTGTTCTGCCCGTGCTGCGCTACCACGACCTCGATGCTGTCGTGGCGCAGGCGAACCGGACGGAATACGGGTTGGGCTCGTCGATCTGGACCAGAGACGAGGGACGCGGCAAGGCTCTGGCACGCCGGCTCGAGGCCGGTATGACCTTCATCAACAAGAACGCGCAATCGCGGCTGGGCCGGCGGCACATGCCTTTCGGCGGGATCAAGCAGAGCGGCATCGGCACCGAGAATGCCGAATATGGCCTGTATGAATTCACCGAGATCCACGCGATCAACATTCACAAGGCCTGAATGATGCAGGATCTGGAACAGCAGGGGCTGCTTGCGGGGAAAGTGGCGCTGGTCACGGGCGGGCTGTCGGGCATCGGCCGCGCCATCGCGCGGAGCTTCGCTCAGGCCGGGGCGACGGTGATCGTCGCCGATCTTTCGGTCGCGCCCGGGACGTTCGCCCGCTGCGAGACCGGCGATGCCCACCGCTGCGACGTCGCGGACGAGGCCTCGGTCAAGGCGCTGGCCGAGGCCCTCGCCGCGCGGCACGAGGGGCTCGACATCCTGGTCAATTGCGCGGGGATGCCGCAGAAGCCGGTGGCGCTGGCCGAGGCGAGCCTGGCGGAATGGGACCGGCTGTTCGCGGTCAACGCGCGCTCGATCTTCGTGATGACCAAGCATTTCCTGCCCGCGCTGGCGCGGCGCAAGGGCAATGTCATCAACATCTGCTCGACCGTCGGCGCCCAGGCCAAGCCGGGCCTTGCGGCCTATGGCGCCTCGAAGGCTGCGGCGATCTCGACCACCAAGGCACTGGCGCTGGAACTGGCGGAGCAGGGGATCCGGGTCAACGGCATCAGCCCCGGCGCGGTAGAAACGCCGATGCTGACGGGCTTCGCCGATGGCGACCCGGCCGAGATCAAGGCGGCCTTCGCCCGTCTGGTCCCGCTGGGCGAGATCGTCCAGCCCGACGATGTGGCCGGTGCGGCGCTTTACCTCGGTTCGTCCCTCGGGCGACTGGTCACGGGGGTCATCATCACCGTCGACGGGGGACGCACCGCCTGAGAGGGCGGGCGAGGGGAGGGGCCACCTATGAAACAGTTGCTTGCCGCTGCGATCCTGCCGTCACGGCTGTCGACCACGCTGGGCGCCGTCGCGACTGCCGCGATGGCGCTGCACATCTCGGCCGAGGTGCTGTCGCGGCTGGTCTGGGGTCAGAGCCTGTTCGGCACGATCGAGATCATTTCGTATTATTACATGGTCGCCGCGTCCTTCCTGCCGCTCGCCAGCGCGCAATTGCAGGGGCAGATGATCACCACCGATGTCTTCGCCAAGATCGTTCCGGCGCGGATCCGGCCGGTTACGGATTTCCTCGGCCGGCTGGTGTCGCTGGCAACCTGCGGGATGCTGATCTGGGCGGGCTGGGTACAGGCGCTGGCCAAGACCCGTGTGAATGAAGCGATTTCCGGTCTGGGCGCGCCGGTGCTGGTCTGGCCGTCACGCTGGATGCTGGTCATCGGGTTGGCGGCGCTGTTCCTGGCGCAACTGGTCCAGTTGCCGCGCGGCGTCGCCTCGGACGAGGACACGCCGCCCGGAGCCGGAGCGCGCGGATGACCATGCCCTTCGTTTCGCGGCCCGGCCGCAGGGGAGCTTTAGCCGATGAATCCTGACCTCGGTTTCTATTCGCTCGGCGCCTTGATGGTGCTGCTGGTGCTGCGCGTCCCGATCGGTCTGGCGCTGACCGCGGTTGCCTTTGTCGGCCTTTACCTGTTGCGCGGCTTCAATCCCGCCTTCGGGGTGCTGAAGGCCACGCCCTTCGAGTTCGTGGCCCACTGGACGCTCTCGGCGGTGCCCATGTTCGTGCTGATCGGCGCCATCGCCTCGCATTCGGGGATGGTGGGGCGGATTTTCCGGGCGCTGAAGCTCTGGCTGGGCTGGTTGCCCGGCGGCCTCGCCATCGCCACCAGCTTCGCCGGGGCCGGTTTCGCGGCCATGTCGGGCTCGAGCCTGGCGACGACGGCCGCGATGGGCCGCATCGCCGTGCCCGAGATGTTGAAGGAAGGCTACCAGCCCGCCCTCGCCACCGGCGTTGCCACCGCCGTAGGCACGATTGGCGCGCTGATCCCGCCCTCGATCATCATGGTCATCTATGCCACTTTTGCCGAGGTGTCCGCCTCGAAGATGCTTATCGCGGGGGTCATTCCCGGCATCCTGACCGCCATCGCCTATGCCAGCCTTGTGGCGATCCGCTGCCTGATCAACCCCGAGCTCGCACCGGTCATCGCCCGCCGGCAGGCCGAGCGGCGCGAGCATCTGCGTGGCTTCCTCGATGTCCTGCCGGTGCTGATCCTGGGCCTGGGCATCACGGGTTCGATCTATGCCGGGATTGCCACCTCGACCGAAGCGGCCGGCTTCGGCGTCCTGCTGACGCTGATCATCGTCATGGCGCAACGGGTGTTGAGCTGGCGTGGCCTCAGGGACTCGATCTACGAGACGACCGTAACGACTGCCTCGATCTTCCTGATCGCCATCGGCGCGGCGATGATGACTCAGTTCCTGGCCTTCACCGGAATGCCCCGGGTGCTGTCGGGCGCCATCATGGGGATCACAGCGGATCCCGTCGGCATCATGCTGATCTGCTGTCTGCTCTACCTGATCCTGGGCTGCTTCCTCGATCCGATGGGGGTCATGCTGCTGACCCTGCCGATCATCCTGCCGATCATCGACAATGCCGGGATCGACCCGATCTGGGCCGGCGTGATCCTGGTCAAGATGCTGGAGGTGGGACTGCTGACGCCGCCGGTGGGGCTGAATTGCTTTGTCATGAAAAGCACGCTGGGCGGGCAGGTCTCGTTGGGGACGATCATCAAGGGCACCAGCTGGTTCCTGACGGTCGAGGCGGTGGTCGTCGCCCTGATGCTGGCTTTCCCGTCGATCATCCTGTTCCTGCCTTCGCTGATGGATTGACCTGTCGAGACGGCGCGCGATGGCGCGCCGTTTTCGTACCCGCAGGGGTGAATCAGCAATAGACTAAAAGCTATGTTTATATATTATAGGGATCGAGACACGAATCGCTTCGATCACTTTTGGGAGGAATGTGAATGAAATCCGCACTCATCACGCGCGTGGCGAGCGCCTCGGCCGTGGCGCTGCTCGCTGTCGGCGCGGTGCCGGCCCTTGCACAGACGAGCTATGTCTATGGCGACTTCGCCAGCCCCTCCGAGCCTCGGACCGAAGGCTCGGTGAAGCCCTGGTTGCAGGCGCTCGAGGAAGCCTCGAACGGCACGATCACGACCGACTATATCGGCGCGGGCGCGGTGGTGACGGCCCGCAACACGCTGCAAAGCCTCACCGACGGCCTGGTCGATGGCGCGCTGGTTGCGGCGATCTACCAGCCCTCGGAACTGCCGGTCTCGTCGCTGTTGGTCAACATCGGGGCGCAGATGACCGATACGCTCGCCTCGACCGGCGCGCTGACCGAAGCGCTGATGCTGGGTTGCCCGGAATGCCGCGCCGAACTGGAAGCCTACAACGTCCAGACGCTCGGCTCCTGGGCGATGCCGTCCTATTCGCTCCTCTGCCGCGAGCCGGTGCAAAGCCTCGCCGATGCGCAGGGGCTGCGGATCCGTTCCTCGGGGCATATGGTGACGCTGGCGCAGGCAATCGGCGCGACCCCGATCAACCTGACCATCACCGAGACCTTCGAGGCCCTGCAGCGGAACCAGGCTGATTGCACCTTCGGCTCGATCGTCTGGCTCGACAGCCTTTCGCTGGGCGACGTGGTGCGCAACATCGTCCGCGTCGATGCCGGCGCCGTGGTGACGACCTCGATGTTCAATGTCCGTCGCGACCTCTGGCAAGAGATGGACGAGGCCACCCGTCAAGTCTTCCTCGATACCGTACCGACCGCCGTGGCCAACAACGCCTTCGCCTATATCGAGGCCGATGAGCGCGTGCTGGCCGAGGGCTATAACGTGGTGACCCCGGATGCCGATCTGGCCGAGGCGATCCGTGCCCAGGCCGAGCGGGACATCGCCAGCGCTGTTGCCGTGGCGCAGGCCGCAGGCGTCGCCAATGCGCAGGAAATCGTCGACAACTTCCTGCCGCTCTACCAGCGCTGGCACGACCTGACGCGCGGCGTCGAGACGGCCGAGGCCTTCGAGGAATTGCTCCGTACCGAAGTCTACGCGCATATTCCGGCGGACTTCTGATCGCGCTGATTGCCTGACCGGGCCCCGCCAAGGCGGGGCCTTCTTGCATCGTGGAGCCAGAGATGAATCCCGAAGACCTCGTGGCCGAACGCCGCCAGATCGGCGCGGCCGAGCTGATCTGCCTGCGCGATGGCGCGGTAAGTTTCGGCGCGGATCTGTTCCCGGCGCTGACCTCGGCCGAGTTGCAGGCGGCCCTTCCCTCGGACGAGGCCGAGTGGCGGATTACCCTGCCGGTCAACGTCTTTCTCTGGCGGGACCGGGGAAGGACCGTGCTATTCGACACCGGCTGCGGTTCTGCCATGGGCGCGTCGGGAGGATTGCTTCCCCGCGCTCTGGCGCAACTCGGCGTGCGGCCCGAAGCGGTTGATGACGTGGTGCTGACGCATATGCATCCCGACCATTCCAGCGGCCTGACCGACCGCACCACGGGCCGACCGCTGTTTCCCGCCGCAACCCTGCATGTCGCCCGGTCCGAACTGTCCTATTGGTTCGACGATGAGGCGATGGCGGGCGCCGCCCCGCGTGAGCAGGCGCTCTACTTCCAGGAATCGCGGGCGCAGGTGGCCCCCTATCTGTCGACCGCGCACCGGTTCCAGCCGGGGGCCGAGGTGTTGCCCGGCCTGCAGGCGCTTGGCGCGCCCGGGCACACGCCGGGTCATACGGCGTTCCGCCTTGGCGATGTCCTGATCACCGGCGACCTGTTCCATGCCCCGGCGCTGCAACTGGCGCGCCCCGAGGCCTGGGTCCGGTTCGATGTCGATGGCCCGATCGGCATCGATTCGCGCCGACGCCTGCTGGCCTTGGCCCGGCGCGACGGCCTCACGTTGGCGGGCATGCATATGGAGGGCGGCTTTCAAGATCCGCCATCCGACGCTGCGTGAAGGTCTCCTGCGGCGGTTTTACCCTGCGGACAGTGATCGGTCGCAGGGCGAGGGGATCACCGTCTCGCCCTGCGGATCATCCCAGAGGATCTGCTCGGTTCCGGTCCGGTCCGGTCCGGTCCGGTCAAAGGTTGCGGGGCAGCAATATCCGGTCAAGCGATATCCGCCCGCCACCGACCGCGACGAAATACAGCGTGATCGCCGACCAGATCAGCGACAGTTCGGCGCCGCCATATCCCTGACCCAACTGAACCCAGTGAAAATAGACCGTCACCAGCAGGATGATCGTGCAGCCTGCCGCCGCGAACCGGGTCAAAAGACCCAGTACCAGCAGCAGTCCCCCGCCGAATTCCGTCACCGCCAGGGCCACCGACCAGAAGGCAGCGGGCTGGAAGCCGATGCCGGCAACCATGTCGGCGGCCCCCAGCGGGTTGGTGATCTTGGGCCAGCCATGCACCATCAGCGCAAGGCCGCACATCACGCGCAGCCAGGTGAAGGCCAACGGCGCGAGCCAGGTGTAAAGGGTTTCGAGGGCGGGGAAGACCAGCGGCCGGCCGGTCGTGAGGTGCTTGGTGTCCATGTCATGTCTCCTGTGGCGCGCAGACAGATTGCCGCGCCGAATGCGGTTCTGAGGCCGAAGCCTTCGGTAAGTCTCGGGGTCAGGAGATCGGGCGGGGTGGCCGACGGGGTGGCCCTTCGGCGCGCGTCGTCGCCAGCCGGGCGGTTTCGGCAAAGGTGAGCGCGCCCTCCCCGGGGTCGAAATCCGGCAGCGCGGTCGCCCCGGGCAGGACGCAGGTGGCACAGGGCGCGGTGAAGCGCTCCGCCGGGTTCGCTCGGGCGGGATCGACGCCCGGGATCGGGCAATGATCCAGCGCCGCGATGGCTCCCCCGCAGCCGGAATCGGCCGCCGTCGGCGCGACCGGCGTCGCCAGATTGGCAACCAGCAACAGCATGGCAAGGGCAAGGGTCAGGAAACGCATCGGAATCCGGTTCTGTTTCATGGCCAAAATCCTGATCCGGCGACCGGGTACAACCGGAAAGTCGCCGGCTCACAGACTTGTCAGCGTCGCTTTCCGTCAGGCGTCAGGCGCGGCTCGCGCATTCCCGAACGGCTTGGCCGATGCGGACCCGATCCCCTGGGGCGCCTGCCCGCCTGTCTCAATCCATCATCGCGAAATAGGCGGCGCCGCGGTCGACCAGATCCTGATGGCGGCCGCTTTCGACGATGCGCCCTTCGTCCAGCACGACGATCCGGTCCGCGTGGCGGATGGTCTGCAGGCGATGGGCGATCACCAGCGTGGTGCGGCCTTCGGACAGCGCGTCGAGTGCGGCCTGCACCTTGCGCTCGGTGCCCCGGTCCAGGGCCGAGGTCGCCTCGTCCAGGAGCAGGATCGGCGGGTTGCGCAGGAAGACGCGGGCGATCGCCACACGCTGCTTCTGCCCGCCCGAGAGCATGACGCCGCGCTCGCCGACCATCGTGTCCAGCCCCTGGGGCAGGCGCGCGACCATGTCGCCCAGTTGTGCCCTTTCGACCGCGTGCAGAATCTCGGCCTCGGTGGCGTCGAGCCGGCCATAGGCGATGTTCTCGCGCAGGGTGCCGCCGAACAGGAACACGTCCTGCGACACCAGGCCCACCTGCCGGCGCAGGCTGTCCAGCGTCATCCGCGCCACCGAAATCCCGTCGATCCGCACCTCGCCGCCGGTGGGCGCATAGAATCGCGGCAGCAGGGCCATCAGCGTGCTCTTGCCCGCGCCCGAAGGACCGACCAGAGCCACCGTCTCGCCCGGCTCGACCGTCAGCGAGACTCCGTGCAGCACGCCCCGCGCGCCGTCATAGGCGAATTCCACGGCGTCGAACTCGATCCTGCCGCGGAACACCGGGGCGAGGCGGGCATCCGGCGCGTCGGCGATGCCGGGCTCCTCGGCCAGCAATGCCTGGAAACGCTGGAACCCGGCGATGCCGCGGGGATAGGTCTCGACCACCGCCGCGATCTTTTCCAGCGGCCGGAAGAAGACGCCGACCAGCAGCAGGAAGGCCACGAAGCTGCCCGTCGACAGCGACCCGGCAAAGACGAAGGCGGCACCCGCCACCATCACCACCACCTGCACCAGCCGGAGCCCCATGTAATGCAGCGTCGTCGCCGCCGCCATGATGCGATAGGCGTCGAGCTTGGTCTCACGGTAGCCCTGGTTCGCCCGGGCAAAGAGCGCGTTCTCATGCGCCTCGTTGGTGAAGGCCTGAACGACACGGATCCCGCCCAGCGTCTCTTCCAGCCGGACGTTGAACTGCCCGACCCGGCCATAGATCGCCTGCCAGGCATGGGTCATCCGCCCGCCATAGACCGCCAGCAGCAGCACCATCACCGGCACGATAACCGCCGTCATCAGCGCCAGCGGCACATGCAGCCACAACATCAGCGCGAAGGCGCCCGCGAAGGTCATGATGGCGATGAACAGATCCTCGGGGCCGTGATGCGCGACCTCGCCGATTTCTTCCAGGTCGCGGGTCACACGGGCGACCAGCTTGCCGGTTTCGGCCTTGTCGAACCAGCCCCAGTTGAGTCGGGTCAGATGCTCGAAAGCCCGGGCGCGCATCTCGGTCTCGATGTTGATCCCCAGCTTGTGGCCCCAGTAGATGACCACGGCCATCAGTCCCGCATTCACCAGATAGACCACGACCAGCGCCACGGCGGCCCAGATCGTCAGGCCGAATTCCCCGCGCGGCAGCAGGTGGTCGATGAAGCCCGCGATGGCCAGCGGAAAGGCCAGTTCCAGCAGCCCCGACAGGACGGCGCAGCCGAAATCCAGCCAGAACAGGCGCATGTGCGGGCGGTAATACGAGAAGAATTCGGCGAGCATCGGGTCCTCTTCGACAATGCGTGTAGCTGGCCGAGGGCTGGCTCCGGTCCGGTTTGTGCGCCCAATTGCGCCCGTTCGCAAGGCAAGGGCGTTTGACCGCGCGCCCGCTGGGCGTTACACCCGACCTGCCAGCCGCGAGCCCGCCGTCCCGCACCGACTCCAATCACGGACAGGAGGCTCGCCCATGCCCACCGCTATCGGAATGCTGCCCTTCGGGGCTGACCACGTGCTGCCGCCTCTGGCCGCGCAGGCCCGCAGCCTCGACGCCCGGGTCGAAGAGCGCAACGGCGCGCTGACCATCCAGGCCAGCGCCGCCCAGGTTACCGCGACCGCCCATCCGCGCGGCGTGCAGATCACCATTACCGCCGCCGAACCCGGGCTGGTGGGCGAGCTGATCGACCTGCTGAACGGCTTCTGCACCGCCCGTTTCCAGGCCGCGCCGCAGTGGAATGGTCTTGAGCCGCCGAAAATGACCATGACCGAGCTGGTCTCGATCACGCCGCTCTCACCGAATTTCCGGCGGGTGCGGTTGAAGGGGGATTTCTCGGCCTTCCTGGACGGGAAGGGTCTTCATTTCCGCTTCGTCATCGGCCCCGAGGGCGCCGATTGGCCGCGCATGGGCGAGAATGGCGTGGAATGGCCGGGGGGCGTCGATGCCTGGCACCGTCCGCCCTACACGATCTCGGCGCTGGATCCGCGGGGCCGCTGGCTGGAGACCGATGTCTTCCTGCACGAGGGCGGACGCGTTACCGACTGGACCGAGACCGCGCGGCCCGGCGAGGCGATGATGATCGCGGGTCCGGGCGGAAAGGCGGTGCGCCAGGCGCCCTGGCTGGGGTTGGTGGGCGACGAGACGGCGCTGCCGGTGATCCTGCGGACGTTGCAGGCCGCCGAGCCCGGCACCAGCGGGCAGGCCTTCATCCTGGTCCCCGACCTTGCCGATGCGCAGCCCCTTGCCTGCCCTGAAGGAGTGGAAGTGACCTGGGTGGAACGCGGCGCGGGACAGGACCTGCTGGCGCTGCTGCGGCGGCTGTCGCTGCCCGAGGGGCCGCGCTCGGTCTTCCTTGCCGGCGAACGGGCCGAGGCCATGGCCGCGCGCGAGATCGCGGCCGGCATGGGCCTCGGCCCCGACGAATTCCGCGCTGCCAGCTACTGGACGCAGGGTTGGGTGCCGCCCGAGAGCCAGCGCAAGCCCCGGCCCCGCCCTCAGGCCCGCTGAGCGGCGGCGCTTTTCACACCCGCCGCCGGGGGATCGGCAGCGGGCGCCCGGTCTCGGGGTCGTCGAGGATGCGCACCGGCAGGCCGAAGACGTCCTCGACCCGCGCGGCGGTCAGCACCTCGGCCGGCGTGCCCTCGGCCTTGAGCCGCCCTTCGTGCAGCAGGATCAACCGGTCGGCGTAGCGGGCGGCAAGGTGCAGGTCGTGCAGAACGGCAAGCACGGTGCGTCCCTGCCGGGTCATCGCCTGCAGCGTCTCCAGCACCTCGATCTGATGGGCGAGGTCCAGATAGGTCGTCGGCTCGTCCAGCAGCAGGGTCGGTGTCTCCTGCGCCAGGCTCATCGCGATCCATGCCCGCTGTCGCTGCCCGCCCGAGAGCGCGTCGAGCGGTGCCGCGGACAGCCCTGACATGCCGGTCGCCGCCAGCGCCCGGTCGCAGGCAACGCGGTCGGCCGCGCTCCAGGCCGAGAGCGGACCGCGGTGCGGATGCCGCCCCAGCCGCACCAGGGCCGAGACCGTGATGCCCTCGGGCGCCAGCGGGGCCTGCGGCAGGAAGCCAACCTGCCGGGCAAGCGCCCGGGCACCGGTATGGCGCAAGGGTCGCCCGGCCAACAGGACGGCGCCCGCGTCAGGGCGGATCTGCCCGGCAAAAGCCCGCAGCAGGGTCGATTTCCCACAGCCGTTCGGGCCGAGGATGATGGTGAGGCGCCCGGGCTCGACCGCTAACGAGACATCCTCGATCACCCGCCGCCTGCCGTAGCTCAGCATCAGCTGGCGGGCTTGCAAGCCTTCACAGTCATCCGTCATGGCGACCTTTCCACATCAGCCAGGCAAAGAAGGGGGCGCCCATCAGCGCCGCCATGATCCCCGCGGGGATCGCGTTCGGGGCGATCACATTCTGGCCGGCCACATCGGCCAGCAGCAGCAACAGCGCCCCGGCCAGCGCCGCCGCCGGGATCAGCGCGGCGTGGGTGGGGCCGGTGATCCGGCGGGCGAGATGCGGCGCCATCAGGCCGATGAAGCCGACCGGCCCGGCCGCCGCGACGCTGGCGCCGCAAAGCAGCGCGCCGATCGCCACCATCGCCGCCCGCGCCGCCTGCACCCGCAGCCCCAGCCCCCGTGCCACGGCCTCATCCATTGCCAGCAGGTCCAGTACCCGGGCAAAGATCCAGGCCAGCGCCAGCAGTGGCGCCAGGGTCAAAGCCACGCCAAGAACCGCGCGCCAGCCGCTGCCGCTGAACGAACCCGAGAGCCAGAGCATCGCCCGCTGCACCGCCGTCACCTCGCCAAAGGCCGACAGGAAGCTGGTCCCCGCCCCCATGAACGCGCCGCAACCGAGGCCGATGAGGATCACCCGCTGCGGGCCGATGCCGCCGCGCCAAGACAGCGCATAGATCGCGGTTGCAGCGGCCAGCGCGCCCGCAAGCGCCGCCGCCGGGACCAGCGTTGCACTGGTGCCGGGCAGCCAGAGCATGATCGCCAACGCGGCCAGCGCGGCGCCGCCGTTGATGCCCAGCAGCCCCGGCTCGGCCAGCGGGTTGCGCATTACCGCCTGGGTGATGGTCCCGGCGACGCCCAGGGCCGCCCCCACCAGCGCGGCCAGCACGGCCCGCGGCAGGCGCAGGGTGTGGACGATGAACACATGCTGCACCGGCGCCTCATCGGGGTAAAGAAGCGCCGCCATCACCGCCCGGGGCGGAATCGGTTGCTCGCCCAGGGCGATGGCCAGGAAGAGCGCGACCGCGAGGCAGGCAAGGCCGGTCAAAAGGCGCTTCATCCCGGCACACCCTGGCGCCGGGCGAGCCACAGGAAGATCGGGGCGCCGATCAGGGCAAGGGTGATGCCGACGGGGATATCGGTCCCGGCCAAGGCGCGGGGCAGGGTGTCGGCGGCCAGGGTCAGCGCGGCGCCACCCAGGGCGCAGAGCGGCAGCAGCGCGCGGAATCCTGCGCCGCTCGCCAGGCGAATGGCATGGGGCACGATCAGGCCGAGGAAGGCGAGCGGCCCGGCCAGCGCCACCGCGCCGCCGGTCAGCAGCACGACGATGGCCGCCGCGATCAGACGCCAGCGGGCCGGGTCGATGCCGAGGCCGCGGGCCGCGTCATCCTCGAGCCCCATGATCTCGAGCCCTGGCAGTGCCGCCAGCGCCGCCAGCAGTCCGGCAGCGATCCAGGGCAGGACGCTGGCCAGTTCCTGCGGCTGGATGCCTGCCAGCGATCCGGCGGTCCAGAGCCGGGTGCCGTCCAGCGCCGCCAGGTTGAAGATCAACAGCGCCTGGGTCAGCGAGACGAGGAAGCTGGCGACGATCACCCCCGCCAGCACCAGCCTGAGCGGCGTGGCCCCGCGCCGTCCGGCCGATCCCAGCGCCCAGACCAGGACCGAGGCGGCTGCCGCGCCCGCCATGGCGGCGGGGATCAGCGTGCCCCGGGGCGCGGTGCCGGTCAGCACGGCGGTGAGAACCATCGCGAACGCGGCGCCGGCGTTGATGCCCAAAAGCCCGGGCTCGGCCAACGGGTTGCGCAGGATCCGCTGCATGATTGCCCCTGCGCTGGCCAGCGCCGCCCCCACGGCCAGAGCGGCCATGACGCGCGGCGCGCGCACGGTGGTGATGACCAGCGCCTCGCGGCTGGGCGTCTCGGCAACCAGCGCGGCCCAGACGCGGGCGGGTGACAGCGACAGGCTGCCAACCCCCAGCGACCAGAGCGCCAGCAGCAGGCAGGCCGCCGCCAGTCCGGCAAGCCAGAGCGCCAGTCGCGGCGGGCTCATGGCGCGCCGATGATCAGCCGCTCGACATCGTCGAGGACGCGATGCGCCGAGCCGATGCCGCTGAACTCCATCCAGACAGCCGACTGGATCGGATAGACCCGTCCGGCGGCGACAGCGGGCAGCAATTGCCAGAGCGGGTTGCCAGTGACCTCTTCCCAGCGCCCGTCGGTGGCCGAGGCATTGGTGCCGCCGATGATGTAGAGCAGGATCTCGCCGTCGAGCTGGCCGAGATCCTCCCAATCCGGACGCCGCATGCCCATCGGATCCGGCCCCGTCTCGTAGGGCGGGCGCCGCACGCCCAGCTCATGGAGCAGCGCAAAGGGCGCATAGGCGTCGGGCTGGTCCAGATAGACCTGGAAATCCCATGACGTGATGCGGAGGATCGAGACCGGCGTATCGGGCACCCGGGCGGCGACCTCGGCCAGACGCGTTTCGAAGGGGGCCATCAGCGCATCAAGCCGCGCCTCTGTGCCGGTCAGCCTGGCGACGGCATGGAAATAAGCCCGCCAGTCGGTCGGCACGATCAGCGCGGTCGGCGCGATCTGGGACAGGAGGGGCAGATAGGTTTCGGCGCGGAAGGCCGCGCCGAGGATCAGGTCGGGCCGGGCGGCGACCAGCGCCTCCAGACTGGGGTCCAGCATTGAGCCGAGGTTCTGCACGCCCGCCGCTTCGGCCGCCTCGTGCAGGATGGTGTCGCTCATCCCGGTCAGGGGTGCCGCGACCACCGGCAGGCCCAGTTCAAGCGCCATGCCCAGCGACACCGCCGGGTCGAGGACGGCAATGCGCTGGATCCGGTCGGGCAGGCAAAGCGGTGCGGCCAGCACATCCGCCGCCTCGTAAAGGCGGCCTTCGCAGGCCAGGGCGGGCTGGGTCAGCAGCGCGAGGACGAGCGCCAGCAGGCGCGCGGCTCGGCGTTGGATCATGGTGCGCATCCTCAGAACCGGTAATCCAGCCTCAGTCCCACCTCGCGGCGCGCGCCCAGTGTCGCCAGCACGCCGGGGCCGGCCTCGTAGGTGAAAAACTCGGTGTCGAAGAGATTGGTCGCATAGGCGGTCAATGTCGGCCCATCGCGGAAGGTATAGCCGATCTCGGCATCGACGGTGGTATAGCCGTCCAAGGTCACCGGAATCGGGACACCCTGCTCCAGCCGGGACATTGAGGAAGAGGCGTGGTTGATCGCCCCCGCCGCATGCCAGCCGGAGTCGCCTTGCCAGCGGAAGCCCAGCGACAGGGTTCGTTCGGGGGCGTTGGGGAAGGGCAGGCCGGAGTAATCAATGCTCCAGGTGCCCAGGACGAAATCGTCGAAGCGCGTGTGCAGCAGGCCCAGCGAGCCGACCAGATCCAGGCTGTCGTTGACCGCCCAGGCCATTTCCAGCTCGGCGCCGTAGCTGGTCGAGCGCCCGGCGTTGACGATGATCGAGGTCGAGCGCGGCACTGGATGGGTCGGATCGGTCACTACCTCGACTTGCTGATTGCGCCAATCCTGGTGGAACAGGCTGGCGCCGATCCGCAGCCGGTCATTGAGCAGGCGTCCGCGCCAGGTGAATTCGAGGTTATGCGCGGTCTCCTGGTCATAGGTGAACTGGAACCCGTCGGACGAGCGCACGCCAGAGCCACCGGGCCGGTAGCCCTGCTGATAGCCGAACGAGATCGTGTGGTCGGGCGAAACCTCGTACTGCAGCGCCAGCGAGGGCAGGAACACCGCATCCGCGTAAGAGGAGGTGGAGGTCGTCGTCGCCACGCCGTTGACCGCGTAATGCGACGTCTCCGATTGCCGGATCCAGTCGAAGCGTCCTCCGGCAATGATCGTCCAGGCGAGAGCGAAGCGATAGCCGATCTCGCCGAAGAGGGCGTAATTCTCCAGATCCATGGCGGTTTCGCTCTGGTCGAAGCTCAACAGCATCGACTCGCGCCAGGATTCGTTGTGCAGCCGCGACGCATAGAGCCCCGCCACCCATCGCAGATCGCCATCGTCGTAATTGAGGCGGAACTCCTGCGAGCCGGTGACATAGGTGAATTGTCCGTCCGTGTAGAGGAAGGCACCCGGCGTCCCCAGGTTGATCGAGCCGCGGTCGGTCACCGACCGCGACAACCCGGTCATCGAGGTGAAGCGCAGAGTATCGGTGATGTCATGCGTGATCTCGACGCCGAAGTTGAACACCTCGCCTTCGCGCAATTCCTGAAAAGCGGGCAACTCGGTCAGGCCGAGGCCGCGGTAATAATCGGGCAGAATCGCGCCCCAGATATCGCCCCGCCGCGCGTCATAGCCGGGTGCCGTGCTGGACCAGCCGGGCCCGGCAATGTCGTTCGAGGTCGGGCTGTCCGTCGAGCGCGACAGCGTGACCAGCACCTCGGTGCCCTCATTGTCAAAGGGTTGCCACAGCACCTGGCTGCGAACAGTGCTGTAATCGCCGGTGACGAAATCGTCGTAGCGCGCCAGATGCTGGTATGAGCTGAAATCCAGGTCGCTCTGGACCTCGGAATATTCGGCGCTGATGCGATAGGCGAGGCTCTCGCTCAGCCGGTCGCCGAAGGCAACGCCGATCTGGCGGCGTCCGTTCGTCCCCACCGTCACCTGCACGGCGCCCGAGCGGGTGAAATCGGGCCGCACGCTGCGCATGTAGAGCGCGCCCGCCAGCGCCGCGCGGCCCGACATGGTGGATTGCGGCCCGCGGTAGACTTCCACCTGCTCGACATCGAACATCCCGCGCTGGCCCAGCCGCGTCCCCTCGGTGGTCTGCTGCACCCCGTCGAGGTAGAACGAGGCCAGCGGCGCCCCGGCACCGCCCGGCACGAACCCCTCGGAATTGACGCCGCGGATGACGAAGCCCGAGGTTGTCCAGTCCCCCGCCTGCACATTGGCCATGCGGGTGAAGCTCTGGGTCCGGGTTTGCACCGGCGGGGCGTCGACCGGCTGGCCCGAGACGATCGCGACGCTGGCGCGGCTGTCTTCCAGTGTCGCCGCGCTGCGGTCGCCGTAGATCACCACCGAGCCCAGGTAGAGGCCGCCCGTCGCTGCCGCGATCTCCTCGCCGAGGGGCGCCGTGACCACGATGACGTTGTTGGGGCCGATCTGATAGCTGAGCCCGGTTCCGGCCAGGATCGCGGCCAGCGCGGATTCGACCGATGCCGTGCCCGAGAAGCCCGCGGTCATGCGGCCCGCCGTCGTCGTCGGGGCGAAGGAAAGCTGCACACCCGCCTGGCGCCCGAGCGAGGTCAGCGCCGGGCCGAGGGGGCCGGCAGGGATCTGGATGCTGCGGGCCTGGCTCTGCGCTTGGGCGATGCCCGGCAGCGCCCCCAGGGGCACCAGCGCTGTGCTTCCAAGGCCGAGGGCCACGAGGGCGGCCCTCGCCGAGGGCGCAGGGAAGGGGATAAGGCTCATGATCGCGTGTCTCCGATGTCCGGTCTGGAGGATGGCTGCGGCCTTCTGGCCGTCTTCTGCGCGCACGCTTGGCTGTCCCTGCGGGGTATACGAATGGGCGACGCGGATTTTCACCCGCCCGGCGAACTTTTTTCAGAAGCGGGTGACGAGCGTCAGATAGGGGGCGATTTCCCGCACATGGCCCCCGTGCGGCAGGACCGCCGCGCTGACTGCCGAAAGCGGGCGGGCAAGGTCGAAGACACCGCCGACCCGTGCCGATCCCAGCCAGGGATCGGCCAGGATCACCTGCCCCGGGATCCAGCGCGCGATCTCCGAGACGACGGCCGCCACCGCCTCGTCATCCACCACCAGGCGCTGCTCGCGCCAGGCGATGCCCTCTCCTGCCTCCAGCGCGGCGCGGCGCAGCTCGATGCCGTCGCCGCCGTCGCGGAGCAGATCCCCGGCGCCCAGCATCCGACCGCCAGGGTCCCGCGGCGTCTCGACCCGGCCCGCCTCGACCGTCAGCCGCGCGACACCGCCCGAGAGGCTGCACCCCAGAACGGCCGGGCCGCGGGCGGTCACGTCGAGGGTCCCGGCCCGCAGGCGGAACGGGGCGTCCTCGCTGCCGCTCACGGTGCAGATGGCCAGCCCGTCCAGCAGCCGGATCCCCGGCAAGCCCGGGTCGTCGTCGACGGCCACGGCGCTTTTCGGGCCGAGGGTCAGGCCTGCCCCCTGCGGCAGGGTGAAATCGGCGATCTGCCCGGTGCCGGTGCGGTGATCGGCTCGCGCCATCCGCACCAGGCCAGGCCCAAGCCCCGCGACGGCCGCCCCACCAAGCGCCAGCCCCCCGACCATGAACCCCCGGCGCGAGGTGCCGCCGCGCCGGGGGTCGAGGGCGCGGCCCGACATGCCGTGAATCTCGGCCGCCTCGCACCAGGCCACGTCATGCAGCGGGTCGGCCTCGCGCCAGGCAGACAGCGCCGCCAGCAGATCGGGGTCCAGCGGATCGGCCTGAAGACGGATGATAAAGCCAATGGCCTGGTCGAAGGCGCGGTCGGCAGGGTGGCCGTGGTCGGGGGGTGCAGGCATCGTCATCCCTCGTGCAGGCAGGCGCGCAGATGGCGGTAGGCCTCGTGGATCAACCCCCAGGCCCGGCTGGTCGATATTCCCATCTCTGCCGCCACCTCGGCCATCGTCGCCCCGTGCAGTCGGTGCAGCGCAAAGGCGTGCCGGGTCCGTTCGGGCATCTCGGCCAGCGCGGCGGCGATGCGGTCCAGACGCTCCTGCTGATAGAGTGCGGCCTCGGGATTGGGTGCCATGTCCGGCAGTTGCCCTAGGTCGGTCAGGTCGAGCCCGATCACCGGCAGACGCCCCTCGCGCCGCACCCGGTCGATCAGCAGGTTGCGGGCGATGCGGAACAGATAGCCGCGCGGATTGTCGCGCCCCTCGGCCCGGCGCGGCGGGGCGCTGAGAAGGCGCAGGAACGCGTCCTGCATCAGGTCTTCGGCCAGGTCGCGGCTGGCGCCGCGCAGGCGCAGCGCTCCGGTGATCTCGCGCGCGTGCAGACGAAAGAGGCGGTTGAGATCCCAGCTCATGCCCTGCCTCCCGCTTCCCGGCGGCGCCCGTCTCCGCGGCGACGAGGCGAGGGGCAGGGATCAGGCGCTGAGGGCAGGGCGAAGGCCTGAACCACCGTATCAGACCCGGGCCAGCGGGATCGACGCTGCAGCCTGGTCGCCGCCGGCGAGGATGTCCGGTTCGAAAGCATTCATCGTGGGAAGAAGCATCGGGGCAAATCCGGCAACGGGTTGTGTGTCGCTGGTTTCCACTGGCTGTCCCGAGTCATAGGCCGGAGCCGGCCGAGGTCAATCCTGAAATCCGTCCGCGCGAGCTGTGCAGCGGCAGAAAAGGAGCATTCCGCGCAGAAGGGCGCAGGACGGCCACGCATGCGGCGCCTGAGCGGGCAAGGCCGGGATCGCGGCCGCCGCGCGGGCCGGTCGGGGGCCATGGTGCCGTGAAGATCGCAGGCGGTGGTCTGGGGACGGCTTCCATTGTGCTTGACACCACCGCCCGCGCATCGGATCGTTGCGCTTGAGGATATAGTGTTCTGAAATATAGAACACATGAGGAGGAGAGCCCCTTGGTACAGCGTCAGCACCCCATTCCCGTAAGCCGGATCATCGAGCCGCAGTCGATCGCGTTGATCGGGGCCACCGAGGATTATGCGAAATTCGGGGGGCGGATCCTTCACCATCTGGTCGATCACGGCTATGCTGGCCGCATCTTCCCGATCAATCCCAAGCGGGCCGAGGTCCTGGGCCATCCCTGCTTCAAGTCGATCGCGGATGTGCCCGAAGCGCCGGACATCGCCATCGTTGCCCTGCCGGCCTCCTCGCTCGAGGCCGCGATCCGTTCCTGCGGCGAGGCCGGCGTCGGTGCCTGCATCGTGGTCACCGCCCAACTCGGCGAGTTCAGCGAGGAAGGAGCGGCGCTTGAGCGTCGGATCGTCGAGATCGCGCAGGCCCACAGCATGCGGATCGTGGGACCGAACTGCATGGGCATGATCGTCCCGGCGGCGAAGATGGCGCTGTCGTCGACGCCGACGCTTCGCTATGCCAAGGCGCTGCCGCAGGGCCGCGTCGCCTTCGTCAGCCAGAGCGGCGCGATGATGGGATCGCTTTTCCTTCAGGCCCATGACCACGGCGTCGGCCTCTCGGGCATGGTCAGCATCGGCAATCAGGCGGATCTGGAATTGTGCGACTTCCTCGAAGCCTTTGTCGCCCATGAGGGCACCGAGGTTATCTGTCTCTATATCGAGGGGCTGAAATCGCCGCAGCGGTTCCGGGCGCTGTGCCTGCGGGCGCGGCGGGCGGGCAAGCGGGTGCTGGCGGTCAAGGCCGGGCGCACGGATGCGGGGACGGCGATGGCCAAGTCCCATACCTCCAGCCTGGCCGGTTCCTACTCGGCCTTCGAGGCGCTGTGCCGCGAGGCGGGCGTTCTGTTGCTGGACGATCCCGACCAGATGATCCTTTGCGCGGGAATCCTCGACCGCAATCCCCGCGCCAGGGGGTCCGAAGTGGGAATCGTCTGCGCTTCGGGTGGCGGTGGCGCGATCCTTGCCGACCATCTGGCGCTGAGCGGCATCGCTGCCGTCGCCTATGCGCCCGACACCCGTGCGAAGCTGGCGCAGGACTATCTGCCGTCGCACCAGAACAACCCGCTGGACCTTGGCGGGCATACCGGGGGGCTGGAATTCGGCATCTTCGAACGGGCCATCGACGCGGTGCATGACGATCCGGGCGCGGGCGTCTTTGTCTATGTGATGACGCCGCAGCCGATGATGCCCGAGACACTGGCGCATGTGATCCATACCTGGAAGCGGGGGGAAAAGCCCGTGGTTCTGGTGCTGAATACCTCGCGTTTCGCCGACGACTTGCGGCAGGCAGCGCTTCAGGCGGGGATCCCCTTCGTCCAGCGCCTGCAGGATCTGATCGTCGCGCTTCAGGTCCTGGGCGCCGATCACGCCGCCGAGACGGCGTTGAGGGCGGACGAGGCGCATCGGCCTGCGCATTTGCCGCAGGTCCATGTCGCGGCCAAAGGCTTCCTGACCGAGCCTGAAGCCAAGCGCATCTTGGCCGATTATGGCCTTTCCGTACCCGCGGCGCAGCTTTGCGGCACACTGGACGAGGCGCTGAGCGCGGCCGGATCGATCGGCTATCCGGTGGTGTTGAAAGGCGTCGTCGCGGATGTTGTTCACAAGAGCGACCTTGGACTGGTCCGCGTCGGCATCGGCGATGACGAGGCCCTGCGCGCGGTCTTTGCCGAGATGGCGCAGGCAATCGACAAGGCCGCACCCGGCGCGCCTTTGCGGATCGACGTGCAGCAGATGATCGGCCCGGGGGTCGAACTGATCGTCGGGCTGTCCAACGATCCGGCCTTTGGGCCACAGGTCATTGTCGGCGCCGGCGGCATCCATGTCGAGCTGATGAAGGACGTGGCCCAGATGCGGGCGCCCGTCACGGCCGAGGAGGTCGGGCAGATGCTGCGCCGGCTGCGGATCTGGCCGCTGCTCGACGGGGCGCGCGGGCAGGGGCGCATGGATGTCGCGGCGGCTTGCGAGGCCATCGCCCGCTTGTCCTGGCTGGGACCGGACCTTGGCGCGCGGCTCGTGGACCTTGAGGTGAATCCGTTCCGCGTGACGGCCGAAGGCGCCTATGCGCTGGACGGACGCGGCACGCTTGCCACCGGCTGACGCCAGCCCTCGACCCATGCCTCCTCGATCATGGCGGCGTGGGTCTTCAGGTGCCGGACGTATTCCTCGACCAGATCGGGGCCGTAGCCCGGCATCGGTCCCGAGATGCTGATCGCCGCCGCCACCCGGCCAAAGCGCGACCGGATCGGCACTGCCACGCCGCGGGCCGCGTCGTTGACTTCGTGGTAGGCGGTGGCATAGCCGCGGTCCCGGATCTGGGCGAGTTCTTCGCGCAAGCGCGCGGGATCGGTGATCGTCCGCTCCGTGAACCGGGTGAGGGTCTTTTCGGCCTCGGCGATGACCTCATCGCTTTCGAAGGCGAGGATGCACTTGCCGCCGGATACCGCGTGGAGGGGTGCCCGCGCGCCGAGATAGGCGAAGGTGCGGACGAAGGCACGGCTTTCGATCCGGTCCACCACGACAGAGGTCATGCCTTCTCGCATGCTCAGCATCACGTTTTCGGGCACCAGGCCGGACAGCCGTTGCAACACCGGATGGGCGACCTGGACCAGCGTGTCCGATGCCCGCCGCCGAGCGCCGATCTCGAACAGGCGCAGCGTCAGACTGTACTGCGCGCCGTCCTCGGTCTGATCGACATAGCCAAGCTCGCGCAGGGTCTGGAGCATCCGGAAGGCGTTGGTACGGGTCATGTCGGTGGCCGCGGCCACGTCGCGCAGCCGCATGGGGCCGTTGCCCTGCGACAGCGCCTCGAGCACACGCATCGCCTTCTCGACGGACTTGATCATTCCGCTTCCTGCATCGCCCCGCCCCGTCCGCGACGGCGCGCCGTTTCCATGAATAATTCGGAGGCCAGTGTTCGCACGACCTCGGTATGGCGCACAAGGCGGGCCTCGTCCAATCGTTCGGCGGGACCGGTGATGCCGATGGCGCCGATCACGGCGCCCCAGTTGCTGTGGACCGGCGCCGCGATTTCAAAGATCGACCGCGATCCATGGGCGCGAAGGGCGGCGACACCCCCGTCGAGCAGTTCGGTGCCCGGCGGGAAGGCCGAGTCCGGCATGGCGTCCGCCTCGTTTCCGGCGCGGCGCAACGCCACGCCGAAGGCCGAATCGTTCCAGGCCAGCGCGAGGTTGTCGGGGATGACCGACGCGATGGTCGCACGCGGCAATGTCCCGGACAGGAAGACGACGCTCTCTCCCTCGAGCACGACGAAATGCGCGCTTTCGCCGGTCAGGTCGCTCAGTCGGCGCAGATGGGGCAGCATCGCGGTCCGGAAGGGGAAGGTGGCTGTCACCCGCTGGCCCATATGCGCCAGCTTGAGCGACGGGTAATAGTGCCGATCCTCGGGGTCATACAGCAGATAACCGGCAGAAAGCAGCGTGTTGAGCGTCCTGTGAATATTGCTTTTCGGCAGTCCGAGTTCTTGCGCCAGGGCGGAGACGCCCAGGGGAGCGCCCGCCGCGACCATCCGTTCCAGCAGGTCCAGCCCTTTCAGCAGCGTCGTGTCCATCATCCATCCCCCTGATTTCTGTTCTATATAATAGAACGCAATGATTCATTGCGCAACAAATTCCTCCATGCTAGCGTCTCCCTGTCTTGGAGGAGGCCGCATCGAAGCCCCGGTGCACGACAGGGAGGAACCCCATGAACATCAAGAAGACCGTCTTGATCGCGTTTGGCCTGGCCGCGTCCGTAACTGGCGCCCAGGCTCAGGACTGGCCGTCGAGGCCGATCACGATGATCGTTCCCTACAACCCGGGCGGTACGACCGACATCCTTGCCCGCCTCGCCGCTGAAGCGATCGCGCAGGCCGTGGGCCAGCCTGTCATTGTCGAGAACAAGCCGGGGGCGGGTGGGGTGGTGGGTGCCAGCCTTGCCGCGCAGGCGCCGAATGACGGCTACACGATCTTCTTCGGCAACAATGCGACCAACGTCGTCCAGCCGCTGATCAATCCCGCCGTCCAATACGATCCGGCGGCCGATTTCGACGGAATCGCCACGACGGCCGATGCCGCGTCGTTCATCGGCGTGAATGCCGACCTCGGGATCGAAACGCTGGACGAATTCATCGCCTGGCTTGGTGCCAACCGGGCGATGTACGGCACGGCCGGCGTCGGCTCGATGGGTCAGTTCACCGCCGAGCTGTTCCTGATGGAGACGGGCACCGAGGCCACGCATATTCCTTATCCGGGCAGCAACGATGCCATAGCGGCGGTGATGTCGGGCGAGATCGCCTTCATGATGGACCCGGTCGTGGCCCAGCAGGCAGGCTCTGGCAGGATCAACGTGATTGCCGCCCTGACGCCCGAGCGGCATCCGAACGTGCCCGACGTTCCCACGGCAACCGAACTCGGCCACGATGTCGTCATCTCGGGCTGGTTCGGGGTCTTTGCGCCCGACGGCACCGATCCCGCCCTGATCGCGGCGATGAGCGCGCCGTTGCAGGAACTGGTCGCCTCGGACAGCTACCGCGCACAGGTCTTGTCGATGGGCCTGTTGCCCAATTACCGCGACCCTGCCGCCGTCGATGCTGTGGTCGAGCAGGATCTGGAGACGTTCGGCCGCATCCGCGATGCCGCCGCGATCTCCATCAACTGATGTTCCGGGGGTCGTCCGCCCCGGCTGCGGCGGCCCCATGACCCTGCAGGTTCCCATGATCAGCGACCACATCCAGTACAGTGAGGCAGACGGCATCGCCGAGATCACCATCTGCCGCCCCGAACGGCGCAATGCGCTGAACGGCGCGATGTTCGAGGCTTTGCGCGCCTGCTTCGACCGCTTCGCAGAGGGCGAGGCAAAGGTGGCGATCCTGGCCTCGGGCGACGATACGATCTTCAGCGCCGGTGCCGACCTGACCGATCCGCCCGAGCATTTCTGGCGGGCGGTGCCTGAGTTCGGCTTCACCACCGACAAGCCGATCATCGCCGCCATCGGCGGAAAAGCCATCGGCGCGGGCCTGGTTCTGGCCCTGATGTGCGATTTCGTCGTCGTTGGCGAGGATGCCGAGCTGATCTATCCCGAGGCGAAGGTGGGCGTCGCCAAGGGCGCGGTCACGGCCCTTGTCAAGCGGGCGCCCCTGCGCGTCGCGCTGGAGATGATGCTGACCGGAGAGCCGGTTGCCGCTCGCCGCGCCTTTGATACCGGGATGGTCAACCGCATCGTTCCCGCCGGTCAGCACCGGGCGGAAGCCCGCCGGATGGCCGGAACCTTGGCCGCGAATGCGCCGCTGGTCCTGCAGATGCTGAAGCGGATGAGTCTGGACGCCATCGGCGGGACGCCGATCCAGTCGTTCTATGACACCAACGCGCGGGTTGATCGCGTGATGAACAGCCAGGATGCGCGCGACGCGCTCGAGGCGTTCCGCGAGAAGCGCAAGCCCGTTTTCCACGGCCGCTAGGCCGCGGATCGTCGCCCAGGTCGAATCCAGGAGGTTCGGATGCAACGCGTGACAGGCACCCGCCGTCTTGTGGCCGCCCTGACGTCACAGGCCGGGCTCGGGGCGATCCTGATGTTCGTCGCGGCGGCCATCGTTTTCTCCGAGGCCTCGGGCCTGCGTCTGGGCACCGCGGCGGCCATGGGGCCGGGATACTTCCCGGTCATCCTGGCCACGCTGTTCTGTCTGTTCGGCGTCCTGCTGCTGGTCGAGGCCTGGCGCCGTCCCCGCCGACGCATCGATCCCGGGCCGCTGGGGCCGCTGGCCGTCGCCCTGGGCAGCATCGTGGTCTTCGCGCTGCTGCTGCGGATCGCGGGCGGCGCGATCGCCATTGCCGCGCTCGTCGCGGTTGCCGCGATGGCAGAACGGGGCCGCAGCCTGCGCGAGATCGCGACGCTGATCGTCGTGATCGTCGCCCTGATCTGGCTGGTCTTCGTCGTCGCCCTGGACCTGCAACTTGCCATGCTGCCGCCGGTATTCCTGCCATGATCGACAACCTGATACTCGGCTTCGACACGGCCTTGACCGCCTCGACGCTGTTCTACTGCTTCATCGGGGTCAGCATCGGCATGTTCATCGGCGTGCTGCCCGGGGTGGGGCCGCTGGCCGCGATCTCGATGCTGCTGCCGATGACCTATTACATCGGTGCCACCGACGCGCTGGTGATGCTGGCCGGCATCTATTACGGCGCGCAATACGGCGGATCGGTCGCGTCGATCCTGTTGCGCCTGCCGGGCACGGCGTCATCAGCCGTGGTTTGCCTCGACGGCTACGAGATGACGAAGAACGGCCGCGCCGGGGCCGCGCTGTTCCTCTCGGCCGCGGCTTCGTTCATCGGCGGCAGCATCGGCATCCTTTTGATGGCGGCGCTGGCCGCACCGCTGGCCGACTTTGCGCTGCGCTTCGGCAGTCAGGAATATTTCATGCTGATGGCCCTGGGGCTTGTCGCAGCCTCGACCCTGTCCGAGGGGTCGGCGGTGCGCGGACTGGCGATGGTGGTGCTTGGCGTGGCGCTCGGCCTCGTCGGGCTCGACCTCACCTCGGGCACGATGCGCTTCGTCTATGGCCAGTTCGAGCTGATGGACGGCGTCAGCCTCGTCGCCTCGGCGATGGGCCTGTTCGGCCTGTCCGAGATCCTCGCCAACATCGGCCGAAGCGAGCGCGGCGCACCCACCGCGCGCATCACCCTGCGCGCGATGATGCCGACGCGGCGGGACATCCGCGACTCGCTCCCGGCCGTGCTGCGCGGATCGGCCATCGGCTCGTTCTTCGGCGCGCTGCCCGGCACCGGTTCGACCATCGCCAGTTTCTTTTCCTACGCGTCCGAGAAGAAGTTGGCGCGCAACCGGGCGCAGATGGGCCAAGGCGCGGTCGAGGGCGTGTCCGGCCCCGAGGCGGCGAATAACGCCGCGGCCCAGACCGCCTTCATCCCGACCCTGACCCTCGGCGTGCCCGGAGATGCGGTGATGGCACTGCTGCTGGGGGCGATGATCGTCCACGGGGTGACGCCGGGGCCGCAGATGCTGACCAACACGCCCGAAATCTTCTGGGGCCTGGTTGCCAGCTTCTGGCTGGGCAACCTGATCCTGCTGGTCTTCAATATCCCGATGATCGGCCTGTGGGTAGCGATGCTGCGTATCCCCTATCGCTGGCTTTATCCCGCCATCCTGGTTCTGATCGTCATCGGCACGTATTCGGTCCGCTATTCGCTGTTCGACGTCTGGCAGCTGCTGGCCTTTGGCCTGCTGGGCTACGTGCTGCGCATCCTCCATTTCCCGACCGCGCCGCTGGTGCTGGGCCTCGTCCTCGGTCCGCTGATGGAAGAGAATTTCCGCCGCTCGCTGATGTTGTCCGATGGCAGCTTCACCACCTTCGTCGAGCGCCCGATCAGTGCTGTCATGGTCGTGATCGTCATCGCGATCCTGCTGGCGCAGATCGTGCTGCCGCTGGTCCGCGTTCTGCGGCGCGACCCTGCAAAGCCCGCCGAAGAAAGCTGACATGTCCCTGCCCGATACCCTGACCGCCGACCTGCGGTCGCTGCTCGGCGGCCGTTTCTCGGACCGCGCCGCCGACCGCGACCACCATGCCGGGACCGAGGCGCATCACATGCCCGCCCCGCCCGATGCCGTCGCCTGGCCGATCACCACCGAGGATGTCGTGGCGATCCTGCGGTTGTGCCATGCCGCGCGCGTGCCGGTGGTGGCCCATGGCGCCGGCTCGTCGCTGGAGGGCAATGTCAGCGCCGTTCAAGGCGGCCTGTCGCTGGATCTGACGCGGATGGACCGCATCCTGCGTGTTTCAGCGGAGGATCTGGATTGCACGGTCGAGGCCGGTGTCACGCGTGAGGCGCTGAACGCGGGCCTGCGCGACAGCGGATTGTTCTTCCCCATCGACCCCGGCGCCAATGCCACGCTGGGCGGCATGGCGGCCACACGGGCCTCGGGCACCAACGCCGTCCGCTACGGCACGATGCGCGAGAACGTCCTGAGCCTGACCGTGGTCACCGCCGATGGCCGGGTGATCCGCACCGGCGGCAGGGCGCGCAAATCCTCGGCCGGTTACGATCTGACGCGGGTCTTCGTCGGTTCGGAAGGCACGCTGGGCATCATCACCGAGGTGACGCTGCGCCCGCATGGCCGTCCCGACACCATCCGCGCCGCGGTCTGCACATTCCCCGACGCCGCGTCAGCCACCCGGACGGCGATCGAGGCCATCCAGATCGGCCTGCCGCTGGCGCGCCTCGAATACCTCGATCCCGGCTGTATCCGCGCGGTCAACGCCTTCTCGCACCTGGCCGAGGCCGAAGCGGACACGCTGTTCGTCGAGTTTCACGGCACCCAGGCGGGCGTCGCTGAACAGGTAGAGATCTTCGCCGATCTTGCCGGAGGGAACGGTGGCACGGCCTTTCGCTGGGCCGAGCGGGAGGAGGAGCGCTCGCGCCTCTGGGCGGCGCGGCACAGCGCCTACAACGCCACCGTCAACCAGCGCCCCGGCGCGCGCGGCTGGGCCACCGATGTCTGCGTGCCGGTTTCTGCCCTTCCCGGATGCATCGACGAGGCGAAGGCCCTGCTGGCCGGGACCCGCATCCCGGCTTCGATCATGGGTCATGTGGGTGACGGCAATTTCCACGTCGTGTTCTCGGTCGATCCGGCCTCGTCCGGGGACCTGGCCGAGGCCGCCCGCATCAACGACCGGCTGGTCAGGACCGCGCTGAGCGTCGATGGTACCTGCACGGGCGAGCATGGCGTGGGCCTGGGCAAGCGCAAGTACATGCAGGCGGAGCATGGCGAGGCGCTGTTGCTGATGCGCAGCCTGAAGGACGCTTTCGACCCGCTGGGTCTGCTGAACCCTGGCAAGATCTTCCCCGATCCGACCGAGGCCGCCGAATGACACAGTCCCGCCCCGTCGATCCCCTGGTGACGCCCGAGGAGCTGTCCGGCCTTCTGGATGAGGTCGCGATCCTGGACGCGACCTATGTCATGCCGGCCGACCCCCTGCGCTGCGAAAGCGACTTCAGGGCGGCCCATCTTCCTGGCGCCCGGCTGTTCCGGATCGACGAGATCGCGGACCCCGTCGCATCGCTGCCGCACATGTTGCCCGAGGCGGCGGTGCTGGCACAGGCCCTCGCGGCGCTGGGGATCGACGGCACGCGGCCGGTCATCGTCTACGACCGCAGCCCCAACCATTTCAGCGCCCCCCGCGTCTGGTTCACGCTGCGCCTGTTCGGGCTGGAGGACGTGCGCGTCCTCGACGGCGGGCTGCTGCGTTGGCTGGGCGAGGGCCGGCCGGTGGAAAGCGGCCCGGCGGACGAAGCGCCGACCGCGGCGCCCGGTCTGCTGTTCGATTCCCTGCGTGTCGTCGACGGCAGAGAGATGGCACGGATCGTTGCCGCGGGCGGCCGCACCATCCTTGACGCCCGCGCGCGCGACCGCTTCGAGGGGCGCGCGCCCGAACCGCGGCCGGGCCTGAAATCCGGCCACATGCCGGGCGCGATCTGCCGCCCCTTCAGCGCCCTGACCGGCGCGGACGGTCGCTTCCTGGGTCCCGATGCGCTGTGCGATCATTTCGGTCCGGTCGGTGCCCGGCCCGTCGTCACCTGCGGATCGGGCATGACGGCCTGCGTCCTTGCCCTGGGGCTCGAGCGGATAGGCGTCCAGGCGGCGCTTTACGATGGCTCCTGGGCAGAATGGGGGCAGGGCGCCCTCGGGCCGATCCACGGGGGCTGAAACCCGGGTCGCGTTGGTGCGCGCCCCGGGTCCGCCTGCTGGGGTTCGCGGCCTAGGTGGCCGGCTCGAAACGGAACCGTTCGCCGCGGCGAGAAAGGTAGCCGACCCCGGGAAACGGCAAATGCATCCCGGCCACGAGGATAGTGTCGGTGGCGGTTTCATCGAAGATACGCCGGCGCGAGGCGATGGACGATGCGGCGTCGGCGTCGAAGGTGCTGGCCCATTCGGGATGGTCGAACTGTACCTGCGGGGAAACGACGCAATCGCCCCAGATGATCATCTGTTCGCTCCCCGCAGAGAGGCGATACCCGGTATGCCCGATCGAATGGCCGGGCAACGAGATCGACGACAATCCGGACAGAACCTCGTCCCCTGCGCCGAACACCCGCACCTTCCCGGCATAGGCGGCCGCGGCCGCGCGGGCACCGGTGAAAGAGAATCTGAACCCGTCGGAGGCATTCGTGTAGACCTCCTCGCTCGTCCAGAAATCCCATTCGGCGGCGGGAACGATCAACTCGGCATTGGTGAAGACGGCCGATCCTGTCGCACTGGTCAGCCCGCCGGTGTGGTCGTTGTGCATATGGGTGAGCACGACCTTGTCGATTTGTTCGGCCGAGACGCCGATTGCTGCCAGTTGGTCGGGCAGCCTGCCCAGCGTCGGGCCGTAAAGATCCCGTGTGCCGGTGTCGATCAGCAGTTTTTGCGTTCCGATTTCAAGAAGATAGGCATTGACGTCCAGGTTGATCTTCCCCTGGGGTTGGTGGGTCTCCTCCATCAGCCTGGCAAGGGCCTCGGGCTCGGCCGTGTCAAAGATCGCGGCATCGACCTGGACGATACCGTCAAACAGCGCGGTGCATCGGATGTCACCGATCATCCAGGTCTTGCTGTCGTTCATGGAGAGTGTCCGGCCGGGGGATTGGGCACGCCCCATTTTCGGGACGCCGGTGATCAGCGCCGTGCCGGACAGGGCGGCGCCCGATCCCTGAAGAAAGGTGCGTCGATTGAAGGTCATCGAGAAGATCTCCCATGTCATGAGTTCGCTTCCCGTATGCGCCACCCAAGGGCTGCAATAAAGTTTGTAAATGACAGATTTAAGCTGCATAATTGCAGCATGGAAGACTGGGATGACTATCGGTATTTTTTGGCCGTCGTACGCGAAGGCAGCATTGCCGCCGCCGCTCAGCTGCTGCGCGTGAATGATACAACGGTATCGCGCCGTATCTCGGCGCTTGAAGCTGCGCTGGATACGAGGCTTTTTGACCGGCGCCGGACGGGTTTCGTTCCGACCGCCGAGGCAGCCTCGCTGATTCCGGCTGCCGAAGAGATAGAAGCCGGCGCGAAGCGGATCGCGCGCTTGACCCTGGCTCAGGACCGGCGCCTGGAGGGTCCGTTGCGCGTCACCGCCCCGCTGGTCCTGCTGCGCTACGTCCTGATGCCCATCGCGGCGCAGTTCGCCGCGCGCTACCCCGGCATCACCTTGCATCTTCAGGGTGCTGACGAAATCTCCAACCTGATCAACCGCGAGGCCGATGTCGCCATCAGGGTGACGGCTGCGCCGATGGACACGCTGCACGGCTACAGGATCTGCGATGCGGTATCCGGGCTCTATGCCGCGCCTGCGCTGCTGGCGCGTCGCGGGCTTGATGCTGCCAGCGCCCTTTCGGCGCAGGATCTGGAATGGATCGCGCAGGAGGACGATGGGGCGCGCGGAACCTGGCAGGGCCGGTTCTTTCCCGCCGGAAGGCAGGTTTGTCATTGCGACAACAAGGTCACCGCGATCGGGGCCGCGCTGCAGGGCATGGGCGTGGTGGAACTGCCGGTGCTCATCGGCGATGCAGAACCGGGGCTTGAGCGGCTCCCGGGTTTCACGGCCGCGTCGGACAAGGGTATCTGGGTGCTTTACCACCGCGATCTGCGCAACACCGCCCGCGTCCGCGCCTTCGTGGACATGGTGCGATCCGCCCCGACGCTGGGGTGAGGACCTGTTCTAGGCCACGAATTGCGACACGTATTTCGTGGTCATGTAGCCTGCGACACCCTCGCTGCCGCCTTCCGAGCCATTGCCGCTTTGCCCGACGCCGCCGAAGGGCGTTTCGGGCAAGGAAATCTGTGGCGTGTTGATGCCGATCATGCCCGCCCGCAAACCGTTGGCGACGCGATGCTGGGTGCGGATCGACTGGGTATAGCAATAGGCGGCAAGCCCGTAGGGCAGGGCGTTGGCCTGGGTGATCGCCGCGTCCAGATCGTCGAAGCGGATCAGCGCGGCGATCGGTCCGAAGGGTTCGTCGTTCAGGATCGCCGCATCCGCGGGCAACTGGTCAACCACGGTCGGGGCAAAGAAGTTCCCGGGACCTTTCGGTGCCACGCCGCCGGTCAGCACCCGTCCCCCCCGGGCGCGCGCATCCTCGGCCATGGCCGCGACGCGCCGAAGCTGGCGGGCCGAGGCCAGGGGGCCCATCTGGGTCTCGGCCGCCAATCCGTGACCGAGCCGCAACGCGGCCGCCCGCTGGCTGAAGGCCGAGGCGAAGCGGTCGTAGATATCGGCATGCACGAAAATGCGGGTCGGCGAATTGCAGACCTGACCGCAGTTGCGGAACTTGCTGGCTGTAAGCGTGGCCGCGGTGGCCTCGATATCGACATCGCGGTCGATGATCGTCGGCGCGTGCCCGCCAAGCTCCAAGGTCGTCTTTACCACCTTGTCCGCGGCAATTCGGGACAGCTGCCTGCCCACTTCGGTGCTGCCGGTGAACGACAGCTTGGCAATGCGCCCGGATTCCAGAAAAGCGGTGCTGAGCAGGGCATTCGAGCCGAAAACCAGGTTGGCCACCCCCGGCGGCAAACCGGCTTCGGCCAAGGCCGTGACCACCGCCGTCGCGGCCGAAGGAACCTGCTTGCTGCCGATCAGCACCGCCGAGCAGCCCGCCGCGAGGGCCTCGCTGAACTTGCGGGCGACGAACATCAGGGGCACGTTCCAGGACGGGATCAGCAGGCAGATTCCGACCGGCTCGCGCTGCACATATTGATGAAACCTCGGATCGCGCGGGGGGATCAGCCGCCCGTATTGCCGCTGCCCCTCGGCCGCGGACCATTCCATCATCTCGGCCGAGACCGACACCTCCAGGCGGGCCTCGGCCAGCGGTTTGCCCTGCTCGCAGACGATGGCGTGGGCATGGGCCTCGGCATCGCGCCGCAAGATCGTCGCGGCGCGGCGCAGGATTTCGCCACGCTCGGCAGGCGAGACCTGCCGCCAACGGGCGAAACCCCTTTCAGCGCAGTCCAGGATGCCGGCGACGCCTTCCGGCGGGGTAAGGGCGATCGAGCCGAGCTCTTCGCCGGTGGCCGGATCGACGAAAGCCACCCATTCCGCAAGCCCGGCCTGCCATTCCCCGTTCACGAACCCGACATGACGCTTCACCATGGTTCCGAACCCTTGCTTATTGCCAATGGGCGGGCGGCAGGCCCGCTACAGGCGCCTGAAAAGTCGCCAGACGGGTCTGACCCAGCCCGCCGACATGCACGGTCCGCAGATCCGGCCCGCAGAACGTCAGGCTCGAGGGATGGTCGAGAATGGCGCCGTCCGGGTCTTCGAACACCAGATGTGCGGTTCCGTCCGGGGCGATTGCATAGAGACGATTGCGCGTGATCTCGGTCACCCAGAGGTTTCCGGCGGCATCGAAGCGGATCCCGTCGATCAGGGCACCGTCGAAGATCGGATCCGGCCCGAAAACCTCGCGCGGGCCCAGGCTGCCGTCGGGGCGCAGTCGCGCGCGCGACACCCTGCCTCCCCGGGTTTCCGCGATGTAGAGCCAGTTCATCGCGGCATCCAGACGCACCTCGTTGGTGAAAAGCAGCCCGTCCGTGACGATCCGCGGCCCCTTGTGATCCATCAGGATGACGTAGCCATCGGGGACGTCGCTCTCCAAAGCCAACAGATGATTGGAGAGCCTCGACGAAACCGAAAGCCAGAGCCGCCCCGCCGGATCCCGCTCGACGAAATTGGCCGCACCCACGGGAGCGCCCTCGACCCTGTCGAGGAAAACCTGTTCCGAGCCGTCCCGACCGACCTTGTAGAAGCGGCGCAGCGCGATATTCGCCATGAGGAAGCTGCCATCTTCTGCCATCGTCATGCCGTTGGGTTTGCCACCCATCCGACCGATCAGCCGCTGCTGGCCATCCGCGGCGATGAAGGTGATGGCGCCCCGGTTGTCCGACACCCAGAGCGAGCCGTCCCGTTCGGCGACGATGCATTCGGGGCGGCTCAACTCGTTGCCGGTAAAGGTGAAATCCGATGCGCTCAGTTCGAACATGACAGCTGCTTTCCCTTACAGGCCCTTGGTCATGCCGCCGTCGATATCGATCGCGGCACCATGGATGAAGCTGCCCGCCTCGGAGAGCAGAAAGGCGATCAGGCCGGCGACATCGCCGGGCTGACCAAAGCGGGTGATCCTCAGATCCGCGATCATCTCACGCCCTGCGCGGTCCAGGTCACCGTGTCCGGCGTCGCGGGCCCGCTGTTGCAGCAGGCTGTCCAGACGCCCGGTGTCGATCCAGCCCGGGTTGATCGCGTTGACCCGCACCCCATCGCGGCGGCCGGTTTCGGCCAGCCCCTTGTTGAAGTTCAGCAGGGCGGCGCAGATCGTCCCGCCGATCAACGAGCTTTCCGAAGGGGAATGCGCCAGCGCGCCGGCAATGGTGATGACCGCCCCTTTCGCTTCCGCGAGGTGAGGCCAGGCAGCGCGCGTCAGGGCGATGGTGCCGAAGAACTTGACGGCGAAGCCGTGCTGCCAGTCGGCATCGGCCAAGTCCAGCAGGGTGCCGCGGCGGGTCGCCCCGGCGCAGTTGATCAGGGCATCGAGGCGCCCGAACCGCGCGACGACCTGCCCGACCAGATCGGGCGCGGCAGCGGCGTCGGCCAGATCGGCGGGAAGCGCCAGCACATCGGTCAGCGTCGCCAGCTCGGCCACGGCGTCGGACAGATGCGGCGTATCCAGCGCGGCCACGGCCAGGGCATAGCCGCGGGCGGCCAGGGTTCTGGCGGTCTCGCGGCCGATCCCCTGGCTGCCGCCCGTGATCATCGCGACGGGCTTTTGCGACAGGTTGGTCATGCCATCCTCCTCGTGGCTGAAAAGCGGGTGTTCTCGCGGCCCTTGAGCCCCAGGATCTCGCGTGTCTCGTCGGGCGTGGCGACGGAGAGACCCATCCCTTCGACCAGGGCGCGCGCCGTTTCGACCTGCGCCCGGTTCGAGACGGAGAGGCGCCCCTTGCCCGCCCAGAGATTGTCTTCAAGCCCGACGCGGATGTTTCCGCCCAGGGCCAGGCCCGATGCGGCCACGCGCATCTGGTGTCGGCCCGCGCCCAGGACGGACCAGCGGTAATCCTCGCCGAACAGGCGGTCGGCGGTCCGGCGCATATGGGCGATGTCTTCCGGGTGATTGCCGATGCCGCCCAGCAGGCCAAAGACGCTTTGAACGAAGAACGGCGGTGTCACCAGGCCACGACCGACGAAATGGGCCAAGGTGTAAAGATGGCCGATGTCATAGCATTCGAACTCGAACCGGGTTCCCCCCGCGCCGCAGGCCTTCATCGCTTGCTCTATGTCCGCAAGCGAATTGCGAAAGATGTTCGCGCGGCTTCCTTCGAGATAGTCGCGCTCCCAGTCGTGCCGGAACTCGGTGTAGCGGTCGAGCATCGGGTAAAGCCCGAAATTCATGCTGCCCATGTTCATCGAGGCCAATTCCGGCTCGAACATGATCACCGGTTTGATCCTTTCGGCGACGCTCATCGTCGGCGCGCCGCCGGTCGTCAGGTTCAGCACGGCATCGGTTCGGTCCGACAGCGCCTGCAGGATCGGGGCGAAGGCCTCGGCGCTCTGATCGGGGCGGCCGGTCCGGGGATCGCGCGCATGCAGGTGCAGCACCGACGCCCCCGCCTCGGCGGCGCCGAGGGCCGAGGCGACGATTTCCTCGGGCGTGATGGGGAGATGGGGCGACATGGACGGCGTGTGAATCGAGCCCGTTATCGCACAGGTGATGATGATCTTGTCGCTCGTGCTCATTCGGGGGCCCTCAGGAAAGCCGGGATCGCCACACCCTGTTCATGGCGGATCGCCAGCCTCAGCGGCTGGTCGAGGCGCAATTGCGCACCGATTTCTTGCTCGGGATCGAGTCCCACCACGTTCGAGATCAGCCGCGGCCCCTCGTCCAGTTCGACCACGGCGACGTTGTAGGGCACCCGGTCCTCAAAAGCCGGATTGAAGGCGCGGTGATAGACCACCCAGCTGATCAGTCTGGCGCCCCCCGAGGCCGGAACCCAGCGGATATCGGGGCCGAGGCAGCCGGGGCACTGGCTGCGGGCCGGCAGCCAGGCCGTCCCGCAGGATTCGCAGCGCTGATAGAGCAGATGGCCCTTGCCGAGCGCCTCCCAATAGGGTGCACTCAGGGCATCGATGTCGGGGCGGGGAAACGCGGCCGCGCTCATCCTGCAGGCTCCTTCATTGTCCGAGGATCAGGGTCGAATGGGTATGCATCACCCCGCCCTGGTTCGAGATGGCGCAGGTCCGCGCGCCTGAAATCTGGTTGGCGGCCGTACCGCGCATCTGGCGAACCCCTTCGAGGATCAGCTGCAGCCCCGGCATCCCCGTCTCGGACAAGAGCCCGCCTGCGGTGTTGATCGGCAGATCGCCGTCCAGCGCGATCGCGCCCGAGGCGCAGAAGGCACCCCCCTGCCCGCGCGGGCAAAAGCCGTAATCCTCCAGCGACATCAGCGCCGTGATCGTGAAGCAGTCATAGATCTGGGCCACGTCGATCTCGCGCGGGGTCAGGCCTGCCATGGCAAAGGCCGTCTGCGCCGAGGCCTTCGCCGCCGTGGTCGTCAGATCGGGGCGCAGCGCGACTTCCCACGATGTCTGCCCCTGGCCGAACCCGAGAATGGGAACGGGTGCCGAAATCCCCTCGCGCCGGGCGAAGTCGGCGCTGGTCAGCACCACCGCCGCACCGCCGTCCGAGACCAGGCAGCAATCGTCGCGGCGCAGGGGCTCCACGACCATGGGACTGTCCATATAGGCGTCCAAAGTCAGCGGCTTGCGCAGCTGCGCGCGCGGATTGGTGGCGCCATTCGCCCGACAGGCGACCGAGATCGCCCCCAATTGTTCCGGGGTCGTGCCGAACTGGCCCATGTGGCGCTGCGCGATCATCGCATAGCCGGCGGGGATGCCGAACCAGCCGAAGATCTCTTCATTGCCCCAGGCCTTGTCATAGGCCTGCCGCGTGCCGGATTTCGGATTGTCGGCAAAGGTCACCACCGCAACCTCGCATTGCCCGGCGGCAATGGCCATCGCCGCATAGCCGACCAGCGAGGCATTGGCGGCCCCGCCCTGATCCCAGACCCCGCCGATGCGCGGCACGATTCCCAGATGCTCGGCCAGTTTCTGACCGTACATGAATTCGAAGCGCGAGGTCGGGAACTTGACGAACAAGCCGTCAACCCGGTCCTTGGCGATGCCGGCATCGGCCAGCGCATGCCGCACCGCCTCGGCGTTCAGGGAATAGGTCGAGCGACCCGGCAGCTTGCCGAAAGCGGTCTGTCCGATTCCCGCGATGACAACTTCGCCGCGCATCAGATCACGCCCTCATCGCGCATTCGGGCATAGGTCTCGGGTGAGAGGCCCAGCCAGTCCTGGAACACCGCCGCGTTGTCGCGGCCCAGTTCCCCGGACGGACGCAGGTCCACAGTGTCCTGCCCATGAAACCGAAGGGCGGATCGGGGCAGGGCGACGCGGCCATACATCGGGTGGTCGACCCACTCCAGGGCGCCGCGCGCGTGCAGATGCTCGTCGTTGATCACCTCGTCCAGCGTCCGCACCGGCGCGCAGGGCACCCGGTGCTCGGAGAGGAGGTCGAACAGCGGCTGCTTGGCGTGCTGGCGGGTGAAGTCCGCGACCATCGCATCGACGTCATCCATCCGCTCCACCCGCTGCTTCAGGGTCGCCAGCGTCGGATCTTCGCCCAGGTCGGGCCTCTGCATCGCCTCGGTCAGCTGGATCCAGTGCTGGTCGGAAACGCAGATGATGGCGATATGGCCGTCGCTGGTCGGATAGACGTTATAGGGCGCTTCGGCGAGGCCGGCATGGCGGTTGCCCGTCCGGGGCGGGATGTCGCCATGACTGCCGTAATAGAGCCCCAGGGACGAGCTGAGCGAGGGATAGAGCGCCTCCATCATCGCCACTTCGACCAGGCGACCGCGGCCTGTCACCGCCCGGTCATAGAGCGCCGTCACGAGGCCGGCGTAAAGATGGACGCCGCCGAAGAAGTCGGCAATGGCGGGCCCGGCCTTGACCGGCGGCCGGTCGGGGAAGCCCGTCGTGCTCATCACCGCCGTCATGGCCTGCACGGTCAGGTCCATCGCGGGGTATTTCGCCTTGGGGCCGGAACGGCCATAGCCCGATCCGGCGGCATAGACGAGGTCGGGCTTGATCGCCTTCAGATCCTCATAGCCCACGCCAAGCTTGTCCATCGTGCCCGGCGCGTAGTTCTCGACCACCGCATCGGCGCGCTTCACCATCGCGCGGAAAAGGTCGCGGCCCTGTTCGGTCTTCAGGTTCAGCGAGACCATGTCCTTGTTTGAATTGAGCATCGCGAAGGGCAGGGCGGCGCCGCCGACCACGGTACGCCGCCGCAGCGGATCGCCGCGCGGGGGTTCGATCTTGATCACCCGCGCCCCCGCCATCGCCAGCAGGAAGGTGCAATAGGGTCCGTTATAGATCTGGCCGACGTCGATGATCGTCACGCCATGCAAGGGTCCGGTGTTCATCCCTATCTTCCTTCAAATCTGGGGGCGCGCTTCTGGGCGAAGGCGCGGGCGCCTTCCTCGACGTCGCCGGTCGTCTGCAAGAGCCTGTTTGCCATCTGCTCGGCGCGGAGTCCGGCCTGGAGGTCCATGTCATAACTGCGCAGCGCCAGCTCCTTCGAGGCGCGGACAGCCAGCGGCGCGTTGTCTGCAAGTTCCTGGGCCAGGGCCAGCGCGGCGGCCTCCAGCCGATCGCGGGGCACGATCCGATTGATCAACCCCCAGCGCAAAGCCTCCTCGGCCTCCATGCGGCGCCCGGTGAGCAGCAGCTCCATGCCGATGGCATGGGGCAATTGCTTGAGGATCCGCTGGGTCCCGCCGTTGGCCGCGATCACGCCCCGCCGCACCTCGGTCACCGCAAAGCTCGCCTCGGTCGAGGCCAGCCGGATGTCGGTTGCCATCATCAGGGTCATGCCCCCGCCCAGGCAATAGCCGTTGATCGCCGCCACGACCGGCTTGTAAAGCTCGATTCCCCGGTTCAGCAGCATGCCGTTCTGCGGGTTCCAGAGGTCCGACAAAGGGGGGCCGGCGGTGACGAAATCCCGCAGGTCCGCGCCGGCGCAGAAGGCCCGGTCCCCCGCGCCGGCGATCACCACGGCCCTTACCGCATCGTCATCGCGAACGGCGGTCCAGGCCTCGGTCAGCGCTGCGTAATGCGCCGCATCCAGCGCGTTCATCTTCTCGGGGCGGTTGATGGTGATCCGGGCCACCGGGCCATCGCGGACGAGGTCGATCGACATCAATCGACCTCGCGGCTGCCGTTGCGGATCAGATCGCGGGCGATCACCATGCGGTGCACCTCGGAGGGGCCTTCGCCGATCCGCTTGATCCGCGTCTCGCGGAACCAGCGTTCCAGCGGGAGTTCCTTGGCCACGCCCATCCCGCCCAGGATCTGCACGCAGCGATCCACGACCCGGTTTGCTGCTTCGCTGGCGAAAAGCTTGGCGACCGATGCCTCCAGCTTGATGTTCGCGCCCCGCTCGGCGCGCCAGGCGGCCTGGTAGACCAGCAGCCGCGCGGCCCTGAGATCGACCTCGCTGTCGGCCAGCATCCATTGGATCGCCTGATGTTCGGCCAGCTTCTTGCCGAAGGTCTCGCGATCACGCGCCCAGTCGAGCGCGATGTCCAGCGCTGCCTGCGCGGTTCCGATGCACGTTGCGGCATAGGGCACGCGCTGGTGTACCAGCCAATCCTCGGCCAGCGCGAAACCTTGGCCTTCCTCGCCCAGCCGGTTCGCCACCGGAATCCGGCAGTCTTCAAAGGTCAGCTGGTAGGGGGAATAGGAACGGATCACATCGATGGGCTCTAGCGTCAGGCCCGGCGTGCCGATGTCGACGATGAAGCTCGTGATCCCGCCGCGCGCCTGCGGATCGCCCGTTCGGGCAAACACGACACCCCAGGTCGCCTGGCCCGCACCGGTGATCCAGACCTTCGTGCCGTTGAGCACATAATGGTCGCCATCGCGGACCGCGCGCGTGCGGATCGCCCGGGCCGGATCCGACCCGCCACTGGGTTCCGAGATCGCCACGAAGGTCTTGTCGCCGTTGGCGATGCAGGGGACCGCATAGCGCGCGATCTGGTCCGCGTTCCCCTTGAAGATCACGTTGGGCGGATCGAAGCCGAAGGCGCCGCCGGCCGGGACATAGGCACCCATGCGGCATTTGGCGGCCTCTTCGGCGACGACGACCTGGCCCAGCAGGCTGAGCCCCGCGCCGCCATGGTCCACGGGCGATTGCACGCACCAGATCCCCAAGTCCCGCGCCTGCTTGCGCAGCCCCTCGAGGACATCCTTCGGGAACTCATAGGAATCGCTCGGCAGCGCCTCTTCAGCCGGGCGCACCTGGCCGGTCATGAACTTGCGCAGCATGTCGCGCATCGCGCGCAGCTCTTCCGGCATCTGCCAACCCAGCAGCCCGATTTCCTCGCCATCGTAGGACACGTCGTTTCCCTCCCTTGCCGTCGCCGGATTACTGCTCGCGACTCGGCGCGCAGACGCAGTAGACATCAGCAGCATCAAAACATCAAACCTTTTATTGAATAGATCGAGATTTTCCTCAATGCCCTTGTCATGACCTTGGTAATGCCTCTATAAACACAGGGAAAGCATCAAGGTTGGGAGGGAAACAAATGGTCGATAATTTATTGACGCTGCGACAGACACCCGCGATCTATCGCCGACGCATCGGCAGCTTCATGGTTACGATCCTCTCGGACGGCCATCTTGAGGCCGATCCGGCGTTCTTTTCCGGCGGGGCGGCGCTGTTGGGACAGCTGACGGACGCAGCCTTCCTGCCCCGGGGACCCTTCCGCATGGGAACGGTGGTCTATGTCGTCGATGACGGGAAACGCCGGGTGATGGTCGATGCCGGATGCGGACCGCTGTTCGGGCCAACGTCGGGCTTCCTACTGTTCAACCTGAAACAGGCGGGGATCGAGCTCGAGTCGATCGACGCCATCCTCATCACCCATATGCATGCCGACCACATCGGCGGGTTGCTTGACGAGGGCGGCGCGGTGTTTCCGAACGCCGAGATCGTCCTGCATCAGGCCGAGTTGGACTATTTCATGGGCGATCTGGCGATGCAGCGCAGCACTGACCGCAACCGTCCCTGGCTTCTGCGCGCGCGCACCGTGCCCCAGCATTACCCCCGGCTGCGGTGCTTCGACCGCGAAGGACCGGTGCTGCCGGGCATCACCGCGGTCCCGCTGCCCGGCCATACGCCGGGCCATTCGGGATTCATGATCGAATCCGGCAACGAGCAGCTCTTTCTGGCTGCGGATCTGGTCTATTCGCCGGTCTACAGCTTTCACCTGCTGGATCAGAACTTCGCCTTCGATGTCGATCCCGAAGGTGCGATTGCCTCCCGCAAGCGGGGTCTCGACATGATTGCCACCGAGAAATGGCTCATGTCGGCCACGCATCTGCCGTTTCCCGCCCTGGGCCATGTCGGTCGCCGCGCCGGCGGAGGCTTCGACTATGTGCCGGAAGACTGGCGGTTCGATCCCTGAACACGGGGACGCGGGCCGGGCGGGGCAGCGGAAGGCCTGGTTAACCGGCCGCTGCCCTGATCAGCGCCGCCCCCTTTTCGGCGACAGCCAGCACGGCGGCGTGAATGTTCCCCGAAATCGGCAGGGGCATCACCGAGGCGTCGACAACGCGCAAGCCCCGCACGCCGTGCACCGACAGGTCCTGATCCACCACGGCGCCCATGGCGCAGGTGCCGCCGGGATGAAAGATCGTATCGCCCGACGCGCGCACGAATTGCGCCCATTGCTCGGGCGTCTGAATACCGGGGCCGGGCGCCAGCTCGTCCTTGGTCCAGCCGGTCAGCCCCGGGCCGCTCATGGTGCGTCGCAGCCCTTGGCAGGTAGCGACCATCCGCGCCATGTCCGAGCCCTGACTCAGGATGCCGGTCAGGATTTCGGGCGCACGGCGGATGTCGGACGAGAGGGCGCGCACATGCCCCCGGCTTTCGGGTTGGACGAGGCAAACGACCATGCCCCAGCGATCGGTTGCCGGCGCCCGCATCAGCCAGGGCTGCAAACTCGGATCGAACAGCCGCAAAAGCACCTGAAAGTCCGGAGCGCGTCGGCCGGGCGCTGAGCACAGGAACAGATGCGCGGCCGCCAGGGGCCAGGTCGCGGGACCCGAGCGTAGCATCAGCGCCTGAGCGAAGCGCAGCGCCAGCCGGTCCCAGCGCAGCAGCCGGTGCATGTAGGACGGGGGGCGGCGGTATTCGAGGGTGACCCGGGGATGATCCCACAGGTTCCGGCCGACTGCCTCCATCGGGACGATGGGCGGGATCCCGGCGGCTTGCAGCACCGCGCCGGGACCGATGCCCGAGACCTGAAGCAGATGCGGCGAGCCGAAGGCGCCGGCGGCGAGGATGATCTCGCACCGCGCCGCGATGCGACGCACCCCGCCCTTGTGGCGCGCGACGACATGGCGGGCCCGGCCCTCGCTGATCGAGAGAGAGTCGACCAGGTGGTCGCTCAGCACGGTCAGGTTGCGACGATCCAGAACCGGATCCAGATAGGCGGCGCGCGGATCGCTGCGTCGCCCGTGCGCGATGTTGAATTGGGCGCGGCCGATCCCCGGCCCAAGCGCGGCATTGTAGTCGGGAAGACGAGGGTGACCCTGCGCTTCGAGCGCGGCGCTCCAGTCGTCGATCAGGGCATCCTGAACCGGCGTTTCGGTCACGCCCATCGGGCCGGAGCGTCCCCGCGCCTCGCCGGCCAGGGCCGGTTCGACCCGTTCAACGGCCCGAAAGGCTTCGGCCATGTCCTGCGCGGACCAGCCCTGCAGCCCCAGGGCGTGCCAGGCGTCGAAATCGGCGGCGGCGCCCCGCACGAAATTCATGGCGTTGACCGCGCCGCTGCCCCCCAGCAAACGGCCCCGAGGCAAGGTCAGCCGCCGTCCGTCAAGCCCGGGCTCGGGGGCCGAGCGGAAATCCCAGCCATAGCGCGGATCGTTCCACAACCGCCCGACCCCCAGCGGGACACGGGCCATCAGGGGGCGGCGTCCGGGACCGGCCTCGATGAGGACCACGGAATACCGCCCGCCTTCGGACAATCGGTTCGCCAGAACGCAGCCCGCACTGCCGCCGCCCACGATCACGAAGTCAGCCTGCATGGCCGGATCAGAGCCCGCTGGCGTCCAACGCTGCCTGAGGCATGCGGACCACCGGTCCCAACCCGGCATAATTCGGCCCGCCCAGTCGGGCGACAGGATCCAGTGCGACGGTTTCGATCTTGCCGTTGTTGATCAGCTCGTCGCGCACGTGAAAGCGCAGCACCTCGCCGATGATCAGCATGTTGCGCTCTTCACCCAGCGGGATCGCCAGATGCAGTCGGCATTCCAGGCTTGCCGGTGCCGCGGCGATTCGCGGCGGCGCGATGGTGACGCTGGGCAATTGCTGCAGGTTCAGGGCCTCGGCCTCGCTGACATCCGGGGGCACGACCGCAGAACTGTGGTGCATCGCCGACAGCGCTGCGCTGTTGACGATGTTCACCACGAACTCGCCGGTGCGCAGGATGTTGTGCCCGCTGTCTTTCAGCACCGATCCGGCCTTGCGGCCGATCGACACCGCCACCATCGGCGGCTTGTGCGAGCAGAAGGTGAAGGCCGAAAACGGCGACAGATTGGTCGCTCCGGCTTCGTTCAGCGTGCTGATCCAGGCGATAGGGCGCGGAACGACCAGGCCGGTCATGATCTTGTAGTTTTCCGCCATCGTGTTGGTGCTGGGATCGATCTCCATCACGGGGCCTCCCCGACCGCGCCGCTTGGCGAGAGCGCCGCATGCACCATGTCCGAAAGCCGCTGAAAGCGCAGGTGGCTGTCCACCTGATCCATCAGCCCGGACGACAGAAAGACCGCCGACAGCCGGCGTTTCGGATCGCACCAGAAGACCATCGACCCGGCCCCGATGCAGCCGAAGGTGGCGGCCGAGGCGAGATGGCCGAAAGGCATCGGGAACAGCCCTTCTCCGCGCAGGAAGAAGCCCAGCCCCAGATAGGCGGGATAGGGCGCCAGGCCGCGCATTTCCCGCTGCGCCGCAAGGGTGTTGTTGGGCCTGAGCCCGGTGTGGTTTGTCGTCGCCAGGGCCAGCGCCGCGGGCGAGACCACATGCGTCCCGTCCAGGGTGCCGCCGGCCTCCAGCATGGCCACGAAACGCAGCATGTCGTCGAGCGAGGCATAACCGCCGCCGCCGGGCAATTCGCTGGCCTCGGTCATGGCAGCGTCGCGGGCCATCAGCCCCAGGTTCATCGGCGTCTCGTTCCGGGCGACGATGGGCACGCGCAACGAGGCAAGGCCCGGCGCGGCGCCGATGGCGCTGTTGGCCATGCCGAGGGGCTGGAAAATGTCCTCGGCAATGATCTGACGATAGGGCCGCCCCTGCGGATCAAGCACTTCGATTACCCGCCCCAGCACGTCGTAGGAGACTTGCGCGCTGTAGGAGACAACCTCGCCCGGCGGGTTGACCGGGGCGATCTGGCAGGCCAGCTCGACGGTCGCCCGCAGGTTGCCCTGCTGCTCGGCCGACAGCCCGGGCAGGGTGAAGGGCATCCCGCCGGTATGGGCCAGAAGCTGTGCAATCGTCACCTTCTGCTTCCCGTTGGTGCCGAACCCGGGCAGGATCTCGGCGACCCGGGTGCCAAGCGAGAGGGCGCCGCGCTCGATGGCCTGAAAGATACCGAGCGCCGTGAAGGCCTTGGTGAAGGACAGGACCGCGAACACGTCCGACGTGCCCAGCCTGCGCCCACTGCGCCGGTCGGCAAAGCCGTAGCTGGCCTGAAAGACCGTGCGCCCCGCCACCCGGATCCCGACCGCCATCCCGTCATAGAGCGCTTCGTCGATATCTCGGGTGATCGAAGCGCCAAGCCGCTCCAACTGCGCGGCGCGCAGGGTGGTACCGAAACCGGTCATGGCGTGACCCTCCATCACGGAAATTAGGTTGATGTTATGTTGACAGCAACGGTGTTTGAGATCAATGGGCAAATTTTCCGTGCTGATATTAAGATAATTAGTCATTTAATAACAGATAGATAAGTCATCATCAACGCTCTGGAGGCAGCAAAATACAAAAACATTAGACCTTTTATATTGACCGCATCGCTGACGCCATGTTTACTGGAATCGAGCCATGGACCGCGCGGGGTAACCTGCGTGCCTGCGGTCAGGGGGGCATCCGTGCAGGACGCGGATGGGTTGCGGCAAGGACGGGGAGCGAGCGATGCTGGAACTGGAAAACTTGAACAAGACATACCCACCCACGTCAGGGCGGGCGCAGGGGGCCGTGCCCGAACCGGCGTTGACCGATTTCTCGCTCAGCATCAAAGAGGGGGAGTTCTTCACCCTGCTCGGCCCGTCGGGATGCGGCAAGACGACCACGCTGCAAAGCATCGCCGGGCTCGAACATCCGACCAGGGGTCGGATCACCATGGCCGGGCGCACGGTGTTCTGCAGCGCGACGAATACCATCGTGCCGTCGAACAAGCGCAAGCTCGGCATGGTATTCCAGTCCTATGCGATCTGGCCGCACATGACGGTCTTCGAGAACGTGGCGTTTCCGCTGGTCCACGGGCATGGCGGCTGCCCCCGAAGCGAAGTGCGGCAGAAGGTGATGGGCGCCCTCGAACGGGTGGGCCTTCATGACTTTGCCGACCGGCCGGCGCCGTATCTCTCGGGCGGGCAGCAGCAGCGGGTCGCATTGGCGCGCTCGCTGGTGAACGAGCCGTCGATCATGCTTCTTGACGAGCCGCTCTCGAATCTGGATGCCAAGCTGCGCGACGCGATGCGGGTGGAACTGCGCGACCTGGTCAAATCCATCGGTACGACGACGATCTATGTGACCCACGACCAGACCGAGGCGCTGTCGATGTCGGATCGCATCGCGCTTCTGAACAAGGGCCGTCTGGAGCAGCTCGGCACGCCGGACCAGATCTATAACACGCCGCGCACGACGTTTGCCGCCGAATTCGTCGGCAGTTCGAACATACTCAAGGGTCAGGTCGTCGATGTCTCGGGGCAGCGCTGCACCGTCCAGCTTGCCTTTGGCATGGTGACCTGCCCGGTGACGGGCTCGGTCGAAAAGGGGCAATCGGTCGGGGTGATGGTCCGCCCGCATGGAATCGCGATCAATCCGGCCGAGCCGGACGGGGCCAATTGCTTTGCCGGCACGATACGGCAGATCAGCTTCATCGGCGAGTTTCTGGACATGCAGGTGGCGGTCGGCGGCGAAATCCTGAGGGTCTTCGTCAATTCCTACAAGACCCACCGCACGGGCGAGGATGTGACGGTGCAACTGCCCGTCGATCTTTGCGTCGTCCTGCAGGGATAGGAGCCAGAGATGAGAAACCCTGTGAGTCAGCCCGCCGGCATGCTGCAGCGGATCCGCGCGGTTCCGGTCGTGACGATCGTTTCGATCCTGTTGCTGGCGCTGCTGCTTGTTCTGGTGGTCGCGCCCCTGGTCCTGCTGTTTCGGACCAGCCTGGCGCCGCCCGGAGAGCTTCCGTTCAACACGGATGTCTATACGCTGGAGAATTATCGCAGCGCGCTGAACAACGCGCGCCTTCCCACGCTGATCGCGAATACGCTGAAATACGCGGCCGGCACGGTCTGCATCGGGGTCGGCGTGGCCTTCACAATCGCCTGGCTGGTCGAGCGGACGGATCTGCCGTTCAAGGCACTGATCCGCACCATGATGTTTTCCTGGATGGCGGTGCCGCCGGTGGTCATGGCCTTCGGATGGATCCTGCTGGGCAATCCTGGCAACGGTATCTTCAATGTCCTGCTGCGCTGGCTGTTCGACGTCAGGGGGGCGGTGATCACGGTCTATTCGATGAAGGCGATGATCATCATCACCGGGCTGGCCATCGTGCCGACCGCCTTCACCATGATTGCCGGCTTGCTGCGCAACATGGACCCCCATCTGGAAAGCGCCGGCTCGGTGCATGGGGCAAGCGGCTTCGGCGTCTTCCGAACGGTGACCCTGCCGCTTCTGGTTCCTGGCCTGCTGTCCGTGGGTATCCTGCTGTTCATGGCGATGGTTCAGGCCTTCGATCTGCCGCTGGTGATCGGCCTGACCGCCCGGGCGCCGGTCTTGTCGACGCAGATCTTCCTGCTGGCCAATTCCGACATTTCGCGGCCCGATTATTCGCTGACCGCCACCTTCGGCACCTTCTTTCTGCTGTTGGCGGCCGTCCTGATGCTGGTCTACTTCCGGACCGTGCGCATGAGCGAACGGTTCCGCGTGGTCTCGGGCAAGGCTTTCCGGCCGTCCAAACGCCCGCTCGGCGGATGGCGCCTGCCTGCCATCGGGTTCGTGGCCGTCTATTTCCTCATCATGATGCTGCCCTTCCTGGTGCTGCTCTGGACCAGCTTCCAGCCCTTCTACGCCGTGCCCTCGGCCGAGGCTTTCGGGCGGATGACCCTGCAGAACTATGCCGATGTGTTCGGGCAGTCCTTCATCATCCGCGCCCTGGTGAACACGATCATCCTGGTGCTGTTCTCGGCTACCATCGTCATGGTTCTTTCGGTGATGATCGCCTGGATCTCCGTCCGGTCCAAGGGGCGGCTGGGCAAGGCGCTCGAGGTCATCTCGTTCCTGCCGATTGCCATCCCGCCGGTGGTCCTGGCCATCGCCGTCCTGCTGATCTACCTGCGGACGCCGCTTTACGGCACGGTCTGGATCATCGTGCTCGCGCATGTGACCGCCTATATCGCCTTTGGCACACGCACCATGAATGCGGCCCTGCTCCAGATCCACAGCGAGCTGGAAAACGCCTCCTTCGTGTGCGGCGCCGGGTGGTTCACCATGTTGCGGCGGATCATCTTCCCGCTGCTGCTGCCCCACATCCTCAACGGCTGGCTCTGGGTCGCAGGGCACAGCGCGCGCGACATCACCTTTCCGCTGTTCCTGATCACCTCGTCCAACGTCGTCGCCGCGTCGCAGCTCTATCTGCTGTGGACCACGCCCGAGATTCCGACGGCTTCGGCGCTTGCCGTCATCCTGGTGATGGGATTGCTGTCGGTTGTGGTGCCGGTTCAGCTTTATGCGGCGCGGCTGGAAAGCGGCCGTCACCGCAAGTCGCGGGCCAACGATCCCGCCTTGGCCCCGGCGGAATGAGGCGAGGATTTACACGATGAACTATCGTTCCCTTGGCCGCAGCGGCTTCATGGTGGCGCCGCTCGCGCTTGGCACCTTCAATTTCGGCGGGCCGACAGACGAGGAGACGTCGATCCGCATCATGCTTCGCGCGCTCGACGCCGGGATCAACCTGTTCGACGTTGCCAATTCCTACAACGAGGGCCGCAGCGAGGAATTCGTCGGCAAGGCCATCGCCGAATGGGGCCGGCGCGACGACGTGGTGATCGCGACCAAGGTGCATTTCCCGGTGGGGCAGGGGCCCAACGACAGCGGCAATTCGCGCTATCATATCCTGCGCGAATGCGACCGCAGCCTGGCCCGCATGAAGGTCGACCATATCGACCTTCTGCAGCTGCACCGGCCCGATTTCACCATTCCCGCGGACGAGACCTTGCGGGCGCTCGACGATCTGGTGGCCGCGGGCAAGGTTCGATACATCGGCACGTCGTCCTTTCCGGCCTGGAAGGTGATGGAGGCCGTCGCCTTGGCCGACCGGCGGGGTTGGGCGCGGCCGATCGTCGAACAGCCGCCCTATAACCTGCTCGACCGGCGGGTCGAGAATGAACTGGTGCCGCTCTGCCTTGCCCACGGCCTGTCGCTGGTGCCCTATGCGCCGCTGGCGCAGGGCGTGCTGGCCGGGCGCTATGCGTCGACCGGCGACCTTCCGGCGGATTCGCGGGCGGTCACGCGGGGCGGTGTGTATTCGGACCGGGTGAACGACGCCGGTATCGCTGTCGGGCGGGAAGTTGCCCGGCTGGCGGCAGAGGTCGGCACAAGCGCCGCGCAACTCGCCATGGCCTGGGTGCGCGACCAGCCGGCGGTGGCGGCACCGCTTTTCGGCCCCCGGACGCTCGAGCAACTGGAGCATATGCTGCCCGTTCTGGACCTGCCCTTTCCGCCCGAGCTGCGGGAGGCCTTCGACGATCTGGTCCCGCCGGGAAGCGCGGTCACCAATTTTCACAACGGGGCACGCTGGATGAAGCAGGTGCTCGCCGTGCCGCACCCCGAAAGGACGCCCCGATGACCGCGATGGACGCCCCGATTGCCCTGGCCGATGCCTATGCCCGCGCGTTTCATGCGGGCGACGCGGACCGGCTGCGCGAGATCTTCCTGCCTGAGTGCAAACTGCAATTCGTCGATGGCGATGCGCTCAGGTGCTTCGAGGCCCGGGCCTGGATCGACCTCGTGGCGAGCCGCCCCTCGCAGGCAGCGCAAGGGCGGGCGCTGGATTATCGCCTGGTCTCGGCCCACATGGCCGGGCCCCATTGCGCGGCCGTCGCACTGGAGATGGCCGCGGAACCCGGCACCCGTTTCAGCGATGTGCTGCACCTGCTGTGCATCGGCGGCGTCTGGAAGATCGTCGCCAAGTCCTTTGCGGTGCTGCCGGTCGCTGCCGTTCCGTAAGGCACCCGAGCGGCCTGACCGTCTCAACTCATGCCGAGAAACTCGGCATAGGCGGTGACGTGCCGTTCCATGAGGCGCTTCGCCTCGGCCGGGTCCTGCTTTTCGATGGCATCGGTGATGCGCCCGTGGATTCGGACCACCTGCTGGCGGACCTCGGGCGGGTTCAGGGTCTCGTCATTCGTCACGTCATAGACCGCGTGCGAGATCGATTCCATGAAGGCGATCAGCAGGTCATTGTGGCTGGCGTGAACGATGGCCATGTGCCAGTCGAGGTTGCCGCGCAGAAACCTGTCCAGATCATCGATGCCCGCGACCATTGCCGAGTGTTTCTCCTGGATCCGGGCCAGATCCTCGTCCGTGCGGTGCTTGGCGGCCAGCATCGCGGCGGTCGGTTCGATGGCGCCCCGGGCCTCGACCAGCGAAACGCGCCGGGTCCGCCGACTGGAAATGAACAGGCTGACGGTCTTGACGATGGTGTCGCGTCCCGGCTTGCAGACCCGCGAGCCCCCGTTGCGCCCCTGCTTGGTGGCGATAAGCCCCTCAAGCTCCAGCATGCGCAGGGCGTCCCGCACCGACGATCGCGACAACCCCGAAGATTCGGTCAATTCGCGTTCATTGGGCAGCATGTCGCCATCGGACAACCGGCCGCCGACGATCTCTTCGCGCAGCTGGTTTGCCAGGACTTCCGCGGCCCGGGGGATCTTCACCGGGCCGAGCTTGAGGCTGCTGGAGGCGGATGATTTCGAGGCTGCCATCTGTTCCCGGTGCTGCGCCATGTGACCTCCATCCGTTGTCGTACATTTGCCAACCGATAGCAAACCTCAGTTGGTACTAAACATCCACCCTTGGCAATTCTGCCACGCATATCGGCAATCATATGTCATTTATGTATCGCATTTAGTTATCTGTTAACACAAGAAATTTCTTGAGAAATTCCACCAAAGTGCGCCGATACGGATTAAAGGTCTAATATTTAGTTGACTCGCGGTTTAGGGCGCTGCATCCTCGGGTCGACGCATGCTGAGACTGTCACTATGCGCAACAAGGGAGGAAGACATGCCGTTCCATTCGACGATGGCCCGTATGACGGGGGCCGCAGCCTTGGCAACGTTTCTTGCAACCGGGGCACTCGCCCAGACGGTCGAAGAGCTGGTGGCAGGCGCCCGGGAGGAGGGCGAGCTTGTGGTGCTGATGCTGCACCCGACCGACAGCGCCAACCGGAACCGACTGATCGAAGCGTTCCTCGAGGAATACGATCTGGACATCAACATCGAATGGGCACCGACGCATCCGACCGCCCTGATGGCACGGCTGAATGCCGAAAGCGCCTCGGGCGTCTTCAGCGGGGACGTGGGGCAGGGCAGCGTCGACGACCTTTGGCCCTCGGTCCAGCGGGGCTATATCGCCTCGGTCGATTGGGCCGGGATCTTTGGCGAAAACCTTCCCGGCATCGAGGCCGCGGCCTCGGGCGTGCCGCCGGAAATGGAGGGGACGGTCCTCTCGATGTTCGACCTCGTTTACGGGCTGATCTGGAACCCTGAATTCGTCGAGGAAAGCGAGCTGCCGGTCACCGTGGCCGATCTGACCGCGCCGGAATGGGCCGGCAGACTGGCGCTCAATTCCTACCATATCGCACCGGTCGACTACCTCAGCTACGCCATCGGCGAGGACGAGACCGTGGCGATCGTCGAGGGGCTGCTGGCCAATTCCCCGATCCTGAAGCCGGGAAGCGGTGCGGTGGGCGCGGCCGTCTCAGGCGGTGAGGCGGCGGTGGGAACCGGCATGTCCTACGCCACCGACCTGGCCATCGCCCGCGGCGAGCCCATCCGTTTCCGTCCCTTCGCCGATTACACGCCGGTTCTGGGCATGAAGACCTTCGTCCCGGAATTCGCGCCGCACCCGAATGCCGCACGCCTGTTTGCCGCCTGGTTCGCCACCCGGGGCATCGAAATGATCGGGGAAGAGGAGCATATCGGTCAGCTGGCCAATCCGAACTCGACCGTCGGCGCCGCGCTGCTGCAGCAGATCGAAGAAGCGGGTTCGACCATCGTGTCGGTCTCCTCGGTCGCGCAGTTCGACCAACTGGCGGAAACGCGCCGGATCATCGACGCCATGATCGCCGATCAGTAAGCCGATTGCGCGCGCGGGTCAGTCCCGGCCGCTGAAAGTCGGCCGCGTTCCGGTCGGGAACCGCTTGCGTCGAACGATGCGCCTCCGTTGGATGGCGCATCGTTTCTGTCTCACGTCGCGTAATGCCGGTGCTGGACGAGAGCCTGGCTGCGCGCGGCGATGGGTGCCACCCGGCTGCGCCGCGCGACCGCCTTTGGCCAGCGCAACAGGATGATCGCCCCGCTGCCGAGGTCTGCTACCAGATCGGGCAAGCCGCCCAGCCGCCCGCTGAGATGCTGTTCCTCGGCCGATTGCGCGGCGACAATGACATCCACCTCAAGATCCTGCGGCGTCCCGGCCGCCAGCAGCCGGTCGCGAATCTGCGGCGCCGCGCCGACCGCCATGTAGAAGCAGGTGGTCGTCCCCGGCGAAACATGCGCGGCCCAATCCGGCGACGGGTCGCCGGGGCGGCAGCGGCCGGTGGTCAGCGCCAACGTATCGGTCTCGCCCCGCTCGGTGAGGGATCGCGTCAACGAGGCCGCGGCACCAGCAGCGGCCGTGACGCCCGGCACGATCTCGACCGCGATACCAGCGGCGCGGGCGGCAGCGATTTCCTCGGTCGCGCGGCCAAAGACGCCGGGATCGCCGGATTTCAACCGTACCACCAGCTTGCCGGCGCGGGCCGCAGCGACGATCACGCCATTGATGCGGTCCTGCGGCCAGGCATTGCCGCCGACCTCTTTTCCGACGCTGATCCGTTCGGCATCGCGCCGGGCCAGGTCGAGGACGGCCGGATCGACCAGCCGGTCATAGAAGATCACATCCGCCTCCTGCAGACGGCGCAATCCGCGCAAGGTGAGCAGGTCGGCCGCCCCCGGTCCGGCGCCGATCAGGCTGATCCGGCCAGCGGGCGGCGGCGGGCCTCCGGCGGCGATGGCCGTCTTGATCTGCTGTGCCGCCGCGTCGATGCCATCGGTCGGCTTGACCGCGCGAAACACCCAATTCCAGAAGGCCCGGCGCCGGTCATGGGGGATCCCCGCTTCCACCGCTCCGCGCAGGCGCCCGGCCAGGGCCGCCAGATCGCCCAGTCGCGGCTCCAGCAGCGTTTCGATCCGCGCCCGGATGTTGCGGCCCAGCACCGGGGCGGTGCCCTCGGTGCCGATGGCGACCACGACCGGGTCACGGTCGACGATGGCCGGGGTAAAGGCGTCGCACAGCGCCGGGCGGTCGACGACATTCACCAGTGCCGCGCCCCGCGCCTTGGCCAGACGGTGCAACGCCCTGTCGCGCGCGGCATCGCCGGTAGCGACAAAGACCAGGCTGGCGCCGGCCCAGTCGGCCTCGGCGGGGTCGGTCAGGTGCCGGGCGCGACCGGCGCCGACCAGGCCCGCCAGTTCGGGGTCAAGGACCGGCGCGACCAGCACCATCCCGGCGGTGGTCCGGGCGATCAGCCGCGCTTTCTGCGCGGCCTGTTCCCCGCCGCCGGCGATGATGACGGTGCGCTGGGTCATGGTCAGGAACATCGGGAAGGTTTGCATGATCCGGTCCTATTCGGCGGCGAGGGCGGGTGAGGGCGTCGGGCTGGAAATGGCGGCCACCAACGCCGCGATCTCGGGGCGGCAGGCGCCGCAATTGCTGCCGGCACCGGTGGCCCGGGCGATGGCGGCGACATCGCAGGCGCCGGCCTGCGCGGCGGCCGTGATCCGGTTGCGCCCGATTCCGGTGCAGGCGCAGACGACGGGGCCGTTGTCGGGCTGGTCAGCGCGCGCGCGGGGGGCAAGGCTGCCGGGCAGGACCGGTGCGCCGATCCGGGCGATGATCGCGTCGCGGGCCAGCGCGACCGGCGCGGGGCCCGAAAACAGCAGCGCGCCGATCCGGCCCCGGTCGACAAGGGCAAGCGTGGCCAAACCGCGCGCGGGATCGTCGGACCGGATGACCTGGGCATCGGGCAGGTCGAACAGGCGCCGCGCGAAGGCCTCGATATCCGGGGGGGCGGTCAGGTCTGCAAGTTCGGCGGCATAACCCGATTCGGTGACGCGCCGCGCCCAATAGGCACTGCCGGGCGTAAACTCGTGGGCTGAGGCGGCGAAAGCGAACCAGCGGGCGGGGAAGGGCACGACCGAGACCGTCGCCGCCTTGAGCTCGGGCTGGCCCGAGACCGGGTCGAGCGCGCCGGGCACCAGCGCATCCACGCGGCCGGTTGGCGCGGTCTCGCCGGACCAATGCATCGGCGCGAAGGCCTGCCCGCGACCGACCCGGTCGGTCAGGACGACGCGCAGAACCGCGCGGCCATGGTCCGAGGTCACCTCGGCCAGCCCGAAGGGCGCAACGCCAAGCTGCAGCGCATCGGCGGGATGCAGGTCGATGAACGGCTCGCCCAGATGGCGATTCAGCCGGGCGGCGCGCTCGGTGCGGGTCATCGTGTGCCATTGGTCGCGGATGCGCCCGGTGTTCAGCCGCAAGGGCCGCTTTTCCGAAGGCATGGCCGCCGGGGGGCGGGATGTGACGGCCACCATCCGCCCGCGCCGGTCGGGCGTGAAGAACAGCCCATCGGCAAAGAACCGGCCCCCCTGTCGTTGGGCAGTGAAGGGCCAGCGGAAGGGGTCCATCACCTCATACGCGGCATCGCTGATCCGGGCTTTGCCCGAAATGTCGAAATCGCGGCCGAACCGCCCCGCGATGCCCGAAAGGGCAGCGTGTTCGCGGAAGATGGCGGCGGGGCCGGGCCAGTCAAAGCCGGCAAATCCCATACGCTGAGCGACCTGCGCCAGCATCCACCAATCGGGCCGGGCCTGACCGGGAGCGGCGATCACCTGCCGCTGGCGGCTGATCGTGCGGTCGGAATTGGTGACGGTGCCGGACTTTTCGGCCCAGGCGGCGGCTGGCAGCAGGACATGCGCCAGCCGCGCGGTATCGGTGGCACCGGCGACGTCGCTGACCACGACGAAATCGCATCCGGCAATCGCGGCGCGCACGGCGTCGGCCTCGGGCAGGGTCACGGCGGGGTTGGTGTGGATGATCCACAGCGCCTTGATCCGTCCATCACCCACGGCGCGGAACAGGTCGACGGCCTTCAACCCCGGGCGGTCGGCCATGCGGGTCGCGTTCCAGAACCGGCCCACCGCCCGGCGGTGATCGGGATTTTCCAGCGCCAGATGACAGGCGAGCTGGTTCGCCAGGCCGCCGACCTCACGCCCGCCCATCGCATTCGGCTGGCCGGTGACCGAAAACGGCCCCATGCCGGGGAGGCCGATGCGGCCCGTGGCCAGATGGCAGTTGAGGATGGCATTGACCTTGTCGGTGCCCGAGGTCGACTGGTTTACCCCTTGGGAGAAAACCGTGACAACCCGCGGTGTCGCGCACCAGAGGTCGATGAACCGGTCGAGAAGGGCGGCAGCAACCCCGGTATCTGCCAAATCGGCGCGGGCGGCGGCGACGGCGGCCTCGGCACCCTCGACATGGGCGAGATAACCGGCATCCGTCAGGCCCCGGTCGGCAATCGCCGCCAACAGCCGGTTGAACACCGCCACATCGGCGCCCGGCGACAGCGGCAGATGCAGGTCGGCGGAATCGGCGGTGACGGACCGGCGCGGGTCGATGACGACAATCTTCGTACCGCGCGTGGTCCTTGCCGCCTCGACCCTCTGCCACAGCACCGGATGGCACCAGGCAAGGTTCGATCCGACCAGCACCACCAGATCGGCCTGGTCCAGATCCTCGTAGGTGCTAGGCACCGTATCGGCACCGAAGGCGCGGGTGTGGCCGGCGACGGTCGAGGCCATGCACAGGCGCGAATTGGTGTCGACATTGGCGCTTCCGATGAAGCCCTTCATCAGCTTGTTCGCCACGTAATAATCCTCGGTCAGCATCTGCCCGGACAGATAGAAGGCGACCGAGTCCGGCCCATGCCGGGCAATCGTGTCGCGGAACCGGGCGGCGACCAGATCCAGCGCGGCATCCCAGTTCGTTTCGACCCCCTTGACCAGCGGCGTGGTCAGCCGGCCGGACAGGCCGACCGTTTCGCCCAGAGCGGTGCCCTTGGAACAGAGCCGCCCGTGGTTCGCCGGGTGGTCGGGGTCGCCCTTGACCCTGATGCCGTTCGCAACCGGCGTCAGGATCACCCCGCAGCCGACCCCGCAATAGGGACAGGTGGACCGGGTCATGCGACGCGCCAGGTTTGCAGCCGGGTCGCGTCGATCAGGACGCGGCCCTGTTCGACCCGCGCGGGATAGGTGGAAACGGACCCGTCGTCCTCTCCCAGCGCGAGCCCGGTCTCGAGGCTGAAAACCCAGGCATGCAGCGGGCAGGTCACGGCATGGCCGTGCACGATCCCGTCCGACAGCGGCCCGCCCTTGTGCGGGCAGCGGTCATCGAGCGCGAACACCCGGTCGTCGAAGGTGCGGAAGACCGCGACGCAGCCTTGGGCTGTCTTCACCGTGCGCGCGCCCCGCGGCGGGATGTCGTCCAGCGCGGCAATGTCGATCCAGAGCGTCATTCGGCGGCCTCCAGCGACAGGTCGGCAAGGGGCTGGAACCGCCGCGCCGCATCGGGCTTGGCGTGTTCGGCCCAGGGATCTTTCTGGTAGATGGACTGGCTCAGATCAAAACGCGCGATCAAGGCGGCGCGGATCTCGGCATCCAGCACCTGCGACTTGATCCAGTCGAGCCCGACCTTCCTGATCCATTTGTAGGGCCGGTCCAGGTATTTGGCATGTTCCCGGTAAAGCTGAACGAAGGCCACCGTGACGTCCATTGCCTCGGCCTCAGTCTCGACCACGACAAGGCGCTGGGTTTCATGCAGGTCCATCCCCGCGGCACCGCCGACGCCGACCTGGTATCCGGAGTCGACGCAGACGATGCCGACATCCTTGCAGGTCGCCTCGGCGCAGTTGCGCGGACAGCCCGACACGGCCAGCTTGACCTTGTGCGGCGTCCACGATCCCCAGAGCCTTTGTTCCAGCTTGATGCCCAGGCCCGTCGAATCCTGGGTGCCGAACCGGCAGAACTCGGTCCCCACACAGGTTTTCACCGTGCGCAGGCCCTTGGAATAGGCATGGCCCGACACCAGACCGGCAGCGTTCAGATCGGCCCACATCGCCGGCAGGTCATCCTTGCGGACACCCAGCAAATCGATGCGCTGCCCGCCCGTAACCTTGACCATCGGCACGTTGTACTTGTCGGCGGCATCGGCGATGGCGCGAAGTTCGCGGGCGTTGGTCACACCCCCCCACATGCGCGGCACCACGCTGAACGTCCCGTCCTTCTGGATATTGGCGTGCAGGCGTTCGTTGACGAATCGGCTTTGCGCATCGTCGCGATAGTCCAGCGGCCAGTCGGCCAGCAGATAGAAGTTCAGCGCCGGGCGGCAGGAAGGGCAGCCGCAGGAGGTGCGCCAGCCCAGTTCCTGCATGACGGCGGGCATCGATTTCAGTTCTTGCGCCTTGATCAGGCGCCGGACGTCTTCATGGGTCAGATCCGTGCAAGCGCACATCGGCTGGGCCGTGGGCATCTGGAAGGCATCGCCGAGGCTGAGCGCCAGCACCTGCTCAACCAAGCCGCTGCAGGTCCCGCAGGAGGCCGAGGCCTTGGTCCTGGCCCGCACCAGTTGCACGGTGGTGGCGCCCCCCTCGATGGCGGCGGCGATCTGGCCCTTGCATACGCCGTTGCATCCGCAGATCTCTGCCTCAGGCGGCAAGGCTGCAACGGCTGCAAGAGGGTCCGCGGCGACACCGCCGGCAAAGGCGGGGCCGAAGATCAGCGTCTCGCGCTCGCCCGAGATGTCGGCGCCATCCTTGATCTTCTGGAAGAACCAGTTTCCATCGGCGGTATCGCCATACATGACCGCGCCGATCAGCCGATCACCTTCGAGGACGAGCCGCTTGTAGATGCCGCGACCGGGATCGCGGAACACGATTTCCTCACGCCCGGGCTTGTCGGCGAAATCGCCGGCGCTGAACAGGTCCACGCCCGTAACCTTGAGCTTGGTCGCGGTCTGCACGGGGCGAAAGGCGGCATCGCCACCATTCAGGACCGAGGCCAGCACCCTTGCCTGATCGTAGAGGGGCGCCACCAGGCCGAACAACTGGCCGTCGAACTCGACGCATTCGCCGAGGGCGAAGATATCCGGGTCGGCCGTGCGCATTTGCGCATCGACGACGACACCCCGGTTCACTTCCAGATGGGCATCGGTGGCAAGGCGGGTCTCGGGGCGGATGCCGACGGCCATGCAGACCAGATCGGCGCCGTAGACGGTGCCATCCTCCAGCAGCACGGCCTCGACCTTGTCCTCGCCAAGGATCGCCTTGGTCGCGCCCTTGCAATGCACACGGATGCCGCGCCGTTCCAGATCCTTCTGCAACAGGTAACCCGCCGCCGGATCCAGCTGGCGTTCCATCAGATGGCCCATCAGGTGGATGACGGTCACATCCGCGCCGCGCGCGGCCATCCCCGCCGCCGCTTCCAGCCCCAGCAGTCCGCCGCCGATGACGACGGCTTTCGCACCGGGGCGGCTGGCGGCGATCATCGCATTCGTGTCTTCAAGATCGCGATAGGTGACGACACCCGGCAGCGCCTTGCCTGCCACCGGGATGATGAAGGGCGCCGAGCCCGTGCCGATCACCAGCCGGTCATAGGGCGTGTCACCCTGCGCCGTGACCACGACCTTGGCCGCGCGGTCGATGCGGACCACCGGCTCGCCGAAGCGGCAGGTAATGCCCCGGTCGGCATAGAAGGCATCGTCATGGGTGATGATGTCCTCATAGGCCTTTTCGCCCGACAGGACCGGCGACAGCATCAGCCGGTTGTAATTGCCGCGCGGCTCGGCGTTGAACAGGGTCACATCCCATTGGTCCGGGGCGGCATCCAGCAGGTGTTCGATCAACCGGCCCGAGGCCATGCCGGCGCCGACGATGACGAGTCGTTTCTTCATGGAACTGTCCTCTCGCGATCTCAGGCGGGTTGTCCGGTGGGGGCGCCGTTCAGGCGGCGCACGGCGGCATGCATCCAGATCAGGCAGAGCGCGGCGATCACGAAGAGGGCCGCAAAGCAGGACGACCAAAGCCCGGTGACATCGCGCAGCCAGCCAAAGACCAGGGGCAGGACGAACCCGCCGAGACCGCCGATCATGCCGACCATGCCGCCGACCGCGCCGACATTCTCCGGGTAGTAGACGGGGATGTGCTTGAATACCGCGGCCTTGCCGATGGCCATGAACAGACCCAGCACGAAGACCACGGCGATGAATCCGGCGGGCGGCATGCCAAAGGGCAGTGCCAGGAGCAGGGTGGCAAGGGTCGAGACGGCGAAGGTCCAGTACAGCACCGCCCGCGCGCCATATTTGTCAGACAAGGCCCCGCCCCAGGCCCGGAAGATCGACCCTGGGATCGAATAGGCGGCACCGACCATCCCGGCCACGGCGACCTCGAACCCGTAGACGCCGATCAGATAGCGCGGCAGCCACAGGGCCAGCGCGACGAAGGCGCCGAAGACAAAGAAATAATAGAGCGAGAAGCGAAGCACGCGGATATCGGCCAGGGGTGCGAACTCGGCCGCAAAGCTGCGCTCCGGGGTCTTGCCGCGCGCGGCGATGACCGGATCATCGTCGGACAGGAGCCAGAAGGCGACCGCCGTCAGGGCCAGCACGGCGGCATAGGCCTGCGCGGCGCCCTGCCAGCCCAGGGCCAGCATCAGGAACGGCGCCGCGAATTTGGTCACGGCCGAGCCGATGTTGCCCACGCCGAAGATGCCAAGCGCGGTGCCCTGGCGGTCGGCGGGATAGAAGCGCGACACATAGGCGACGCCGACGGCGAACGACCCGCCCGCGATGCCGACGCCCAGGGCGGCAATCAGGAATTGCCCGTAGGTCTGGGCATAGGACAGCAGGAAGGTGGCGAGCGCGGCCGCCAGCATGGTCAGGGTAAAGACCAGACGGCCGCCCAGACGGTCGGTCCAGACGCCAAGGATGACACGGACCAGCGATCCGGTCAGGATCGGCATGCCGACCAGCAGGCCGAACTGGGTCTCGGTCAGCGACAGCGTTTCGCGGATCTGCAGGCCGATGATCGAAAAGATCGTCCAGACGGCGAAACAGACGGTGAAAGCGCCGGTCGACAGGGTGAGGGCGCGGGTGGCATTGGGGGAAACGGCGGCAGAGGCCATGGCAAGCTCCGGGCTGCAAGGCGTCAGGGGGGCGGCAGACGCAGGCCAATACCGGCCGCGTGTCGCCTGCGAATGTCGGGGGTCCGCGTCATCGCGGAGGGTGGCATCCGAATGAGATGCCGGAGGGCTGCGCCGTTGCAGGCCTGATGTCAGGTCACCACAATCGCCGCAGCGCCGCAACTTCGTGCTGCAACTGCGCGGGCCGGGGCGGGTTCCTGCCGAAATTTTAGGCGAAAATCAGGGCTCAGCCGTCGAGGGGATCAAAAATCCAGCCGTCGAAAAACCGGTCCGGCCCCAGAATCATGGTCCCGCGTTCCGAGGCGACCGCGGTGGGATGCGACAGGGTGCCTTCGATCTTCTGCGAGGCGCCCGGCAAATCGGCACCCGCCTCGCGCAGGTGAAGGCGATAGAGATCGGTGCGGAACACCGCCGATCCGGCCATCACCGCAGGGCCCTCGGGCAGGCCGTGACGGCGGGCGAGCAATGCGGCGATCAGCCCGCCGAGGCTTTTCCACGGGAATGTCGCCGCGCCCTCGTGGAAGGTGACGAAGCGCCCGGCGCCGCCGAGGCCGCCGGTCAGCGCGCGGTCGATGACCTCGGGCGGGAGGGACAGGAACTCCGGCCGGGCCAGGATCTCGGCCGCCATGCTGCGGTTCGCGGGCAGATCCAGCCAGCGCCCCGCCCGCCACACCGCCCGCATCAAGGCGCGCGCCGTATCCGGGGCGGATTCGGCCCAGCCCGACCGGACGGCCAGGACCTTCTCCGCCGCCGCCGCCCAGATCGCCCGGCCCGGCAGCAGGATGCGGCCGAGGCCCTGCCGCTCGGCCACCGAGCCCCAGGGTTCACCCACGCAGAACAGGTCGATCTCCCCCGCCTCCAGGGCCTGCGCCATCAAGGGCGGCGGGACGGTGCGGATGTCGATATCGTCGCCCAGCCAGCGGGTCATCAGCAGGGCATGGGTCGAAAACGGAAAGGGCACGCCGACGCGCAGGCGCGCAGGGCCGGCCGCACGGATGGCGCGGGCCAGCGGCGCCGGCTCGGTCAGGCCGGCCACACGCTGCGCCAGCGCCTCGGCCGCGCCCACGGCCTGCCCGCCCTGCGACAGGATCATCAGCACCTCGACCGGGGGCAAGGCCGGACCCAGCCCCATGGCGCGGGCCACCGCCATCGGCGCCAGCATATGCGCGGCATCGACCGCGCCCGCCGCCAGCAGATCGCGCAACGAGGCCCAGGACCGTGCCTGCGCCAGATCCAGCACCAGCCCTTCGTCGGCGGCGAAGCCCAGTTCGCGTGCGACGATCAGCGGTGCCGCATCGACCAGCGGCACATAGGCCGCGCGGATCGCAAGCCCGCTCATCCCAGAAGGCCCGCCGCGGTGACCAGCGCCGCCGCGACCTCGGCCAGCCGTTTCTTCTGATCCATCGCGGTCTTGCGCAAGAGTGCATAGGCCTCGTCCTCGGACAGGCCCCGCGCCCGCATCAGGATTCCCTTGGCGCGGTCGATCAGCTTGCGCTCCTCAAGCGCGCGTCGCGTCGCCTCGAGTTCGGTCCGCAGGCGCTGCATCTGGCCAAACTGGGCGATGGCGAGGTCGATCACCGGGCGCAGCACCTCGGGGCGAACCCCCTCGGCCACATAGGCCGACACGCCCGCTTCGATGGCAGCGCGCATCAACGCCGTATCGCCGCCCGGGGCGAACAGGGCAACGGCCCGTTCCTTTGGCCCGGCGGCCAGCGACAGATCCTCGATCACGTCGCGCGACGGGTTTTCCATGTCGATCAGGACCACATCGGGATTCATCTCGGCGATGCGCCGCGCGAGTGACGAGACATCGGCCAGGATCACCACCCGGCAACCGCCATCGGCGGTGAGCGCATCCGCCACCGCCCGCGCCCGCGTCGGGTCGGGCTCAACGACAAGAATATCGATTCCTCGGGTCATGGCTTCCGTGTCGCATAAAGCGGACGGAACGCAATGCCGGGTGCTGGGGCAATGACCGCAGAAAACGCGGCCAAACCAGAGTGCTGAAAATTTGTGCAATCCGGCGGGGGCAGGTCTGGGGTGGATCGACTTTCGCCCCCACCAGGATCATGTTGCGGCGCGGACCACGACCACCCTGCCGCCATCACCGGGCTGGACGGCGGCCCTGCCGTCCACGCTTGCCGTTGAGCGCGGCTTCAGGGGATGGTCTTGCCCGGGTTGAACAGATCGTCAGGATCGAGCGCCCCTTTGATCGCCCGCATCGCCGCGAGTCGCGCCTTGCTGCGGTAGCGCGGCATGTAGGGCAGTTTCGCCTGGCCGATGCCGTGTTCTGCGCTGAACGACCCGCCGAGAGCGGCGACGCGATCCAGGATGCGGTCGATCTGCGCCGCCTGGGGCAGTGCGGCCCAGTCCCGGCCGGCCCCCGCCGCCAGCGTGTAATGCAGGTTCCCGTCGCCCAGATGCGCGACGGTATAGACCTCGAACCCCAGGGCGCGGGATTCGGCATCGGTCTGGACGACGAAATCCGGCACCGTGGCCAGCGGCAGCGAGAGGTCGAACATATAGCTGCCCTTCAGCGCATAGATCGCCTCGGCGGCACCCTCGCGCAGTTGCCAGAGCGCGTCGCGCTGCGCCTCCGAGGCGCAGATCACCGCGTCCGCGACCAGACCGTCCTCCATCAGCCCGGCCAGCACCTCGGTCACCAGCGCCTGCAGCCTCGGGGTGCCTTCGGGATCGGGCGCGGCATCGTCGCCCCGGGTCGAGGCGACTTCCAGCAGGATCCCGGTTTCGGGCGGCTCGGCCATCGGCGGGCGCTTGCCGTGATGGGCGCAGATCTGGCGCATCATCGACGCCGGCATGTATTCGAACGCTTCGACCAACCCGCCCGACGCATCCTGCAGCCGGTTCAGCACGCTCAGCGCCGAGGCCACGTCGGGCAGCGCCAGAAAGGCGGTGGCGCGGATGACCGGGGCGGGGAAGAGCCGCAGGCAGGCCGCCGTGATGATACCCAGGCTGCCTTCGGCGCCGATCATTAGGTCGCGCAGGTCATAGCCGGTGTTGTCCTTGCGCAGGCCGGACAGGTCGCTGACCACGCTGCCGTCGGCCATGACCGCCTCGATCCCCAGACACAGCGCGCGGGTATTGCCGTAGCGCAGGACGTTCGAGCCGCCGGCATTGGTCGACAGGTTCCCGCCGATGGTGCAGGAGCCGCGCGCGCCGAACATCAGCGGGAAGATCAGGCCCTCGGGCGCGATGGCCTCCTGCAGGTTTTGCAGCACGCAACCGGCCTCGACCGTGACCGAACGCGCGGCGGGGTCGATCCGGCGGATCGCCTTCATCCGGTCGAGCGAGAGCAGGATATGCGGCCGGTTGCCCAGCGGCACGGCGCCGCCCGCCACGCCGGTATTGCCCCCTTGCGGCGTGATCGCCACGCCCGCCGCCGCGCAGAGCCTGACGGCTGCCGCCACGGCCTCGGTCGAGGCGGGGCGGACCACGGCCAGGGCGGTGCCGGAATATTGGCCGGTCCAATCCGCAAGATAGCGCGCGCAATCCACGGGATCGGTCAGCAGCGCCTCGGGGCCGAGGGCGCGGCGCAGGTCGTCGAGGAAGCTCGTATGCATGGAAAACTCCGGATCGGGGGTCAGCCGCGCCCCTCGCCCGGCGCACGGCCGGCGAGGAAGACCGTGGCGATCGCCATCAGCATGAAGGCGGTCGAGACCCAGGACGAGAACAGGAAGAACGGATCGCCGCCGGTTGCCGAGAACGCCTGCCGCGCGGCATTCTCGAGGCTGCCGGCGAGGATGAAGGCGATGACGAAGGGCAGGTGCGGGATGCGCAGGCAGCGGAACAGATAGCCCAGGACGCCGAAGCCGAAGGCGGTCCAGAGCGCGCCCAACCGCGGATCCTGCACATAGATCGCGGTCAGCGTGACCAGCAGCACGACCGGCAGCAGGTAACGGATCGGCACGCGTGACATGATCCCCATGCCGCGCATGAAAGCCCCGCCGATGGTCCAGTTCAGCAGGTTCCCCAGCGCCATCAGGGTGAAGATGCCGAAGGCCACCACCAGTTCCGGGTTGATCTGCGGATGGCTGAAGGTGAAGACCCCGGGCCCGGGGTTGAAGCCGCCGATGCTGTCGGCGGCGAGGATCAGGAACACCGCCGCCGCATTGCCGGGAATGCCCAGCGACAGCACGGGAATCAGGTTCGCGCCGCTGACCGCGCTGTTGGCGGCCTCGGTCGCGGCGATGCCCTCGGGCGCGCCTTCACCGAAATCGGCCTGCTCCGGCGTCTTGCGGCGGCCATGGACCTTGCGGCCCCAGGTGTAGCCCAGCGTCGCGGCCAGCGTGGAGCCCACGCCCGGCAATGCGCCGATCACGGTGCCGATCAGCGACGAGCGCAGGACATGCGGCAGGATCCGCTTCACGTCGCCCTTGCGCAGCCCGTCAGGGCCGGCGTCGGCGGTCTGGGCGGTGTCCCGGCTCACCCGCCCGCGCCAATGGTCGTCAAGCGTCCAGAAGATCTCGCCCAGGATCAGGATGCCCAGGACAGCCGAGACCATCGGAAAGCCCTGACCCAGGGCCTCTATCCCCAAGGTCAGCCGGGGATGGAAATCCTGGCCCGTCGCCACCATGGCCGCCAGCATCCCGAGGCCGATGGCGATCAGTCCCTTGCCGACCGAACTGCCCATCACCGCGGCGATGAAGGTCAGCGACAGCAGGATCAGCGCGGTCTTCTCGGGCAGGTCGAGAAAGCGCTCGACCAGAACGGCCAGAAAGGGCGCGCAGACGAAGAGCGCGATGTCGGACAGCGTGTCGCCGGTGACCGAGGACAGATGCGCGATCTTCAGCGCCCGGCGCGGCATGCCGCGGCGGGTCATCGGATAGCCGTCGAGCGTGGTCATGAAAGCGTCGGGCGTGCCGGGGATGTTGAACAGCACGGCCGGCACAGCGCCGCCCACCGTCGCGCCCTTCATGATGCCGATCAGGAAGCCGAAGACCGGCAGCAGAGCATCCGGGCGCACGCCGAAGATCGAGATCAGGATCGGCAGCGACACGGCCATGGCCATCGGCCCCGCCAGCCCGGGCGTCGCGCCCACGGCAATGCCGGTCAACAGGCCGAGGAACAGCATGGCCGGGGCGGCGGGGATGCCGATGCCGGCCAGCGAGAACAGCTCGGGCCCGCCGAACACCGCCCCGATGCCCATCAGGACATAATCCATCACACGTCTCCGTTGGGCGGCAGCAGAAAGTCCTTGAACGGCAGGTCGTAGAACATCGCCAGCAGCAGGGCGGCAAGAAAACCGATGACGAAGGCCCTGACGCTCGGCCGACGTTCGGCCAGGGCGATCAGGCTGCCGACCAGGATCGTGCCGCCGGTGACATAGCCGAGGTATTTCCACGGCAGGCTCGCCCTGAGCGACCGGTAGCCGCCCTCGGTCAGCAGCGATGCCAGGGCAGGACCGGTCCAGCGCATGGCCAGCAGGCTGATCAGGAAAATCACGAAGAGGAGGAGGAGGAAGCCCAGCTGCGCACGACCCAAGCCGCTGGGCCTCTGCCCCGAGACGGGTTTGAGCCAGGCCTCGATGGCCAGCACGAGACCCGCCAGGATGAGGATGCCGAAGGCGACGGCCGGTCCCATGGCATCCCCGATCCGGTACTGCCCGCGGATCCGCTCGACGATGCCGCTGCCGGTATCGGCGGGCAGCCAGAGCAGGAGCGCGGCCAGCGCCAGGGCCAGGGCGGCGAGCCCCAGCACAAGGTCGGCGGTCAGGCGTGGCATGGTGTCTTCCTCCCTCGCCGCCGGGCGCCGGTCAGCGCACGGTGTCGATGAGCCGCACGGAATCCTCGACCGCCGCCTGCAGATAGGCGTCAAGCGCCTCGCCCGTCAGAACCGAAGCGCCGCCGAAATTGCGCGCGATCAGCGCGCCGGCCTCGGTCTCGGGGTTCTGGACAACCGAGGCAATCGCCCCGGCCAGGGCCTCGCGGGCCTCGTCGGGGATACCGGCGGGCGCCACGAACATGAAGTAGCCGTCGAGATAGAAGTTGCTGCCCAGGTCGCGGATCGTCGGCGCATCGGGGCTTTCGGCCAGCGGGGTCGGGATGCCGCTGGCCACGTTGACCATCTCGCCGCCCGCGACGGCGCTGGCCTGTGCCCCGGCCACCCAGCCAAGATCCAGATCGCCCGCGCGCAGCCCGTTCATGATCTCGGACCCGCCCTGTACCTGCACGATGTTGAAGTCGATGCCCGAGCCGAGGCTCAGGTGATAGGCCATGTCCGCCTGCCGCTCGGTCGCGGCGCCGAGCCGGATCGGCCGGCCGGCCTCGTGCGCGGCCTCGACCGCCTCCCAGCTGGCGAAATCGCCGTTCGCCATGGCGACAAGGCCCAGCTGGAAGGCGGCGGTGGTGGCGAGCGGCGTGAAATTCGATGCCTGCAGATCCGGGTTGCCGACGCGCACCGCGTTATAGGCCAGCGTTTCCGAGACGATCATGCCGATCACGCTGCCATCGGCGGGCGCATCGCGCAGTTGCTGCGTCAGGGTCAGGCCGCTGTTGCCGGTGACCTGCTGCGGCAGGATGGTCCAGCCGGTCGCATCCTCGATCCCCTGCGCGACGAGCCGCGCCTGGGTATCCGCGCCGCCGCCGGCGGCAAAGCCGATCATCAGAGTGATCGGACCCGGCGGCGTCCAGCCGGTCGATTGGGCGAAGGCGGGAAGGGTGAAGCAGGCGCCGGCCAGCAAGGCTGCCGCGCAGGTCGGGATGGCACGAATCATCAGTCTCCTCCTCTGATGCCTCCAACGTCCGAAATGAAGGTAGAAAAGTCAACTTAATATTGTTGACTTGTCCACCTTAATCCGGGAAGGTCAACATAGGGGAAGAGGAATTGTCATGGCGAAGAGTGACATAGATTCAGCGATCGAACTGCGCCTGCCGCTGCCGTTGCTGGTGTTCCAGTTGCACAGCCTGCTCAACGCGCAGGCGCGGGCGCTGATCTCGAAACGCGGGGATCTGAGCCTCGCGCAATGGCGGGTTCTGCGGCTGATCAGCCTCGACGTGGCGCACACCAGCACGGCGCTGCGCAAGCTGATGGGCATCGACAAGAGCCAGTTCTCCAAGGAGATCAGCCAGTTGATCGCCGACGGCTATATCACCAGCGCGCCCTATGAGGCGGATCGCCGCCAGCAGCTTCTTGCCATGACCGACAAGGGCCGCGCCGCCTATGCCCGCATCGCCCCCGCGCTGGATGCGCGGCAGGCGCATCTGATGGGCGCCCTGACCGACAGCCAGCGCGACGTGATGTTCGAGGCCATCAAGGCCCTCGCCGAGGCCGCGCAGCGGCTCGATTTCGACACTGACGAGGAAGACAACGCATGAGCCGTACCCCCAACCTGCTGGTGATCCTGTCCGACCAGCATCAGGCGCAGGCCCTGTCCTGCGCCGGCCATCCCGTCGTCCGCACGCCGAACCTCGATGCGCTGGCCGAACGCGGCACGAGGTTTACCGAGGCCTATACCCCCTCGCCGATCTGCGTCCCCGCGCGCGCGGCCTTCGCCACCGGCCGCTATGTCCATCAGCTCCGGCTTTGGGACAACGCCATGCCCTATACCGGCCAGCCGCGCGGCTGGGGTCACGCGCTGCAGGACAGGGGCATCCGCGTCGAATCCATCGGCAAACTGCATTACCGGCAGATCGGCGACGATACCGGCTTTGACGTGCAGCACATCCCGATGCATGTGGTGGACGGCAAGGGCATGGTCTGGGGCTCGATCCGCCGTGAAGACCAGCGCGTCTACAAGCGCGAGGTGCGGATGATGGGCGACGAGGTAGGCCCCGGCGAGAGCAGCTACACGATATACGACGCCGCGGTGACCCAACGCACCTGCGACTGGCTGGCCGAGGCCGAGGGGGCCGAGGCGCCCTGGTGCCTCTATGTCGGCCTCGTCGCGCCACATCACCCGCTGATCGCGCCGCCCGACTTCTACGAGATGTACCCGACCGACCAGCTGCCGGCCGACAAGATGCGAGGCCTGCCCCGGCATCCCTGGATCGACAAGACCGCCGCCGCGATGGTCGGCGAGGAAGGCTGGAAGGACGAGGAAGAGCGCCGCGTCGCGATCGCCGCCTATTACGGGCTGACCAGCTACATGGACCATAATGTCGGCCGCATCGTCGCCGCCTTGAAGGCGAGCGGCCAGTTCGAGAACACGACGATCATCTATTCCAGCGACCATGGCGAGAGCCTCGGCACCCGCAACCTCTGGGGCAAGATGACGATGTACGAGGAAAGCGCGAAGATCCCGCTGATCGTCGCCCCCGCCCCGTCGCTGGCGGCCTCGGTCCCGGCGCGTTGCGCGACGCCTGCCAGCCTGCTTGATGTGTCCGAGACGATCCTCGACCATTTCAAGGCGCCACTGGAGGGCGAGCGGCCGGGACAGTCGCTCTATGACCTCGCCGCCGCGCCGGTCGACGCAGAGCGCGCCGTCTTCAGCGAATATCACGCAGTCGGCGCGGTCTCGGGCGCCTTCATGCTGCGCCAGGGCCGTTGGAAGCTGATCCATTACGTCGGCTTCCCGCCCGAGCTTTTCGACCTTGCGGCTGATCCCGAGGAAGCGGTGAACCGCGCCACCGATCCCACCTGCGCCGAGGCGCTGGCCGCGATGCAGGCCGCCCTGCGCGCGATCTGCGATCCCGAAGCGGTCGATGCCCAGGCCTTCGCCGATCAGGACGCGATGATTGAAAGCTATGGCGGGACGGCCATTGCCGCCTCGATCGGTGCGCCGTCGTCGACCCCGCCGCCGAAGCACTGAGGCCTCGGACGGCGACGCCCGCCGATGGGTGGGCATGCCCGCGAACTGGTCCGCACCCTGGAGCCCGTCAGCGGGGTAGCTGCATCTGATTGCGCAGCCGGAACAGGATAGCGGTAAAATCCCGCACCAACCCGGCGCGCTGGGTGTCGGGGCGGAAAACCAGAAGCGAGCGGAAGGTCACCTTGGGTGCGAAGGGTCTGAGCACGAGGCCGCGCTCGCTGTAGCCCTCGGCCGAGATCGGATTCACGAATCCTACTGCATCCCCGGACAGGGCCAGCGCGCAGATCGTCGCCGATGACGGCGTCTCGAGGATGTAATCGGCCCGGTGGCCCGCCTCCCTCAGCGCGGCATCCAGCCGGTGGCGGGCTCGGTCCTCGGGCGACAGGCCGATCAGCGGCCAGGCCACCAGATCCGCGGGGGTCACCACCTCCTTGCGCGCCAGGGGATGATCCGGCGCCATCGCGATCACCCCGGCCACGCTGAGGAAGGATTGGGTGTCGACGCCGGACTGGTCGATCTCGTCCGCGGCCAGCCCGACATCGATCTGGCCATCCGCCACCAGATTGCGCACCTGGGCTGACGAGGTGACCTGCAGCAGGATGCGGATCTTGGGGTGATCCATGCGGAAATGCTGGATCGCGCGCGCTACCAGCGTCGGCCCCAGAACCGACAGGCTGGCGACACGCAAAAGGCCCGAGCCATATTCGCGGATCGAGGCCGCCGCGGACCTCAGCCGGTCCAGCCCCTTGTAGCTTTCGGTCACCTCGCGAAAAAAGAGCTGCCCCTCGGGCGTCGGCACCAGCCGCCCGCGCACCCGGTCGAACAGGGCAAAGCCCAGCGACGCCTCCAGCTCGGCGATGGTGCGGCTGACCGCCGGCTGGGTGACCTGCAGCAATTCCGCCGCGCGCACCGTCGAGCCCGAGATCATCACCGAGCGGAAGGCCTCCAGCTGCCGGAAGTTCATCGCCCATCCTATAAGGTTTCCGCATAGAGCTATGCAGTCCAATCAGTAGTATTACTAGCCTGAACGCGCTTTGATCAAGCCATTCAGAACAGGACATCCCATGAAAGACGCCACGCGATGCATCATCCACCCCGCGGTCTCGACCGAGGGTTTCGACAGTCTCGCGGTCCCGGTGCATCGGGCCTCGACCATCCTCTTCAAGGATGCGGCCGCCTATGCCGCCCGCACCCAGCGCGATCTGGACGGCTATTCCTATGGCCTGCACGGCACACCCACCACCCGCACGCTTGAGGCGCAGCTGACCGCGCTGGAGGGCGGGCTGCGCACGGTTCTGGTGCCCTCGGGTCAGGCGGCGCTGGCGATGGTGCTGCTGACAGTGCTGATGCCCGGCGATTGCGTGCTGATCCCCGACACCGCCTATCCGCCGCTGACCGGGCTGTGCCGCCACTACCTTGAACCGCGCGGCGTGGCCTGGCGGATCTATCCGGCCGATGGCGCGGGTCTTGAGGCGATGATCGACGCCTCGGTGAAGCTGATCTGGATGGAGAGCCCCGGCTCGACCACGATGGAGGTGCAGGACGTGCCCGCCATCGTGGCGCTGGCGCGGCGGCATGGCGTGCTGACCGGCATCGACAATACCTGGGCCACGCCGCTGCTGTTCAAGCCGCTGGAACACGGCGTCGATTTCTCGATGCAGGCGTTGAGCAAATATGTCGGCGGGCATTCCGACCTGCTTCTCGGTTCGATCACCGTGTCGGATCTGGAGCTGCGCCGCCGCCTGCGCGACACGATGCGGATGCTCGGCCTGGGGGTTTCGCCCGACGACGCGGCGCTGGCGCTGCGTGGGTTGGAGACGATGGCGGTGCGTCTGGCGCATGTGGGCAGGGTCGGGCTGGATTTTGCGCGACGGCTGCAGGGAATGCCCGGCACCGGCGAAATCCTGCACCCGGCCCTGCCCGGCGCGCCCGGCCATGCCCTGTGGCAGCGTGATTTCAAGGGCGCCAGCGGATTGTTCAGCGTGGTTCTGGACGAAGCGGCCGAGCCCCTTCTGGAGACGGCGCTGAACCGGCTGAAGACCTTTCGCATCGGGTCGAGCTGGGGTGGCACGCGCAGCCTGATCGCGCCGATGAGCGTGAAGTCGAACCGGATCTTCCCCCATCCCCGGAACGACCGGACCATCCTGCGGATCTGTATCGGGCTCGAAGACCCGGCCGATCTGTGGGCCGACCTTGAAACGTTGTTCGCAGCGCTTCAGCCCCATCCCCAAGCGGTAGAACAGGAAGGATAAGACATGCATTTCGGACTTCGTTCCCTCCCCCTTGTCGCGGCGGCCCTGACGCTGCTGCCGGTCGCCGGACAGGCGCAATCCACGCTGGAAACCGTGCGCGAACGGGGGCGGCTGATCTGCGGCTCCAGCCGGGGCGCGGTCGGCTTCGGCGCACCTGACAGCAACGGCTACTGGCGCGGCCTGGATGTCGAGACGTGCCGGGCGGTCGCCGTGGCGGTGCTGGGCGACCGTGACGCCGTGGAATTCGTGCCGCTGACCGGCCAGCAGCGCATCCCCGCGCTGCAGACCGGTGAGATCGACATCCTGCCGCGCACGCTGACCTGGACGCTGCAGCGCGATGGCAACGGCCTCAATTTCACCACGCCCAATTACTACGAATACACCGGCTTCATGATGCCGCGCGCACTGGGCATCGAGCGGGTCGAGGACATGGCCGGCGCCTCGGTCTGCGTGCAGACCGGCTCGACCACCGAAGTCGTGGTCACCGACGTGTCGACCGAGCACGACCTGGGCCTGAACGTGGTGGTCTTCGACAACACGGCGGCGACGCGGCAGGCCTTCTTCTCGGGGCGCTGCGATGCGCTGATCACCGATGCCGCCGGGCTGGCCTCGATCCGCGCCACCGAGGCGCCGAACCCAGACGATTACGTGATCTTCCCCGCCACGCGACACATGGATGCGCTGACCCCGGCGGTGCGGCATGGGGACGATCAATGGCTGGATATCGTCACCTGGTCGATCCAGGCGCTGATCGCCGCCGAGCAATTCGGCATCACCCAGGACAATATCGACAGTTTCGCCGAGACCACCGACCCGCGGATCCGCCGTTTCCTGGGCCTCGATCCCGGTAACGGGCAGGCCCTGGGGCTGGGCGAGGACTTCGCCTATCAGATCATCCGGGCGATGGGCAATTATGGCGAGATGTTCGAGCGCAATCTGGGCATGGACAGCCCGCTGCGGCTGGAGCGGGGATCGAACCGGCTTTACAGCGATGGCGGATTGATGTTCCCGCTGGCGTTCCAGTGAGGCATGGACCGGATGCTCCGCACCCTCTGGTACAGCACCCGGGTCAGGAACTGGCTGTTCCAGATCGCCCTTCTGGGCGGTCTGGCGGCGCTGGTCGCCTGGATCGTCGGCAACACGCTCACCAATCTGGCGGCGCGGGGCATCCGTACCGGGTTCGAATTCCTCAGCCGCCCGGCCCGGTTCCCGATCTCGGAAAGCGTGCTGGCCTATGATTCGGCGGATACCTACGGCTGGGCCTTTGCCGTCGGGATCGGCAACACGGTCTTTGTCTCGGCGCTGACCATCCTCCTGGCCAGCCTGCTGGGGTTCGCGGTGGCGCTGGCCCGGGGCATGGGCAATCCACTGCTGTCGGCGCTGGCGGGGGCCTATGTCACGCTGATGCGCAACATGCCGCTGATCGTGCAATTGCTGTTCTGGTACGCGCTGGCCACCACGGCCTTTCCGCCGGCACGGCAGGCGTTGAATCCCCTGCCCGGCGTCTATCTCTCGCAGCGCGGCATCCATCTGCCGGCGCTGGCCTTCGAGGGGACGGCGGTTCTGGTCCTGATCGCGCTGGCGGCCGGGGTCGCGGCGGCCCTGGGTCGGCGCCGGTTTCTGGGTCGCGGCGGGCTGCTCTGGCCCCTGGGTGCGGCGCTGGCCGCCGGATTGCTCCTGATCCTGCTGCGCGGATCGGCGCCCGAGCTGGACATGCCGCTGCTGGTCGGGCTGAACTTCCGCGGCGGGCTGCATCTGACGCCGGAATTCGCCGCGCTGATGATCGGTCTGGTCCTCTATACCGCGGCCTTCATCAGCGAGATCATCCGCGGCGGGATCGAGGCGATCGCCCGAGGTCAGTGGGAAGCCGGGCGCGCCCTGGGCCTGACCCGGCGCCAGATCCTTCGCCATATCATCGTGCCGCAGGCGCTGCGCATCATCATCCCGCCCCTGACCTCGCAATATCTCTCGACCGTCAAGAACACCACGCTGGCGCTGGCCGTCGGCTATCCCGAACTTGGGCTGGTGGTGGGCACGGTCATCAACCAGAGCGGTCAGGCCATCGAGAGCATTCTCATCATGCTGGCTGTCTTCCTGTCGATCTCGGTCTCGGTGTCGCTGTTCATGAACTGGTACAACGCCCGCGTGGCGCTGGTGGTGCGGTGATGAGCGTGACCGAACACCCCCCGCTTGCCGCCCGGACCCCGCCGGCAAAGGCCCGGACCCCGCTGGTCCGGCTGCTGTTCGGCGACGTCCTGTCGGCCCTGCTGACCCTGCTGGCCCTCGGCCTGATCCTTGCCCTGCTGCCGGCGTTGAACTGGGCGGTTCTGGATGCCGTCTGGAGCACCGAGGATCCCGATACCTGCCGTCAGGGCGGCGCCTGTTGGGCCTATGTCCAGGACAAGGCGCGGCTGATCCTGTTCGGCATCTATCCGCCCGAGCAGCATTGGCGTCCTCTGTTGGTGATCGGGCTGATCCTGGCCATGGTGCTGGCCTCGCTGTCGCCCCGGCTGTGGGGCGCGCGCCTGCTGGCGATCTGGGGCCTGTCGCTGCTGGCCATGCTGGGGCTGATGCGGGGCGGCTTCCTGGGTCTGCCGCTGGTGCCGACCTCGCAATGGGGCGGGTTGCCCGTCACCCTGCTGCTCGCGGTGCTGTCGCTGGGGATCGGCTTTCCCTTCGCGGTCGCGCTGGCGCTGGGGCGGCGCTCGGCCCTGCCGGTGCCGCGGCTGGTCTCGGTCGGCCTGATCGAGCTGGTGCGGGGGCTGCCCCTGGTCGGCGTGCTCTTCGTGGCCTCGATCCTGCTGCCGCTGCTGTTGCCCGAGGGCTGGACCATCGACAAGCTGGGCCGGACGCTGGCCGCGCTGACCGTCTTCGCCGCCGCCTATCTGGCCGAGGTGATCCGCGGCGGCCTGCAGGGCGTGGACAAGGGACAGGGCGAGGCGGCGCAGGCCCTGGGCATCCCGTTCTGGAAGACGATCTGGCACATCATCCTGCCGCAGGCGATCCAGAAGGTGATCCCGCCCCTGACCAATACCGCGATCATCATGGTCAAGAACACCTCGCTGGTAATGATCGTCGGCGTCTTCGACATGCTGGGGGCTGGCCGCGCGGCGGCCGCCGATCCCGCCTGGCCAGCGCCCTATACCGAAACCTATCTGTTCGTCGCCCTGATGTATTTCCTCATCTGCATCGCGATCTCGCTCTATTCGCGCTGGCTGGAACAGACCGTCAAGAACCGGAGTCACTCATGACCGCCATTGCCGTCTCGGGCCTGAACAAATGGTATGGCAGCTATCACGCGTTGCGCGACATCGACCTGACGGTCGCGCCCGGCGAGCGGATCGTGGTCTGCGGCCCCTCGGGTTCCGGCAAGTCGACGCTGATCCGCTGCCTCAACCGGCTGGAAGGCCATCAGTCGGGCAGCATCGTGGTGAACGGCACCCCACTGACCGACGACCTGAAGAACCTCAGCGCCGTGCGGCGCGAGGTGGGGATGGTGTTCCAGCATTTCAACCTGTTCCCGCATCTGACCGTGCTGGAGAATTGCGCCCTGCCGCAGATCCTGGCGCGCGGCACCCGCCGGGCCGAGGCCGAAGCCCGCGCGCGCCGCTATCTGGAACGGGTCCGCATCCCCGAGCAATCGGCCAAGTTCCCCGGCCAGCTTTCGGGTGGGCAGCAGCAGCGCGTGGCCATCGCCCGCGCCCTGTGCATGGAGCCCAGGGTGATGCTGTTTGACGAGCCGACCAGCGCGCTGGATCCCGAGATGATCAAGGAAGTGCTGGAAACGATGATCGCACTCGCCGATGACGGGATGACCATGATCGTCGTCACGCATGAGATGGGCTTTGCGCGCCGGGTGGCGGATCGCGTGATCTTCATGGACGCCGGGCAGATCATGGAACAGGCCTCGCCCGAGGATTTCTTCGGCAATCCGCACCATGCGCGCACCCGCGAGTTTCTGGAACAGATCGTCCACTGACTCTGCTCTCATCGGCCGGGTGCCGGACCAATCAGCCGATCATTCCGTGGTGCGCCTTCATGCGCTCATGGCATGGTTCGGTGCTGCGGGACTGGTCGCCGCCTAATACATTCATGCGGACGCGTCGGTCCCCAGAAGCGGCCGGTTCCGCCCCCCGCTCGATCCGATGCTCAGGGAACAGCTTCGGCAGTGAGAGAGCGGCCGACCTGTCTCGCAAGGGCCGATATCACTCCTTCCTCAGGGCTCTGACCAGACCGAAATGCAGGTCGGTGACCGACAGGCCAAGCGCGTCGGCGAGGTCCTGCATCGTGATCTCCGTCCCGCCGTCCAGACCGACGAGCGTGACGGGATCGCCGTCCCTGGCCTCGGCGATGTCGCTGAGATCGACCATTGATGCCAAGAGCGTTCGCGCGACAACCGGCGCCGCTTGCCCCCGGATCAGCACCTGTCCGAACGGCGGTCGAGCCGGGAGCCCGTCGAAATGGCCGATGGGAATGGTTCCGACCCGCGATGGCGCGGGGCCTGCCGCGGCCCCATAGCCGAGCGCGCCCGCCTGCCGAACGGCGCGGCTGTCGAGGAGCACGGACCGGATCGAACGGACCACGGGCCTGAAAGCGGCGCTGCCCGGCGGCTGCATCATGCCATAGAGCGCCCGGCCGGGATCGACCTGTTCATGGCGCAGATCGGGCCGTGCCAGCAGCAGGGGGCTGGCCGCGAACATGCTTGGGATCGCCCGCCTGCAGGCCGCGCGGATCGAGGTCACTTGCCGGTCAAAGGCAGCCAGCGCGGCCTCGGTCGCACCGCGCGCCGAGGATTGACTGAAATGGGTATAGACCCCGGCGATACCGCGGAGGTGCCCCGTGTCGAGCGCAGACAGGACGGGCGCCAGGTCGGGCTCGGTAAAGCCATAGCGGTGCAGGCCGCAATCGAGCTTCAGCCAGAAGCGCGCCTCAGGGGCGTCCATCAGGATCGCCTCCAGACTGGCCCGATTATGCACAGACACCAGGATCCCTGCCGCGGCCAGGGCTGGCAGATCGGCCGACAAAGCCGAGGGGAACATCAGGATCTGGGCGTCAGGCAAGGCGGCGCGCAACGCCAGCGCCTCGTCGGGCGTTCCGACGCAGAAGTGGCCGAGCCCGCAGGCCGCTCCCATCCGCGCGGCGCGGACCGTGCCCAGCCCGTAGCCGTCGCCCTTGCAGACCTGCCAGATCACCGGATCGCCGGGCAGCATCCCGCGCAGCAGCGCGAGGTTGTGGCGCAGCGCGTCGGGGTCTAGCTCGACACGATTGGGGCGCGCGATCATGGGCGGTTGCCGATCCCCGGACCGGCTCCGATCGTGGTCAGGAAATGGGCCTGCTGCCTGACCGCGAGTTCTCCCGCTTCCAGCCGCGATAACTCGCGACGCAGGGCGTCGGTCGCAACCGGATCCGGCGCCCCATCGGCAGCCAGCACAACGCCATAGACCGTGCGGGCGTGCTCGGCATCCAGAAGGCCATCGCGGCAATCCTCGGCGACGGCCTCGGGTAGACGGGTAAGGGGGTCGCCATAACCGGCGCCGCCCGCGGCGATATGCATCACGCGGTCGCCCCGTTGCAGCTGCCGCGGTCCCATGTTCATGGTCGGCAGCAGGCTGCGCTGGCCATCGGCATGTTGCAGCGTCGTCACCGAGGGCGAACCCGGCAATCCGCCATCCATCGCCAGCGGCAGATTGCGCCGTCGATCCGAACGCAGGGTCATGGAGGCAGTCTCGGCCTCGATCACATAGGTGCGCTGCATCGCCAGCCCGCCGCGCCGGCGCCCGGCCCCCCCGGAATTCGGCGCGAAGCCATAGCTTTCCACGCGCAGCGGCAGGCGGGCCTCCATCAACTCGATCGGTTGGTTCGAGAGGTTGGCGCCGGGGCTGGAGATGCCCTCGACCCCGTCATGGTCGCGCCGGCCGCCCCAACTGCCGAGAATACCGTCCGTGACCAGCCATTGCACCTGACGCGGGCCCTGCCGCCCCGAGAAGGTGATTGCCGTCGGTCCGCCCTCGCCGCCGGCGGGCACCAGCCCCGGCATCAACGGGCCGAAGGCGGCGAAACAGGTGTCGAGCATCCGATAGGCGATCACACCGCGCGCAGCGCAGGCCGCTCCGTCGCGCGGGTTGACGATCGAGCCCTCGGGGGCACGCAGATGGATCGGCCGCATGTAGCCCTCGCAATTCGGAATCCCCGGTCCCAGGGCATTGCGCAAGGCGGCATAGGCCAGCGACCAGGTGGTCGTGATCGGACAGTTGATCGCGCCGGCAACCTGACCCGAGGTCCCTTCCCAGTCGAAGATGATCTCGCTGCCCTTGACCGTGATCGCGACATGAAACTCGATCCGCGCGCCGGATTCGCCAAGCCCGTCGATGTAGTCGACCGCGCGCATCACCCCATCCGGGATCTCGGCAATGCGCTGGCGCACCAGCCGCTCGGCGTAATCGTGCAACTCGTCGATCAGCATCGGGAAGGCCGCGCCGTGCTTGGCCGCCAGCGCCGCGAAGGACCGCGCGACGGTATCGCAGGCCGAGATCTGCGCGCGCAGATCGCCCATCACCTCGCCCGGCATCCGGGAATTGGCGCGCAGCATGTCGAACACCGCGGCATTGGGCCGCCCGGCCTCGAACAGCCGCACCAGCGGGATGCGCAGACCCTCCTGATGGATTTCCTCGGCGTTCAGCGCCATCGAGCCGGGGGCGAGGCCGCCGATATCGGTATGGTGCACCAGCGAGGATGTGAAACCGACCCGCCGACCGGCGTCGAACACCGGGCGGATGAAGAAGATGTCCGGCAGATGCATCCCCCCGGCGGCATAGGGATCGTTGACGAGGAAGCCGTCGCCCTCGGCAATCGTCTCGCCGAAGGTTTCCAGCAGCCGCGTCATCACGCGCGGGAAGGACCCCAGGTGAATCGGGTTCGTCAGCCCCTGCGCCACCAGCCGCCCCTCGGCATCGAAGATCGCGGTGGAGTAATCCATCGAGTCGCGCACGATCGGGCTGTAGGCCGAGCGCAGGATGATCAGCGCCATCTCGTCGGCCAGCGATTCCAGCGCGTTCTTCAGGATTTCCAGGGTCACGGGGTCCGAACGCGTGGCGGTGATCTCGGGTCGGGGGGCGAGCGACATCTCAGGCATCCTTGGTGATGACGATATTGGTAAAGGCGTCGAGTTCGGCGCCCCAGCCGGGCGGCACGACGGTGGTACTGTCGTATTCCTCGACGATGAGCGGCCCGACACGGCGGCCGCCGGCCAGATCGGCGCGGGTCAGGATCGGCGTGGCGACGCGGGCATCGAGCGCCGCGAAATGGACCTTGCGATGATGCGTGCCGCGCGCGGGCGTGCCCAGCGGCGGGGCGCGGAAGGCCCGGTCGCCGCTGTCGGCGCGCAGGCCGATCAGTCGCAGGTTCACCAGTTCGACCGCATCCTCTTCCGAGGCATGGCCATAGGTGCGGGCGTGTTCGTCGTGGAAAGCCGTACCGAGGGCATCCAGGATCCTCTCAGGCACCTCGGCGGTGACAGGAACCGTCAGTTCGTAGGCCTGACCGACATAGCGCAGGTCGGCCTCGATCTGGAACAGCATGGCTTCGGGCGCGCAGCCCTCGTCAGCCAGCGCTCGCGCGACACCCGCGCGCAGGGCGTCGAGGCTGTGCTGAAGCGCCTCGGGCGTCAGCGCGGCCAAGGGGCGATAGACGGTGCGCGTCAGCTCGCGCCTGGTCTGCGAATGCAGGAGGCCCAGGGCCGAAAACACGCCCGGGCTGGGCGGCACCACCACGCGGCCCATGTCCAGCAGGTCCGCCACCTGTACCGCGACCAGCGGGCCGTTTCCCCCAAAGGCAAAGAGCGCAAAGTCGCGCGGGTCGCGGCCGCGATAGGTCGAGACCGCCTTGACCGCCCGCATCATCGTCGCCGCAGCAATGGCATAGACGCCGCTCGCAGCCTGATCGAGCGTCAGCCCGGCCGGACCCGCCACACGCGCCTGCAAGGCGTCGCGCGCCTTCGCGGCGTTCAGCGCCACGGCACCGCCTGCCAGATGCTCAGGGTTCAGATACCCCAGCACCACCGCGGCGTCGGTGAAGGTCGGATCTTCGCCGCCGAGGTCATAGCAGGCGGGCCCCGGAGAGGATCCGGCACTGTCCGGGCCCACCCGCAGCGCCCCGCCCGCGTCGAGCCGCACGATCGAGCCCCCGCCCGCGCCGATCTCGGACACGTCGATGAAAGGCATCTTGACCGAATGCCCGCCACCCTTGACCAGTTTGGAGCTGAGGTTGATCCCCGCCCCCACCTCGTATTCGGTGGTGCGCGTGGGCTCGCCGCCTTCGATCATCGCCGCCTTGGCCGTGGTGCCGCCCATGTCGAAGGTGATGATCTCGCCATAACCCGCCGCGCGGCCGAGATTCGCCGCCGCGATCACCCCTGCCGCCGGCCCGCTTTCGATGATCGCCGCCGGAATCTCGGCCGCAGCACGCGCGCTCATCGCCCCGCCCGAGGATTGGACGATGGACAGGGGCGCCCCCAACCCCGCACCGGCCAGACGGCGTTCCAGCGAAAGCAGGTAGCGTTTCACCACCGGTCCCAGATAGGCGTTAACCACCACGGTGCTGGTGCGTTCGTATTCGCGGATCTCGGGCAGGACTTCGGTCGAGCGAGTGAGGTAGATGTCCGGCCCCAGCGCCTCGGCCAAAAGGGCGAAGGCGCGGGCTTCGTGATCGGGGTTGGCATAGGAATGCAGGAAACTGATCGCCACCGCCTCGATCCCGGCGGCGCGGATCTCGGCGGCGATTGTCGTCAGCTCCGCCTCGGCCAGCGGCACCAGGACCGAGCCATCGGCAAGCATACGCTCGCTGACCTCATAGCGGTGACGTCGACGGGCCAGCGGCACCGGCTTGACATAGTTCAGGTCATAAAGTTGCGGCACGCGCAGCCGCCCGATCTCGACCACATCGCGAAAGCCGCGCGTCGTCACCAGCGCCGTTTTCGCGCCCTTGCCTTCCAGCACGGTGTTGGTGGCGACGGTCGTCGCATGGATGATCTCGGACACCTGCGCCGGATCGGCACCCACGCGGGTCAGCAATTCCTGCGCACCGTTCAGGATGCCCAGCGAATAATCCGCCGGCGTGGACGAGACCTTGCATTGATGAATCGTTTCATCGTCACCGCGCAGAACAACATCGGTGAAGGTGCCGCCGATGTCGGCACCCAGTCGGTAGGTGGTGGTCACGTCTCTCTCCTGTGGTTCAGGCGGGGCTGGCGAAACGGGCGCGGCCGGCCAGCCCCTTGGGCAGGGAAGCCAGCAGCGCGCGGGTATAGTCGGTGGCCGGATGGGTCAGGACCTGCCGGGCCTCGCCGGTCTCGACAACGGCGCCGGCGCGCATCACGAGAACCCGGTCGCAGATCGTGCCGATCAGCCCGAGGTCGTGGCTGATGACGATCAGCGTCATGCCGAGATCGCGCTGCAGCGCTTGCAGGAGGTCGATGATCTCCTTCTGCACCGAAACGTCGAGCGCCGAGGTCGGCTCGTCGGCGATCAGGATGTCGGGGCTGGTCGCCAGCGCCCGGGCGATGCCGACGCGCTGACGCTGACCGCCCGACAATTGGTGAGGATAGCGATCCAGCAACGCGGGATCGAGGCGCACAAGCTCCATCAGCGCCCCGGGGCTGCGGCGTTCGGCGCGAGGCAGCGCCTGCATTGCCTCGGACAGAGCCCGCCGGATGGTCTTGCGCGGGTTGAGCGAGGCCTGACTGCCCTGAAACACCAGTTGGATCCGGCGCGACAGCGCGCGGCGCTCGTCACGGTCGCGGGGCTTCAGCGGGACGCCCTGCAACAGCACGCTGCCGCTGGTTGGCTGGTCGAGCCCGATCAGCAGCCGCGCCAGTGTCGACTTGCCCGAGCCGCTCTCACCGACGATGCCCAGCACCTGCCCGGCATGGACCCGCAGATCCGACGGGCTGAGCGCCTGCACCTGCCGCCGATCCCAGAGCCTTGCCACGGCCGAGCGCGCACGCGGATAGGCGCGACTGACCGCGCGGGTCTCGAGCACCACGGGCGTGTCGGGTATCCGGCCCGCGCCCGGCAGGCCGATGCGGGGGATCGCCGCCAAGAGCTTCCTCGTATACTCGGCCCGCGGCGCACCCATGACCTGCGCCGCCTCGCCCATCTCGACAATCCGGCCCTCGTGCATCACCGCGATGCGGTCGGCGAACTCCCCGACCAGATCAAGGTTGTGCGAGATGAACAGCAGCCCGATGCCCCGCGCCCGGCACAGATCGACCAGCAAACGCGTGATCTGCTCCTGCACGGTCACATCCAGCGCCGTGGTCGGCTCGTCCGCGATAAGCAAGGCGGGATCGCAGGCGATCGCCAGCGCGATCATCACCCGCTGCCGCATCCCCCCGGACAATTCATGCGGATAGAGGGTGAGGCAACGCTCGGCCTCGCGGATGCCGACCTGCGTCAGCAGTTCCACCGCCCGGGCGCGGCGCGCGGCGCGGGGCAGGTCGGTATGCGCGGCCAGCACATCGCCGAGCTGCCGCCCGACCGGAAACACCGGGTTGAGCGAGGTCATCGGGTCCTGGAAGACCATCGCCACCCGCCGCCCGCGCATCTGTCGCAGCGCCGAGGCGGACAGCGAGAGCACGTCCTCGCCCTGCAGCAGGACCCGCCCCGCGGTCCGCGCCGCGCCGTCCAGCAGCCGCATCACCGACAGGGCGGTCACGCTCTTGCCCGAGCCGCTTTCGCCGATGATCGCCAGCTTCTCGCCCCGCGCCAGATGCAGCGAAACCCCGCGCACCGCGTGAAAGGTGCCGAAGCGGACATCCAGGTCCTCGATCTGCAACAGCGCATCCATCAGGCGGTTTCCTTCGGCAGGCGGGTCCGGCGGCGCGGGTCGAAAAGGTCACGCAGGCCGTCGCCCAAGAGGTTGAAGCCGATCACCGACAGGAAGATCGCCAGCCCCGGGAACAGCGACAGCCAGTATTCGCCGCTGAAGACCGTCTGCTTGCTATCCGCCAGCATCGAGCCCCAGCTGGGCATCGGCGGCTGCACGCCCAGCCCGACGAAGGACAATGAGGCCTCGATGATGATGCCGATGCCCACCAGCACGCTGGCCTGCACCAGAAGTGGCGACAGGATATTGGGCAGCACATCCCCGAACAGGATCGCCGCGCTGCCGGTGCCCTGCAGGCGGCGGGCGTCGACATATTCCTGCTTCAGTTCGGCCAGCGCCAGGCCATAGGTGATGCGCGCGATGCCGGGGAAGAACAGGATGCCGACCAGCAGCACCAGCTTCGCCTCGTTCGACAGGCTCACCGGGCCGATCTGCGTGGCGCCGGTGCCGACGATGCCGACCACGGCGATGGCCCAGATCAGCACCGGGATCGCGGCGAAGATGTCGACAAGGCGCATGGCCAGCTCCTCGAACAGGCTACCGGCGGCCTCGGCGGCGGCAAGGCCCAGCGAAACGCCCAGCATCATGCCGATGACCACGATCCCCAGGCCGATCGCCAGGGACGAGCGCGCGCCCCAGAGAGTGCGCGCCAGCACGTCGCGCCCCAACGCATCGGTGCCGAACCAATGGTCGGCCGAGGGCGGCAGATAGGTATCGAGGATGCTGGTAGCGGTCGGCGAGGGCAGCGGCAGAACCGGAGCCAGCAGCGCGATCAGCCCCATGGCCAGGACCAGCGCCAGGCCCAGAAGGGCGACGGGAGAGCGGGCGAGCGCGAACATGATCCCTCCTCAGGTCGCGAGGCGCGGATTCAGCGCGCGCTGGATCAGGTCGGCAGCGGTCGAGGCCAGCACGAACACCAGGGTGATCAGCAGCACGATGGCCTGTATCATCGGATAATCGCGCTGGAAGATCGCGGTCAGCAGCGCATTGGCAAGTCCGGGCAGATTGAACACCATCTCGACAATGACGGCCCAGCCGAACATGTAGCCATAGGACATGGCAGCCATCGAGACGAAGGGCGGCAGAGCGTCGCGCAGCGTATAGGCATAGCGGGTGCGCGCCGACAGCCCCAGCGCCACGCCGGTACGGGTGTAATCCTGCCCCAGCACGTCGATCAGGCTGGCGCGCATCAGCCGAGACATGGCGCCGATGTAATAGATCGCAATCGCCAGCGCCGGCAGCAGGAGCGAGGACAGATGCGGCCAGACCCCGCGCGCCCAGGGGATCACGCCCACCGGTGGCAGCCAGCCCAGTTGCACGCCCACCAGCCACATCAGCAGGAGGCCCAGCCAGAACCCCGGCACCGATAGCGCCGCCATGGCGAGGATGCGCACGGCATGATCGGGCCAGCGGTTCTCGCCATAGGCCGAGGCCGATCCCAGCGCGATCGACCCGACCACCGCCAGCACGAAGGCCAACGTCACCAGTTCCAGCGTCAGCGGCAGAGTCTCGGCCAGCCGCTGGTTCACCGATTGGCCGGTGACATACGAGCGGGCAAAGCCCTCTGCCGGCAGCGCGCGCAGCCAGGCCAGGTATTGCACGGCGATGGGCCGGTCCAGGCCGTGCTCGGCCTCGAAGGCGGCGATGCTTTCGGCAGGCGCGTCGGCGCCCAGCACCAGCCGCGCGGGCGAAACGCCGCCCAGCCGGGTCAGCGCGAAGATCATCGCGCTGACCACGAAAAGCACCATCAGGGCGCTGGCGAGGCGGGTCAGAACCTGCATCTCAGGCCGCGAGCTTCACGTCGCGAAGCCGCAGGGTGATCCCGGTGTTCACCGGCATCTCGGTCACGTCGGCGCCCCAGAGATTGAAGGCCTTGGGCGTGCCGATGAAGGCGGCCGGTGCCTCGTCGGCCAGGATTGCCTGCGCACGGGCCAGGATCGGGGCAAGGTCCTCGTCGCGGGCCGCGAAACTCTCTTCGATGGCCGCGGTCAGCGCCTCCGAGCTGAAGCCGGTGCCGACATTGAGCGACTGGCCCGGCATGAACAGGGCGTTCATGATGAAGGTCGGATCGGTCGTCCCCACCACGGCCCAGAGAACAGACTGGTGGTTGCCGCCGAAGATGTCCCCGAACATCTGCCCGGTCTCCAGCGGCTTCAACGTGACCGTGATCCCCACCTCGGCCAGGGCCGCCTGGATATAGAGCGCGGTGTCGCGCACATCGAGCAGATAGGCGTCGGTCGGATAGGTCAGTTCGAAGGCGGCGTTCCCGGCATAGGCACTGTCGGCGAGCGCGGCGCGGGCTGCCTCCAGATCCATCGACAGCCGCGCATCGGCCTCGGCGGAATGCAGCGCCGAAGCCGTCGGCACCAGGACCGAGGTCTCCTCGAGCAATCCGCCATAGATCCGCTCGGCAATCGCGGCGCGGTCGAAGGCGCGGGCCACGGCGACGCGGAAATTCCGGTCGTCGAACGGGGCCTTGGCGCAGTTATGCATGAGCATCATCGCCGCCCCAAGCGCCGGCTTCGACGCACCCGAAAAGCCGCCGCCCTCGGCCGTCAGGCGCAGGAAATCGCGCGCCGCGGGTCCGCCGACCACATCTGCCGTGCCGCTCATCAGCGCGGCGAGACGGGCGTTCGCCTCGCCCGCGATCTCGAAGCGGACGACATCCCAATCGGGCGCCTCACCCCAGTAATCGGGATTGCGCACCAGTTCGACATAAGCGCCGGTCTGTGCCTCGGAGAAGATCGCAGGCCCGGTGCCCAGACCCGCGGGCGCGCTCTGAAACGCGTCTGCCGCCTCCTCGCGCGAGCCCTGGGGGAAGATGCCCATGTATTTGGTCATCGACGAGAGAAGCGGGCGGTAGGGCCGCGAAAGGTGGAAGCGAACCTCGTAGTCGGAAAGAACCTCGACGCGCTCGATCGCCGTCCAATAGGACCGGCGCAGCGCCTCGTTGGCCGGATCGAGCATGTAATCATAGGAATATTTCACATCCGCCGCGGTGAAGGGCGCACCGTTGTGGAACCGCACCCCCTCACGCAGACGGAAGGTATAGGTCAGTCGATCCTCGGAGATCTCGGGCAGGTCGACAGCCAGCTGCGGCACCAGATTGCCGTCCACATCCACCTCCAGAAGATTCTGGTAGATCAGCTGGCTGACCGCCATTGCGTCATGGTTGCTCTGGTTCAGCGGATCCAGTGTCGAGGGGTTCGACGGGATCGTCGCGACCAGCACCTTGCGCCCCTGCGCGTCGACGCGGGTGGCGAAGCCCCCGGCGAGGCTGGCGGTCAGGCTGGCGGCAGTAGCGAGGAAATGTCGGCGGGACAGCATGGCAGTTTCCTTTCGGACGAAGGTGTCAGAGCTGGGCAAGCAGAGCGTCGGTAGTGGTAATCTCGGCCCGCGTGGCAAAAGGCACGCGCAGCAGGGCTTCCTGCGCCGCGGCGTCCGGCTCGAAACAGCCGTCGGCGATCAACAGGATGCGGTAGTCGAGGTCGCTGGCCTCAGCCAGGGTCGAGACCACCACACCCGAGGTGGTGATCCCGGCCATCATCAGCGTGTCGATGCCCCGCGCCCGCAGCGAGAGGTCCAGATCGGTGCCCTTGAAGGCGCTGACGCGATGGGCGGTGATCTCGGTATCGCCGCTCCCTCGGAGGACATCCGGGATCGCGTCATTGGTAAACAGACCGAAACTGCGGATCATCTGGCCATTCTGGTTGTTCGCGCTGATCTCGCGGTAATCCGCGCTGAAACCGATCCGCACCAGGTAGACCGGCACCCCGGCCCCCCGCGCAGTCCCCGCGAGCCGAGCCATGCGCTGGACATAGGCGTCGATACCGGCCTCGGCGAAGAGGGCGAGGATGTCGGTCTGGTAGTGCAGCAGGACAAGCGCGCTACGGCGGGGGTCGATCGGCATGGAACTCTCCTCGGTGGGCTGGCTGCGCGCGCTTTGGGGCAGGCTCTGAAAGAAGCCCAACGACAGGGCGCCGGCAATCATCGCACGCCGTGTCGGCCCTGTCCCCTCGCCTATCCTGTCGCCCGCGTCTCTCATATTGGAATCACCTGATGAATCGTTTCATCAACACTAATGAAACGATTCATCAGTCGTCTAGTGTTTTCTTACACGGATTTGCGATCAATGAACCCGGGCGCCAGCGGGACCGCCGAGGCCGGGGCGGAACGGGCTTTGGGATCAAGGCGTTGCAGCAAAAGCTCGGCGGCTTCGGACGCGACGCGCCGGCTCGGCAGCACCACCGCCGAAACGGCCGGCCGGCATATGGACAGGAACGGATCGTCGCCGATGGAGATCACCGAAAGATCCCCCGGGCAGGCAAGACCGACTTCCTCCACCGCACCCAACACCGCGGGAATGTCATGGACATTGGCCACGACCGCATCGACGGGATCCTTGTCCTGCAGCGCGGCGCGGAAGGCGGCGGGGTCGAAGCGGCCGGTATGCACCACCTCAAGCCTCGCCCCGGATCCGAGGCCTTCCCGCATTCCGGCCACTTGCTCGCGCCCGGTCCAGGTGTGTTCGTGTCCCGCAATCAGCAGCACCCGGTCCCGCCCGCGCCGCCGCAACGCCTCGGCCGCCATCCGCGCGCCGGCACGATGATCGGTGCGCACCGAGGGGAAACGCCCGCCGGTGTCACGCTCCCACAGCACCACGGGAATCCCCATCGCTTCGAGCCGGTCGAGCAGCGCGGCATCCTCGTCCGAGCTGATGGTCAGCACGAGTCCGTCCACGCTGCGCTCCGCCATGAAGCTCAGCAGACGATCCTCGGCCGCGGCGTCGTTCTGGAAATCCCCGACGATGGGCGCGAAGCCATGGCGGCGGGCGATTTCGGAGGCCTGGGCCACCAGCGTGGCGGCGACAGGCTGGCGGAGGTCGGTGACGATGATGCCGATCGCATGGGTGCGCCGCGTGCGCATGGTCCGGGCCGAGACATTGGGGCGATAGCCCAGCTCGCGGATCACCGCCTCGACATGGCGGCGCAGCTCGGGCGCGACGGTGGCATTGCTGTTGACGATGCGCGAGACGGTGCCGAGCGAGACATTGGCGCGCCGCGCAACGTCCTTCATCGTCGGTGTTCGATCAGACCCCATCGTGAACAAGCTCGTCTTTGTCGTTTCCGGATGATAACCGCCGACTTGCGCCGGATCGAGAGGGCTCGTGCGTCGGCCTGTGACTGAACGCCCTTAAGGGCTCAGAACTCCGCCGATTTCCAGGCCTAATTCACCCCCCGACGAAGAGCCACCTGCGGACGGCGTCGTCAAGTCGCCGGTCAGGTCTGGTTTGGCCCGGTCGGTCCTTGGCATCGCTGCACTACGGGCAGCGTCGGGCCACGAATATCAGGAAATTTCGAGCCTTGGCCATCATGAACGTTCACGACAAGACCGGGCCGCGGCCAGCATCAGGCCCCCCGGCGCCCCCGCCCGATCCGAGGCATTCCGGGCGCCGTCGAGGACATGGCTGCGATGCCGGCGGTTTCTGGGCCTCGATCCGGGCGGCGGTCAGGCCCTGGCGCCGGGCGCGGACCTCAGCCGTCGGATCGGGCGGTCCAATCGGCAACATCAGTGCCGGTGAGCCCCTTCCGACCGGCGCCGGGCGGCGACTTCCGGCCGGGTGGCGTGGAACCATACGGAAACGGTCGGGTTCCCTTAGCGGGAGGACTTCCGCATGAGCTTTCGCCGCGACCATCTCAGCCGACGCATCTTTGACTGGGCGCAGACCGCGCTTCCCAGCCTGTCCAAGACCGAATCCGAGGCCATTGCGGCGGGTGAGGTGCATTTCGAGGCCGAGCTTTTCACCGGCAATCCCGATTGGTCGGTGCTGCGCAGCGTCCCCGCGCCCCGGCTTACGCCCGAGGAACAGGCCTTTATCGACGGCCCCTGCCGGCAGTTCTGCAACCTCATCGACACCTGGCAAATCGACCGGATCGACGCGGACCTGCCGCCCGAGGCCTGGGATTTCCTGCGTCGGCACGGCTTCTTCGGAATGATCATTCCCAAGGAACACGGCGGCCTCGGCTTCTCGGCCTATGCCCATTCCGAGGTCGTGCGCTACATTTCCAGCCATTCGGTCGTCGGCGCGGTCACGGTAATGGTGCCCAATTCGCTTGGCCCGGGCGAACTGATCCTGCAATTCGGCACCGAGGCGCAGAAGACCCACTGGCTGCCCCGGCTGGCGAAGGGCGAAGAGCTGCCCGCCTTCGGCCTGACCAGCGAACAGGCGGGCTCGGACGCCTCGGCCATGGTCGATGAGGGCGTGGTCTGCCGTGGTCCGTGGCAGGGGGAGGAGGTGCTGGGCATCCGCCTGACCTGGGCCAAACGCTACATCACCCTGGCGCCGGTCTGCACCGTTCTGGGCCTCGCCTTCAAGCTGCGCGATCCCGAGGGGCTGCTGGGCGATGATCCCGAACCCGGCATCACCTGCGCGCTGGTCCCCACCGACCTGCCGGGGGTCGAGACGGGGCGGCGGCACCTGGCCTCGGGGACCATGTTCATGAACGGCCCGACGGAAGGGCACGACGTCTTCATCCCGCTGGAAAACATCATCGGCGGCCCCGACTATGCCGGGCGCGGCTGGATGATGCTGATGAGCGCGCTCGCGGCGGGGCGGGGCATCTCGCTGCCCTCGCTGTCTGCGGCCGCCACCGCGCTTTCGGCCCATACGACCGGCGCCTATGCCCGCATCCGCACCCAGTTCAACCTGCCCATCGGCCTGTTCGGCGGCGTGCAGGAGCCTTTGGCGCGCATCGCCTCGAACGCTTATGCCATCGACTCGGGGCGCCGGCTGACCACTGCGATCCTCGACCAGGGCAAGAAGCTGGCGGTGATCTCGGCGATCATGAAATACCACGCGACCGAGCGCATGCGCACCAGCGTGAACGATGCGATGGACGTGCATTCCGGCAAGGCGGTGATCGACGGGCCGCTGAACTACCTGCAGCCCGCCTATCGCGCCATTCCCATCGGCATCACGGTCGAGGGCGCCAATATCGTCACCCGCAACTTGATCATCTTCGGCCAGGGGGCAATCCGCGCCCATCCCTATCTGCTGGACGAGATGACCGCCTTGCAGGATCCCGACCGCGAGAAGGCGCTCGACGATTTCGACCGGCTCTTCTGGGCCCATGCCGGGCATTCCACGAAAACGGCGTTCCGTGCCTTTGGCCGCTCGCTGACCGGCAGGGGTCCGGCCCCGCGCGAGGCGGGCAAGGCGCGCGACCTGTACGGCCGCCTGTCGCGCTGGTCGGCCGCCTTCGCCCTCACCGCCGATCTGGCTTTCCTCACGCTGGGCGGTGCGTTGAAGCGCAAGGAAATGATCTCGGCCCGGCTGGGCGACGCGCTGTCCCAGATGTTCCTCGTCGCCGCGGCGCTGAAGCGCTGGGAGGACGATGGCCGCCCCGAGGCCGATCTGCCGCTGGTCCGCCATGTGGCCGAGAGCTCGTTTCAGGCCATCGGCGAGGCGCTGGATGCGGTCATCGCGAATTTCCCCGCCACCTGGGCGCGCTGGCTGTTGCGGATCGTCACCCAGCCCCGGGCCCATGCGCGCGGCCCCTCGCATGCGCTGATCGAGAAGGTGGCGATGCTGGTCTATCACCCGTCCGAAACCCGCGACCGGCTGGTCGGCCGGCTGCATCCCGGCGCGGCCGGTAGCGGGCTGGGCCTGCTGGAGCACGCCTATCGGCTGGTGCTGGATACGGAGCCGCTGCGCAAGCGCCTGCGCGACCTGAAGAAAACCCCCGATGCCGCGCGCAATGCCGGGGTGCTGTCCGATGCCGACCTCGCCCGCCTGGCCGAGGCCGACGAGGCGGTGCGCCGCGTCGTCGCGGTGGACGATTTCTCGCCCGAAGCGCTGGCGAGGCTTTACCCTGACCGCACCACCCCGCAGCATCGCGAGGCCGCGGAATGAGCCGCCCGGTCTATATCGTCGACGGCGCCCGAACCCCCTTTCTGAAGGCCCGCGGCAGGCCCGGGCCCTTCACGCCGGTGGATCTGGCCGTGCAATGCGGCCGCCCGTTGCTGGCGCGCCAGCCCTTCGTCCCCGAGGCCATCGAGCTGGTGATCCTGGGCTGCGTCAATGTCATCCAGGACGAGATGAACCCGGCCCGCGTCGCCGCGTTGCGCCTTGGATTGGGCGAGCAGACCGTGGCCTTCACCGTGCAGATCAACTGCGGTTCGGGCATGCAAAGCATCGACACCGCCTATCGCTACATCCGCGACGGCAGCCATCAGATGATCCTGGCCGGCGGGGCCGAGGCGCTGAGCCACGCGCCGCTGGTCTATCGCCAAGAAGCGACGGAATGGTTCGGCGAACTGGCCCGGGCCAAGTCGCCGGTCGCCAAGATGAAGGCGCTGAGCGAGGTGCGGCCCAATTTCTTCTCGCCCGTCATCGGGCTGGAACGCGGGCTGACCGATCCGATTACCGCCCTCAACATGGGCCAGACGGCCGAGGTTCTGGCGCATCGCTTCCACATCGACCGGGCCAGCGCCGATGCCTATGCCGTCGACAGCCACAAGCGGCTGGCCGCCGCGCAGGCCAGCGGCGCCTTGAAGGGCGAGGTCATGCCCGCTTTCGACCGCGAGGGCGGGGTGCATGAGGCCGATGATGGCGTCCGGCCCGACAGCTCGCTCGCCAAGCTCGCCAAGCTCTCGCCGGTCTTCGAGCCGCCCTTTGGCAAGGTGACGGCGGGCAATTCCAGCCAGATCACCGACGGCGCCTCCTGGGTGCTGCTGGCCTCGGAAACGGCTATCGAGGCGCATGGACTGACGCCGCTGGCCCGGATCGTGGACAGCGAATGGGCCGCACTCGATCCCGCGATCATGGGGCTGGGGCCGGTCCTGGCCTCGACGCCGCTGGCGCAGCGGCACGGGCTGGCGGTGGGCGACATCGACCTTTGGGAATTGAACGAGGCCTTCGCCGCGCAGGTCCTCTCCTGCCTCGCCGCTTGGCAGGATGACGAGTTCTGCCGCGAGGTGCTGGGCTATGACGCCGCCTTCGGGCGGATTGACCGCGACAGGCTCAATGTCGATGGCGGGGCGATCAGCCTTGGCCATCCGGTCGGCACCAGCGGCAACCGCATCGTGCTGCACCTCGCCAAGGCCCTGAAGGCCCGCAACCTGCGCCGCGGCATCGCCACCGAATGCATCGGCGGTGGGCTGGGCGGCGCGATGCTGCTGGAGGCCGCATGACCGATCCCATCGACACTCTGACCGCCGATCCCCCCGCCGAGGCGGGCGCCGATGCCCCGCGTGCCGCCGGTCTGACCTGCTGGCGGCGGAGCGATTCTGTGGACGTCGTGACCCTCTGGCTCGATTGCCCGGGGACCGGCACCAATGTCATTTCGGAAACCGTGCTGCGGGAGCTGGACGCCTTGCTGGGCGATCTGGCGGACGCCAGGGCGCTGGTGATCCGCTCGGCCAAGCCCTCGGGCTTCGCGGCTGGCGCGGACATCGACGGTTTCGCAGGCCTCGACCGCGACGCGGCGCTGAGCCTGCTGCACCAGGGGCATGCGGTGCTGGACCGGCTGGCGGCGCTGGAGCTCCCGACCGTCGCAGTGATCCATGGCCATACGCTGGGCGGCGGGCTGGAACTGGCGCTGGCCTGCGACCGGCGCATCGGCCTCGACGGTGTGAAGGCGGGCTTCCCCGAGGTTCAGCTGGGCCTCCATCCCGGCCTCGGCGGCACGTTCCGCCTGACGCAACTGATCGACCCCATCGAGGCGATGCAGGCCATGCTGACCGGCAAGACGATCCACGACCGCAAGGCCAAGCGGCTGGGCCTGCTGGATGCGCTGGTCCCCGGACGCCATGTCGAGGCGGCTATCGAGGCAGCGGTGGCGGGCAGGCTGAAACCCCATGACACGGGCCTGAAGGCGGGCGCGCTGCGGCTGGCCCCCGCCCGCAGCCTCGCCGCGACCCGCATGCGGCAGGAAGCCGAGAAATCCGCGCCCCGCCGCCATTACCCCGCGCCCTATGCGCTGATCGACCTCTGGCACGACCACGGCGGCGACCCGGAGGCGATGCAGAAGGCCGAGATCGCCTCCTTCGCGACGCTTCTGGAAAGCGCCACGGCGCAGGCCCTGATCCGCGTCTTCTTTCTGCGCCAGCAGCTGAAGGCGGGGGCGAAGGGCGCCTCGGGCATCGCCCATGTCCATGTGATCGGCGCCGGTACCATGGGGGCCGAGATCGCCGCCTGGGCCGCGCTGCGCGCCAAGCGCGTGACGCTGGAAGACGTGGCGTTGCCGCCGCTGGGCAAGGCCGTTAGCCGCGCCGCGACGCTCTACGAGCGCCGCCACCTCTCGGGGATCGAGGCGCGCGATGCCCTCGACCGGTTGATGCCCGACCCCGAGGGGCTGGGCCGCGCCCGCGCCGATCTGGTGATCGAGGCGGCGCCGGAGCGTCCCGACCTCAAGGAAAAGATCTATGCCGGGCTGGTCGATGTGCTGAAACCGGGCGCGATCCTGGCCAGCAACACCTCCAGCCTGCGCCTGACGGATCTGGTCGATGCCGCCCCAGATCCCGCGCGCTTCGCCGGGCTGCATTTCTTCAACCCCGTCTCGCGCATGCTGCTGATCGAGGTAGTGGCGCATGAGGCGGTGGCGCCCGAGGTTCTCGACAGCCTTTGCGCCTTTGCCGGCGAGCTGGATCGCCTGCCGGTGCGGGTGCGCGATTATCCCGGCTTCGTCGTGAACCGGGTCCTCGCACCCTATATGCTGGAAGCCATGCTGATGCTCGACGAAGGGCTGGACAAGGCCCGCATCGACCGCGCCGCGCTGGCCTTCGGCATGCCGATGGGACCGGTGACGCTGGCCGATCAGGTCGGGCTCGACATCTGCCTCGAAGTGGTGCGCTCGCTCGCCTCGGGCGTGGCGCAGCCCTTGCCCGAGCCGCCCGCCTGGCTGTTGGAGAAGGTCGAAAAAGGCGAGACCGGCAAGAAGGCCGGCAAGGGACTCTATGACCACGCCAGGGAATCGCCGCCCGAGACGGCCGGCGAGGATGACGAGGATCCGGCGATCGTCGACCGGCTGATCCTGCCGATGTGCAACGCCGGGATGGAATGCCTGCGTCAGGGCGTCGTGAAGGATGCCGACACGCTGGACGCGGCGTTGATCTTCGGGGCGGGCTGGGCGCCGTTCCGGGGCGGGCCGATGCACTATGCCAAGGTCCGGGGTAACGTGCCCGAGCGGCTGCGCGCGCTGGAACAGCAGCTGGGTCCTCGCTTCGCCCCCGACGCCGGGTGGGACAGCCTTGGCTGAAGCGGCGCCGACCATCGCCCCGGCCGAGGAGATCGCCGAAGCCCTCATTGCCCGATGCGGGCCAGAGATACGGCTCGCCCTGCCGCTGGGTCTGGGCAAGCCGGTCACGCTGCTGGACGCGCTGACCCGCGCCGTGGCCCGGCGGCCCGACGTGCGGCTCTCGATCCTGACCGCGCTGACGCTGGAGCCGCCCGAGGCCGACAGCGGCATGGCCAAGCGCTTCCTCGGCCCGGCGCGCGAGCGGCTGTTCGGCGCCTATCCGGTGCCCGAGTATGCGAAACGGCTGCGCGACGGCAGCCTGCCCGCGAATATCGAGGTGGCGGAGTTCTTCATGCTCGCCGGGCGCTGGCTGGGAGTCGAGGCCGCCCAACGCCACTACATCGCCGCGAACTACACGCATGCGCTGGATGTGGTGCGGCGCTGGCGGCCCAATCTGGTGTTGCAGCTGCTGGGGCAGGATGCGGAGGGCAGGCTCACCCTGTCCTGCAACACCGACATCACCGCAGACCTGTTGCGCGACAGGCAGGCGGGGCGGCTCGACTTCCTGATGGCGGGCGAGACGAACAGCCGCCTCCCCGCCCTGCCCGGGCCCGACGCCAGCCTGCCGCGCGAGGCGCTGGCCTTCCTGCTGCAGGATCCCCCGGATTTCGACCTCTTCTCGGTCGTGAAGCGCCCGGTCGGTGCGGTCGAACATGCCATCGCCCTGCAGGTCGCCGGGATGATCCGCGACGGCGGGACGCTGCAGATCGGCATCGGCGCCATCGGCGACGCGGTGGCCCATGCGCTGATCGCCCGGCACGAGGGGCGCCTTGCCGCACTGCAGCAGGATCGCCCCTTCGCCGCCCCCCTGCCCCGCGATCTGGTCAGCGACGGGCCGTTCCGGCAAGGCCTCTATTGCGCGACCGAAATGCTGGTCGACGGGCTCCTCCACCTCTTCGAGGCCGGGATCATCACGCGTGAGGTCGAGGGCGCCGCAATCCACGCGGGATTTTTCGTGGATTGTCGAAATTTCTACGAAAGACTCCGCGCCCTGCCCCCTGAGCAGCGCGCCCGCATCCAGATGGTGCCCGTCTCCTTCACCAACCAGCTCTATGGCGACGAGGCCGCCAAGCGCGCGGCCCGGCGCGACGCGCGGTTCGTCAATTCGGCGATGAAAGCCACGTTGCTGGGCGGGATCGTCAGCGATGCCACGGCCGGGGGGCAGGAAGTCAGCGGCATTGGCGGGCAATTCAACTTCATCGAACAGGCCTTCGCGCTGGAGGGCGCCCGCGCCATCATCACCCTGCCCGCGACGCGGCAGAGCAAGGGCGAGCTGCACTCAAACATCCTTTGGGAGCATCCGCATGAAAGCGTGCCGCGCGCCTATCGCGATCTGGTCGTCACCGAATACGGCGTGGCCGATCTGCGCGGCAAGCGGGACGAGGACGTGGTGAAAGCCATGTTGCGGATCGCCGACAGCCGGTTCCAGCCCGGCCTGGTGGCCAAGGCGCAGAAGGCCGGAAAACTGGCGCGCGATTTCACCCTGCCCCCGGAGTGGCGGCGTAACACGCCCGAGGCGCTGGACGGCTGGATGCGCCCCAAGGCGCTGCCGGATTTCCCCTTCGGCACGGATTTCACCCCGGTCGAGCAGCGGCTGCTGCCGGCGCTGGACCTGCTGTCACAGGCGCAGGCCGACAAAAGGGCGCTTGCCGGGCTGATCTGGCAGGGAATCAGGGGCGGTGCCGGGGCGCGGGCCCGCCATGTCGCGGCGATGCAGCGCATGGACCTCGATGAGGCCGCGACGCTGGGCGAGCGGCTGGAGGGCTGGGCGCTGCTGGGGGCGCTGGAGGCCAGCGAGCGGGGTCAGGCGGCGCCCTGACAGGAAGGGTCGGGATTCGGGAGGGAACCAATCCCGCCCCCGGCCGTTGACCCGAAGCGGACAGGCGCCCCGCCGCTTTGAACCCAGGTCCGAAATTATGGTCGCGGATCGCGCGACCCAGCCCTAGACGAAGCCCTACGTGTCACGGAACATCCTCCCCCTCACCGCCCTTTTCGCGGGCACCGCCCTCCTGCTTTTTGCGGGAGGTATCAACGGGTTGATCCTGCCGGTGCGCGGCACCGCCGAAGGCTTCAGCGCCACCTCTCTGGGACTTCTGGGAACCGGCTGGGCCGTGGGCTATATCGCCGGCTGCCTGCTTACGCCCTGGCTGGTGGCGCGGGTCGGGCATATCCGGTCCTTTGGCGCCATGTGCGCGCTGGCCGCGGTCGCCATCCTCGTCTCGCTGCTGATCATCTCGCCCACGGTCTGGATCCCGGTGCGGGCGCTCTCGGGCTTTTGTTTCGCGGGCTCGGCCATGATCGCCGAGAGCTGGCTGAACGAGAAGGCCGACGCGGGCTCGCGCGGGCGGATCTTCGGTATTTACACCATGGTCAACCTGGCCGCGACCACGGCCGGGCAGATGATCCTGACCTTGGGCGAGGCCTCGGGGATCTTCTTCTTCGTGCTGGCGGCCATCGTTTATTGCCTGGCCCTGCTGCCGACCGCGGTCGGCGCCACCACCAGCCCGACGCCGCTGACAGTGGTGAAGCTGGACGTGCCGGCGCTCTGGCGCAATTCGCCGGTGGCGGTCTTTGCCGTGCTGATGGTCGGCATCTCCAATTCGGCTTTCGGCACGCTCGCCGCGGTCTATGCCGATTGGGCCGGATTCTCGCTGACCGACATCGCGCTTTTCGCCAGTATCCCGATTCTGGCCGGGGCGCTGTCGCAGATCCCGGTCGGCGCGGCCTCGGACCGGTTCGACCGGCGGCTGGTGTTGCTGGGCATTTCGGTGCTGGCGCTGGCGACCGATCTGGCCTTCATCGTCTCCGGCAGCGTGGACCCCGCGTTCCTGCTGGGGCTTTCGGCCTGCTTCGGTGCGACGGTTTTCGTGATGTATCCCGTGATCGTCGCCCATGCCAATGACCACGCCGCGCCCGGCACCTTCATCCAGGTCAGTGGCGGGCTCTTGCTGATCTCGGGCATCGGATCGGTGATCGGGCCGACAATCGCCGGGCTGGCGATGGGGGCTTTCGACCCCTCGGCCATGTTCCTCGTCACCGGGCTCTGCCATCTGAGCGTGATCCTCTTCACGCTCTGGCGGCTGCGCCAGCGGTCCTCCATCGCGCCATCCCTGAAAACCGTGTTCCAGGCCGCGCCCATGGCCCGGATGTCGACGCCCGAGACGGTCGCCTTCGCTTCGGACGAGGCACCTGCGGCGCGGTAACGTCCAGGTATCGCCCTCGTGGGACTAAAGGCATAAGAGCGCCTACAACTAATTTTATAACATAGTTATAACTACATAAATATATTGACCAAATCGGCTCGGCTTCCTAACGTCCCCCTGACACGATGCAAGGCGCAGGGGGAAAAGAATTGCCCGCCTCTCTCACCGATACCGACATTGATTTCCTGCTTCATTCTTACGAGCGGATGTACCGCATTCGTCAGTTCGAGCAGTCCGCACTCGATCACAGCACCAGCAAGGAAGCCCTGATCGCCGGATCCGTGCATCTCTGCGCCGGTCAGGAGGCGGTCCCGGTCGGCGCCATGGCTGCGTTGGGCCCCGAAGATCGCGTGATTGCCACCTATCGTGGCCATGGCTGGGCCCTAGAAACGGGCGTTCCGGCGCAGGAATTCTTCGCCGAACTCTGCCACCGCCGGCCGGGCGTGAACGGGGGGCGGAGCGGCTCTGCCCTGATCACGGCGCCGAATGCGCGGTTTGTCGGTGAAAACTCCATCGTCGGCGCAGGGGGACCGATTGCCTGCGGCATCGCCCTGGCGGCCAGAATGGAGGGGGCAGACAGGATCTGCGTCGTGACATTCGGCGATGGAGCCACCAGCCAGGGCGCCCTGCACGAGGCCTTTGTCTTTGCCGCAGCCTATAAGCTGCCGGTGATCTTCGTGTGCGAGAACAATGGCTGGTCAGAGATGACCCCCACGCCGTCGATCACCGGCCTGGAGCGCCTGGCCCGGCGCGCGAATGGCTACGGCATGCAATCCGCCACGATCGACGGTACCGATCCGCTGGCGGTCAGGGACACTTTTGCCCTGGCGCGCGCTGCGGTGCTTGCCGGCAAGGGGCCTGCCCTGATCGAGTGCCGTGTCCCCCGGCTTTGGGGGCATTACAACCGCGACATCGAACATTACCGGCCGAAATCCGACCGTCAGGAAAGCCTGGCCCGCGACCCGCTGGCCTTGATGGAGGCCCGGCTCTGCACGCTCGGGGTAAGCAGCGCGGATGAGCTCGCCATCCTGCGGAACCGTCTTGACCGAGACTGGAGCGCCGTTCTTGATGCCGTGCGCGCCATGCCTCTCCCTGATCCCGATACCGCCGCGGAGCATGTTGTTGCCCCGATTCCGGCCGCGAAGGCCCAGGACAACCCACAGGGCGCGGGGAAGGAGATCACCTACATCCAGGCGGTGAACGAGGCGCTGAAGCGCGAGCTGGCAGAGCGGCCCGAGGTGCTGATCTTCGGCGAGGATGTCGGTCACGCGGGCGGCATCTTTGGAGCAACCCGCTATCTGCAAAGGGATTTCGGCGCCGACAGGGTCTTCGACACCCCGATTGCCGAAGCCGCCATTCTGGGCTCGGCGGTCGGTCTGGCGCTGGAAGGCAAACGCCCGGTGGTCGAGATCATGTGGGCCGATTTCCTGCTGGTGGCGATGGATCAGATCATCAACCAGGCGGCGAATATCCGCTATCTGACGCGCGGCACCCGCACGGCGCCGATGGTCGTTCGCGTCCAGCAGGGGGCGACGCCCGGCTCGACCGCGCAGCACTCGCAATCTCTGGAGGCAATGCTGGCCCATGTGCCGGGGCTGCGGGTGGGTCTCCCCTCGACCGCCGATGATGCCTATCACATGCTGCGCGCGGCGATGCATGGCGACGATCCGACGGTGATCATCGAATCCCGCGCGCTTTATCAGCGCCCTGGCCCCGTCTGGCCCGATGCGGCGCGGCAGGTCACTGCCGGGGCAGCCCTGCGCCGCAGCGGGTCGAGCCTGACGTTGCTCGGCTGGGGTGCGGTCATGCCCGCCGTGGAGGCGGCCGCCGAGGCGCTGGACGAGGAGGGCACGGATGTATCGGTCCTGGACCTGCGCTGGCTATCACCCGTGGATTGGGACCGGGTGTGTGCCACGGTTGCTGCGACCGGCGGCCGGGTCGTCGTGGTCCATGAAGCCAATCTGACCGGCGGGTTCGGAGCGGAAATCGTGACCGGGCTGGCAGAGCGGCTGGGACCTGCAGCGCTGTCCTTCCGCAGGGTCGCCACGCCGGATGTCCGGATGCCGGCCTCTCCGGTCCTGCAAGCGGCGCTCTTGCCGGATGCGGCAAAGATCGTCGAGGCGGCGCGCGAATTGTTGCTGTCAAACGCCCAACCCCGAAGCGAGGAATATGTCTGATGACCGGAAGCAAAGAGAAGAGCGGACGCCTTCAGATCAATTCCGTGGTGCGCGGCGTCAATATCCTGACCGCCATCGCGCGCAGCGATCAGGGGCTGACCGTGCGCGAGATCGCCGAGGCGATCGGGGTCGAGCGGCAGACGGCCTATCATCTGGTCCATACGCTTGAGGACACGGGTTTCATTGCCCGCGACGATCAGCGCAATTACCGCTTGGGCCTACGGGTCGGCGCGCTGGCCGAGGCCTTTGGCCGGCAGTTCTCTGCCCCGGATTACATGCTGCCCCTGGTGCGCGGCCTGGCGAAGGAGACCGGAGAGACCTGCTATGTCGTCGGTTGGTGGCGCGGCGAGATCGTGATCATCGAGGTTGCCGCCGGTGCCAATGCGATCCGCGCGGCCGAAATGCCGCATGGCCAGTATGAACACGCCCATGCCCGGGCGGCGGGCAAGGTGCTGCTGGCCTATGCCGCCACGGCGCGGATGGCGGAATACCTGCTCAACCATCAGCCCCTCGCCAAGCTGACCGAGAAAACGATCACCGATTTCAAATCCCTGCAGGCCGAGTTTGCCCGGATCCGGGCCGAGGGTATCGGCTATGACAACGAGGAATTTGCCCCCGGCATTTCCTGCATGGCGATGCCGCTGGAAGCAGGCACCGCCCCCTATGCCCTGGCCTTGTCCGCGCCGTCCGAGCGGTTTCACGCCTTCCGTGAAACCTATCAGCAAAAACTGGCCGCGCTGGTTCAGCACAACTGAGGGACAGAAATCATGACCGTCACGCTTTTTGACTGCACGGATGTCGCCGCCGCCTTCGGGAATTATTCACATGGGGTGGTCATTCCTCCGGGCGCAACGACGCTCCATCTGGCCGGGCAGGTCGGTGTGCGGCCCGATGGCTCGATCCCCGACGATGCCGGCGAACAGACCCGGATCATCTTCGAGAATTTCAGGATCATCCTGGAAAGCCGGGGCTTCGCTTTCACGGATATCGTCAAGATGACCTATTTCGTCGTCGCAGCCGAAGACCTTCCCGCGATCCGCGCGGTACGCGACACCCTGATTGCCGCACCCTTTCCCGCTGCCTCGCTGGTTCTGGTCAAGGCGCTGGGTCGGCCCGAGTGGAAGCTGGAAATCGAATGCATCGCGGCAAGGATCGGGGCGGCATGATGCGCAATTCCCTTGCCCAGACGGATCTGGCCTTTGTCCTGCATCCCCAGACCGACCCCGCCCTGCTCGAGGCCGAAGGGCCGCTGATCCTGGACCGCGGGAACGGCGTCTTTGTCACCGACAGCAGCGGGCGCAGCTATCTGGAGGGCATGTCAAGCCTGTGGTGCGCAGCCCTCGGCTTCAACGAGCCGCGACTGGCCCGCGCCGCGGCGGAACAGATCGCCCGCCTTGGCACCTATCATACCTTCAACCGGCGCTCGAATCCGGCGGTAATCGAACTGGCAGAGCGGCTTCTGGCCCTGTCGCCGATGCCGGATGGCAAGGCAATCTTCGCCAATTCCGGCTCGGAAGCGGTCGATACGATGATCAAGCTGGCCTGGCTTTACCACGCTGGCCAGGGCGCGCCCGCCCGGCGCAAGATCATCAGCCGCCGTCGCGCCTATCACGGCAGCACGGTCCTGGGCGCGACGCTCAGCGGTATTGCCTCGATGCGGGGGGCCTTTGCCTGGCCGGATCCCGGTGTCCTTTTTGCCGAGGCCCCGCATTTCTCCACCGGCAGCAAGCCGGGCGAAAGCGAAGAGGAATTTGCGGACCGGCTTGTCGGCGACATCGCGGCGATGATCGAGACCGAGGGGGCGGAGAGCATTGCGGCGATGATCGCCGAACCGGTGATGGGCGCCGGCGGCGTCATCATTCCACCCGCCAGCTATTTCCCGAAGCTGGCCGATCTGCTGCGACACCACGGTATCCTGCTGCTCAGTGATGAGGTGATCTGCGGATTCGGCCGCACCGGCGAATGGTTCGGCTGCCAGACCTTCGGCTTCCGACCCGACATGATGAGCGTCGCCAAGGCGTTGTCCTCGGGCTACCAGCCGATCGGCGCAACCCTGCTCAGCGCCGAGGTTCACGCGGTGGTCCGGGCCGAGGCCAGCCGCCTGGGCGTCCTGGGCCATGGTTTCACCTATGCCGGACACCCGGTAACCAGCGCCGTCGCGCTCGAGACGCTGAAGATCTACGAGGAGATGGACCTGCTGGCCCGGGTCAGGGAACTGGCGCCGCTCTTTCGCGCGCATGTCGGCGCGCTGGCCGCTCATCCGCTGGTGGGTGACGCCCGCGCTGTCGGGCTGATCGGCGCGTTGGAGCTGGTCGCGGATCGCGCCACCCGTCGGCCCTTTGCCGCTTCCGATGGCGTGGGGGCCAAACTCATCGCTTTGGCGCTGGACCAAGGCCTGATCCTGCGCAACCTCGGGGACACGATCGCCATCTGCCCGCCTCTGGTCATTGCGCCAGCCGAGCTGGACCTGCTGTTCACCCGCCTGCGGCAGGCACTTGACGCCCTGTCCGATACGCTGGCCGCAATCCCGCAGGAGAAAACGGCATGATCGAGGATATCCTTGACCGCGATGCAATCGCGCAAGCCGAGGCCGTGGCCAAAGGCGAGGTCAGCGCGACCGAACTGACGCAGGCCGCCATCGCCCGGATCGAGGCTGGCGAGCCCGCCCTGAACGCCGTGACGCAGCGCTTCTTCGCCGAGGCTCTGACACAGGCGGCGGCCGACCTGCCGGCGGGGCCGTTCCGCGGCGTGCCCTTCCTGGTGAAGGACTTCTATTGCCACATGGCGGGCACCCCCACGACGGGCAGCGCCCGCCTGTTGGCCCAGAACGTGATCGACCATGACAGCGCGCTCATGGCGCGGTATCGCCAAGCCGGGTTCGTCACCCTGGGCAAGACCAACGTACCGGAAATGGTCACGATGGGCACGACCGAGCCGGTCTGGCGCGGTCCCACCCGCAACCCCTGGAATACCGGCCATACACCCGGCGGCTCGTCGGGCGGCGCGGCAGCGGCGGTTGCGGCGGGCTATGTCGCGGTGGCCCATGCCAATGACGGCGCAGGCTCGATCCGCATTCCGGCCTCATGCTGCGGGCTCTTCGGGCTGAAACCGTCACGGGCGCGGATCACGCTGGGGCCCGATGTCGGCGAGGCCATCGGCGGCATCACGGCGGAACATGTCGTGTCACGATCCGTGCGTGACAGCGCGGCGGTGCTCGATGCCACCGCCGGGTCGCTGCCGGGAGACCCTTACGTCGCGCCCGAACCGGCGGAGAGCTTCCTCTCGTCGATCGCCGCGCCTCGCCGGGGGTTGCGGATCGGGGTGACCTTTGACGCGCCGGACGGCACGAAAGCGGCGCCGGAATGTCGTGCGGCGGTCTCGCAGGCGGTCGAAATCCTGCGTGGTCTTGGCCATCAGGTCGAGGAGATCGCGCTTCCCTTCGACGGAGCGGCCTTTCGGGCGGCGCTTGCCACCTTCTGGCCGATGACGGTCACCCGTGGGCTGAGCGCGATTGCGGCGGCCCGGGGCGCCGATCCCGAGGTTCTGGTGCGCGAGCTTGAGCCCTTCAACCAGCATCTCTTTGCCCTGGGCATCTCGCGCCGGGCGGTGGATTACCTCCGCGATCTGGTGTTCTTCCAGGGCATGGCGCGGGCGATGGGGCAGTTCTTCGCCACGCAAGACATCTGGCTTTCACCGGTGCTGCCTTTCGCCCCGCCCCGGCTCGGCTATTTCGACGCGGCGGCTGTGGGATGTGACACGGCCTGGAGCCGTGTGCTCGATTCCTTCATGTTCACCGCGCCCGCCAATGTCACCGGCCTGCCGTCGGCCAGCGTTCCGATGACCGTGACGGCAGAGGGGCTGCCGGTGGGCATCCAGCTCACCGCGAGACTGAACGACGAAGCCACAATCCTCAACCTTGCGGCCCAACTTGAAACGGCGAACCCCTGGGTGATGCCCGGGCGCAAGTTCTAGACCACAACCAACCACAACAGGGAGTTACGACATGGGTCATCGCATCCATCGGAGAAGCATGCTCAAAGGGTCGGCCTGGCTGGCCGGGACGTCGGCTGTGCTGTCGGGCGCGAACGGCGCCCGGGCAGAGGCATCCGGCGAGCCGATCCCCGTCGGTCAGGCCGCACCGCTGACCGATTTCGCCGCCGCTGACGGGGTGGAGTTCCGCAACGGGCTGATCATGGCCTGTGATGAAATCAACGCCCTCGGCGGCATCCTCGGCCGCCCGCTGGAGCCGCATTTCGTCGATACGCGGCAGATGGGCGACGCGACCAACGTGCAGGCGGTGCAACGCCTGATCGACCGCTATGGCGTTCATGCGGTCATCAACGGCTACAACACGGGCTCGGGTTCGGCCGTGCAGGACGCGATTGCCGATGCCGGCATCATCTACCTGCATAACGACACGTCCAGCGGGCATGGCGTGCTGATCGGCTCGGACCCGGACCGCTACTTCGGTTCTTTCCAGACCGACCCTTCGGAAACCTGGTATGGGTCGGGCCTGCTGAAATTCCTGTCCTCGCTGACCGAGGGCGGCGCTTTCACCCCCGCCAATCGCCGGCTGGCGATCATTCTGTCGGCGGGAACCTATTCCTCGAACATCGCCAATGTGGTCCGCGAGGGCGCCGCCACGCTGGGCTGGGAGGTCAGCCTCTACGAGACCGTCAACGTGCCGATCTCGGAATGGGGTCCGACCCTCTCGAAGCTGCGGCAGGACCCGCCCGGGGTGATCGTGGTGACGCATTACTTCCCGGCTGATCTGGCGCAGTTCATGGTTCAGTTCATGACCAATCCGACGCCGAGCCTGATCTACATGCAATACGGCCCCTCGGTGAAATCCTTCCGCGACATCGCCGGCCCGGCGGCGGCTGGCGTCGTCTTCTCGACCGTCATCGGCGCGCTGCAGGACGAGATCGGCCTCGATTTCGAAACCCGCTACAAGGCGCGCTTCGGCGAGGACGCGGGTCATAATTCCGGGGTCCAATCCTATAACGCGGCCTGGATCTGGGCGACGGCGGCGGCGTTGGCCGGAGGCTCGGGCGGCCCGGGCGAGGAGGCGCAGAACCGCAAGGTGGCCGAGCGGATCCGGGCGATGATCCACCGCGGCCCGAACGGGACCACCCGCTTCATCGCCGGGGAACAGGCTGCGGCCTCCTATCCCGGGGGCACCGACGACCCCTCGCTCGGCATGCCGCACCAGTTTCTGCAAATCCAGGATCACGAGGCCGAGCCGGTCCTGATCGCCCCGTGGCCCTATGCCAAGGCCGAGTTTGTCACCCCGCCGTGGATCGCGGACTGACCGATGGCTCAGGCACGGGAAACCCCTCTCCTGTCCTGCCGCAATGTCACGAAGACGTTCGGGTCGCTGACGGCTGTCAGCGACCTGAGCTTCGAGCTTGCCGCAGGTGAGGTCCTCGGTATCGGCGGACCGAACGGCGCCGGAAAGACCACGCTCTTTGAAATGATCTCGGGACAGACGGGCCTCACATCCGGGACGATCACGCTGGAAGGGCGGGATATCACGACGCTCTCGCCGGTCGGGCGCTGCCATGCGGGGCTTGCCCGTGTCTTTCAGCTGAACACCGGATTCGACAGCCTGACCGTGCGCGAAAATGTGCTGGTCGCGGCCTATTACGGGCGGGCCCCGCGGCGGATGCCGGGCCTTCGCGTCCCCTCCGGGGTCGACGATCAGGTGCAGGACGCGCTGCGCCGGGTCGGGCTTGAGGCCCGCGCCGAGCGTCCGGCGGCAACGCTGCCGGTCATCGACCGCAAGCTATTGATGATCGCCGGTGCGCTGGCGATGTCCCCGAAACTGCTGTTGCTGGACGAACCCGTCGGCGGGCTGACGCAAAGGGAAATCGACCAGGTGGCCGAGGTCGTCGGTCAGGTCGCGGCTGACGGGGTGACGGTTGTCCTGATCGAGCACGTCATGCGCTTTCTGGTGCAATTGTCGAACCGGGTGATGATCCTGCACCACGGCAAGAAACTCTATGAGGGTGATGCGACCGGCCTTTCCCGGGACCGCGATGTGGTCGAGGTCTATCTCGGCCACGGAGCGGGGAAAGAGGTCGCGCGCATGGCCGCGGATCGGGCGGAGGTGCGCCATGTCGGATGACCTCGTGATCTCGGATCTTGCGGCCGGTTACGGTCATCAGTCCGTTCTGCACGATCTGACACTGCGGGCAGAGGCCGGCAGGCTCACCGCGATCATCGGGCCGAACGGTCATGGCAAGACCACGCTGCTACGGGCGATCTCTGGGCTCATCGCAGCCAGGACGGGCGAAATCCGGCTGGGGGCGGAACGGATTTCCGGGCTTCCTGCCGAAGCCGTCGTGGCGCGCGGGATTGTCCATGTGCCGCAGGGGGATCTGCTGTTTCCCGACATGACCGTGCTGGAGAACCTGCGCATGGGGGCCTTCCTTCCCGCCGCCGCGCGGCAGGAAAGGACCGTGCTGGAGGAGGTCTATACCCTCTTGCCCAAACTGCGGGACCGCGAAAACCAGATCGCGCGCACCTTGTCGGGGGGCGAGCGGCGGATGGTCGGCATCGGTCGCGGGCTGATGGCCTCGGGCCGGGTACTGATGCTCGATGAGCCATCGCTGGGTCTGGCGCCCATCGTGATCGAACAGATCTATGAGGTGATCGCGGGCTTGCGCCGCGCCGGGCGCAGCATCCTGTTGGTCGAGGAAAACGCCATGCGGGCCGCCGCAATCGCCGATCAGGTGCATCTGCTGGACCACGGCACCCTCGCCTGGAGCGGCACCGGCGCGGAGCTTTCGGGCCGCCCCGAGCTTCTTGAAACCTATCTGGGGGTATGAGCGATGGATGTCTTCTTCCAGATCCTCGCCTCGGGCCTGACGCTGGGCGCGGTCTATGCGATTTCCACCGTCGGGCTGGCGCTGGTTTTCGGCGCGATGAACATGCTCAACATGAGCCATGGCGCGCTCATGGCACTGGGCGGATACATGGCCTGGTTCACCATGACCGGCCTCGGCCTGCCGCCGGTTGCGGGAATGCTGGTCGCCGTGCTGGTCTGTGCCGGCGTGGGCGTCATGATCTATCTGCTGATCGCCGGACCCATGCTGCATTCGGAAGGGTTCGAGACCCGCGTCTTCATCGCGACCATCGGCTTCGGTGCCATGCTGGAAAGCGTGATCCTGATGGCTTTCGGGCCGCAGCCGAAGCCGCAGCCGCTGGCGGTGCAGGGCGGGCTTTCCGTTGCCGAAGTGCATCTGCCGGTTCAGAACCTGCTGATCCTGGTGCTGGCGATGATGCTCATGGCCGCGCTGGCGCTGCTCTTGCAAAAGAGCCGCATCGGCCGCGCGATTCGGGCAACGGCGCAGAACCGAGATGCCGCAAGGCTGATGGGCGTGCGGGTCGGCATGGTCTATGCGCTGGTGCTGGCGATCTCGGGCGGGCTCGCGGCGGTTTCCGGGATCACCGTGTCTTCGCTGTCCAGCCTGCTGCCGAACATGGGGGGTGATCCGATGCTGAAAGCCTTCATCATCTGCGTCGTCGCCGGGCTGGGCCGTGTGCCGGGCAGCGTGATTGCCGCCCTGTTCATCGGCCTCTTCGAGGCGGTGGTCCAATACACCGTCGGGGTGCGCTTCAGCTTCGCCTCGCTGCTTCTTCTCGTCATTGTGGTGCTGATCTGGAAGCCTCAGGGCGTGTTCGGGCGCCATCAGGGGGTTCGTCTATGACTGCCATGCGTCGTGATCTTCTTCTCTGCGGCCTCTTCGCCTGTGCCGCCCTGGTCTGGCCCATGATCTCGGACATGCGCTATTCCGTCACCCAGACCACCTTCTTCTTCATCTGGGCGACGGTGGTGGTGCAGTGGAACCTGGTCTTCGGCATCGGCGGGATCTTCTCGCTGGCCCAAGTCGCGATCTTCGCCATCGGCGCCTATGTGACCGCGATGCTGGGCTATTACCTCGGCACCTCGATGCTGCTGGCCATGCCGGCGGGCGCGGTGGCGGCGGTGGCGGCAAGCCTGATCCTGGGCATCGCCTGCCTCAGGCTTTACGGACCTTATGTCGCCCTGCTGACGATCTGCGTGTCGCAGGTTCTCTATGTGCTCATCGTGAATGACACCGATTGCTTCACCAATCCCCCGTCCGGCTGCATGCCGCTGATGGGCGGGGTGCGCGGCTTCTCGCGCTTCGGCGATCTGGGATTCCGCGACTGGCTTGGCGCGGGTTTCTACATCGGCAATTACTATGTCGGGCTCTTGCTGCTGACCGCCGCGATCCTGTTCTCGATCGTGATCATCCATAGCCCTATGGGGCTGGCCTTCCGGGCCCTGCGCGACAACCCGGTCTACGCCGCCGCCCGGGGCGTCGACCGCTTCCGCTATCAGCTGTGGATCTTCGGCCTGTCGGCCTTCTTCACCGGCCTTTCAGGCGCCTTCTATGCGGTCAATACCGGGGTGGTCGGCCCGGTGGTGTTTTCCTTCCAGCATCTGCTCTTCCTGCTGTCGATGATCGTGATCGGCGGGGTCGGCACGGTCTGGGGACCGGTGATCGGGGCGGCCGTGCTGATGCTGGCGGATGAAGCCATGCGCGAACTCGGCGACTTCCGCGACATCGGGATGGGCTTGCTGCTGGTTGCCTGTGTCGTGCTGATGCCCCGGGGCCTGACAGGGCTATTCCAGGACATTTCCCGGCGGCTTGCGAAACCGGCCGGCACCGAAGGAGCGAGGTGATGTCCGAACCGACGCTTATGACGATGACAGAGCAGCTACGCCAGTTGCGCAGCGGCGAGACGAGTGCCGAAGCCCTGATGTCCCGGGCGATCCGAAGGGCTGAAGACCTCGGTCATCTCAACGCGTTCCTGTGCCTGGAACCGGAAAAGGCGCTGGAACAGGCGCGTTTGGTCGATCTGGCCCGAAGACGCGGCGCGGCCTTGCCGATGCTGGCCGGACTGCCGGTCGCTGTGAAAGACAATATCGACATCGCGGGCTGGATTACGTCAGGGGCCACGCCCGCTCTGGCGCAGCTACGCGCAAGGCAGACCGGGCCCGTCGCACAGCGTCTGCTGGATGCCGGGGCGATTGTGTTGGGAAAGACCAATCTGCACGAACTGGCCTTCGGCGTCACGAATACGAATTTCGCGCCGATCCCGATGGCGCGGAATCCGCATGATCCGGGCCGGATCACCGGCGGCTCGTCCGGCGGGACGGCCGCCGCGATTGCCGCGGGGATCGTCGGCGCCGGGCTGGGCACCGATACCTCGGGTTCGATCCGGATCCCGGCGGCGCTGTGCGGCATTGCCGGTTTGCGGCCATCGGTCGGAACCAGGGGGGCCGGACGCAGATACCTCACGGCAGGAGTGCTGCCGATCAGCCATACCAACGATACGGTCGGGCCGATGGCGGTCTCGGTCGCGGATCTGGCCCTGCTCGACGCGGTGCTGACCAGAGAGGACCCTGTCACCCCCGCCCCCCTGAAAGGGGTGCGCCTTGGCCTGCCCGCATGCTTCTGGGTCGATATCGACGACGAGGTTGCGCGCCTTTGCCGGGCGGCGTGCGAGCACCTGACCCAGGCGGGGGCAGAGTTGATTCCGCTCAGTCTGCCCGGCCTTCGCGAGGCCTGGCGGCAGGTCTCGGCCCCGGTCGTCCTGAATGAGCCGCGCGAGGATATTCCTGCCTGGCTTGCGGCGAACGGGCGGGCCGATATCACGCTTTCCGCGATCGTCGACCGGATCGCCAACCCCGATGTGCGCGCGGCTTTCGGCGTGGTCATGTCAGAAAGCACCGCAGGCAGCTACCGCCCGGCGATAGAGACTCACCGCCCCGAATTGTGCCGGATCTATGCGGCCGCCTTCCGCGAACACGGCCTTGCGGCGCTGATCTTTCCCACCGTCCCCGTTCCGGCACCCCAGGTCCAGCCTGCCGATGCCTTCGGCCGGGTAAGCATCAATGGTCGCGATCACGCGGTTTTCGAGACACTCATCCGCAACACGGATCCCGGGGCAAACGCCGGATTGCCCGGCCTGAGCTTGCCGGTCGGCTTTACCCGCGATGGCTTGCCGGTCGGCCTGGAGATGGACGGGCACGTCGGCTCGGATCGCGATCTGCTGCGCCTTGGCATGACGATCGAGATGATCCTCTCGGAAGTCGGGCGCCATGGCGCCCTCAGCCGCTGACATCGAAACCGGCGCGGTCGCGGCAGACGGTATGGCAGCGGGCTTGTTGCCGCTGACCTCTGCCCCGCCATCGCGTTGACCCTCGCCCCAACTTTGTGGCGCGCCGCTTGGGCCCGGGAAAGGAGCGTTGCGCCCTTCCCGCTTCCTGACCGCCTGCGCAGCCGCCGCCTGTCGCGGGCGGCCCCGGACAGGCCAGGACATCAGGCTTGACCGAAGCCGGACATTTGCGCATAATTGAATAAACTGTTCATTATTGCACAAATGGGAGAAGGCCGATGCTGGATATCGCGATCTGTGGCGGGGGTGTGGGCGGGCTTTGTGCCGCTATCGCCCTGCGCAGCATGGGTCATACCGTCACCGTCTACGAACAGGCCCGACAATTCGGGCGGGTCGGCGCGGATATCAACCTGACGCCGAACGCCGTGCATGCGCTGGACCGCCTCGGCGCCAGCGAGGACTTGCGCCGGAACGCCGCGCGCCCGACCCATCGCATCAGCCGGACCTGGGACAGCGGCGAGGAAACCTCGCGCCTGCCGATGTCCGAGGCCGCCGAAGCCCGCTATGGCGCCCCGCAGCTCACTGTTCACCGCGCCGATCTGCTGGCGGCGCTGGAGGCCCTGCTGCCCGAGGGAACGCTGCGCTTCGGCGCCACGGTGAAAACGGTCGGCCAGGACGACACGGGCGCCTGGGCCGAGCTGTCCGACGGCGAGACGATCCGCGCCGATGTGGTGATCGGCGCCGATGGCATCCATTCGCCCGTGCGCGAGGCCGTCTTCGGCCCGGACCATCCGCACTTCACCGGCCTGGTCTCGTGGCGCGCGGTCTTTCCCCGGGAAAAGGGCGGCGCCCTGCCCGACCTCGACGCCTTCACCAAATGGTGGGGACCCACGGCCGACCGGCAGATCGTCACCTTCCCGCTGACCCGGGGGGAAGAGGTCTTCGTCTTCGCCACCCACAAGCAGGAGGGTTGGGCCGAGGAAGGCTGGACCCTGCCCGGCGACATCACGGAACTGCGCGGCCATTACGCCGATTTCCACCCCCATGCCCGTGCGCTGCTCGATGCCTGCGAGACGGTCACGCGTTCGGCGCTGCATGTGCGCGAACCGATGGCGCATTGGTCACAGGGGCGGATCACGCTGCTGGGCGATGCCGCGCATCCGATGGTGCCCTTCATGGCGCAGGGCGCCTGCATGGCGATCGAGGATGCCGTGGTGCTGGCCCGCGCGCTGGAAGGGGCCACGCCCGGAACGGCCGCCGAAGCCCTGACCCGCTACGGGGAAGCGCGTATCCCGCGCACCGCCGAAATCCAGCGCTCGTCCCTCGCGAATGAATGGTTGAAGACCCAGGGCAATGCCGATTGGGTCTATGGCTATCAGGCCTGGGCGACCCCTGTCTGACCCCCGCCCGCGCAGGACAGGCCGGCCCGTGACGGGCCGGCCGGCCGCCAGATGGTCGGCGTCAGCCGCTGTATCCCAGCGCGGTCGAGACCTCGGCCGCGGCCTTGCGCACCGCCGCCTCGATCTGGGCGGCCAGAGGCGTCTCGGGCTGGAACTGGCCCTCGGGGCCCGTCACGTTCAGACCCGCCACCGCCCGCCCCTGGTGATCATAGATCGCCGCCGCGCAGGAGCCGATGCCGCGCTCGAAATTACCCGAACTCCAGGCGACGCCCCGCGCCGCGTCGGCGGCGATCTGCGCCGTCAGCGCGTCCAGCGAGGTCGCCGTCTTGTCGGTGAAGGTGGACAGATCCGACCCGCCGTAGCGGCGTTCCAGCTCTCCCGCAGGCAGGGCACCCAGCAGGATGCGGCCAATCGTCGTGGCATGGGCAGGCAGGCGCGAGCCCTCGCGGACATTGCTCACCAGATGCGAATTCGGCGTCTCGCGCAGGAGATAGATGATCTCGGTCCCCTCGAGGATGCCCATATGCGCGGAGAGGCCCAGCTGCGTCACCAGCCGCGCCATCACCGGCTGCGCCACCCGCACCACATCCCGCGATTTCAGCGCATCGGCGGCGAGCGCGATCATGCCGGGGCCAAGCTGCCAGCTCAGGCCCTCGTCCTGCGTCTCGATCATGCGCTCGGCCTCCAGCGTGTGCAGCAGGCGGATGAGGGTCGTGCGATTGATGCCCAGTTCGCGCGCGGTGGCGCTGGCATTGGAACAGCGCGCGCCGCCTGCGATATGGCGCAGAAGGCGAAAGGCCCGGTGCACGGGCGGGACGGAATAGCTGGTTCCCTCGGTATCGGTTTCGTCACTCACGCGCGCATCCTCCGAATTCTCCCTGTGCATACGGTCCGCGCCCTCGTGCCGCAATCACGCCCTGCTGCTTTCGCGGGCCCCCTGCCCGATCAGGGGGCGCAAACGGCTCTCGCAGGGGGTGAGGCAAGATTCTTCTTGACCGAATCTTTGTCTGCTCCAATAATGAACAGCATGTTCTAATATGAACGATTTCGCAAGGCCAAAAAGATCGCGACGGCAAGGCGGAACGGAAGCCAGCACAGGAGACGCCGATGGACGCTTTCAAGGATCGACTCTCGCAGCGCGCCCGCGACACCTCGCGCCCTGCGCTGGCGCATCAGTCGCTGGGCCGCCCGCTGACCGAGGCCGAACAGACCCTTGCCGCCGCGCTGATGGAGATCATGGGCACTCGCCAGCATGACTTCGCCGCCGTCGCCGCCGGGCTGAAGGCCAAGGGCGTGACCGCGCCGGTCTCGGGCCGGACCGACTGGGATCTGGCGCTGCTGGAGAGCGAGTTGAAGGCGATCAACGCCGATCTGGACGCGGCCTATGCGGAAAATGGCTATGGCGCTTGAGTTCGATCACGTCACCAAGACCTTCGCCCTGCCCACCGGGCAGGAGCTGACCGCCGTCAGCGACATCAACTTCAAGGTCGAAAAGGGAGAATTCGTCGCGGTCGTGGGGCCTTCGGGTTGCGGCAAATCGACGATCCTGTCGATGACCGCGGGCCTCTACCAGCCGACCAGCGGCATCGTCCGGGTCTCGGGCGAGGTGGTGACGAAACCCAACCCGCATGTCGGCTTCATGCTGCAGAAGGACCTGCTGCTGCCCTGGCGGACCATCATCAAGAATGTCGAATTCGGACTGGAATCGCGGGGCGTGTCGAAGAACGAACGCCGCGACCGTGCCATGGCCGAGCTGGAACGCTGCCATCTGAAGGGATTCGAGAACCACTATCCCTATCAGCTGTCGGGCGGGATGCGGCAGCGGGCGGCGCTGGCCCGGACGCTGGCCATCGACCCCGACATCATCCTGCTGGACGAGCCCTTCTCGGCGCTGGACGCGCAGACCAAGCTCCTGATCCAGGACAGCTTTGCCGAGACGATCAAGGAGGCCGGCATCACCACGCTGCTGATCACCCATGATCTGGCCGAATCGGTGATCATGTCCGACCGCGTGCTGGTCCTGTCCGAACGTCCCGGCACCGTCCAGCGCGAGATCGAAATCGGCCTTCCCAACCGCGAGCATCCGCTGGCCCGCCGGCAGATGAAGGAAATCCACGATTACGCCAACGAGATCTTCACCCTGCTGAAGCTCGACCGGCGCGCCGCCTGACCGACAAAGACAAGACCCAACAGGAGAACGACCCATGAAGAATACCTTCCTCGGCTTCGGCCTCGCCGCCGCTCTCGCGGTTTCGGGTGCCGCCGCTTCGGCCCAGACCGCGGTGACCTATCTCTTCCCTGCCCCCGACTTCCTGCCCGCCTTCGCGCCGTTCCAGCTGGCGCTCGGCAAGGGGTATTATGAGGAAGCCGGTCTCGACGTGACCTTCCGCATCGGTCAGGGCGGCGCCGATGTGGCCGCACAGGTGGCCGTGGGCAACGCCGATCTCGGCGGCGGCATGGGCGATACCTCGATGATCGTGCGGGCGAACGGCCTGCCGATCCAGGGCGTCGCCGTGCTGGGCGGCCAGGGCCTTACCCATATCGCCTGGCGCAACGACAGCGGCATCACCGGCCCGGCCGATTTCGGCGGCCAGTCGATCGGCGTGATCGGCTTCCAGGACACCGCCTATTACAACCTGCTCGCCGTGCTGGCCGCGAATGGCATGAGCCGCTCGGATGCCGATATCCAGGGCCTCGGCTCGGGCGGCCTGATCCAGAACATGATCGCCGGTTCGGTCTCGGTCATGTCGGGCGTGCCGGAATGGATCGTCGCGGTCGAGGATGCGGGCGTTCCGCTCACCGTCATGCCGGCGCGGGACGTCTTCCCGGCGCAGGCGCAGGCCATTCTGGCCTCGGACGCGATGATCGCCGAAAACCCCGAGGCCGTGCGCGGCTTCGTGCAGGCCACCATCCGCGCCATCGAGGACATCATCGCCGACCCGCATCAGGCGGCGGCGGATTATGTCCAGATCGTTGATCGCCATGCCGAGAATGTCGAGCAGATCGAACGCATCATGCGCTTCTACGTCGAGAGCGTCTACGCCCCGGCCGAAGGCCGTCCGCTCGGCGCCTTCGACGAAGCGCAGCTGCAGGAAATCCAGGACTTCTACATGGAGAACGAGATCATCGCGACCGCCGTGCCGATCTCTGAAGTCTACACCAACGATTTCGTCTCCGAGTAAGCACTCCTCTCTCTCCCCGCCACGCAAGCGTCGCCCCAAAGGCGGCGGCGGGGAGAGACTTGCCCCAACACCCAGCCAGCCGAGGCCCACATGTCGCAAGCCACCACGCAAAAGCTCGTCGCGCTGACGATCCTGGCCCTTGTGCTGCTGGTCTGGCAGTTCCTGCCGCCCGCCCTTGGCGTGCCGAAATTCATCATCCCCACCGTCACCGACATGATCGGCGAGCTGGGCCGGATGTATCGCCGCGAGGATCTGATCGCGAACACGCTGTCCACCGCCTGGTACACGCTTCTGGGCTTTGCCATCGGCTCGGCCCTCGGTGCCGCCATCGGCTACCTGCTGGGCCTGTCGGAATTCTGGGAGCGCGTGCTCTCGCCCTATATCCTCGCCCTGCAGATCGCGCCCAAGGTCGCCTTCGCGCCGCTCTTCATCATGTGGTTCGGCTACAACGCCACGCCGAAACTGCTGGTCACCGTGCTGATCGTCTTCTTCCCGGTGCTGGTCAATGTGCTGGCCGCCATGAAGACCGTCGACCGTGACATGGTGAACCTGGCCCGTGCCTATTCGATGACCCGCTGGCAGATCTTCAAGAAGGTCGAGTTCCCCTCGACCCTGCCGAACCTGATGGCGGGCCTGCGCATCGCCTCGACGCTGGCCGTGATCGGCGTGACGGTGGGCGAGCTGGTCGGCGGCAATACCGGGCTTGGCTTCCTGATCAGCTATGGCGGCGGGCAGGCCAATGCGGCGATGGTCTTCAACGCCATCGTGCTGCTGACCGTGATCGGCATCCTGCTCTATTCGGTCCTCGTCTGTGCGGAAGAGCGGCTGCTGCATTACCTGCCGAAGAAAGAACACTAACCCACGGCCAGCCCCCTTCGCCCGCCGTCCCTCTCCATAGAAGCAACAGGAGACCTCCATGAGCACCGCTCCGAAGAAATTCCCCTCGATCGAACCCGATGACGTTGTCATCCCCGAGGGCATGACGCTGGAAAGCTGGATCACCAGCCGCACCGCCACCTATGCGACCCGCACGCTGGACTGGGACGCGCTGAAATTCCAGGCCGATTACGACCCGATCTATCGCCGCGCGCAGATGCGCTATGTCGGCACCGGCGCGACCGGGGTGGATGCGGATGAAAACGTCGTGCCGGCCGAGAATTTCACCTTCTCGACCATGGTGCTGCCCGCCGGCTGCGAAGGCCCGCTGCATATCCACCGCGACGCCGAGGAGATCTTCTTCATCCTCAAGGGCCACAAGATCCGCTTCTTCATCGAGCACAAGGGCGAGATGGTCGAGACGGTGCTGACCGAGCGCGACCTGATCTCGTGCCCGCCGGGCGTCTATCGCGGGCTGCGCAACGAAGGCATCGAAGAGGCGCTGATGTGCGTGCTGATCGGCAACCCCAAGCCGGTGACGCCGACCTATCCGCCCGAGCACCCGGTCGCCAAGATCCCGCGTCCCGCCAAGGGCGCCAAGGCCGCCGGCTGAACCGACGCCGGGGTGGGGCATCGGCCCCACCTCCCCCTCCCCAGGAATCCGCCCAGGAGCCCGCCATGAGCATCGACAAGAAAGCCCTGATCGAGGAACGCGTGAACACCGGCCTGCTGGGCCAGTGGTACCCGGTCGCCAAATCCGTCGAGGTCAAGACCACCAAGCCCCATGGCGTGAAGCTGCTGGGCCAGAAGCTGGTCCTGTGGCGCAAGCCCGACGGCTCGATCAATTGCGTCGAGGATTTCTGCCCCCACCGCGGCGCGCCGCTGTCCTACGGCGAGATCCATGAGGGCAATATCGGCTGCCGCTATCACGGGGTGATCGTCAACGGCGAGGGCGTCGTGGTCCGCGTCCCCGCCATGCCCGAATGCGCCATGGAAGGCCGTAAGGCGCTGAATAACTTCCATGTCACCGAGCATTCGGATGCGGTCTTCGTCTATATCCCCTCGCTCACCCAGCCCGAACCGCCCGAGCTGGTGATGCCGCCGGAACTGGTGGGCGATGAATGGACCGGGTTCCTTTGCACCTCGGTCTGGGAAACCAACTATCGCTACGCGCTCGATAACCTCGCCGACCCGATGCACGGCTGCTACCTGCATTCCGAAAGCTTCACGCTGGCCTATGGTTCGAAGCAGGACCTGATGAAGCTGGATAAGACCGAGAACGGCTTCCACGTCACCCGCGTGGGCCAGGTCGGCGACAATTTCGACTGGGCCGAATTCGCCGTCTTCCCCGGCAACATGTACTGCTTCCTCGATATCCCCTATCCGCCCGCCGCAGGGCCCGGCGGCAATATGCGGATCGTCGGCTTCACCACGCCGGTGGACGAGACGACCTGCAAGGTCTTCTTCTGGCGCCTGCGCAAGGTCGAGGGCATCGCCCGCGACTCGTGGCGCTTCCTCTACCGCGCGCAGCTGGAAGAACGGCACTGGAACGTGCTGGAGCAGGACCGCGTGATGCTGGAAGGCATGCCCGATGACGCCCGCAAGCGCGAGATGCTGTATCAGCACGACCTCGGCGTGTCGCGCATCCGCCAGATCCTGACCCGCGCGGCCAAGGAACAGATCGAGGCCGAACTGGCCGTGGCGGCCGAGTGATGCTGACGGGGCGCACGATCCTTGTCACCGGCGCAGCGCGCGGCCTCGGTCGCGCCATCGCCGGGGCCTGCGCCGCGCAGGGCGCGCGGCTGGTGCTGGCCGATATCGACAGCAAAGGCGTCGAGGCTGCGGCGGCTGACCTGGATGCGCGCGCGGTCACGGTGGATCTGGGCGAGCCCGCCAGCATTGCCGCTCTGGCCGAGGATATCGCCGCGCATGAGGGCGAACTCCACGGGCTGTGCAACAACGGCGCCGTCGCCACCAATGTCGGCGGCATGGGTTTCGAGGATATCGAGCTGGAGCTGTGGGACCGTGTGCAGCGCGTGAATGTGCGCGGCACCTGGCTGATGACGCGGGCCTGCTCGGCGATGCTCAGGGCCTCGGGCTCGGGCCGGGTGGTGAACGTGGCCTCGGACACCGCCCTCTGGGGCGCGCCGCGCCTTCTTGCCTATACGGCGTCCAAGGGCGCGGTGATGGCGATGACGCGCTCGCTGGCCCGCGAAATGGGGCCGGACCGGGTGGGCGTGACCTGCATCGCGCCGGGCATCCTGACGACCGAGAGCACCGAATACGTCCCCGCCGCGCGCCATGCGCTCTATGGCGACGGTCGCGCGGTGCCCGGCCCGCAATCGGCCGAGGAAGTCACCGGCGCCGTCGCGTTCCTTTTGTCCGACGCCGCCCTCACCCTCACCGGCCAGACCCTGCCGGTGAACAACGGCTACGTCTTCGTCACATGAGCGCGCAGGACCATATCGCCGCCGGGATCGGCTGGCGCGAGCATGCCGGGGACGGCCCGGTGCTGGTGGCGCTGCACGGCATCGGTTCCGAGGCGCGCGCCTTCGACGCGCTGGCCGCCGCGCTGCCCGGCTGGCATGTGCTGGCTTGGGAGGCGCCCGGCTATGGTCCCAGCGAGGCGCTGGCGGTCGAGTGGCCCTCGGCTGCGGATTACGCGGTGGTGCTGCAAGCCTTCCTCGATGCCCGCGGCCTGACCCGCGTCCATCTGCTCGGGCATTCGCTGGGCACGCTGATCGGCGCTGCCTTCGCCAAGGCCTGCCCTGAGCGGGTCGAGAGCCTGACGCTGGCCTCCTGCGCGCAGGGCGGCGGTGCGGCGCCCGGTCACCTGCCCGAGAAACAGGCCGCGCGGCTGGGCGACCTTCAGCGCCTCGGCGCGCCCGAATTCGCCCGCACCCGCGCCCCCCGGCTGGTGTTCCAGCCCGAAACCCACCCGGATCTGGTGGCGAATGTCACCGCCGGCATGGCGAAGATCCGGCTGCCCGGCTACGCGCAGGCGGTGCGCATGCTCGCCTCGGGCGACCTGGCCGCCGATTGCGCCGCGCTCAAAATCCCCACCGCCGTCGTTGTCGGGGCCGAGGATGTCGTGACGCCCCCTGCCCAGTCGCAGGCCGTCCATGCCGCCATTCCCGTCGCCCATCGCGGCGCGCTGACCCTCATCCCCGGCGCGGGCCATGCCCTGCACCAGCAGGCGCCCCAGGCCCTTGCCGCCGCCCTCGAGTCCCACGCCGCCAAAGGAGTGACACCATGACCGATTCCGTTCGCGTCGGCAGCCTGCGCGGCCTCGTGATGCGCGCCCCCGGCATCACCGCCACCAAGAATTTCTACCTCGACAATTGGGGCCTGACGCTGGCGCATGAAGGCGAGGGTGAGGTCTATCTCCGGGGCACCGGGTCCGAGGCCTTCATCTACGGGCTGAAGGACGGCCCGGTCTATGGCATCGAATATGTCCATTTCGCCATGCCCGACCGCGAATCGACCGATGCGCTTCACGAATGGCTTGTCGTCCGGGACGAGGCCGTCCTCGGTGCGCCCGCCGAGTTCGAGGATTTCGTCGGCGGCTACGGGTTCGAAATGCTCGACCCCGATAATCGCCGCCTGCGTTTCCGCGCAGGTGGGCTGAAGCAGGAACCGCTCGATCAGTTCGCCAAGCCGCGCAAGGTCAGCCATGTGGTGCTCAATTCGGGCGATATGGAGGGCGTCGCGGATTGGTATTGCAAGACGCTGGGCTTCCGCGTCTCGGATTATTCCGCCGACCAGATGATCTTCCTGCGCTGCGCCTCGGACCACCATTCCATCGCGCTGGTGCGCGGGCATTACCCCTCCGTCAATCACGTCGCCTTCGAGCTGCCCTCGATCAACGAATTCATGCGCTCGATCGGGCGGATGAAACAGGTGGGCGTGGTGCCGACCTGGGGTCCGGGGCGGCACGGGCCGGGCGACAATCCCTTCGCCTATTACGTCTCGCCCTCGGGTTTCGTGATCGAGTTCACCGCCGAGATCCAGCAGATCGACGAGGCCACGCATGAAGCCCAGGTCTGGCCCCGCGACGATCCCGAGAAGATGGACCAATGGATGACCGCCGGAGCGCCCACCGCCGCCCAACGCGCGGTCATGCAGGGCCGCCCCGATCCCGGTTTCCCCGAGCTGAGGGAGAAGTGAGATGAGCCTTCCCTATGACAAACAGGTCGCGGTCGTCACCGGCGGCTCGTCCGGCATCGGCCTGGCCACCGTGCGGCTGCTGCTGGAACAGGGCGCCTCGGTCGCCTTCTGCGCAAGGGGCGAAAGCCGGCTGAACGATGTCGCCGCCGTGCTGGCCCGCGACTTCGGCGCAAGCCGGATCCTGTGGAAGGCCTTCTCGGTGCTGGAACCCGAGGCGGTCAACGCCTTCGCGGCCGAGGTCGAGGCGCGCTTCGGCAAGGTCGATCTGCTGGTGAACAACGCGGGCCAAGGCCGGGTCAGCACCTTCGCCAATACCTCGGACGCGGATTGGCGCGCGGAATACGAGCTGAAGCTTTTCAGCCAGATCCATCCAATCCGTGCCTTCCAGCCGATGCTGATGGCCTCGAAAGGCGCCATTGTCGCGGTCAATTCGCTGCTGGCCTATCAGCCGGAAAAGCACATGGTCTGCACCGCCTCGGCCCGCGCCGGGGTGCAGAACCTGCTGAAATCGCTCAGCATCGAACTGGCACCGGCGGTGCGGGTCAATTCCGTGCTGCTGGGCCTCATCGGCTCGGGCCAGTGGAGCCGGCGCTTCGCCGAACGCCCCGACCAGTCGGTCAGCCGCGAGACCTGGTACGCCAACCTCGCCCGCGAGAAGGGCATCCCGCTGGGCCGCCTGGGCGACGCGGCCGAGGCCGCCGCCGCCATCGCTTTCCTCGGCTCTCGGGCCGCCAGCTATATCACCGGTGCCCAGCTCGACGTCTCGGGCGGCCTGTCCCGCCATATCTGAGGTGTCCGCCATGAAACACGATCCCATCGCCCAGACCGAAACCGTTGGCGAGTTCATCGCCCGCTATCTGGCCGAAATCGGCGTCACCACGATCTTCGGCGTGATCTCGATCCACAACATGCCGATCCTCGATGCCGTGGCGCGCCAAGGCCGCATCCGCTTCGTGCCCGCGCGGGGCGAGGCCGGGGCGATGAACATGGCGGATGCCTGGGCACGCGTCTCCGGCCAGATGGGGGTCGTGCTGACCTCGACGGGAACCGCAGCCGGCAATGCCGCCGGTGCGCAGGTCGAGGCGCTGACCGCCGGCACGCCGCTTCTGCACATCACCTCGACAGTGGATCTGGGCTTTGCCGACCGCGACCGCGCGCCAATCCACGACGTGCCGCGCCAGCCCGAGATGCTGAAAGGCATCTCCAAGGCCTATTTCCGCCTCTGGAGCGCGGAATCGGCCATCGGCACCCTGACCGCCGCCGTCTCGGCCGCGATCAGCGCGCCCACCGGCCCCGTGGCGCTGGAGATCCCGGTGGACGTGCAGCGTTCGGCCACTGTGGTCCCGACCCGCATCATCACGCCCGAGGCGCAGAAGCCCCGCGCCTCGGACCATGCCATCGAGGCGCTGGCCGAGATGCTGCGCGAGGCAAAGCGCCCGATGCTCTGGCTGGGCGGCGGCGCGCGCGGCGCGCAGGCCGAGGCTGCCGAGCTGGTGAAGCGGGGCGTCGCGGTCGTCACCTCGACCAACGGCCGGGCAGTGGTCAGCGAGGACAACCCGGCCAACCTCGGCGCCTATAACATGGTGCCCGAGGCACAGGCGCTCTATGCCAGTTGCGATTTCATGCTGGTGGTGGGCTCGCGCCTGCGCGGCAACGAGACGCTGAACAACGCCATGCGCCTGCCCCGGCCGCTGGCCCAGATCGACGCCGAGGCCAGCCAGGGCGGCCGCAACTATCCGGTGGAATTGTTCGTGCACGGCGATGCCGCCGACACGCTGCGCCGCCTGCTGGCCCTGCTGCCCGAGAAACTGGATGTCGATCCGCAACTGACCTTTGAGGTGGCCACCGCGCGGGCGACCGCCGAAGGACGGCTCCGGGCGCAGATGGGCCCGTATCAGGTGCTGGCCGACGCGCTGGTCGAGCGGGTCGCGGCGGGGGGACATCCTTGGGTGCGCGACGTGACGATCTCGAACTCGACCTTCGGCAACCGCTACGTCACCTTCGCCGATCCCCGCCACGGCGTGCACGCGCTGGGAGGCGGCATCGGTCAGGGTGTGGCGATGGGCGTGGGCGCCGCGCTGGCCTCGGAAGGGCCGAAGGCGATCACGCTGATCGGCGACGGCGGCACGCAGCTCGGCATCGCCGAGATGATCACCGCGGTGCAGGAGCGCGCGCCCCTCGTCTATGTGCTGATGAACGACAAGGCCTATGGCGTGATCAAGAACATCCAGACCGCGCAATACGACAGCCGCTATCATTACTCGGCGCTGCAAACCCCCGATTTCGCCGCGCATTGCGCTTCCATCGGCCTGCCGCATGTGCGGGTCGACGATGTGGAGGCCTTCGGCGCCACGCTGGACGAAGCCCTGGCCGCGGAGGGTCCCCGCCTGATCGAGGTTGACATGATCGCCATCGGCCCCTTCGGCGAGACCTTCTCGGGCCCGCCTGCCGGTGCCGCCGGCAACAAGGTCTGACGCCATGCATCTGGGCGTGATCGGTTACGGCAACATCACCCGGGCGCTGCTGGGCGTGCTGGCCCGCGAGGGGAAGATGCCCGCTCGCGTGACCCTGCTGGTGCGCCCCTCGCAGGCCGGGGCTGCGGCGGAATCGGGGGCCTCGGTGGTGACCGAAGCGACTGCGCTGATGGCCGCCGGGCCGGACCTGATCGTCGAATGCGCTGGCCATTCGGCGGTGGCCGAGGCAGTGGTTCCGGCACTGGGGGCGGGGATCGAATGCGTCGTCGTCTCCATCGGCGCGCTGGCCGATGCCGCACTGCATGCCGACGTCACTGCTGCCGCTAAGAAGGGCGGTAGCCGCGTGGTCCTGCCTGCGGGCGCCATCGGCGGGGTCGATTTGCTGGCCGCGCTGAAACCCTCGGGGATCGAGGCCGTCACCTATGTCTCGCGCAAGCCGCCGCTGGCGTGGCGCGGCACCCCGGCGGAGGCGCTGCTGGACCTGCCCGCGCTGACCGAACCCACGACCTTCTTCACCGGCAATGCCCGCGAGGCGGCTTTGGCCTATCCCAAGAATGCCAATGTCGCGGCGACGCTGGCGCTGGCGGGGCTGGGTTTCGAGGCCACCCGGGTCGAGATGGTCGCCGACCCCGGCGTCAGCCAGAACATCCACGAATACCGGGTCACCTCGGGCGCTGCGGATTACGCCATGCGCATCGAGGGCAAGCCCTCGCCCGATAACCCCAAGACCTCGCTCGCCACAGTCTATTCGGTGGCCCGCGAGGTGATGAACCGCATGACCGAGGTGGCGATATGATCCATGATTTGCCTGACGGGCGCCTGTTCATCGGTGGCGAATGGGAACCGGGCACCGGCGCCGAGATCACCTCGATCTATCCGGCCGACGGTTCCATCAACCGCGTGCTCAAGGGCGCGAGCCGCGCGGATGGAGAGCGGGCCATCGCCCGCGCGCTGAAGGCGCAGGCCGATCCGGCGTGGCGGGGGCTGAAGCCGCATGAACGCGCGCGCTACCTCGCCCGCATCGCCGACGGGATCGAGGCGAATGCGGCGCGCATCGCCTTCATCCAGACCCGCGACACTGGCAAGACCCTACGGGAAACCGGCGCGCTGGTCGCCTCGGCCGCTGCGACCTTCCGCTACTTCGCCGCCGCGCTGGAAACGCTCGACGACGAGATGACCACCCAGCGCGGTGATTACCTGACGCTTTCGGTGCACGAACCGCTGGGGCTGGTTGCCGCGATCACGCCCTGGAATTCGCCCATCGCCTCCGATGCGCAGAAGGTCGCGCCCGCCTTGGCCGCCGGCAATGCGGTGCTGCTGAAACCGGCCAGCTGGTCGCCGCTGGTGTCCTTGGAACTGGCGCGGATCGTGGAGGAAGCGGGCCTGCCGAAGGGTCTGTTCTCCGTCCTGCCCGGCGCCGGGCGCGAGATCGGCAACCTGCTGGTCGAGCATCCCGCCATCAAGCGCGTCAGCTTCACCGGCGGCACCTCGACCGGCCGGACGCTGGCGAAACAGGCGGCGGAAAAGCTGATGCCCGTCTCGCTGGAACTGGGCGGCAAGTCGCCCACCATCGTCTTCAAGGATACCGATCAGGATCTGGCCATTGCCGGGATCCTGTTCGGCATGTTCTCGTCCTCGGGCCAGAGCTGCATCGCGGGGTCTCGGCTGTTTGTCGAACGCGCGATCTACGACCAGTTTGTCCCCCGTCTCGTCGCCGCGACGAAGGCGCTCGTCGTCGGCGATCCGATGGACCCGGACACGCAGGTCGCGCCGCTGGTGCATCCCGACCACCGCGCCGCCGTCGCCGGGCATGTCTCGCGCGCGGTGGCCGATGGCGCGACGGTGCTCTGCGGCGGCGCTGCGCCCGAGGGCGGGATCTTTGACAGCGGCTTCTATTACCTGCCGACGATCCTGTCGGATGTGCGCAATTCCGACCGCATCTGCCGCGAGGAAGTCTTCGGTCCGGTGCTGGTGGTCATGCCCTTCGACACCGAAGAGGAGGTGATCGCCCTGGGCAACGACAACGATTATGGCCTCGCCTGCGGGATCTGGACCCGCGATTTCCCGCGCGCCTGGCGCGTGGGCCGGGCGATCACCACCGGCACGGTCTGGATCAACACCTACAAGCAATTCTCCATCTCCACCCCCTTCGGCGGCGAGAAGGATGCGGGCACCGGTCGCGAAAAGGGCCGCCAGGGCATCCGCGCCTATCAGGCGCAAAAATCGCTCTACGTCGATCTCACCGGACGCCCCCATCCCTGGGCCCGTTTGCAGGAGGCCTGACATGCCCCAGATCGCGATCGTCGGCGCCGGCCCCTCTGGCTGCTTCACCGCCCAGGCGCTGGCCAAGCTCTTGCCCGAGGCGCGGATCGACATTTTGGACGCGCTGCCCGTACCCTACGGCCTGATCCGCTATGGCGTGGCCCCCGATCATCAGGGCACCAAGACGGTGATCCGGCAGTTCGAGCGCCTGTTTGAACGGCAGGGCGTGGGCTTTTTCGGCGATGTGCGGCTGGGCGAGACGGTGACGCTGGACGCGCTGCAGGGCCTCTATGACGCGGTGGTACTGGCGACGGGGCTTTCGGCCGACCGCCGGCTCGGCGTGAAAGGCGACGATCTGCCCGGGGTGCTGGGCTCGGGCGCGGTGACGCGGGCCTTCAACGATTACCCCGACACGGCGCCGGTTTCGATAGGGGAACAGGTGGTGATCGTCGGCAATGGCAATGTCGCGGTCGATCTCGTGCGGCTTCTGGCCAAGGGCGCGGGGGAATTCCACGGTTCGGACCTGTCCGAGGCCGCGGCCGGCCAATGCGGCAGGGTGCGGCGGATCGACGTGGTGGGCCGCTCGCCCTCGGATCAGGCCAAGTTCGACCCGGTGATGATCCGCGAGCTGGGGCGGCTGGAGCAGGCGGCCATCCATGTCCACGGCCTGAGCGGCGAGGGCAAGGTGGTCGAGGCACTGGAGCATCTGCAAGGCCACGCCCCCGACGGCGCCACGCGCGAAATCCATTTCCACTTCGGCTGGACGCCCGAGGAGATCGAGGGTCAGGCGCATGTCACCGCCGCCCGCTTCCGGCAGGGCGATGCGCGGCTGGTACTGCCCTGCGACACGGTGCTGACCGCCATCGGTTTCGAGGGCACGACGCCCGGCGCCGATGCCGAAGGCAATATCGGCCCCGGCCTCTATGCGACGGGCTGGCTGAAACGCGGTCCGCGCGGCACGATCCCGGAAAACCGTGCCGACGCGCAGGCGGTCGCGGCCCGCATCGCCGCCGATCTTGCGACCGTCCCAGCCGGGAAACCCGGACGCGACGGCCTGCTGGACCTCGTGCCGCAGGCCGTGCACTACGCCCAATGGCAGAACATTGACGCCGCCGAACGCGCGGATTGCCCCGAGGGGCGCGTCCGCCAGAAGATCGCAACGAAAGCGCGGATGCTGGCCATCGCGCAGCAGACCGGAGAGAGCTGATGCAGATCGCCGTCCTTTATGGCACCGAAACCGGCAATGCCGAGATGTTGGCCGAAGACATTGCCAGCCACCTGTCGGACCACGACACCAGCGTCACCAACCTGTCGGATTTCGACCCGGCCGCTTTCGACCGCGAGACCTTCTACATCGTCGTCACCTCGACCTATGGCGACGGCGAGCTGCCGGCCTCGGCCCAGCCCTTCGCCGCGGCGATGGACAAGGCCCGGCCGAACCTGTCCGGCGTGCGCTTCGCGATCTTCGGCATGGGCGACAGCGAATACCCCGAGACGTTCAATTTCGGCGGCAAGCGGCTGGAGGAAATCCTCACCGGCGCCGGTGCCGAGCGGGTCGGCGAGCGCGTCACGCATGACGCCTCGGGCGGGGATATGGCCGACGACCTGGCCCTGCCCTGGATCGACGCGATCCTGTCGACGGTCGACGCATGACCCCCGCCGAGATCCGCGCGCGACTGACGCGGCCCTGGCGCCATGGCGAGGCCGAGGATCTGGCCGGGGTCACCGTCGACGGGTTGCTTGACCTGACGGACCTTGCGCTTTGCGGCGTGGATTTCCGGGGCGCGACCTTCCAGGGCGGGCTCAGCGCGCGCGGCGCGCGCTTTGACGGCCTCAGCTGGTTCCACGATGCGCATTTCGAGGGACCGGTGGACCTGTCGGGCGCCCTCTTCGCCAATGACGCCCGTTTCGACACCGCCCGCTTCGAGTCGGTGAACCTGTCGGGCGCCGAGTTTCGCGGCACCGCCACCTTCCGTGCCTGCCGTTTCGACGGCGCGGCCGACCTGAGCCGCCTCACCTGTTACGGCAATCTCGACCTCGCCGAGACGCGCTTCGCTGCGGGCCTCAGCCTTGCGGGATCCGAGTTCCTTGGCGGGCTCTGGGCGCAGGCGGCGGACTTTCCTGCCGAAGCGGACTTCTCGGACACGCAGGTCCACGGCCGCCTCTGGCTGCGCGCGGCGCGGCAGGGAAACATGCCCGTCGATGACCGCGCCTTCGGGCTGTCCTTCGGTTATACCTACCGCTGACGTGGCGTAGCGGCGCGCCGCGCGTCTCTGCCCCATCGCCGGATCGTGACGGGCCCACAGGGGGCACGACCCTGGCTATCGCTGCCTGTTCCGCGCCGTCGACCGAGCCAGGGCCGACAGCATGTCCGTTCTGGTGACGATGCCGACGATCCGATCTTCCTCCATCACCGGGACGGCCTCGGCGCCGCCATCGGACAGCAACGGCAGGACCGAGGCGACAAGCGTGCCTCGCGTCACCGTCGGCAGAGCGGTGGTCATGACCTCGGCAGCCCGCAGGGTGCCGGGCGAAGGATCGCCTCCGAGGGCCGCCATCGCCCCGCTGAAACGGCGCCGTTTGCGCAGCGCATCGCGCCTCGCCCGGCGGATCAGGTCCAATTGAAAGATCACGCCCAGCATCGCACCCTTCCCGTCCACCACCGGGATCGAGGTGAACCCATGCTGGCGAAACAGATCCGCGACGGTGGCGCTGCGCGCCTCGGGGCGCACCGTCACCAGGTCGCGTGACATGATGTCATCGCAGGTCATCGCCCCCAGGGCATGACCCGCCGCGACCTGTTCGGCCGCGGCGATCAGGCGCGACAGATCCTCGACGCCCAGGTTGGCCGATTGGCGGTAGTCGGCGAGGATCCGCGCCAGCTCTTCGGGGGCAAGACCCAGCCGCTGCTCTGCCGCCTTGTCGGCGGTGGCATGCGGCCCGGCCTCATGCGGTTGGCGGAACGGATAGATTCGTCCGGTCAGCCGGTGCCAGGCCATCGCCATGATCACCAGCGAGACGGTTCCCAACAGGACCGGCATCAGGACAAACCGCAGGCCCATCGCCTCCAGCATCGCGGGATTCATGGCCGCGGTCAGCGCGACCGCGCCTCCGGGCGGATGCAGGGACCGGGTCAGGAACATCACCAGAAGGGCCAGACCGGCCGAGGCCCCGATCGCCAGCGCCGGATCCAGAGCCAAGCGATGAACCCCGAGCGCCGCCAGCCCCGAGAGGCTGTTGCCGACAATCGCGGACCAGGGCTGGGCGAGCGGGCTGTTCGGCAAGGCAAACAGGATCACCGCGCTGGCGCCCATCGGCGCGATCAGGAAGGCGCCCGTGGCGACATCGACCCGGGCGCCCAGCAGCAGGGCGGCACAGACCAGCAATGCCAACCCGGCCCCGAGTGCTGCCGCCGCCACCTCGCGCGGCCCGGTCGGGCCGATGACCGGCCCGAAGGGGCGCAGCCGGGCAAGCAGTGCCGTTTCCCCGCGCCGAGGGCGTTGCCCGCCCATCGCTCAGATCACGCCCAGCATGCGCATGGCTTCCGCCACCCGGACGAAGCCCGCGATATTGGCGCCCAGCACGTAATTGCCCGGCGCGCCATATTCCTCGGCCGTCTGATGGCAGGTGTCGTGAATGCCGCGCATGATCGTCGCCAGCCGTGCCTCGGTCTGTTCGAAACTCCAGCTGTCGCGGCTGGCGTTCTGCTGCATTTCCAGCGCCGAGGTGGCCACCCCGCCCGCATTCGCGGCCTTGCCGGGAGCGAACATGACGCCGGCTTTCTGGAATGCCGCAATTGCCTCCGGCGTCGAGGGCATGTTCGCGCCTTCGCTCACGACCATCACGCCGTTACGGATCAGGCTGGCGGCGTCCTTGCCCGACAACTCGTTCTGCGTCGCCGAGGGCATCGCCACATCGCAGGGGATATCCCAGATCGAGCCCTTCCCCGCCGCCACGAAATGCGCGGCCGGACCCCGGCGCCGGGCGTAATCCGAGATCCGCCCGCGCCGGACGTTCTTGATGTCCTTCAGCAACGCCAGGTCGATACCCGCCTCGTCGATCACATAGCCCGAACTGTCGGAACAGGCGATGACCTTGCCACCGAAGGATTGCACCTTCTCGATGGTATAGATCGCCACATTGCCCGAACCCGAAACCACGACTTTCTTGCCGTCGAAGTCGGTGCCCTTCGTCTGCAGCATCGCCTGCACGAAATAGGTGTTGCCGTAGCCCGTCGCTTCGGTCCGCGCGCAAGAGCCGCCATAAGCCAGGGCCTTGCCGGTAAAGACCCCGGCCTCAAACCGGTTGTTCAGGCGCTTGTATTGGCCGAACATATAGCCGATCTCGCGCCCGCCGACGCCGATATCGCCCGCCGGAACATCGGTCTGTTCGCCCAGATGGCGGTGCAATTCGGTCATCAGCGACTGGCAGAAGCGCATGATCTCGGCATCCGACCGACCCTTGGGATCGAAGTCCGATCCGCCCTTGCCGCCGCCGATCGGCATGCCGGTTAGCGCGTTCTTGAAGGTCTGCTCGAAGCCCAGGAACTTGATGATCCCGACATTGACCGACGGATGGAAACGCATCCCGCCCTTGTAGGGGCCGAGCGCCGAATTGAACTGCACGCGGAAGCCCCGGTTGATCTGCACCTGCCCCCGGTCATCGACCCATGGGATACGAAAGATGATCTGCCGTTCAGGCTCGCAGATCCGTTCGATCAGTGCCTGATCGAGGTAATGCGGATGCTTCGCGACCACCCGGCCAAGGCTTTCCAGAACCTCGTGGACGGCTTGGTGAAATTCCGGCTCCCCCGCGTTGCGTCGGATGACGTCGGCAAGGATCGGGTGGAGTTTCTCGTCGATGGTGGTCACAATGCTGCCTTCCGGGTCGGTTTTCGGGATGCCTGCTTTTTGCCCGCTTAGCGGACAATTTCAGCAAGTGGAACGGGGGACGGGGACGGAATACCCGTCCTGTGAAAATTTTCTTCCACAGGGTGAGCGCGCGCCGGGGTGGCGGATGACACCGGATTTGCCGCTCCTCGCCGGCGATCCCCCTTGGAACAGGCTGATCCTGCCGATTCCGGCCGGTCGGCATTGACCCGCAGGGGGACAATCCCTACCTGTCTTCCATGGCCAGGCACGCAGATCATTTCCGATTTCGTTTGCTGAACCGCCCGCTGCCCCGGGCGGTCTAGGCGCGTTCGCGCCTGCCATACCTCCCGGGGTCTCCTCTCCGTCATGAAAATGCACCGCGGCGCCTGGCGCCCGAGGAGGACTTATGGTCAGCGTCACTCATTCCCCCCTGTCGGCGGCGGCGCCCCGAACCCCGCGCCGCGAGTTGCGGCATATCCCGGTCAACCTGCCGTCGGCGGATTACCGGGCCCTGCTGGAGCATCTGCAGGCCTGCGAGGGCGGACAGGGCACCGGCTCGAAACTGCTGGCCTATGTGCTGGCAAGCAAGCTGATGAACACCCGCCCTGCGGATGACGTGCATGACACCGATCTGGTGGTCGGCGGGGTACGGGTCAGTTTCACCATCGACGGCAGCGCCCCCCGATCCGGCCTGCTGCTGCATCATCCGGGCGACGAGCCGCCGGCGGATGCAATCCCCGTCGCCTCGCTTCTGGGGGCCACGCTGATCGGCCTGCGCGCCGGACGCAGGGCGCCGCTGCTTTTTGAGGATGGCCGCATCGGCAGGCTTTGCGTCACCGGCGTAAGCGGGCTGCCGCGCCGTCCCCCGCCATTACCCGTGAACACAAGGAAGATTACCATGTCCACCACCGCCCAGGCCGTGAAGAACCCGACCAAGAAGAACCCCCGCATCGTGATCAGCGAAGAGAGCCTCGCCCATCTGGAGGGGCTGGCCGACGGCATGCTGCGCCGCCACCCGGCGCTGGCCGACCGTCTTTATGAAGAGCTTGGCCGCGCGCGCATCGTTGCCGCCGACAAGATGCCGCCGAATGTGGTGGGCATGGGCAGCACGGTGGTCTTCCGCGACGAGAATACAGGGCAGGAAAAGACCGTGACGCTGGTCTATCCCGAAGAGGCCGACATCGCCCGGATGCGGGTTTCAGTGACGACCCCGATCGGGGTCGCTCTGCTGGGCCTTGCCGAAGGCGCGAGCTTCTATTGGGACACGCGCGAGAACGAGCGGCGAATGCTGACCGTCCTCAGCGTCGCGCCGCCAGAGGCGGAGGACTGAGGCGGCCCGCCGGCCCCGGGGGTTTTCCACCGCCGGGCCGGCCTCTCAGCCGCTGCCCAGCATATCGGCGCGGATGGTTTCCAGATGCGCTGTCATGCAGGCGGCGGCGGCCTCGGGGTCGCCGGACTCGACGGCATCGACGATCCGCGCGTGCTGATCGCTGTGCAGCGTCTGGAAGGCCTGGGTGCCGATCCGGCGATAGGTCCGCTCCCATTCCCGTTGCCAGGCGATGCGGCGCCGGATCCCCGACAGATAGCCCAGAAAGCCTGACAGGATCGGATTGCCGGAGATCTGCCCAAGCGCCCGGTGAAAGGCGTCATCGGCCTGTTCGCAGGCAGCCCGGTCGCGCGCCTTGCGCCCCGCCGCGACCCTTCCCCGCAACAGCGCCACATCCTCGGCGTCCGCCAGCCGCGCCGCCGTGACCGCGACCATCGGCTCCAGCAACAGACGGGCCTGCATCACATCGGGCGGCGTTGCGCCCTCGATCAACAGCGTGTCGCGAACCGGCAGATGGCGCGGCCGCGAGCCGCTGAATGTCCCCTGGCCGACATGGCGCCAGATCCTGCCGTCCTGCTCCAGTCTCGACAGGCACGCCCTCAGCGTCTGGCGCGAACAGCCGAAACGTTCTGCCAGCTCGCGCTCGGACGGCAGGCGCTCGCCCGGCGTCAGCACCGCCAGCAGGGCCAGCATATCGGGCTGGATGTCCGTTGCGGATCGTCTGGGCATGGGCGCCTCCTTTGCAGACCAATTTGCAGACCAATTGCCGACGGCGCAAGGAGGGGGCGGAACCTTGCCGGAGATGGAGGAAACATTGACCGACCTGCTTCTGCTTTGCCTTGCCGGGGGTGCGGCGGGCCTGCTCAACGCCGTGGCGGGCGGCGGCACTTTCCTGAGCCTGCCGGCGCTGATCTACGTGGGCGTGCCGCCGGTCGCGGCGAATGCCACGGCGACGCTGAGCGCGCTGCCCGGTTATCTGAGCAGCGCCTGGGCGTTCCGGGGCGACATGAAGACCGAAGGCGCGCTGGGGCTGCGCGCCATCCTCGGCCTTGCGGCGCTCGGCAGCATCCTAGGGGCGCTTCTGCTGATCGTGACGCCGGGCGAGACCTTCCTGTGGATCGTGCCCTGGCTGCTGCTGCTGGCGACCCTGCTCTTCGCCTGCGGTCCGTTTCTGCTGAAAGCCCTGCGCCAACGCGGGGGCGGCGCGGCGGGGCCGGTCGTCTCGGCCACCGCGATCCTCGCCGTGTCGATCTATGGCGGGTATTTCAACGGCGGGCTCGGGATCATGCTGCTCGCGGCCTTCAGCCTGCTGGGCCACACCGACCTGCACGGCATGAACGGGCTGAAGAACCTGCTGTCGGCCGTCCTGTCGCTGATCTCGGCCGGGGCCTTTGTCTGGGCCGGGCTGATCGCCTGGGAGCAGGCCGTGATCCTGGCGGTCAGCGCGACGGCGGGCGGCTATGCCGGGGCACGGCTGAGCCGCCGGATCGTGCGAACGGACCTTCTGCGCTGGTTCATCACCCTGGTCGGCGCGGCGATGACCATCGCCTTCTTCGTCCTCTGACCCTATCGGCGATAGAGGACCGGGAACCAATCCTCGCGCAGCCTCTGGCCGGGCTTCATGTCATGCCCGGGATAGGGGGGCGAGGTCCGGCCCGGACGCTCGACATAGCGCGCGTCATCGCCCACCAGCCGCAGCGAGAAGGCCCGCCGGCGGCTTTGCGTGGTGTTGCCGCGCGCGCCATGCAGGATGCCATAGTTGAAGGCCACGGCATCGCCCGGCTCCATCTCCCATTCGCGGATGTCCATCCCCTCGGCATCGGGATCGGGCACCGGCATATAGGCGTCGTCCTCGGGGTAGAAACTGGTCTCGGCCAGCCAGCGCGTCGGCAGGACCGGCTTCGGCCAGGCATGGCTTCCCGCCACGCAGCGCAGGCTCGCCTCGCGCACCGGATCCATCGGCGACCAGAAGCTGACGGTCTGCTTGCCCTCGACGAAATAATAAGGGCCGTCCTGGTGCCAGGGCGTCGGTTTCGAGGTGCCGGGCTCCTTCACCAGCACATGATCGTGGAACATCTGGACCTGCTGCGATTGCATGAGATCCGCGGCAACCTCGGCGGCGGGCGAGTGGCGGATGGCGTGTTCGAACTCGGGGATGCGGGTCCAGTTGCAGTAATCGTCGAAAAACCGCCCGCCCTCGCCCGCCTTCAGGTTCTCGGCCGCATAGGGGCCGGGCTCGGCCATGTTGCGCTCGATCCCCTCGCGGATCTGCTCCACATGGTCCTTGAACAGCCCCTTGATCAGAACGACCCCGTCGCGCTGGAAGGCGTCGATATCCGCTTTGGTCACCAGGTCATGCATCGCGTGTCTCCTTTGTCAGGGCAAGGTAGACGCGTCATAATTTAGTTTCCAATCATATATTTTCATAGAATAAATAGTTCCATGCTATCCATTACCCTGCGCCAATACGAATATGTCGTGGCCGTCGCCGAGGAACGCAGTGTCACCGCCGCCGCCGCGCGGCTGCATGTCTCGCAGCCCTCGCTGTCGGTGGCGATCACCCGGGTCGAGGAGATTCTGGGCGAACGGATCTTCCTGCGCCGCAAGGGGTCCGTGATCGTCGTCACCCCCTTCGGGCATCGTCTGGTGGAGCGGGCCCGGCATCTGCTCGACATGGCGCGCGAGATCGAGACCATCGCCGAAGCCGCCCGTCCCGTGGTCATCGGCTGTTTCGAGGATATCGCGCCATGGTATCTTGCGCCCATCCTCGAGCTTTTGCAGCGGCAGGTTCCGGCACAGAGGTTCCAAGGGCAGGAAGGACGCTTCGCCAGCCTGGCCCGCGACCTGGCCGAGGGAAAGGTCGATGTCGCCCTCTGCTACGATATCGGCTTCGATGCCGGGTTCGAGCGGCACAAGCTGCGGACCGTGGCGCCGGTGGCCTTCCTGCCCCAGGCGCATCCGCTCGCCGGTCAACCGTCGCTGACGTTGGAGCAGATCGCCGGACATCCGCTCATCCTGTCCAGCGAGGGGCTTTCGGTCGACTACATCCAGTCGCTGTTCGAAGCCCTGGGCCTCGTGCCGCGCATCGCGCATCGGGCCTCGTCGCTGGAGCTGATGCGGTCCTTCGCAGCGCATGGCATGGGCATCGGCATCAGCTATTCCAATCCGCCCGGCAGTATCAGCTATGATGGCGGGGCGCTGGTCACGCGGCCCATTTCCTCCCCCAGCGCCGCCGCGGACCTGTTTCTGTTCTGGTCCGGCCTGCGCGGGGAAAGCCCGGATCTGCGGCCGGTCGTCCAGGCGATTGCCGGCTTCTTCTGACGCGCGGCCGAGGCCCCGGGACCCGAGGCCGGACCGAAGCCCTTCCCATTGCCGCCGCCGTCTGCAACCTTGGCGCCATGCGGTCGCCACGACCCCCGGACGAAAGCGAAGATGGCAACATCGACACTGAAAGGGATCTGCCGGAATGTGCTGGGCGGCGCCGAAGGCTCGCTCGTGCAGGTCTTCGAGACGCTGAGCCGCCCGGGCTCGCCGTTCCTGCGGCAGGACGATGCCTTCCTGAACGCGGCCCAATGGTGGGTCCCCCTGCCCGAGGACGAGGGCGAGGGCGGCTGGCGGCTGATCCGGCTGGGTCCCTCGATGCAGGCCATCGTGACGGAATGCGTCTATGCCGCGCCGCGCTCTGGTTCCGTCCCGCCCGAGGGCATGGTCGGCCTTCACTTCCTGCTTGATGGCCCGGTGGAACTGACCGGCACCGGCCCGGGCGCAAAGGCCTTGCCGCCGGTGACCATGCTGGCCTCGCATCAGGCGCCGGGGGTGCGGTTTGCGGTCTTCCAGCCGGCGGGTGTGGCCCGGATGCTGACGCTCTGCGTCGCGCCCGAGGTGCTGGTGCAGAGCTTCGGGCTCGACCCGCGCGCCTCGCGCGTGGCCAGCCGCCTGATGGCACCCGAGCCGGGCACGGTGTCGATTGTCGAGGCGGTGATGCTCGATAGCTGCCGCGCGCTGCTGGAGGCCCTGCTGGCCGAGCATGTCGGGCGCCCCGGGTCATTGGCCGCCTCGGTCGGGTTGCTGCTCAGGATCGTCGGGCTGGCCGTGGAAACGCTGGTCGGGGATGCGGAAGAGACCAGCGCCGGCAGCTACAGCCTGAAGGACCTGAGCCTGCTGGAAAACACCCGCCAGGCCCTGGCCGAGGATCTGGCCGAGAACCTGTCCCTGGGCGATATCGCCCGACGGCTGGGCACCAACCAGACCAAGCTCAAGGCCGGGCTCAGGGCGGTCTATGGCATCACCGCCTCAGGCTACCGCCGGCAATGCCGGATGGAGCGGGCCATGGAATTGCTGGCCACCGAGCAATTGCCCGCTTCGGTGGTGGCCGGCATGGTCGGCTACAGCGCCCATGCCAGCTTTACCGTGGCCTTCCAGGCCTATCACGGCATCACCCCGCGCGCGGCGCGGCAGCGGGGCGGGGCGCTGTTCAGGCCGACAGACCGGCCAGACCCTGACGCACCACCTCAAGCCCGCGCGTGACCACCGCCTGCTGCCAGGCGGGATCGGCGGGATTGTAGGCCGCGCTCATCCCCGCCTTGACCTGATCCCAAGCCGAATTGTCGCGCCCGCCGTTCGCATGCAGCCAGCCGTCGACACGGACCGCATCGCGCACCGCGTCGGGATCGAGCGTGCCGAATTCCAGCCCGATCGGGGTAAGCGTCAGCCACGGCGCCGCACGGCGCCAGCCGTCGAGGATCGAGGCCTTGGACCCGGCATAGCCCGTCTCGGGCGCCTTGGTATGGGCGACCGCGCCGTACCAGGCGGCGGCGCGGCGGCCCTCATCGCTGGTGGGCGTCTCGCCGCTCAGGCATTCGCCGAAGCCATAGGGCCCGAGGCCGGTGTGGATGTCGATCAGCCCGGCCCGTCTGGCCTGGCCCAGATGCTCGCGCGCCAGCGTCTCGACCAGACGCGAGGACCAGGACGGCCCGGCGCCGCCGAAATAGAGCCCGTCGGGGTGGCGATACTGGCCGAGCTTCAGCGCGCTTTTCAGTGCCGCCTCGCCCTTCTCGGCGCGGAATGCGTCAAGCACGGCGTTCGAGCGCGCCATCGACGCGGCATCGGGACCCTCGGGAATCACGGCATCGGCAATCGCATCATAGCCCTCGTTCGACAGGTCGCCCGGCGCGTCCCAATCGACGAAATGGCGGTTGAGGTCGATGTTGTCCTCGTTGAAGCGCCGGTTCCAGGCAAAACCCCAGGGATTGATCGCATGCACGATCACCAAAGCCACGCCGGGCGGCGGCGTCAGAATCTGCAAAGCGGCCACCTGAACCGCCGAACCGGCCGGCCCCTCGGCCCCGTGCAGGCCCGATTCCACGACCAGAACCGCCTCGGCCCCCGGGTCGCCCAGGGTCAGGACATCGCAGAAAAGCGGCTCTCCCGCGGGTCCCGGCAGAGGGTGGGGAATAGCCCGGTGATGCGCCAAAGCCGCCGAGCCAGAATCTACAATCTTACGCCTGCATTCGATATAAGACGAGCCGAACGCCCCGATGTTCATGTTGCCGCACTCCTTTTCACTGATATTCTGGATACAGGAAACACCATTTCGGACAACTGTTCCGCGGACATCCGCAGCAAACACGTCCACAGGGGAAAATCCATGAACCAGATTCTAAAGAACCTCTCGGTCCTGGCACTCTGCACGGGCCTGCCGATGGGGGCATGGGCCGATGCCTCGGACGATACGCTGCATGTGGCCGTGGCGCGTGAGACGGATTTCATCGACCCGATCCACACCTCCAGCGCGGATGGCGACCTGTTCGCGACGATCCTGTACGACACGCTGATCTACGTTGACCGCGCCACGCGAGAGTTCAAACCGGCGCTGGCGGAAAGCTGGAGCTGGCTGGACGACACCACCGTCGAATTCCGCCTGCGCGAAGGGATCACCTTCCACAATGGCGAGGCCTTCAACGCCGATGACGTGGTCTATACCTTCGGCCTGCTGATGGACATGAACAACGGCTTCCGCCAGCAACAGCAGGATTTCGGCAATATCGCCGAGGTCACGAAAGTGGACGATTGGACCGTCCGCGTGCGCCTGTCCCAGCCGCAACCGACCTTCGAGAACCTGCTGGCCTCGCGCATCGCCATCTGGCCGGACGACTATACCAGCGCGAACGGCCACATGATCCACGCCACCGCCCCGGTCGGCACCGGACCCTACCGGCTGGACTCGCTGCAGGCCGGCAGCGTCTACACGCTGAGCGCCAATGCCGACTATGCCGCCCACGCCCGCCCGGCGCCGACCATCGGCCATATCGAAGTCCGCGTGATCCCCGAGATCCAGACCCAGATCGCCGAGGTGATGGCGGGCCAGCTGGACCTCGCGCTCAGCTTCTCGCCGGGCGATGCGCAGATGCTGGAGGGGATGCCCGGCGTCAGCGTGCAATACGGGCCGGCGACGCGGATGTATTTCCTCTCGATGGATGCGGCGGGCGAGGGCGAGAACCCGCTGGCCGACCGCCGGGTGCGGCAGGCGATCACCTGGGCCATCAACCGGCCCGAAATGACCGCGGCCCTGATCAGCCCCAGCGCCCCCGCGCTGACCAGCCAGTGCAACCCGGCGCAGAATTTCTGCCTGACCGACATCGAGCCCGCCAACGGCTATGACCTGGAAGCCGCGCGCGCCGCGCTGGCCGAGGCGGGCCATGCCGAGGGGCTGGACCTGCGCCTGATGGCCGAGGCGAGCCTGCGTCCGGTGGCCGAGGCGATCCAGGGCTACCTGTCGCAGATCGGCATCCGGCTGGCGATCGACACCATGCCCCTGCCCGCCTGGCGCACCGCCTATATCAACGGCGAATCGCAGATGAGCATCGTCGGCTGGGGCTCGGGCGTGACCTCGGCCGATGTGTCGAACACGCTGGGGATCTTCTTCAACGGCTCGTCCACGGATTACGTGCAGGACCCCGACCTGATCGCCTGGACCGCCGAGGCACGTCAGAGCATGGACCCCGCTCGCCGGACCGAGCTTTACCGCCAAGTCTATACCCGCATCAACGAAGAGGCCTATGTAGTGCCGCTCTATGGTGTCGTGGCGACCTATGTGACCTCGGAGGACGTGGATTTCCCGGTGCCGGTCATGGACTTCCCCGACCTGTCGCTGGTCCGCTGGGCCGAGTGAAGGGATCGACGGCACGATGCTGATCTACCTGCGCGACAAGCTGGCGCTCTCGGTGCTGGTGTTGCTGACGGTGTCGCTGATCGGCTTCGCGCTGTTGCGCCTGTCGGGGGATCTGGCCGCGAGCCTCGCCGGCGAGAATGCCTCGCTGGAGGAGATCGCGGCGCTCCGGCATTCGCTGGGCCTCGACCGCAGCCTGATCGTGCAATACGGCGCCTGGCTGGCCGATGCGCTGCGGGGCGATCTCGGAGCCTCGTTCTTCACGCATGAGCCGGTCAGCCGGCTGTTCCTCGACCGGATCGGCGTCACGGCGACGATGGCGGGGCTGGCGCTTGTCGTGGCGCTGGCGCTCAGCCTGCCGCTGGGGGTCATCGCGGCGCTGCGTCCCAATACCTGGATCGACCGGGCGATCAGCGCCTTGGCCCTCAGCGGGCAGGCGATGCCGGGCTTCTGGCTGGGGCTGATGCTGATCTCGTTCTTCGGCGTTACCCTGCGCTGGCTGCCGATCTCGGGCTCCTCCACCCCCGCGCATTTCGTCCTGCCGGTGGCGGTGCTGGCGCTTGGCGCGGTGCCGGCGCTGACCCGGCTGATGCGCTCGGGCATGCTGGACGTGCTGGAACAGGATTACATCCGCACCGCGCGCTCCAAGGGCCTGCCCGTCACGCTGATCATGCTGCGCCATGCCATGCGCAACGCACTCCTGCCGGTCGTCTCGCTCTCGGCGGTGCAGCTTGGGGCCTTGCTCGGCGGGTCGGTCATCGTCGAGACGGTCTTCGCCATCGAGGGGATCGGCCTGCTGACCTATCGCTCGATCCAGCGCAACGATTTCCCGGTGGTGCAGGCGATGCTGGTCTTCGTCTCGGTCTGCTATGTCGCGCTGACGCTGCTGGCCGATCTGCTCAACGCTTGGCTCGACCCAAGGCTGCGCGAGGCATGAGCGACATCGCCCTCCCCGATCCCCGCCGCGCCGCCCTGCGCCGCGCGCTGCGCCACGGTGGCCTGATCGCCGGGCTTGCCGTGGTGGCGGCGGTGGTCCTGCTGGCCGTCTTCGCGCCGCTGATCGCGCCGCATGACCCCGCCGCCCAGAACCTCACCCTGCGGCTGATACCGCCGGCGTGGCAGGAGGGGGGAAATCCCGCCTATCTGCTGGGCACCGACCACCTGGGCCGCGATTACCTCAGCCGGCTGATCTTCGGCGCGCGGGTGTCGCTGGCGGTGGGGCTGTCGGTGATGGTTCTGTCCGGCCTGATCGGCGCGACGCTGGGGTTCCTGGGCGGGTATTTCGGCGGCCGGATCGACGATCTGGTGATGTATGTCATCACCGTACGCCTCAGCATGCCCGGGCTGCTGGTGGCGCTGGCTGTCATGTCGCTGCTGGGCGGGTCGCTTGTTACCATGATCACCGTGCTGAGCCTGCTGTTCTGGGACCGCTATGCCGTCGTCACCCGTACCGCCGTGCGGCAACTGCGCCAGGCGGATTTCGTGACCGCGGCCAGGGTGGCCGGGGCCTCGCACCGCTGGATTCTCTGGCACGAGGTCCGGCCCAATGTCATGCCGCAGATCCTGGTCGTCGCGACGCTGGAAATGGCCATGGCGATCCTGAGCGAGGCCTCGCTCAGCTTCCTCGGCCTCGGCATCCAGCCGCCAACGCCCTCCTGGGGCATCATGATCGCCGAGGCGCGCAGTTTCCTCTTCGCCAAGCCATATCTGGTCTGGATGCCGGGCCTTGCCATCTTCGCGCTGGTGCTGGCGATCAACCTGCTGGGCGATGGCCTGCGCGATGTCTCGCAACCCGAGGGGCGGCGATGAACCCTCTGCTCCGGATCGAGGATCTGCATGTCGACATTCCCGGCGCGGCCGGGGTGCTGCGGGCCCTGCGCGGCGTGTCGCTGACGGTGAACGAGGGCGAGACCTTCGCGTTGGTCGGCGAATCCGGCTGCGGCAAGTCGCTGACCGCGATGGCGGCCCTGGGCCTTCTGCCGCGCGCGGCGCGGATGCGGGCCGGCCGGCTCGCGCTGGACGGGCAGGATCTGACCCGGTTTTCGCAGCGACGCTGGAACGCCCTGCGCGCGACGCAGGTGGCCGCCATTTTTCAAGAGCCGATGACCGCCCTGAACCCCGTACTGACCATCGGCCGGCAGATGACCGAGGCCTATGTCCAGCATGGGCTCGGCTCGGAAACCGAGGCGAGGAGGCGGGCCTCGGAACTGCTGGAGCGGGTGGGTGTGCTGCCGGTCGGGCGGCGCCTTGCCCAATACCCGCACCAGATGTCCGGCGGTCTGCGCCAACGGGTGATGATCGCCATGGCCCTCATGTGCCGCCCACGGCTGATGATCGCCGACGAGCCCACGACCGCGCTGGACGTCACGACCCAGGTCGAGATCCTGCGCCTGCTGCAGGAATTGCAGCGCGATACCGGGATGGCGCTGCTGCTCATCACCCATGATCTTGGCGTCGTGGCCCATGTGGCCGAACGGATGGCGGTGATGTACGCGGGCGAGGTGGTCGAGACCGGCCCAGTCGCGCAGGTCGTGACGCAGCCCGCCCATCCCTATACCGCCGCGCTGCTGCGCTGCCTGCCGGTCCAAGCCACCCGCGACCGGCCGCTGGTGCCGATCCCGGGTGTGGTGCCTGCCCTCTTCGGACCGCTTGAGGGCTGTGCCTTCCGCAACCGCTGCGCACTGGCCGGAGAGGATTGTGCGGGCAGCATTCCCTGGCGCGAGCGGGCGGGACAAGGCTATCGCTGCCTGCGGGACGAGGTTCCAGCATGAACCCGCTGCTGGAGGTCCGCAACGCCAACCTCTCTTTCCCGACCCGCCGCGGCCTCTTCGGGCGGGGCACCGCGGTGCCGGTGCTGCGCGACGTGTCGCTCCGTCTCGAGACCGGGCAGGTACTGGGGATCGTGGGCGAATCCGGCTCGGGAAAATCGACGCTGGCGCGGCTGGTGCTGCGGCTGCTCAAGGCTGACAGCGGCGCGGTGCTGATCGACGGGCAGGACCATCGGGATCTGTCGCCGCGTGCCTTTGCCGCCGCCGTTCAGCCGGTCTTCCAGGACCCCTATTCCTCGCTCAATCCCAAGCGGACGCTGGCCCAGATCCTCGAGATGCCGCTGGTGCTGGCGGGCGATTTCGTCGCCGAGGAGCGCCGCACCCGCGTGCGCGCGATGCTGGACCGCGTGGGCCTGCCGCAGCGCCTGCTGCACAGCTATCCGGCGCAGCTTTCGGGCGGGCAGCGGCAGCGCGTGGCCATTGCCCGGGCGCTGATGGTGCGCCCGCGGCTGCTGATCTGCGACGAGCCGACCTCGGCGCTGGATGTCTCGGTCCAGGCGCAGATCCTTCAGCTTTTTGACGAGCTGCGGCGGGACTTCGGCCTGACCTGCCTCTTCATCAGCCACAACCTGGCGGTCATCGAACGGATCGCCGACCGGGTGGGCGTGATGTACCGCGGCCAGATCGTCGAGGACGGAGAGGGACGTACCTTCTTCGCCGGGCCGCAGCACGCCTATTCCAGGCTGCTGCTGTCCAGCACCCTGCCCCCGATCCCCGGCCGCCCTCTGCCGGATGTTGCGCGCCCCTGGGATGCAAACTGACCGCGCGCCTCAGCGACCACCGACCGCCCCGGAACCAAGCCAATCGGCAATCACCCTGGCCAGGGCCTGCGGCTGTTCGGCGGGCAGCATATGCCCCGCCTCGGGGATGACGCAGAAGCGGGCGCCCAAACGTTCGGCCATCCCCGCCTGCGCCTCGGTCGCGATCACCGCATCCTGATCCGCAGCAACCACCAGCACCGGTTTTCCGCTGTCCCGCAGCAATGCGGTGCGGTCGGGCCGCTGGGCGCACGCGCGGCTGTGGGCGGCAAAGCGCGCCGGGCCATAGTCCCGCACGGATTGCGCGCGCTCAGCCTGCAAGGCGGGATTGGCGGCGTTTCGGGGGTGATAGGCCCGCGCCGAGGCTGCCTCGACCAGGGCGGCATACCCCCCCGCTTCGGCCTGCCGGGCGCGGTCTTCACGGGCGGCGGCCGCGGCCGGGCTGTCGGCACCGGTGGCAGAGTTGATCAGGATCACGCCATCGACACGCTCGGCCGCCTGGGCCAGCACGGCCAGCGCCACATACCCGCCGAAGGAATGCCCCGCGACCACGAAGCGCGGCGGGGCCTGAGCCAGGATGCTGCGCGCAATCGCGTCGACATCGGGCAGCGCGGGACACTCCAGCGCAAGGCAGGCAACGCCCTCGGGCATCGCGGCGATCATCGGGGCAAAGGTCGCCGGGGTGTTGTTGATGCCGGGGATGAGAAGGAGGGTCATGGCGGCCTCGGTCGCTGGAGAAGGGAACGCGCGTGTCATTAGATAACTAGTTACACATTCCCGGCTGACGGACAAGCGCAGGGCCCCTGCGGACAGCCCAGGCCGGGGGACCACCGGATTTTCCCGCGCCCGAACCCGACATGCCGTGACATGGCAGAGGCCGGATACTATCCTGCCGCCGAGCCGACCTTCTGACGCCGCCGCGCATCAGGTAACTTATGCAACACGGAGCTTCTGGCCATGAAAGACCCTGCCCGGCATGAGGCGCTCAACAATCTGGGCTACCAGATTCTGGGTGTCGTGACGCGGGTGCCGCGATCGGGCTATGATATCGTGAAGCAGCTGGAACATTTCCGTCCGGCCAAGACCTCGCAGGTTTACCCCACGCTGTCCAAACTCGAAGCGGCCGGTCTGGTCGTCGCCGAGGATGTCGAACAGGAAGGGCGCCCCAACAAGAAAGTCTATTCGGCGACGCCCGAGGGCCGGCAAGCCCTCACCGACTGGATCGGCACGGAACCCGAAATTCCCTATTCCCGCGATGATTTCCTGACCATGATCTATTCGGCCTGGCTGAAAGATCCCGCGGACACCCGGCGCATGGTCGAGGCCCGGATCGAGCGTATCGACCGCCAGGTGGCGCAGGTGCAATCCGACCTTGCGCGGCTGATCGCGGACCATCCGGTCGAGATGCGCGACCCCAGCCGCTGGCGTTTCTACCGTCACAGCCTGCAAAGCCGCCGCCTGATGCTGGCACAGGCCGAGCGGGTCTGGTGCCTGAGCCTGCTCTATCAATTGTCGGGCGCCCCCATCGACGATTGACTCCCCGAGGGCATTCATCCCGCCCCCACCCGCTGCAAAGAGCCCAAGAATTGACATATCGGCACGCAGGGCGACGACCCTGCGTTTTTTCTTGGCCGCCGTTGCCCGTGCTATCTTTCTGAAAAGCCAAAGCCTTTGCCGCCGCGGTGTCGCGGCGGCATCCGCGCGGCACGCGCGCCTAGCATGATACTCTTTGACATATATAATTTATGTCATATGAATCTTCTCGTCACACGAATCGGCCACCATCCGATCCCGCCCGCGACAGGAGAGCAACTTGACCCTAACGGCGCCCCAGACGGACGCATTTCGTGCCCGCAATCCTCGCGATGGCCAGCCTTCCGCCCCCATCCCGGCAACGCCGCTGGCCCAGCTGGAGGGCATCGTCGCCCGAGCCCGCGCCGCGCAGAAGGCATGGGCAGCCCGGGGCGTCGAAGGCCGCATCGCCGTCCTCGCCCGCTGGCGGGATGTCATCGAGGCGATCCAGGATTCGCTGGTCGAAGCCGTGTCGCAGGACACCGGCCGCGTGCTGGAATCGCGCCGCGAGGCGGCGAATATCGGAAAATGGATCGACCGCTGGTCAGCCATCGCCCCCAAGGCGCTGGCGCCGGGCGGGGGCCCGACCTCGATCCCCAGCTTCACCTGTGCCTCGGAAACCGCCGCGATCCCGGTGCTGGGGGTGATCAGCCCCTGGAACTTTCCGATGTCGCTGTCGCTGATGGATGCGATCCCGGCCCTGTTGGCGGGCTGTGCGGTCATCATCAAGCCCAGCGAAGTTACCCCGCATTTCATCGCGCCGTTGGAGCGCAGCATCGCCCGGATCCCCGAGTTGGAGGGTGTCCTGACCTATATTCGCGGTGCCGGGGATCTGGGCGCCGCGCTGATCGAGCATGTCGACGGCATCTGCTTCACCGGCTCCACCGCCACCGGCCGCAAAGTCGCCGCACGGGCCGGGGCGTGGCTGATCCCCTGCTTTGTCGAACTGGGTGGCAAGGATCCCGCCATCGTGCTGGAAGGCGCCGATCTGGAGCGGGCGGCGCGCGCCATCGTCACCGGAGCGACGTTGGGGACCGGTCAGCAATGCTATTCCATCGAACGCATCTATGTCGCGCGGCCCCTGCACGACGCTTTCCTGGCGCTGCTGACCGAGAAGGCGCGCAAGCTGAAACTGGCCTTTCCGCAGCCGACCGACGGCCAGATCGGCCCGCTGATCTTTGCCCCGCAGGCGCAGATCATCGCCGCCCATCTGCAAGACGCCCGGGACAAGGGTGCCGTCGTCCATTGCGGTGGCGAGATCGAACAGCATGGTGGCGGGCTCTGGGTGGCACCGACCGTGCTGTCGCAGGTGACGCACGCCATGGATGTGATGCGAGACGAGACCTTCGGGCCGCTGATGCCGGTCATGGCCTTCGACTCAGAAGACGAGGCCGTCCGGCTGGCCAATGAGTCGAGCTACGGGCTCTCGGCCGCGGTCTTCGGCCCGCAGGAAAGGGCGATGGCGGTCGCCCGGCAGCTCAATGCCGGCGGCATCAACGTCAACGACGCGGGGGCCACGCCCTTCTTCATCGGCGACCCCTCCGTCACGCCGAAGGAACCCTTCGGCGCCAGTGGTCTGGGCGGCTCGCGCACCGGGCCGGATTCGATCCTGCGGTTCGTCCGGCACAAGATGATCGTCACCAACGTGACGAACGAACCCTCAGCATGGTGGTACGATGTTTGATTTCACGGGAGATATCGTCTGGGTCACGGGCAGCGCCTCGGGCATCGGACGGGCAACCGCGCTGCTGTTCGCCGAGCATGGCGCGGATGTCGTGGTGCATGGGCTGAACCAGCGCAATGCCTCGCGGCAGGTGGCCGACAGCATCGCGGCGATGGGGCGGCGCGTGCAGGTGGTGGACGGCGACCTGACCTCAACCGAGAGCGTCGACGCCATGGCGGCCGACATCGCCGCGCAGATGGGCGGGCTGAGCGTGCTGGTCAATTGCGCCGGTGGCGCCCCGACCCTGCGGGCGCCGATCTGGGAGCTGGACGACACTACCTGGCTGGCCACGCTCGACCGAAATCTGGGCAGCGTCTTTCGCACCCAGCGCGCCTGTTTCGCGATGCTCAAGGCCAGCGGCAAGGGCCGCATCGTCAATGTCTCGTCGATGACCGAGCGCAGCGGCGGCATCGTCGGCTCGTCCGCCTATACCGCGGCCAAGGGAGGGGTGAACGCCTTCACCCGGGCGCTGGCCAAGGAAATGGCGCCGCATGGCATCCGGGTCAACGCGGCCTCCCCCGGCCTGGTGAACTCGCCCTTCCACGACCAGGACGCCACCGTCCTTTACAAGGATCTCGTCAACCGCATCCCGCTGGGGCGCATCGGCCAGCCCGAGGATCTTGCCGGTCCGATCCTGTTCCTGGCCTCGGACCATGCCGGCTACATGACCGGCGAGGTGATCGAGGCCAGCGGCGGCATGCGGGTGCGCTGATCCCCTTTTCCGTCAATGCGTTCATATCAGGAGGAAATCATGAACTCATCCAAGGCCCTTTCCTGGGCGTCGGCGCTGCTGGCGCTGAGCGGCACCAGCGCCATCGCCGACAGCTTTCCCGAACACGCGATCGAGATTGTCGTGCCCTATGCGGCGGGCGGCGCCACCGATGTCTTCGCGCGGAGCCTGGCGCGGGCCATGAGCGCCGCCCTTCCGAACACGCCCGATGTGGTGGTGGTGAACGCCCCGGGCGGCGCCGGGACCATCGGGCTGACGCAGGTCGCCAATGCCGAGGCCGACGGCTATACCATCGTCTTCACCACCAGCTCGCCCATCGCGCTTCAGCCGCTCTATGGCCGCACCCCGTTCACGGTCGAGGATTTCGCTCCCCTGGCCCAGGTCAGCGTGATCCCCGCCGCGTTCAACGTGCATATGGATTCCGACATCCGCAGCGTCGATGACCTCGTGGCCTGGGCGACGGCGAATCCCGGCGCCTTCACCTATGCCTCGACCGGCGGCAACGGCAGCGGAACCCATATCGTTTCCGAGCAATTCGCAGCGGCACTGGGAATCCAGATGCGCCACATCCCCTTCGAGGGCACCGCCCCGCTGACCGCGGCCCTGATGGGCGGGCAGGTCATGGGCACGATGCAGATGCCGGACATGCATACCGGCGGCGAGGTTCGGCCCATCGTCTTCCTGACACCGATGCGGCCCAGCGATCCGGTCTATGCCGATATCCCCACCTCGACCGAGCTGGGCATCCCGGCGGTGGCGAATTTCTTCACCGCTTTCCTGGCCCCGGCAGGAACGCCTGCCGACCGGCTGGAGGTCCTGAGCACCGCCATCGCAACGGCGCTGGAGGATCCGGGCGTGCAGGACCTGTTCGAAAACGCCAATTACCCGATCTCCTATGCCGGTCCCGAGGCCTTCGGCCAGATCCTGACCGAGACCGTCGCCTCGAATCGGGCCGAGCTGCTTCGCATGGGCCTCATCAGCCAGTGAGCCGGTGACGGCCGTTCCCGCGCCCCGCTGCGGGAACGGCCGGCGCCGCCCTTCTCCCGACGAAAGGAAAGGCCTCGGACCATGCCTTCGAAAACCGCTGACCTGCTCATGTACGCGGTGCTGGCCGCGCTGGCCGGGATCGTCATCTGGCAGACCCACGCCCTGCCCAATCCCTTCGGAGGCACCATCGGCTCGGGCGGTTTCCCCACGCTGATGGCCGGGCTCGCCATCCTGCTCTGTGCCATCGGAGCCCTGCGCACCCTGCGGGCCGCGGCCGGTCCCAAGCTCGAGTTTCCCGGCGCGGCAAAAGGCGCCGTGACGCTGGGGGCGATGATCCTGCTTTTCGGCCTGTGGCAGGCCATCGGACATTTCTTCCTGCTGGCCTTCGTCTTTCTGGCCGGGCTGCTGTGCTTCTATGCCGCGGACGAGCGGCTGAGCTGGCGGCTTGTGGCCCTGAACCTGGCCGGTTCCGCCGTGGTGATCGGGCTGATCAAGGCCTTCTTCACCTACGTTCTTTTCGTTCGCTTCTGAGGGTCGCGTGTGATGGATCTGCTTGCTCACCTCGATCTGGCGATGCTGCTGTCGGCCGCCGGCAGCATCGTGCTGGGGCTTTTCGTCGGGATGCTGTTCGGCGCGTTGCCCGGGCTCGGGCTGACGATCGCCATCACGCTGCTCTTGCCGCTCACCTATACGATGGAGCCGCTGAACGCGATCCTGATGCTGCTGGCGGTCTATCAGGCCGCGGAATACGGCGGCTCGATCTCGGCCATCGCCCTGGGCATTCCGGGCACGGTGATGGCCGCCCCCATCGTCAAGGACGGCCGGGCCATGGCGCAGGAAAGCTCGCCAGGCCGAGCGCTCGGCTTCTCGCTCTATGGCTCGACGCTGGGCGGTCTGGTCGGAGGGCTGGTGCTGATCCTCTTCGCGCAGCCGCTGGCGCGGTTCGCGCTGCGCCTCGGCGATGCGGAATTCTTCCTCCTCGGGCTGATGGGACTGGTTGCCGTGACCGCCTTTGCCGAGCGTGATCCGATCAAGGTGGCGATCTCGATCTGCTTCGGCATGATCGCCGGGACCATCGGCCTTGATGTCTTCACCGGCATGCCGCGGCTGACCTTCGATGTGCCGCAACTCTATGAGGGGCTGAACCTGATCGCCCTGGTGGTGGGCCTGTTCGCCTTTTCCGAAGCCTTCTTCATGATGGCCGGCAACATGCGGCACCGCTTCATGTTCGATGCCCGACAGATGAAGATCACCCTGACCCTGCGCGAGATGCTGGGCGGCCTGAAGGCGGGGATGATCGGGGGTGTGATCGGCACGCTGCTGGGCATCCTGCCCGGGGTCGGGTCCACCGTGGCCGGTTGGCTGTCCTATTCGGCGGCGAAATCGGCGTCGCGCCATCCCGAGAAATTCGGCAGGGGCAGCGGCGAGGGGATCGCCGCGCCCGACAGCGCCAACAACGCCGTGGTCGGGGGCGCGCTGCTGCCCTTCCTGACGCTGGGCATTCCCGGGACCGCTGGCATAGCGATCATCGCCGGGGCCTTCATCATCCACGGCATCACGCCGGGCCCGCAGATGATCCGCGACCATCCCGACCTGATCAACGGGATCTTTGTGGGCTTCATCGTCACCACCTTCGGCATGTTCCTGATGGGCAAGTTCCTCAGCCGCGGCTTTGCCCGGGCGCTGGTGACGCCGAATTTCGTGCTGGTCCCCGGTGTGCTGATCCTGTCCATCGTCGGGGTCTATACCTCGCGCGCGCAGATCTTCGACCTGTGGCTGGCGCTGGCCATCGGGGCCGGGGCCTATCTGATGCGGCGGCTGGATTATTCCGTCGCGGGATTCGTGCTGGCCTTCGTGCTGTCGCCGATCATCGAGGTCAGCTTCCGCCGAGCCCTGCTGATCTCGGGCGACGATTACACTGTCTTCGTGACCCGGCCGATCTCGGCCGTGCTGGTGGCCGTCGTCGCAGCCATGCTGGGCTACACGGTGCTGAAAGCCCTGCGCCGTCGCCCCCCCGCCAGACACGAGGCCTGAGGGATGCAGGATAACCCCCAGCCGACCGATGCCGGGCTCAAGCTGAACCCGCTGGCCTATCAGATCCTCGGCCTCATCGCCCGCGATCCGACGACCGGCTACGACATCGTCAAGGCGCTGCACCGCTTCCGCCCGGTCAAGCTGAGCCAGGTCTATCAGGCGCTCTCGATCATGGAGGCCGCCGGGTTGGTCGAGGTCAACGAGGTGACGCAGCAGGGCAAGCCGAACAAGCGTCTGCACCGGATCCTTCCCCGGGGCGCCGTGATCCTGAACGGCTGGATCGAGAGGCCGACCCACCACCCCGCCAAGAACGACGAATTCGTGCGCAAGGTCTATTCGCTCTGGCACGCCCCGGCCGGGCAGCGCCGCGCCCTGATGGCCGAGCGGATGGACTGGCTCAAGGGCGAGATCGCCTATTTCGAGGCGATGCGCGACGCGCTGGCGGATGCGGCGCCCGACCGGCTGGCCGATCCCGATTGCTGGGAATTCTCGCGCCGGATCCTGGTCATGCGCCGCCTCGCCCTGTGTCGTGAGGAAATGCGCTGGTGCGAGACCGTTCTCGGCCTGCTGGCCGACCCCCCTGACGAACCCTGACAGAACTTCCAAAGCAAGGACCCGAGATGAAAGAGATCGTTCGCAGCGTGCGCAGCACGGTTCCCGCGGATACGGACAACCCGTTCCTGAAAGGCCCCTTCGCGCCCAATATCAACGAATACAACGCCGATACCGGAACGCTGAAAGTGCGGGGCGAGATCCCCAGGGACCTGCACGGCATCTATGTGCGCAACACCCATAACCAGGTGCACGATTCCATCGGCATCTATCACCCGTTCGACGGCGACGGGATGCTGCATGCGGTGCATTTCCAGGATGGCAAGGCGCGCTACCGCAACCGCTTCATCGAGACCACCGGCTGGTGGGCAGAACAGGCGGCGGGCAAGTCGCTGTGGCCGGGGATCCTGACGCCGCAGAAATACACGCGCCGGGGCTGGGGGGCCATCGGCGCGATGAAGGACAATGCCGGCACCGATGTGCATTGCCACGCCGGCAAGCTGATCGCAGTGATGAGCCAGGGCTCCGAGCCCTGGCGGCTGGATCCCGTCACGCTGGAAAACCTAGGGCCGGACGCGGCCTGGGCACATGAGGTGATGCCGATCGGCGTCTCGGCCCATTACAAGGTCGATGTCTACACGGGCGAGATGATGTTCTTCAACTTCTCGAACCAGTATCCTTACATGAGCTACGGCGTGGTGAACGCCGAGAACAAGCTCATCCATTACACCCCCATCGAGCTGGACGGCCCGCGCTGGCCGCACGACCTGGGGGTCACGCAGAATTACTCGATCCTGCACGACCTGCCGTTCTTCTTCGACAAGGAAGCCCTGAAGCGCGGCGAGCGCAAGCTGACCTTCCATCGCGACGTGCCCGCGCGCTTCGGCGTGATCCCCCGGCATGGCACGAATGCGGACGTGAAATGGTTTGAGGCCACGCCCTGCTACATCCTGCATCTGTCGAACTGCTACGAAGAGGGCGACTGGGTCATCATGGACGGCTGCATCTCGGTCGATCCGGCCAAGCCGCCGATCGGCAAGATCGACAATGTCTATGACAAGATCCTCGACCATCTGGACAAGCACCGCACCAAGACCCGGCTGCATCGCTGGAAATTCAATCTGAAGACCGGCGAAACGCGCGAGGAATTCCTGGACGACGAGGTGACGGAATTCCCCTTCTTCGCCAATTCGGTCTGCGGCTATCCCTATCGCTACAGCTATGGCACGCTGTTCAAGCCGGGCGACTGGCTGTTCACCGGGATCAAGAAATACGACCTGCTGACCGGCACCCAGACCCGCTTCGAATACGGGCCCGAACGCTATGGCAGCGAGCCGCATGTCGCGCTCAGGCCCAACGCCAAGGCCGAGGATGACGGCTATATCATCACCATCGTCACCGACATGATCCGCAACATGTCGGAAACCCTGATCTTCGACGCCGCCGATATCGCCGCCGGGCCGATTGCCGCCATCGAGATGCCCGAGCGCATCTGCCAGGGCACCCATGCCTGCTGGGTCGAGGGGCATCGCATCCAGGGGGAAACCGGCTCGGTCCCCGGACCGGCGACGATGGAAGCCTGAGCTCCGAACGAAAGGAAACCCCATGACCAGCCTTCCCGTCTACCGGACCCGCGGGTCCGGCCCCACCACGGTTTTCCTGCTGCACGGCGCCTATGGCGACGGACGCTATTTTGACGATCTCGCCAACAGCCTTGCGGTGGCGGGCTATCGCGTCGTCGATTGGGACGCGCCCGGCTACGGCGACAGCCCGCGGGTCGAGCCCGCCACCATCGAGGCCTTCGCCGATGCGGCGCAAGCGATGATCCGCGCGGAAGCCAGCGCAACCAACGTTGTTCTGGGTCATTCCATGGGCGCGCTGATCGGCCCGCGGCTGACCAACATGGAGGATCGGGTGAACGGCCTGATCCTCTCGGCCGGCTCGATGGGCATTCCCAACCGCTCGCCCGAGGACCGGGCCCGGTTCCTGGAAGAACGCCTGACGCCGCTTGAGCGCGGCATGAGCGTGCAGGATTACGCGCGGCCGCTGATCACCCACATGATGGCACCCGGGGCCAGCGGCCCGCTGGTCGAGCGGGTGTTCGAGGTGGTGCTGTCGATGCGGACCGAGACCTTCCGCACCTCGCTGAACGCGCTGACCCTCTATGACGGGCGGGCGGCGCTGGAAGCCCTGACCAAACCCACGCTGATGATCGCCGGCGAGCATGACCCGGCCTGTCCGGCCGAGGGGATGCGCCTGATGCACGAGGCCGCGCCGCATAGCGAGTTCGAGATCCTGCCGGGGGTCGGGCATTACGGCTTCGCCGAACGGCCCGAGGCCTACAAGGCGCTGGTCCTCGGCTGGTTGGCCCGAACCTTTCCGAGCCAGGCCCGACAGGACCAGGACCGGTCCTGACCCGGGCTGCGGGCCGCGCCGCGTCGTCCGGCGTGGCCCGCGCTAGGATTTCCAGTCCAGCAGGGCGGGCGAGGCGATGGAGAGTGCCTTGTCCGACGGCTCCAACCCGCGCAGCATGACTTCGATCTGCGCAAACAGACGCCGCATGGCGCCCCGGATGTCGGGAATGTCAGCCCAGATGTAGTTGCGATAGGATTCGATGATCAACGCCTGCGCCATCGACGCCATCGACTCCGGGTCGAAACTTGCCCGCAGCTCGCCCGTCTCGCCTGCTTGCCTGAAGCGCTGCGCGATCGCGCCCGTTGTCCCGGAATAGATCTCGCGGAACCGGGTCGATTGCTCGGATCGGTCATAATTGTTCAGATGGCCCAAGGCCGCGCGCGCGATCACGAGGTCATCGGTCAGCCGGACCAGATGGTCCAGCGCGATGTTCATCAGATACTCCATGATCGAGATATCGGCCTCGGCCAGTTCCTGCACGTCGCGGGTCGCGTCCTCCAACACGTCGTTGAACAGCATGAACAGCAGGTCCCGCTTCGAATTGGCGAACAGGAACAGCGTGCCTTGGGCGACATCGGCCATATGGGCGATCTCGCGTACGGTGGTTTCCTCGAACCCCTTGGACATGAAGAGCGCGCGCGAGGCCTCGCGGATGCGACGCTGGCGATCCAGCTTGGCCTTTCCCGGACGCGCGGGTTCGGCGGCGGACCGCGACGAGGAACGATTGCGGGGCGTCTTGCTCACGGCGTCATCCGTCTTGAAGTCGTCAGGATGATCTAAGCGAATTCACCCGACAACGGAATAGCGTCGGTTCTCAGCGCAGGGCGGCACCATCGGATGCCCTGAAAAAATGCAGGCGGCGGGGATCGAGATGCAGCGCCACACCGGGGCCGTCGGGCACCGCGGTATCGATGCCCAGCCGGGCGATCAGGGGCGCGCGATGGGCGGCCGCCACCATGCCGAGGTCGGTCAGGAAATCCGCATCCACCGGCTGCCCGCCGCCGGTCATTGGCGTGTCGGCGCCGATGGTCATGTGGACCAGTTTCTCGGGCGGCAGTTCTTCGATCATGCGCATCTCTGCCGCCAGGCCGGGCGTGCCGGGCGGCGCGAAGGACAGGTGCTCGGGCCGGATCCCGACCACGATGCGGTGGCCGGACTCCGCCCGAAGGGCGGCGGGAAGCGGGGCGCCGGGATCGAGCCGCAGGACGGCGCCATCGGTCAGCAACTCGGGCCCGGTCTCGGTAAGCCGGAACTCGGCGCGGAACAGGTTCATCGCCGGCGAGCCGACGAAGGCCGCAACGAACAGGTTGGTCGGCTGTTCGTAAAGCTCGCGCGGTGTGCCGACCTGCTGCAGCAACCCGCCGCGAAGGATGGCGATGCGATGCCCCATCGTCATCGCCTCGGTCTGATCGTGGGTGACATAGAGCGTGGTCACGCCCTGCTGCTTCTGCAGGCCAATGATTTCGGCCCGCATCTGGTTGCGCAGCTTGGCGTCGAGGTTCGACAGCGGTTCGTCCATCAGGAAGATCTGCGGATCGCGGACCAGCGCCCGGCCCATGGCCACCCGCTGCCGCTGCCCGCCGGACAGCGCCTTGGGCCGGCGATCCAGATATTCCGTCAGCCCCAGGGTCTGCGCGGCCGCGGCGACACGCCGCGCGATCTCGTCCTTCGAGGCGCCGCGGCTGGCGAGGGGGAAGGCGATGTTCTCGGCTACGGTCATATGCGGATAGAGCGCATAGTTCTGGAACACCATCGCCACGTCGCGGTCACGGGCAGAGAGGCCATTGACGACCTTGCCGCCGATACGCAATTCCCCCTCGGTGATCGGCTCCAGACCGGCGGTCATGCGCAGCGCCGTGCTCTTGCCGCAGCCCGAGGGGCCGACGACGACCATGAACTCGCCATCCTCGATGGTGAAACTGAGGTCGCGCACGGCGTAAGCGCCGTTACCATAGCGTTTGCCGACGCCGTCGAACTGAATGGTGGACATGGTTCTGGTCGCTTTACTTGATGCCGCCCGTGAAGCCCTTGATGAGCTGTTTCTGGGCGAGGAGATAGAAGGCAAGGATCGGCACGACAGAGACGAAGACCGCCGCGAAGACGAGGTTCCAGCGGGCCGAGAATTCGCCGACGAAGCCATAGACGGCGACGGGCAAGGTCTGGGCCGGGCTACCGGACAGAAAGATCAGCTGGATGAAGAAATCGTTCCACACGACCATGCCGACCATGACGGCAACGGTGCCGGTGACCGGGGCCAGCAACGGGAAGATCACCTTGAGGAAGATCCGGCCCCGGCTGGCGCCGTCGACTTCGGCGGCTTCCTCGTAATCGGCAGGCAGGGTGCGCACGAAGCCGGAGTACAGAAACACCGACATCGGCGTCATCAGCCCCGAATAAAGGACGATCAGGCCCAGTTGATTTCCGACAAGGCCGATCTGCCGCATCACCGAATAGAGCGGCACGACCGACAGCTGGTGGGGCAGGATGATGCCGATGACGAAGAAGAAGAACAGAAGCGTCCCCATGCGCCGGCCGTTGCGGGCGATCACATAGGCGCTGGCCGAGCCGAGGGCGATCACCGCCACGACCGACCCTATGGTCACGATCAGGCTGTTGAGCATGGCCTGGCCCAGGCTCACCCCCATCGTGCCGCGCCAAGCCTCGGCATAATTGGCAAAGGCCAATTGGTCGGGAAAGCCCACGGGATCGGCAAAGATCTCGGACATGGGCTTCAGCGAGACGATGGCGAGGTAATAGAAGGGTACACACCACAGCAGCGCCAGAGCGAGGGCGCCGAGTTCGCGGCCGAACGTGTTCAGGGCGGAGGGGCGGTTCATATCCGGTCCTCCCGGGCACGCAGGACAAGCAGCTGGATCACCGAGACGACCAGCACCAGCGCGGTCAGCACCAGCGCGAAGGCGGCGCCATAACCGAAGCGGCCAAAGGCGAAGGTCTGTTTGAAGATCTGCGTGGCCAGGGTTTCGGTCGCGTAGCCGGGACCGCCGAAGGTCAGGGCGATCACCTGATCGAAGGTGCGCAAGCCGAAGATCGTCGGCAGGGCGATGGACACCGTCGCGGCGGGCGCCAGCAACGGGAAGGTGATCTTGCGAAAACGCCGCCAGGGCGAGGCCCCGTCGATCTCGGCAGCCTCGATCAGGTCGGTGGGGATACCCTGCAGCCCGGCAAGGTAGAAGGCCATGCACAGCCCCGAGAATTGCCAGACCATGACCACCAGGACCGACCACAGGGCGGTGTCGGGATCGCCCAGCCAGACCCGGGTCGCGCCCTCGAGCCCCAAGGCCTCGAGCCCGGCATTCAGCGGACCGTTCACCGAGAAGATGAACTTCCAGACATACGAGACGGCAAGCGGGCTCATCACCACCGGCGCGAAAAAGACCATGCGCAGGATGTTCTGGGCCCGCAGCGCGCCATTCAGCATCAGTGCCAGGCCAAGACCGATCAGATTGGACAGGGTGACATAGAAGAAGGTCAGCAGCAGCGTGTTGGTCAGCGCGGCCCGGGCCTCGGCACTGGTCAGCACCTGCCGGAAATTGGCCAGCCCCACGAAATTCGGCGTGCTCAGCCCGTCCCAATCGGTGAAGGCGTACCAGCCTCCGGCGACGAAAGCCCCGTAATGGAACAGCAGCATGATGACGATGGCGGGGGCCGCCCAGGCGAGCGGCGCACGGGCCGCGGTCGGAGAGTACATCAGCGGATCTTTCGGCTGCCGACAGGGCGCGGCGCCCACCGGACCGGTCCCAGGCCGGGGCCGGGGCGAGCGCCGCGCAGGATCATTCCCCGGCGTCCCAGGCGGCATCGAGCGCCGCCAGAACCTCGTCGATCGTGGCCTGCCCGGTGACGATCTGGGTGGCGCCGCGGCTGAGGGTATCCAGGACTTCCAGCCGCGTCCACCCGGTGTGGGGCAGTCCGACGATTTCGCCCGCGCTGTAATAGGGCGCAAGGCGCTCGATCATCGCGGGAAAGGTGCCCTCGGCGACATCGGCCCGCGCGGTTCCGCCGGCGATGGCGGTGAAGGCGCGCTGCTGCTCGGGCTCGGCCAGCCAGTCGATAAAGCCGAGCGCCGCGTCGAGATTGGGCGATCCCGCCGCGACCGACAGGGCGTCATTGTAGAACCCCAGCGCCACGGTGTTCTCGCCCGAGGGCCAGGGGCCGACGGCCAGCGACAGGGTCGGGTTCATCCGCAGCACGGCACCGGCGAGCGTGACCGGACCCACGTTGGTCGCCCCCTGTTCACCGGCCATCGCGGCGAAAAGGTCGGGCACGCTGGCCGCTTCGAAACCGCGCTGGAAGCAGCCCTCCTCGGCCATGCGGGCAAAGGTGGCGAAGGTCTCGGCCCAGCCCGGGGTCGTGGCGAAACTGACCTCGCCTGCGCGGCGGCGGGCGTTCCAGTCCGGCGTCTCGGCATAGACCTTCGCGGCGGCGATGGTCTCAACGATGTAATAGGGGAAGGCCCCCGAGGCCGACGAGAAGCTGACGCCCTGCCCGGCCGCAGTGGCGCAGGCGGCGAAGAAGTCCTCTTCGGTTTCGGGATAGGCGATGCCCAGCCGTTCCATCATCGCGGTGTTGTGGATCAGCCCGACCGAGGTCAGCGACAGCGGCAAGCCATAGAGCGCTTCGCCGTCATAATAGACGTCGCGCGCGCTCTCGGGGAAGTCGGCCACCCAGGCACCGGCGGACAGGTCGGCAAGATGCCCCGCCTGCGCCAGCGGCATCAGCGATTCCAGCCGTCCGTAACCCGCGTTGGTATAGATCAGGTCGGGGGCCGCGCCGGACTGGATCTGCGTGACCACCGCCTGCCCATAGCTGTCGCCCGAGGGGAATTTCTGCACCGTGAAGGTCACGCCTCCGGTTTCGGCGGCATAGGTCTGGGCCAGCTGTTCCAGTGCGTCGCCCACGGCGCTGGCGGGCGCCACAAGCCGCAGGGTCACATCCTGCGCGAGGGCGGGCAGCGCTGTCGAGGCGATCAGAAGGGCCGCGCCGGAAAGGCGCAGGGCAAGGCTGTCGGAACGCATGGAGGAACCTCTCTGTTCATATATGAGCGTACTCATTTTTTGTGATTCCATGCTAGAGACATTCCAATCTTTCTGTCAATCATGAAGAAAGGCCAGAAATATATGTTGTAGACCGCCTGCCCTCCAGCGTCACATTAAATGAGCATGCTCATTTATGACCGTTGACAGGCGGCAGCATGGAAAATATTGAACTTTGCTCAGGGGATGCGTCGCATCCCTCGCCGCTGCCAGGGAATTGTGCCTCATGTTGTCGGACCTGCTGATCGAGCCAGACTCGCTTGTGGCCACGACCACCGGGCTCTCCCTGGGCCTCCGCCTGCCGTGGTACCAATCCCTCCCGCTGTCGACGGTGCGACTCAGCGAGGTCGCTGTTGATGGCACCCCACTCTCGCCGGCCGGGCTGTCCTTCACGCTGAACGGCCAGACACGCCCCCTGACCGTGATGCCCGGTCTGACGGGCGAATACTGGTTCGTGACGGATACCCTGCACCTGCATCTGCCGCTCTCCGGGCCAAGGCGGGGCACCGACTATCTGTGCCGCCTGCGCCTTCAGCTGTTTCCGCCCTATGCCGAAACGCTGCGCCGCGACAATGTCGGCGCGCTGAGGATGCGCGCCCGATGAGCGGGGGGCACGCCATCCGGCTGGGCGTCTCGCTCTACAGCTTCACCAACGAATTTCTTGGCCGCAGCCACGACCTGCCGGCCCTGCTGCGCGAAACCGCAGCGCGCGGTCTGGGGCCGGGGGTCGAGGCCGTGGGGTTCCAGAGCTTTCGCAGTTTCCCCGATGTCACCGAGGCCGAGGCCGGCGCCTTTCGCGATGCCCTGGCCGAAGCCGGGCTGCGGCCGACCTGTCTGGGGATCACGGCCGATCGCTTCCTTCAGCCGGGGCAAGCGATTGCGGATTCCGAGCTGATCGAGTTCCACGCCCGGCAGATGCGTTCGGCCCACCGGCTGGGCTTTCCACTTGTCCGCTTTCAACATGCCGCGACCCCGGCCGTCATCCGCGCGCTGGTGCCGCTGGCTGAATCGTTGGAGCTTCGGATGGGACTGGAAGTGCATGCGCCGCTGTTCCTCGACCATCCGGTGATCCTGGCCTACCGCGAGATGTTCGAGGCCGTCGGCAGCCCGTTGCTGGGGTTCATCCCCGATTTCGGTGCCGCGGCCCGTGCGGTGCCCGAGGTTCAGACCGCCTATTTCCGCGACGTATTGGGCGCGCCCTCACGCGCCGTCGATCGGGCCCTTTTCCTGTGGCATGACGACAACTTGCAGCCGCTCGACCGGTTGACCGACTTCGCCGCGTTCTGCGCCGCCGAGGGCATCGACGACCGCTTTCGGGACGAGATCGCCTTGATCTTCGGCATCATCGGCCGCGGCGATCCCGCCCGCTGGTCCGAGATCATGCCGCAGGTCTTCCACCTGCATGCGAAATTCTACGACTGCGATCCGCAAGACGGGTCCGATCCGGCCATCGATACCGCGGCCAATCTGGCGCCCTTCCTGGCGGCAGGATGGCAGGGCGACCTGTCCAGCGAATGGGAGGGGCATGTGACCTCCCGCGGGGACGGGTTTGCGATGGTCGAGGCACAGCAACGATACCTTGCTACTCTTTTGAACCCCCCGGCCCGCAAGGCAGAGGTCTGACATGACCGAATTCGACTACATCATCGTCGGCGCAGGCTCATCGGGCTGCGTTCTGGCCAACAGATTGAGCGAGGATCCCCGCCTGCGTGTGCTTCTGCTGGAAGCGGGCGGGGCAAACCGGCACCCGTTCATCGCCATGCCGGCAGGTTTCATGAAGCTCGCCGGCGATCCGCGCTATTACTGGAAGTTCCCGGTTCGCGACCAGCTCGACCGCGGGCCCGAGACGTGGACCTATGGACGCGGCCTTGGCGGGTCCAGCGCGGTGAACGGCATGTGGTATCTTCGGGGGATGCCGCGCGACTACGATGGCTGGCAGGCGATGGGGCTTGCGGAATGGAGCTGGGCCAGCATGGCCCCCCATTTCACCTGGATGGAAAGCTACCTCGAACCCGGGGCGGACCCGAGCCGGGGACGCACGGGCCCCTTGCAGATCACGCGCTCACGCTATCGCTCACCGGTCACGGCCGCCACCATCGAGGCCGCCAGGGACCTGGGCCTGCCCGAGCTTGAGGACATCAATACCCCGAACGCCGAGGGCATCGGCTGGACCCAACACACGATTGACCGCAAGGGTCGCCGGGCCTCGGCCCACGCTGCCTTCATCAAGCCACTCAGGCGTCCCAACCTGGTGGTGCGCACCGGCGCGCCGGTTGCCCGCATCCTGATGCGCGACGGCCGGGCGACGAGCGTCGAAATCGTCACGCCGCAGGGCCGCGAGACGATCTCTGCGCGGGGCGAGGTGATCCTGTCGGCCGGCGTCTATCAGTCGCCGAAGCTCTTGCAGCTTTCGGGGATCGGCCCCGCCGCGCTGCTGACCCGCCACGGTATCGAAGTGCGTCGCGATCTGCCCGCCGTCGGCCAGAACCTGAGCGATCACCAGATGGTCGCGCTGACCTATGATCTGAAGAACGACCCCGGCCTCAACCGCGAATACACCGGCTGGCGCCTCTATCGGAACGCGCTGACCTACTTTGCCGGACAGCAAGGTTTGCTGGCGCGGGTCGGGGTGCCGCTGACCGTCCTACAATCCTCGGACGGCGAAAGCGACTGGCCCGACATGCAGCTGGGGATCGGGCCGTTCGCCATGCGCTCGACCCGCGAACGCAAGCTGGAGCCGGGGCGCGGCCCGATCACCGCCGATCCAGGGATCATGTTTGCGGGCTTTCACCTGCGGCCGCGCAGCCGGGGCTCTGTGGCCATCGCCTCGGCCGATCCGATGGCGATGCCCGAGGTTGATGCCGGTTGGTGGCGCGACGAATTCGACCGGCGGAAGGCGGTCGAACTGGTCCGGCTGCTGCGCCGCTTCGCCGCTGCCCCGGCGCTGTCCCGCTACGTCGGGAACGAGCGGATTCCGGGTTCCGGCGTGCAGACCGACGCGGCCATCATCGACGAGCTGACGTGGATGATGAGCCCCGGCTTGCACGGCACCGGCACCTGCGCCATGGGCACCGATCCCGCGACCTCGGTTACCGATGGGCGCTGCCGGGTGCACGGGGTGACGGGCCTGCGCGTCGTGGATTGTTCCGCCATGCCGACGACCGTCTCGGGGAATACCAATGGCCCCGCGATGGCCTTCGGCGCACGCGCGGCCGACCTGATCCTCGCGGATCGCCAATAGTCGGGACGGCGGCAGACCAAACCGAGGCACCGGGCACATGGCGCCAACCGGAAATCAGAGCGCCGTTACGCGACGGACCTGTTCCAGGGTCTGGCGCAATTCGGCCTCGACAGTATCGCGCATCTGCAGGAAGCGGGGCGTCGGCACGGGAACGGAAATCGCGTGGATCTCGCCGTTCCGGTCGCGGAAGGCCCCGCCAAGGGCCGAAATGCCGTTCGTGTGCTCGTTGGCATCCTCGGCGATGCCTCGCTCGCGCACCTTGCCCAGCATCGCGGCGAAGGCGGACCAGTCGCCGGGCTGGCGCGCCCGTTTCCACTCTGCCTCGACCAGGGCGCGGGCCTCGGCTTCTGGCAGAAGTGCCAGCGCGGCGCGGCCATTCGCGCTGGTGGTCAGGGGAAAGACATCGCCCACGGCCGAGACGGTCCTGAGCCGGTGCGTTCCCGGGACCTGATCGAGGAAGATCATCCCTGCCCCGCGCAGCACTGACAGATCCGCCGTCTCGCCCAGGCGCCGGGACAGTTCCGACAGATGCAGACGGCATTCCTCGACCACGTTGTAGCGCGTGGCCTCGGAAAGCGCCGTGATCTCGGGGCCAAGGCGGATGGATCCACCGGACGAGGTGGCAATGACCAGCCGCTCGGCCTGAAGGGCGCCCACGATGCGCTGGACCGTCGAGCGGGGCAGGTCAACGCGTTCGGCAATCTGGCCGAGGCTCATCCCCTCGGTATTGTCGCGCAGGACGCGCAGGATGGCAGCCGCGCGCGCGATCACCTGAATGCCCGAGCGCCCCTCGTCCTTGTCCACCATGCCCATCCCCTCGTCTCTGCCCGCCCAGCAATACAGCAGAAACTAGATGATCTGCAATGCGATACAAGTGTCCCAGAATCTTGTTGACGCGGCGCGACTCGCATGTGTACCGTAATTCGAACCGAACGCACCATATTGCGGTGCAGCATCGGCGACACGCATCGGGAGGGAGGAGCCGAGATGGTCAAGGTTCGCGGCATCGAGTTCGAGGGGAACCTCGACAACAGCATGGGTCTGGAATTCTACAACCTGAGCCACCGCTTCGGTTTCCAGAACCCGAACTGGCCGTATTTCGAGGATACGAAGATCGAGCGTATCCATTACATGGCGAAGTCGGGCGTGCTGTCGCAGCGCATCACCACGACGATGCACGCCACCACCCATATCGACGCGCCGGCGCATGTGGTGCAGGGCACGCCCTTCATCGACGAAGTGCCTCTGCCGCATTTCTTCGGCTCGGGCATCGTCGTGTCGATGCCGAAGAAGAAATGGGAGCCGATCACCTATGACGATCTGGAGGCCGCCTGCGGCAAGTCGATCCGCAAGGGCGACGTGCTGATCATCAACACCGGCTGGCACAAGCGCTACGAGGACGGCGATTATTTCGCCTATTGCCCGGGCTTCGTGAAATCGGCCGGCGAATGGATGGTCGAGAAAGGGGTGAAGGTGGTGGGCCATGACACGCAGGCCAACGACCACCCGCTGGCGACCGCGATCGGGCCGCAGCGCAATGGCCCGCTGCTGCCGCACCTCGCCGAGGAATACAAGGAATGGTCCGGCGGCGTGGACTGGAAAGACGCCTTCCCGGAATGGGAGCCGGTGCACAACATCCTGTTCAGGAACGGGATCATGGGCATCGAGAATGTCGGCGGCGATCTGGATGCCGTGACCGGCAAACGCTGCACCTTCGCCTTCTTCCCGTGGAACTGGGATCGCGGTGACGGCTGCATCGTCCGCCTCGTGGCGATGATCGACAAGAGCCAGAACTTCCGCATCGAGCGCGGCGACGCGATCTGATCCGGGAACCGGGGGCTTCGCGCCCCCCGGACCCCCTGCGGCGTATTTTCCGCAGAATGAAACACAGCCGGAAGGGGAGGTCTGGCCGATGTTGATCAAGCGTTTTCAGGAGGCCCGGCCCTATGAGGCGCCCAACCATTGGGGCGTCTCGGGCCTGCGCCTGCAGGGCTTCGAGGAGGGCGGGCCGACAAACCAGTGGATCGGCTACAGCCAGTTCCTGCCGGGGGGGGGCGCGGGGCCGGATTCGACGCCCTTCGAGAAGGTCTATGTCGTGCTGGCCGGGGAAATGACGCTGGAATGGGACGGCAACACCGCCGTCCTCGGCCCCTTGGACAGCTGCACCATCCCCCCGGGACAGGATCGGCGCATCGAGAACCGCTCGAACCATGTCTGCAAGATGCTGGTCGTCATCCCCTATCCGCCCAAGCCGAAAAGCGAGTGAGGCCATGAGCCTGATGAATCCCCTGTCGATGTTCGACGTGAAGGGCAAGGTCGCGGTGATCACCGGCGCCTCGGGCGCCTTCGGCATGGTCGCGGCGCGCGTGCTGGCGGGCGCCGGCTGCCGGCTGGTGCTGGCGGCGGGCAATGCGCGCGCGCTGACCGAGATCGCCGGGGAATGCCGCGCCGGCGGCGCCGCGGTGCATGAGGCGAATGTCCGCCCGGATACCGAAGCGGCCTGCGAGGGGCTTATCGCCTCGGCGGTTGAGGCCTTCGGGTCCTGCGACATCCTCGTCGTCGCCTCGGGCATGAACAAGGTCGCCAAGATCGACGAAATGGCGCCCGACACCTTCCTGTCGGTGATGGACGCCAATGTCACGCAAAGCTGGCTGATGGCCCGCGCCGCCACGAAGCAGATGAAAGCGCAGGGCACGGGCGGCAAGATCGTGCTGGTGTCTTCCGCCCGGGGGCTTCTGGGCCATCCGGCGGGGTACACCGCCTATTGCGCCTCGAAAGCGGCAGTCGACGGGATCACCAAGGCTCTGGGCTGCGAGCTGGGCCCGACCGGGATTACGGTGAATGCCATCGCGCCCACCGTCTTCCGCTCGCCCCTCACCGCTTGGATGTTCGGGGACGACGACAACGCCAAGGCCGTTCGCGGCGGGTTCCTCGCCCGGGTGCCGAAGGGCCGGTTGGGCGAACCCGAGGATCTGGCGGGGCCGCTGCTGTTCCTGTCGTCGAAGGCGTCGGATTTCTATACCGGGCATATCCTCTATGCCGACGGCGGCTACACGGCGGGCTGATCCATGACGCAGGACCGTCTCATCGGGGTGATCGGCGCGGGGCTCATGGGTCACGGCATCGCCCTGGTCATGGCGCGCGCCGGGCTGCGCGTCGCCATCACCGATCCCATGGCCGAGGCGCGGGCCGCTCTGCCCGCCCGCGTGCGCGAGTCGATGGTCCTCATGGGCCACGATGACGCCGCCATTGCCGCCACCCTGTCGCGGATCGCGGTGCATGAGACGCTGGCCGCGACCGTCGCGCAAGCGCATGCGGTCTTCGAGGCCGCGCCCGAGAAGATGGCGCTGAAACAGGCGATCTTCGCCGAGATCGAGGCCGCCGCACCGCACGACTGCATCCTTGCCTCGAACACTTCGGTCATGCCGATCACCGAGATTATGCAGGGGCTTACACACAAGGATCGCGCGCTGGGGACCCATTGGTGGAACCCGCCGCACATGATTCCGCTGGTCGAGGTCATCCGCACCCAATGGACCGCCGAGCCCGCGGTGGCCGCGATGATGGCGCTGCTGGCCGAGGCCGGGAAGACGCCCGTCCGCGTCGACAAGGACGTGCCGGGCTTCATCGGCAACCGCTTGCAACATGCGCTCTGGCGCGAGGCGATCAGTCTGGTCGAGCGCGGGATCTGCGACGCGGAATCCGTGGATACCGTGGTGAAATCCTGCTTCGGGCGCCGGCTGTCGGTGCTGGGTCCTTTGGAAAACGCCGATCTGGTGGGCACCGACCTCACGCTCGCCATCCATGAGACGGTCATTGCCGACCTCGAGAACCGCCCGGGCCCCTCGCCTTATCTTCAGCAACTGGTCGCCGACGGCAAGCTCGGCATGAAGGCGGGCGCGGGGTTCCGCACCTGGACTGCGGAAGAGGCCGCCAAGGTCCGCAATCGGGTCACCACGCATCTGAGGAAACTGGACACGATTCTGGACGACTGAGGCTTTCGACAACTCGCATGGGGAGGACGAGACGTGAAGAGACTGAACCGCCGAAGATTCCTGGGAACCACCGGCGCGGCGCTGGCTGTTCCGGCCCTGTTGCCGCGCGGGTTGAAGGCCGCCGAAGGCCCGATCCGCGTCGGGCTGGTGACGCCCACGACCGGGCCGCTTGCCTTCTTCGCCGCGCCCGACGACTTCGTGCTGGCGCAATTCGCCGAGGTGCTGGCACAGGGCGCGAACGGCCGCCCGATCGAGATCATCGTCAAGGACAGCCAATCCTCGGCCAACCGCGCGGCCGAGGTGGCGTCCGAGCTGATCCTGCGCGACGAAGTTGCGCTGATCCTGTCGGCTGGCGGACCGGACACCGTGAACCCGGTGGCCGATCAATGCGAACTCAATGGCGTGCCGAGCCTGTCCACCGCCTGCCCGTGGCAGCCCTTCGTGATGGGGCGCGGGTCCAATCCGGCGCAGGGTTTCGAGATGACCTACCTCTTCGCCTTCGGGCTTGAGGACGTGATCGGCGCCTATCTGAAGCTCTGGGAAGGGGTCGAGACGAACCGCAAGGTCGGGCTGCTCTTGGCCAATGACGCCGACGGCAACGCCTGGGGCGACGCGCAATTCGGCTTCCCGCCGGCGCTGGCCCAAGCGGGCTACGAGGTCGTCGATCCCGGCCGCTACACCCCGATGAGCGACGATTTCAGCGCGATCATCGGCCAGTTCCAATCGGCCGGCGTCGATATCGTGATGGGCACAATGATCCCGCCCGAATTCCTGACCTACTGGACGCAATCTCACCAGCAGGGGCTGCAGCCCAAGGTCACGACCATCGGCAAGAGCCTGCTCCTGCCCAATGTCCTGGAAGCCGCCGGTGCCAGCGGCGAGGGGCTGTCGTGCGAATTGGGCTGGCATCCAGCCTTCCCCTTCACCTCGGCCTCGACCGGGCAGAGTGCGGCGCAGATCGCCGAGGCCTGTCAGGCGGCGACCGGCCGGCCCTGGGTGCAGACGCTGGGGCTGAAACATGCGTTGCTGGATCTCGCCGTCGATGTGCTGAAACGCGCGTCGGACCCCGAGGATGCTGACAGTATCCTCGCCGCGATCCGCGAGACGCAGTGCGAGACCACACTGGGTGTCGCGGACTGGAGCGCGTCGCCGATTGCCAATGTCGCCAAGTCGGCAATGATGGGCGGCCAGTGGCACCTTGGCCCTGACGGCTGGACCATCGACATCGCCGCCAACCCGACCGATTTGCCGGTGCCTGTCACCCGTCCGATGGAAGCGATGTGAGGGAGATCGCCGATGCGCTTTGAAGACCGTAACGAGATGCTCAAACCCGGCTATCTGCCGCTGGAATCGGGCATCATCCGCTATGACGACGGCTCGGTGACCATCGCGGCCCTGACCCGGATGCCGCATTGCCGCGCCAAGATGGTGCATTGGTGGTTCGGCTGGCTGGGTGGCACCGACCAGTACAAGCTGTGGCACCCCGTCGACCATATTTTCAGCGACTGGGAAGACCGGGGCAACGCCGGCAATTATTACGGCGCGAAGCATCTGGTCCATGAGACGCTGGGCGGCGGTGGCGCGGTGCACAAGCTCCGCATCCATTTCCGCGACCCGCACGAGGTATTCGACGCCGCCCGCTACGATCAGGTCGACGGCCATGCGATCTGCGCCCGTCCGGGCAGCCTGGAGCGTCCGATCAACCTGGGGCACATGACGCATTTCGTGCGCAACACCGATTATGGTTGCGAGATGCGCACAAGGTTCTGGCTGGGCGATGTGCACCATCAGGACCTGGCGACCAAGTTGCCCGACGAGGTGGTGCAGGGGATCCGCCGCGAGGCGCTGACCGATGATTTCTGCACCCGGCTGCACCGCCATGCCATCGAAGAAATGGGCTATCTGGCCGATCTCCTGCCGGTTCTGTACCGGCAGGTCACGCAGGACGCGAGCTTCTGAACATTCTCGAACTGGGGAGGACGAGACGATGAAGACCCTGAACAGACGCCATTTCCTGACCGGAACCTCGGCGCTGCTGGCGGCCCCCGCGATCCTGCGGGCGACCCGCGCCCATGCGCAGACGCCCACGATCAAGGTGGGGCATGTGAGCCCCCGCACCGGCCCGCTCGCCGGTTTCGCGGAAGCCGATGATTATATCCTGCAGGCGATCACCCAGCGTTTTGGGGCTGGCATCGACAACAACGGGCGCGCCTGGCAGATCGAGGTCATCTCGAAGGACAGCCAGTCGAACCCGAACCGCGCGGCGGAAGTCGCCAGCGAGCTGATCCTGTCCGACGAGGTCGACATCATCGTCGCCGCCTCGACCCCCGACACGGTCAACCCGGTCTCGGATCAGGCCGAGATCAACGAGGTGCCCTGCATCACCACCGACTGCCCGTGGCAGCCGTATTTCTTCGGTCGCGGCGGCAATCCGGCGCAGGGTTTCGCCAGCACCTACCATTTCTTCTGGGGCCTCGAGGACGTGATCGGCGCCTTCCTCGCCATGTGGGATGGCTCGGGCGTCGCGAAGAAAGTTGGCGGCCTCTTCCCGAACGACGCCGACGGCAACGCCTGGGGCGATCCCCAGCGGGGCCTGCCGACGCCCTTGGCCGCCGCGGGATACGATCTGGTCGATCCCGGACACTATCAGCCGATGACCGACGATTTCTCGAACTACATCAACGCCTTCAAGGAAGCGGGTTGCGAGATCGTCACCGGCAACATGATCCCGCCCGATTTCGGCACCTTCTGGAGCCAGGCCGCACAGCAGGGCTTCAACCCGAAGATCGTCACCATCGGCAAGGCGCTCTTGTTCCCCTCGGTCATCCAGGGGCTTGGCGACCGCGGCATCGGGCTCTCGTCCGAGGTCTGGTGGTCACCGTCCCATCCGTTTTCGTCGTCGCTGACCGGCGCCTCGGCGGGCGATCTGGCGGGCGGATACACGCAGGCGACCGGCCGTCCCTGGACCCAGCCCATCGGCTTCAAGCATGCGCTGTTCGAGGTGGTAGCCGATGTCATCGGCCGCGCCGAGGATCTGGAGGACAGCGAGGCGATCATCGCCGCCATCGCCGCCACCAACATGAACACCATCGTCGGCCCGGTGAACTGGGCGAACGGGCCGGTGCCGAATGTCACCAAGACCCCTTTGGTCGCCGGCCAGTGGCAGCGCGAGGGCGACGGCATCGACCTGAAGATCGTCGCCAACGCCACCGCGCCGAATATCCCCACGACCGGCGAGCTGATGCTGCTAGCATGAACGTGAGGGGGGCCGTCGACTGGCGACGGCCCCGAACCTGCGGGAGAGACCATGCCTCCGATCCTTGAACTTCAGGGCGTGAAGAAGGCTTTCGGCGCCGTCGTGGTGGCGGACGACCAAACGTGGTCGCTTGCCCCCGGCGAGGCGTTGGGGGTGCTGGGTCCGAACGGCGCCGGCAAGACCTCGATGTTCAACCTCGTGACCGGCACCTTGTCGGCGGATGCGGGGTCCATCCGTCTGGACGGGCAGGACATCACCGGCTGGTCGGCGGCGAAGCGGTGCCGCGCTGGGATCGCCCGCAGCTTTCAGGTGCCGCAGCCCTTCGCGCATATGACGGTGTTCGAGAACGCCTATGTCGCCGCGACGCAGGGCGCGAGTCTTTCCGGTCGCGCCGCCGAGGCCCTGTGCCTCGATGTACTCGATCGCACCGGGCTCGTCGCCAAGTCGAACGCGCAGGCGGGCGGGCTGACGCTTCTGGAACGCAAGCGGCTGGAGCTGAGCCGTGCGCTCTGCGCAAAACCGCGCGTGATCCTGCTCGATGAAATCGCCGGCGGCCTCACGGAACACGAATGCCAGTCGCTGATCCAGACCATCCGCGACGTGCATGCGACCGGCGTGTCGATCGTCTGGATCGAGCATGTCGTCCACGCGCTTCTGGCCGTGGTCAGCCGGCTGATGGTCATCGATTTCGGCCGCAAGATCGCCGAGGGCGAGCCCCAGGCGATCATGCAATCGCGCGAGGTGAAGGAAATCTATCTGGGGATCGAAGCCGATGCCTGACGCCCTTATGAGCCTTCAGGCGCTGAACGCACACTACGGGGATTTTCAGGCGCTCTATGGCGTCAACCTGACGGTCGAACCCGGCGAGGTCGTGGCGGTGATCGGCGCGAATGGCGCGGGGAAGACCACCATGTTGCGCTCTATCGCCGGGCTGTTGCGCAACGCCCCCGAGGCGATCCGCTGGAAGGGCCAGCCCATCGGCGCGCTGCGGGCCGATCAGGTCGCGGCCCTCGGGATCGCGCTGGTGCCCGAGGGGCGGCTTCTGTTCCCCTCGCTCAGCGTCGAAGAGAACCTCGTCATCGGCGGGCAGCTTGGCCGCAAGGGGCCGTGGTCGCTGCAGCGCGTCTACGACCTGTTCCCGATCCTCAAGGAACGCCGCAATCAGCAATCAACCTCGCTCTCCGGGGGCCAGCAGCAGATGGTCGCCATCGGCCGCGCACTGATGGCGAACCCGGAGCTGGTGCTGATGGACGAGATCAGCCTCGGCCTCGCCCCCGTGATTATCCGCCAGATCTACGAGGCCCTGCCCGGCATCGTGGGCGAAGGGCTGACGGCGGTGATCGTCGAGCAGGACATCGCCAAGGCGCTCTCGGTCTCGCAGCGTGTCTATTGCCTGCAGGAGGGCCGGGTCTCGCTGGAAGGCCAATCGCAAACCGTCCCGCGCGAGGAGATCACTCGCGCCTATTTCGGAGTCTGACGCATGGATTGGCTCAATGCCTTGCTCCAGGGGACGCTGCTGGGCGGGCTCTATGCCCTCTTCGCGGCCGGATTGTCGCTGATCTTCGGGGTGATGCGGCTGGTCAACATCGCCCATGGCGACCTGATCGTGCTCTCGGCCTATATCGCCCTCAGTTTCGGCGTCAGTCTTGGCCTGAACCCCCTGGCCGCGCTGCTGCTGGTGGTGCCGACCATGGCGCTGATCGGCTATGCCCTGCAGCGGCTGATCCTGAACCGGACAATGGGTGAGGACATCCTGCCGCCGCTCCTGGTGACATTCGGGCTGTCGGTGATCCTGCAGAACGCCCTGCTCATGGGCTATTCCGCCGATCCGCAGAACCTGCAGGCCGGGGCCATCGAGACGGCTTCGGTCAACCTGGGCCCATTGGCGGTGGGGGTGATGCCGGTCATGGTCTTTGTTACCGCAATCGGGGTGATCGCCGCGCTGCAATGGATGTTCTACCACACTGCCTTGGGCCGCGCCTTCCGGGCGACCTCGGACCGTCAGGACGTGGCGCAACTGATGGGCCTCAACCGGGCGCATGTCTTCGGGCTGGCGATGGCCCTGTCGCTGGCGGTCACCGCGCTGGCCGGGGTTTTCCTCGGCATCCGCACGGCCTTTGACCCGGCGGCGGGCGGGGCGCGGCTGATCTTCGGCTTCGAGGCGGTGATCATCGGCGGCCTCGGCAACCTATGGGGCACATTGGCGGGCGGGGTGATCCTCGGCGTCGCCCAGACCCTGGGCGCCAAGATCGACCCGGGCTATCAGATCCTCGCCGGTCACATCGTCTTCCTGATCATTCTGGCCCTGCGTCCGCGCGGCCTGTTCCCGAGGATCGACGGATGACCCTGACCGTCACACGCCGCACCCGCCTCTCGACCGCCTGGCTGATCCTGCTGGTGCCGATCGTGCTTCTGCTGATCGCCGCGCCCTGGTGGGCGGGCAGGGCCGACCTGCGGCTGATGGGCGAGATCGCGCTCTACATGTCGCTCGCCGTGCTGTGGAACCTGCTTGCGGGCTATGCCGGCCTCGTGTCGGTCGGCCAGCAGGCCTATGTCGGCTTCGGCGGCTACCTGTTCTTTGCTCTGACCATGCTGGCGGGCCTGCATCCCTATGCCGCGCTGCCCCTGGTGGTGCTGGCGGGCGCCGTCATCTCGGCCCCGGTCGCGGTGCTGATCTTCCGCCTGCGCGGTGCCTATTTCGCCATCGGCACCTGGGTCGTGGCCGAGGTCTTCCGGCTGTCCTTCGCCCAGATCTCCAGCCTAGGCGGCGGCTCGGGCACCTCGCTGTCGCCCGATATCGTCCGCTCGCTGGCCGATGGCCGCGACGCGCGCGAGGCCGTGGCCTGGTGGCTGGCGCTTGGCGCAGCGGCGCTGGTGATCGGCGCGGTCGTCTGGCTGCTGCGGTCCCGGCAGGGCGTGGCTTTGACGGCGATCCGTGACAACGAGCTGGCGGCGCGGTCCCTCGGCATAGACATCTGGCGCACCAAGTTCACCGTCTATGTCGTGGTCTCGGGCCTGACGGCGCTGATCGGCGCGCTGATCTTCCTGCAGAAGCTGCGCATCTCGCCCGATGCGGCCTTCAGCGCCAATGACTGGACCGCTTTCGTCATCTTCATCGTCGTGATCGGCGGGATCGGCACGCTGGAGGGCCCGATCCTGGGAACGCTGGTGTTCTTCGCCCTGCGCGAGACGCTGGCCGACCTCGGCACATTTTACCTGATCGCGCTCGGCGCGGTTGCCATTATCATCATGCTCTTCGCCCCGCGCGGCCTCTGGGGGTTCCTGCGCGACCGCTGGGGCCTTGAACTCTTCCCGCTCAGCCGTCGGGTGAGCGGCCTTGCCAAGAAGGAGGCCTGAATTGGCCCGCAAGCCCAAGACCATCATCACCTGCGCCGTCACCGGGGCGATCCACACGCCCACCATGTCAGAGGCGCTGCCCTGGACCTATGACCAGATCGCCGAGCAGGCGATCGCGGCGGCCGAGGCCGGGGCCTCGATCCTGCATCTGCATGCCAGGAACCCCGAAACCGGCGCGCCCTCGATCAACCCGGACGATTTCGCGCCTTTCCTGCAGCGCATCAAGCAGGCGACGGATGCGGTGGTGAACATTTCGACCGGCGGCTCGCTGACCGCCTCGATCCAGCAGCGCATCGCGCCGGCCAAGACCTTCTCGCCGGAGATGTGCTCGATGAACATGGGGTCGCTGAACTTCAGCTTCCACGGGCTCGCAGGCCGCTACAAGGACTGGAAATTCGACTGGGAGAAGGAGTATGTCGCAGGCTCCGAGGGCAACATTTTCCGCAATACCTTCAAGGACATCAAGGAAGCGGCCGAGACGCTGGCCCCGCACCGGATCAAGTTCGAGCACGAGATCTATGATGTAGGCCACCTCTACAATCTGAAATTCATGCTGGATCAGGGCCAGTTCCAGGCGCCGATCTTCCTGCAATTCGTGCTGGGGATCCTGGGCGGGATCGGCGCGGATGTGGAGAACCTCGTGTTCATGAAGCGCACCGCCGACAAGCTCTTCGGCGATCAATACCGCTGGTCGGTGCTGGCCGCCGGGGCGGCCCAGATCCCGATGGCGGTGACGGCCAGCCAGATGGGCGGGCATGTGCGGGTCGGGCTGGAGGACAGCCTGTTCATCAGCCGGGGCGAACTGGCCGAGTCGAACGCGCAGCAGGTGGCGAAGGTGCGGCGGATCATCGAGGATCTGGGCAACGCGGTCGCCACCCCCGCCGAGACACGCGAGATCCTGGCGCTGAAGGGCGGCGACCAGGTCGCGTTCTGACCGGCCTCACGCCCCAGAGGATAAGTGCGAGGCGGCGCCCTGCCCCTTCGCAAGGAGCAGCCGACATCACGCCCGGATTGCGTCCGGGCGCGCTTCGGTGCCGGTCTTAAGGCCCAGCTTGCGCAACCGGTAATCAAGCTGCGCCCTGCTGAGACCGAGATCGCGCGCCGCGGCCGAGACATTGCCCTTGGCCGCCGCCAGCGCGCTGGTATAGGCGTCGATCTCCATCTGCTGCAGGGTGCGCCCCTCGACCTTGCCGTCCGACGTGCTGCGCACGATGCTGCCGCTGGCATGCGCGCGCTCGATGAACTCGGGCAGTTCTTCCAGCCCGGAAAACAGATGCGAGATTTCCAGCTCGCCCGCCGGCTCGGCAAAGATTACCCCGCGTTCCAGCATGTTCGACAATTCCCGAACATTGCCGGGATAATCGTAGCGCAGCAGCAGGTCCATCGCGGCCCCGCTGATCTTGCGCAGGGGGCGGCCGTGGCGGCGGGCGTGGCGCTGTAGGAAATGCTCGATCAGCATGGGCAGATCGTCGCGCCGCTCGCGCAGGGGCGGCAGGGCGACGGGCAAGAGCGAGAGACGGTAGAAGAGATCGGCGCGGAAGGCGCCCGACTTCACCGCCTCGCGCGGCTGGCCCGAACAGGCCGAGACGATGCGGAAACCAGCCCGTGCCCCCTCGCGCGCCTGCAGACGCAGCGCCAGATGCCCCTGCAGCGGGCGCGAGAGCGAAAGCACGTCATTGAGAAACAGCGTCCCGCCCGCGGCACGGTCGATCTGCGCATCGAGCCGGGCGATGGCCGCCGGCGCGTCGTCATTGTCGAACATCGAGCAATTGACCGCGATGAAGGGCCCGCCCGGATGCCGCCCGATCTCGTGCAGGCGGCGGGCAAACAGCTCCTTGCCTGTGCCCGGCTCGCCCAGCAACATCACCGGCTCGTCCGAGCCACTGACCCGCTCGATCAGCCGCCGCGCCCGCATGATCGCGGCCGAGCGCCCCTGGATCATCGACACCCCGTCCTCGACCGGTTTCGGCAGCTCGACCGGCGGTGTCCAGGGCTTGCCCTTCACCCGTGGCTCGGTCAGGCCGAATTCCTCCAGTTCGGGCACGTCGTCGCCCCAGGCCTCGGCATTGCGCCCGATGATCACGCAGCGCTCGGCCCCCATGCCAGTGCATTCCATCTCGCGGAAGATCACCGGATAGCCGAAAAGCCGCGTGGTATAGCCCGAGGGCACGCCGATCAGCATCCAGCAGACCGGGCAGTCGCACACCCCGAAATGCGTCAGATGCTCGACCGCTTCGGTGCTGTCATGCCAGTAGAATTCGCCATGGTAATGGTTGCGCGAGACGTCGAATTCGAAGCGCCGCGTCGTGACCTTGACGAAACCCTCCATCGTGTGGATGCGCGGCCCTGCGGCCAAAGCGGCGGTCAGGTCCTGCTGCTGGAAGCGCTTGGCGATGACATCGGCCAGATGGATGCCCTGATACCAGCCCACGCAGCGAAAGATGCGGCGGGTCTGGTCGATGCCCATCGCCTCGATCATTTCCCGGCGCAACTGACCCAGCGAAGAGGTCTGCAGCAGGACCATCCGGTCCTCGTTCAGCCAGATCCGCCCGTCGCCAAGCGCGAATTGCAACGCGCCCGCGAGGTCAGACAGGGTTGGTGGCGCGCCCTCGTCCAGCAGCTTTGAATCGCCCCGCGACAACAAGCGCGGCGCCCGGCGCGAGGCTTCGGTGAGCGAGATTCTCTTGGCCATTGCGCAATTGATGCATGATGAAGACGGGCTTCACCAAATCATGAAATTTCTGCGCGTGCAATGAACTGAAAATAGACGATTAAAAACAGATCTTTGCATGATTTTCATTTCCATGGAGACTTTTTCCTTGAGCGAGACTTCACCAGATCGCCCAACTCCCCGCATCGCGGCGCCAAAGGAGGCGCTGCCAAGGGAGGAACGGATATGGACGGGACAACAAGGGCTTTCCTGGACGAAAGCCAGTGGAGCGGGCGCATCTATTCGGGCGGTTGGGCCGATACCGGCGCCAGAACTGAAATCTCGGCGCCAGCCGACGGCAGCCTCGTCGGGCATATCGGCAAGGCCGGTCCCGCCGATCTGGCCCGCGCCGCTGCCTCCGCCGCGGCCGCGCAACCCGGCTGGGCCAGGACCCCGCCGCCTTTGCGCGCCAAGATCCTCAACGCCGCCGCCGACATCCTGGAGGCGAACGGCCCCGAGCTGATGCCCTGGATCATCCGCGAGACAGGTTCCATCCCGCCCAAGGCCGGGATCGAGATTGAACACAGCGCAGGTTTCCTGCGCGCCGCCGCCATGGCCGCTGTCGAACCCGCCGGGCGCATCCTGCCCAGCCAGGACGGCCGGCACGAAGAGGCCCTGCGTGTGCCGCATGGCGTCGTCGGCGTCATCTCGCCCTTCAACTTCCCGCTGATCCTGTCGGTGCGCGCCATCGCCGCCGCTTTGGCCACCGGCAACACGGTCGTGCACAAGCCCGATCCGCGCACGCCGATCACCGGCGGCGTCATCATCGCCCGCATCTTCGAGGAGGCCGGCCTGCCCGCCAATTGCCTGCATATTGCGCCGGGCGGCGGCGATGTGGGCGCGGCGATGTGCGAGGATCCGAACATCGCCATGGTCAGTTTCACCGGCTCGCCGGAGGTCGGCTCCAAGGTCGGCGAGGCCTGCGGGCGCAACCTCAAGCGGGTGCAGCTGGAACTGGGCGGCAAGAATGCGCTGGTGATCATGGAGGATGCCGATTTCGATCAGGCGGCCTCGAACGCGGCCTGGGGCACCTGGCTGCATCAGGGCCAGATCTGCATGGCGACGGGCCTGATCCTCGCGCCGAAAGCCATCGCCGGGAAACTGGCCGAGACACTGGCGGTCAAGGCCCAGTATCTGCCGGTGGGCAACCCGGCCACCGACCAGGTGGCGCTGGGGCCGCTGATCTCGGGGCAGGAGGCCAGCCGAATCGAGGGCATCGTGCAGGATGCGGTGAACAAGGGCGCGCGGCTGCTGGCCGGGGGCACGGCGAACGGCACGATGTTCCCCGCCACGGTGCTGGCCGATGTCACCCCCGGCATGCGCGCCTTCGAGGAAGAGATCTTCGGCCCGGTCGCCGTGGTCGCCGCCTATGACGGCGAGGAGGATGCCGTGCGGCTGGCCAATCTGTCCGACTTCGGCCTCGCCGCCGGGATCATCGGCAAGGATCTGGGCCGCGCCCGCGCGCTGGGTGACCGGCTGAAGGTGGGCCATCTGCACATCAACGACCAGACGGTGACCGCCAGCCCCTTCGCCCCCTTCGGCGGACGCGGGCGCTCGGGCAACGGGACGCGGATCTCGGGCCCGGCGATCTGGGAGGAATTCACCCAATGGGTCTGGGTCACCACCCTGCCCGAGGCGCGCAACTACCCGTTCTGACACCGCACCATTCCAGACCGGCGGCCGCCCCCCAGCGGGGCGGGGGACCCCGGCTGCCCTGAACAAAGGACAAGACGATGAATTTGCAAGGCAAGACCCTTGTGGTGACCGGCGCCTCCTCGGGCATCGGCTCGGAAGTCGCCCGGCTGGCGCGGTTCCACGGCGCGCGGGTGATCGGCATGGACCGCAACGATCCGATGGTGTCTCTGGCCGGTTTCGTGCGGGTCGACATGGCCGACCCTGCCTCGATCGACGCCGCCATCGACGCCCTGCCCAGCCGCATCGACGCCCTGGTCAATTGCGCCGGGGTCTCGGGCATGGCCGATCCCGATCTGGTGGCGCGGATCAATTACCTGGGCCTCCGGCATCTGACCGAGGCGCTGGCTGCCAATCTCAAGGGCGGCGCGGTGGTCAACATCGCCTCGATCCTGGGCGCCGAGTGGCCAAAGCGGCTCGACGCGCACAAGGCCCTCGCCGCCACCGCCGGCTTTGCCGAGGGTGCCGCCTGGCTGAAGGCGCATCCGGTGCCGCAGGAGACCTGCTACCAGTATTTCAAGGAAGCGCTGATCGTCTGGACCAAGACCCGCGGCTACGAGCTGTTCATGCAGCACGACATCCGCATGAACTCGGTCGCCCCCGGCCCGGTGATGACCCCGATCCTGGGCGAATTCGTGCAGATGCTGGGCGAGGAACGCGTCGCCTCGGACGCCGCCAGAATCAAGCGCCCCGCCATCCCAGACGAGATCGCGCCGCCCGTGGTCTTCCTGTGTTCCGACGCTGCCCGCTGGGTGGTGGGGATCAACCTGCCGGTCGATGGCGGCATCGACGCCATGTATGTCTGAGGGGGCCGGGCGATGTCAAAGGAACAGCTCTACGCCATCCTGGAAATGGGCGCGCAGAACCCGCCGCCGGTGATGGAGGGCCCGGTCGCGATGCGCGGCTGGTTCGAGGCAATGATGGAACCGACGCCGGTGGCCGAGGGGATCGCCATCACGCCCGTGACCATCGCCGGCCATGGCTGCGAATTCGTGCGCCCCGCCGGCGCTCCCCACGGGAAACTCATCGTCTATTTCCACGGCGGCGGCTTCATCTTCGGCTCGCCCCGCTCGCATCGGGTGATCGCCTCGAATCTGGCGCGGGCCAGCGGCATCACCGTGCTCTCGGCGCAATACCGCATGGCGCCGGAAAACCCCTATCCCGCCGCGCATGACGATGCCTTTGCCGTCTACCAATGGGTGCTGGAGCAGGGCCATGCCGCGGGCTCGGTCGCGCTGTGCGGCGATTCCGCGGGCGGCAATCTCGCGCTCGGCACCGCCGTGCGGGCGCGGGACGCGGGCCTGCCGCTGCCTGCAGCGCTGGTGCTGCTGTCCCCGGCGCTGGATTTCGCGCATGACGGCGCCTCGCATACCGAAATGGCCGATGCGCCGCTGGTCAACCGCCCCTTCGCCGAGATGTTCACCGCGATGTATCTGGGCGACGGCGACCGCCGCGATCCCGGCGTAGCGCCGCTTCAGGGCGATCTGTCCGGCCTTCCGCCCACGCAGGTGCAGGTGGGCAGCTGGGAATTCCTGCGCGACGACAGCGTGACGCTGGTCCAGCGCCTGAAGGCTGCCGGCGGCGAGGCCGAGCTGACCCTCTGGGAGGGCATGTGCCACAACCACCAGCTTTTCGCGCCGTTACTGGAGGAGGGGATGGCCTCGATCGACCGCGCCGGGGCGTTTCTGCGCGGACATCTGAGAACCTGATCCGAAAACGGGCCCGAAGGCCCGCACAAACTCTGGGAGGAGTGACCATGACGACCCAGACCCCCGGCGCCCTGACCCGCCGGCAATTCACCGCCCTGGGCGGCGCGGCGCCGGACAGGACATGAGAATGACTGAACGCCTGTTGCCGATGCCGGGTGCCGACCGGCGCCTGATCCTGCTGCCCGCAGGCAGCTATTCCTGCTGGCGCTGGCCCGGCTGATCGACCCGGCGCAATGAATCGACAAGCTCACGCGGCAGGGCAACTATGTGCTGCTGGAGGGCTATGCGGGCCTCGTCGCCTATGCCATGGCGCGGCTGGGCGAGCCGGGTCTGGTCGGCCTGTGGAGCACCCGGGCGGGGCGTGAGCCGCTGGCGATGCGGGCATGGCTGGCCGACCGGCGGGAATCCTAGATCGCGCGCTCAGCCCATGAACTCGCTGGGCGACAGCGCCTGATGCAGGAAGAGCACGTTCTCGCGCAGGTCCTCGCGGCTGATCCTGCCGCCAAGGCAGACGCGCAGCCTTTCCTGCGGCGGGCCCTCGACCGTGAAGGCGTCCGAAGGAATGAGGCCCAGTGACCGCCCGGCCATCTTCACCATGACATCGGCCCGGCCCACCCCTTCGGGCAGGGTCAGCCAGAGGTTGAAGGCATTTTCCGAAGCCTCGAACGCCAATCCCTCCAGCGCCTCGCGGGCGATGGCCTGTCGCGCGGCGCTTTCGGCGCGCAGGAACCGGCGGATGCTGTCGGCGGTTCCGTCCTCGATCCATTGAGTGGCGAGCGCGCAGGCGAGGGGCGAGGGCATCACCGACAGCGCCCGGATCGCCTGCGACAGCCGGATCGCGCAGCGCGGAGAGGGCGCGATGGTAAAGGCCAGCCGCAACCCCGCGCCAAGGCATTTTGCGAGGCCGCCGATATGCCAGGTCAGATCGGGCGCCAGGGAAGCGAACGGCGCAGGCGAGGTGGCGGGTATGAAGCCATAGGCGTCATCCTCGATCAGTGTGAGGCCGGTGGCGTTCAGCACCTCGGCCAACGCAAGCCGCCGCTCGACCGGGATAGTCAGCGTCGTGGGGTTCTGCAGCGTCGGGTTCAGGTACAATGCCCTGGGCTTGTGTACGGCAATCGCCGTGCGCAACGCCTCGGGCGTCACGCCCTGCGCATCCATCCCCAACCCGACCAGCGTTACGCCAAAGCGCGCCGCGATGTTGCGGATGCCGGGATAGGTGACACGCTCGCAGAGGATCCGGTCACCGGGGGTGGCGATGATCGACAGGATGGCCGCCATCGTGGCATGGGCGCCCGGGGTGACGGCGATCCGCTCCATCGACGGGGCCATGCCGCGCAGGCTGAGCCAACGGGCGGCCGCAAGCCGGTCGCGTTCGGCCCCGACCGGCGATTGATAGCGCAGCAGGTCGATCAGATTGGCCGAGACGGTGCCCAGCCCCGCCTGCATTCGGGCGATCAGCGCGGGATCGGTGGGCTCGGGCGGCATGTTCATCGACAGATCGCCCGCGCGCCTGCGCTCGGGATCCGCGGCCGGGGTCCGGGGCCTGACGAAGGTACCGCGACCCACATGGCTATCCACCAGGCCGCGCGCCTGCGCCTCGGCATAGGCGCGCGAAACGGTGGTGAAATCAATACCGAGACTCGCGGCGAGGCGGCGCTGCGGCGGGAGCCGGTCGCCGCTGCCCAGCCGACCCTGCTGGATGTCCTGCGCGATGGCATCGGCAATCGCCAGATAGCGCGGCTTGCCGCCACCTTGCAGCTGGGGGATCCAATCCATCATCGAGGCAACTCCTGATCAGGAGCAGATTACAGGATGGCCGCGCAAGATTGAAGGGAAATTGTATGTATCGTGATCCTGACAAGAGGCCGGACGGGAGGCCAGCAGGTCAGTTGGATTACCTGGCGAACTACAATAATTCCTAACCTTCGTTGTTCCATACGATGACGCCACAATGTCGCATATTGATTCATCACTGGCCCATTCAATATTCCCCGATTTGCGCTATATTCCCCTCATGAGTCGACCGAAAGCGAGCTTGCCCATGACCTCCTCCACCCCCCGTGATACCAAGCGCGCCGTGCGGCGCGGGCTCATGCTTCGGTGCCCGGCCTGTGGCGAGGGCAAGCTTTTCGGCCGCTACCTGAAGGTCAATCACAGCTGCCCCGCCTGCGGTGAGGAACTGCACCACCAGCGCGCCGACGATGGCCCGGCCTATCTGACGATCCTGATCGTCGTGCATGTGATCGGCATTTCGCTGCACAGCATGGTCGGCCATTATCAGGACGACCCGCTGCAACTGGCGCTGATCCTCTGTACCTTGGCCACGGTGATGTCGCTGGCGCTTTTGCCCCGGATGAAGGGGCTGATGGTCGCGATCCAATGGGCCAAGGAAATGCACGGCTTCGGCGAACAGGCACGCTGACCGCCGAAACCGTGCCGGGTCCGGCTTACTCGGGCGCCTCGACCAGGATCTTGACGTGGGATTTCTCGGCCACCAGCGCCTCGAACCCCTCGGCCACGATATCCTCCAGCGCGATGCGCTTCGTCACCAGCCGGTCGGCGCTGAAGTAGCCCTGCGTCATCAACGCCATGACCGCAGGATAGACGTTGCGGTAGGCGATGGTGCCCTGCAATTGCCGTTCCTTCAGGACGATGGTGTTGGGCTGGAACGACGCTTCCTTCTCCCAGATCGAGACGACCAGAACCTGCCCCTCGTGCCGCGTGGCCTCGATGCATTGCGGCAGGACCTGCGGCACGCCCGTCACCTCGAAGGCCACGTTGACCCCGCCGGTGGCCGCGCGGATCGCCGCCACCGCATCCGTCGCCGTGGGGTCGATGGCAGCGGTCGCGCCCAGTTCCAGCGCCTTGCGGCGGCGTACGTCCGAGGGTTCGACGACATGGATTTCCGAGGCCCCTGCGACGCGCAACGCCTCGACCACCAGCAACCCGATGGGCCCCGCGCCGAACACCGCGGCCTTGTCCCCGGCCTTGATCTTCGACAGCCGCACCGCGTGCAGGGCGACGGCGGCGGGTTCGACCAGCGCGCCCTGTTCCATCGACAGCGCATCGGGCATCTTGTGGACCATCCGCGCGGGCACCACGCTATGCGCCGCAAACCCGCCGTGCCCGCCCGAGAGGCCGACGAAACCGAGGCTGTCGCAGAGGTTATAGGTCCCCTCCAGACAGGCGGGGCAGGTGCCGCAGGCGAAGATCGGCTCGATGGCCACGCGCTCGCCGATGGACAGGCCCGTCACGCCCTCGCCCAGCTCGGTGACGGTGCCGCAATATTCGTGGCCCATGGTGATCGGCGCCTTGTCATGGCTAAGCGGGTGCTCCTCGCCGACCGGGACGAAGATCGGCCCGGCCAGGTATTCATGCAAGTCGCTGCCGCAGATGCCGGTCCAGGCGACCTTGATCTTCACCTCGCCCTTGCCGGGCTTCGGGTCAGGGATGTCTTCGACGCGAATATCCTTCACGCCATGCCAACGCGCTGCTTTCATGGGTCTTCTCCGATGACAGTAAACGAAATGCGCCCGGCGGGAGGGTCGGCCGGGCGCTTGGGTGCCGCCCCCAAGGCGGCACCCGGTCAGGGCATCACGACAGGTGATGGACCTCTTGCAGGCCGTAGACGGGGGTATCCAGCCCCTCCATCCGGGCCTTCAGTTGCAGGGCCAGATACAGCGAGTAATGCCGCGACTGGTGCAGGTTGCCGCCGTGGAACCACAGGTTTTCCTGTTGGGTCGGCTTCCACATGTTGCGCTGCTCGCCTTCCCAAGGGCCGGGGTCCTTGGTGGTGTCGGAACCGAGGCCCCAGACCTTGCCCACCTTGTCCGCGACCTCCTGGCTGATCAGATCGGCAGCCCAGCCGTTCATCGAGCCATAGCCGGTGGCCATGACCACCAGATCCGCGTCCAGGTGCCGCCCATCCGCCAGCACCACGCCGGTTTCGTCGAAGCGCTCGGGCTGGCCCTTCACCAGCTTGATCTCGCCGTCGATGATCAGCTGGCTGGCGCCGACGTCGATATAATAGCCCGACCCGCGGCGCAGGTATTTCATGAAGAGGCCCGAGCCGTCATCGCCCCAATCCAGATCGAACCCGGCCTTTTCGAGGCCCGCGTAGAATTCGGTGTCCCGCTCGCGCATCTGGTCGTAAAGCGGGATCTGGAATTCGTGCATGATCCGGTAGGGCAGCGAGGCGAAGATCATGTCGGCCTTTTCCGTGGTCATGCCCGCGGCCACGGCTTCCTCGGAATAAAGCGCGCCGAGCCCGATCTCCATCAGGCTGTCCGAGCGCACGATATGGGTCGAGGAGCGCTGCACCATCGTCACGTCGGCATCCGCCTCCCAGAGCGCGGCACAGATGTCATGGGCCGAGTTGTTGGAGCCGATGACCACGACCTTCTTGCCGCTCCAGGCATCCGGCCCCTCGTGCTGCGAGGAATGCTGGATCGTGCCCTTGAAGCTCTCCATCCCCGGGAAGGCGGGCATGTTGGCCTTGCCCGACATGCCGGTCGCCAGCACCAGCTGCGTCGGGCGCAGCGTCACCGGCTGGCCGTCGCGGTTGACCGTCACCTCCCAGGTGCCGCTGGCCTCGTCGAAACGGGCTTTCTGGACTTCGGAGCGGGTCCAGTAATTCAGCTCCATCACCTTGGTGTACATTTCCAGCCAGTCGCCCACCTTGTCCTTGGGGGTGAAGACCGGCCAGTTGTCGGGGAATTTGATATAGGGCAGGTGGTCGTACCAGATCGGGTCATGCAGGCAGAGCGACTTGTAGCGGCTGCGCCACTGGTCGCCGGGGCGGTCGTGCTTGTCGAGGATGATGGTCGGCACGCCCAGTTGCCGCAGCCGGGCGCCCAAGGCGATACCGCCCTGCCCGCCGCCGATGATGACCGTATAGGGCTGGGTGGTGGTGCCCAGCTCGGCCGCCTCGGCCTCGCGCTTTTCCTTCCAGGACAGGCGATTGCGCGCGGCGCCGTGTTCGGCGCCCATCGGTCGGCGTTTGCCCTTCGGTTCCTCGAATCCCTTGAGTTCTTGAAGCGCGGTGAGCAGGGTCCAGATGCGACCGTCCCTCAGCCGCATCAGCCCCCAGCCGCGGCCCGCGCCGGTCTCGAAGGTGATCCAGGCGGTGGTGACGCCGCCCTCCTCGGCCGGCATCTCGCCCTCCTGAAGGGCGAAATGGCCCGGGCGGGTGTGGGGAAGCTGCGCGCTGAGCATGGACTCCACCCCCGACGGCCCCTCGACCGTCTTCAGGTTCCAGGTCACGGCGATCAGGTCGCGCCAATAGCTGTCGGTGGCAAAGAGCGCGGCGGCGGCCTTGGCGTCGCCTTCCTCAAGGGCGGCGTTCAGGCGGTCGAGCGTTTCCTGCACCTGCGCGGTGGGTGTGTGATCGAGCATTGCGGTTCCTCCTCCTCAGCAATGTGATGGGGAAGAGTGGCGATGACGGGCGCCCCTGCTCCACGAAAATCTGGTCGAGAGGGGCCGTCCGGCGCTTGCGGCGACGCAGCATGTTGCGCGCGCAACGCCGCGCAACATCTCACACGGGCGCGCGCAGCCCCTCCTTGCGGATCCGGCGCAGGATGGTCGAGCGGTTGACGCCCAGACGCCGCGCGGCGCGGGCCATGTTCCAGTCGCAGGCGTCGAGCACCGCCTCCAGATCCTGCGTTTCCGCGCGGGGACGGGGCGCCGCGGGCAGGTCCGGCAGGTCGATGACCGAGCCCTCGGCGAGGGCGCAGGCGACATCCAGCACATGACCAAGCTCGCGCAGGTTCCCCGGCCAATCCCGCGCCATCAGCTCGGCCCTTGCCGAGGGGGTAAGCCGCATCTCCCCGCCGCAGCGCCGGGCCAGCAGCCGCTCGATCAGCCAGCCCAGATCCTGCCGCTCGCGCAGCGGCGGCAGGTCCAGCACCGCGCCGGCCAGCCGGTGATAGAGCGCGGCGGGCAGCGTCCCGGTGGACAGCAGGGTGCCGGGCGGATGGCGGCTGGTGACCAGGGCGCGCAGATGGGGATGGGCGTCCAGAAGCGCGGGAAGGGCGCGGGCTGCCTCGGGCGGCAGGTCCTCCACACCCCGCAGGAGCAGGCTGCCCGGCACCTGTTGCGCCACCATCGCCGCCTCGATCTGCCCGGGCCCGGCCCCGGCGCAATCCAGCGCCACGAAACCCCGCCGGCGCGAGGCCATGTGCAGCGTGCGGGCGAGCTTGGTCTTGCCGGTGCCGCTTTCGCCGCAGATCAGCAGCGGCACCGGCGTGCTGGCAAGCCGCTCGGCCTGTGTCAGCAGACGGGTCATCGCGGGATCGCCCCCGGCCAGCATGGCGAGGCCCCCGCCCGAGGCGCGCGGCTGCGGCATCCGGCGGTCGGATGGTGCCCGGCGCGGGGTCTGCGGTGCGATCGCATGGCCAAAGACCGCGCCACCATCGCTGAGCGAGACGATCCTGTCCTCGGTCGGGCGGTCGCGCATCAGATCGGGCAGGTCATCGACGCTGAGCCCCAGCAGGCTGTCGATCCGCTCGCCGATCAGCCCCCTGCCGCGCGCCAGCATCCGCGTCGCCGCATGGGTGGCGCCGATCACCCGCCCCGATCCGTCGAGCGCAACCGCGGCCTCGGGGTCCACATCCAGGAACTCGGGGCTCGAGGAAAAGCGCAACACCCATTCGCGGCGGCTGGCGGCCATCAGATTGGCCATCTCGACCCGCCGCGCCGCTGCGGTCACCAGCGACATGGCCAGCCCCTGACTGCTTTTCGGCGAGGGCGAGCGCAGGAGCGAGATATCCAGCACCGCCGCCAATTGCCCGAGGCTGTCGTAGATCGGCGCCGAGGTGCAGGAGAGCCCGGTATGGGCATTGCCGAAATGGTCGTCCTGATGGACCGTGACCGGCTCGCCGGTATAGAGGCAGGCGCCGACGCCGCAGGTCCCGGCCAGGTCTTCCGACCAGTTGGACCCCAGATAGAGCCCGGCGCCCCGCAGATCGTCGACGAAACGGTCGTCGCCGAAGAAATCGACGCAAACGCCCTTGGCATCGGTCAGCAGCAAAACGTAATTCTGCCCCGCCACCTGCCGGAAGAGGCTTTGCAGGCTGGCCCGGGCCGCGCCGATCATCCAGTCCGCCTGCTCGCGATGGGTGCGAAATTCCGATTCCGTGACGATATGCGCCGGCTCGTTGCGGGTCGGGTCCATGCCATAAACCTCGACACAGCGCCGCCAGGAGGCATCGACATAGCTGTCGCGGCCGGTTGCCTGACCCTCCAGAACCTGGGCGATCTCCTCGACGTGATGACGCTCGACCATCCAGCACTCCTCCCGCGTGCAAGCCTAGCATTGCGCGGCCCCGGAACGAGGGGGGACTTTGGTCGGACGGCGCCTGCCGTCCTAGGGCCGCCTGCCGGGCCGGGCGACGAAGGCGCCCAGCAGGATCAGCGGCCCGGCCAGAAGGAAGGCGAGACCGGGCACTTCGGCAAAGAACGCAAAGCCGAGCGCGACAGCCCAGAGGACCGAGAGATATTCGAAGGGCGCAAGCGCCGAGGCATCGGCATGACTGAACGAGAGCGTCATCAGGATATGCGCGAGCCCACCCGCAAGCCCCGTCGCGATCAGCAGCGCCATGCCCGCAGCCCCGGGCCAGACCCATCCCCAGGGCAGGGTCAGAAGGCCCCCCAGCGCCGAAACCATGGCGAACCAGAAGGCGATGGCCCCGGCACCCTCGCCCAAAAGGGTCAGACGCCGCACCTGGACCAACGCCCCGGCCGTCAGCACGGCCGTCACCAGGCCGAAGAACACGCCCAGCCCGCCCGCATCCGGCAGGACGCCGGCAAAGGCGGGCAGGCAGAAGACCGCCGCCCCGGCCAGGCCAAGCGCCACGCCCCCGATCCGCCGGGCATTCGGCCGCTCGCCCAGCAGCGCCCAGGCCAGCAGCACCAGCATGATGGGCGCGAGGTAAGAGAGCATGGTCGCCTCGGCCAGGGGCAGCAGCCGGATCGCGGCGAAGGAGGTGAACATGGCCGTGGCCCCCATGACGCAGCGCGCGACATGACCGAAGGGGCGCGAGGTCGCCAGCCCCCGGGGCCATTCGCCGCGCCACCAGAGGAACAGGACCAGCGGCAACAGCGCCCCGGCCGAGCGGAAGAACACCACCTGCCCCAGCGGCACTGTGTCGCCAAGCGCCTTGACGCAGAGCCCCATCGCCGCAAAGGCCAGCGTCGACAGGATGCGCAGGGTGATCCCCAGCCCCTCGGTCGAGGCCGGGCGCAGGGGGGCTATCGGCGGGGTCATCCCGGCGCCTGCGCTTTCTCTCCGCTGAACCGGATATGCGGCCGGTCGGAGTCCGGCGACCAGCTGACATGGGCCGTGACCCGGAAAACCTGACGCAGAAGCTCGGGCGTCAGCACGGCCCCCGGCGTGCCGCAAGCGCGCACCGCGCCGCCCTCCAGCACCACGATCCGGTCGCAGAACATGGCCGCGAGGTTCAGGTCGTGCAACGCGATGACGCTGGTCAGATCGAGTTCGCGCACCATGCGCAGGATCTCGATCTGGTGGTGGATGTCGAGGTGATTGGTCGGCTCGTCCAGGAACATGACCTGCGGTGCCTGCGCCAGCGCCCGGGCGATATGCACCCGCTGCCGCTCGCCACCCGAAAGGGTCTGCCAGGCCTGCTTGCGGCGTGACGCCATTTCGACGCGGCCAAGCGCTTGCGTCACCGCTGCCTCATCGGCCTCGGACCAGCCCGCGAGCGCCGAGCGGTGCGGCGTCCGACCCAGCCGCACCACATCGGCCACGGTGACGTTGGTGTCGGTGGCGGCGCTCTGCTGCACGAAGGCCACCTGCCGCGACAGCGCCTTGCGCGAGACCTGCGCGATGTTCTGGCCATTGATCTCGACCCGGCCCGAGGCCGGCCGCCGCAGCCCGGCCAGAAGCCGCAGCAGCGAGGATTTGCCTGAACCGTTCGGCCCGATCAGCCCCAGCGTCTCGCCCGGGGCGACGCTGAGCGAGACGTCCTGCACGATCATGCGGCGCTTCACACCCCAGGTCAGGTTTTCCGCGACGATGCTCATGCCTGCGGCCTCGCCCGGTACAGGATGATGGCGAAAAAGGGCACGCCGACCAGCGCCGTGACCACGCCGATCGGCACGGTCTGCTGCGTGGCGATCATGCGCGAGGCGATATCGGCAATGACCATGAAGACCGCGCCGACCATGGCGCAGGCAGGCAGCAGCCGCATATGCATGGGACCCACGACGTAGCGCGCGGCATGGGGCACCACCAGACCGACGAAGCCGATGGCGCCGACCATGCTGACGATGGTCGCGGTCAACAGCGCGGTCACGCCGAACAGCACCAGACGAATGCGCACCACCGGCACGCCGAGGGCCGCCGCATCCTCATCCCCGAAGGTGAAGGCGTCGAGCGAACGCGCCATCAGGATGCAGATCGCAAGGCTGACGAGCACGACGCCCAGCAGAAGCTGGAAATCGGGCCAACGCACGCCGCCGAAGCTGCCCAGCAGCCAGAACATCACGTCCCGCGCCTGCTGCGCATTGCCCGAGGTGGTGACGATATAGGACGTCAGCGCGTTGAAGAGCTGCGAGGCGGCGACCCCCGCCAGAATGGTGTGGTTGGGCCCGCTGGTCGCACCGTTCGACAGCAGGGCCACCAGCGCGAAGGCGGCGAAGGCCCCGGCGAAGGCGCCCAGCGACAAGGACAGGCTGCCCGCGCCGATCCCCAGCACGATCACGCAGACCGCCCCGGTCGAGGCCCCCGCCGAGACGCCCAGCACGAAGGGTTCGGCCAGTGCGTTGCGCAACAGCGCCTGCAGGATCGCCCCGCAGATCGCCAGCCCCGCCCCGGCGAGCGCCGCCACCAGCGCGCGGCTCAGGCGCAGGTTCCAGATGACGCTCTGCTCGATGGGGGCGATCTCGGCGCCGGTCAGGCCGAGCTCGTTGGTCACCGACAGGAAGACGGTGCGCAGGGCGATGTTGTAATCGCCAATCGCCGTCGCGGCGGCGACGGCGAGGATCAGGGTCACGAGCGACAGGCCGAGGAAGAGGACGAGGCGCGCGGCCCCGTCCCCCGACGTATCGGAAGACATCACCGCAGGTCGAGCGCTTGCAGCTGCTCGGCCACCTGCTCGGCCCCATAGAGCGTGCGGATGCTGGGATTCATCGCCGCCCCGCTCATCACCACGATGCGGCCGTTGCGGACCGCCTCCATCTGGCTGATGGTGGGGTCCGAGGTCAGGAACTCGATCTTGTTCGCGGCGGTGTCCAGATCCCAGCGGTTGCGGTCGACCTGCGCCGCGACAATCACCGTCGGATCGGCGGCCATGATTCCTTCCCAGCCAAGCGCGGGCCAATCCGCCTCGGTCCGGATGGCGTTCGACCCGCCCAGCAGATCGGCGATATAGCCCGAAGGCCCGTTGCCACCGCCGAGATAGGCGTCATCGGCGGGCGAGGGGCTGGAGAACCAGAAGAGGAAGGTCAGGTCCTCGTTGTCCGAGAATTGCTCGCGCAGGGCCGCCTCACGCGCCCGGAAATCCGCGATCAGCGCCTCGCCACGGTCGGCCACGTCGAAGATCCGGGCCAGATCCTCGATCTCTTTGTAGAGCAGGTCCATGCCCCACAATTCGCTGCGCGAACCATAGGCATCGCCGGCATCGAGCGTCGTGGCGCAGGCACTCGGCGCCAGATAGGTCGGAATGCCCAGCTCCTCGAAATCCGACCGGTTGGCGACGGTGCTGTCCGGGCCCATCAGCGTGGTCAGCATCGCCGCCACGAAATCGGGCTGGCGCGAAAGCACGGCTTCCAGCGTCGGGAATTCCACGGTCAGAACCTCGACCTGGGCATTCGCTTCGGCCAGCTCAGGCAGCACCGAGTTGGGCCAGAAGGCGCTGGCCGCCATCCGGTCCTGAAGTCCCAGCAGCAGCATGATCTCGGCGCTGTTCTGACCCAGCGCCACGGCGTTCTGCGGCGCCCGGGTGAAGGTGACCGATTGACCGCAATTCTCGATCGTCAGCGGATAGGTCGTGCGGGTCTGGGCCGCTGCGGCAGCGCCGGTCAGGGCCAGCGCAGCGGTCGCAAGGGCCAGAAGGGACGGAATCGACATCGCTGATCTCGCATTGTTGAGTATTCTTGTCGGGAAGCGCTAGTCCCATTCCGGCGCGATTTCAAGAGTCGTTTTGTCAGGATATTCCCGCCCGATCAGCGGGCCGGTGCCGCCTCCCGGATCAGCCAATCGACGAAAGGGCCGACCTTGTGCCGGGGCTCCGGCGCGCGGGCTGTCAGCAGGAAGAACCCCTCGCGGGAGGGCACGCCCAGACCGAAGGGTGCGACGAGCCGGCCGCTCTCGCGGTAGGGCGCAGCCAGCGAACTGCGACCCAGCGCCACGCCCGCCCCCCGCGCGGCCAGGTCATAGGAAACCAGCGAGGTATCGGTCTGGATCCCCTGCCCTGGATCGACGCTGGCCGCCCCGGCGGCGGCCAGCCAGGTGCCCCAGCCCTCGTGATAGCCCTGAACATGCAGCAGGCATTGCGCGGCCAGGTCGTCGGGGTGGCGCAGCGAGGCGGCCAGCGCGGGCGCGCAGAGCGGTGTCAGGACCTCTTGCGTCAGGCGGTAGCTGACAGCGCCGGGAAAATCGCCGGTGCCGTATTGGATATCGAGGTCGAGTGCCTCGGCGTCGAAAGGGTCGGCCCAGACGCTGCACAGGATCCGCAACCGGCTCTCCGGCGCCTCAGCCAGGAAGCGGGGCAGCCGTGGGGACAGCCAGTTGACCGCGAAGGAGACCGAACACCGGATGGTCAGCAGATCGTCCTGCCGCCGGCCAAAGACCTCCCGCGTACCATGTGCCAGCCGTTCCAGCGCGTCCTGCACCTTGGGCAGATAGGCATCGCCCCAGCGGGTCAGCTCCAGGCTGCGCGGATGGCGCACGAAGAGCGGCCGTTGCAGCCGTTGCTCCAGCGATTTCACGTGCTTTGAGACCGCGGCCTGCGTCAGGTGCAACTCCTGCGCGGCGGCGGTGAAGCTGAGGAGGCGGGCCGAGACCTCGAAGGCCCGCAGCCAGGTTAGGGGCGGAAGATCGCGGTACATCAGCAGCCAAACCCATTCATAACCTTTTATGCAGTCTCAGGCCGCGAATACGTCGTTTGTCAAGCCGGGGCCGGGACCGCACTCTCCGCCCGAAAATCACGAGGTCCCCATGTTCTCCTTCCAGCCCAACACCCGTATCCGCCCCTCCCCCTTCTTCGAATCCGCCGTTGCCGAGGGGATGACCAAGGCGAATGTCTATAACCGCATGATCATGCCGACCTCCTACGGCGACCCTGAGGGCGAGTATTGGAGGCTGCTGAACGGCGTGTCCCAATGGGATGTGGGCGTCGAGCGGCAGGTGCAGTTGAAAGGCCGTGATGCCGCGCGGCTGGCGCAGATTCTGGCGGTGCGGGACCTGTCCACGTGCAAGGTCGGGCAGGGAAAATACGTGGGGCTCTGCGATCATCGCGGGACGATCTTCAACGATCCGATCCTGCTGAAACTGGCCGATGACCTGTTCTGGCTGTCCATCGCCGACAGCGACGTCGAACGCTGGGCAAAGGCCATCGCCGCCGAACGCGGGCTCGATGTCGAGATCTGCGAACCGGATGTTTCGCCCATGGCCCTGCAGGGGCCGAAGGCCGAGGATGTGGTCGCGCATGTGCTGGGCGATTGGGTCCGCGGCCTGAAATACTTCTGGTTCCGCGAAACCGAGATCCAGGGCATTCCCGTGGCCGTCCAGCGCTCGGGCTGGTCCAAACAGGGCGGGTTCGAGATCTATCTGAAGGACGGCAGCCGGGGAACGGAACTGTGGAACATCTTCAAGGAAGCGGGCCGGCCCTGGGACATCGGCCCCGGCGCGCCCTCGTCGCCTGAACGTGTGGAAAGCGGGCTCGTGTCCGTCGGCGGCGACACCGATGACGATACGAACCCGTTCGAGGTCCGGCTGGAGCGCTATGTCGATCTGGACGTGCCCGACGACACCATCGGCGTGACGGCGCTGCGGCGGATCAAGGCGGAAGGCGTCAAGCGCCATCAGCTGGGCATCGTGCTGGAGGGGGACGAGCCCGCGCCCCTGGGCATGCGGCCCGAGGATGTGATGCTAGACGGTCGCCGGATCGGGATGCTGACCAATTGCGTCTGGTCCTACCGGATGAAGGCCAATATCGGCTATGTGCTGGTTGATTCAGCGGTCCCGCTGGGCACCGAGGTGCTGGTCAGCCGCAACACCGGGCCCACGGCGGGCAAGCTGGTCGACATCCCCTTCCTCTGACGCGAAACGGGGCCGTCGGGCCCCGTCCTGAGCGCTTGCCAGGAGAACGGCGCGCGGACAATCCTCCGCGCGCCGTTTCGGTTTCTCAGGTGAGGGTGGCGAGGATCAGCCCCTCCGGCAGCCGCAGCGACATGGCCGTGGTGATGCCATAGATGAAGGCCAGTGCCGAGGCGGTCAGGATCAGCGCCCGGATCACCGGGGCCTTGCCGATCAGGATCAGGAACAGCGGGAAGAACAGCGCCATCGCCGGCAGGAAGCCGATCAGCCAGATCGCCGCGACCACGCCGACGAAGAGCGCCAGATACAGCTCGCGCCCCGACCAGCGACCGGCGATTGCCAGCGCCGCGTCGTCGTCGTGCAGCGCCGAGGCGCGGCCGAGCGCCAGATGGGCCAGCACCCAGACCGCACCCCCGCCCGCCAGCAGTCCGACGGTCAGCGGGAAGACCTGACCGAGGAAACTCAGCCCCAGCGCGGAGACGACGCAGGCCAGCGCGGCACCGAGGAACAGCGCGGTGAAGGCCATCTGCCGGGGACGGGTGGCGGCGGCGGCGGGATCGGTCTCGCCCTCGCTGGAGATATCGGCGCCATAGCGCAGGCCCAGGACGACCGAGGCCACGGTGATCGCGGCGATGATCAGCACGCCCGGCCGCCAGATCCAGTCCCAGTCATAGAACTGGACGGCCTGATAAAGGTAACCCTCGGCCCCCGGGGCCAGCACGAAGCCGATCAGCAGCGCCGGGCGGGGCCAGCCGAAGCGGCGCATGTAGAGGCCGACCGCCCCCATCACCACCAGCGCCACCAGATCGGCGATCGAGCGCGTGGCCTGAAAGGCCGCGAACATGGTGATCATGATCATGAAGGGCGCGAGATAGACGAAGCGGATCTGCGTCAGCCTGGCGACATAGCGCGCGAGCAGCACGCAGAGCCCCGCGCCGACGATATTGGCCAGCGCCAGCGACCAGATGATCGTATAGGTCAGGTCAAGCCGCGTCTGCACCAGCGTGATGCCGGGCTGGATCCCCAAAAGCACCATGCCGCCCAGGAACACGGCCATCGAGCCCGAGCCCGGCACGCCGAACAGCAGCGTCGGCACCAGCGCGCCGCCCTGACAGGCGTTGTTGGCCGATTCCGGGGCGATGACACCGCGAATGTCGCCCTTGCCGTATTGCGACTTGTCGCGACTGGTCTGCACCGCATGGCTATAGGCGATCCAGTCCACGACCGCCCCGCCAAGGCCCGGCAGCGCGCCGATGACGCAGCCGAGACCGGCGCAGCGGGTTACCAACCAGGGATGGCGCAACACGTCGCGCAGCCCCCTGCCCCAGCCGCCGCCGAGGCCCGTGGTCTCGGAAATGGCGTTGCCGCGTTTCAGCAGGTCGATGATCTCGGGGATGGCGAAAAGGCCCATGGCGACGACGACCAGCGGGATACCGTCATAGAGATAGTCGATGCCCAGCGTCAGACGGGGCTCGCCGGTGGCGGGTGCCGTCCCGATCACGCCGACGATCAGGCCGAGGCCCGCGGCGGCGATCCCCTTGGCGAGGCTGCGCCCCGACAGGACCGCGACCATCGACAGGCCGAAGAGCGTCAGCATGAACAATTCCGCCGACGAGAAGGACAGAACCAGCGGCCGCGCCATGACGATGGCCACAGACAGGACCAGCGCGCCGATCACGCCGCCGAAAAGCGAGCTGGCGAAGGCGGCCGAGAGGGCGCGGGCGGCCTCGCCCCTTTTGGCGAGGGGGAAGCCGTCCAGCACCGTGGCCTGACTGGCGCTCGATCCCGGTATCCCCATCATGACGGAGGTGAAGGTGTCGCCGGTCGGAATGACGGCGACCATGCCGATCAACATGCCGAGCGCCGAGGTCGGATCCATCCCGTAGAGGAACGGCAACAGGATCGACATGCCCGCAATGCCGCCCAGTCCCGGCATGATGCCGACGGCCAGGCCCACGAAGACACCGATGACCAGAAATCCAAGGTGTGCGCCGGTAAAGACCTGACCCAAGGCAAGAAGCGCTGCGTCGAGCATGGTTCACCCTCCCAAGTGTTGAAAGGCCGGCGGCACACTCCCGGGTGCCGCCGGCGCAGGGTCAGAAGCTGACGTTGAACGCGTCGCGCAGCCAGGTCACCAGGTAATCCCGGACGGCGGGGTCGATCTGCAGCGCCTCGGTCAGGGCCGCATCCGCTTCGGCGCCAACCAACTGAGTATAGGCCCCCAGCTCCTCGCCCGCGCGTTCCCGGAAGTCCGGGGCATCGACGATGGCCTGCGCGGCGGCGGTATAGGCGGCGATGATCTCGGCGGGGACATCCCGCGGCAGGACCACCATCTTCTGCAGCGAGAAACCGGCCAGCATGAGCGAACGCCAGGCGTCGAAGGCCTCGCCTTCCGGCGCGGCGCCGGTCGCCTGTTCGAAGAACTCGACAAAGGTCGGCAGGTCGGGGAAGGAGGGATCGCGCGAGACACTGCCATCCGCGTTGACCACGCCCAGGGCGAAGAGCGGCACGGCATTGCCCGCTTCGACCAGGGGCACAACGCTGCTCAGATAAGCGGGCGTCGTCTGGAAATCGATGCCCGACTCGCCCCGTTCAAAGGCGAGGCGGCCAGCGCCCCGGCTTTCCATACCAAAGACCGGGCGGATGTTGAGGTCGAGCATCGCGAAGGCCAGCAGAACCGGCATTTCCAGACCCGTCGCACTTTGAGCCGCAAAGCGGATCTCGGCACCGCGCAGGGCCTCGATATCCGCAGGGCCGCTCACGCCGTAGCTGGGCGCGATATAGACGACACCGCCGACGGGCGAGGCCAGAACCGCGGTCCAGTCGGCATAATCGTAGCGCACGCGGGGATCGCCCAGGATCGCCGGGAACTGGGTTGAGGCCGAGGTGCCCAGAATTTCCAACCCGTCGGACTCCGCCCGCATGGCGAATTGGTTGGCCCCGGTGATCGAACCGCCACCCGGCACGTTCAGCACCACCACGTTGGGATTTCCCGGCAGGTGCTCGCTGAATTGCGGCGCGAAGAAGCGCGCCCAGACATCCGTGCCGCCGCCCACACCGAAGGGAATGGTCCATTCGATGTTCTCGCCCGCGAAATCCTGGGCGATGGCGGTGGTCGTCAGCGGGGCAAGGGCGATGGCCGACGCGAGCAGGCCGCGCAGGGTCAGGGATTTCAGGTTGGTCATGTCGTCTCCTCCTCAGGTTATGGCAGTCAGGCGGCGGTGTCGCGGACGTGGACAACGCCTTCGAGAATACGCCGCGCGGTTCGGATGACCGAAACCCGCGTCACTTCTTGCGTCTCGGGGTTCTGCTCGATCTCGATCGGCGTACTGCCCGAGGGATGCTCGATCTGCAGCAGGCGCCGCCCTTGAGCGTCGGGCGCGGGCAGCCGGGCCAGGTCATGGGCCACGGTGCCGGGCGTGCAGCAGGCGGCGGCGATGCAGACGGCGCCGGTCACGGCCACGGCGGTGTGACAGGAATGCGGCATGAAATACCGCGCGCGGATCGTTCCCCCCGCCGCGGGCGCCGAGACCAGGATCGGCTTGGGGATCACCAGTTGCGAGACGTCACCCAGACCCATCGCCTGCCCTGCCAGAAGGCGTGCGGCCTCCAGTTCGGCCATGAAGGCGCGGTCGGCGTCCAGCGCGGCGGGGCTTTCGCCACCTGTCTTTCCGAAGACTTGGGCATCGGCCATCATCGCCGCGACCGCCATGTCGATCAGGCTCACCTCGCGCCCAGCGAGCCGGTCGCGGGTCTGCCCGGTGGGCAGGAACTTTCCCGTCTTGGACCCGGCCGCGTCGAGAAAGGCCAGCCGGATCGGTGCCGCGGTGCCGGGAACCCCGGCGATGGCCGTTGCGCCGTCATAGGTCACGCGGCCGCCCGGCGTTTCCACGGTCGATTCGATCAGCTTGCCGGTGTTGACGTTGTGGATGACAAGGCGCGTCAGCCCCGGCGTCGCAGGCACCAACCCCTGCTCGATGGCGAAGGGGCCGACGGCGGCCAGCATGTTCCCGCAATTGGGCGCGGTATCGACCAGCGGCTTCTCCACATTGACCTGGGCGAACAGGTAATCGACATCCGCCCCCGGCACGCTGGCCGGACCGACGATGGCCACCTTGCTGGTCAGCGGATTGCCCCCCCCTACCCCGTCGATCTGCAGGGGATGGCCCGAACCCAGCGCCGAGATCAGCGCGGCATCGCGCGCGGCGCGGTCGGCCGGCAGATCGGTGGACAGGAATACCGGACCCCGCGACGTGCCGCCACGCATCAGAACGCAAGGTATTGTCTGCATCGGCTCGCTCCCGCTCCCTCGGACCCTGTCCGAACTCGAGGCGATACTTGCCATTCGCAGTCTTTTGTGTGAAATGCATTTTTTACACTCTTAAATGCGTTTGACACATGAATATCGATCTCGACGACCTCCGCGCCTTCGTCGCCACGGCCGAGATGCGCAACTTCGGCGCGGCGGCGGACAGCATCCATCTGTCGCAGCCGGCGCTGACCCGGCGCATCCAGAAACTCGAATCCGTGCTGGGGGTGACTCTGCTGGACCGCACCACGCGGCGGGTCGAACTGACGGCGGTGGGGCGTGACTTTCTGGGCCGGGCGCGGCGCTTGCTGGACGATTTCGAGACCTCGCTGCTTTCGGTGCGGGAAATCGCCGAGCGGCGCTCGGGCCTCGTCAGCATCGCCTGTATCCCGACTGCGGCCTATTACTTTCTTCCCGACGTGGTCCGGGCCTTCAACACCGCCTATCCCGCCATCCGCATCCGGATTGTCGACAGCGGCGCCAATGAGGTGCTGCAGAGCGTCCTGAACCGCGAGGTCGATTTCGGCATCACGCTTCTGGGCGCCGACGATCCCGATGTCCTCTTCGCCCCGCTGGTCGAAGAACCCTTCATGCTGGCCTGCCGCAAGGATCACGAACTGGCGCAGCGAGGCGCGATCTCCTGGGCCGATCTGGCCGAACATCGGTTCATCACCGTCGGTCGGTCCAGCGGAAACCGGCTGATCGTCGATCTGGGGCTGGGCCGGGCGGGGATCCGGTCGAAATGGTTCTACGAGGTGCAGCACCTCTCGACCTCGCTGGGTCTGGTCGAGGCGGGCCTCGGCATCGCCGCCCTGCCCCGCATGTCGCTGCCCGGCCCGGACCATCCGACCATCGCCAGCCGTCCCCTGGTCGATCCGGTCGTCACCCGCACCGTCGGCCTGGTGCGGCGGGTCGGAAGTACGCTCTCGCCCTCGGCAGAACGGTTCTATGCGATGATGATGGAACGCTGGAAGGACGGCTGACACCTGTCACGGGACCAGCCGTTCACGCCCGATGCGTCACGAGGCCAGGCGTTGACGCTCTGCGGCCGCGTGCAGCGCATCCAGCAACAGCGCCCGGTTCAACGGTTTCGCCACGCAGCCGACGAAGCCCTCGTCAAGATATTCCCGCACCTGATGCGCCATCACATTGGCGGTGAAAGCGATGGTCGGCGGGCAGGAACGGCCGCTGCCGCTGGCCTCGCTGGCGATCTGGCTGCGCGCCGCCATCCCGCCGAGGACCGGCATCGAAATATCCAGCAGCATCACGTCATACTCATCGCGGCGCCAGGCCTCGACAACCTCCTGGCCGTTGTTGACCAGTGTCAGGACCACACCCGTACCGCGCAGCATGGCCTCCAGAACCCGCCGGTTCGTGGCATTGTCGTCCGCCGCCAACAGGCGCAGCCCGGCCAGATCCTGCGCGGATTGGCCCTCGGAACTGGTCGATTGGACCATCTTCTCGTCGGGCAAGGACAGCAGAACGGTGATTGACGTCCCCTCGCCCAGAACAGACTGAACGTCGATCTGGCCGTTCATCATCGCGACCAGATGGCGCACGATCGACATGCCGAGACCGGTGCCCCCATAGCGCCGCGCGACCGACCCGTCACCCTGCACGAAGGCCTCGAACAACGTTTCTAGTTGCTCTGGCGACATGCCGGGGCCGGTATCGGTGATACGGAGGCGCAGATCGCGACCGGCGAGATTCGACACCTCGACCGCGACGGAACCCTTCTCGGTGAACTTGATGGCGTTGGAAATCAGATTGTGCAGGATCTGACCGAAACGATGCACATCGCCAGTGCGCGCCGGACCCTGCGGCGTCTGCCCCGAGAGGCTCAGGTCCAGACCCTTTTCCTCGGCCCGCAGTTGGTGCAGGGCGACGATGCGCTGCAGCGTCTCCTCGGGCTGGAAAGGGTTCTCTTCCAGTTCGAGCTTGTTTGCCTCGATCTTCGACAGGTCGAGAATATCGTTGAGAATGTTGTTCAGGCTCTGCCCGCTCTCTCGGATCGTGGTGACCATGGCGCGCTTGTCAGGGTCGTTCATCAGGCTTTCCAACACCTGCGCCATCCCCAGAACGCCGTTCAGCGGGGTGCGGATCTCGTGACTCATATTTGCCAGAAAGATCGACTTGGCCCGGCTGGAATCGTCGGCGGCCTGGCGCGCACGCTGCACGCTCGTCACGTCCATGCCCGCGCCGCGATAGCCGCGCAGCTTCCCCTCGTCGTCGAACACGGGCGTTCCCGACAACTGCAACCAGATCTCGCCATGGCCCTGCGTGTTCAGGGGAAAGACGAAATCCTTGAACGTCTGATGGTCGGCGATGGCCTCGTCCAGCGAATCCCAATCCGCCGATTGCCGGTCCTTGGCATCGCCACTGCCAAGGTTGCGCAAGCTCTGGCCGATCAACTGCTGCCGCGGCAATCCGGTGATGTCCTGATAGCTTGACGAGAGATAGGTCAGCTTTCTTTCGGCGTCCTGCTCCCAGACGAAACTGCGGCTGATCCGCGAGACGCTCTGGTAGCGGCTGTTCGTCTCGCCCTGACGACGCAGCGCCTGTTGCAGCCGCCCGACGTTTCGCGCCCGCTCGTCCAGCAGCCGCCCCATCGTCAGGCTGGGGATCACGATCAGCAGGGCCCCCATCAGCAGCCAGAGTCGCAGGGTCCAGAGGTTGGGCGGCGACAGGTTCCAG
>Ga0209794_1000108_pt1 | contig 207618 bp, 173 predicted proteins | sample EBPBio232013_DNA_FD_185869 | JGI IMG/M metagenome (GOLD analysis project Ga0209794, IMG submission 185869) | Wastewater treatment Type I Accumulibacter community from EBPR Bioreactor in Madison, WI, USA - Reactor 1_5/23/2013_ DNA (SPAdes)... | ecosystem: Engineered > Bioreactor > EBPR >...
TCCTGATCGACGCGCCACGCCGCACCCTGGTTGGTATTTGATCCCCCCAGATGTCTCACGAACTCAGACACAGAACACTGCCGCGCTTGATGGCGGTTTCGAGGACGGCCCGGTTGGGGTCGGGCAGATCGAAGAGGCCGCGGCGCGGTAGGGGGACCAGGGACGCGAGCCGGCGCTCGGCGAGCACGGCCGCAACCAGTTGGCGGTCACCGCCGACGATCAGACCGGGTGTGATGGGCGCGCCACCGATCGGCAACTCCCCCGTCTCGTCCGGCACATGCGCCAAGTCAACAAGGATGCGGGCCGCATGCTCGACCACGGCGGTCACGAGCTCGTCCGCCTGGTTGTCGCGTCGCCGGGCATACCGCTGCTGGCTCCAGCCGCCAGCCGCCGTTCGGGACTGCACATATCGCGTGCCGACCTTGTGCAACAGCAGCTTTCCACCACGAACCCGACCCACGGCATACCCACCGCGGCGCACCAAGATGACGCCGAGGGGGTCGTGGGGGAAGTAGTCCAGGATGGCGTCGGCGCCATCGGCACCGACGATCCGCTCCGGCATACCAGGGGGCACCTCGCCCCCATGTCGCTCGACGAAGCCGTCGAGCCAGGCGGGCAAGCGCTCCGGGGCGACCTCGACAATGCGAGGGGTCGCCGGAGCGCCGGAGGTGCTAGATGTTGAAACCAAGGGCACGCAATTGCTCCCGGCCGTCGTCGGTGATCTTGTCCGGGCCCCATGGTGGCATCCAGACCCAGTTAATGCGATGCGTTGTTACCAAACCGTCAAGTGCCTGGGCTGTTTGGTCCTCGATGACATCGGTCAGCGGGCACGCGGCAGACGTCAGCGTCATATCGATGACCGCGTGATTCTGCGGGTCGACGGTGATGCCATAGACGAGGCCAAGGTCGACGACATTGATCCCGAGTTCGGGGTCGACGACATCGCGCATGGCCTCTTCGAGGTCCGCAACATTGGCGGGCATGATCGTGGTCTCAGACATGTGACTCCTCCGAGAGATTGGCTCCGGTGGTGGCCAGCGCGTCCGCGAGGGCCATCCAGGACAGCAGCGCGCACTTCACGCGCGCGGGAAACTTCGCGACACCGGCCAAGGCGACGGCATCGCCGATGACTGCCTCATCGCCGGCGTCGGCGCCCTTCGAGGTGAGCATGGCGTGCACCGCCGCAAAGGTCGTCCGGGCGGTGTCGAGGTCCGCGCCGGTGAGCAAGTCGGCCAGCATCGAGGCGGAGGCGACCGAGATCGAGCAGCCGAGGCTGTCATATGAGATATCGGAGAGCAGATCGCCGTCGCGTGCCACGCGCAGCGTCACCTCGTCGCCGCAGGTGGGGTTGACGTGGTGCACCTCGGCGTCGAAAGGCTCGCGCAGGCCCGCCCGGTGGGGACGCTTGGCGTGCTCAATGATGAGTTCCTGATAGAGGTCCATCGGCTAGACCTCGATCCCGAAAATGCCCGGCACGCTATCGAGCGCGGTGAAGAAGGCCGCGATCTCCTCCGGGGTGTTGTATAGCGCGAGGCTGGCTCGTGTCGTCGCCGCCGCCTTGAACCGGCGGTGCAGCGGCCACGCGCAGTGATGTCCCACACGGACTGCAACACCGTGGTCGTCGAGAATCTGCCCGACATCGTGGGCGTGCACGCCGTCGACGACGAAACTCACGGCGCCGCCGCGGTTTTCAAGGCTGTCAGGCCCCATGAGGCGCGTCCAGGGACGCTCCCGCAGCCCGTCCAGGAGTATGCCGGTCAGCGCGTGCTCGTGTGCGCTCACCCGGTCCATCCCGAGGGTGGTGAGGTAGTCGCACGCGGCGGCGAGGCCGGTCGCCTGGGCGGCGTTCGGGACGCCCGCCTCGAATTTCTGCGGGGCTGGCGCGTAGGTCGCCCGCTCCATCGTGACGGTCTCGATCATCGATCCGCCGGTCAGGAAGACCGGCATGGCGTCCAGGACCTCCCGGCGTCCCCACAAGGCGCCGATGCCCATGGGTCCGAGCATCTTGTGGCCGGAGAAGGCGAGGAGGTCCACACCGAGGTCTGCGACGTCGATGGGCAGGTGCGGCACCGACTGGCAGGCGTCGAGGACAACCAGCGCGCCGACTTCGCGTGCCCGGGCCACGATGGCGTCGACCGGATTGACGGTGCCGAGCACGTTGGAGGCGTGCGTGAAGGCCACAACCTTGGTGCGCTCGGTGATGACCTCGCGCAGATGGCTCAGGTCGAGGCGGCCGTCCTCGGTCACTTCAAGCCACTTCAACGACGCCCCGGTCCGCGAGGAAAGCTCCTGCCACGGAATGAGGTTGGCGTGGTGCTCCATCTCGGTGACGACGATCTCGTCGCCCGGGCCGATCCGGAAGCGCTCACCCGCTCCCCCGCCGCCGCCCGCCGCGCCATTTGAGAAGGCATAGGCCACCGCATTGATCGCCTCGGTCGCGTTCTTGGTGAAGACAATCTCGTCGGCGCGCGCGCTGATGAAGCCCGCGATGGTGGCTCGGGCACCCTCATACGCCTGCGTGCCCTCCTCCGAGAGCGCGTGCGCACCGCGGTGCGGGGCCGCGTTCAACTCGGTGTACCAGCCACGCTCGGCGTCGAGCACGGCATACGGCTTCTGCGAGGTCGCCCCAGAATCGAGGTACACCAACGGCTTTCCGTCGCGCACCGTGCGCGACAGGATCGGGAAGTCGGCCCGGATGCGGGCGAGTTCCTGATCGCTGAAGGCCGCGAGGGCGGGCGCGTGGGCAGTCATACGGACCCTCAGACGGCTGCCGTCAGGAAGCGGTCGTAGCCCTCGTCCTCGAGGCGGTCGGCGAGTTCGGGGCCACCCTCCTCGGCGATGACGCCATCGACGAAGACGTGGACGAAGTCTGGCTTGATGTAGCGCAGGATGCGCGTGTAGTGGGTGATGAGCAGCACGCCCATATCGGAGGCCTCCTGGGCGCGGTTGACGCCCTCGGAGACGATGCGCAGCGCGTCGACATCGAGACCGGAGTCGGTCTCGTCGAGGACGGCGAAGCGCGGCTTGAGCAACTCCAACTGGAGGATCTCGTGACGCTTCTTCTCCCCACCGGAGAAGCCTTCGTTGACGCCGCGCTCGGCGAAGACTGGGTCCATGCGCAGATTGCCCATAGCCTCCTTGACGTCCTTGACCCAGGTGCGCAGCTTGGGCGCTTCGCCGTCGATGGCCGTCTTGGCGGTGCGCAAGAAGTTGCTGACTGTGACGCCGGGGACCTCGACGGGATACTGCATGGCCAGGAAGAGACCGGCGCGGGCGCGCTCGTCGACGCTCATCGCCAGGACGTCCTCACCGTCGAGGTTGATGGTCCCGGAGGTGACGGTGTATTTGGGATGGCCAGCGATGGAGTAGGCCAGCGTCGACTTGCCAGAGCCGTTAGGGCCCATGATCGCGTGGGTCTCGCCGGAGTTGATGGTCAGGGTGACGCCGCGGAGGATCTCCTTCTGGACGTCATCGGCAGTGATCGCAACGTGCAGGTCGCGGATCTCGAGGGTGGACATGCTTACTCGCTCTCGGGGATCAGGGCGGCGGGGACGGAGACGTAAACCACGCCGTCCTCGATGGTGACGGGGAAAGTCGCGACCGGCTCGGTCGCGGGGAGGTTCAGGGCATCGCCGGTGCGCACATCGAATCGCGAACCGTGGAGCCAACATTCGAGGCGGCAGCCGTCGAGTTCGCCTTCGCTGAGGGAGACATTCTGGTGGCTGCAGATGTCGTCGATGGCGTAGACCTCGCCATCCTCGGTGTGGACGATCGCCATGGCCTGGCCATAGATATCGGCCTTGGCCGCGCCAACGGTGGGGAGCTCGTCGATCCCGCAGACGGCGATGGCAACCAGGTCGGTGTCGGCGCTCACGACGCGACCGCCACCGAGGCTTCGAGCTCGGCGTCGATGGCGCTCATCAAGTGCCCGATCACCTCGGGCACGCCGATGCGCGAGACGACCGCGGCGAAGAAGCCCCGCACGACGAGGCGACGCGCCTCGGCCTCTGGGATGCCGCGGGCCATCAGATAGAACAACTGCTGGTCGTCGAATCGGCCTGTCGCAGAGGCGTGTCCGGCACCGGCAATCTCGCCGGTCTCGATCTCCAGGTTGGGGATGGAGTCGGCGCGGGCGCCATCGGTGAGCAGCAAATTGCGGTTTAGTTCGTAGGTGTCCGTGCCCTCGGCGGCGGCGCGGATCAGCACATCACCGACCCAGACGGTGCGGGCAGAGTCCCCCTGCAGCGCGCCCTTGTATTCGACATTGCTCGTGCAATGCGGCACGGCGTGGTCGACGAAGAGCCGGTGCTCCAGGTGCTGACCCGCATCGGCGAAGTACACGCCATACGCCTCGAAGGAGCCGCCGGGCCCGGCATAGGTCGCATTGGTGTTGAGGCGCACGATCGCCCCACCGAGGGTGACGGCGATGTGCTTGACCTGCGCGTCGCGGCCGACGACCACATCATGCTGGCCGAGGTGGATGGAGCGGTCGTCCCACTCCTGCAGCGAGACGACGGTCAGGTGGGCACCGTCGCTGGCGGTGATCGTGAGCACCTCGCTGTAGTCGGCCAGGCCGTCGTGCGTCAGGACGACGGTGGCCTTGCTGAAACGACCCGCTCGGATCATCAGGTGCCCGTGGACGAGCTGACCGTCACCGCCCGACAACCGAATGCGAACCGGCTCGGTCAGCTCCGCGTCATTCGGGATGTCGATGACGCCGACACCCCCACTGTGCGCCGCGGCGATAGCAGCGGCGCGGTCGGCGGGGGCCGGCGCGCCAGCGGCCTGCCAGTCGGCGACCGACATCGTGCCGAGGCGGACGCCGGCGGGCAGGGACTCGTCCCAGTCGAGGCAGAGGCCGGTCGCCTCGTCCTTCAGGAGCGGACGAATCCGGTCCACCGGAGTGAACCGCCAGTCCTCTTCCCTGCCGGTCGGCATCGGGAAGTCGGCCACGGCATACGAACGGGTCCGCTCGGCGCGGGATTGGTCCGGGACGAAGGTGGCGACCGAATCGGTATGCGGTGCCAGCCCGGGGCGCTGGGTCTTCTCAGCCAGCAGGCTCATGCGGGATTCCTTGTGCAGTAACGGTTTTGGGTGGGTCGGTGACGTCTTGAGGTCAGCCGACCGCACCCTCCATCTGGAGTTCGATGAGGCGGTTCAGCTCGAGGGCATACTCCATCGGCAACTCGCGGGCGATCGGCTCGACGAAGCCGCGCACGATCATCGCCATGGCCTCTTCCTCGGACATCCCTCGGGACATGAGGTAGAACATCTGGTCCTCGGAGACCTTCGAGACGCTCGCCTCGTGGCCCATCTGGACGTCGTCCTCGCGGATGTCGACATAGGGGTAGGTGTCCGAGCGACTGATCGTGTCGACCAGCAGGGCGTCGCAGACGACGCTGGACTTGCTGCCGGTCGCGCCCTCCATGATCTGGACGAGCCCGCGGTATGAGGTGCGCCCGCCCCCGCGCGCCACGGACTTCGAGACGATGGTCGAGGAGGTGTTGGGGGCCGCGTGGACCATCTTGGAGCCGGCGTCCTGGTGCTGGCCCTCGCCGGCGAAGGCGATGGACAGCGTCTCGCCCTTGGCGTGCTCGCCGAGGAGGTAGACGGCGGGGTACTTCATCGTCACCTTGGAGCCGATATTGCCGTCGATCCACTCCATCGTCGCGCCCTCGGCGCAGGTGGCGCGCTTGGTGACGAGGTTGTAGACGTTGTTGGACCAGTTCTGGATGGTCGTGTAGCGGACGCGAGCGTTCTTCTTGACGATGATCTCGACGACTGCGGAGTGCAGGGAGTCCGACTTGTAGATCGGCGCCGTGCAGCCCTCGACGTAGTGAACGTAGGAGCCCTCGTCCGCGATGATCAGCGTCCGCTCGAACTGGCCCATGTTCTCGGTGTTGATCCGGAAGTAGGCCTGCAGCGGGATCTCGACGTGCACGCCCGGCGGAACATAGACGAACGAACCGCCCGACCAGACAGCGGTGTTCAGCGAGGCGAATTTGTTGTCGCCCGGCGGGATGACCGAGCCGAAGTATTCGCGGAAGAGGTCCTCGTGCTCGCGCAGGCCGGTGTCGGTGTCGACGAAAATAACACCCTTCTCCTCCAGGTCCTCGCGGATCTGGTGGTAGACCACTTCGGATTCGTATTGCGCGGCCACGCCGGCGATGAGGCGCTGCTTCTCGGCCTCGGGGATGCCGAGGCGGTCATAGGTGTTCTTGATGTCCTCGGGCAGTTCCTCCCAGGAGGTGGCCTGCTTCTCCGTGGACTTCACGAAGTACTTGATGTTCTGGAAGTCGATGCCGGACAGGTCGCTGCCCCAGGTCGGCATGGGCTTCTTGTCGAACAGGCGCAGCGCCTTCAGCCGCAGCTCGCGCATCCAGTCCGGCTCGCTCTTGCGCGCCGAGATGTCCTCGACGACCTCGGTGTTCAGGCCGCGGCGCGCGGTCGCGCCAGCCGTGTCGCTGTCGGCCCAGCCGTATTCATAGCGTCCCAGGTCCTTCAGACCAGGGTTCAGGTCTTCGATGCTCTGCGTCATGACGCCTCCGTCGGGTTGAGCGTGGTCGTGGGGATGAAGGTGGTGCACACGTGGTCGCCGTGCGCGAGGGTGGCCAGCCGCTGGACGTGCACGCCCAGCAGGCGGGAGAAAGCTTCGGTCTCGGCTTCGCACAGCTGAGGGAACTGCGCCGCCACATCCTGCACCGGGCAATGCCCTTGGCACAGTTGTATGCCGCGAAGAGCCGCCGGTGTCGCCTGGTCGCCCACCCTGCGCAGGCTGGCGTCGAAGCCGTCGCGGCTGAGCGCGCCGACGAGCTGCTCTGCGCGCTCGGCCGTGCCTGCCTGGCGAGGCAGCTGCGCGGCATACCGGCTCTCCCAGTCGGCAATCCGTCGCCGGGCGAAGTCCTCAACCGCGTGCGGGCCGACGGTCTCCGCGAGATAGCGCAGCGCCTGGCCGGCGAGGTGGTCGTAGTCCGAGGTGAGCGAGCGATGGCCGGCGTCGGAGACGACATACGCCTTGGCGGGCCTTCCGCGGCGTCGGGGTGTAGTGGCCTCGTGGGGCTCGATCAGCCCCGCGTCGGCGAGATTGTCGACATGCCGGCGAATGGCGGTGTCGGACAGGCCGAGCCGCTCGGCGAGAACCGCCGCCGTGATCGGACCCTGCTGGCTGATCGCCCGCAGTACCCGCTCGCGCGTGCCCGACTCGGGCACGGCATCGGCCGTCGCCTCGGTTGCTCGCGCATTAATCACACATCCATGTTAGGTAATTGCGTCAAGCGTGTCGAAGTTAGGTCAACCTAAGTCGGCCTGCGACTCGGAGGGCTAGGCGGGATCGAGGCGCAGCAACTTGCCCTCGGACCCGTCCTGCAGGACCCAGATGCGGCCGTCTGGGCCCTGCTCGACTTCGCGGATCCGCGTGCCTAGGGCGCCCGCAGACCAGACCTCGGCCTTGGTGGCGGTGGTGCCGTCGAGGTCTACCCGAAGCAGTGACTGGCCAGAAAGCGCGCCGATGAAAGCATCGCCGCGCCACTGCGGGAAGACCTCCCCGGTGTAGATCATCAGGCTGCTCGGCGAGATCGAGGGATTCCACCAGACCTTCGGCGCCTCGAAGCCGTCGCCGGCGGCGTGGTCGGGTATCTCCTCACCGCTGTAGTGCGAGCCATTGGAGACTTTCGGCCAGCCGTAGTTGGCGCCTTCGGTGATGACGTTCAGCTCATCGCCGCCTTTGGGTCCCATCTCGGTGCTCCACAGCGTGCCGTCGGGGGCGAAGGCGATGCCGAGCGGATTGCGGTGACCGAGCGTCCATACTTCCTCGGCCGGATAGCCTTGCGCCGCAAAGGGATTGGCGGCGACGGGTGTCCCATCCAGGGTCAGGCGCAGGATCTTGCCGAGATTGGTTCCCAGGTCCTGGGCGGGGTCGAACTTCTGGCGCTCGCCGGAGGTGACGAAGAGGTACTTCCCGTCCGGACTCACGGCGAGCCGGTGTGCGAAATGCCCGGCACCCTCGACTTTCGGCTCCTGCCGCCAGATCACGGTGAGGTTCTCGAGTCGCGCAGCGCCGTCCTCGATGACGAGACCGCCACGTCCGACGACCGCACCCGCGCTCGTGCCATCGCCGGGCTCGACCCACGACAGATAGATATGACCGCTTTGGTCGAAGTCTGGGGCCGCGATGATGTCGCCGAGCCCGCCCTGGCCTTCAGCCTTGACCTCCGGCGCCCCATCCACGGTGAGCACCTCGCCACTGCTCATGTCGCGGACCAGCAGTTGGCCGCCGCGTTGGGTGATCGCGGCATACTCCGTGCCGGGCAGGAAGGTCATCGCCCAGGGTTCGTCATATGACGCCACCTCCGTCACGGTGAAGGGTGCGACGTCGCTGGACGCGGTGGCCGAGGTGGGGGTGCTCTCGGATGGGGCCTCCGTCGCCCTTGTCGGCGCAGGGCCGGGCCCTGAACAGCCGGCCACCAGGGCCGCGCCCGCGAGCATCGGCATGAGTCTGCGCATGCCTCGACCGTATCCAGTCCGGCTGTGCCTCTCCCGGGAACGCGGGCGATGTGCTGGCGTAACGCCGCGACGCCGGGCCCTATGCGGCGCGTCGCCCCCGGTTACCCACTCGTCGCCCGCCAGGGACTGGCAGCGCTGCTGACCCATGCCGGCATCCACGTGCTCGCGAGCGTCGGCGGCGGCGCGGCTTTGCTGCGAGAGGCCGCTCTGACCAGGCCCGATGTCGTCATCCTCGACGTCCGCATGCCACCGTCCTTCAGCGACGAAGGCATCGGCACAGCCTTGGCTCTGCGGCAACGCTTCCCGGGCATCGGGGTCCTGGTCTTGTCGACCTACGCCGAGCCAGCGTGGGTGCGCCGGTTGACCGGCCACGTGCCGTCGGCGGTGGGCTATCTGCTGAAGGACCGGGTCGGCAACGTCGAACGGCTCACCGACGCCCTCCACACGATCGCGGCTGGCGGAATCGTCATCGACGAGGACGTTATCGCGCGGATCACCCCACCGGCCTCGGTGCTCGATCGGCTGACAGCGCGGCAAGTGGAAGTCTTGTCCCTGGTGGCCGAGGGGCGATCGAACCAGGCCATCTCCGACGCGCTGGGCATGTCGGTGCGCACCGCTGAGGTGCACGTGGCGGCCATCCTGCGCGACCTGGACATTCCCGACGAGCCGTCGTGGAACCGCCGGGTGTTGGCCGCCCTCGCGTATCTCAACCCGCACCGGGGCGCCTGAGCCTCCCCACGGGTCCCAGTCGCTGGGCGGCCGGCTGGTCTGGGCTCCTTAGACTGCTCTGGTGTCCGCAGTCGAGGTCCGAGATCTGGTCAAGTCCTTCGGTGCCACCCGGGCGCTCGACGGCGCGAACTGGTGCGCGGAGGCCGGCCGGGTCACCGCCGTTCTCGGGCCGAATGGCGCCGGCAAATCGACGACCATCGAATGCCTGCAAGGTCTGCAACGCCCCGATTCTGGGCTGGCGCAAGTGCTTGGGGAAGACCCGTGGGGCGCCTCCGCCGAGCATCGAGCCCGCGTCGGCCTGATGCTGCAAGACGGCGGGCTGCCCTCGATGTCCACTCCCCCGGCGCTGCTTGCCCACCTGGCGTCGATGTATGCCGATCCCGCCGACCCGTCGGCCCTCAGCGCGCGCTTGGGCATTGATGACTTCGCCCGCACGATCGTGCGCCGACTTTCCGGTGGCCAGCGGCAGCGGGTCGCCCTCGCCACCGCCCTCATCGGGCGCCCGGATGTGCTCTTCCTCGACGAACCGACGGCGGGGATGGATCCGCATACTCGCCTGGACGTCTGGGAGATCGTCCGCGAGCAGGCCGCCGGCGGCGCCGCAGTGGTCTTGGCGACGCACTCCTTCGAGGAGGCGGACCGGGTCGCTGACGATATCGTCATCATGGACCGCGGCCGGGTGCGCACCAGCGGCCCGCGGGCGGAGGTCGCGGGCGCGAAAAGCCTTGAAGACGTGTACTTCTCACTCACCGGACGGGGCGAGCGATGACCACCGCGACGGGACAGCGGGCTGCGGCGCGCGGCATACGCATCCGCCGGCAGGCGAGCTTCGAGGCGCGCACGATGCTGCGCAATGGCGAGCAACTCCTGGTCGCCTTCATCCTCCCGGCGATGGCGATGATCGGCCTGAAGTTCGCGTCGGTGCCCGACCTGGGCGCCCGGCGGATCGATGTCATCGTCCCCGGCGTGCTCGCCCTCGCGGTCGTCTCGACGGCCTTCACCAGCCAAGCGATCGCCACCGCCTTCGACCGCCGCAATGGCGTGCTGCGGCTGCTCGGCACGACCCCCCTGGGTCGCGATGGGCTGCTCGGGGGCAAGACGATGGCGACCGGCTTCGTGCTCGCTTTCCACCTGCTTGCGCTCTCGATTCTGGGTATGGCGCTCGGCTGGCGCCCCGAGGTCGCGGGCCTGCTCCCGGCGCTCATCACGATTGTCCTCGGTGCCGGTTGTTTCGTTGCGCTCGCGATGCTGGTCGCTGGACGGCTGCGCGCGGAAGCCGTTCTCGCCGTAGCCAATTTGCTGTGGGTCATCTTCCTCGGACTTGGCCTCTTGCTGCCCACGAGCACCCTGCCGAGCGCGGCCGTCGGCGTGGCACGGCTGCTGCCCTCGGGTGCTTTGGGCGACGGGCTGCGGGACGCCTTCGTTGAGGGCGCCTGGCCCGTGACCAGTTGGCTGGTGCTGGCCATTTGGGGTGGCATCAGCGCCATGCTCGCCACCCGGATCTTCCGCTGGTCGGACTGACGTAAGCAGACCGTAAGACCTGGGCGCGACCGATCGCCGGGCGCGAGGCCTAGCCTTTTGGCATGACCTCCCCGCAGCGCAGGTATGCCGCCCTCGTGGGTCTGGCAGCCACCAGCTGCGGGCTCGGTGCGGGTCACCTCGTGGCGGGAGTCGTCGGGCCGTCCACCTCGCCGGCTATCGCCGTGGGCAGCGCGGCGATCGACCTCACCCCGCTGTGGCTCAAGGACTGGGCCACCTCGACGCTGGGCACGGCGGATAAGCCGGTGCTGATCGTGGGCGTCCTGGTGGTCGTGCTTTGCTTGGGCGCGCTGGCGGGAATCCTGCAGTCCCGCAACCGTTCTGGCGCCTGGTTGCTCGCTGGCCTTGCCGGGATCGCTGCGCTCGCCGCGGCCACTCGTCCGTCCGGCGGTCAACTCGCGGTCTTGCCCAGCAGCGTGGCGGCGCTGGTCGGCATCGTGGGGCTGCGGTTCGTGCCGACGGACGGGAGCAACCCAGCGGGAAGGGAGCGGGCGGCATACGCGGGCAGCGCCGATCGGCGCACGGTCGTAGCGGCGGGCCTCTTGACGGGTGCAGGGGCGGGGGCGGCATACCTCGGCACTCGGCTGGGCGCGCCCATCGGCGCGACCGGTCAGAGCTTGACGCTGCCTGCTCCCTCGGCACCGCTGCCCGCGTTGCCGGCTGGCCTCGGCGCAAGCACGCCCGGCCTGACGCCGCTGCGCACCCCGGTGGCGGACTTCTATCGCATCGACACCGCCGTGATCATCCCGCGCATCGACGTTTCCGCCTGGCGGCTGCGCATTGACGGCGATGTCGATCACCCCTACGAGGTGACCTTCGACGAACTGCTGCGGATGCCGATGATCGAGGCCGACATCACCCTCAATTGCGTGAGCAATCCCGTGGGCGGGGACTACATCGGATCGACCCGTTGGCTTGGGGTGCGCACGCGAGATGTCTTGGCCCGCGCCGGAGTTCGCGACACGGCCGATCAGATTCTCAGCACCTCGCACGATGGTATGACGATCTCCACCCCCGTCGCCGCCCTTCAGGACGATCGTGGCGCCCTGCTCGCCATCGCGATGGACGGCAAGCCGTTGACGCCGACGCACGGCTTCCCCGTGCGGATGATCACGCCCGGACTGTACGGCTATGTCGGCGCAACGAAATGGCTTACGCACCTGACCGCCACCACCTACGCCAAGGACCAGGCGTACTGGTCGACGCGGGGTTGGGCGGAACAGGCCGAGGTGAAAACGCAGTCGAGAATCGATGTGCCTCGCGACGGAGCGAGCGTCCCCGCCGGAAGCGAACTCGCCATCGCCGGAGTGGCGTGGTCCCAAGCGCGCCAAGGGATTTCGGGCGTCGAGGTGCGTGTCGACGACGGCGCGTGGATCGCGGCGGACCTCGGCCCGGACGTCGGTGGGCACTACTGGCGCCAGTGGCGCGCGACCTGGACTCCTTCCGCGAGCGGCCAACACGTCATCACGGCACGCGCGACGGACGGGACGGGAGCGATCCAGACGACGACGATCGCCGAACCCGCGCCCGATGGCGCGAGCGGGCTGCACAGCATTCGGGTCCGAGTGCGCTGAGACTGCCGGTAGACTGGACCCATCGGCCCGACCAGTTCTGCCGCGGGCCGCTTCGCTTCGTCGATCGCCATCGCTGCTGCGGCCCATGTCGTCCGCGCCGGGCAGAACGACTTCATTCGATTCACTTGGAGCTATTCAGTGTCTTCCGACACGACTTTTCGCACGCTCGGCGTCCCCGCAACCCTCGTGACCGTGCTCGCCGAGCGCGGCATCACCGCCCCCACTCCGATCCAGGCAGCGACCCTGCCCGACTCGCTCGCCGGCCGGGACGTCCTTGGACGTGGCCGCACAGGCTCCGGCAAGACCTACGCCTTCCTCCTCCCGCTCGTCGCGCGCCTCGCCGGCCGTGGACGTCGTATGCCGAAGCGCCCCCGCGCCCTGATCCTTGCCCCGACGCGTGAGCTCGTCGCACAGATCGAGGAGTCACTCGCCCCGCTCGCGGCGGCGACTGGCCTCACCTCCCGCACCGTCTTCGGCGGTGTTGGCCAAGGCCCGCAGGTGTCGGCGCTGCGCGCCGGCGTCGACATCGTTATCGCCTGTCCGGGCCGACTGGAGGACCTCATCGGTCAGGGCCACGCCGACCTCAGCGCCATCGAGGTCACGGTTCTGGACGAGGCCGACCACATGGCCGACCTCGGCTTCCTGCCCGCCGTCCGCAGGTTGCTCGATCGCACCCCGCGCGGTGGACAGCGGATGCTTTTCTCCGCGACGCTCGACGCCGGCATCGGTGTCCTCGCCCGGACCTACCTCGTGAAACCCGTGACGCACGAGGCGGATTCGGCGCAGAGCCCGGTGGCCGAGATGTCCCACCACGTCCTGCATGTCCGCGAAGAGGCGCACCTGCCGGTCCTCGTGGACCTGGCCGCTGCACCGGGCCGCACGATCGTCTTCACCCGCACCAAGCACCGCGCCAAGAAGCTCGCGCGACAGCTCAACGCGGCCGGTGTGCCGTCCGTCGAACTGCACGGCAATCTCTCGCAGAACGCCCGCACCCGGACGATGGACGCCTTCCACAGCGGCGCGGCCGGCACGCTGGTGGCGACCGATATCGCCGCGCGCGGCATCCACGTCGATGACGTCGCGCTGGTCATTCACGCCGACCCGCCGGTTGAGCACAAGGCGTATCTGCACCGCTCAGGGCGCACGGCGCGGGCCGGGAACTCCGGCACTGTCGTGACGATGATGCTGGACCAGCAGGTGCGCGAGGTCCGAGACCTGACGCGCAAGGCCGGCATCAACCCGACCACCACGCGCGTCCACGCCGACCATCCGCTGCTCACCGATCTCGCGCCGGGCGCCCGGTCCTTCCCCGGGGCGTATGTCGTCCCCGAGGCCGCGCCGGCGCAGCCTGGGCGCGGTTCGCGCAAGTCCTCGGGCACCCGCGGATCGGGGCGTGGAAAGACGACCCATCCGCATACGTCCTCGGGCGGCGGAGCGCGCCGTGAGTCGGGGTCAGGCGAGAGCCGTTCGCGGGCAACGAATCCCGGTCAGCGCCGGCAGCGGCCCGCGGCCCGCGGTGCAGCGTCCACCGGCCGCTCGGGTGGTGGCGCGGCGGCCTTCTCCGCGGGCAGCCGCGGCGGCCCTCGACGCACCTCGCGCTGACCCCTCAGCGCGAAGCACGACGATCGGCGGTGAGTTCACCGCCGGCCGTCGTCCTTAAGTGTGCGGATTAGTGGCGCTGCGAGCGGTAGTACTCGATCAGCCCACGAGTGGAGGGGTCCTGGGCGGCCAGCGCCTCGTCGTCCTGCGAAATCGCGGGGGCGATCTGCATAGCGAGTTGTTTTCCGAGTTCGACGCCCCATTGGTCGAAGGAGTCGATGCCCCACACGACGCCTTGGGTGAAGGTGATGTGCTCGTAGAGCGCGATCAACTGACCAACCACAGATGGCGTCAGCAGTGGCGCCATGATCGAGGTCGTCGGGCGGTTGCCGGAGAAGACCTTGGCCGAAACCAGTTCTTCCGCAACACCTTCCGCGCGCACCTCATCGGCCGTCTTGCCGAAGGCGAGCGCCTTGGTCTGGGCGAAGAAGTTGGCGAGGAAGAGTTCGTGGACGTCGGCATCGCCGTCCTTGATCGGGTGTGCAGTGTTGGCCATCGCGATGAAGTCGCACGGGATCAACTGCGTGCCCTGGTGGATCAATTGATAGAACGCGTGCTGCCCGTTGGTGCCCGGCTCCCCCCAGAAGACCTCGCCGGTCTCGGTGGTCACCGGCGCGCCGTCGGCGCGCACGCCCTTGCCATTGGACTCCATCGTCAACTGCTGGAGGTAGGCCGCGAACCGGTGGAGGTACTGCGCATACGGCAGCACCGCATGACTCGTGGCCTTGAAGAAGTTGACGTACCACACATTCAACAGCCCCATGAGCGCCGGGACATTGCTCTCGAAAGGCTCCTCGGCGAAGTGGTTGTCGACCGCGTGGAAGCCACCGAGGAAGTCGGCGAAATGGTCCTTGCCGATCGCCACCGCGAGCACCGTGCCGACGGCGGAGTCCACGGAATAGCGCCCACCGACCCAGTCCCAGAAGCCGAAGGCATTAGCCGGGTCGATGCCGAAGGCTTCGACCTTGTCGAGAGCGGTGGAGACGGCGACGAAGTGCTTGGCCACGGCCCCGGTGCGGGCCTCATCCGAGTCCTCGATCGCGCCCTGCTCAATGAGCTTGCGCCACAGCCAATCCCGCGCCATCCGAGCGTTGGTCAGGGTCTCCAGCGTCGTGAACGTCTTGGAGGCGATGATGAAGAGCGTCGTCTCGGGGTCGAGATCGCCGACCTTCTCCGCCAAGTCGGTCGGGTCGATATTGGAGATGAAGCGGCAGCTCAGCCCGGCCTGGACATAGGGCTTTAGAGCTTCATAAACCATGACCGGCCCGAGGTCCGAGCCACCGATGCCGATATTGACCACCGTTTCGATGCGCTTGCCCGTCACGCCAACCCACTCACCCGAGCGGACCTTGTCGGAGAAGGCGTAGATCTTCGCCAGGACGTCATGAACCTCGGAAACCACATCCGTGCCGTCGACGACGAGGGAGTCGCCAGCCGGCCGGCGCAGGGCGGTATGCAGCACCGACCGGTTCTCGGTCACATTGATGCGCTCCCCCGCATACATCGCGTTGCGGCGCGCGGCCAGGCCCACCTGTTCGGCGAGATCCAAGAGCGCCCCGAGGATCTCGTCATCGATGAGGTTCTTGGACAGATCGACATGCAGGTCCGCGCAGGTGCGCGTATAACGCTGCGCCCGGTCCGGATCGGTCGCGAACGCTCCGCGCAGATCGGGGGTGTATGCCGCCTTCAACTCGGTCAGGCGGGCCCAGGCGGTGGTGGTCGTGGGGTCGACGATGGTCATTGCATCACCCTAGTGAGGCGGGCCTGCCCGTGCGGTCGCCGCGAGGCAGGGCTCGCCACGCCGAGGCCGCCGTGCAAGGGTCGATTCCACGGGGCTTAGCCTGGAGCGGTGACGACGCTGGACCAGGCACCCCCGCAGATGATCCGCCCGCCGGGGCCGGCCCCGAGCCCCTGGCTGCACCGCATCCTGCTGGCCAATGTCGTCGTCGAGGTGCTCATCGTCGTCACCGGCGGGCTGGTCCGCCTGACCGGATCCGGGCTGGGCTGCCCGACCTGGCCTCAGTGCACTCCCGGGTCCTATGTGCCGGTGCGCGAGCAGGCCGAGGGCTTCCACAAGTACATCGAGTTTGGCAACCGGACCCTCACCGGCCTCGTTGGCTTCGTCGCCCTTGCCGCCGTCATCGCGATCTGGCGGTGGACCGACCGCCGCCGCGCGCTCCTGGTCCCGGCGGTCCTCGTGCTCGCCGGCGTTGCCGTGCAGGCAATCCTGGGCGGCATCACGGTGCGCACCGGATTGAACCCGGCCACCGTCGCCGCGCACTTCCTCGTCTCCATGGGGCTGATCGCCGCCGCCACCGCAGCTTATGTGGAGGGGCGTATGCCGCCCGGCCCCCGCCACCTGGTCGTCCCGGGCATCGTGCGCCAGGTGGCCTGGGCGACAACCGCACTCGCCGGGGTGGTGCTCGTCCTCGGCACGATCGTGACCGGTTCTGGTCCCCACTCAGGCGACGCGGACCAGCCCGCGCGCCTCTCGTTCGACCCACGCTCGGCATCGTGGCTGCATGCCGACAGCGTGATGCTCTTCGTCGGGCTGGTGATCGCCATGGTCGTCGCCACCCACCTCGTCGGTCGCACCGAGTTGGTGAAGAACGCCTGGCGCGGCGTTTTGTTCGTCACCCTGGCTCAGGGAGTTGTCGGGTACACGCAGTACTTCACCAAGCTCCCCGAGGCGCTCGTGCTGATGCATATGCTGCTGGCCAGTCTGCTGGTGATCGCCCTGGTCAACGGGCTCAAGCACCTGCGCGGCCAGGCGGAGCCGAGTTGATAGGCGAGGTCACGGCATACCTCGACGGCTTGGATGCGGACCGCGCCGCGGCGCTGCGCCGGGTGCTGGCCATCGTCGCGGAGGAAGCCCCCGAGACGCAGGAGGGCAAGAGCTACGGTATGCCGGCCCTGAAGGTCGCCGGTAAGCCGCTGATCAGCGTCATCGCCACCAAAACCCACCTGAGCCTGTTCCCGTTCTCCGGCGAGATCGTTGAGCGCGTCGCCGACCGCCTGCCCGGGTTCTCGCTCAGCAAGGGCACCATCCGCTTCCAGGTCGACCAGCCGCTGCCGGACGACGTTATCCGCGATATCGTCCGCGCGCGGCTCGCGCAGATCGGCGCCTGAAACCCCGACGGTCCAGACGCAGGCGTCAACGGATCGCGAGATAGACCAGCGGGTCGATGGCGACGGCGAGGAAGAGAACCGTCACATAGGTGATGGAGTAGTGGAAGAGCCGCATCGGTTTCATCTGGGCCATCGACTCCCCCGCCTTGGCGGAGCGCAGCAGCCGGTGCGCCTCGGCGAGGAAGAGCCCGCCGGACAGGGTGGCCGTGGCGGCATACAGCCAACCCATGGGGGCGATCGGGATCAGCACGAGCGAGGTCGCCACCATCACCCAGGAGTAGATGACGATCTGACGTCCGACCGTCACATTGGTCTCGACCACGGGCAGCATCGGGACCCCGGCCTGGGCGTAGTCGTCCTTGAAACGCATGGACAGCGGCCAATAGTGCGGAGGCGTCCAGAAGAAGATCACCAGGAAGAGGACCACCGCGGCCCAGCTCACCGAATTGGTGACGGCCGACCAGCCGATCAGCACCGGCATACAGCCGGCAGCGCCGCCCCACACGATGTTTTGGGAGGTGCGGCGCTTGAGGATCATCGTGTAGCCCACGGCATACAGGGTGATCGCCCCGAGCGACAGCGCCGCCGAGAGCACATTGACGACCACGGCGAACCACACGGTCGAGATGACCGCCAGCGCGGAGGCAAAGATCAGGGCGGCCCGCGGTGTCACCGCTCCCGTGACCAGCGGCCGATTGGCGGTGCGCCCCATGTGGGCGTCGATATCGCGGTCGTAGACCATATTGAAGGCGTTGGCCGAGCCCGCTGACAATGTGCCGCCGACAAGCGTCGCGACCACCAGCCACAGCGAGGGGACGCCGCGCTGCGCGAGGAACATCGTCGGGACGGTGGTGACGAGTAGCAGTTCGATGATCCGCGGCTTGGTGAGCGCGACATAGGCCGCGAGACTGCGGCGCCACGCGGGCCGGGCCGGCACGGCCGCGGGCGTATGCAGCGTGGTCACGGGGGGCCGTCGCCTCGATCCGGAAGGTGGGATGGCCGCGAGAGCGACCAAGATTGATGCCTGCAGTCTACCCACCGGTCTTGCTGCGACGTGGCTCACACCCGGCACTAGGCTGGGAGGGACGTGCCGCACCTCCGACGTCCAGGAAGGACGACTCTGTGACCGCTGTGTCCACCAAGCCCACCCGCAAGCGCGCCGCGAAGGCCACCAGCCGGGCGGTTCCCGCGCCGAAGGCGAAGAAGGCGGGGTGGAGCGATCTGGACGTGCGGGCCGTTGACACCGTGCGCGTGTTGGCAGCGGACGCCGTGCAGAAGGTCGGCAATGGCCACCCCGGCACGGCGATGAGCCTCGCGCCGGTCGCGTATCTGCTCTACCAAAACGTCATGCGCCACGACCCGTCCGACCCGCAGTGGCTGGGCCGCGACCGCTTCGTCCTCTCGTGCGGCCACTCGTCCCTGACGCAATATATCCAGCTGTACTTCTCCGGCTACGGCCTGGAACTCGATGACCTCAAGGCGCTGCGGACCTGGGGTTCGCTGACCCCGGGTCACCCGGAGGTCCACCACACCACCGGCGTCGAGGTGACGACCGGTCCGCTCGGCTCGGGTCTGGCGACGGCCGTCGGTATGGCGTTCGCGCAGCGCCGCGTCCGCGGCCTGCTGGACCCGGACGCCAGAAAGGGCACCAGCCCCTTCGACCACCACGTCTGGGTCGTCGCCTCCGATGGCGACATCATGGAAGGCGTCACCCACGAGGCCAGCGCGCTCGCTGGCCACCAGGAACTCGGCAATCTGACGGTCATCTACGACCAGAACACCATCTCGATCGAGGACAAGACCGAGATCTCGTTCTCCGAGGATGTGGGCAAGCGCTACGAAGCGTATGGCTGGAATGTCGAGACGATCGACTGGCGCCGCGATGGTGATGGCGCGACCTATGTCGAGGATGTCGACGCCCTCCTGGCGGCCTGCGAAAAGAGCCGCAGCGCCAGCAAGCCGACAATGATTGTCCTGCGCACCATCATCGCCTGGCCGTCGCCGACCAAGCAGGACACCGGCAAGTCGCACGGCTCGGCCCTCGGCGACGCCGAGATCGCCGGCCTGAAGGAACTGCTGGGCTTTGACCCGAAGAAGACCTTCGAGGTTTCCCGCGAGGTCATCACGCACGTCCGCAAGGTCAAGGCGCGCGGGAAGGCTGCTCACAAGGAGTGGGAGCCCGGCTACAAGGCCTGGCGCAAGGCCAACGCCGAGGGCGCGGCCCTGCTCGACCGGCTCGTCGCCCGCGAGTTGCCGGCCGGCCTGGCCAAGGCCGTGCCCACCTTCGCTGCCGACCCCAAGGGGCTGGCCACCCGCGCTGCGTCCGGCAAGATTCTCGGCGCGCTCGCGAGCGTCCTGCCCGAGCTGTGGGGTGGCTCGGCCGACCTCGCCGAGTCCAACAACACCACGATGGAGGGCCAACCCTCCTTCATACCCACCGCCAAGCAGACCCGCGAATGGAGCGGGGGCCCGTATGGCCGCACCCTCCACTTCGGCATCCGCGAGTTCGGGATGGGGCTGATTCTCAATGGCATCGCCCTCTCCGGGCTGACCCGGCCGTATGGCGGCACCTTCCTCGTCTTCTCCGACTACATGCGCGGGGCGGTGCGGCTCGCGGCCATCCAGGAGATCGGGGTCACCTTCGTCTGGACCCACGACTCCATCGGCCTCGGCGAGGACGGCCCGACGCACCAGCCGATCGAGCACCTGGCCGCCCTGCGGGCAATCCCCGGCTTCGACGTGATCCGCCCTGCCGACGCCAACGAAACCGCCGCCGCGTGGGTCGCGATCCTGCAGAACGACCGACCGGCAGGTTTGTGCCTGTCACGCCAGGCCTTGCCGACCCAGGACCCCAAGGTGGCCGGGAAGGTCGCCAATGTCAGCAAGGGCGCCTACATCCTGCGCGAGGCGTCGTCGGGGAGCCCGGAAGTCATCCTGATTGCCACCGGCTCTGAAGTCGGCCTGGCCATGTCGGCGGCCGAGACGCTGGAGAAGGCCAAGATCGCGACGCGCGTCGTCTCGATGCCGTGTCGCGAGTGGTTCGAACGTCAGGGCAAGGCCTATCAGGAGAAGATCCTGCCCGCCGGCGTTCGTGCGCGCGTCTCTGTCGAGGCCGGGGTGCCGATGGGCTGGCGCGACCTGGTCGGCGACGCGGGCGAGATCGTCGGCATCGATCACTTCGGTGCCTCCGCCGATGCGGCGACGCTCTTCCGCGAGTTCGGTTTCACGCCCGAGAAGGTCGTGGCCGCCGCCAAGCGCAGCGTGAAGGCTGCGGCAGCGAATGCCGGTCCGCGCACCCCCGCGCCGAGTTCCGCCGACACCGATGTCGACGCCGCCAAGTCCTAGATCTTTCTCAGAAGGAGCGACATGACTGACAACAACAACCTGCAGGCGCTCGCCAACAGCGGCGTCTCCGTCTGGCTCGACGACCTCTCCCGGGCCCGCCTCACGTCGGGCAATCTCAAGGATGTCATGGAGAACAGCGGGGTCGTCGGCGTCACGACGAATCCCTCGATCTTCCAGGCGGCGCTGAGCAATGGGGACTCGTATGCCGCCCAGGTCGCCGAACTCGCCCAGGCCGGCACCTCGGTCGACGACGCCGTCTTCGCCATCACGACGCAAGACGTCCGGGATGCGTGTGATGTCTTCCGCCCGATCTATGACGCCACCGGCGGCAAGGACGGCCGGGTGTCGATCGAGGTTGACCCCCGCCTGGCCCACCAGGAGGCCGAAACCATCGATCAGGCCAAGGCGCTCTATGCCGCGGTCGACCGCGAGAACGTGATGATCAAGATCCCCGCGACAATCGCTGGCTTGCCCGCCATCACGGCTGTCATTGCCGAGGGCATCAGTGTCAATGTCACCTTGATCTTCAGTCTTGAGCGATACCGCGCGGTGATGAATGCCTACCTCGAGGGCCTGGAGCAGGCGCGCGAAGCCGGCAAGGATCTGTCGACGATCTGGTCGGTCGCTTCCTTCTTCGTTTCCCGCGTTGACACCGAGATCGACAAGCGGCTCGACGCCATCGGCACCGATGAGGCCACCGCGCTCAAGGGCAAGGCCGCCGTCGCCAACGCGCGACTCGCCTACCAGGCCTACGAAGAGGTCTTCTTGACCGCGCGCTGGGAGTCGCTGGCCGCCGAAGGCGCCAACAAGCAACGTCCGCTGTGGGCGTCCACGGGCGTGAAGAATCCGGACTATTCCGACACGATGTATGTCACCGACCTGGTCGCGGACAACACCGTCAACACCATGCCGGAGAAGACTCTGCAGGCGGTCATCGACCACGGAGACATCCGCGGGGATGCCGTCACCGGCACCTACGCGGACGCCGCCGCAGTGCTCGATGACATTGCCGCGCAGGGCATTTCCTACACCGAGGTCACCGACCTGCTCGAAGAAGAAGGCGTCGAGAAGTTCGAAGCCTCATGGGCGGACCTGCTCGGCGACCTCCAAGCCGCACTCGACGCGGCGAAGTGACGCAGAGGGCGGGCACCGGTCAGACCGGGCCCGCCCTCTTCGTCTCCCCACGACATACCCGGGAAGGGAAGCATGTCTCCCGCGCGCGTAACGGCTGACCGCAATCCGCTTCGCGATCCTCGCGACCGGCGCCTACCTCGAGTGGCAGGGCCCTGCGGCCTGGTGCTTTTCGGCGTGACCGGCGACCTGGCCCGCAAGAAGCTCATGCCGGCGATCTACGACCTGAGCAATCGCGGGATGTTGCCGCCTGGCTTCTCACTCGTCGGTTTTGCCCGGCGCGATTGGGACGACCAAGAGTTCGGAAAAATTGTTCACGACGCGGTCAAGCAGCATGCCCGCACGCCCTTCAAGGAGGAAGTTTGGCGGGCCTTGTGCGAGGGATTGCGCTTCGTTCAGGGCAGCTTTGACGACGAGGCGGCCTTCGACGAACTCGCCCGCACGCTCGCCGCGCTGGATGAAGAGCGCGGTACCGGGGGGAATCACGGCTTCTACCTCTCGATTCCGCCAGGGTCCTTTGCGACCGTATGCCAGCAGCTCGAGCGCGCCGGACTCTCGACCCCCCACAAGGATGCCTGGCGGCGCGTCGTGATCGAGAAGCCGTTTGGCCATGACCTGGCGTCGGCTCGCGAACTGAATGCCATCGTCGAGGGCGTCTTCCCCGCCGACTCGATCTTCCGGATCGACCACTATCTGGGCAAGGAAACCGTCCAGAATCTGCTCGCGCTGCGCTTTGCGAACCAACTCTTCGAGCCGGTCTGGAACAGCCACTATGTCGACCACGTGCAGATCACCATGGCCGAGGACATCGGGATCGGGGGCCGCGCGGGCTATTACGACGGCATCGGCGCGGCGCGCGATGTCATCCAAAATCACCTGCTCCAACTCCTCGCCCTGACGGCAATGGAGGAGCCCGCGTCATTCGCGGCCGATCAGTTGCGGGCCGAGAAGGAGAAGGTGCTCTCGGCCGTGCGGGTGCCGACCGATATCGCGGGCAGCACCGCGCGCGGGCAGTATGCCGCGGGCTGGCAGGGCAGCGAGCAGGTGGTCGGCTACCTGCAGGAGGAGGGCGTCGCCGCCGATTCGCGCACCGAGACCTATGCCGCAATCCGTCTCGATATCGACACCCGCCGCTGGGCCGGCGTGCCCTTCTATCTGCGAACTGGCAAGCGCCTCGGCAAGCGCGTCACGGAGATCGCGGTCGTCTTCAAGGCCGCACCACACCTGCCCTTTGAGGACACAGCCACCGAGGAGTTGGGCCGCAATGCGATCGTCATCCGCGTGCAGCCCGACGAAGGGGTCACGATGCGCTTCGGCGCGAAAGTGCCTGGGGCGCAAATGGAAGTGCGCGATGTGACGATGGACTTTGGCTATGGCCGGGCCTTCACCGAGTCCTCACCCGAGGCCTACGAACGCCTGATCCTCGATGTGCTCCTCGGCGAGCCGCCCCTTTTCCCGCGGCATGAGGAAGTCGAGCTGTCGTGGCGCATCCTCGATCCGATCGAGAAAGCCTGGGCCAAGGACAAGGCATCGCTGGATCAATATGAAGCGGGCACCTGGGGGCCAGCCTCGGCCGATCAGTTGATGACCCGCGACGGCCGCGTCTGGAGGATGCCGTGACAACCACTCGCTCCGAAACTGAACGGGGACCCCGGTGATCGTCGACCTGCCGAGCACCAATACCGTCACGGTCAGCAAGCGGCTCGTCTCGCTGCGTGATGATGTGGGCGCGATGGCCCTCGGGCGGGTCCTGACCCTCGTCATACCCGTTGACGAGGATCGCGTGGACTCGGCGATCGATATCGCCAATGACGCCAGCCGGCAACACCCGTGCCGCGTGATCGCGCTGGTGTCCGGGAATGCCCGCGGCACCGCGCGGCTCGATGCGCAGATCCGCGTCGGCGGGGACGCCGGAGCCAGTGAGATCGTGGTGTTGCGCATGTATGGCCCGCTCGCCAAGCAGGGCCGAGCTGTGGCCATGCCGCTGCTGCTCGCCGACTCCCCCATCGTTGTGTGGTGGCCGGGAGACTCGCCAGACGATCCGCATACCGATCCGCTGGGGGCACTCGCGCAGCGCCGGATCACCGACACCGCGGCGGCGGCCCGCCCGCACGCGAAACTGGCGCGCCTGGCAAAGAACTACACCGACGGCGACACCGATCTGGCATGGACCCGGGTGACGCTCTGGCGAGGGCGACTCGCGGCAGCGCTGGACCAGCCGCCCTACGAGTCCGTGACCGCAGCGACAGTGGTCGGGGCCGGGGACTCGCCCTCGGCATACCTCCTGGCCGCCTGGCTCGGCAAGAGCCTGCGCTGCCCGGTGTCCATCTCCTCGGCGAAGGCCGGCTCGGGGATCGTCAGCGTGCACCTGGAACGCGCCTCAGGGCCGGTCGATCTTGTGCGCCCCTCGGGCAATCTCGCGACCTTGACCCAGCCGGCGCAGCCAGACCGGGTGGTCGCGCTCCCGCATCGCGGGGATGCCGAGTGCCTCGCCGACGAACTACGCCGGCTCGATGCCGATGAGGTGTATGCCGAGACGCTGGTCCGCGGGCTGCCGAACGTCGCGCGCAAGAATGGCGCGGCGACCTAGGGGCTATTTGATCAGGCCGCGATCGCGCAAGGAGTCGAGGGCCTCGTCGAGGATCTGGGCGCCGTCCGCGTCGGAGCGCCGCTCCTTTACATAGGCCAGATGCGTCTTGTAGGGCTCGACCTTGGGCGCCGTCGGCGGATTGTCCTGGTCCTGCCCGGCGGGCAGCCCGCAGCGCGGGCAATCCCACAGCTCGGGTATGACGAGCCCCTGCTCCTGCGCGAAGCTCGGCCGGGTTTCGTGGTTGTTGGAGCAGAAGTACGAGACGAAGACCCGAGCCGCGACCTCGCCGCGCTCCGCTTCGCCCATGGGACCCGCGCCGACGCGGCTGCCCCGGATCGCATTGCCTCCAGCCATGAAACCCTTCCGTCCTCTCTGACGTGCTTGGTCCGGCCGAGCCGGCGAATTCTTAGTTGAAGCGGTCGATCAGGCCGATGCCGAGAATGGCGGTCGTCCACACGAGGGCGATGACGACCGTGATGCGGGTCAAGTTGCGCTCGGCGACCGAAGACGAGGACATCGAGGTCGACAAACCGCCACCGAACATGTCCGACACCCCGCCGCCCTTGCCCTTGTGGAGCAAGATGAGCAGGGTCAGGAAGAGGCCGGTGACGACGAGCAGCACCTGCAGCCCGATTCGCACAGCATCCACGGTTCACGCCTTTCGATTGGTCAATCTGGCCAGTCGCAACGGGCCCCCGGCAGGATACCCCGCCGCACTCCGCTCTCCAACGCGCCGCCACGGCATAGCCGGTTCCCGGGTCTGGCCCGACGCGGCCGGCGGGAGGGGGTGTGCCTAACCTCTGCTAGCAGAAGCTAGTCGACTGTCAACACCTTGCAAGCTGTGCACAGTTGACTACCTTCTGCTAGCAGAGGTTAGGAAGCCAGCGCCACGCGCACCCCGGCCACCGAGACGGGCGGGCGCCGGTCAGGCGTCGGGGGTCAGGTGCTTCTGGTAGCGGCAGATGGCCGCGAACTCGGTCGGGTCGAGGCTCGCGCCGCCGACGAGGGCGCCGTCGACATCCTCGCCGGCCATGATCGAGGCGATATTGCCGGACTTGACCGAGCCGCCATACAGGATGCGTATGCCGTCCGCCGTGTCGCCGGAGTACATCTCGGCGAGCTGGGTGCGTATGGCCGCGCACACTTCCTGGGCGTCCTCGGGCGTGGCGACCTCGCCCGTGCCGATGGCCCAAATGGGCTCATAGGCCACGACGATGGATCGCACCTGCTCGGGGGTCAGCTTGGCCAGGCCCGCCTTGATCTGCTCCAGCACGTGCGAGACGTGGGTGCCCGCCTTGCGGATCTCCAGGCCCTCGCCGACGCAGAAAATCGGGGTCAAGCCGTAGCGGTACGCCGCCGCGAGCTTGTCCGCGACGACCGCGTCACTCTCGTGGTGGTATTCGCGACGCTCGCTGTGCCCGACGATCACATAGGTGCAGCCAAGTTTGGCGAGGAAGGCGCCGCTGATCTCACCGGTGTAGGCGCCGCTGTCGTGGACCGAGAGGTCCTGTGCGCCGTGCTTGAGCTCGAGCTTGTCGCCATCGATCAGGGTCTGGACGGTGCGCAGGTCGGTGAACGGCGGGCAGACCACCACCTCAACTGCGCCGAAGTCGTGATTGGCGTCCCGAAGGGTCCAATCCAACTTCTGCACCAGCAGGGTGCCCTGCAGGTGGTCGAGGTTCATCTTCCAGTTGCCCGCCATCAGCGGGGTGCGGCTCATGATTTTGACTCCAGGATGGTGATGCCGGGCAGCGCCTTGCCTTCGAGGTATTCGAGGGAGGCGCCGCCACCGGTGGAAATGTGCCCGAACTGCTCGTCGGCGAAGCCGAGTTGGCGCACGGCGGCGGCGGAGTCGCCACCACCGACGACGGTCAGGGCGCCAGCCGCGGTGGCGTCGACGAGAGCCTGGGCGACGGCCTTGGTGCCGCCGGCGAAGGGCGCCATCTCGAAGGCACCCATCGGACCGTTCCAGAAGACGGTGCGGGCGTCGGCGAGCTTGCCGGCATACAGCGCAGCAGACTCCGGACCGATGTCCAAGCCCATCGTGTCGGCCGGGATGGCATCCGCCGCGACGACGGCGGTCTCGGTGTCCTCGGCGAAGTCCTTGCCGACGATGACATCGACGGGCAGCACGATCTCGACCCCGGATTCCTGGGCCCGGGCGAGGTAGCCCTTGCAGGCCTCCAGCGATTCGGCGTCGAAGAGGCTCTTGCCGATCTCGTGGCCCTGAGCTGCGAGGAAGGTGAAGAGCATGCCGCCGCCGATCAATAGGCGGTCGGCCTTGCCGACCAGGTTGTCGATGACCGCGAGCTTGTCGGCGACCTTCGCGCCGCCGAGCACCACGACATACGGCCGCTGCGGGTCCTCGGTCAATCGCTTGAGGACATCGACTTCGGTCTTGACCAGACCACCCATCGCCGAGGGTAGGAGGGTCGCCACGTCATAGACCGAAGCCTGCTTGCGGTGCACGACACCGAAACCGTCCGAGACATAGGCGTCGGCAAGGCCGGCGAGGGCGCCCGCGAACTCGGCCCGCTCCTCATCGGTCTTGGCCGTCTCCCCCGCGTTGAAGCGCAGGTTCTCGAGGAGGACGACATCGCCATCGGACATCGCGTCGACCGCCGTGTGAGCGGACGGGCCGACGGTGTCCTCGGCGAAAGTGACGTCCTGCCCGAGCAACTCACCAAGGCGCGCGGCGACCGGGGCCAGGGAGTATTTCGCCTCCGGGGCGCCCTTGGGCCGCCCGAGGTGGGCGCACACGATGACGCGTGCGCCCGCCTCGGTCAGTGCCGAGATCGTGGGGATCGAGGCTCGGATCCGACCGTCGTCGGTGATCGTCGTGCCGTCGAGCGGGACGTTGAGGTCGGACCGGACGAGGACGCGCTTGCCGCGCAGGTCGCCCAAAGAGGCCAGATCACCCATGACGGATCAGAGGCTCTTGCCGACCAGGTTGACCAGGTCAACGAGGCGGTTGGAGTAGCCCCACTCGTTGTCATACCAGCCGACGACCTTGACCTGGTTGCCGATGACCTTGGTCAGCGGAGCATCGAAGATGCAGGACGCCGCGTCGGTGACGATGTCGGAGGAGACGATCGGGTCCTCGGAGTACTTCAGGAAACCCTTGAGCGGGCCTTCCGCGGCCGCCTTGACGATCGCGTTGACCTCTTCGACCGTGGTCTCGCGGGAGGCCTCGAAGGTGAGGTCGGTGGCGGAGCCCGTGGGCACCGGCACGCGCAGGGCGTAGCCGTCGAGCTTGCCCTTCAGTTCCGGCAGCACGAGAGCAACGGCCTTGGCGGCACCGGTCGTGGTGGGCACGATGTTCAGGGCGGCACCGCGGGCGCGGCGCAGGTCCTTGTGCGGTCCATCGAGAAGGTTCTGGTCGCCGGTGTAGGCGTGCACGGTGGTCATCAGGCCGCGCACGATGCCGAGGCCGTCGTTGAGCGCCTTGGCCATCGGGGCCAGGCAGTTCGTGGTGCACGAGGCGTTGGAGATGATGTTGTGCTTCTCCGGGTCGTAGTCGCCGTCGTTGACGCCCATGACGAAGGTCGCGTCCTCGTTCTTGGCGGGCGCGGAGATGATGACCTTCTTGGCGCCACCGTCGAGGTGGGCCTTGGCCTTCTCGGCGTCGGTGAAGAAGCCGGTGGACTCGATGACGATGTCGGCGCCGACCGACTTCCAGTCGAGGTTGGCGGGGTCGCGGTCTTCGAAGACCTTGAAGGACTTGCCGTCGACGGAGATGGAGGACTCGTCATAGGTGACATCGCCGTCGAGGCGGCCCAGGATCGAGTCGTACTTCAGGAGCGTGGCGAGCGTCTTGTTGTCCGTCAAGTCGTTGACGGCGACGATCTCGATGTCGGCACCCGACGCCAGGACGGCGCGGAAAAAGTTGCGGCCGATGCGGCCGAAGCCGTTGATGCCAACGCGAACAGTCATGCGAAAGCCTTGCCTTCCGATTGGGATGGAGGCGCCGCGACACTGCGGCGCCGGAACCACTTCCCAGCCTATTGCGCCCGTGTGATCAAGCACACGGCGCCCACGGATCGGACACTTCGGGCCCCGCCGTCTCAGCCGGCGGACGGCGCGGAGTCAGGTGTCGAGCATGTCCGGGGTGATCGCCGCCTCGGTGTCCGGAATGCCCAGATCGGCGGCCCTTTTGTCCGCCATCGCCAGCAGCCGACGGATGCGGCCGGCGACGGCGTCCTTGGTCATCGGCGGGCTCGCGAGGGCGCCGAGTTCTTCGAGGGAGGCCTCCTTGTTCGCCACCCGCAGGTCACCCGCGACCCGCAGGTGGTCCGGCACGTCATCGCCGAGAATCTCCAGGGCGCGCTGCACGCGAGCCCCGGCCGCGACAGCGGCGCGCGCGGATCGGCGCAGGTTGGCGTCGTCGAAGTTCGCGAGCCGGTTGGCGGTGGCCCGCACCTCGCGCCGCATCCGGCGCTCCTCCCAGACCAGCACCGCCTCATGCGCGCCCATCCGGGTGAGCATCGCGCCGATCGCGTCGCCATCGCGGATGACGACGCGGTCCACTCCGCGCACATCCCGTGCCTTCGCGGGTATGTCGAGGCGCCGGGCCGCCCCGACCAGCGCGAGGGCGGCTTCCGGCCCCGGGCAGGTGATCTCCAGGGCCGATGAGCGGCCGGGTTCCGTGAGCGAGCCATGGGCAAGGAAGGCTCCGCGCCAGGCGGCGACCGCGTCACACATCGCGCCGCCGACGACCTTGGCCGGCAGGCCACGCACGGGACGACCGCGGGGATCGATCAGGCCGGTCTGGCGGGCCAGGACCTCGCCGCCCTCGACGACGCGCACGACATACCTGCTGCCCCGACGCAATCCACTGGCCGCTAGGACGACGATCTCGCTGCGATGCCCATAGAGCTCGTGGATGTCCTTGCGCAGGCGGCGGGCGACGCTCGCGGTGTCGAGTTCGGCCTCAACAACGATTCGCCCGCCGATGATGTGCAGGCCGCCGGCGAAACGGAGCATCGAGGCAACCTCCGCCTTGCGGCAGCAGGTCTTCGCGATCTCGAGCCGACTCAGCTCGTCCTTCACCGATGCGGTCATGGCCATCGGGCTATGGTGCCATCCTCATCCGGGGTTCGCCGCCCTGGCCGCTGGCCAAGGGTCGTCAGCCGCCGAAGATGTCCCGATAGGCGGCCGCGAGGCGCAACGGATCGTGGATGCCGGGCGCGAGATGCGTCGAAACGTGCTGGATCACCAGGTGCGCGCCAAGGTCTTCGACGGCCCGACGCAGGGCGCTCTCGTCGTCGACGATCGAGGGGTCGGCGAGCACCACGTCAAGCCGAAATCCCTCTGCGTGTTCGCTCAGCGATTCGATATGCCGGACGGCGGAGAAGCCACGTGTCTCCTTGGTGTGCATCTCCATGTTCAGTGTGAGCAAGCGGCGAGCTCGGCTGTGCAGCAAGGCATCTCGAAGCTTCGGCACGAGCAGATGCGGCAGCACGCTGGTGAACCACGAGCCCGGGCCGAGGACGATCCAGTCGCACTCACCGAGCGCCGCCAGCGCATCCGGGTGAGCGGGTGGGTCCTCCGGGAGCAGCGCGACTGAGTGGATCAGACCGGAGGTCCGGGCGACTTGATGCTGACCGGTCACCAGGGTTCGCTGCTCGGGTTGCTCCGGGTCGAGGGAGACCGAGGCCGTGATTTCTAGGGGCACGGCAGCCATCGGCAGGACTCGGCCGTAGGCATTCAGCAGCCGGCCGACCAATTGCAAGCCGTGCACGGGCTCCGGGTCGAGATCCCATAGGGCGACGATCAAGAGGTTGCCGAGCGCGTGGCCTCCGAGCGGGCCGTCACCACTGAATCGGTGCTGCAGCACATCGCGCCACTGGTGGCCCCAATCGCTGTCGGCGCAGAGCGCCGAAAGCGCCATCCGTAGGTCGCCGGGGGGGGAGCACGCCGAACTCTTCGCGCAAGCGTCCGCTCGAGCCGCCATTGTCGGCGACGGTGACGATGGCGGTGATCGACTCCGATACATGCCGCAGCGCCGAGAGGGAGGCGGCCAGCCCGTGGCCGCCGCCAAGCGCGACAACATGCGGGCCGCTCATTCACGCCCCAAATCACGGTGCATGACGAAGGTCGCGAAGAGATCGCCGTCCAGCCGCCGAGCGAGCTCTTCGGCAATCGCGACCGAGCGGTGCTTGCCGCCGGTGCAGCCGACCGCAACCGTGGCATAGCGCCGCCCCTCGCGCTCGTAGCCTGCTCCCACGGTCTGCAGCAAGGCAACAACCTGGTCGACGAAGGGCTCGGCGCCCTCTTGGCCGCGCACGAACTCCGCGACGGGCGCGTCCACGCCGGTCAGCGCCCGCAGCTCCGGCACCCAAAACGGGTTCGGCAGGAAGCGCATATCGAAGACGAAGTCGGCGTCGAGGGGGACGCCATATTTGAAGCCGAAGGAAACCACCGCAAGCCGCGCCCGCCGCTCCCCGGCGGCGAACATGGGGGTCACTTTCGCCGAGAGTTGATGGACGTTCAAACCGCTGGTGTCGATGATGACGCTGGCATTACTGCGCAAGTCCGCGAGTTGAGCGCGCTCGGCTTGGATCCCGTCGAGGAGCCGTCCGTCGCCCTGGAGCGGATGCGGACGGCGCACACTTTCGAAGCGCCGCACCAGCGCCTCGTCAGTGGCCTCCAAGAACAGGACATTGGCGTGCCAGCCCTCAGCGGTCAAGGTGGCCAAGGCGTCCGACAGGGTCTGGGAAAACTCGCGGGCACGGACATCGGCGATCGCGGCGATGCGTGGCGGCCGCAAGCCCCGCGCAGCCGTCGTGGCCGCGAGGTGGAGCAGCGGCAGCAGCAGAGCCGGCGGGAGGTTGTCGACGACATACCAGCCCATGTCCTCCAAGACATTGCCGACTGTCGAGCGGCCCGCGCCACTCATCCCGGTGACGACGATGATCTCCACATCGGCGGGACCGGATCCCTCATCCTCCGGGACGATCGAATCGGCGGGCTCGGCAATGTTCGGGCTCACACGACCCATTCTGCTATCTGGCCGCCTCAGGCATCCAGCCTTTCACCCATCCACCACTTCGCCGGTCGTCAGGTTGACCGCGGGCACGGCCTCGGCGGACCTGGCCCCGAGATGGCCGGCGATTGTGGCAGCAAGGGCTGGCCCGATACCGGGCACCTCGGCGATGTCCTCCGCGCTCGCCGCCTTGATCTTGGCCACGGATCCGAAATGCCGCCGCAGCGCCGCCTGCCGCGTCGCGCCGAGCCCGGGTATGCCGTCGAGGCTGCTCGTCGTCATCCCCTTGCTGCGGCGTTCCCGGTGGAAGGTGATGGCGAAACGGTGCGCCTCATCCCTCACCCTCTGCAAGAGGTAGAGACCTTCGCTGCCCCGCGGCAGGATGACGGGGAAGTCGGTGCCGGGCAGCCAGACCTCTTCCAGCCGTTTGGCGAGACCCACACAGGCGATATCGACGATTCCCAGCTCGCGCAGCACCGATGACGCCGCCTCGACCTGCGGGCGTCCACCGTCGACGACGAGCAGATTCGGTGGGTAGGCGAACTTCTTGGCTCGTCCGTCCTCGGTTTCGGTGCGCTCGGTGAGATAACGAGCGAAACGACGACGCAACACCTCGCGCATCGCGGCCGTGTCGTCCACCTGATCGCCCTTGATGAGGAAGCGGCGGTACTCGGACTTGCGCGCCAGCCCATCTTCGAAGACGACCATGGACGCGACGACATTGGTGCCCTGCACGTGCGAAACGTCGAAGCACTCGATCCGCAGCGGGGCCTCGTCCAGAGCCAGCGCCTGGGTCAACTCTTCCAGGGCCTGGGCGCGTGCCGACAGATCCCCGGCCCGCGCCACCTTGTGCCGCGCCAGTGCCTGCTCCGCATTGCGGTGCACTGTCTCCAGCAGCGTCTTCTTGTCCCCCCGCTGAGGTATGCGGATCGCCACCTTCGCCCCGCGCACTCCACCGAGCAGGGCGGCCATCGCCTCCGGCTCGGCGGGCAGGACCGGCAGCAGGATCTCGCGAGGGATCGCCTCGGGTGACTCCCCGCCATACACCTGCAGCAAGAGGGTCTCCATCAGGTGCGGGACATCCTGCTCCTCCATCTCGGCGACCCAGCCGCGCTGGCCGCGGATGCGGCCGCCGCGGACATGGAATAGCTGTACCGAGATCTCCAGTCCGTCCTCGGCGATGGCGAAGACGTCGGCGTCGGTGGCATCGGCGAAGACCACGGTGGAGCGCTCGAGGGCTTTGGTCATCGCGTCGATGTCATCGCGCAGCCGGGCAGCCTGTTCGAAGTCAAGATCTGCGGCGGCAGCCTTCATGCGGGCGGTGAGCCTCTTAACAAACTTGCCGGTGTCTCCCGCCATGAACTCGCAGAAGTCCTCGGCGATCGCCCGATGCTCAGCCTCGTCGACCCGTCCGACGCAGGGGGCGGAGCATTTGTCGATATAGCCGAGCAGGCACGGCCGCCCCACCTGGCCGGCGCGTTTGAAGACCCCATTGCTGCAGGTGCGCAGCGGGAAAACCCGCAGCAGTTGATCGAGCGTCTCGCGGATTGCCCACGCGTGGGCATATGGCCCGAAATACCGAGTTCCAGGCTTCTTGGCCCCGCGCATGACCTGCGCTCGCGGAAAGTTCTCCCCGAGCGTCACCGCGAGATAGGGATAGGACTTGTCGTCGCGATATTTGACATTGAAGCGCGGGTCGAACTCCTTGATCCAGGAGTATTCGAGTTGCAGCGCCTCGACCTCATTGGCGACCACCGTCCACTCGACCGAGGCGCCGGTGCGCACCATCCGCGCGGTCCGTGGGTGCAGTGCATAGACATCTTGAAAGTAGCTGGAAAGCCGAGGACGCAGCGATTTGGCCTTGCCGACATAGATGACCCGGCCGTGGGCATCCCGGAAGCGATAGACCCCGGGGTCGGTCGGAATCGTGCCCGGGGCCGGGCGATAGGTCGACGGATCTGCCATTCACAACACCTTAGGTGGCGGCTCCGACAACCCCGCCCGCGATCAACTGATCGCGAGATTGTCGCCTTCCGCGGTGACCGTTTTCGCGGCCAGCGCTGAGGTGGCGGGTCCAGAGACGACGGAGCCGTCGGCGAGCGCGAACTTGCTGTTATGGCACGCGCAGTCAATGGTGGAGGTGACACCCGAGACGATGCAGCCTTGGTGCGTGCATACGGCGGAAAAGGCTTTGAACTCCCCCGCGCTCGGTTGCGTCACCACCACCTTCGCGTCCTTGATGACGACACCTCCACCCTCGGGGACATCGGACTTGGCAAGCGTCGTCGATCCCCCAGAACCGCCGCTCGCCGCGGTGGTGGATGTCCCCGCGGCGGTGCCATCAGCGGACCCGCAGGCGGTCAGGGAGGCCGCCGCTAGGCCGGCCCCACCGGCCAGCAGGGCCTCGCGGCGCTTCGGTGAGTGATCTGTCGGCAGGTCGTGGCGCACGGCAGCTCCGCTTCTCGTGATGTCGCTCGAAAGGATGACGAACAAGCACATCTTGAGCCATGCGAGGGCGATGGGGGGATAACGAGAGGGACACGGGTTCGGCGAGGCGTGTTGCGCGCGTGGCAATACCGGTTACTGTGCGCATGCTCCGGCGAATCGCCGAGTCCGACGGAAGGTATGCCGTCGGCACGTATTACATGGAGGAAACCTCGTGCCCCAGCGCTCCGTAGTCTCTGTCGGCGCTACCTTGCTCGTCGCCTCGCTCGCCCTCACGGCGTGTGGCTCGCGCGGCGGAAGCAGCAGCAGCACCAGCGGCGGCGGCAACAGCGACGCCAAGGTCGCCAAGATCGGCGTCATCGCCCCCCTTTCTGGTGACTTGGCCGCCCTCGGCCTCGGCATCAAGAACTCTGTCGACCTGGCCATCAAGCAGGCCAACGACTCGAATGCCATCCCCGGCTGGAAGCTCGAGCTCGCCGCCGAGGACGACCAGGCCACCGCCGATGTCGGCAAGAACGCCGCCACCAAGCTGGCCGGCGACAAGGACGTCATCGGTGTCGTCGGCACCCTGAACTCCTCGGTCGCCCTTCAGGTCCAGCCGGTCCTCGCGTCCGCGAATATCGTCCAGGTCTCCCCGGCCAACACCGGTGTCTCCCTGACCAAGGGCGAGGATGCCGCGAACCCGAAGCGGCCCTTCCCGACCTACTTCCGCACCTGCACCACCGATGACGTGCAGGGTCCGTTCGCCGCGCGCTACCTCTTCGACGCCGGCATCAAGGAGGTCGCGACCGTCCACGACAAGAAGGCCTACGGCCAGGGTCTGGTCGCCGCCTTCACGACCGAGTTCGAGAAGCTCGGCGGCAAGATTGTCGCCGCCGAGACCATCAACCCGGACGAGGACAAGTACGACGCCGTCGTCTCCGCCATCAAGCCGAAGGCTCCCAAGGCTCTCTACTACGGCGGGGAGTACCCCCAGGGTGGCCCGCTCTCGCAGCAGATGAAGGCCCAGGGCCTCAACGTCCCGCTCATGGGTGGCGACGGCCTCTTTGACGGCAAGTACATTGAGCTCGCGGGTGCCACGTCGAATGGAGACATGGCGACCTCGGTCGGCGCGCCGACCGACAGCACGGACGCCGGCAAGAAGTTCCTCGAGCAGTACAAGGGCGCGGGCTACTCCGACGACTCCGCTGCCTATGGTGGCTACGCGTATGACGCGGCGAACGCCATCATCAACGCCCTCAAGGTCTCGCTCAAGGACGCCGCGAGCGTCGAGGCCGCCCGTCCGAACACCGTCACCGAGCTGGGCAAGGTCAGCTTCGATGGCGTCACCGGCAAGGTTGCCTTCAACGAGTTCGGCGACACCACGACCAAGATTCTGACCGTGTACAAGGTCACCGACGGCGCGTGGAAGCCCGAGAAGACCGACGAATTCAAGTGATCGGACCGGCCGATCACGTGATTCGGCCTTAAGACGGCGTCGGTGGGGACGCAGGTGAGCCTGCTCCCCACCGACGCTGTCTTTCGCTAGCGTTCTCCCACAGCACCGTCGCTGGACCGGTCGGCATCGACACGGGCCCGAGAGTTAGGAGTCCAACCTCCGTGGATATCTTCCTGCAGCAGCTCGTCAATGGGCTGACGCTGGGGTCCCTCTATGCGTTGATCGCCGTCGGCTATACTGTCGTCTACGGCATCGTCCAATTGATTAACTTCGCCCACGGCGAGGTTTTTATGATCGGCGCATTCGGGGCCTTGGCGACATACCTCCTGCTCTTCCAAGGCCAGACCGCCTTGTGGATCCTGCCGATTATGGTGATCGGCGCGATGATTGCCGCGGTGGGGACGGCCGTTGCGATGGAGCGCGTGGCCTACCGGCCGCTGCGCCACGCTCCACGGCTTGCACCGCTTATCACCGCGATCGGTATCTCGGTCTTCCTCCAGGAGTTCGTGCGGCTCTTCTTCGACAAGATCCCGGGCACCGACTTCCCGTCGGCCAAGGCGAAGATCCCCTTCCCGCAGATCGATGTCGTGACCGGACCGGCCTTCACTCCGATGGCCGGGGTCCAGATCCAGCGCGCTGCGATCTTCACTATCGCGATGATGGCGCTCTCCGCCGCCGGCCTGTGGTGGTTCATCAACAAGACCAAGACCGGCCGAGGTATGCAGGCCGTCTCGCAGGACCCCGATACCGCCCGCCTCATGGGCATCAATGTCGACCAGATCATCGTCGCGGCCTTCGCTGTCGGCGCTGCCCTGGCCGCCATCGCGGGTGTCGCACAGGGCCTCGCGATCACGAATATCAACTTCAAGATGGGCTTCATCGCCGGTCTCAAAGCCTTCACCGCAGCCGTGCTCGGTGGCATCGGCAATATCCAGGGCGCCGTCGTCGGCGGGCTGGTGCTGGGCATGGCCGAAGCGATGATCACCCAGTACACCGGCATGCTGCCCGATCCGCTCGGTCAGTTCGGCGGCTCGTCCTGGAAGGACGTCTGGGCCTTCGCCTTGCTCATCATCGTTCTGGTCTTCCGGCCTCAGGGCCTTCTCGGTGCGAAGGTGGTCGACCGCGCATGAAACTCACTCTTCCCACCATCCCGGATGCGCTGCGCGAGCAGCACGCGAGCAAGGGCTGGCCCATGGCGCTGCTCGGCTCGGTCCTGCTGTTTGTCTCTGGTCTGCTGTCGTGGAGCTATGACGCGAGCATCCTCGGCGATATTTCGATCTCTTTCTGGCCGGCCACGCTGCAGCTGTTCGCCATGATTCTCGGCGCGGTCGGCATACTCCTGGCCCTGATCCACAAGGGCCCCCTTCAGGGCCTCGGGAACTGGTTCGATTCGGCGCTCGCGCTGCGCGCGCTGGGCACCGGTTCCCTGCTGTTCGCGGTCTACTCACTCACGGCGATCGCGTATGAAGCGGGTGGACTGGTCAACATCAATCCCGGTGGCTGGCTAGCGCTCGTCGGAGCGCTGGTCCTGACGATTGGTGCCCGCTTCGTTCCGCAGCGCACCTTGCGCAGCTTCGCGAAGGCCAAGGCCAACTCCACCCTGGAGATCGTGGTCATCGTCATCCTCATGGCGCTGGTGCTTTTCGGTGCCGCCTATGTGCTCGGCCAGGATGACCCGTGGGTCTTCGTCGGCTTCTTGCTCATGGCGGGCGTCGCAGCCATGGCTCTTGCGCGGGCCGGCCTCTTCACCTGGCTCGGCCACATCTCGCAGCGGCACCGGAAGGTGCTCACTTTGGCAGCCTTCGCGGTCGCGTTCCTGTTTCCGTTCACCCAGGACGGGTCGGATGCGAATATGTCGATCGCCACCCAGGTGCTGATCTTCGCCGCGACCGCTATCGGCCTGAATATTGTCGTCGGCCTGGCGGGCTTGCTCGACCTCGGCTATATCGCCTTCCTGGGTTCGGGCGCCTATGTCGCGGCGATGATGTCGAATGCCGCGTCGGCAACGATCGGCTGGAAGCCGCCCTTCCTGGTCGTCATGCTCATCGGCGCCTGCGTCGCAGCTACCTTGGGCTTGATCATCGGGTCCCCGACCCTGCGAGTCTCCGGCGACTACCTCGCCATCGTGACTCTGGCCTTCGGTGAGATCTTCCGGCTCTCGATGTTCAACCTGGACGGCAACAACGGCCCGGACCTGACCAATGGCCCCAATGGCATCCCCGGCATCCCCGACCTGAACCTCTTCGGGTTCGACTTCGGCAAGCCGCACACGATCGCCGGCTTCACTCTGGGCCGCTTCAGCAACTATTACTTCGTGTTGCTGCTGCTCATCGGCTTCATCATCTTGGTCTTCACCCGGCTCAACAACAGCCGGATCGGCCGCGGCTGGGTCGCCATCCGCGAGGACGAGCGGGCCGCCGAAGCGATGGGTGTCAACACCTTCGGTCTGAAGCTGCTCGGCTTCGCCGTCGGCGCCTTCCTCGCCGGTTTGGCTGGCACCATCAAGGCGCATCAGGACACGGCCGTCTCACCGGACCAGTACATCTTCCTGGAGTCCGCCTTCCTCCTCTCGGCCGTCGTGCTCGGTGGTATGGGGACCGTCGCCGGTGTTCTCGTCGGCGCCACGATCCTGAAGTTGCTCCCGGAGAAGCTGCGCTTCTTCAGTGAGTACCGCCTGCTGCTCTTCGGCCTGCTGCTCGTCGTCATGATGCGCGTGCGTCCCGAGGGTCTGATCGCCAGCAAGCGGCGGCAGTTGGAGTTCCATGAGGACGATGAGGAGTTGGCCTCAGAAGTCCAACAAGATCATCTGATCGACGCGAGTGCGGAGGCAGCCCGATGACCGTCATCGATACCGAAGTGCAGGACGGCCGGGCTCGGCCGCAGCGAGGAGCCAAGGTGCTGGAGGCCGAAAAGGTCGTCATGCGCTTCGGCGGTCTCGTCGCGGTCAATAACGTCGACTTCGACGTCCACGAGGGCGAGATTGTCGGTCTGATCGGCCCCAATGGTGCCGGCAAGACGACCTTCTTCAACTGTCTCACCGGGATGTACAAGCCGACCTCCGGCACGGTGAAGTTCTACGGCGAGGTGCTCCCGCCCAAGCCGCGGGCGGTCGTCAAGGCCGGCATGGCCCGGACATTCCAGAACATCCGCCTGTTCGGCAATATGACGGCCCGGGAAAATGTGATGGTCGGGCGCTACTGCCGGACCACCTCCGGGGCGATCACCTCGGTCCTGCATGGCCCGAAGTTCCGCCGTGAAGAGGCTGAATCCACGGCGCGGGCCACCGAGCTCCTGGAGTTCGTGGGCCTCGGCAAGTCCGCCGAACTGCTGGCCCGCAATATGCCGTATGGCGACCAGCGGCGCCTGGAGATCGCCCGCGCGCTGGCGACCGACCCGAAGCTCATCCTCCTGGATGAGCCAACGGCTGGGATGAACCCGCAAGAGACCCAGCAGGCCATGGACCTGATCTTCAAGATCCGAGACATGGGGCTGGCGGTCGTCGTCATCGAGCACGACATGCGCTTCATCTTCCAGTTGTGCGATCGCGTGCTCTGTCTGGTTCGCGGTGAGGCCCTGATCTGGGGCACACCGGGCGAAGTGCAGTCTGACCCGCGGGTCATCGAGGCATATATCGGCGGCAGCGAGCTGGAAGACGACGAGGACGACGCATGAGCGAAATGCTGGAGGTCAAAGACCTCGAGGTGAGCTACGGCAAGATCAAGGCGGTCAAGGGCATCTCCTTCACCGTTGGCGAAGGCGAGGTCGTCTCGCTTATCGGCACCAATGGCGCCGGCAAGACGACGACCTTGCGCACGATCTCCGGGCTGTTGCGCCCGACCAATGGGTCGATCACCTTCAAGGGCAAGCCGATTCACACCACACCGGCTCACGAGATCGTCACCTTGGGGCTAGCGCACTCGCCCGAGGGCCGCCGCATCTTCCCGGCGATGACGGTCGAGGAGAACCTCCTCCTCGGCGCGTTCACCCGCAGTGACGGCGATATCGGCAAGGACCTGCAGGCGGCATACGACCTCTTCCCGATCCTCGCGGAGCGCTCCAAGCAGCCGGCCGGCACCTTCTCCGGTGGCGAGCAGCAGATGCTGGCCATGGGCCGCGCCATGATGAGCCGCCCCACTCTGCTCATGCTCGACGAGCCGTCGATGGGTCTGTCGCCGCTGATGATGAAGCGCATCATGACGACGATCAAGACGCTCCAGGAGCAGGGCACGACGATCCTGCTGGTCGAGCAGAACGCCCAAGCCGCGCTCCGATTGGCCAACAAGGGCTATGTCCTCGAGGTCGGCAAGATCGTGCTGTCCGGCACCGGCCGCGAGTTGCTGAAGTCCGACGACGTCCGCAAGGCCTACCTCGGCGAGGACTGAGTTCTCTGTCGGCTCCCCTCCTCCGGGTCGGCGGGGATTCCTAACCTCTGCTAGCAGCAGTTAGTCAACTGTGGACACCTTGCAAGCTGTCCACAGTTGACTAGCTTGTGCTGAGTTGGCCGCTCAGGCGCCGCGGGCCGCCGGGCTGTAGGCGGCGAGGAAGACCCCGATAAGGTGCACGGTGAAGGCCGCGACCGTCAACGCGTGAAAGACCTCGTGGAAGCCGAACCAACGGGGTAGCGGGTTGGGACGCTTGATGCCGTAGACGATGCCGCCGAGGGTGTAGAGCACTCCCCCGACGATCACCAGGGTCAGCACCGCGGCCCCGCCACGCACCGCGAAATCCGGTAGGTAGAAGACCGCGGTCCAGCCAAGGGCGATATATGCGGGGGTGTAGAGCCAGCGCGGTGCGCCGACCCAGAAAACTCGGAAAGCCACCCCAAGCAGAGCCCCCGACCACACGATGGCCAGCAGCACCTTGGCCTGCTCGTGTGGCAGCAGGAGCACCGCGAAGGGGGTGTAGCTGCCGGCGATGATCAGGAAGATATTGGAGTGGTCGATGCGCTTGAGCAGCCGCTCACGCGAGGGCGACCAATGGCCGCGGTGATAGAGCGCGCTGGTGCCAAAGAGAATGGCCGCCGTTGCGGCGAAGATGGCGCACGCGATGCGGCCGCGTCCCGCAGGTGCCAAGGCGACGAGCACGATGCCCGCGATCACGGTCAACGGGAAGGCCACCAGGTGCAACCAGCCACGCAATCGGGGCTTGAGTTGCTGCACTAGGGCCGCCGCCGACTCGGCGAGCGTTTCGGTCAGGGGTTCGCGGGCGCCCATACGTGCACCATAACCTACGCCACCGTAGGTTACTTGAAAGTCACATTCTTACCGGGCGTCCGAGAACGTGAGACAGGGGGCTGTCGGTCGGTCCGCATACGATGGCGGGCGTGACGAGAAGGACCACGAATCGCGGCTCGGGGAGCCGCCTGCACGACCACCTGATCGTGCGCGGAGCGCGCGAGCACAACCTGCGCGATGTCTCGGTCGAGCTGCCTCGCGACAGCCTCGTGGTGTTCACCGGGCTGTCCGGATCCGGCAAATCCTCGCTGGCCTTCGACACGATTTTCGCCGAGGGTCAGCGGCGGTATGTCGAGTCGCTCTCGGCCTACGCTCGGCAGTTCCTCGGGCAAATGGACAAGCCCGATGTCGACTTCATCGAGGGCCTCTCCCCCGCCGTCTCGATCGATCAGAAGTCGACGAACCGCAACCCGCGGTCCACGGTGGGCACGATCACCGAGGTCTATGACTACCTACGCCTGCTCTTCGCCCGCGCCGGCCGGCCGCACTGCCCGGCGTGTATGGAGCCGATCACCAAGCAGTCGCCGCAGCAAATCGTCGACCGGCTGCTGGAGTTGCCGGAGGGCACCCGGTTCCAGGTGCTCGCGCCGGTGGTGCGCGCCCGCAAGGGTGAGTATGTCGATCTCTTCGGTGAACTGCAGAGCAAGGGCTATGCCCGCGCCCGCGTCGACGGGGTGGTCATCAACCTGACCGACCCACCGAAGCTCGAGAAGCAGATCAAGCACACGATCGATGTTGTCATCGACCGCCTCGTGGCCAAGAGCGGGGACAGCGAGGCCGGGCGCTCAGCGAAGCGACGCCTGACCGACTCGGTCGAGACCGCACTGGGCTTGGCCGGGGGCTTGCTGGTCGTGGAGTTCGTCGACCTGCCGGCCGACGATCCGGCGCGCGAGCGACGCTTCTCCGAGCGGATGGCCTGCCCCAACGACCACCCGCTGTCGATGGATGAGGTTGAGCCACGGTCGTTTTCATTCAACAGCCCGTTCGGCGCCTGCCCGACGTGCACCGGTATCGGTGTCGAATTGGAAGTCGATCCCGAGCTCATCGTGCCGGACGAAGACCTTTCGCTCGCCGAGGGCGCCATCGCGCCGTGGGGGCAGGGCAGCGGGTCGGCCGAGTATTTCCAGCGCGTCTTGACCGCCCTCGCCGAAGACCTCAGCTTCTCAATGGACCTGCCGTGGAAGGCGCTGCCAGAGCGCGCCAAGCAGGCGGTGCTGCACGGCAAAAACCACAAGGTCCACGTCCGCTACCGCAACCGCTATGGCCGCGAGCGGTCATACAGCACCGGCTTCGAGGGCGCGGTGCCCTTTGTGAAGCGCCGGCACGCCGAGACCGACTCGGAGTGGAGCCGGGAGCGGTATGAGGGGTACATGCGCGAGGTGCCGTGCCCCGCCTGCCGCGGGACGCGCCTGAAGCCGGAATCACTTGCCGTGCTGATCGGCGGGCATTCGATCGCCGACATCTCCACGCTCTCGATCAAGCAAGCGGCGGGCTTCCTCGGGACAGTCGATTTCACTCCGCGCGAACGGGCGATCGCCGAGCGGGTGATCAAGGAGATCGACGCGCGTCTCGGCTTCTTGCTCGACGTCGGTTTGGAGTACCTGTCCCTCGACCGGCCGGCCGGCACCCTCTCCGGCGGCGAGGCGCAGCGCATCCGGCTCGCGACCCAGATCGGGTCCGGTCTGGTCGGGGTGCTCTATGTCTTAGACGAGCCGTCGATCGGTCTGCACCAACGCGACAACCACCGGCTGATCGAGACCTTGGTGCGGCTGCGGGATCTCGGCAACACCCTGATCGTGGTCGAGCACGACGAGGACACCATCGCCACGGCCGACTGGGTGGTCGACATCGGCCCCGGGGCCGGTGAGCACGGGGGTCGCGTGGTGCATTGCGGGCCGGTGAAGGGTCTTCTCGAACACAAGGAATCGCTGACCGGCAAGTATCTATCCGGGCGGTTGGAGATCCCCTCCCCCGCGGTGCGGCGGCCGATCGACAAGAAGCGCATGGTCAAGGTCGTGGGAGCCAAGGAGCACAACCTCGATGACGTCACGGTGTCGTTCCCACTGGGGACGTTCGTGGCGGTGACTGGTGTCTCGGGCTCGGGCAAGTCGACGCTGGTTAACGACATCCTCTACAACGTGCTGGCCAACAAGCTCAACGGAGCCAGGCACGTGCCGGGGCGGCACAAGTCGGTCACCGGTCTGGAGCATCTCGACAAGGTCGTCCACGTCGACCAGAGCCCGATCGGGCGCACTCCCCGGAGCAATCCGGCGACCTATACGGGGGTGTTCGACCACATCCGCAAGCTGTTCGCCACCACCACTGAGGCCAAGATCCGCGGCTATCAGCAAGGCCGGTTCTCCTTCAACGTCAAGGGTGGACGCTGCGAGGCATGTTCTGGTGACGGCACGATCAAGATCGAGATGAACTTCCTGCCGGATGTCTATGTCCCGTGTGAGGTCTGCCATGGGGCGCGTTATAACCGCGAGACACTGGAAGTGCATTTCAAGGGCAAGACGATCGCTGATGTGCTCAATATGCCGATCGAGGAGGCGGAGGAGTTCTTCGCCGCGGTGCCGGCGATCGCGCGGCATATGACGACCCTTAATGCGGTGGGGCTGGGGTATGTCCGCCTGGGCCAGCCCGCGACGACGCTCTCGGGTGGCGAGGCGCAGCGGGTGAAGCTCGCGTCGGAGCTGCAGAAGCGCTCCACCGGCCGGACGATCTACGTCCTGGACGAGCCGACCACGGGTCTGCATTTCGAGGACATCCGCAAGCTGCTGATCGTCCTGCAGGGGTTGGTCGACAAGGGCAATACCGTCATCGTCATCGAGCACAATCTCGACGTCATCAAGAATGCCGACTGGATCATCGACATGGGCCCCGAAGGCGGCTCCGGCGGCGGCTTGGTGATCGCGGAGGGCACGCCCGAACAGGTTGCGGCGCAACCAGATTCACACACCGGCCGATTCTTGGCGCCGGTTCTAGAACGGGCTGCCCGCACGCCAGATCGGCCAACCGGGCGGCCCAGCGCGACCAGGACTGCCGCGCCGGCGAAGACGACGGCACCCAAGGTCGCCGCACCCAAGCCGCGCACGGCCAAGGCTGCCGCGGCACCCAAGACCACCGTCCCGGCGAAGGCTGAGGTGTCGAAGGCGGCTGCAGCCGCCGCCCGCCGGGCCCGTAAAGCCGGATGAAAGCGAGGTCCGATGAGCACCTATGACGGCGTTGTCACCCCGGGCGGGCCGAGCCAGGCTCGCGAAGCCGGTGAGGTCACGATCCGCAAGATGTCGGTGTCGGCGATGCACAACAACGTCTATCTGCTGACGCATCGCGATGGATCGCAGGTGTTGATCGACGCAGCCGACGATGCGCCGCGGGTCCTCGAGTTCATTGCCGAGGGCGGGAAGGGACTCGATGCGTTGATCACGACGCACCAGCACTGGGATCACGTGCGGGCACTGGCCGAGGTTGCCGCCGTGACGGGTGCGCGGACGTATGCCGGTGAGGACGACGCCGACGCGCTCCCAGTGGCGCCGGAGGTCCGGTTGCAGCAGGGCGACCGCATTCAGGCCGGGTCGATCGCTGTGGATGTCGTCTATTTGCGTGGGCACACGCCCGGGTCGGTCGCGCTGGCCTACACGGATGCGTCCGACGGCAACCGGGTCCACCTCTTCACCGGAGACGCCCTCTTCCCGGGCGGTGTCGGCAACACCAAGCTGCCGGGCCAAAACTTCGACTCGCTCTATGCCGATGTCACCGAGCGAATCTTCGACGTCTATGACGACCGGACGATCGTCTACCCCGGCCACGGCGCCGACACAACCTTGGGCAAGGAGCGGCCGCACCTCGGCGAGTGGCGGGCACGAGGATGGTGACCCGAGTGGCATGAGCGAGGCTGCTCACCGTGCGTATCACGGGTGATGCACTCGCCTCATGAGTGTTCCTGTCCGCGATCTGCGCAACAACAGTGCAGCTCTGCTGAAGCGCGTGCAGCAGGGCGAGAGAGTCGTGGTCACCAAGGATGGTGAACCAGTGGCCGAGGTGGTCCCCCTGCGTCGTGCGCCCCTGCACCGAGACCAGCTGCTGCAGCGCTGGGCTACCCTGCCCAGGATTGACGCTGAGCAGTTCAAGAAGGACGTAGACGACATGCTGGTCTACGGACCAGCCGTGACGACAGCCGACGTCCAGCAAGACTCCTTCCGACGGCACTGGGCACCCGTCCCCGCGTAGAGCCAGCGAAGAACAGTTCCTGGCGCCAGGTCCCCCTCCCCGGAAGGAGGGAACTGCGGAGAAGAGTTACGGGTGCTCTAGGGTTTTCCAGTGCCCCGACTTGACCACGTGCCCGCGCCGGGACTGGTGCTCGCGGGGATTGTGTCGGTGCAGTTTGGCGGGGCACTGGCGGCGACGCTGATTCCGGTGATTGGGGCGGCGGGGTCGGTCACGATGCGCTTGCTCTTCGCGACGGTCGTGCTGCTCGCCGTCGTCCGGCCACGGGTGCGCGGCTACTCACGCCGAGACTGGGCGACGGTCATCGCCTTTGGGTTCGCCCTCGGGCTGATGAACTTCGCCTTCTATGGCTCGCTCGCTCACTTGCCGATCGGAGTGGCCGTGACGATCGAGTTCATCGGGCCGCTCGCGCTGGCCACCGCATTGTCGAGGCAGCCCAAGGACTTCCTGGCGGTGCTGGGGGCGGCGCTCGGCGTGGTAATGATCTCCGAAGCGTTCAGCTCCCCCCTCAGCGAGTTGAACTGGACCGGAATCCTGCTGGCGCTGACCGCTGGGGGGTGCTGGGCGGCATACATCATCTTCAGCGGGCGCACCGGTGCCGCCTTCCCCAAGCTCGACGGCCTCGCGATCGCGATGCTCATCGCGACCATCGTGGTGTCGCCCTTCGGCCTGATAACCGTCGGCGACTGGAGCCCGAGCCTGCTGGTCAAGGGCCTGGGGATCGCCATCCTGTCCTCCCTGCTGCCCTACTCCCTCGAACTGATCGCCCTGCGGCGCATGAGCGCTGCGGTCTTTGGGATCCTGCTCTCCCTCGAGCCGGCCGTCGCGGCACTCGCCGGCTTGGTGATCCTCGGGCAGCGGCTGCACGGCATACAACTGCTCGGAATGGCCCTGGTGGTTGGAGCCAGCGTCCTGATCATGAGCGCGGGCACGGAGAAGGATCCCGCGGAGGCGGCGGCGACCTGAGGCGAGAGGTGCCTCCGCCCCGACCACAGACGTGGCCGGGGCAGTCAGCACATCAGCGGAGGGGACTCACGCCTCCAGCTGGGCGTCCCGCTTGGACTTCCACAAGCTGGCGATGGTCGTGACACCGAGAATGACAACGATCGCGCCGAGCGACACGGCGATCGGGATCTCTGGCACCTCAAAATGCTCGCCGCCATTGATGAACGGCAATTCGTTGGTGTGCAGCGCGTGCAGCAGCAGCTTGACGCCGATGAAGGCCAGCAAGACGGCCAGGCCGATCGAGAGATAAACCAGTTTCTGCAGAAGGCCGCCGAGCAGGAAGTACAGCTGGCGCAGGCCCATCAGGGCGAACAGATTGGCGACCAGGACGATATACGGCTCCTTGGTCAGACCGTAGATCGCCGGGATCGAGTCGAGGGCGAAGAGCAGATCGGTGGTGCCGAGCGCAAGGATGACGAAGAGCATCGGCGTGGCCAGGCGCTTGCCTCCCACCTTCGCGAAGAGCGAGGTGCCGTGGTACTCCTTCGTCGACGGGATGCGCTTCTCGACGAACTTCATGAACTTGTTCTCTTCATACTCATCGTCGTCCGACTCACCCGAACCGACGAGCTTCCACGCGGTATAGATGAGGAAGGCGCCGAAAATGTAGAACACCCACGAGAAGTTGTTGATCGCTGCGGCGCCCGCCCAGATGAACAGGCCGCGCAGGATGATGGCGATGATGATGCCGATCATCAACGCGAACTGCTGGTAGCGCGCTGGGACCGCGAAGTTCGCCATGATCAGCAGGAAGATGAAGAGGTTGTCGACACTCAGGCTGTATTCGGTGAGCCAGCCGGCATAGAACTCGCCCGCGAGTTTGCCGCCCTTCATGATGAACAGGCCGATCCCGAAGGCCACGGCCGCGCCGATGTAGACGCTCAGCGCGACGACGAGTTCCTTGGTGCTCGGCCGGTGCGGATTGCGCGCAATCCAGATGACGTCGAAGACCAGCACGGCCACGGCGATGCCAATCGTGAGGTACCACACCCACGCCGGCAGGTCGAGCTCGGTGGCGTTCGCGGCGGCGAAGACCTGGGTCAAAAGGGGCCCCTTTCGGACATGAAGAAGGTCAGTCCGAAGTCTCTCCCACCCGCGCGAGCGGGCCGCCGCCCCGGGCCGGTAGGCCGTGATGACGAGGCTGGCGTGTCGGGATACTCCCTCCGTGGGGTGCTGCGCACCCGTGTGCCGGGGACCAGTGTCGCAGAAAAGGACGCTCGGACAGAATCGGGGCGAGGGTCTATCTCGCCGTTCGAGTCAACCGCCAGGGGGCGCCGCGCGTGGAATACCCAGATCGGGAGAAGGGAAGCTGTCATGGTCGGATTCGCGGGACGCAGTGCCCTGAGCATGGTCGCCGCGGCGGCGGTCGTGCTTGGGCTGGGTTCGGGCGCCACATCACTGCCCGACACCGGGCCGAGCCCATCGGTAGCAACAGCGGGCGCGCTGGACTTCCGGATCGAGCGCCTCGCCGGCAGCGATCGGTATGCCGCGGCGGCGGCCATCAGTCGCGAATTCTTCGCCCCAGGCGAGCGGCTCGTCGTGATCGCGAGCGGCGAGGCGTATGCCGATGGCATCGCCGCCGGTCCCTATGCCGCGGCCAAGGGTGCGCCCGTGCTCTTTGTGACCCGCGATCGCGTCCCGGCCGCGACAGCCTCGGAGCTGGACCGCCTGCGACCGTCGGAGATTGAGGTGCTGGGCGGCCCGGCCACGATCAGCGACGCCGTGATGTATGAGCTCAGCAACCGCTGGACCGACGAGGGGGCCAGCCGGATCAGCGGGGACACCCGATTCGACGTTGCCGCACGCGCGAGCGCCCTCGGCTTCCCCGGCCCGGTGCGCACGGCATATGTCGCCTCGGGCCGGGTCTGGCCGGACGGACTCACCGGTGGGGCGGCAGCCGCCGTCGAGGGCTCCCCCATGTTGCTCACCGAGCCGGACACGGTCCCCGCCGCGACCGAGGCAGAGCTGCGCCGGCTCGCGCCGGAGCGGATTCTGCTCCTGGGCGGTCCCGCGTCGGTGGCGCCCGCCGCCGAGATAGCCCTGCGCCGCATCGCCCCCGTGGAGCGCGTATGGGGTGCTGACCGCTACCAGACCGCCCTCGCCATCTCGGCTCGCATCTTCGGCGCGGACCGCCCCGCCCTGATGGTCGCGACCGGGGGCAACTTCCCGGATGCGCTCGCGGGTAGCGCGGCGGCGGTGCGCACGCGCGGACCGATTCTGCTCTCGCGCGAAGCGACGCTGCCGCCCGGCACGCCCGGCGAGCTGAGTCGGATGAGCCCGGACACGGCATACCTCCTGGGCGGGACGACCTCGGTGCCGATCGACATCCCGCGCCTGGTGCAGCGCGAACTCGGGGCCTGCTGGGCCGGGATGGCGCCGACTTCCCGTTCGCCGGAGGTGATCACGCAGGTCAGCGGCACGAGCTCAGCGAAGCTGGCGTTCACCCTCGACATGGGCGGCCGGCTGGAGGGGGCCGACGATATCGTGCGCTTCCTCATCGACAACCAGGTCTGCACAACCTTCTTCCCCACCTCCATCATGGCCGACACCGACGAGGGTCGGGTGGTCATGGCCCTGATCGCGGCGCATCCGGAGATCTTCGAAGTTGGCAATCACACGGTCCACCACTGCGACCTGGTCCGCGGAGGCGGCGGCTCCCCCACCGCGGCGCCATGTCAGCGGGCCATGACCGACAGCTTCGTGCGCTCCGAGTTATCGGATGCGGAGACGGTGCTGCAGCGGCTGTCGGGTATGCCGGTCCGCCCCTATTGGCGCCCGCCCTTCGGCTCGCACGACTCACGCGTGAGAGGCCTGGCGGCAAGCGTCGGCTATCCGAAGACCATGATGTGGAGCCGCGACACGCTCGACTGGGATCCCGCGACGACCACGCAGGACATCATCGACGCCGTCACCTCGCCGACCCCGCCGAGCGGGAGCATCGTGCTGGCCCACCTCGGGGGCTATCACACCGGCGAAGCGCTGAGGACGATCGTCCCGACGCTTCGGGCGCGCGGGCTGACCTTCACGACGATCTCAGACCTGCTCAACGGGTGAGGCGGACGAGTCGGGAGCGCCTCAGCCGGCGCTCTGGCGCTTGGATTTCGGCAGTTTGCTGATGATCAGGTCGTATGACGTGTCGATGGCCTCGAGGATCTCCTCGTCGGGGATGACACCGCCTACCGCCAAGGTGTTCCAGCCGTTCCGGCCGATGTAGGGCATGACGGAGGCGTCATCCGGGTAGCGCGCGAGCCACTCGTCGGCTTCGGCGCGGTTCGCCGCGCACTTCACGCCGATGCTGTTGCCGCCAAGGCCGAAGACGAAGATCTTCTCGACGACCTTGGCCACCAGGTCGCCTTCCCAGGGCTCGTCGGGATAGGCGCCGGGCTTGGCCAGGGCGTAGTCGCGGATCTCCCCGGGCGTCATGGCCGCGAGTCTGCCAGGGCGGCGCTCACCGGGTGGCCTCCGACATCTGGCGCAACTCCTTCTTCAGGTCCTTGACCTCATCACGCAACCGGGCGGCCACCTCGAACTTCAACTCGGCCGCAGCCGTGTGCATCTGCTCGGTGAGTTCCTGGATGAGATTGGCTAGATCGGAAGCGGGCAGCCCCTTGATCGTGGCGACCTGGCCGGTGTCGGCCATCATCGCGCCCCGGCCACCTCGTCCCGCGCCACGCGTGCCCCGAGTCTGGGATCGCCCAGAGCCCATGAGGGTCTCGGTGTCGGCATCCTCGCGGCCGAGCATGTCGGTGATATCGGCGATCTTCTTGCGCAGCGGCTGTGGGTCGATGCCGTGCTCGAGGTTGTAGGCCTGCTGCTTCTCGCGGCGCCGGTTGGTTTCCTCGATCGCTTCCTGCATTGAGGGGGTGAGCTGATCGGCATACATGTGCACCTGGCCCGAGACATTGCGGGCGGCGCGCCCGATGGTCTGGATGAGGGAGCGGGCGGAGCGCAGGAAGCCTTCCTTGTCGGCGTCCAGGATGGACACCAGTGACACCTCGGGCAGGTCGAGGCCCTCGCGGAGCAGGTTGATGCCGACGAGGACGTCGAACTCACCCATCCGCAACTCGCGCAGCAATTCGACGCGACGCAGGGTGTCGATATCGGAGTGGAGGTAGCGGACGCGAACGCCCTTCTCCAGGAGGTAGTCGGTCAGGTCCTCCGCCATCTTCTTGGTCAGGGTCGTGACAAGGACACGCTCGTCACGCTGCGCACGGAGTGAGATCTGCTCGAGCAGATCGTCGATCTGGCCGCGCGTGGGTTTGAGGATGACTTCGGGGTCGATCAGGCCGGTCGGTCGAATGACCTGCTCAACCACACCATCGGCCTTGGCGAGTTCATAGTTGCCGGGCGTGGCAGAGAGATAGACGGTCTGGCCGATCCGGTCGAGGAACTCCTCCCACATCAACGGCCGGTTGTCCATGGCGCTCGGCAGCCGGAATCCGTGATCGACGAGGGTGCGCTTGCGCGACATATCGCCTTCATACATCGCGCCGATCTGCGGGACCGTCTGGTGCGATTCGTCGATGACGAGCAGGAAGTCTTCGGGGAAATAGTCGAGCAGGCAGTTGGGGGCGCTGCCCCGCTGGCGACCGTCGATGTGCATCGAATAGTTCTCGATGCCGCTGCAACTGCCGATCTGGCGCATCATCTCGATGTCATAGGTCGTGCGCATCCGCAGCCGTTGGGCCTCGAGGAGCTTGCCCTGCTTCTCGAACGTCGCCAACTGGTCCGCGAGTTCCTTCTCGATCCCGGTGATCGCGCGCTCCATCCGCTCCGGGCCCGCGACATAGTGCGTGGCGGGGAAGACATACATCTCTTGCTCCTCGCGCACGATCTCGCCAGAGACCGGGTGCAGGGTGTAGATGCGCTCGATCTCGTCGCCGAAGAACTCGATGCGGACGGCCAGCTCTTCGTAGACCGGGATGATCTCGACGGTGTCGCCGCGCACCCGGAACGTGCCGCGGGTGAACGACAGATCGTTGCGGGTGTACTGCATCTGGACGAACTTCAGCAGCAACGCATCGCGGTCCATCGAGTCCCCGACCCGCAGCGGAACCATGCGATCGACATACTCCTGCGGGGTGCCGAGGCCGTAGATGCAGCTGACGGACGCGACAACGACGACATCGCGGCGGGTGAGCAGTGAGTTGGTGGCGCTGTGGCGCAGCCGCTCGACCTCGTCATTGATCGAGGAGTCCTTCTCGATATAGGTGTCTGTCTGCGGGACATAGGCCTCGGGCTGGTAGTAGTCGTAGTAGGAGACGAAATACTCGACGGCGTTATTGGGCAGCAGCTCGCGGAACTCGTTGGCGAGCTGGGCGGCGAGCGTCTTATTAGGGGCCATCACCAGCGTCGGCCGCTGCACCTGCTCGATCAGCCAGGCCGTCGTCGCGGACTTGCCAGTGCCAGTCGCTCCCAGAAGCACGACATTCTGCTCCCCCGCCGTCACGCGGCGGGCGAGGTCGGTGATGGCCTGCGGCTGGTCCCCGCTCGGGGCGAAATCGGAGATCACCTCGAAGGGCGCCACGCGGCGCTTGAGTTCGGTCGTCGGACGCATAAGACAACCGTAAACGTGCGGACTGACAGCCCCCTTGCCGAACGATCCAGCGCCGGTGATGCGGCGCTATCGGCCCTGGTGGGCGGGGCTGTCGGAGCGGCGACATACGGTGTGCGAATGGAATCGGACACCGAGCTGGCACGGGCGCCCTACGACCCCATGCCGCATGGCCCCCAGGAGGTCGGCGTGGGGCCTTGGGCCGGCCCCTGGCCGGTCGGGCCGGGCAGCGAGGTCTATGACGAGGAGCTGCTGCGCGAGGGCGACCGCCGCAATGTCGTCGACCGCTATCGGTACTGGTCGATGGCGGCGATCGTTGCCGATCTCGACACCCGGCGGCACGACTTCCATGTCGCGATCGAGAACTGGCAGCACGACTTCAATATCGGCACAATCGTGCGCACCGCCAATGCCTTCCTCGCCAAGGAGGTGCATATCGTCGGGAACCGGCGCTGGAACCGGCGGGGGGCGATGGTCACCGATCGTTATCAGCACGTGCGCTACCACCCCGACGCCACCGCGCTCGCGGCGTATCTCGATGAGCAGGGCGTCGCGCTGTGGGGGGTCGACAATCTGCCCGGATCGCTGCATCTGGAGTCGGCGGAGTTGCCCCGGTCGGTCTGTTTCTTGCTGGGACAGGAAGGCCCGGGGTTGTCGCCCGCGGCCCGGGATGCCTGCACCGCGACCTTCTCGATCGCGCAGTTCGGCTCGACGCGCTCGATCAACGCCTCGGTCGCCGGGGCCGTGGCGATGCATGCGTGGGTGCGTGCCCACGCCGACTTCACCGAGGCGTGGCGCGGATGAGCCTAATGACTCGCTACCGCGCCAGCGGCGCCGACCTGCCCTTCGGCGATCCCCTGCGGGCGCATGGGCTGGCGATGGAAGGCTATTTCTGGCGGTTCACCGATCCCGCCTCGAGGCGGACCGCCATCCTGCTCGCCGGCATCAATGACGCCGCCGACGGTGGCCCCCGCTGGGCCACGCTGGGTGCGGCGATGTGGCCGAGCGGCGCGATCTCGACGATCGCGCAGCCGCAGGGGTATGCCGATCCAGACGAATTGGGGGCCCGAGCCGGCGATGCTTTCGACGGCTCGGCGAGGCGAGTGCGGGCGGATTGGACCGGACCCGACGGCGTAGGCGTGCACGCCGACATCCACCTCCGGGACCTGCGGCCGTGGCCGCGCCGCAGCTTGGGCGGATCGAGCATCTTTCAGGCCATGCCGGGCCTGAATCAGTACTGGCACCCGTGGCTGCTCGGCGGCCGCGCCGACGGCATATTGCGCGTCAGCGGGGACGAGTGGCGACTGGACGGCGTACACGTTTATGGCGAAAAGAACTGGGGCAAAGGCGGATTCCCAGATGCCTGGTGGTGGGGACAGGCGCATGGCTTCGCCGAACCCGAGGCGTGCGTGGCCTTTGCCGGCGGTCTCGTGCACGCGGGTCCGCTTCGGACCACGGTCACCGCGCTCGTCGTGCGCCTGCCGGACGGCACGGTGGTGCGGCTCGGCGACCCGGTCGTCTCGCCGGTGCAGGCCACGGTCGATGACACGAGCTGGCGTCTGCGTGGGCGCGGCTTCGGCTGGCAGATCGATGTCGATGCTGCCGCTCCCCTGGCGGATGCGCACGTGCTTCCTGTCCCCTTACCCCGCGAACGCCGCAATACCGCGGGTGCGATCGAGCATCTCGGCGCAGCGCTAGCCGTCACCGTCCGACGCAGCGGTCGCCTGGTCTGGTCCGGCGAGTCACGGGTGGCAGCGCTGGAGCACGGTGGTTTGGCGCGGGCCGAAGCTGAACTGCGTCGACGCGGCCGTCCCGCCGGGGCCGCCGATGCCGCACCGGAGCGCCAGACATGATCAGCCTCGAGGAGCTGCTGGGGCGATGCCATGTCGTCGCCATTGCGATGCGCGTGCCCTTCCGGGGCGTGACCACACGCGAGGTCGCGCTGATCGAGGGACCGAGCGGATGGGGCGAGTTCGGCGCGTTCACCGAGTACCATCCCGCCGAAGCGGCTCGCTGGCTCGCAGCGGCTTTGGAGGCGGCGAACGGCCACTGGCCGGCTCCGGTGCGATCGGAGGTTGAGGTCAACGCAACCGTGCCGGCCGTTGCGGCCGATCAGGTGCCGGAGGTACTCGTCCGGTTCCCACGCTGTCAGACAGCCAAGGTCAAGGTCGCGCAGGCCGGCCAGTCCTTAGCGGACGATGCCGAGCGCGTCGCCGCTGTCCGCGATGTGCTGGGTCCCGGCGGGCGGATTCGCGTGGATGCCAATGGCGCCTGGGATCTTGACCAGGCACGGCAGGCGTTGGCACGGTTGGCGGTCTACGACCTGGACTATGCCGAGCAACCGTGCGCCGAGGTTGCGGACCTGGCCCGCCTGCGGGTCGCTTTGGCCCGGGCGGGGGTGGATGTGCGGGTCGCGGCGGACGAGTCGATCCGACGGGCCGAGGATCCGCTGCGCGTGGCGCGTGACGAAGCAGCGGATGTCGTCGTCGTCAAGGTGGCACCACTCGGAGGCGTCGCCGCCGCACTGCGGATCGTCCAGGAGTGTGGCCTGCCTGCCGTCGTCTCGTCCGCCTTGGACACCTCCATCGGCATCAGCGCCGGGGTGGCCCTCGCCGCCGCCCTGCCGGAGTTGGACGGGGCCTGCGGGCTCGGCACGGTTGCTCTGATGGCTGGCGATGTCGTTCCTGATTCTCTCGTCCCGCGCAATGGGACCCTCCCGGTGCAGCGAGTCCGCGCCGATCCTGCGCTGCTGGCCCGGTATGCCGCCGCCCCCGATCGCGACCGGTGGTGGCGGCAGCGGGTGGCCGACTGCTATGCCCACCTGACGGGAGGTGGTTGACGCCTGCCGACCGGCGCGCGACGTGGCTCACACGGCGTGTGCGTGAGCGCCGGTGGTCAATGGGCGACGCCGGGATCGGCGCCCGGCCAGGCGAGGGCGATCCGACCGGGCCAGACCGGATCGCAGCAGCCGAGTAGACGGTCACCGACCTGCGGGAAGCCGGCGGCGGCGAGCGACTGCATACCCGTGGCGGAGGGTTCTTGTGACAACTCCAGGGCGAGGGCGAGGCGGCCAGGCTCCCGCACGATCTCGGTCAGGCGGACGGGTTCGTCATCCAGGGCCACACGTATGCGGGCGCTCACCCGCGCCGCTCGCTGCGCCATCGCCACGGCGTCCGCGCTGATCCGGCGCGCATCGGGGGCCGGCCGAGCCGCGGCGAGATGGCCCGCGAATGGCGCAATGACGTCCTGCCACAACTGGTCGACAGCCGCCTCGAGGTCCGCCTCGCTGCCCTCATTGTCGATCAGAACATCGGCGGCCGCGCGACGTTCCACATCGGTGGCCTGGGCATTAATCCGCGCCCAAGCGTCGTCGGCCGACACCCCGCGAGCCGCCCCTAGTCTCGCGACGCGCGTAGCGGCCTCGACCAGAACCACGATCACCAGGTGATAGTCCGCCGACATCCGCTTCTCGACCAATAGCGGCATATCGTGCACGACGATTCCGTCGGCCGGCACGGCGGCGAACTGTCGCGCGGCCTCGGCCCAGATCAACGGGTGCGTGATGGCCTCCAGCCGGGTCAAGGCAGCCCGGTCACCGAAGACCAGTCCCGCGAGGGCGGCCCGATCCAACCCACCACCGGCGGCCCGCACTCTTGGACCAAACTCCGCCAGCACAGCGCTCAAGCCGGGAGTGCCCGCCGCAACGACTTCCCGTGCGATCCGGTCCGCGTCGACGACCACAGCGCCGCGCTCTGCCAGCAACCGAGCAACGCTCGACTTGCCGGACCCCATGCCGCCGGTCAGCCCGATCCGCATCACATTGGCGAGCCTATTCCGCCGTGCGGTGCTGTGGAGTGGCATTCCGCAGGTCAGGGTGGCACACTGCCTTACCGCCCCTCCCGTAACAGATGCAGTCTGCCGGCGCCCCGCGCCCGTGCAGCGAAGGAAGGCTCCCGCCCGAGGCGTATTCGTTCGACGGCCCTGGCCGTCTCCACTCTGGCTCTCCTTGCCGGCGCCGGCACCGCGGTCGCCCAGCCCACGCTGTCTACCGGTTCCGCACCCGCCCGGACGGCGTCATCAGCACCCGCGAGCACGTCCTCCGGCACAACCAAGGCTGACGCGGCATACCTCACCTTGCTCTTCGGGCGCACCCAGTGGGTGTCGGCCGACAAGCTGTGCAAGCAACTTCCCAATACCGTCACGCTCGGCCGCGTGGCCAGCGTCATGAAGGATCGAGGCAAGGCCGGCGTCGGCAATGTCGTCGTCAAGCGTCACGGTGTCACGCAGTCCTGCTTCTCCAATTACGTCATCAGCCCGTCGTGGAACAACCTGACGCAGCTGCGGACGCAATTCGGCTGGACCTTCACCAGCGCCGGGATGACCTACGCCAATATGACGACCCTGACCCCCACCCAGCAGCACGCGGAGGCCTGCGGCTCCGTCGGGGCGCTCGCGCGGCGCGGCCACACGCGGTCGTGGGGCCTGTTCGCCTACCCGAACAACAAGTACACCGACAAAATCCAGAGCCAGGTCGTCAAAAAGTGCTTCGCCTTCGGCCGGGTGTATGGCGACACCGCGACGAGCAATACCGTCGCCACCAAATGGCCCAACTGGCAGACCACCGTCTCGGTCAATGGCGGCAAGTGCGCCGACACGACCCAATCCTGCAGCACCTTGCCCTACGGCCCGACCTATATGACGCCTGCTCAGTTGATCCCCAAGGTGCGCGTCAATCCCGGCAACTGGTCGACGGTGCAGTTCTACCGCTTCGTCACCGGCACCAGCGCCCCCGGCACCGTCATGCAATGGAACTGCTCCGGCCCGGAGAACACGCACTGGACCTCGGACGCCGAGATTTACTGCATGCGCGACTTCGTGCGTGTCCTGGACGCCATCCCCTCCACGGTCACCGTGACCGACCCGGCGACCGTCGCCGAGGCGTGGGGCGTCAAGCCGAGCGCCTGAAAATCCGCTGATACCAATAGGATCGGCCCCGGTCACCAACAGGTGACCGGGGCCGATGCCGTATGCGGGTGCGCCCGCGGGAAGGTCAGTTCCCGGTGAGCTTCTCGCGCAGAGCGGCCAGGGCCTCGTCGGAGGCCAAGGTGCCTTCGACGACCGGCGCAGCGCCGGTCTCGGTGGTGGTGGAGGAGTAGGACGAGGGTGCCTCGCCCGCGGCCTCGCCAGCCTCGGCGTCCGCCTTGGCGGCCGCCTCGACCTGCGCACGGTGCGCCTCCCAGCGCGCGTGCGCCTCGGCATACTGCTTCTCCCAGGCCTCGCGCTGCTTGTCGAAGCCCTCGAGCCACTGCTCGGTCTCCGGGTCGAAGCCCTCGGGGTACTTGTAGTTGCCGTTCTCGTCATACTCCGCGGCCATGCCGTAGAGGGTCGGGTCGAACTCGGCGAGGTTGGCGGCGTCCTCATTGGCCTGCTTCAGCGACAGGCTGATGCGACGACGCTCCAGGTCGATGTCGATGACCTTGACGAAGAGGTCGGAGCCGACCGTGACGACCTGCTCCGGCAGCTCCACGTGGCGCTCGGCCAGCTCGGAGATGTGGACCAGACCCTCAATGCCGTCCGCGACGCGCACGAACGCACCGAATGGCACCAGCTTGGTGACCTTGCCCGGCACGACCTGACCGATCGCGTGGGTGCGGGCGAAGTGCTGCCACGGGTCTTCCTGGGTCGCCTTCAGCGACAGCGAGACACGCTCGCGGTCCATGTCGACATCGAGCACCTCGACGGTGACCTCGTCGCCAACCTCGACAACCTCGGACGGGTGGTCGATGTGCTTCCAGGACAGCTCGGAGACGTGCACGAGGCCGTCCACGCCGCCCAGGTCGACGAAGGCACCGAAGTTGACGATGCTGCTGACGACACCGGAGCGGACCTGGCCCTTCTGCAACTCGCGCAGGAAGGTGGTGCGGACCTCGGACTGCGTCTGCTCCAACCACGCACGGCGCGAGAGCACGACATTGTTGCGGTTCTTGTCGAGCTCGATGATCTTGGCCTCGATCTCCTTGCCGACATACGGCTGGAGGTCGCGGACGCGACGCATCTCGACGAGCGAGGCGGGCAGGAAGCCGCGCAGGCCGATGTCGAGGATGAGGCCACCCTTGACGACCTCGATGACGGAGCCCTTGACGACGCCGTCCTCTTCCTTGACCTTCTCGATGGTGCCCCAGGCGCGTTCGTACTGGGCGCGCTTCTTGGACAGGATCAGGCGGCCTTCCTTGTCCTCCTTCTGGAGGACCAGGGCCTCGATCTCGTCGCCGACGGTGACGACCTCGTTGGGGTCGATGTCGTGCTTGATCGACAGCTCACGCGAGGGAATGACGCCCTCGGTCTTGTAGCCGATGTCGAGCAGGACCTCGTCCCGGTCGACCTTGACAACGCGGCCTTCGACGATGTCGCCGTCGTTGAAGTTCTTGATGGTCTGGTCAATGGCGGCCAGCAGCTCTTCCTCGGTGCCAATGTCGTTGATGGCGACCTGAGGGGCGGTCGAAGCGACCGTAGTTGCAGTCATGTAGAAGGGACTCCGATGCGGACAGAATGGTGATGGGACAATGGACTCGCGCTCGTGGGCACGCAAAACGCGCACACGTGTGCGAACAGCAGTCTAGTGGGCGTGACCAGGGTCGCCCAAATCGCGTCCGAGGAGCTGACCAGGCGATGAGTGGTGGGGCCGGACGTGTGGAGCGCGCGGCGGTCGGGCACGACGAGTCCATCGCCGCGCAGCGCCGGTGGTGGGACGGCGAGGCCGCCGATTACCGCGCGGAGCACGGCACCTTCCTCGGCGATTCCGGCTTCGTCTGGGGCCCGGAAGGCTGGACCGAGGCCGAGTTGTCGCTGCTTTCCCCTGCCGGAGGTATGCCGCCCGCCCCCGTCCTGGAGATCGGCGCCGGTGCGGCACAGTGCTCCCGCTGGCTGCGTGCTCAAGGTGTCGAGGTCGTGGCCAGTGACCTATCGGGCGGGATGCTGCGTCAGGGCCAGCTCATCGATGGTGGTGCGGCGGTGCCCGTGCCGCTGGTGCAATGCGATGGCGCCCGGTTGCCCTTTGCCGAGGCGAGCTTCGGGACGGTCTTCACGGCATATGGCGTGGTGCCCTTTGTTGCCGACTCGGCGCGCGTGATGCGCGAGGCGGCGCGCGTGCTGCGCCCCGGCGGCCGATTCGTCTTCTCGACGACGCACCCGATCCGCTGGGCCTTCCCGGACGTGCCGGGGGTGAGCGGGTTGAGCGCGCACCAGAGCTATTGGGATACCAGGCCGTATGTCGAACGCGACGCCCGCGGGCAGGTCACCTATGTCGAGCACCACCGCACGCTCGGTGAGCGGGTCCGGGAGATCGTTGCGGCGGGTCTGGACTTGGTCGACCTGATCGAGCCGGAATGGCCCGAACGCAACGATCAGGAATGGGGTGGCTGGTCCCCTACTCGTGGCCGAATCCTGCCGGGCACGGCGATCTTCGTCTGCCGCAAGCCCCTCGCCTGACCGCCCCGATTCGCTGCATCGACACTCGATCCGTGCATTGACACCCTGTGGAGAGGGTGTCAATGCACGGATCGAGTGTTACCGCGCGGATCGGGTGTCGATGTCGAGGCCCGTCAGGCGTGGTCGTCCATTTCCTCGAGTTCCTTGCCCTTGGTCTCGCTGACCCACTTCCAGACGAAGACGAAGGAGAGGACGGCGCAGAGGGCATAGAAGCCGTAGGCGATTCCGAGGGTCTCGCGCAGCTTCGGGAAGGAGACGGTGATCAACCAGTTCGCGACCCATTGAGCGGCGGCAGCCAAAGACAGGGCGGCGGCTCGGATCTTGTTGGGGAACTTCTCGCCGAGGAGGACCCACACGACCGGACCCCACGACATACCAAAGGCCACAACGAAGAGGTTGGCGGCGACCAAGGCGATCATCCCCGCGGCGTCGGAGAGTTGCGGGATGCCCTCAGCGTTCAACGGGGCGCCGCCGAAGATGAAGGCCATGATTCCGAGGGTGATCGCCATGCCGGTGGAGCCGATGAGTAGCAGCGGCTTGCGGCCGAACTTGTCGATGCTCGCGATGGCGATCAGGGTCGTGAGGATGTTGACGATCGAGGTGAAGACCGTGATCTTGAAGGAGTCGTCCTCACTGAATCCAACGGCCTCCCAGAGGATATTGGAGTAGTAGAAGATGACATTGATCCCGACGAACTGCTGGAAGACCGACAGGCCGATGCCGACCCAGACGATCGGCATCAGGCCCAGCGCCGGGCCTTTGACGTCGGCCATCGACGGCTTCTTCTCGCGCGCGACCGATGCGCGGATCCGGTCGATCTTGACTTCCAGGTTCTTCTCGCCGAGCAGCGCCGTGAGCACCTTGCGGGCCTCGGGGATCTTGTGGGTGGCGATGAGATAGCGCGGCGACTCGGGGATCGTCAAGGACAGCGCGCCATAGATCACCGCCGGCACGGCCATCGCGAGGAACATCCAGCGCCACGCCTCAAGCCCACCCCACAACTCCTCGCGCGAGCCGCCTGCGGCATTGGCCAGGAGATAGTCGACGAGCAGGGAGACGAAGATGCCGGTGACAATGGCCAATTGCTGCAGCGAGCCCAAGCGGCCGCGGATGTGAGCGGGGGCAATCTCGGCGATATAGGCGGGAGCGATAACCGAGGCGAAACCGACGCCGAGGCCGCCGATAATCCGGAAGATGATGAGCATCGTCAGGCTGTTGGCGAAACCCGTGCCGAGCGCCGAAATCAGAAAGAGGACGGCGGCGATCTTCATGACCGAGAGGCGACCGACCTTGTCGGCGATGCCGCCGGCGGTGAAGGCGCCCGCCGCGGCGCCGAGCAGGGCGGAGGCCACCGCGAAGCCCAGGGACTCCGAAGAGACCGCGAAGTGATCCTCCACAGCCGAGACGGCGCCATTGATCACCGCTGAGTCGTAGCCGAAGAGGAATCCACCAAGCGCCGCGACGCTCGCGATCCGAATGGCGCTCTTGCCGCTGCTGGTGTCCTGATCGTCATAGATCGACTCGACGTCCGACACCGGTCCGTGCTCACTCATGCTCTAGCCTCCAAACCCCACAGCGCAGATCCCCTGTGACCCGCGACACAATTTTGTAGCCTAGCCACATCAGGCAATCTGCGCAGTAGGTGGACACTGGGTGGCGGCGACACGGCCTTTGGGCCAGGATCGGACGTGGTCAATCCGCCCGAAAGATCGGCTTTCGGTGCGGTGCTGGGGACAAGGACGGAGCAACGGGCAATGGCGCACACAGTGGCTTTGGGAATCGACATCGGCGGGTCCGGCATCAAGGGCGCACCGGTCGACCTGATAACCGGCGAATTTCTGCAACCCCGTCTGAAGATCGCCACCCCAGCGGAGTCGACTCCCGCCGCCGTCGCGGCCATCGTCGACCAGATCGCCGACGAGTTCACCGACGATCTGCCGAAGGATGCGCCTATTGGGGTCACCATCCCCGGAGTCGTCCAGCATGGCGTCGTTCGTACGGCCGCCAATATCGACAAGAGTTGGATCGACGCCGAGGGCGAAAAGATCTTTTCCGACGCCTTGGGCCGCAAGTGTTTGCTCGTCAATGACGCTGACGCCGCCGGGGTTGCCGAACAACGCTATGGCGCCGCAAAAGGGCAGCAAGGCCTCGTCATCCTCACCACCCTCGGCACCGGGATCGGCATTGCCTTGTTGCACAACGGGGTTCTGATACCCAACTGCGAGCTCGGCCATATGGAAGTCGACGGGCACGATGCGGAGACGCGGGCCGCCTCCAGCATCAAGGACAAGGAGGGGCTGAAGTATCCCGAGTGGGCGACCGAGCGCCTCCAGCCGTACTACAAGCGGCTCGAAGACCTGCTGTGGCCCGATCTCTTCGTGGTCGGCGGCGGCGTCTCGCGCAAGCACGAAAAGTTCTTGCCCCTGCTGAAGTTGCGCACGCCGATCATCCCGGCAGCCTTGGAGAACCAGGCCGGCATCGTCGGCGCCGCGGCCCTCGCCGCGGACTGACGCGAGAGCTGGATTCCGAGACGTCCTAGCGCCGCAGCTACTCGCCGCGCAGGATGTGCTCGGTCGCTTGGGGATCCAGCGGCGGCACGGCGAAAGCCTGCGCCTGCTCCTGAGAGCGGAACCACTCGATCGTGCGCAACAGCCCGTCCTCGACAGCGACCTGCGGCTCCCAGGCCAAGACGGCCTGCGCCAAGGTCGTGTCTGGCTGCCGGATCGTGGGGTCGTCGACCGGCCGCTCGATGTGCACGATCTCGCTGGCGCTGCCGGTCAAGTCGATGATCCAGCGCGCGAGGTCGAGCATGGCGATCTCGTGGGGGTTACCAATATTGATCGGGCCGCTGTGGTCTGCATCGGCCATCGCCAGGATGCCCGTGACCAGGTCGTCGACATAGCAAATTGACCGGGTCTGCTTGCCATCACCCGCGACCGTGACCGGCTCCCCCGCCAAGGCTTGGCGGATGAAGTTCGGGATCGCTCGGCCGTCATCGGGGCGCATTCGCGGTCCGAAGGTGTTGAAGATCCGCACGATGCCGGTGTCGACCCCGTGCGTATGCCGATACGCCAGGGTCAGTGCCTCGGCGAAGCGCTTCGCCTCGTCATACACCCCCCGCGGGCCGACCGGATTGACGTGCCCCCAGTAGCTCTCCGGCTGCGGATGGACCTCCGGATCGCCATACACCTCCGAGGTGGAGGCGAGCACGAACCGCGCACCCTTGTCCTTGGCGAGGCCAAGCGCGTGCAGCGTCCCGATCGAACCGACCTTGAGGGTCTCGATCGGCACGCGCAGGTAGTCGACCGGCGAGGCCGGGCTCGCGAAATGTAGGACGAGATCGACGGGCCCGACGACGTGGAGGTAATCCGTGACATCGGTGCGGACCAAGCGGAAGCCGTCGCGACCTTGCAGGTGCTCGACATTGGCCGGGGTGCCAGTCAGGAAGTTGTCCAGGCACACCACCTGGTCGCCGCGCTCAATGAGCCGCTCGCACAGGTGTGATCCGAGGAAGCCCGCGCCGCCCGTGACGACGACACGCATGAACTACTCCTTGGTCAGGTCGATGCCCGGACGGCGGATGGTGCCGTCGGCGAGCCGAACCGTGCCATCCGGCAGCCGGACGGCGCCCTCGGGCAGGTCGATGTCGGGGCGGCGGACGGTGGCGTCCGTGCCACCGAAGAGCGGCTTGGTCGGCTCGTCAGCGCCGGCCCGAACGGTCGTGGCGCCAACCGGCTTGGATCCGGCTTCAGTGGTCTTCACGTCCGTCGTCGCGACGGCCTCATCGCGGCCGCGGCCGAGCAGGATCCCCAGGCCAAGCGAGAGCAAGCCGAGCACGCCGGCAATCCACGGCAGCTTGCCGACCAGGCCGAGCTTGCCGCCATTGGTCTTGGCGTCATCGACATTCGCCTGGACCTGAGCATCGGTGAAGGCCAGATCCATGTCGAGCGCGGCCGAACCGTCAGGCAACACACGCACCTGCTTCTCGGCCTGCTTGATGATCGAGCCGGTCAGCGGGTCGATCCACATCGTCTTGTCATCGGAGTACTTGCCCTGCACACCGGACGCGATCTCGGCGGGGCGGTCGACGACATTGATGTTGAACTTGTAGGTCTTGAGGCCGTTGACCTCTTCTTCGCCGACGAAGGCCGCGTCCACGGCGTCCTTGAGGATGCCGTCCCAGAAGGGGTAGGTCTTCTTCTCAACGTCGAACGGGAACTTGTTGATCAAGCCCGAGTGGGGAGAGGCGTTGGCGCCGACATACTTCGCCTGGTCGTCCTCGGCGAGCGCGGTCTTGCGGTTGGTCGCGAAGTTGTCGGTGCCCGCGTTGATCAGGATGCTGTCCTCGCCCTCTGCGCTGACACAGTCCGGCGCATTGCCGTCCTTGTTCCACATCAGGCAGGTGAAGGTCTGGAAGACCGCCGTGCCACCCGTGGAAGCGTCGCCGTCCGTGACGGTGTGACTGGTGGCCTTGACCGGGGCGCGGTCGGAGCCGAGGTAGCTCGCCTCGCCGGTAAGGGTGGTCAGGCTGTTGACATTCAGGGGGGTCTTCTTGACCTGGCCAGGCACCCACAGGAGCACGAGCAGAGCGGTCGTGAGCAGGAATCCGCCCACTCCCAGAAGGAGGGGGCCGAGAATCTTCCGCATAGTGATCGTGGGTCTCCTCGTCGGGCCAATTGCCCAACAGCTAGCTGTTCGGTCGGGAGATGCTACCAGTGAGTATCCCGTGCCGCTAACCACGACGCGATGGGTGTCCCGGCACTCACGTACGGGAACGTCATAATCGGCGGGTGCGTGCCCATGTCGCGGCTCTCGACGGCCTCCGCTTCGTGGCGGCAACCTTGGTCGTGCTGACGCACGCGGCCTTCCTGACCGGGTCCGTGACCACGACCGGGCTCTTGGGCCGGCTGATGGGGCGCGGGGACCTGGGCGTCCTGATCTTCTTCGTGCTGTCGGGCTATCTGCTGCACCACGGTTTCGTCCGGGCTCGTCCCGGGACGGGAACGCAAGCGGGGACAGGGGTCTCGACCACCGCCTATCTGTGGCGACGCGCAGCGCGGGTGCTCCCGGCATACTGGCTCGTCCTGGTCGTGGTGGCGATCGCGGCGCACCCGAGCGCACGCGATGTCGTCCTGCACGCCGCCGCCGCCCAGATCTATGTGGCCGAAGCGCAGATCACCGGGTACTCGCAGTCGTGGAGCATCGCGACGGAAGTCTCGTTCTATCTCTGCCTTCCCGTGGCCGCGTGGGGCCTGGCTCGGGCGGCGCGGCGAAATCCCGACTGGCCCGCCGCGATCTGCGCGGCGGGAGTGCCGCTGGGGATCGGGATCACTTGGCTCACGAGTTCCAGTGACCTACTCACCGAGGTGCCGTATGAGCGCTGGCTCCCCGCGTGCAGCGCGACCTTCGCGCTCGGGATGCTCCTCGCCGAGGCGAGGGCGCGGCCCAGCCATCTGATTTCACGCTGGCTAGGGCGGCTCGCGGCGACGCCCGGGCCGCTGTTGGCGGTGGGGGGCGCGGCATACCTCCTGGCCACGACCCCGGTAGCCGGGAAACTTACCCTGGGCACGGTCGACGGCAGCCGGCTCGCGGTGAAGATGACGCTCGGGTGCATCGTCGCCGGGGCGTTTCTCCTTCCGCTGATCCTCGGCCCCGGGAATCTGTGGCGAGCGACCCTGGCCCACCCCTGGGCCGCGGGGCTCGGCCGGATCAGCTACGGGATCTTCCTCTGGCACGTCCCGGTGTTCACGGCGCTGTATGCCGTGTCCGGCCTCGAGCCGTTCTCCGGTGGGTTGATCCCGCTACTCGCGTTCGGGATGCCGATCACCCTCGGGCTGGCGGCCGTGACCTATCGCTTCGTCGAGCGACCCCTGCTTGCGCGGACGCGTCCCCAGGACGATCAGCAGCGCGAGCAGGCACGGCGTGCGGGTGCCGATCTCGACCCAGGCCGGGCCTGATCCCCCGCCCTTACCGAAGGCCGCCTGGATAGCCCCAGCCAGCACGACGAGCCCCGCGGCCAGGATGACCAGTTGCCCGCGTTGCCGGCTGATGCCCGCGATGCCGAGCGCCGCGGCGGCCAGGAGGGCTCCCCACCCGCCGGCAAGGACCACGCCAGTAGTGATGGCCGCAGCAGGGGCCGCCCAGCGACCCAGGGGGGCCGCCGCCGGTAGCTGCCGGGCCGGGCCGGCGGGGATGAGCAGCGCCGCCGGGATAAGGAGGCCGAGCAGCAGCCCGATCACCAGGCTCATGCGATAGGGCCCGTCGGGGGCGAACCGGATCTCCAACTGCCCCGACGCCCCCGCGGGCGCGACGAAGCCCTGGCGGAAACCGTCAACGGTCCGCACGGACAGCAGGGTGCCGTTGAGCCGCGCCTCCCAGCCGGGGTTGGTGTTCTGCGTCATCACCAGGAGCCGCTCCGGGCCGGCGGGCAGGTGAGCGGTCAACCGACCACCGGGCTCGGCGCGCGTCTTGATCGTCACGCCCTGGCCCAATTGCGATGAAGCGTTTTCCGAGGAGCCGGGTTGTGACGAGCCGGGTTGCGGCGAGGCACCGGCCTCCTCCTGGGAGCGCACCACGATGCTGACTGGGCCCGCGCCCTCCCAGCGGCCGAGTGCGATCCGATGCGCACCCGCGCTCAACTGCACCGGAGCGCAGGCCTGCCAGGACAACGACCCGACGCCAACCAGACTTCGGTGGTCGCCCTGGACGCGCGTTGGGATGGGGCGACCGTCCACGACGAAGTCGGGACCGGCGCCACACGCGGCGTCGACGGACGGCGAGGCAGCCGGGAGGTCGAGGCCCACGACGGTCAGTGCGGCGATGTCCAATGATGCCGACGCGTTGGCGCCGGCATCGCTGAGCAGTCGCACCACAAGACTCCCCGTGCGGACAACGGGCAGGCGCAGCAAGCCGTCGCGATCGGGCCGGACGAACCGGTGGTCGCCGTCCCGGGTGACTTCGACGGTGAGGTGGTTCTCGGTCAGCCAGTCGCCACGCACCGCCAACCGGACGTCCCCCAGCCGCGCGGGCTTGGCCAGCGTCAGCGTGATCCGCGGGCTGTCGTCACCGGCCGCCGGGCTCCACGCGGTGGCGGGGTCATCGTCGAGCAGCGCCTCCGGCGCCCCCGGCAGGCCGAGGCTGCGCGTGCTGCTCGTGGCCACCGTGACCGAAGGATCGCCCGACTCAGAGCCCGGGCCCGGGTTCGATCCCGGGTCCGTTCCCGAGCCCGATCCCGAGTGTGAGACCGCAGCGGAGGCGAGCGGGTCGGCGGTCAACTGCCCTGACACCAGCATCGTCTGCGGGCGCTCAAGAACGAACTGGCGGTCGAGGACCGAGGTCTCCTCGGCCGCCCGGAAGCCACTGTCGCCGCACGAGATTCCCGGATCGGCCAGGACACATTCGTCGAACCGGGCCGGATCACGCCGCAGCACCATTCCGAGCAGCGGTCCGCCGGTCCGAGGGGCCGGCAGGACGACATACTCCTGCGGGGTCACGCCGGGAATAGCGACGTCGGCGAATCCGGTCATCGTCGTCGCCGGAGTTCCCGTCACCGTGGCGAGAATCTCGACGGTGAGGGTGGCGCCGGACCAGCCCGGCAACGGGACGCGCGTCGGCGTGCCCGTTGCCAGGTCCGACTCGATCGCCCGCTCCCCCGACGTCAATCGTACCCGCGCGGCCGCCACCGCCCCACGGCGCTGCAGCTCGCTGCTGACGGGCGTGATGGTGACCGCATCGAGCGGTTGCGCGCTCGGCAAGGTGATGGTGAGGCGCGGGCGAGGATCGCCGAGCGCGAGCCAGGCGGTGCTCGGGTCGGCGTCCAGCGCGGCATACGGACGATTCGCCGGCCGGAGGCCGGTCCAGGTGAGGTCGTCGGACAGCGCCGAGGACGCCGCCACCCCCGCAATGCCGTCATATGCCGTGACCGCCCGCAGTGACTCATCTCCCCACGGTCGGTAGTCGGGAGCGCCCGCGTCCTGGCTCGCGGTGAGCCCGCGGCTCGCGTCCTGCCCGCGCACGGCTCCGAACCAGCGGTGGCGCGCCCGATAGGTGTCGGTCTCGACGCGGGGCGCGCCCGCCGCCGCGCCGCCGTCCCCGTCGAAGATCACCGGCCCGTCCACGAGGGCGCTTTCGTGCAGGGCCGGAAGCGCCTCGGCGGCCCCGGAGACGGCCGGCACCGACGCCGAGGGCCAGGCCGTCAGCGGCTCGGCGGCCGTCCCGTCGAGGGCATAAATCTCCACGGGCTGGCCGCGCGTGCCGGTGTCGTCGACCGTCGCCGCGCCAAACCCGGCCACCAGCCGAACACCGGGGGTGGCGCGCAGGGCCGAGCGCGCGACATACGCCGGAGGTCCGCCGGTGAGTTCGGTGTCGAGGTCGCTGCGCAGGATCACGAAACGGACTCCCGTGGACAGCAACGCCTCCCGGGCACCGTCGAGATCGCGGCCGGTTTGCAGGCTACGCTCAAGTTCGTCGAGGAAGCGGATGGTCCCGGCGGGGGTGAGCGGAACGGCGTCGCGCACCGCATACGACCCGGTGGTGAGGGAGCGCAGGGGCTCGTCGATGGTGCGCCCCCAGGTGTATTCCCCGAAGCTCGCAGACGGCACCAGCACGGCGCCGCCCTCGCGCTGGTGCGCGCTGAGCCACGCGCCGACCTGGGCCCAATAGGCCGGCATTCCCGTGAAGGTGCCCCGCGTCGTCAAGGACCCGCTCATGGCCGGTCCGGCCACGATGAGACAGGACGCGGCCACGACCAGCGCGGCGCCGACGCGGGTTCGGACGCGTCGCAGTGGAAGCCACGCGCCGAGCCGGACCAGCCCGATCACGAGGGGCAGCCGGATGAGCGGATCGGCCTTGTGGACATTGCGCAGCGGCGCCAACGGACCGTCGAGCAGCCGGACTGCCGTGCCCTGCAGCGGCGAGGCGAGGGGCCCGGCGTGCGGCACGGCCAAGACGACGACCCCGAGGACCAGCGACAGGAGCAGGAAGCGGCGATGCGCGCCGGGGACGGCGAGACCGGCCAGGCCGAGCGCCCCGATCAGCGACGAGGCCACGATGATCGACGGGGTGCTGGCGATCGACCAGCCGGCCGGCCACCACGGTCCGCCGAGGACCACGACGTGCCCGAGCCAATGCGTGGTGCCTTTGATCAGGTCGAGCAGACCGACCGGCTTGGCGACGACCGCCGCATTCTCGATCCAGTTGAGGAATGGTGGCGAGAATCTCCCGAGCAGGAGGAGCGGGATCAGCCACCACGCGGCGGCCGCCGCCGTCAGGCCGGCCCACCACCAGGTCAGCGCCGCCCGCCACCAGCGGTGTCGCGTGACAAGCCAGATCCCCGCCGGAACGGCCGCCAGGATCGTCGCCGTCGCGTTGACCCCGCCGCACAACAGGACTCCGAGCGCCGAGAGCGCCGCCGCGCGGCGAGGGCCTAGCCGGCCCGCGCTCGCGGCGACGAGCGGCCACAGGATCAGGGGCGCGAGGAGTTGGGTCTGCGCCTCGGGAGAGATCGCGCCCATCGTGGAGAGAACCCGGGGTGCCAGGGTGTACGCAAGTGCCCCAAGGTGACACCACACCAAGGGCGTATGGCCGTCCGCCCGCCCGAGGCGCAGCTGGCGCAGCAACGCTGTGCTCGCGAGGTAGCCCACGACCAGGAGCGAGGTCCACCAGAGGCGTTGCACGATCCATACCGGCAGAACCTCGCTGCCGAGGGCGAAGAAGGGGCCCATCGGGAAGAGGTAGCCGTAGCCCTGGTTCTGCAGCATCCCCCAGGTGACCTGCGGATCCCACAGGTGCAGCGCCCGGCGCAGGAGCCCCCAGGCGTCGACATAAAGGTCGTTCTTGGTGTCCTCGCCGATCCGCCCTGCCGGCGTCGACCACGCGACCGTGGTGACGACGAGCAGGCCGGCGAGCGTGGCCAGGCGGCGGCTCAGCGCCGGCGCAGCAGCATCGTCAGATTCCACGTCGCCACTTCACGAGCGCCCGGGACGCTCAGGACGCCCGCGGCCCAATCGGGGTGATAGCGCGGGAAGGCGTCGACCAGCCAGGCGTCGGGCTGGTTTTGCGCCCAGCGCAGTCCGCCCGCCACCGAGGTCGCAAACATGTTGTCGCCATAGCGATTCTTCGGCGGCCGGCCGCGCCGACGGGCATACCGCCGGGCCGCGTAGTCGCCGCCGAACCAATGCCACGGACTCGTCTCGTGTCCGCCCCACGGGCTCGCCCACGAGGTGTAGGCAAAGAAGATCAGGCCACCCGGGCGGGCGATCCGCACGAGCTCGTCGCCGAGCACCCCCGGCGTGCGCACGTGCTCGGCCACATTGCTGGACATCACGATGTCGGCGCAGCCGTCGGGCAGCGGCAATCGCTCCCCCAGCCCCTGTATGCCGCGCTGCGGCAACTCGGTCAAGATGCGGTGGTCCCGGTCGACTGGGAGGTATCGGGCGCCCGCCTTCTGGAACTCCTCGGCGAACTGATGCTCCCCCGCACCGACGTCCACGACCAGCCGCCCCCTGATCGGTTCGTGCGCGCCGACGAGAGCGATGGTGTCGCGGGCGAGGCTGCGATAGAAGACTTCGGGATTACGCTGCTCCTGCAGGAACGCACGGAACATCCGGGTAGAGCGGGTTACCGTGCGGTATCTTTCGCTCTGCCCAGGTTGCACGCGGACATGCTACGCGCCGGGCACAACCCCCCAATCCACGATCGAGGTTCCTCCGTTGTCCCGCCACCTACGCATCCTCTTCCTGAGCTGGCGCGACCAGCATCACCCGGAGGCCGGCGGCGCCGAGAAGTACCTCGTTGAGGTCGCCGAGGGACTCGCGCGGCGAGGGCACCAGGTGACGGTGCGCACCGCGGCATACCCGGGGGCAATTCGTGACGAGGTTGTGCACGGCGTCGCCTATAGCCGTCGCGGCGGGCGGTTCGGGGTGTTCCCGCGGGCCCTGGCGTCGCGGCTCACCGGGCGCCTGCGCGCCGATGTCGTGGTCGACATCCAAAATGGCGTGCCCTTCCTGTCGCCGCTGGCCGGCGGGCGCGTGATCAACCTCGTGCACCACGTCCACCGCGAGCAGTGGCCCGTTGTCGTCGGCAAGAAGGCCGCCGGCATCGGCTGGTGGCTCGAATCCGAGGTCGCGCCTCGCGTCTATCGCAAGGTGCCCTATGTGGTCGTCTCCCCTTCGACCGGGCGGGAACTCACCGGCCTCGGTGTGGACGCCGACCGGATGTCGGTGATCTACAACGGCACCGATGTCGTCAAGGACGAGCACATCGAGCGCTCGGAGACGCCGCAGATCATCGTGCTCGGCCGGCTGGTGCCGCACAAGCGCGTGGAACTCGCCATCGATGCGCTCGCGTTGCTCGCGCCCGCGCACCCCGACCTGAGCATGCTCGTCGTCGGCTCGGGCTGGTGGGGGCATCGCCTGGAGGAGTATGCCGAGTCCGCCGGCGTCCGCGATCGGATCACCTTCACCGACCACGTCTCCGAGGCCGAGAAGCATCGGCTGCTGGCGCAGGCGTGGGTCCAAGCGCTGCCGTCCTTGAAGGAGGGCTGGGGTTTGGTCGTGGTAGAGGCGGGTGTGCACGGCACCCCGACCGTCGGGTTCTATGAGGCGGGCGGTGTCCAGGACTCGATTCGCGACGGCGAGACCGGGTTGTTGTGCGAAGAGGGCGCCCCGGCACTCGCCGTCGCGCTGGGCCGGATCATCGACGACGCCGAACTGCGCGAGAAGCTGTCCCGCCAGGTGCAGGAGTGGGTCGCCCAGTTCCGCTGGGATCAGACTGTGGACGTGTGGGAGCGACTGTTGATCGGTGCCGACGAGGGCGCGGCGGCCGAGGACGTGGACGGCTCATCACCCGAGCCGGAGTTCGGGCACAACAAAACGCACGGCCCGTGATCGGGGCCGTGCGTTGCGTCGATCACGACGCGATGCGGCTCAGTTGCTGTCGTACTGAGTCAGGTTGGCGGGCTTGCCGTTGGCGTCGGGCGTGATGGCACCGACTCCACCGATGACGCCGAACAGGGCCAACAGGACGCCCGCGAGGAACGAACCACCCAACGCCTTGGCGGAGGACGACGAAGAATTCATGACCGAAGGGTAGCAAAGGATTACCTACGGTAAGAACGCCGCGCCGACGGCCGTATGTCATCCGCGTCGGCGGCGACGGACCATGCGGGCAAGCGTGCTGCCGAGCACGAGCATCCACGCCGCCGAGGTCACGATCCACCCCACTCGGACAGGCCCGGATGCCGGCTGCGTCGCGATGGCTGGTGCTGGCCCGAGGTCGTATGCCCGTGCCGACTCGCCCTGGGCGATCACCCGGGCCCCAGCCGGGATGGTGGCCTGGCCGCCGACCGCGTCCGTGCCCGCGTCGGCCTCGATCAGGACGTAGCGCACCCCCTGCGCGCGCAGTGCCGCGACCGGGTCGACGCCCTCGGCGATGGCGGTGCTGACCGCCGCGGCCCGAACGTCCTCGCCGGCGATGGTGCCGCCGCGCAGGGGCAATGCGTCGTTCTGCAGGACGGGTTGATCGACCATCCGCGGAGCCAAGGACAGCGCCAACCGCTCGCCATTCCAGGGGTAGCGGCGGTATTGGTTCCACGGCAACGCCCCGACGTGCCCCGGCGGGGCGTCGCTCAGCGCGGTCGCGGTGGCACGCAGGTCGCCCGGGACGGTGTGCGCCCGCAGCGTCCCCCCGAGTCCCCACGCGATCCCCGGAAGGATGGCGAGGGGCGCCAGCGTCAGCGCTACGGCGCCGACCGCGGCCAGGCCGCCCTGCGGCCGCCGCAGCAACGCCTCGACGACCAGGCCGAGACCGACGGCCAGCACGACGACCCAGGCCGCGAGCAGCTTCTGGGAGTCGCGCAACAGCCCTCCCCCCGGCAGCGCCCCGACGATGGCCGACCACGCGCGATCGAGTCCCGGAACGGCACTGATGACGACGAGGGCGAGCATCAGGCCGGCGGCCCCCAGCACGCCGCGGGCCGGGCGGTGGCGCCAGGCCGCCACTGCGGCGAGCAGGGCGAGCGCCGTCGCGGCGAGCGACGGCAGCAGCGCCGCCCGGGCGTCCGGGTGGGTGGCCGAATTCCACATCCCGCCGCCGCTGAGCAACGACAGCGCGACGCCGAGGGGGGTGTCGGCCGCGGGCCGGAACGCCTGGGCACCCGCGGGATCGGCCGGGGCGGCGGCGATCAGGGCGGGCACTGCCCATACGGCCGCGACGGCGACCCCAGTCGCGAGCGCGGCCAGGACCGGGCGGAGGGACGCGGCATACGGTCGGGTGAGGAGGAGGGCGAGCACGACCGGGGGCAGGACCATGACGAGGGTGTTGGCGCCGCCCACTCCGGCGAGGGCGACGCAGGCCGCGACCGGGAGGGTCGGTCGAGATCCGAGTGCCGCGCGCAGTGCGAAGCCGACGATGGCGGTACCCAGCAGGACCGTCCACTGACCGACGGCCAGGCGCTCGGCGACGAACGGAGTCCAGATCCCGGCGACCGCGACCGCGCTCATCGCCAGCGGGCTCAGGCCGGGGTGAACGCGGCGAGCAAGTGCCACGGGGCCGAGTCCGCACCCGAGCACGATCAGGAGCAGGGTCAGTTTCTGCGCGGCGGAGGCGCCGATGAGCAGGCCGAGCACGACGCCCGCGGCGTCACTGGGCACCGCGCGCGGCGCGACCATCCCGGTGCCCGTGACGAACGGGGTGAAGCGGGGATCGGGTGACCACCCGAGATCGACCGCCAGCAGCAGGCCGGGGCCGAGTGCCGGTCCGAGCAGCAGCAGAGCTGCCGCTAAGGCGGTGGCGAGCGGCGCGGCATACGGTCGACACCGCGCCAGCGCCGCGCCGGTCACTCCCGGCTCACGCCGCGCGGCGATTGGCGAGGTTGACCGAGGCGGCCCCCGCGGCATACGCGACCGCCTCGCACGCGCGCAGACCGACGAGGGCGGCGCCGTGGACAGGGTCGCCGGCCAGGATCGGCAGGCCCTTGGCCATTGCCTGGAGGGTCGCCGCGCCCTGCTTGGAGATGGCACCCGGCTGGGCTCGGTTGTAGGCCGGCAGCGACTTGCCGTAGTAGTAGCGCTTGCGCATGATGTCGGCGAAGGTCATCCGACCCTCGTCGTGCAGGATGTAGGTGTCGATGTGGCCCATCGGCACGCCTTGGTCGAGCATGCGCATCCGCAACTCGGCGTCCTCCTGGCCGGCGACGTCGGCGACGAAACCGCCGTTCTCGACGAACCACGACCGCTTGATCAGCCGTGGAGCCTCGATCATCTCGACCCCGACATAACACTTGCGTTCCAGCGCCCGGCAGGCCGTCCAGAAGCCGTCGCCGACGGTGACTTCGGGAATGAAGACCCCGGTGAGGTCGCGGGCGAGGGCGTAGTCCATCGCATCCTCGATCACCCGCGGCGTCAGCACCATGTCCGCGTCGATCCACAGGATGTAGTCGCCGGTGGCGAGGTCGATGGCGAGATTGCGCTGCGCGCTGCGCTCGGGGCCCGCTTGGACGGCGGTATCGGCATACTGCTGCGCCACCTCGAACGTCGAGTCGGTCGAGAAATTGTCGACGACGACGAGTTCGACGTTGCCCCAGGATTGGGCGGCGATGGAGCGCAGGCAGCGTTCCATGGTCCGCTCGACATTCTTGGTCGGGACGATGACCGAAACCTTCGGCTGGTGGGCAGCAGGCAACTCAGACACGGTCTTTCCTTGAGGGGGGATCGGGCTCTCGACGGGCACCATTACCAGCGAGTATGCCATCTCCCCTAAAATGCGGGCTGCTCGCAGGGAAGGGACACGCTCGGATGCCGTCGACGTCGCGCTGGGCGCTGCCCCATCGGCCGGCCCTTGATGGTGTGCGCGCCTTGGCCGTCATCGGCGTGCTCCTTTATCACGGCGGCGTGTCGTGGTTGCCCGGCGGCTTCCTCGGCGTCGACGTGTTCTTCGTACTCTCCGGCTTCCTGATCACCTCGCTATTGCTGGCCGAGCACGAGGCCACCGGCCGGGTCGGTTTCGCCCGGTTCTGGTTTCATCGGGCGCGGCGCCTGCTGCCAGCCCTCTTCGCCGTGCTCGTCTTCGTCTGCCTGTATGCCGTGCTGCTCGCCCCGGCCGTGGTCCGGGCGCGGTTGCGCGGCGACCTGATCGCCTCGCTGTTCTATGCGGCCAACTGGCGCTTCGTGATCGAGCGGATCTCCTACTTTGAGCAGTACGCCTCCCCGACCCCGCTGCTGCACATGTGGAGCCTGGCGATCGAGGAGCAGTTCTATGTGATCTGGCCGCTGCTCTTGGTGGTGCTCTTGCGCTTCGGCTGGCGGGGCCGGCGCCTGGCCGTGCTGTTCGGCGCGCTCGCCGTCGCCTCGGCCGGACTGATGGCCGCCCTGTATCGGCCGGGCATCGACCCGAGCCGCATCTACTACGGCACCGACACGCGCCTCCAGGCCCTGCTCGTCGGGGCCGTCGGAGCGGTGGTGTTTACCCGGCGTGGCTGGTGGCGCGGCGCCGGGTCGGGCCGTGCCGGATCGGGCCGGACGGACTCAGGCAGCGCGTGGCTGGGACCGGTGGGATGGCTCGGGCTCGCCGGCATCGGGATCGTGTATGCCGTGGCCCCGACTCCTCGACGTGGATGTATCGCGGTGGCTTCCTCCTCACGGCGCTCGCCTCGCTCGCCTTGGTCCTGGGCGCGGCCAGCCCGAGCACGAGCCCGCTCACCCGGGTGCTCACGACGCGACCTCTGGTCACGGTGGGGGTCGCGTCATACGGCATCTATCTCTGGCACTGGCCCGTTTATGTCGTCCTGACCCCGGCACAGACCGGGCTCACGGGCTGGCCCCTGCTGGCGATGCGCCTTGCGGTGACCGGGTTGCTGGCCACGCTGTCCTATCGGGTCATCGAGACGCCGATTCGGCGCTGGTCGCCGACCGGGCCGCGTGCCCCGTGGACGGGCGAAGTCATCGCGCGCCTCGGAGCGGCCACCGCCGTGGTTCTGACCGGGATCGTGTTGGCGACGGGGGCCCCGGGCACGGCCGCCGGGCCGATCGCCAGCCCACCCCCCGCCCAGCCAAGCGGCGCGGCCACCGACGCCACCCCGATCAAGGTGTATCTGCTGGGTGACTCGGTCGCGTTCTATCTGCACTCGAAGTACCCGCCGGACCCCTCGCTGCACGTCACGGTCGCGGGCAACACACTGCTCGGGTGCAACTTCCTCGGCGGCAATTGGGTGATCGACGGCGAGGTCGTCCCGCAGCCCGATAGTTGCCCGACATGGTCGGCCGCCTGGCACGCGGGCCTGGAGCAGGCGAAGCCCGACGTCGCGGTGATGATGATCGGCAACGGCGAGTTGTTCGATCACGTGCTGGGTGGCGCTGATCTCACCTTCGGAACCCCGGAGTATGCCGCCGTCATCACCCAGTGGCTGACCGCCACCACCGCGGACCTCGGGAAGGTCGCTCCCACGGTCGCGATCACAAACCTCCCCTGCTACGGCAAGCCGGAGAGCGGGTTCGACAAGACGGCACCGATCATCAACGACGTGGGCCGCCAGGAGTGGCTCAACAAGGTCATCACCGACTTCGTCGCCGCACATCCCGATGTGCACCTGCTGAATCTGCGGAGCGAAGTCTGCCCGACCGGGGCGTATGCCGCGACCTACCAGGGCGCCCCGCTCTACGAAGACGGCGTCCACTGGACCGCCGACGGTGCAGCCCGGGTGTGGGTGTGGCTCGCGGCGCAGACCCGGGCGATCCGGGGTTAGGGGTTCCGGGCTAGGGGTCTGGGCTACGGGTTCCGGGCTACGGGTTCTGGGCTAGGGGTTCTGGGCTAGGGACGGGAGTCGTTGGCCGTGCGCCGGCGGTGGTCGAGGATCACGCCGACCGCGAGCAGCCAGATCGCCAGGCCGGCGGTTTGCTGGGCCACCCAGTTGGCGCCGATGTGCTCATCGAGCAGGGCGCTGTGCCGGCTGGGACCGGCATACCAGGCCAGCGGAATCAGGCCGGCCAGGACGCAGGCCGCCGTCAGCGCGAGGCTCGGGACGGGGCGCCACCGGATTGTCACGGATGGACCCTCGGGAAGGCCGATGGTGCCAATCACGACGAGAGCGGCTACCAGCCCGGGCAGGGGACCAACCGTCGCCGCGACCGCGAGGCCGACCCCCAGGGTCCAGGCAAGCACACCGACCCAGCCCCGAGCCGGCGCGTCACTCGTGGCGGCCGCTTCCTCGACCGCCAGCTCCGGCGTCTCAGCGGCTGCGGGCACCCCGTTGCGGCGGCGCCACCGCGCCATCCGAGGCCAGGTGAGCGCGATCAGCGCGAGGCCGAGCGAACTCAGGCTGATCCCCCAGGCCCACGCGGTGGCGCGGGCCGGCCCGAACCGGGCGATCACCACGTCACCTGCGCGCCCGTCGATCCGCCACCCGGAGGCGTAGCCGTCGACGGCGACGGGCACCCCCAGATCCACGCCATTCAGGCTCGCTCGCCACTGCGAGTCACGCCCTTGCCCGGAGCTGAAATAGCATGGCGCACAAGCACTTTCAAGCCGGGCGAGCACGCTCGTCGGGCTGGTTTGCTCGATCCGGACCGACGGCGTCGGCGGCAGCTCAGTGCGTGGGCTGCGTCCGTGCCACTGCATCTCGTCCACCGCGAACGCCGACACGGACCGCAGCGCGTGCCCGCCCGCGGAGAGCGCCTGCGGGGCTCCGTCACACGAGGTGAACGCCACCGCGCCTCCGCTCAGCAAGGTGTCCCACGAGCCCAGCAGCCGGGCCGCCCACGGTTGTCCGTCGATCGTGGCGATGGCCACACAACGCTCCCCCGGCCCGGACCACGTCATCCGCGGCAAACCGCCGACGTTCAGGATGCGCACGGGGCCGTCGCCCATCCGACCGGTGAGCAGAATCCGCACGCGCGTAGCGTGCGGGACCACCGCGGGGAGTTGGATCATCGAGCGGCCGGGTGACAGCGCGACCTCGACCGGCGTGCCGTCGTTGACCGAGATCAGTGCGGACGTCGCGATCGCTCCCTCGGTGTTCTGGTCGATCGTGAGCCGGCCCAGCCGCTGCCGCGGGAAGTCCAGGCGCAGCGACTCACCGGCGACCGGGTCCGCTGGGATCCAGCCGGTGGCGAGGTCCCCGCCGTCGTCGGGCCCGTCCAACACCATCGAGCCCCGCAGCACGGGGTTGCCGAAGGCGCGCGAGCTGGCTCGCGCCTGCACCGCCGACGATGCGCCCAACAGGAGGTCGATATCCCGATCCATCGCCCCGCGCGCGAGGCGCACCGTCCCGGTCAGGTCGTATGGCCGGGTGTCGGGCACCTGCACGTCCCGCTCGAGCCGCGGTTCCTCCTCGGTCAGCCCCGACGGATCACCGCCCCGGCGGCGCAGGAGCACGTCGATCGGCGTCGAGGCCAGTAGCGCGGGGTCTAGTCGGGACAGCCGCTCCGGCAGTCCCTGCGGCAGGCGGGCGACCTTGCGCACGCTGACGCCCGGGATGCTGATCTCGCCGATGCCGACCCAGCCCTGACCGTCGCCGGCCGTCTCGGTGACCTCGATCGTGATCGAGCGCAGGGGGCCCGCGCCGAGGTCGACATTCGTCGCGAACGCCTGCCACGCCGACACCTTCGCCTCTCGGACCACCGGTCCGCCGGGACCGGCACCCGTGACACGAACGGCGGCCACGCGCACCCCGCCGTTGTCGCGAATCCGCAAGGTGATCACGCCGATCGGCTTCGGGTCTGGCAATGTCACCGTGATCGCGTTGCCGACGCCGGAACCGAAATTGCCGAAGAACCATTGCGTGCTCGGGTCGCCATCGAACGCCAGATAGGGGTCGCCCGTGGCGAACGGGCCGAACAACTGCCCCGGACCCGAGGTGGTGATGGTGGCGTTGCCGTCCGCCCGGGCGACCGTCTGGTCGACCTCGGTGTAGAGCGCGCGGGTCGCTCCCTCCCCCTCCGTCGGGCCGAGCAGCCAGCCCGTCCGCGTCGGATCGTCGCTCCACTGGCGGCGGCCGTTGCTGTCGCTGAGGATCACGTGCGCGCCATCGCGCACGGCCTGCTCCGTTTGCTCCGGCGTTTGACTGCCCGCGAGGACCATTGTCGGCCAGCCGGTGAGCAGCCGGGCCGCGACCAATTGCGGGAGCACACTGCCGGATCCGTCGATGAGCAGCGCTCCCTTCGCCGGCAAGAGCGTGCGCTGCACACCGGCCGCCTGGACGGGCCGGACATTGACCGCGCCGATGCCCTCGCCATGCGGCGGGCCGAATGCCGCGGCCGGCAACAGCCCGGGATCGGCCGCGAGTTGTGCCTCGACGGTCTTGTCGGCTCCCGGCGCCAGCGCGGTGTCGTACCGCGAGACGACCACCCCGACCTGGATCAGCCGCGCCAGCGCCGAGGTCGTCCCCGGCGGCAGGATGCCGAGATAGGCCCGCCGGTCCACCTCGGCGAGCAGGTCGGCGGCCTCCGGCGAACTCGACGGGGTCGTCGTTCGGAAGACATTGGGTTGCCGGAAGAGGGAGTTGCCGAGTTCGTCCGGACCCGCATACCCCCAGTCGTATGCCGCGAGCTTGATCCCCGGGGTGAGCAAGACGCGGCCGGGTGCCGAGGTCGCGCCGAGGTCGTTGACATCCTGGGCGGCCTCCTGCCAATAGCCGGGGAGGTCCATGGTCACCGGGAAGAGGCCACCGGTCCAAGCGGGCGCGGTCCCGGCCATCACCAGGGCGGCAGCGCCGCCGACGGCCAGGACGCGCTGCCAGCCTTCGCGCAGGCGCGGGGCGATGACGGCCACAGCGAGGCCGACCAGGACAGCAAGGCCGATCTCGAGAACGGCGCCCGCCTTGTTCAGCGTTCGGAAGGCCCCGGCACCGGGAACGCCTTCCAGCGCCCGGACGACGAGATCTCCCCAGGCCGAGCGATTGGCATACGGGAAGGGGGCGGCCATGACCAGGGCCCCGGTCAGCACCGAGGCGGCCGCAAACACGCGCGCCGGTGACCGGCTGAGCCGCGCGCCGAGCGCGGCCAGAACCGGGCCACCGAAGGTGAGGACCACGACGACGGCGCTGCTGAGGTAGGCGAGTTGTCGCGGCAGGAAGGGACCGCCGGGGCCCGCGCCATACAGGCTCCACATGCCCAGCCCGCGAAGCACCTCGGCGAAGGAGGAGCCGATATTGATCGCGTCGAGGCGCTCGGTGCTTGCGACGACGGTTGACCCGCGGGCGAGGCCGGCCAGCGACGGGACGAGCCAATAGAGCGACAGCGCGAGGTAGGCCGCGCCGCTTTGGATCAGGACGACCATGAGTCGACCGAGCGAGCGCGGCTGCGTGACCCCGACGTGGACCGCGACGGGGATCACGATGACGAGTTGGAGCAAGGTCACGACGCCGGCATTCAGTCCGCTCGTCGCGGCCAGCGCGAGCGCCGCCAGCACGCTCCATCGCCACGACCGCAGGCGCACGGCCCGCAACACGCCGAGGACGAAGGCCGGGAGCAGTGCGTACGGCAGCAAGGTGGGGGTCGTCCCACCACCGACGATGACATAGGGATTGGCCGCGAAGGCGACGGCGGCGGCCACGCGCCCGGGCGCTGTATCCGCGGCGGTCCCGTGAGTCAGTTCGCGATAGAGGGCGCGGGCGGCCCAGCCGGCGATTAGGAGGAGGGCGATGCGCCATACGCGTTGAATGAGCCAGGCGGGCAGGCCGAGCGCCTTCGCCGCGGCGAAGATCGCGGCCACCGGAGCCACGCCGACGTTGAAGCTCGGCGAGCCGAGCTCGGGGGAGGCGAGCCACGGCCGGGCAAAATCCTTGGCCGACTGCCACGGGTTGAGGAAGAACTCGGGCTTGGTGTCCGGGGTCAGCACGCCCCAGTTGTTGGTCAGGACGATCACGGCCAGCAACAGGGCCAAAGCGGCCAGGACCGCGGCCTCGGGGGAGGGCCTCAGGCGTGACATGGCCTCGGCCCCCTCCGTCGCCGGGATACGCTTTCGCGCGATCCTCCCCGCACACTGGAACGGCCGCGATGAACCTCGATCACCTGCAGCGCAACTGGGACGACCTGGGTGCTACCGACCCGCTCTGGGCCATCCTCGCCTATCCCGACCGGCATGGGAACAAGTGGACTCCGGAGGCGTTCTTCGCCACCGGTGAGGAGTGGCTCGGGGGCTACTTCGACATCCTCGACGGCCTCGGTATGGCGCCCGCTCGCCACGAGCGCGCCCTCGACTTCGGCTGCGGGGCCGGCCGCCTCACGCGGGCGCTCGCCGGTCGTTTCGAGCACGCCGACGGCGTCGACGTAGCGCCGAGCATGATCGAGTTGGCCGAGAAGTTCCACGCCGACGACCCTCGGGTCACCTTCCACCTTAACGAGAAGGCCGACCTCGGGCTGTTCGCCGACAACACCTTCGACTTCATCGTCAGCATCGTCGTCTTCCAGCACATGAGCAACGACCTGAAGGCGGCCTATCTGCGCGAGTTCGTGCGCGTGCTGCGCCCGGGCGGGATCGCGATGTTCACCGTCCCGAGCCACGCCGACCTGAGCCCGATCGGCATCGTGCGGCGCCTGCCGAACCCGGTTCAGAACGTCTACCGACGGCGGCGCTACGGCTACGACGCGGTGATGGAGTTCCACACCTTCCGGCGCGCGAAGGTCGACAAGGAGTTGCGCGCCGCCGGTGGCCAGGTCGAGGCGGTCATCCCCGAGGACACCGCCGGGCCGCCGTTTGTGTCTTATGTGTATGTCGTGACCAAGCCGGAGTAGCGACGGGGCCATCAGCCCCCACAGTCGTCGTGGCGACGACCCGCCGGCGGAGTCGGCCACGGACCCGTGGGGGCCTGCGCCACATACACCAGACCGGAGGCGAAGGCGACGCGCTTGGCGATCAGCCGGTCGATGCGGTCGATCGGTTTGGGGAAGAAGGCGGGCACCCCGAGCCGCTGGGTGACCGTGAAGCCATAGCGCTCCAGAATCTCCCCGAGCGCCCGGTGGGTGAACACCTTCAGGTGGCCCTGCACCTGATTGCCCTGCCCGAGGACCCGGTGCCGCCGGCCCAGCGAGATCTCGCTGGAGGTCTCGGTGCCCAGCGGTTGGACGCCGAGCGGCACCAGGATGCGATTGGCCCAGGAGACGAGATTCGGAGTTGAGACGATCAGCGTGCCGCCGGGCTTGAGGACTCGGCGGATCTCGCGCAGGAAATCGTCGGGGTTCGGCACGTGTTCGATGATCTCCCCGGCGATCACGCACTCGAAGGTTGCGTCCGGGATGGGCAGCGCCTGGGTCGCGTCGGCGCGCACGTAGTCGAAGCGCTCGTCGGTGACGTCGTCATAGACGTCGACACCGGCGAGGCCGGTCAGGCCACGCCGGGCCAGCAGATCGAGCAGGAAGCCGCGGCCACAGCCGATGTCGAGGGTGCTGGCGGGGGCTTGGGCGGTCACCAGGTCGATGATCAGCGCCAGTCGCGGGTCGACCCGGGAGATATAGGTGACGTTGTCGCGGTAGTAATCCTCAAAGCTCATCGCCGGTCCCTGTTGTCCTCGCCCAGATCGCCGTCGTCGGTAAGGTCGCCGTCGTCGGTGCGGGCGTCGTCCGCGCGGGCGTCATCGGTGAGCGAGTCGCCCGACCCCTCGTCGGGCGTTGCGGCGGCCGGCGCAAGACCCGCGTGCGCGACCCCGGCGTGCACGGCCCCGCCGACATAGAAGGCGAGCCCGACGAGTAAGGCCGATCCGACGAGGACGCCAAAGGCGGTGGCCCGCAGCCCTTCCGGAACCGACCCGCACTGCCCGCGCACGAGGGCATCGGTGACCGGGCTGAGCGGGGTGCCACAGCGGATCTTTGCCCCGTCCGCCCCGTGGACGACGATCGGGAGCAGGAGTTTCGTCACGGCATCCGTGAAGCCACCGATGGCCGGGAGCAGGGCCCACATGACGAGGGGACGCCGGCGGCCCAGTGGTTTGGCCAGCATCTCCCCCACGACCAGCACGAGCAGGGCCGCCACGATCAGCCCAAGGGCGATGCCCCGGAACCGGCCGACCGACCCGTCGCAGACGAGGCGGGCCAGGTCGTCGGAGGCGGGTGCCGCGGCGCTGCCGCAGCCGAACGGCTGGAAGTTTTGGCCGGGGACATTGATCGGGCGCAGCCAGACGACGGCGCTCGCCACAGTCAACAGGGCGGCGACCGCCCGGAACGCACGCAGGAACCGCTCGACCACAACGGAATCCGAGGCGAGGGGTGCGGCCGGCGCAGCGAGGGGGGTGCCGACCGCCGTGGGCGAGGCGTCGGTTTCGGACATGGAGGGGCTCGTTCCTGTGCGCGGCGCCGGGGTGCGCCATACGAATCTTCCGGCAGGTCATCGTAGTTGACCCGGCCCGCGCCCTCGTCGCGTCATAATCGACGCCGACCAACTCGGGGAGCAAAGTGATGGCGGATGGAACGTCCCGCGACGGGACGCGGGAACTCGCCCGTTCGGGCATCGCCCTGGCCGGGGCGACGTTTGCCTCCGGCATCCTCGGCTACGCCTACATCCTGATCCTCACCCGGGCGCTGGGGCCGAAGCAGTATGGCGCGCTCGGCGCCCTCCTCGGGCTGTCGGTGATCTTCACCGTCGCCTACACGGCGATCCAACTCGAGACGACCCGGCTGGTCGCGATGTCACCGCGTCGTCCGCGCGGGTGGATCTATCGGCGCGCCCTGATCGTTTCGGTGGGGACCGCGCTGGTGATCCTGGCGGCGTCGCCAATCATCGTGTCGGTGCTGCGGCTGCCCTCGTACGCGCCCGCCGTCGCCCTGGCCGTCATGATGATCCCGCAGACGTTCCTGGGCGTGCAGTTGGGCGTGCTGCTCGGCCTGGGGCGGACGGGCGCGTTTGGGGTGCTGCTGACGACGTCCGGAGCGAGCCGAGTCGTGGCGGCCGTGCTCGCGGCGGTGTCGGGGGGCGGGCCCACCTTCGTGCTCACGGCGTCGGCCCTGACCGCGGCGGCAGTGCTGGTGCTCGGAGCCTGGATGTTGCGCGGCGCACCGACCGACGCGGACGTGACGGACCTTCCCGGGGAGCGGAATTGGGCCGGAATGGTGCGGGCCAGCACGGGGGCCGGGGCCTTGCTCGTGCTCCTCAACGCCGACCTGCTGGCCGCCCGCGCGGTGCTGCCCGACACGGAGTCCGGCTGGTACGCCTTCTTGACCGTCTTCGGCCGCGTCACCTTCTGGGGGACGAACTTCATCGCGTTGTGGGTGTTCCCGCACGAGGCGGCGCGGGGATCGGTGGCCAAGGCACGGGCATACGCCCTGATCGCCGTCGCCGTGCTCGGTGGACTCGCGTGCGGCGCGGCTGCGCTGCTGGGCTCGGTGATGACCCGGGTCCTGGCCGGCGACGCATACGTCGCGGCGGCGTCGTATGCGCCCGTCTTCGCGATCGCCGGCAGCCTGATGGCGGTCATCCAGCTGGCCACCTATGTCGATGTCGCCCGGGCGCGGCACGTCCTCGGGCTGGTCGCCTGGGCGGGCGCGGCGGTCCTGGCGGCGCTGATCTATTGGGTGGCGCCGCGGACCATTGCCGGAGCCGTATGGAGCGCGGTCGCCGTCCTGGCCGTCGTCGCCGCCGTGGGCGTATGGGGCATGCGCTCCCCCGCAGCCACACCCCCTCGTCCCGAACTTGAGCACGCCTTAACGACTTGAGCACGTCCTGTAGGACGTGCTCAAGTCGTTAAGGCGTGCTCAAGTTCGGGACGGAACTGTTAACCCAGCAGGCGAGGCTCGATCCGTTCCTCGGTGACGCTGCCGTCGGGCTGGCGGGCGACGACATACGCGCCCTTGCCGGCGCTCTCGGTGACCGCCTCGACGACCTCGGTGCCGTGATACACGATGCCGACGCCATCGTCGGTGCAGTGCGTGACACCCAAGGTGCCATCCCCGACGAGCGCGTGAATCGTGGGCCGCCGACGCTCCTCGCTGTCGTAGTGCACGCCATTGCCATAGGGCAGCAAACCCAGGCCATTGGTCACCGCCCGCAGGTCGGGGCCGAAAGAGTCGGTGCAGCCACCGTCATACCAACAGATCGAGCCGGCCGAGACACCGGCGAGCACGACGCCGCTCTCCCACACCCGACGGAAAACCGGGCGCAGGTCGTGAACATCCCAAACCGCCAGCAAATTCGCGACCGAGCCGCCGCTGACCCAGATGACGTCCTGCGCAAGCAGGTGACCCTCGATGTCCTCGAGATTGGGCATCGGGAACAGGTGCAGGTGCGTCTGGTCGAAACCGGCCAGCCGGGCGGCCTCATCGAGTTCGTGCGCGAACCATCGCTGGTCCCCACTCGCCGTCCCGAGCACGCATACCTTCGGGCGCCGCCCGGTGACACCGGACAACTCGACGGCGTGGTGGACGAGGTGGTTGTACTCGACCCTCGTGCGCTCCCCGAAGCGGTAGCCGCCAGAAGTCGCGAGGATGGTGGGTTGGTCCGCAGGCATGTCCACAGAATATGTGCCCCGCTCGCGAGGACGGACGATTCCTTGAGTCTCTGGTCGGCGGGCTGTCATCAGATCGAAGGACACGACAGACGACATCACGCCTTCATAGATTCTGCGCAGGCCGTCCCGTGCCTGCCGAGCCTCCCGGAAGTGAGCTTCCCGCATGACGTCACCGCGACGAGTCGTCCCCCGTTCACTGGCCGTAGCCGCCGCTGCGGCAGCAGCCTGCAGCGTTATCGGCGCCCCCCAGGCTGGCGCCGAGGCGGGTACCAACGTCGGCTATTACACAATCAACAAGTCTGCTTCGACATACAAGTCCATCACGGTCAACAATCTCTTCCCGACCAGTGTCGACGATTCGACGGCCGCCTTGTCCGTCACCGGTTCAGGCGCCTATAAAATGCCCTTCCCCGTCTGGGTATATAACCTCAAGATGAGCACGATGAATGTGTCGTCAAATGGAAACATCCAGTTCTGGACCAACACCGACCGCTGGGACAACACCTGCCTGCCGTCCGCCTTCGGCGACGCGACCGGCAATTCCGGCCGAGCGCTGGCCGTCTTCTGGGACGACTTGTACATCGACCGGTCGAAGGGCGATGGCGTATTCACGCAGACGACGGGCGCTGCTGGCTCGCGTCAGTTCACCATTGCGTGGCAGGGGCGCTTCTACGGTAATCGCACGATGACGGCCAAGGCGTCCGTCACGTTCTTCGAAAACAGCAAGAACATTAAGATGTCATATGGCACGGGCAACAATGCCAATGCGACGATCGGCATCCAACTGTCGACGACTCCGCCGAAGAACATCTGGACGCAGTACTCCTGCAACCCGGGCTCGCCCACAGTCAAGGCCGGCCAGGTGCTTACCTTCGTCCACCGCACCTGATCAATAAACTTACTCGGCGTTCTCACGCGAGCACGTCGAACTGACGCTGCCAGGCCCGCCACGGCCTGGCAGCGTCGTCTTTCCTGGCCACAACACCTCCGAGAGGTATGAAAAACCGATGCGAAAATCTCTGCTGATAGTCGGCACGGCACTAACTACCTGTTTCTTGACGTCGGCGGCAAGTGCCGTTCAGAGCGGACCTCAAGACCGCGAAGCCGCCGCCCCCTCATACGTGACCATCATGGCTGGACGCACGATCTACCAGGCGGCGTGCCAGCCGACTCCAGGAATGCGTTCCCTCCTGCAGACAGCGTCCGATCTGAAGTCGCTGGGGGTGACGGCCGTCGGCGGAGTCGTTGTAAATCGCATCGGCACCGCAGCCCGGCCGTGCATTCGCGGCGTCATCTATCCCACCTGGAACGACCTCACAACCCTCAAGACGACATATGGGTGGAATTTCGTCTCTCAGGGCATGAATTACGTGGAGATGACGACACTTTCGACGGACGAGCAGCGCTACCAGGAAACCGGCGCCACGATCCCGGCCCTCGCGGCTCGGGGACACACTAAGGCCTGGGGCCTATTCAACTACCCCAACGATCTCCAAGACGCACCCGCGCAAGCAATGGTTAGCAAGTACTTCAGTTTTGGCCGAGTCTACACGGAATCTCCGCTGACGAATTCGCCCAAGAGTGCGACCACATACCCCTATCCTCTGCTGACATACTCCATCAACGGGGGCCGCTGCAGTAATCCCAGTCTTCCATGCTATTCATTCCCGGTGCGAAATGACCGCCGGACCACCGCTTTGCCAGATATCGTCAAAGTGCTGAGACCGGCTGCTGGCCAGTATGGACTTGTCCAGTTCTATCGCCTGGTTGATGGCAAGTACGGAAAAATGGGGCAGGCGAATGCTTTCGACTGTACGAGTGCAGACTGGCGTAATAGGTGGACCGGGCATCCCGAGAACTTCTGCCGAAACACTTTTTTGACAGCCGTGAAACAACGCTCGACCACGGCAATCATGACGACGCCCGCGGATGTGGCTACGGCCTGGGGGCGCGGTCGCCCGACAGGGTGACACACACAAAGCTAAATCTGTCCTTTCAAAAGGGGACTTATCACCGGGCACCGCCAGCCAACAGAATCGAGCGCGTTGTCGACGGACCAACTGGCCTGTCGATGGCGCGACTCACCCACCCCAACCCTTTCGACGAGAGGTATTTCAATGCGCCTGCCCCACTCCAAAACGATCGCGGCAGCGGCCGTGGCCATCGCGGCGGTCTCACCGGCCCTCGCCTCCTCGGGCGACCGAGTCCAAGGTCCCCAGCAGTCATCCCGGGACGCGGCGCGCATCCTCACGCCGACCTGGAAGACCTTTTCCACGGAGGTAGGTGGGGGCACCAAGATTGTCGTCTCGACGGGCGGCAATATCACCTCCTTCGCCTCGCCGAACAAGGGCACGCGGGTGTACGAGCACATCGGCGTCGGCGCTGTCGGCGAGGGATATGTTCTGTGCTACAACGGAAGTTCGACGAGCCGCTATGACCTCGGCGCATCTGCTTCAGGCTTCAACGCCCCAACCACAACCGCGTCGAATGTCACGCGCACCACGACGGACGGTATGGCCAGCCTGATTCAGACATTTGGCCTCACCGCTGGCAATCCCGGCTCGCCGACCACCTTTCAGGTGGGAATGACTGTCGTCAATCGGTCGTCCGCCCCGCTGACGAATGTGGTCCTGCGTCGGCAGGTCGATTTCGACATCGACACCGGCGGCGCACAAGGGTGGGCGGGGTACCTGAGCAACCATGCCCGTACGCGTGGCACCGTCGCGGCATTCCATGACCCGTCCGAAGCGCCGGCTGGGAAGGAATCCCACGGCATCATGATGATGCTCGAGCAGCCTGGCGGGACCTGGGAGTCGCGCATCACCAACGCGATCCTTGACCCGTCATGCAACCCGACCGCCGCCCCCCTGGCGTCGAACTTTGTCGCGCGGGGTGATTATGGGGACACCATGATCTTCAACCTCGGCACTATCCCAGCCGGTGGGTCGAAGACGGCCTCGCTGCGTTACCTCCGCTACTGATTTGACAACATCGGGCTGTCGGGATGAGCACTTCCCGACAGCCCGATGTCATGTCCTCAGTGGCCGGCGTCGTGCCAGGAACGGCCGATACCGACCGAGACGTCGAGCGGAACGCTGATCTCGCCGGCCGCGGCGCCCATCTCGCGGCGGACCAGTTCCTCGACCTGCTCGGCCTCCCCCGGTGCGACCTCGAGAACCAATTCGTCGTGAACCTGCAGCAACAGGCGGGACGAGAGGCCAGCCTCGGCGAGGGCCCGATGCGTGCCAAGCATCGCCACCTTCATGATGTCGGCCGCGCTGCCCTGAATGGGCGCGTTGAGCGCCATCCGTTCGGCCATCTCGCGACGCTGCCGGTTGTCGCTGGTCAGATCGGGCAGGTAGCGGCGGCGGCCGAGCATCGTCTCGGTATAGCCCGTGGCCCGAGCGTCCGCCACGACATCGCGAAGGTAGTCGCGCACCCCACCGAACCGGGCGAAATACTCCTCCATCAACGCTCGCGCCTCCTCGACCGGAATCGTCAACTGGCGTGAGAGCCCGAAGGCCGACAACCCATACGCCAGGCCATAGGACATCGCCTTGACCTTGCTGCGCATCGCCGGCGTCACATCAGCCGGCTCCACCCCGAACACGCGCGACCCGACAAAGCGGTGCAGGTCCTCGCCCGTCCGGAAGGCCTCGATCAGCCCGGCATCACCGGACAGGTGCGCCATGATCCGCATCTCGATCTGGCTGTAGTCGACCGACATCAACGACTCGAAACCAGGCCCCACGACAAAGGATTCGCGGATCCGCCGGCCCTCGTCGGTGCGGATCGGGATGTTCTGCAGGTTCGGATCTTTCGACGACAGCCGGCCGGTCGCTGCGATCGTCTGCTCATAGGTCGTATGGATGCGCCCGTCGTCCGCCACCGACTTCAGCAGCCCCTCGACGGTGACCCGCAGTCGGGTCGCGTCGCGGTGGCGCAGCAGCGCCTCGAGGAAGGGGTGCTCGGTCTTGGCAAAGAGATCCGCGAGCGCCTCGGCGTCGGTCGTCCACCCCGTCTTCGTGCGCTTGGTCTTAGGCATCCCGAGCGTGTCGAAGAGCACGACCTGCAACTGCTTCGGCGACCCGAGGTTGATCTGCTCGCCACCGATCGCGTCATAGGCATCCTCTTGCGCACGCTCGACGGCATCGGCGAAGTCCTTCTCCAAGCCCTCTAGATGCTCCAGGTCGACGGCAATGCCCGTCTGCTCCATCTCGGCGAGCACCCCGACCAGCGGAAGCTCGACCTGCTGCAACAACTCAGTCCCGCCCGCGGCCTGCACCTGGCCAGCGAGTTCGGTGCCGAGATCCAGCACCGCCCGCGCCCGGACAGCGGCGGCATCGATCTCGGCCTGATCGTCGGCGCCGAAATCGAGCATGCCGTCCTGCGCCCCCGACTCGGCGCGCAGGTCGCGCCCGAGCATCCGCAGCACGAGGTCGGCCAGATCGAAGTCGCGCTGGTCCGGCTTGACGAGGTATGCCGCGAGCGCCGTGTCCTGATCCAGCCCCCGCAACTCCCAGCCGCGCGCGTGCAGAGCGTGCATCGGCCCCTTGGCGTCGTGCAGAATCTTGGGCGCCGACTCATCGGCCAACCACGCAGCGAGCGCCGCATCACCCGCCGGATCGAGCGGCGTCACATCGACATACGCCACCGGTCCCTCCGTCGGCGCGAGTGCCAAGGCACCCACGTCGCCGGTCCCCCGGGCCCACGACCCCACTACGTGCACCCCCACCGGCCCGGCGCGCCCGGGACCCGCGAACCACGCGGGCACGTCGTCTCCGGACAGGACCGTCGACTCGATCTCGAATCCGCCATCCGCCTCGACCGCCGCGGTGTCGAAGGTCGCGAAGAGCCGCTCGCGCAGCACCCGGAACTCCAGGGCATCGAAGACCTCGTGCACCTTCTCGCGATCCCACATCGTGCGCTGCAGGTCATCGAGACCAACCCCGGTGTCGAGATCGCGCACGAGTTGGTTGAGCCGCCGGTTTCGCAGCACCTGATCGAGGTGCGCACGCAGCGCGTCCCCCACCTTGCCGCCGATCTGATCGATATGGGCCACGATGCCGGTCAGCCCGTCATATTGCGTGATCCACTTCGCCGCGGTCTTCGGACCCACCCCCGGGATGCCCGGCAGGTTGTCGCTGGTCTCCCCCACCAGAGCCGCGAGATCGCTATAGCGCTCGGGGGGCACGCCATACTTCTCGCTCACTTTGGCCGGGTCCATCCGCCACACTTCCGACACCCCGCGCACGGGATATAGCAGCGTCACCCGGTCGGAGACGAGTTGGAAGGCGTCCCGGTCGCCCGAGCAGATGACGACCTCCATGTCCCGCTCGGTCGCCTGCGTCGTCAGGGTCGCGATGATGTCGTCCGCCTCGAAGCCCGGCACCTCGATCCACCGGATCTTCAGCGCATCGAGCACCTCCCGCAGCAGCGGCAACTGCCCGGAGAACTCGCTCGGGGTGGCCGACCGACCCGCCTTGTACTCGGCATACTCCTGGGCCCGGAAGGTGTCCCGAGAGACATCGAACGCCACCGCGAGGTGCGTCGGGTCCTCGTCGCGCAGGACGTTGATCAGCATCGAGGTGAAGCCATAGACCGCATTGGTGTGCTGGCCCGTCTTGGTCGAGAAGTTCTCCGCGGGCAGCGCGAAGAAGGCCCGATAGGCCAGGGAATGACCGTCCAGCAGCAGCAATCGACTCACGCATGGCAGCCTATGGCCCATGACTGACAGCCCACCCGCTCTGCCCGAAGACGAGATGCTTAGGACCGTCAATGCGATGTCTCACGGGACCCTCATGGAGCGCATGGGGATCGAGTTCACCGAGGTCTCCCCGGAACGGCTGGTCGCCACCATGCCGGTGGCGGGAAACACCCAGCCCTATGGACTGCTCCACGGCGGCGCGAGCGTCGTGCTCGCCGAAACCCTCGGCTCCTTTGGTGCGGTTCTCAACGCCGGAGAAGGCAAGATCGCGGTCGGCATTGACATCAACGCAACACACCACCGTGCCGCCCGAGCGGGCCTGGTGACCGGAGTTGCGACCTTGCTCAGCGCTGGCAACACGATGGTGTCCTACGAGATCGTCATTTCCGACGAGGACGGCAGGCGCTGCTGCACCTCCCGCCTGACCTGCCTGATCCGCGACCTGCCGCCGGGCGCGCCGGCCGCCGGCTGATCAGGAGGTATGCGGACCTCAGCCGGCCGCGGCGCGCCGCATCGGCAGGCTGCGGACCGGCCCGGCGGGTGCGCCGAGACCCGCGCGGGCACGCAGGGTGCGTCGCTTGCCGAGCAACACATCCCGCGAGGCGGTGTCGGCGCCAGCGAGCTTTCGGCGCAGGACGGCGGTCGGCACGACCCGACGGGTGGTCGTGGTGGCGAAGCCGAGCCGGGCGAAGTAACGATTGCTGATTTTGTCCGTCGCGGAGACCTGGGCGAAGACGAGTTCTTGGCCCTGACTCTCCGCGAGCCGGGCCACCCCGGCGAGCAGGTGGCCAGCGACGCCCTGGCGACGGGCCTCGAGACGGACATACAACTCATCGATGGCCAGGGCCGGGGCGTCAATCAGCCCGTGATGGCGGACGTTGACGACGGCGAAACCCACCGGCATACCGTCGAGCCAGGCGAGCAGGACGCTGGTCCCGGGACGATGGACTGCGTCCTCGACTCGGCCGGCATTCGCGAGCCGCGCCGCCGCGTCCTGCGTCAATTGCCCCAGGCTGAGGGCCGACTCGATCCACAGGGCCGAGAGGGTGCCGGCGTCCTGCGCCGAGGCCTTGCTCACGGTGACATGCGGGCGCGCCACGGGGGCTCCTTCGACAACATCCACGGCACGGCGTAGGGGGGACGAGCCAGATACTTCGAGTACCTGGAAGCCGTGCATCTGTGACTCTAGATCACCCTGCGGGCCGGACAAAAGGGGGTACGGGAAAGCCATTTCCGCCGGTCAGTGGGCGGTTGTGACACACGGTGCGGATGTGACGAACGAGCCGTCGCCGCGGCGGAAATTAGGCCTTGTCGATGCCGGCGATGACGGCGTCGGCGACCTCTTTCATCCCCATCCGCCGATCCATCGCGGTCTTTTGGATCCAGCGGAAGGCGTCGGCCTCCGTGAGCTTCAGCTTCTTCATCAGCACACCCTTGGCGCGCTCGACGGCCTTGCGGGTCTCCAGGGCCTCGCCGAGATCGGCGACTTCCTTTTCGAGTTCTTTCAGCTCGGCCCACCGGGAGAGCGCGATGTGGATGGCCGGGGCCAGGTCGGCCGCGGTGAAGGGCTTGACGATATAGGCCATGACGCCGGCATCCCGGGCCCGCTCGACGAGTTCGGTCTGCGAGAAGGCCGTGAGCATGATGACCGGGCAGATGCGCTGCTTGCCGATCTCGTCGGCGGCCGACAGCCCGTCCATGACCGGCATCTTGACGTCCATGATCACCAGATCGGGCGTGAGCGCGACGGCCATCTCCACAGCCTGCTCGCCATTGCTGGCCTGGCCGATCACGTCATAGCCGGCCTCGCCGAGCATCTCCACGAGGTCGAGCCGGATGATGGCCTCGTCCTCGGCGACGACGATACGCGGACCCGCCTGCGCGTTCGTGCTCATCGCGCGCTCCTCATGTGTGTGCCCCTCCGTGCCCGAACTGCGGTTGACGTCATCGTCTGGTGCCGGGAGCGGGATTCGAACCCGCACGCCTTGCGGCAAAGCATTTTGAGTGCTCCGTGTCTGCCATTCCACCACCCCGGCGAGGTGCAGTGGGCAGCATACCGGGGCCCACCGCCTCCCCGATCAGAGGTCCGCGAACGCACCCCTGTGATTCATCGCATCTCCCACCGAGTGGACCCGCAGTGCGTTCGTGGTGCCCGAAACTCCGGGAGGGCTGCCCGCCGCGATAACCACTCGCTCGCCTTCCGGGCAGTTCTTGTCCCTCAGCAGAGCCTCGTCGACTTGGAACGCCATGTCGTCGGTGTGCGTGACATTCGGGACGATGAAGGTCTCCACACCCCAGCTCAGCGCGAGCTGGCTGCGGGTGGCCTGACTCGGGGTAAAGGCCAGCATCGGCCGGTAGGGCCGCAGGCGCGACATCGCGCGCGCCGACCCGCCGGAGGTCGTGAACGTCACCAAATAGCGAGCACCGACGAGGTTGGCGATATCAGCGGCCGCGCGCGTGATGGCGCCGCTGACCGTGTGCGGAGGCGAGTTCAGCGGGGCGATCCGGTCGAAAGCGGTCTCCTCGATGCTCTCGATGATGCGGGCCATCGTGCGCACCGCCGTGATCGGGTGTGCGCCGGTGCTCGTCTCGCCGGAGAGCATCAGCGCGTCAGCGCCATCGAGCACGGCATTCGCGGCATCCGAGGCCTCGGCGCGGGTCGGGCGCGGGTTCTCGATCATCGACTCGAGCACCTGCGTCGCGACGATCACCGGCTTGGCATTGCGCCGGGCGATCTCCACAGCGCGCTTCTGCACCAGCGGAACCTGCTCCAGCGGCAGTTCAACGCCAAGGTCACCGCGCGCCACCATGATGCCGTCGAAGGCCTCGACGATCTGTTCGAGATTCTCGACGGCCTGGGGCTTTTCGATCTTCGCGATGACGGGAAGGCGGATGCCTTCTTCGTCCATGATCTCGTGGACCCGCACGATGTCCTCGGCACTGCGCACGAACGAGAGCGCGATGAAGTCCGCGGTCAGGTGCAGGGCCCAGCGCAGATCGGCCTCATCCTTCTCCGACAGGGCGGGCACCGAGACGGCCACGCCGGGCAGGTTGATGCCCTTGTTGTTGGAAACGGTGCCGCCCTCGACGACCTGGCACGTCACATCGGTCTCGGTCACCGCGGTAGCGACCAACTCGACCTTGCCGTCGTCGATGAGCAGGGTGTCCCCCGGCTTCACATCGCCCGGCAGGCCGGCATATGTCGTGCCCACCTGCTCCTGATTGCCGTCCACGCCCCGGGTCGTGATCGTGAAGGTGTCCCCCGCGACGAGCTCGATCGGGCCGCCGCTGAAGCGTGCGGTGCGGATCTTCGGCCCCTGCAGATCGACGAGCACCCCGACCGCGCGCCCGACCTCATTGGAGGCGTGCCGCACATTGTTGTAGACCGCCTCGTGGTCGGCATAGCCACCATGCGAGAGGTTCAACCGAGCCACATCCATCCCCGCGCGGACCAATTGGTCCAGCTGTTCCGGGGAGGAGGTCGCGGGGCCGAGGGTGCAGACGATCTTGGCTCGACGCATACTCGCCATGCTATCGGTGTAAGCCTTTACCCCGTGACCGGGGCCACATCGTGTCCCTCAGTCGCAGAAGAGCTCTTGATCCGCCGTATGCAGCACCACGTCGCCACCGGGGTCGAGGCCGGCCAGTCGGCCGTCATCGTGCATCACGAGGTTGTCCCGCCCCGTGCTCATGATCGAGATCAAGGGATAGGTGACGGTTCGGATCCATTGCGGCGCACCGGTATCCACCGCCATGGCGAAGACCCGAGGCTGCTCTTCATCGCTCTGGGAAACCACATACGAACCGGTCACGGCCAGTGCAGCGGAGTAGCCCAGCGATTCGCCCTCGGCTAGCGGGCTCGCACCCACGGCACGCGGGTCTGCCATCGCACACCACCGGCGCTGTTCAGGCGCAGCACAGCGGCCCGATAGTCGAATTTGCACTTGCCCGGCTCGAAGGCCGGAATGGGGAAGGGCGCGCCGCCGAGCGCGAGTTCGTCAGTTTGGGCCGAGTTCGTCAGGTCAATTTGACGAATTCGGCCGAAACTGACGACCTCAGCGCACCGCAGTCAGACGGACGGTGTCAGACGGTGAGGGGCCGGTCGGCTGGGTTGATCGGGCGGGGCAGTTGCGAGGCGCCCATGAGGAAGGTGTCGACGCCGCGGGCGGCAGAGCGGCCCTCGGCAATCGCCCAGACGATCAATGACTGGCCGCGACCAGCGTCACCGGCGACGAAGACGCCCGGCACGCTGGTCTGGAAATCCTTGCCGCGCACCACATTTCCGCGCTCGTCAAGGTCGACACCGAGCTGCTCGACCAGGCCGTCGCGCTGGGGTCCGAGGAAGCCCATCGCCAGCAATACTAGTTGCGCGGGCAGGACGCGCTCGGTGCCCTCGACCGGCTCGAAGCCGCGTTCGCCCATCCGCACATCGCTGACGCGCAGCCCACTGACCGCGCCCGATTCGTCGGCGACGATCTCCTGGGTGGACACGCCATACAACCGCTCACCACCCTCCTCGTGCGCGCTCGCGACCCGGAAGATCATCGGGTATGTCGGCCACGGCTGCTCCGCGGCCCGCTCCGGGCCAGGTTGCGGCATGATCTCCAGGCTGGTGACCGACCGTGCACCCTGGCGGTGCGAGGTGCCGATGCAGTCGGCGCCGGTGTCGCCGCCGCCGATGACGATGACATCTTTGCCGGTCGCCGTGATCTGGTCCTTGACCTGCTCCCCCAGCGCGACCCGGTTGGCCGGCGGGAGGAAGTCCATGGCCTGCACCACGCCCGACGCCTCGCGTCCAGGCACCGGCAGGTCACGCGGCACGGTGGCTCCGATGGCGAGGACGACGGCGTCATACCGATCCCGCAGTTGCTGGCCGGTGACCGTGCCGCCGACATCGACGCCACACCGGAAGCGCGTGCCCTCGGCCTCCATCTGGGAGATCCGCCGGTCCAGGACCGACTTCTCCATCTTGAACTCGGGTATGCCATAGCGCAGCAGGCCGCCCGGCTTGTCGGCCCGCTCGTAGACCGCGACCGTATGCCCGGCCCGGGTGAGTTGCTGCGCGACCGCCAGCCCCGCGGGGCCGGAGCCCACGACGGCGACCGTCTTGCCGGACAGGCGCTCCGGCGGCTGCGGCGTGACCGTGCCCGCCTCGAAGGCGCGCTCGATCGTCGTCACCTCCACCTGCTTGATCGTCACGGCGGGCTGGTTGATGCCCAGCACGCACGCCGTCTCGCACGGCGCCGGGCAGAGCCGGCCGGTGAACTCGGGGAAGTTGTTGGTCGCGTGCAAGCGCTCAATGGCACCGCGCCAGTCACCGCGCCACGCGAGGTCATTCCACTCCGGGATGAGGTTGCCGAGCGGACATCCGCTGTGGCAGAACGGGATTCCGCAGTCCATGCAGCGGCCGGCCTGCCGCTGCAATTGCGAAACTTCCTGCGCTTCGTAGACTTCTTTCCAGTCCTGGATGCGCACTGGCACCGGCCGGCGCGTCGGCAACTCCCGCTCACGGGTCTTCAGAAAGCCTTGTGGGTCAGCCACGAGCCGCCTCCATGATTCGCTCCCAGATGATCTCGCTGTCGGGCTCGATGCCCTCAGCCTCGGCGGTCGCCCGCACCTGCAGCACCCGGGCATAGTCGCGCGGGAGCACCAGGGAGAGCCGGGATTTCGCCTCGGCCCAGTCGGCCAGCAGAGCCTTGGCGACGGCCGAATCGGTCGCCTCCAGGTGCTGCTCCAGCAAGCCGCGGAGCAAGTCTTCGTCACTGTCTCGCAGGGGCAGCACGTCGACGAATTCGGGGTTGACCCGGCTGGTCGGTAGGTCGAGCACGAACGCCATACCGCCGCTCATGCCGGCCGCGAAGTTGCGGCCGATGCGGCCCAGGACGACAGCCACTCCGCCGGTCATATATTCACAGCCGTGGTCGCCGACGCCCTCCACAACCGCGGTGGCGCCGGAGTTGCGGACGCAAAAGCGTTCGCCGACGCTGCCGCGCAGGAAGATCTGGCCGCTGGTCGCGCCATAGCCGATGACATTGCCGGCAATGACATTATCCTCGGCGACGAAAACTGATTCGGGGTGCGGCCGGACGACGACACGGCCGCCCGAAAGTCCCTTGCCGACATAGTCATTCGCATCGCCCACCAGGCGCAGCGTGACGCCCGGCGGCAAGAACGCGCCGAAGGACTGGCCCGCCGAACCGGTGAGCGTTAGGTCGATGCGGCCGTCGTCGAAGCCGGCCACCGAGCGGGTGGTCACCTCGTGGCCGAGCATGGTGCCGACGGTGCGGTGGACATTGCGGATGCCGAGGGTGCCGCGGGCCGGCTCGCCATCGTCGAGGGCCGGCAGCGCCATCGCAATCAACTGGTGGTCGAGTGCCTTCTCGAGGCCGTGGTCCTGGCTGACCGTGGCGAAGCGCGTCGCGCCATCGCTCGGCACCGCCTCCGTGAGGATCGGCGCGAGATCCATGCCACTGGCCTTCCAGTGGTGAATCGCCGCATCGGTGTCGAGCGCGCCGACCTGACCGATCGCCTCCTCGATCGAGCGGAAGCCGAGCGCCGCGAGGTGTTCGCGGACCTCCTGCGCGATGTATTCGAAGAAGGTCTCGACGAACTCCGGCTGGCCGCTGAAGCGCGCGCGCAGCTCAGGATTCTGCGTCGCGATGCCGACGGGGCAGGTGTCGAGATGGCAGACGCGCATCATGATGCAGCCGCTGACGACCAGCGGCGCCGTCGCGAAACCGAACTCCTCGGCCCCGAGCAAGGCCGCGATCACCACATCGCGTCCGGTCTTCAACTGCCCGTCGACCTGGACCACGATGCGGTCCCGCAGGCCGTTGAGCACCAACGTCTGCTGGGTCTCGGCCAGGCCGAGCTCCCACGGCGCGCCGGCGTGTTTGAGCGAGGTGAGCGGCGAGGCGCCGGTGCCGCCATCGTGGCCGGAGATGAGCACGACATCGGAGTGCGCCTTGGACACGCCGGCGGCCACCGTGCCGACGCCAACCTCGGACACCAGCTTCACGTGAATCCGGGCGGCTGGATTGGCGTTCTTCAGGTCGTGGATCAGCTGGGCCAGATCCTCGATGGAGTAGATGTCGTGGTGCGGCGGCGGGCTGATCAGACCGACACCCGGCGTGGAGTGCCGGGTCTTGGCCACCCACGGATAGACCTTGTGCGCCGGAAGTTGGCCACCCTCGCCGGGCTTGGCGCCCTGCGCCATCTTGATCTGGATGTCGTCGGCGTGGGTGAGGTATGCCGAGGTGACGCCGAAGCGCCCCGAGGCCACCTGCTTGATCGCGCTGCGCCGCTGCGGGTCGAGCAGCCGCTCCAGGTCCTCGCCGCCCTCTCCCGTGTTGGACCGACCGCCCAGGCGGTTCATCGCGATGGCCAGCGTCTGGTGTGCCTCGAGACTGATCGAGCCATAGCTCATCGCGCCGGTGTTGAAGCGCTTGACGATCTCCGCAACCGGCTCGACCTCCTCGATCGGCACGGCCGGCCGCTGCCCGTCCTTGAAGGCGAACAGCCCGCGCAGCGTCATCAGCCGCTCGGCCTGCTCATCGACGCGGGCGGTGTACTGCTTGAAGATGTCGTAGCGCCGCTGCCGCGTCGAGTGCTGCAGCCGGAAGACCGTCTCCGGGTCGAAGAGGTGCGGCTCACCCTCACGGCGCCATTGATACTCCCCGCCGACCTCCAGGGTCCGGTGCGGGAGGCGCACGCCTTCGGGTGGGTATGCCGCGCTGTGCCGGGCCGCGCACTCCGCGGCGATGACATCGAGCCCGACCCCGCCGAGTTGGCTGACGGTGCCGGTGAAGTAGGCGTCGACCAAGTCCTGTGAGAGGCCGATGGCCTCGAAGACCTGGGCCCCGCGATAGGACGCGACCGTCGAGATGCCCATCTTGGACATCACCTTCAACACGCCTTTGCCGAGCGCCTTGATGAGGTTCTTGACGGCCTGCTCGCCCGTCACGCCGGTGATGGCGCCGGAACGCACCAGATCCTCCACCGACTCCATCGCGAGATAGGGGTTGATGGCGGCCGCGCCATACCCAATGAGCAGCGCGACGTGGTGGACCTCGCGGACATCGCCGGTCTCGATGATCAGACCGACCTGGGTGCGGGTCTTCTCCCGGATCAGGTGGTGATGCACCGCGGAACACAGCAGCAGCGACGGGATCGGCGCCTTGTCGCGATTGGAGTCGCGGTCGGAGAGGACGACGAAGCGAGCGCCATCGGCGATCGCCTGGCTGACCTCGGCGAAAATCTCTTGCAAGCGCTCGGCGAGGGCCGCCTCTCCGCCGCTCACGTCATACAGACCCTTGACCACATGCGTGGCGTAGCCGGGCAGGTTGCCATCGGCGTTGATGCGGATGATCTTGGCGAGTTCGTCATTGTCGATGACGGGGAAGTTGAGGACCAGCTGCCGGGCATGCGCCGGCGTCGCCGTCAGGACATTGCCCTCCGGCCCGACCGCGACGCCCAGGGCCGTGACCAGTTCCTCGCGGATCGCGTCCAGCGGCGGGTTGGTGACCTGGGCAAAGAGCTGAGTGAAATAGTCGAAGAGCAGCCGCGGCTTCTCCGAGAGCACCGCGATCGGGCTATCGGTGCCCATCGAGCCGAGCGCCTCATAACCCGTGCGAGCCATCGGCGAGAGCAGAATTCGCAGCTCCTCCTGCGTGTAGCCGAAGGTCTGCTGACGACGGGCGACCGACTTCGCGGTGTGCACTATGTGCTCGCGCTCCGGCAGGTCAGCGAGGTGGATCAGCCCGGCGTGCAGCCAATCGGCATACGGCAGCTGGGTCGCGAGCTGGGACTTGACCTCTTCGTCCTCGATGATCCGTCCCTGCGCGGTGTCAACGAGGAACATCCGGCCCGGCTGCAGCCGGCCCTTGCGGATGACCTTCTCCGGGGCGATGTCCAGGACGCCGCTTTCGGAGGCCAGGACGACCAGGCCGTCGTCGGTGACCCAGTAGCGGCCGGGGCGCAGGCCATTGCGGTCCAGGACCGCGCCGATCAAAGTCCCGTCGGTGAAAGTGACGCAGGCTGGGCCGTCCCACGGCTCCATGAACATCGAGTGGAACTCATAGAAGGCCTTGCGGTCGGGGTCCATCTCCTCGTGGTTCTCCCAGGCCTCCGGGATCATCATGAGGACGGCATGCGGCAGGCTGCGGCCACCGAGGTGGAGCAGTTCGAGGACCTCGTCGAAGGATGCGGAGTCCGAGCCGCCGGGCGGACAGATCGGCGAGAGCCGCTCGAGGTCACCGGGGATCAGGTCGGATTCCAGCTGCGACTCGCGCGCCGCCATCCAGTTGCGATTGCCCTTGACCGTGTTGATCTCGCCGTTGTGCGCGATCAGCCGGTAGGGGTGGCTCAGCGGCCAGGACGGGAAGGTGTTGGTCGAGAACCGGCTGTGCACGAGCGCGAGTTCGGTGACGAAGCGCTCGTCGGACAGGTCGGGGAAGAAGGGTTCCAGCTGCCCCGTGGTGAGCATGCCCTTGTAGACCAGGGTGCGTGCCGAGAAGGAGGCGAAGTAGACATCCTGCTCGCGTTCGGCGCGCTTGCGCAGGCAGTATGCCCGGCGGTCCAGGTGGATGCCCCGCAGGCTGGCGTTGGCCGCGGCGACGAAGAGCTGCGCGAAGTGCGGCATACAGTCGCGGGCGGCCTGGCCGACCAGGCTCGGGGTGACCGGCACCTCGCGCCAGCCGATGACGTCCAGCCCCTCTTCCGCGGCGAGATCCTCGACGGCGGCCACGGTGCGGGCCCGGGTCTCGGGGTCGGCGGGCAGGAAGGCCGAACCCACGGCATACGACCCGGCGGCGGGGAGCGTGAACCCGGTGACGGCGCGCAGGAAGGCGTCGGGGACCTGGGTGAGGATGCCCGCGCCATCGCCGACGAGCGGGTCGGCTCCGGTGGCGCCGCGGTGGTCCAGATTGGTCAGCGCGGTGAGCGCGTTGACGACGATGTCGTGGCCGGGTGTGCCGCGCAGGGTGGCCACCATGGCGACGCCGCACGCGTCATGTTCGAACTCGCGGCGATAAAGCCCCTGGTCCGCAGGCAGGCTGCCGAAGAGGGCAGATGTCATCGCGTCACCGTCCGATCCGAGAAGAACTGTCGTGGAAAATTGCTGCGCCCCGTGGGCCGCAGCCGTGGACGGCGGCGGCCACGTGAACTCGACCCTATCATCGGGCCGTCCTACGATGTGGTCGGTATTTTCTCACTCTGTGAGACTGGCGCGACGGCTCGCGGGCGGCGACCGGCCCACACATACAAGCCAATGCCGATCAGGAAGACGGCCAGCGAGGTCCAGACGTTGAGCCGCTGGCCGAGGATGATGTGCGCCTCGTCGGTGCGCATCTTCTCGATAACGATGCGGAAGGTGGGATAGCCCGCGACATAGATGGCGAAGAGCTGGCCGGGCCGCAGCGCATAGCGACGATCCAGCAGCAGCAGGATGATCGCCAGCATGAGGCAGAAGATCGACTCGTAGAGGAAGGTCGGCTCGAAGGTGCCGAGCACGACGGCCTTGCCGTTGGTGTCGGTGACGGCCCGGCCCGCGAGGGTGTCCCACTGGTGGATCTGGACGGCCCAGGGGTCGGTGCTCGGGGCGCCATAGATCTCGTTGTTGAACCAATTGCCCCATCGGCCGAGGGCCTGCGCGATCGCGACGCCGGGAGCAGCAGCATCGGCGAAGTCGAGGAAGCGCACGCCATGGCGGCGGCACCCGAGCCACGCCCCAAGGGCGCCGAGCGCGACGGCGCCCCAAATGCCGAGGCCGCCGTGCCAAATCTTGAGCGCATCGATCGGGTGGCCGCCCTCCCCGAAATAGGCGTCCGGCGAGGTGATCACGTGGTAGAGCCGGCCGCCGATGATGCCGAAGGGCACCGCCCAGGTGGCGACATCGAGGGCCTGCCCGGGCTTGCCGCCGCGGTGCACCAGGCGGACCTGCGTGAGCCAGACGGCGATGACGATGCCGGCGAGGATGCACAGGGCATACCCGCGGATCGTCAGCGGCCCGAGGTGGATGGCTCCGACGGTGGGGCTCGGGATATAGGTCAGCAAGCGCTAGGCCTTACTTGCCCGTCGCGTCCGCGACGGCCTTCTTCAAGGCGGTGGGGTCGGCGGCGGTGGCCAGCGGGATGTCCTTGCCGTTCAGGCGGACGGTCGGGGTGCCCCCGACGCCGGCCTTGCCCGCGGCATCATTGGAGTTCGCGATATAGGCGTTGTACTTGCCGGCATCCGAGCACGCGGTCCACTTCTCTAGCGCCGTGCCGGACAGACCGGCGGCGGTCGCATAGCCGGTGAGCTGGTCCTTGGTGACAGACTTGCCCTCTTCGGCCTGGCTCTTGTATGCCGCGTCGTGGAACTCCTGCCATTTGCCCTGGTCGGCGGCGCAGAAGGCGCCATTGGCGATCGGCGTGGACTGCTTGACGTTGAACTTGCCGTCGAGGAAATTCATGATGTGGTACTGCAATTTGACGTCGCCGGCCTTGGCCAACTCCTCGACCGCCGCGCCCGCAGCCGCCTCGAACTGCCCGCAGACCGGGCACTGGAAGTCCTCGAAGATCGTCAGGGTCGGAGCTCCGGCCTTCAGGGTGACGTCCGCGAAAGCACGGTAGCCATCAGCGACCGTCGCGCCGGCCGGCGGGTTCGGGTTGCCCGAACCGGCGTCGGTCTCGGACGACTTCTGGGACCAGATCACACCGCCGACGACGGCGATGATCGCCAGGATCGCGACGATGCCGGCGATGGTGATCTTGTTGGCGCCGCCCGTGGTCGTCGTGGCCTTCTGCGCCGCGCGGATCTTGGCGGCGCGGTCTTGCGGCTGCGCCGTCGAGTGACCGCGGTTCGCGCGATTGCTGCTGGGTTGCTTGGCCATGAGCGGGATTCCTTAGGCGGTGTTCGAGTATGCGGTGATGCGGGTCAGAGGAAGCGGTGGCCCCACTTGAGGAGCTCGATGATGACAACGATTGTCACCCACGCGATGAGCCCAACCGTGAACCACCCGTGCTCCACGAGACGGCGCGCCGCGCGCTGAGCCCCTTCGGGCAGGAAGAGGTTGCCTTCGAGGATGTTCCACTGCGTCATCGAACTGAAGACGAAGGTCGTGGACAAGGTGACGAGCAGGCACCAGGGGCAGAGCGCGCCGATGACATAGGTCGATTGGAAGAGCAGCCAGTAGGCAAAGATCACGCCGAGCAGGTAGCAGACGTTGCCGGTGAACATAAACCAGCGCGGGAAGCGCACGCCGGCCAGGGATGCGACAGCGATCGTCATGACGACGGGTTCGGAGATCAGGCCGAGGAAGGCATTGGGGAAGCCGAAAATATTGGCCTGCCAGGTGGTGCCGACCTTGGCGCAGTCGATGATGGCGTTGATCGAGCAGCTCAGCTCGGCCTGCGGATCGCGGGCGAGGACGATCGCGTCATACGACAGCACGAAGGAGGCGATCAGGCTCAGGATCGCGAAGATCAGCATCTCCCCGAAGAGGATGCGTCGCTTGCGCAGGGGTATGCCGTGCGCGCCGTCGTCGAGGTCCGACCCGGTGTCGGGGGCGATCTCGCGGGTCACTGCGCCTGTCCTTGCCGCACACCCGCGGCCAATTCGCGCGTCAGGGCGGCCAGTCGCTCCAGACCGGCCTCGAGATCGGTGTCGAAGAGGGTGCTGACCAGGGCGGATCCGACGATCACGCCATCGGCGAAGCCGGCCACCTGGGCCGCCTGCTCCCCCGTGCTCACCCCGAGTCCGACGCAAATGGGTATGTCGGTGACCTCCCGCGCCCGCTCCACGAGATCGCGGGCCGCGGAGCCGACAGTGGCCCGGACGCCGGTGACGCCCATGGTGGAGGCGGCATACACAAACCCTCGGCACTGGCTGGTGACCGCGGCGAGCCGCTCGGGAGTGGAACTTGGGGCGATGAGGAAGACCCGGTCCAGGCCGGTGCGCTCGCTCGCCGCGATCCAGTCGCCCGCTTCGTCGGGGATCAGGTCAGGGGTGATCAGCCCGGCCCCGCCGGCGGCGGCGAATTCGTCGGCGAAGCGGGCGACGCCGCGGCGCAGGACGAGATTCCAGTAGGTCATGACCATCGGCGGTGCGCCGGCCTCGCGGACGGTGCGGGCCGCGTCGAAGACGTCAGCGACCCGGGTGCCGCCCGCGAGCGCCATACCCGCCGCGCGCTGGACGGCGCCGCCATCCATAACGGGATCGCTAAAGGGCACGCCGATCTCGATGATGTCGCAGCCGTTCTCGACCATCGTGGTCATGGCGCGCAAGGACCCGGCGTGATCGGGGAAGCCGACGGGGAGGTAGCCGATGAGGGCGGCGCGGCCCTCGGCCTTGCACCGTGCCAGGACCTCGGCAGTGCCGGCGGCGGTGCCGATGGCCGTCATCGGGCCTCCTCGATCAGGCCGAACCAGGCGGCGGCGGTGTGCATGTCCTTATCGCCACGGCCCGAGAGGTTCACCAGCAGCAGGGCGTCCGGACCGAGTTCTTTGCCGACCTCGAGGGCGCCGGCGAGCGCGTGGGCGGACTCGAGCGCGGGGATGATGCCCTCGGTGCGGCAGAGCAGCCGGAAGGCTTCCATCGTCGCCTCGTCGGTGGCATAGCGGTATTCGGCGCGGCCGATATCGCGAAGGTATGAGTGCTCCGGTCCGACGCTGGGATAGTCCAAACCTGCACTGACGGAATGGGATTCGAGCGTCTGGCCGTCCTCGTCCTGCATGAGATAGCTCATGGCGCCATGGAGAACACCGGGCTCCGCGACGGCGAAGCGTGCTGCGTGCCGGCCGGACTCGATGCCCTCTCCCCCGGCCTCGACGCCGATCAGGCGCACGCCCTCGTCCTCGATGAACCGGTGGAAGATGCCCATGGCGTTCGAGCCGCCACCGACGCAGGCAATGACGGCATCCGGCAGCCGGCCGGTCAGATCGAGCACCTGTTGGCGGGCCTCGATGCCGATGATCTTGTGGAACTCGCGCACCATCTCGGGGAAGGGGTGCGGGCCGGTGACGGTGCCGATCGCATAGTGGGTGTCGTCGACATTGGCGACCCAGTCGCGCAGCGCCTCGTTGATGGCGTCCTTGAGGGTCTGGCTGCCGTGCTCGACGGCGACGACTTCAGCGCCGAGGATCTTCATCCGCGCGACATTGAGCGCTTGCCGCTCGGTGTCGACCTTGCCCATATAGATCGTGCAGTCCAAGCCCATGAGGGCGGCGGCGGTGGCAGTGGCCACGCCGTGCTGTCCGGCGCCGGTCTCGGCGATGATGCGCCGCTTGCCCATGCGCTTGGTCAGCAAAGCTTGCGCGAGGACGTTGTTGATCTTGTGGGAGCCGGTGTGGTTGAGGTCTTCGCGCTTGAGGATGACGCGGGCGCCGCCGGCGTGGGCCGCGAACCGGGGCACTTCGGTGATGATGCTCGGCCGGCCGGTGTAGGTGCGGTGCAGCCGGTCGAGTTCGTCGAGGAAGTCGGGGTCGACGGCAGCTTTCTGGCGCACCTCGTCGAGTTGTTCGAGGGCCGGGATGAGGGCTTCGGGGACGTAGCGGCCACCGAACCGACCGAACCGGCCGGGCGTGGGGGTGTCGGTCATCGGGGTGCTCCGGTGGGTATGGCGGACATCGCCGCGACGGCGCCGCGGGGATCGCCGTCCTTGACCAGCGCTTCGCCGACGAGGACCGCCGCGGCGCCTTCACGGGCATACCGCTGGGCATCGGCGGTGGCGAGGATGCCACTTTCGGCGACCGGGACGACGCCATCCGGGACCTGCGCGATCAGGCGACTGAAGGCGTCCGCGTCGACATCGAGGGTCTTGAGGTTGCGGGCGTTGACGCCGAGCAGCGCGGGCTCGATCGCGAGGGCGCGCTCGATCTCGTCGGCGTCGTGGACCTCCACGAGAGCGGTCATGCCGAGGTCGCGGGCGAGGCCGTGGAAGTGGGCAAGTTCGCCATCGGTGAGGGCCGCGACAATGAGCAGCACGAGGTCGGCACCATGGGCGCGGGCCTCATAGAATTGGTAGTCCTCGACCATGAAATCCTTGCGCAGCACTGGGATTCGCACCGCGGCGCGGACGGCGTCGAGGTCCGCGAGGCTGCCGCCGAAGCGGCGCTGCTCGGTCAGGACCGAGATGGCTGCGGCTCCGCCGGCTTGGTATGCCGTGGCGAGCGCCGCCGGGTCCGGGATGTCCGCGAGCGCGCCCTTGCTTGGGCTGGAACGCTTGACCTCGGCGATGACGCCGAGCCGCCCGGTGGTCAGGCGCGGCAGGACGGGGATGGCCGGTGGTGCCGCGTGGGCCGCCGCGATGATGTCAGCGAGCGGCGTGGCGGCCATTCTTACGGCCAAGTCCTCGCGCACGCCCGCGATGAGCGCGTCGAGAACGGTGGCGGTTGTGGGCATGAGGTCACGCTATCCCGGTTCGCGTGTGGGTCTCGCAACGCCCCACGAGTCGGGACGGCGTGCGCGGGCGACGCGAGTCCCAGGCGTCGAGATCGGGAAACACGCCGAGGATCACATGGATCCGGCGGCCTGTTTCCCGAAGTCGACGGAGTGGTTCAGCGTCAGCTGTAGAGCGAGCGAACCGGATTCTTGTCGCCATAGCCCATGCGCGACAGGAGCGGCCACAGCAGGGCGCCGATGACGAAGGCGACGGCCGCGGCAATGGTGAGCGGTCTATTGTCGATCACGAGGCCGAGGCAGGCTAGCGCCGACGCGATGATCATGACGAAGCTGCTCGCCCAGGCGGCCACGCTGTGGCCGTGGCTCTCGTGCTCTTCGTGCGCCATTGTGTGCTGCCCTCTCGCTCTGCTGACACGCGTTGCCGGAGATTCTAGGGGGCGCGGCGAATTTCCCAAGTGACGACCTCACGCCCAGGTCGTCAGTTTCGGCCGAGTTCGTCACCTCAACCTGACGATCCCGGCTCAAGGTGACGACCTGACGAGCTCTGGCCCGCGTCCGGGGCCTCGCCCGCGTCAGCGCTGCGTCGGGTCGATGTCTTTATCGAGGTCGTCCCAGGCAACCGGCGTGCGCTCGCCGCGAGATCCCACGGCCGAGCCGTCTGCGGTGGACGGGACGGGAGCGGCGGGGGCGTCATACCGCTGGGACAGGCCCCGCCACCGGCCGGCACCGGCGAGGCCACCGAGCACGGCCACCGTCGCCAGTGCGGCGGCGGCCGCGACCAGCCAGGGCCAGGGACTGACGGCGATGTCTTGCACGGGTATGGAGCCCGTCCGGCTGGTCCGCTCGGCCGCCAAGGTGCCGAGCAGGCCTGCGGCCGACGTCACCGCCCGGAGGGAGAGCACCGAAAGCAGAACACCCGCGGAGGCCGCCGCGATCAAGGCGATCCGCCGGGCGAGCGGTCCGGCCGTGGCGGCGGCCAGCACTCCGGCCCCAAGCACCAGGGCGATCGCCACGAGACCAGGCACGACCTCGGCCCCCGCGGCGCGGATCGTGGCGGAGCCGAGCACGGCATCCGCCGTCTGCCCGGTCAGCCACGTCCGGCGACCCGAAATAGCCGCTACGGCGGCAGCGGCGAGCGCGACCGGCAACACGATGCGAGGGCTGGTCCACGGCATACGGCTCATGGGGCGCGCAAGGTCTCGGCGGCGGCCACGGCGCGCAGGACGGCGGCGGCCTTGTTGCGGGTCTCTTCGAACTCCATCAGGGGCACGCTATCGGCCACAATCCCGGCGCCGGCCTGCACAAAGGCCTTCCCGTGGGCGAGCACGGCGGTCCGGATGGCGATGGCGACGTCCATATCGCCGTGGAAGTCGAGGTAGCCCACGACCCCGCCGTAGATCCCGCGGCGCGTGGGTTCGTAGGTCTCGATGAGCTGCATCGCCCGCGGCTTCGGCGCGCCGGAGAGCGTGCCGGCGGGGAAGGTCGCGGCGAGGGCGTCGTATGCCGTGCGCCCCTCACCGAGTTGCCCGACGATCGTGGACTCCAGGTGCATCACGTGGCTGTAGCGGCGGATGTTGAGGAACTCCACGACATCGACGCTGCCGGCCTGGCAGACACGCTGGAGGTCGTTGCGGCCGAGGTCGACCAGCATGACGTGCTCGGAGCGCTCCTTGGGATCGTCGAGCAGGTCGACCTCAAGCTGCTGGTCGTGCTCGGGCGTCTTGCCGCGCGGACGGGTGCCGGCGATGGGGTGCAGGATGACCTCGCGTCCGGTGACCTTAACGTGCACTTCCGGCGACGAGCCGACGATATCGAAGCTGCCACCATCGGGATGTTCGAGGCGGAAGAAGTACATATAAGGGCTCGGATTGCTCGACCGCAGAACGCGATAGACGTCCAAACCGTCGGCGGCACAATCCAGGTCGAAGCGCTGCGAGAGCACGATCTGGAAGGCCTCTCCGGCCCGGATGTCCTCTTTGCAGCACTCGACGAGGTCCTCGAAATGCTCCTGCGTTAGGTTCGAGCGGACCGTGCGCAGCGCCTCGTCGGCGGCGCGCGGGTCGAGGACCGCGACGGTGCTTTGCGTGGGGAGGTTGAGGGCGGCAGTCATGGCGTCGAGTCGCTCGACCGCGTCACGCCACGCCCACTCGACGCGTTCGTCGGTGTTGTCGTAGTTGATGGCATTCGCGACGAGCAGCACGGAGCCGTCGCTGTGGTCGAGGACCGCGACGTCGGTGGCGAGCACCATCGCAATCTCTGGCAGGTCGAGATCGTCAACCGCCTTCTGCGGCAGGCGTTCCCAGCGGCGGACGGCGTCATACGCGATGGACCCCACGAGCCCGCTGGTCAACGGGGGCAGGCCCGGAATGGCCTCGGTGGCGAGCGCCTGGACTGTGTCCCGGACCGCCTGCACGGGGTCGCCGCTGGTGGGTGCGCCGACGGGTGCCTCGCCAATCCAGAAAGCCTCACCGTGGCGCTCGGTGAGGGTCGCGCGACTGGCCGCGCCGATGATCGAGTAGCGACTCCATACCCCGCCGTGCTCAGCCGACTCGAGGAGGAAGGTGCCCGGATTCCCTTGGGCGAGTTTGCGATAGACCGCGAGGGGGGTCTCGCCGTCGGCGAGCAGCCGGCGCACGACGGGCACCACTCGGCGGTCCTGGGCGAGGACGGCGAAGGTGTCGAGGGCGGGCCAGGTGGCGCCATAGGACAGATCGGGCAGGCCGACGCTCACTGACTTGCCTCCGCTTCCTGGCTCACGTGGGCCGGTAGGGAGCCGGCGTCGAAGCAGGTGTGGTCACCGGTGTGGCAGGCCGCCCCGACCTGCTCGACACTGACCAGGAGCGCGTCGCCATCGCAGTCGAGAGCGACGGCCCTGACGAATTGCGCGTGGCCGCTGGTGTCGCCCTTGCGCCAGTACTCCCCCCGGCTGCGCGACCAGAAGGTCACGCGCCCGCTCGTCAGGGTCCGGTGCAGCGCCTCGTCGTCCATCCAGCCGAGCATCAGAACTTCGCGGGTGTCGTGCTGCTGGACGATCGCGGCCACCAGGCCCGCGGCGTCCCGCTTGAGGCGGGCGGCGATATCGGGATCGAGCGGGCTCACCGGGTCATTGTGCCAAGGACGGGTATGCCGACTCGCGCCGTCTCGTGCACGGGGCGGCAACCTTGGAGTCTGGGGAGCCCACCGGGCTCCTGTCCACCTCCGCGTGGTGCTCCTCGTGGCGCCCCGCGCCACTTGACGGCCGGGCGCGCACGTCAACGTGCGGAGCTAGTCCGACAGCCGGCTCGGCCCCGAAGCGTACTAACGGCCCACCTCTGGTTCCGGTCGCGTTCCGAGCCAGCACATCCCACCGCGCGAGGTGGTCGGTCGGTCATCGGCTACGCGAAACATCATGCATTACAAGGATTTTCACGCGGTTGACCCTTGTGAATCTGATCGAACTGGTGTACCATTTGAGGATGACGGCGATGGCGCAGCACCCCAAGGACGGGCCTCTCGGGCCCGCTGCTGGACTGCGCCCCACGGGCGGGTGTGAGGGGTTGACTCCTCTGGATGACGCGTGGTGGCCGCCGCTGGACGCCGAGGAACTTGTCGCGGATTTCGAGGCGTGGCAAGACGAGCTCGGCTGGGATGACGAGGACGAGGCCGACGAGCGGGACTCGTGGGCGCTCGCCTCGACCGAACCCCGCTGGTGCGACCAGCCGGCGAACCCATTCGTCACAGCGCAGATCGCTGCCTCACCAGGTGCCGCGGTCCGGGAGTTGGTCGATTGGCTCGCCACCCTGGTGCCGAACAACAGGACAGATGCTGACGGCGAATGCAGGGAACCCGGCATCGAGTTCAGCCTTGCCGAATTGATCGACGTGATCGCCGGGCTGGAGCACGTCAAGGGCGCCATCGCAGCCGCGCAGGCCCGCGCGACCGCTCAGTTCGGGCGAGCGACGGTGCGGGAGGCGCTCGCGAACCGGGCCTCGCTGCCCAAAGCCCGATCCTCCATCGCGCCACAGATCGCGCTCGCCCGCCGCTGCTCCCCCGCCACCGCCGACCGGCACCTCGGACTCGCGCGGGCATTGCCCGGGATGCCGCACACGCGAGCCGCGCTCACCGCCGGGATCATCGACGAACGGTCCGCCACCGCGATCGTCCGCGAAACCAACGTCCTTAACCCCGAGCTGCGGGCCCGGGTGGATGAGTTGATCGCGCCACGACTGGCGACATCGAGTCTGAAACAACTCACCGGTGCCGCAGCCCGGTACGCCGCGGAACTTGACCCCGCCGCTGTCGTGGCCAAACACGAACGCGCAATGTCGGAACGGGGTGTGTGGACCCGCCCCGCACCCGACGGCATGGCGTACCTGTCGATCTTCGGGCCATTGACAGGGATCGTCAGCGCGTATGCCGCCGTGCACCGGCACGCCACCGCCGTCGTCGCCGGCCACCACGAAACCGACGACGGTGAGACTCCCGCTGACCCGCTGGGCGATCGGACCCACGCCCAGGTGATGGCTGATGCTGCGCTGCGGTGGCTGACCGGTCTGACGCCCGGTCAAGCCTGCCCCGTCGCCCTCAACCTCGTCATGCCCGCCGAAAGCCTCTTCGCGACGGAGCCCGCCAACACCGACATAACGACCATCGATCCCGGCGCCACTGAGCCGACTGAGACGGACGGCGACGACTCCACAGCCGGCCAGACGTCGAGTAGCCCAGGCGCACACGGTCACCCGGGAGACAGGGACAACACCCATCCGACCCTCGCACCCGTTGCCACACGCGGGTCACGGAGCACCGAGACACCCGCCCGGATCCCGGGACACGGCATACTCCCCGCAGCCCTCGCCCGACGGCTCCTCCTCCACGGGTGCGAACCACCCGACCCAGTGAAAACCGCGTCACCCCAACACGATTCGCCACCGCCGGCTCCCACCCCTGGCGGCACTCGACTGGCCGAGCCGGCGCAGGTCTTCCTGACCAGAATCTTCACCAGCCCCGACGGCCGCGACCTCCTCGCGCTCGACGCCATCGCCCGGCTCTTCCCACCCCGACTCCGCGCCGCCCTGATCCTGCGCGACGACACCTGCCGCACGCCATACTGCGACGCCACCATCCGCCACGCCGACCACATCCGATCAGCGGCCGACGGCGGACCCACCTCACTGCACAACGGACAAGGACTCTGCGCCCGCTGCAACTACACCAAAGAACTCGATGGCTTCACCACCCGGATGCTTGAGCCGCAGCAAGAGCACGGAGCCGGCCCGCATACCCATGCCACCGAGGTCACCACCCCCACCGGCCACACATACCTCTCCGTCGCACCCCCGCTCCTGGACTAAGCCGCCGACCTGGCCGGACCGCAGGGCGCACGGCATACGCCGACCCATCAACGACTGATTCGGCTGTCAGCGGAACCGCCGCCGCGGGGGCGACATGTCCGGTTCAATGGTCGTATCCGGGAGTGCCGGCAGGTAGCGTCACCACCAGAGGCGCCCGGCCGACAGCGGGTCGGCGCCGCAGCACCAAGTCAGCCACGAAGGGACGAGGCAGTCAGATGGCACGCGTAGGCGAGAGCAGCGATCTGTTGAAGTGTTCCTTCTGCGGCAAGAGCCAAAAGCAGGTCAAGAAGCTCATCGCCGGGCCAGGGGTCTACATCTGCGACGAGTGCATCGATCTGTGCAACGAGATCATCGAGGAAGAGCTGGCCGAGTCCAGCGACCTCGGTTTCGATGAGCTGCCCAAGCCGAAGGAAATCTTCGACTTCCTGCAGACCTACATCATCGGCCAGGAGACCGCCAAGAAGGCGCTCGCGGTCGCGGTCTACAACCATTACAAGCGCATCCAGGCCGGCGAGGCCGGTGGCCGGCGCGATGCCGAGCACGTCGAGATCGCCAAGTCCAACATTCTGCTCATCGGCCCGACCGGCTGCGGCAAGACCTACCTCGCGCAGACCCTCGCCAAGATGCTCAACGTCCCCTTCGCGATCGCCGATGCCACCGCGCTGACCGAGGCGGGCTATGTCGGCGAGGACGTCGAGAACATCCTGCTCAAGCTGATCCAGGCCGCCGACTATGACGTCAAGAAGGCCGAGACCGGGATCATCTATATCGACGAGATCGACAAGATCGCCCGCAAGTCCGAGAACCCCTCGATCACCCGCGATGTCTCCGGCGAGGGTGTGCAGCAGGCGCTGCTGAAGATCCTCGAAGGCACGACCGCGAGCGTCCCGCCGCAGGGCGGCCGCAAGCACCCGCACCAAGAGTTCATTCAGATCGACACGACGAATGTGCTCTTCATCGTCGGCGGCGCCTTCGCCGGCCTCGAGAAACTCATCGAGTCGCGCAATGGCAAGAAGGGCCTCGGCTTCGGCTCCGAGCTGCACACGCCGAAGGACCTCGCCGAGTCGATCAGCGAGGTCATGCCCGAAGACCTGATGAAGTTCGGGCTCATCCCCGAGTTCATCGGCCGCCTGCCGGTCATCACCACGGTCAGCCCGCTCGATGGCGACGCACTCGTGCGCATCCTGTCCGAGCCGCGCAACGCCCTGGTCAAGCAGTACGCCAAGATGTTCGAGCTCGACGGCGTGGAGTTGGAGTTAACCCCTGAAGCCCTCGACGCGATCGCCGAGCAGGCCCTCAAGCGCGGCACGGGCGCCCGCGGCCTGCGGGCGATCATGGAAGAAGTCCTCATGCCGGTGATGTTCGATGTGCCGAGCGATGACGACATCGCCCGCGTCGTGGTCAGCCGCGAGACCGTCCTCGACAATGTCCTGCCGACGATCGTGCGCCAAGCGCCCTCGCCGCAGCCGCGCAAGCGCGCCCCCCGCAAGCGCTCGGCCTGACCGACGCCAGCGGCGAGGAGGAGAAGGCGGCGTGCCCACGGCATACCGGCTGCACAGCGGCGACCAGGCGCCCAAGCAGCAGAGCCAGGTGACCTGCGGCTCCGCCTGCCTGACCGTCGCCCGGATGCTCGTCGACCCGCTCTTCGCGCGGTGGGTGCTCACCGGCGAAGGCCCCCGCCCGGGCGTCAGCGACGGCCCGACGCTCGCGCTCCGCTTCGCCGCTTATGAGCGGATCGTGCACACCCGCACTAATGGGCTGTATGCCGGCGGCGGTCGCCTCAACCTGCCCTGGCCCCGATTCTTCGGCACCCCGCCGTGGGGGGCGAAGAAGGAACTGGAGTTCGGTGCGGCGCGCCGGGGGACGGCATACGACATCGAGGTCCTGCGCCATCTCGACACCGACGGGCTGGGGGAGCACTTCGATCGGCTGCTGCGACTGGTTTCCGACGGCGAGCCGGGGCTGCTGTATGTCGGTGACGCTAAGCTGCCGCGGCATGTTCTGCTGATCCTGCCGGACCGTGGTGACGGTAATCTGGAAATCTACGATCCGTATGCCGGGTCGGTGACTGAGCTGACCCGCGCCGCCTTCGTCGCCCGCCGGATCGCGATCGCCGGCTGGGATGTCCCGTGGTTCTGCGTCCAGCCGACCGGTCAGCTGCGCGAGCGCGTCTTCGACTGGCCCGCGGACGCCGTGCCGGCCTAGGGCGACTCACCCAAGCAGGCCGAAAACCCTTTGGTAGTGGGCTAATTCGCGGGTGTAGGCATCCTCGATCGTCGCGGCGGCGCGGAAGCCGTGGCCCTCGCCGGGGTAGACGACCAACTCGACATCCTTGCCCGCGGCGAGCATGGCGTCGGCCATGCCCTGCGCCTGCGCGAGCGGCACGGCGAGGTCGTCAGTGCCCTGCAGGAGCAGCAGGTCGCCGTGCAGGTCCTCGATGTGATGGATGGGGGAGCGGTCCGCATACACCCCCGTCTCGTCGGGCCACGGCCCAATCAGGCCGAAGGTGTACTGCGACTCAAACTTGTGGTCGTCGGCGACAAGCGCGGCGAGATCACTGATGCCGTAGTAGCTGGTGCCGGCCGCGAAGACGGTGCTCGTCGTCAAGGCCCGCATGACGGTGTAGCCGCCCGCGCTGCCGCCCCGAATGGCCAGGCGCGCGCCATCGACGCGGCCCTCCCGGGCCATCGCGGCAGCCCCGGTGACGCAGTCATCGATATCGACCACGCCCCACTGCTCGCGCAGACGCTCGCGATACTCGCGGCCGTAACCCGTCGAGCCGCCATAGTCGACATCGAGCACCGCGAAACCGCGAGTCGTCCAGAACTGAATCCCGGTCTGGAAGGATCGCTCGGCTTGTGCGGTCGGGCCACCGTGGACGAGGACGAGCAACGGTGGGGCCTGGTCGGCGGGCCCGGTCACCCGCGCGTTCGCCGGCGGATAGAAGTTGCCATATGCCGTCAGCCCCGCCCCATTTGTCCAACTGACCTTTTCTGCGCGCGAGACATCTGCGGGGTTGGGCGCTGTAGGGGATGAGGTGGCCAAAACATCGGTGCGCCCGGTTGCCAGGTCGATCGTGACGATGTCGGGGAGTCGGTCGGCCGAGCCACGCTCCAGGGCAATGCGCGCGCCCGTGGCGCAGACCTGGTTTGTCCCCGTCGCCCCGAGAGCGAGCTGCGTGCGCGCACCGCGGTGATCCACCACCATCAAGCCCTGGCCCGACGGATCGCGCAGCACCGCTCGGCCGTCAGCCAGCATCGCGATATCGCGCTTGCCAAGCACCCACTGCGGGGAGGCTAGGTCGGCGGCGACGTCGAGGACCTGCCGCACGACGCCCTCGTCCCAGACCCACGGATTCCACCAGTTCGTCTCATCGCTGAAGAACCAGAGTCGCCCGTCGGCGTCATAGATCGGCTGGGACACCGAAACGTCCGGCCCGCCGGTGACGATCTGCTCATCGGTGCAGCCCGACTCGGTTAGCCGGGCCTGGCGCAGCACGGTGGAGTCCCACGGCATATTCGGGTGATCCCACGAAATCCACGCGATCCGGCTGCCGTCATCGGACACCGCCGGGCGGGACACAAAGTCCGTCCCGGTCGCGAGCACCTGCCCGAAGTCGGGATTCTCCCCGCGAATATCTAAGCGCACCAACTCATTACGCGGCTCCCCGCCTAAGCGGTGGTCCTCGCGCACGGCATACACATGATCGCCCTGGAGGACCAGCCCACCGAAGCGCACCGCCCCCTCCGGGGTGATCGCGACCGGCTCGGACGATCCCGGGTCGAGCCGTCGCAACCGTCCGTCGGCGAAGTCGCTGAAGACGACGAGGCCGTCGCGGACGGCATACGGCCCGCCGCCATATTCATGGACGCGGGAGCGGACATTCCACGGTGCAGGGGTGACATCGACCGTGGCGCCGGTCGCCCCGTCATGGCGCACCAGCACACAGCGACCGCCCTCCCAGGGTCGACCCTCGATCCAGTAGGTATCCGCGCCGTCGACGGCGACGTCGTCCAGTCGCGCCTCCGAGGCGGTCAGGCTCGCCGTCGTGATCGGCGACGGCCAGGTGCCGAAGGGCAACTCGCTCGGCGACGGCGCGGCTGTCATGACGCCGAGCGCTCCGGGTGGGCGTACCACTCGCGGTCGCCGGGGGCCGGGAGGCGGGCGGGATAGCAGATGGTGTTGGAGGGGTAGGCGCCGGTGAAGAATTTGTAGGCGGACTTGAACCGCTCACAGCGCTTGGTGGCCTCCTCGTAGTTCCATGCGAAGCCGATATTGCGGTTGACACCATTCATGTCGTGGTTGTCGGCATAGGTGTTGGTCGTCGTCCGCGCGACCGTCCAATACCACCGGGCGATCGGCGCGCTGTATTGGAGCGACTTGGCCAGATCGGGGCTCGACAGCAGGTTGACGCCGAAGTAGCTGCCCGCATCCTTGTAGTTGAAGTCATTCGTCAGCTGGATATAGCCACGCCCGCGGTAGGTGAAACTGCCGCCCTGGTCGGCGTTGTATCGCATGGCCGATTCACTGACCAAGGTGGCCAGGAAGGCCGCCTTGCGCGCGGGATTGTTGACCTGGCCCTTGACCATCTCGGCCTGCAGCGAAGGCAGTCCGGCTTCGACGGTTGACCGCTCGCCGACCCAGCTCTGGCCGAACATCGTCACGAGATTGTCGTAGGTGATCCCACCGCTCGGGCACACCACATTGCGCGGGGCGGCGCTGATGAGCTTTTGGGTCCAGCCCGAGGTGTCGACGCTGCCGATAAGGCTGATGTCGGTTCCGACGCCGTCGGCGATATTGGCGTCCTTGCGGGTGGTCAGCGCCTCGGTGGCGGCGGTGCGCGAGAAGAACAGGCCGCCGCCGGCGGAGGCGAGGCCGCCCACACCGTCATACCCAGTGGAGGCCAGCGTGCTCTGGGTGATTCGACCCGCACCGGGGGTGTTGATGCCGATCAACTTTCCGGAGGTGGTCGTGCCCATGAGCCGGCTGCCCGCAACGCCGGTCAGGGTGGAGACGAGAACGCCGGAGCCCATCCGGACCTTGTTGGCGATCTGGCCGCCGGTCGGCTTCTTGGCGAGCAGATCCCAGCGGAAGAGTTGGCCATTCGTGCCGAGAGTCGCGAAGAGGTGCCCGGCGCCATCGGTGGCCAGCTTGTCGTAGGTCCAACCGGTGTAGGCCATCGGCACTGGCGTGGCGAACTTCAACGTCTTGGTCTTGCTGGTGATATCGACCCGATAGAGCGCGCCCCCGGTCGTGGTGACGAGGAGGGTGTCGTGGCTCAGCGCGGCGAGCGAGCGCACTGGCCACGGCAGCTTCGCCCCCACGAGACCGCGGCCCTTGGTGTTGGTCGCCGCATTGATCGGGGCGTAGGTCAGTGTGCCGTCCCTCCGCACGCCATACACGTGCGCAGTTCCGGTGCACCCCGTGCTCGCCGCCGCCTGCTGTTTGAGAGGGGCGGCGGGCGTCGAAGTCGCCGCGGAACCGGCCATCGAGAGGCCGACGGCCACGGCCAGGGCAGAGCCGTAGAAGTGCACGGAGGGCATGGGTCGGCCTTTCGGGGGAGCCGGGGATCGGGCCCATTGTGCCCGACGGCGGTGATCAGGCGGTATGCCGCCACACCTGGACCGCTGCCACCCCGAGCGACAGGAGCGCGGCGAGCGAGAGCCAGGTGCTGCCCGGCAGGCGCGCGGAGAGCACCAGGGCACCGACGCCGGCGACCCCGGCCGTCGCCGCAGCGAGCAGGCCGAAATCGCGCGCCCAGGCGATGCGGGCCCGGTTCGGCACCACGGTGGCGGGCGGCCATACGCCGAGCGCGGACGCGCAGACGTGCGCCATGAGCAGCAATGGGGCAGCTGCGAAGGCCGGCAGCAGATCGGCTGCCCGCTCCGGGCGAGGCACCCAAACCAGCCACACAGTCAGCTGGCCGAGCGTTGCCATCAGCGGCGCGGCGCCGTCCGGGCGAGCGACGGCGACCAGGACGAGCACCCAGACCGAGGCGATGAGGGTCAACCATGCGTCATTCGGCACCAGCACGGTCACGCCGGCGTGCGCCACCAGAAAAAGCCCGATCAACACAAGCCGGGCAGACCCCTGACGCCGCAGGGGATTGAGCGCCCAGGCGATCATCGGCGGGCCGCCCGTGGGGCGCGGGCCCGCCGCTGCAGTTGCCGCAGCACCTCATCCAGCGAGCCGTGTCGAACCCACGGCACCACCGGCACGCCGCTTCGCACCAACCGGTGGATCTCGCCGTCCCGCTCGAGCATCCGCAGCCGCCACGCCGTTCGGGTGATCGCGAGGTCGCGTCGGGTGCGCATCGGGGCGAGGGCGTCAAGATCGCGTTCGGTCAGTGCGAGCGGCTGGCGGGTGCTCGGCGGCAGTGTGTCGATCACCACGACGGTGGTGCCCCGCTGCCCAAGCCGCATCGCCTGCGCCAGTGCGGCCCGCGAGATGGCCGGCGTCAAGATCAGCACGACGGCGCCGGGCCGCACCTGTGCCATGGCAGTCGCCGTCGCCTCGTCGTCGGTGATCCCGAGGGTGCCCGGCCGGATGCGGGCCAGGTTGTCCTGGACTCGCCGAACCTGCGCCCGGCCGGCCCGGGGACGCAACGGCAACGCGCCCTTGGATCCCAGGATGAGCAGTCCGACGCGCTCGCCGGCGCGCAGGTAGTGCTCGGCGAGCGCGGTGGCTGCGCGCACTGAAGTGTCCAAACTGCTACTGGCCGAACCGATCCCGTCGGCGAGGCCGATGTCATGAAAGGCGTCGACGATGATCGTGATGTGGGTGTCGAGGTCAGCATGGGTCGCGCTGACCTGCAACTCGCCCGAGCGCGTGGAGCGGCGCCAGTTGATCCGCGAGAGCCGGTCGCCGGGGCCGTAGGCCCGCATGGCCGCGAAATCGCTGCCCTCGCCGCGCGCTAGACCACGGTTGAGCCCGACGACGCCGTCGGGGTGCGGCATGCCGGCGCGCGCCCGGAAGCCGTCCTTGTCCGGCAGCACGACCAGCGGAGTCGGCCGGATCTGTCCCGGCGTCCACCGAAAGGCACCGAGCACCGTGGTCGCCGAGAGCACGGCCGCCCCGGTGTCGTAGAGCCCCCAGCGACGGGCGCGACGGGTCGTCGAGACCCGCACCGAAGCCGTATGCCGTTGCCCCGCCCCGAGCGTGAGCGCCGCGATCTCGCCGGCGGGCGAGTCCGCGACGACAAAGGGTGTCGGTGCCAGCACGGCGACAACATCGCGCGCACCCGGGGGCACCCGCAGATCTGCCTGCCAGGTCACAAGATCGCCCTCGGTCACGACGGAAGGCGTCAACGTCATCCGCGCGGTGGGCGCCTCCGCGGGTCGAGTGCGCGCCGCCCAGGCTGCCGCGACGACAAAGGGCGCAGCCAGGACGATCAGGTCGAGCCGCCGGTTCAGCACCCCGATGAGCAGGGCCAGGGCGCCAAAGGTCACGGCTCTGACCTGAGCCGCGGTGGGGCGCCAGTCGGCCTGGCCGTCGGCGGTGTCGCCGGGAGTCGTCACGTGCGGCCGCTGGTCGGTGTCGAGACCGAGGTCAGGATGTCGTCGATGACGGAGGCCGCCGTCACATCACTGGCCCACAGTTCGGGGCGCAGCGTGACGCGATGTTCCAGGACCGGCCGCGCGACCTTCTTGACGTCCTCGGGGGTGACGTAGTCGCGGGCGGAGATCACGGCATACGCCCGGGCACACAGGAGCAGCGCGAGCGAGCCGCGCGGAGACGAGCCGACGAGGACGTGCGCGTGTTGCCGGGTGGCGCGCGCGAGACGGACGCAATATTGCCCGACGGTGTCGTCGACGCGGACGGTCTCGACCGCCTGTTGCATGGCGAGCAATCCGGCCGGATCGGTGACGGCTTCCAGACTGTGGTCCTCGGTCCGTCGGCCCATGCGATCAGTCAGCACCTGCCACTCCTCGGTGGCGCTCGGATAGCCGAAACCCAGGCGCATCAGGAAGCGGTCGAGTTGGGCTTCCGGCAGCGGATAGGTGCCTTCATATTCGATGGGATTCGCGGTGGCGAGCACGTGAAAAGGCTTGGGCAGCAGGAATGTTCGTCCCTCGACGGTCACCTGATGCTCCTGCATCGCCTCGAGCAATGCGGCCTGGGTTTTCGGCGGAGTGCGGTTGATTTCGTCGGCGAGCAGGAGCCCGGTGAAGAGCGGGCCTTCGCGGAACTCGAAGGTCGACGTGCGCTGATCGAAGATGAAGGAGCCGGTCAGGTCGGCGGGCAGGAGGTCCGGCGTGAACTGGGCGCGGGTGAAGTCGAGGCCCAGGGCCGTGGCGAGTGAGCGGGCGGCGAGGGTCTTGCCGAGCCCCGGGAAGTCTTCGAGCAGGACATGCCCGCCGGCGAGCACGCCGGCCAGGAGCAGGGTCAGCGACTCCCGCTTCCCGATGACGGCCTTCTCGACTTCGTCGAGGATGGCGGCCGCCCGGGCTGATGTCTCGTGCAGATCCATTAGATCCTCTCGATGCGTTGCAGATAGCGGTCGATGTCGTGGGCCGAGCGGCGCGCGGACCCCACCGGTGCCTGGAGATATGTCAGCAGCTCGGGTCCGAGGAGGGCCTGGGCTTCCTCGGTGGGACGGTCCGGGTTCAGCCCGCGCCGTCGCAGCCAGTCGGCGACGACGGTGCGCAGCAGCCGCTGCAGGGACTCGACATCGGCGGGTGTCTCGCCACTGAGGGCGGCGCGCAGGAGGGCCACGCGCGAGTCGCGGCCGCGCTGTCGCCGAGGCAGGTCCTGATAGGTGCTCCAGCTATGTCGATGCCCCGCTGGAATGGCCCGGATCACGAGCCATAGCAGGACCCAGGAGGCGATCAGGATCGCCGCGAGCAGCAGGAAGTTCGGGGCCGGTGAGAAGGAGTACCACGCGATGGCCATGACGAAGAGACCGAGGGGGAGCAGGCCCATGACGAGCGCCGGCGAGATGAGCGGCAGACCGGGGCCGGATGGCCAGGTCGGGATGCGCCGCGTCATACCTCAACCTGCTCGTGCAGGCCGTCATGGATGGCGGTCAGGCACTCGATGGCGCGGGCCCGGTCAGCCTCGGTGAGGGGATGACCGCTGAAGCGCGCCTCGCGGTAGAGCTCGGCAAGTCCCTCGATGGCGTCTTGGTCGATCTCGAAGCGCCGCAGGACGGTGCGCGTCACCTCGGCCGGCGTCTCCCAGGGCAGCGCCGGATGCCCGGCCGCCGCGATGGCGCTCTCCAATTCCTGCCAGCAGGCGATGATCGCATTGCTAGGGATGTCCTCACGCAAGCTGGCCAGCTGGTCCGGAGCCCCCGCGAGCACCGCCTCAGCAAACGAAGGGCGTTCCAGCACAGGCGGTTCCGGGAGTCGGCGCCCGCGCAGTTCGCGAAGCAGCAACACGAGGACGCACAGGCCCACGGCCACCGCAAGCACGGTCAAGACGACTCGGATGGGGAACTCCGCGCCGGCTGGCCGGGCCTCCCCGGGGATGCTCGGCGTGGCCGGCGGGTCGTTCGGATTCGCTGTTGATTGCGACGGCGGCGACAGCTCCTGACCGGCCTCATACGCCTTGCCGACCACGAAGACACTGCCGGCACCAGCCGTCCACAGGGAAAGCGCCAGCAGCAGGACGACACCCAGAGACCACAGCGCGGTGCTGCGCGAGCGAGGCATCGCCCCTCCGATCGTCAGGGTGTCGGGGCCACCAGCATGACATCGCGGATGGCGAGCTCCTCGCCCTCCGCATAGGTCACCTCTCCGGTGATCCGACCGGCCGCACGCAGGTCGCCTTCGCCGGCGCGGAGCTTGTCGAGGGTCGCCGCGGGGCCGGCAATGAGGATCTGCGAGACCTCGGTCCGCATGCCAACCTTGGCTTCGGACTTCGCTTTGCGCACGGCACCGAGGGCGGCGCCGACGGTCGTCAAGACGGCCGGATCGCCGGGTTGGCCGAGCGCAAGTTCCTCAGCCTTCGGCCAGGTGGCGCGGTGCACCGAGCCCTCCTGCCACCACGACCAGACCTCCTCGGTGGCATACGGCAGGAAGGGCGCGAGCAGGCGCAGCAGCACCGAGAGCGCCAGCCGCAGCGCGGCGCGCGCCGACGGATCCCCGGCATGCGCACGGTCCTTGACCAACTCGATGTAGTCATCGCAGAAGGTCCAGAAGAAGGTTTCGGTGGTGTCGAGCGAGCGGGTGTAGTCCCAGTTTTCGAAACCCACGGTCGCGTCGGCAACGATCTTGCCGAGCGTGGCGAGCATGGCGCGATCCAGCGGCTCGGTGACCACGGACGCCAGCCCCTGGCGCGGGGCGAGGTCGGGTTCGCCGAAGCCGAGGGCGAACTTGCTCGCGTTGAGCAGCTTGATCGCCAGGCGCCGGCCGACCTTCATCTGGCCGATGTCGTATGCCGCGTCCGTCCCGAGCCGGCCGCTGGCCGCCCAGTAACGCACCGCATCGGCGGAGTGCTCCTTGACGACATCCTCGGGCGTGACGACATTGCCCTTGGACTTGCTCATCTTCTTGCGCTCGGGGTCGAGGATGAAGCCGGAGATCGCGGCATTGGTCCACGGCGCCGTGCCGTGCTCCCAGAACGAGCGGACGACCGTGGCGAAGAGCCAGGTCCGGATGATGTCGTGCGCCTGCGGACGCAGGTCCATCGGAAAGACCTTCTCGAAGATCGGGTCGCTGCCCGTGCCGTCGGCGGTGCGCCAACCGGCGGCAATCTGCGGGCTCAGCGAGGACGTGGCCCAGGTGTCGAGCACGTCCGGGTCGCCCACAAAGCCGCCGGGTATGCCGCGCTGCTCCTCCGCATATCCCGCTGGCGGGTTCGCGGCCGGGTCGACGGGCAGGTCGGCCTCGGCGGGCAGGATCGGGTGGTCGTAATCCGGCTCACCCTCGCCGTCGAGGGGGTACCAGACCGGGATCGGCACGCCGAAGAATCGTTGGCGCGAGACCAGCCAGTCGCCATTGAGGCCGGCGACCCAGTTGCTGTAACGGGCCTGCATGAAGGGCGGGTGGAAGGCGACGGTCTGGCCCATGCCGATGAGCTTGGCGTTGAGGTCAGCCTCTCGCCCGCCATTGCGGATGTACCACTGGCGGCTGGTCACGATCTCGAGGGGCTTGTCGCCGCGCTCATAGAAATTGGCCATCCGCTTGGTGGGTGTCGGCTCGCCGTCGAGATCGCCGCTCTCGCGCAGCGCCTCGACGATGGCCGCCCGCGCACTGAAGGCGGTCTTGCCGGCGAGCTGCTCCGCATACAACGTCTCGCCAGGGGTGCCCACGAGCCAGGCCGGGGTGTCCTGCTGCAGTCGGCCGGTGCGGGTGACGATTGAGCGGGTCGGGAGCTGCAGCTCGCGCCACCAAATCACGTCGGTGAGGTCACCGAAGGTGCAGCACATCGCGATGCCGGCACCCTTGTCCGGCTCGGCGGCCGGGTGAGCGAGCACGGGGATCTCGACCCCGAACAGGGGTGAGGTGACGGTGGTGCCGAAGAGGGCGGCATACCGCTCGTCGTCGGGGTGGGCGATGAGCGCGACGACGCTCGGGATCAGTTCGGGGCGAGTGGTCTCGATGTAGACCGGTCCGTTGGCGCTGTGGAAGGCGACGCGGTGGTAGTGCCCGGGGTACTCGCGCGCCTCCAGCTCCGCCTGCGCGACCGCGGTCTGGAAGGTGACATCCCACAGGCCCGGCGCCTCGGACTGATAGGCCTCACCGCGCTTGACATTGCGCAGGAAGGCCAGCTGGCTCGTCGCGCGCGAGTGATCGTCGATCGTGCGATAGCTGATCGACCAGTCAAGGCTGAAACCCATTCTGCGGAAAAGGGATTCGAAGGCCTCTTCGTCCTTAACCGTCAGCTCGTCGCACAGCTCAATGAAGTTCTGTCGGCTGATCGGCTTCTCGTCGGCGGCCTTGGTCGAGGTCGCCGTGCCGCGGTGCGGCGGCTCGAAGCCGGCGTCATAGTGCAGGGAAGCGTCGCCGCGCACGCCGTAGTAGTTCTGCACGCGCTTCTCGGTCGGCAGGCCGTTGTCGTCCCAGCCGATCGGATAGAAGACGTTGTAGCCCGCCATCCGCTTGTACCGCGCCATGCAGTCGGTGTGCGTGTAGCTGAAGACGTGCCCCATATGCAGGCTGCCGCTCGCAGTGGGCGGCGGGGTGTCGATGGAAAAGACCTTTGAGCGCTCCCCGGCGAGGGCGGCGTCCCGGTCGAATGCGTAGGTGCCCTGCTCACGCCATACGGCGCCCCACTTCTCCTCCAGGCCGTCGAGCGTGGGCCGCTCGGGGAGGGCAGGGGGCTGCGGGGCAGGGGTGGTCATGGTTCGCGATTCTTTCATCCCGTATGCCGTGCCCTCGACCAGTTTTGGGCCGCCGTGGGCGTGAGATGGTGCGGCCATGGTCGATGTGCTGCCCCACCCGCTGACTGGGCAAGGCTTCCGGTCGCCGGTGCCGCCGGGGAGCGGGTGGCCGGGGGATCCGGCGACAGCCGAGACGCCGGTGGCCGCGACGGCGGGGGATGTGGTGGCCGTGGCGGCCGGCTGCGCCACCGTCGAGGAACTGAGCGAGCGGTTGTCGGTATGCCGTGCCTGCCCGCGCCTGGTCGCGTGGCGGGAGAGGGTGGCGGTCGAGAAGCGGGCGGCATACGCAGGGCAGCCCTATTGGGGCCGGCCCGCGCCGTCCTTCGGCGATCGCGAACCGTCCGTCCTGATCGTCGGGCTCGCCCCGGCTGCCCATGGCGCGAACCGGACGGGTCGAATGTTCACCGGCGACCGCTCCGGGGATTGGTTGTATGCGGCCCTGCACCGCACCGGCTTCGCCAACCAGGCCACGTCTGTGGCCGCGGGGGATGGGTTGATGCTGCATGGCATCCGGATCACGGCGACCGCGCATTGCGCGCCCCCGGACAACAAGCCGACGGCGCTGGAGAAGCAGACGTGTGCACCGTGGCTCGACCGCGAACTCGAGCTCGCGGACAGCGTGCGCGCGATCGTCGCGCTTGGAGGAATCGGTTGGGATGCAACGCTTTCGGCGGCCCGCAGGCTGGGGTGGCAGGTGCCCCGACCCAAGCCGCGCTTCGGCCACGGCGCCGAGGCAACGCTGGTGCGGGCCGATGGCGTGAGCGTTACGCTGCTCGGCAGCTATCACGTCAGCCAGCAGAACACCTTCACCGGGCGCCTGACCGAGGCGATGCTGGATGCCGTCCTGCTCCGGGCGCGCTTTGTCTTCCTCAGTAGTCTTTGAGAAAGTGCACGAGTGCGTGCTAGCCCCACTCATGGGTCAGAAACTCTTCAAAATCCTAGTCAGTGCAGGTTTTGGTATTCCATCGTTCCTGGTCGCTCAACCGGCGCTAAGTCACGCCTCCCTGGCAGAGTTCCGTCACTCTTGTGTCGAGGTAAGTGATGGAATGATGGTTTTCCACTATCTCGTGACCCGAAGACACCCGCCGGGCCGCACGCGTACATCGGAGACGTTGGATCGTTGGAATGGTGGATCATCGCCGACGAGGATCCTCGAAAGCCCGTCAAGAATTTAGGATCAAGTCCCTACGCGACATTGAAAGAAGAGCTGGCGTCCTTCCCTCACGATCGAATTCTCGTCGCCATTGACGGCCCAGCGGATCTTGAATCGACGGTACTCCCCGCAGCCAAGACGTCCGTCAGGATCACGCACCAGGACAGGTAGCCACTCGGCTCCATGCAAGCTCAGTCAGACTCGAGCAGAGCGCGGATGTCGTCGGCCGTGATTTGCCCGGACATCGAGCCGCCATCGTCGATGACCCGGTCGAAGAGGTCCTTCTTGCGGCGCTGAAGCTCGACGACCTTCTCCTCGATCGTGCCCTCGGAGATCAACCGATAGACCATCACCATCCGGGTCTGACCGATCCGGTGCGCCCGGTCGATCGCCTGCGCTTCCGCCGCAGGATTCCACCACGGGTCCAGCACGAAGACATAGTCGGCCTCGGTCAGCGTCAATCCGACGCCGCCTGCCTTGAGGGAGATCAAGAAGGCGGTTGCCTCGCCGGACTTGAAGCGATTGATGACCTCGGCGCGGTTTCGCGTTGAGCCGTCCAAATACTCGGTGCTGATCCCCGCGTCGGTTAGGTGGTCCTGGACGCGATGCAGGAAGGAGGTGAACTGACTGAACACCAAGGCGCGATGTCCCTCGGCCTGCAACTCCAGCAGCTGCTCGACCAAGGCCTCGACCTTGGCCGGCGGCGCCGCATTGGCGAATTTCTCCGGGTCGACGAGGGCCGGATCGAGCGCCAACTGCCGCAGTCGGGTCAACGCGGCAAGGATCGCCACCCGGTTGCCCACCGGGTCATCGAGCAGACCGAGCACCCGCTGCCGCTCGCGCTGGAGGTACTGGTCATACAACCGGCGATGCGCAGGGCCGAGTTGGACGGTGAGACTCTGCTCCTGCTTCTCCGGCAGATCGCTCGCGACGGTCTCTTTGGTGCGACGCAACATCAGCGGGCGGATCCGCCGGCGCAGACGGTCGAGGAGTTCGGGGGAGTCGCCATTCTCGATGGGGCGGCGGTAGTGCTCGGTGAACCGGTCGGCGCGCGGGTAAAGCCCCGGCGCGACGAGTGCCAGCAGCGACCACAAGTCCATCAGCGAGTTCTCGAGCGGCGTGCCCGTCATCGCGAGTCGGAAGGGCGCGCGGAAGGTGCGCAGCACGTGATGTGTCTTGGCCTGATGGTTCTTGACGAATTGCGCCTCGTCGAGGATCAGCCCGCGCCAGTCCACCCCCGCGAACTCTTCACCATCAATGCGGGCCACGGCATATGACGTGACCACGAGGTCCGCGTCCGCCACGACCTCGCCCACGGGGATGGCTCGACGTTTGGTGGTTTCCCCAAGAACGACCACCCGCAGGTCAGGCGCGAACCGGGCCGCCTCGCTGGCCCACACGCCGAGCATGCTCGTCGGGGCGACGACGAGTATTGGATTGGCGAGTTCGCCTGCGGCACGGACCTTTTCGATCAGCGCGAGCGTCTGCACTGTCTTGCCGAGTCCCATATCGTCGGCGAGGATGCCGCCGAGCCCGGCCTCCCAGATCGCGTTGAGCCAGGCATAGCCGTCGAGTTGGTATGGCCGCAGGGTCGCCTGCAAACCCTCGGGCGGCGGCGGTGGCGCGTCGTCGGCCAGGCGGCGAAGGCGCTCGACGCTCTCATTCCACGCGGCGCTATCGACATTGGCGAGGCCGATCTCGGCCAGCTCGTCCCAGAGGCCCACGTGATAACGCGAAAGACGCAGCGGGGCACCAGGATCGACGAGCTGGCGAGCCTCAGCGACCAGGTGGCGCAGGCTGTCCAGGGCCGGATCGTCGAGGCGGAACCAGGTGCCGGAGTCGAGCAGCAGGGCATCATCGCCGGCGGCGAGAGCACGCAGCAGTTGCTCAAGCGGCACCGACTCTTGACCGACGCTGACGCGCACCTGCAAGTCGAACCAATCGGTGCGGCCGTCGCTCGTGTCGCTCAGTCCGATGTCGATGACGGGGGCTTCGCGGGCCTCTTCATAGCCGGTGAGTTCGTCCTCGATGATGAGGTGAATATCGGGTTCGATCTCCAGGTCCGGCAAGACCTCGGTGGTGAAGCGCACGGCTGGCATCCCGTGCAGGACAACGCGATTGGCCAGATCCCAATAGCCGGAGTATGCCGTCCCTCGCCGGTGCCGCGCGCTGGGGATCGCGTCCAGCACAGCGAGGCTCTCGATGAGCGCCTGCTCGCGTTGTCGATCACGGGGGAGGGGGATCGAATCGTCCGCCGTGAGCAGCGCGCCGGAGGGGGCGGCATACGCGACATCGAAACGCAGCTCGAGGTGGGTGGGCATCGGCTGCCCCACCCGGATGCGGAGAACGGGGCGCGGCTGCTCCGGGATGGACACGCTGTCGTCGTGACTTGTGACGCGGGCGTGGTCGCGCAGCCGGGGGAGATAGAGGTTGACGAAGCGCTCGGTGTCCGCGCCGGGGATTCGCAATTGGCGCTGGTTGACCAAGAGCTCCGCGAGGTTCGGGTCCAGCTCGGTCTCGAGCGGGACCAGCACGAGGCCGTCGCGGGTCGTGACGCTTAGCCCGTGGGGCGGGTCACCGAGCACGGTGATGCCGCGGACTTCACCCAAGGCGGTGGCCGTGTCCAATGAGGTGGTCAGGACGATCTCACCGTCGTCGCGATGGACATCCAGGACGATGCGCGCGGCTTCGGGCGCGAGCGCGATCTCACCGACCACATTGCTGCCCGGCACCAGTTCGACCCCGGCCTCGGCCGCTTGGCGCAGCAGCGGCCAGACCCGATTGCCGAGGGCTCCGAGGTAGATCTCGCTCTGGGAGTAGAAGTAGCCGTCCCGACCGCCGGTGAGGCGATGCAGGTCGTGGATGGCCTTCAAAGCGGCTGCCTGACGGCGATTCATGGGCATCCGCGGGTTCGTCGTCGCGATCTCGCCCCACGTGAAATTCCGGGCCCAGGTGCCGGTCTTGGTCTGGCGGGTGGGCCGAATCGCGATGCGCGGCGGGCCCATCATCGTGCGGTAATTGGCGGCCACCGGCAACGGGTCGATGATCAGCCCGAGTCCTGGTCCGGTGTCGACCGGCTCCTGCTTGTCCTCGATGAGCTTGCGCAGTGTGCGTTCCCAGCCAGGTGTCGTCGGCTCGGCGTGAGCATCCCGGAAACGCTGGCGGGCATGCAGCAGCAGCGCGACGGCGTGCTTGCAGTCGGTGCGCACCGGGCAACTACACCGGGAAGCCCACACGGTCGCGGTATGGGTCCCCGCGCCGACGGTGATCAGCGTTTGGTATGGCCGCGCGCTGGAGCCCTCGATCTCCGCGAGCAGCATCCGGCCGCGGTCGGCGCTGGTGAGGGAGCGGATCATCCCGGACTCGGCATACCCCCGGCCGCGCTCGAAGGTGGCCGCGTCCACGCGGGCACGGATGGCCTCATCGGTGAGGCCGCCGAGCCAGTCGGCGCCGGCCAATGAGTCCATCATCCCAACATATCTCTGCTCGGCGCGTGCGCGAAAAGGCCGGCTCGTCAGGGCCGCAGCCGGGCGGCGAGGCCCGATGCGCGCTGGATTCGCTGGCTTAACCCAAGACGGAAGGCCTCGGGCGAGCCGATGATCGTTACCTGCTCCTGGGCCCGGGTCACCGCGGTGTAGGTGAGCTCGCGGGTCAGCAGTGGCGAGTCGAGATCGGGCAGGATTACCGTCACCCGCCGCGCCTGGCTGCCTTGGCTCTTGTGCACGGTGGCGGCATACATCGTCTCGACGTCGGCGAGCCGGGCGGCGGCCAGTTCCCGGGGGCGAGCGCCGGAGTCGAAGGTCGCCACGAGTCGCCCATCGCGGCGCAAGACCACCCCCGTGTCCCCATTGAAGAGGTCCATGGCGTAGTCGTTCTTGGTGACCAGCAGTGGGCGTCCGGCGAAGTTGGGCACATAGAAGTTGTCGCCGGTTTCCTCCGAAAGCCATTGCAGGATCTGGCGATTCCACGCGCCGACCCCGCGAGGTCCGCTGCGATGAGCACACAGAAGCCGGTGCTCACCGAGGGCCGCGAGGGCGGAGGCTGCGTCCCCCGCGCGGGCGTGATGACGCAGATCGATCGCCGCTTGGACCATCAAGGCCCGGCGCGGCGTGGCATCGGGAATCAACTCCACGGCCGGCTCGCCGGAGTCCAGCAATGTCAACGCGGTCGAGTCATCACCCTCCCGGATTGCCTGCGCCAGGTTGTGGATGGCGCCGTCGTATCGATAGGTCCGCCCCAGGCGGGCGACGATCTGTCGCGGGCTCGGGTCCAGGCCGGTCACGAGGTCGGAGAGCACGGCACCCGCCTCGACCGAGGTCAACTGGTCGGGATCGCCGACGATGATCAGGCGGGTGTCGGGCCGCAGCGCCTCCAGCAAGCGGGCCATCATCGTCAGCGAGACCATCGATGCCTCATCGAGGACCACGACGTCATGCGGCAGCCGGGCTCCCGCGTGATGAGCGAAGCGGCTCGTGGACCCCCGCCGCCAGCCGAGCAGCCGGTGCAGGGTGGAGGCTGCCGGCATTGGCAGTCGGCCGCGATCGGCATCGGGTAAGCGCTCGGCTGCTCCCTCGAAGGCTTCTTGCAGCCGGGCGGCGGCCTTGGCCGTTGGCGCAGCGAGCGCGATCCGAGGCGTCCGGTCACGGCGGACGGCCGCTTGCTCCACGAGCAGGGCGAGGATGCGCGCCACCGTGGTTGTCTTGCCGGTTCCTGGTCCGCCCGTCACGACGACCGTGCGCTCTCGGGTGGCCAGGGCGGCGGCGGTGCGCTGGTCCGCGTCGTCCGCGTGTGGGAAGAGCCTGGCCAGGCCCGCGTCCAGAACCTGTTCGTCGACCGGGGGCGCGGGTGCGTCGCGGCGGGCGGTGATGGTGTGGGCGACCTGCTTCTCTTGGTCGTGATAGCGCTCGAGATACAGCAGCCCCTGGTCTTCGACGAGGACGCCCGCCGCCACGAGACGACTGTCGCAGACCTGTTGCAGCCACGCCTGTGGATCGGCGGGCCACGCAAAATCCGGGTTGATGAGGTGCACCCGCGTCAGGTCTACGGCCACCGAACCGGTCCGGACCGCGCGCGTGGCCAGGGCCAGCGCCAGTGCGGCCTCGACGTCTCGTTCGCCGGAGAGTGCGCTGAGGCGACGGGCGACGTGCACATCGGCGGCGTGCAGGATTCCCCGTTCGTTGGCCTCGCCGAGCACTCCGCTGGCCCGTGTCGCCCGGCGCCGGTCGAAGCGCTCCAACTCCTCTCCCGGTGGGGTCGAGTTCATCGCGGGCCCCTGGGTAGCGTGCCTGCGTGCCAGCATCTGAGGATCACCGCGCCGTGCCCACCGTGCTGCGCACGCCTCGGCTGCGTCTGCGCCCGCCCACGCCGGCCGATGATGACTTCCTCTTCGCGCTGCATTCCGATCCCCAGCTGTATGCTCACGCGCCCTGGGCCCGAACGACGGATCGCGCGATCTCGGACGCGATGACGCAGCTGTGGCGTCAGCACTGGCGTGACGAAGGCTTCGGCTACTTCATCGTGGAAGCGGCGCAGTGTGGCGCCCCGATCGGTGTCGCCGGGGTGCGCCGCGCGGCAGCCGGCCGGCTGAATCTGTATTACCGGTTCGCCGCCGCGACGCACGGGAGCGGCCTCGGCCGGGAAGCCGCGCGGGCGGCGGTCGTCGCCCACGCGACCGAGTGGTTTCCGCAGTATGTCGTGGAGGCCGTCATCCGGCCCGATCACTGGCCCTCGGTGCGGACAGCGGAGGCGGTTGGGATGGTTGCGGTGGGCGAGCGCCAGTTTGATGGTGATCCGCCGGAGGCGGGAGCATCCTGGGTCTTCGAGTTGCCGCGCATCGCGCGGGTCGACGACCTCGCGGCGGCACTGCGGGAGCCGCTGCTCGACCTGTGGCAACGCGTCACGGATGCTGGTGGTTCGGTGGGCTTCCTGCCGGGGGCACCACGGGAGCGCATCGCGGAGGCACTGGCTGAGCATGCAGCGGAAATGACCGCGGGCCATGCCGTCGCCGTCTCTTTGACCGATCCCGATGGCTCGTTGAGCGGCTGGGGCTGGTGGACGTACACGTCGAATCCGCTTCTGGCGCACGGTCGTTGGCTGTATCGATTCATGATTGAGCCGGCCCGTCAGGGTCGCCATCTCGGCGCGACCCTGCTCGCCGGGATGATTGGGGCCGCCCGACGAGATGGCGCTGAACTGCTCGAGCTGGGCTATCGCAGCGGTTCGGGGCTCGGCGATTTCTATGCCCTCGCCGGATTCGTAGAGGTGGGCCGGATCCCCGGAGCGATCCGTGTGGGACCGGGGGATTTCCGGGACGATGTCACAATGGCCCGTCGTGTGGACGGCTCGCCGCTGGTCTACGACGGCAGACACTGACACCAGTCGGGTGGCGGTGCGGGTCATGGCAGGCTCCCGTCGAGGAGATCGGAGATGGCCAGGACGAGGGCGACCGGCGGTCGCCACGAGAACACACCGGCGGGCTGGCCGTCGATGATCGGGGTGTCCGGTCCGCACATGCCCCGCAGATAGAGGTACAGGACGCCGCCGAAATGTTGCTCGGGGGAGTACCCGGGCAGCCGCCAACGCAAGAAGCGGTGCAGGACAACGGCATACAGCAGCGCCTGCAAGGGGTAGGAGCTGTGCTGCATCGCTGCAGTGAGCGCCCGCGGAGAGTAGTCAGCCGCGCTCAAATCGGCGTCCGGCGGGCCGAGCCAGTTGGTTTTGTAGTCGACGACGAGATAGCGGCCATCGACCCGCAAGACGACATCGACCGATCCGGTGAGATAGCCGCGCAACACCTGGCCGCCTAGCTCGGGCGCCGATAACGCGTGGGCAAAGGGTACGAGCGGGTCGCCCTCCGCAAGGTGCGCCAAGAGCAGCGGTGCGAGTTCGCCCAGGGTGATGTCGACTGCCTCGGTCCGACGATCTCCGCCAACAAGAGGCAGCTCAAACTCCAACTCGCACAGACGATCCGCACGCCCGATCTCGGCGAGGGTGATGCCGGGGGCGAGCGGGCCGAGGGGGCTACGGCATACGGCCAGCAGGGCATCGGCGAGGTCGGCTTGGGACAACTCGACCGGCCAGCGGACGATCTGCTCGCGGATACGAGCGAGGAGTTCGGCGCGCAGATCCGCGGCGCTCGGGTCAGCCTCTTCGAGCACCGCATGAACCAGGGAACCGAAGGTCGCCCCGACCGGCAGGTGCGCCATCGGGGAGGGCACCTGCTGGGCGGCGAGTTCATCGGCGCTGAGCGCCGCCGGCAGGGCCGCGACGATCTCGGCGGCTGGGGCTTCGTCGTCCTTGACAGGCACTTCGGGCTCGGTTGTCGGCGCCAGGCCGGCGTCGGCCTCAGCAGCTTTGGTGAGCGCGCTATAGGAGGTGCGCCGCCACTCCAGATCGATCTCGCGGGTGAAGGCACGCGCGCGAAGTCGTCGAGTGTTGCCGGCCGGGGATGGTCGGGGCGGGGTTTCTGGGCTCGTCATCGGCTCCACCCGCGGGCCGCCGGCCGCCTGCCACGCCAATAGCGAATCCCTGGCGAGGCGATCGCTAGGGATGGGTATGAAGCTTTCCGGTTCGCCGACGCCCCCTGGGGAGCGGCCGAAGAGGGCGCGGTGGAGCGCCGAGTATGGGGTAGTGGTCATCGGCGCCCACCAGGTCACCAATTGGGATTGGGCGCGAGTGAGGGCGACATACAACAGGCGCAAGCTCTCACCGTCGTCCTCGACGCGGGCGCGCTCGCTCACCTGAGCGCTTGGCTCGGTCGCCACGTCGAGAGTGCGTCGGCCCTGCGGGTCGTGATAGCGCTGGAAAGGCTTGGTCGTATCGACATGGCGATCCATGAGGAAGGGCGCATAGACGATTGGGAACTGCAAGCCCTTGCTGCCGTGGATGGTTGCGAGTTGCACTGCGGCAGCGTCGCTTTCGAGCCGACGGCTGCGTTGGGTCCGAGCTCGACCGGTCCCTTGGACCAACTGCGTGCGCAGCCAGGTCGTGGTCGCATTGAGTCCGAGCTGGTCCCGCAGAACCTCCTCGTGGAGCAGCTCGGCGAGGTGGTGCACGTCGGTGCGCAGGCGCTCGCCGCCCGGCTGCGCGAGGAGGCGCGCATCCAAACCCGTCGCCTCCGAGGCGGCGAGCACTGCCGGGATGCCGCGCAGCGCGAAGAGCGCGGCCCAGCGACGCATCCGAGCGGCGTGCTCGTCGGTGGCATCGTCGCCGCGGGCGTCGAGGGAGGCAATCGATTCGCCGACGAAAGGTGTCAACGCCGCGGTGCGCACCCGACGCGACCGGTTGGGAGACTCCATGGCCTCGAGCACCTGCAGCCACCACCGGGCGGCCGGGGACGCGAGGACCGACTCGTCGGTGGCCATGACAGCAGGGATGCCAGCGGCCCGCAGTGCGCTCTGGACCGCGCGAAGCTGGACGCCGGTCGGGCACAGGACCGCGATGTCACCGGGGACCAGCGCTCGGCGAGCAAAGGTTGCCCCGCTGGCCAGAACCCGCGCGATATCTGCCGCGCAGTCCGCGGCAACGATCGGCCGGGCAATGCCAACCTTCACGGTGGGTGGGCTCCCGGCGGGTTCTAGATCGTCGCCGAGGAAGTCCGCTTGCGTGCCCAGCCGAAGCCGCCATGGCGCTGCCTCCGGCAGACCGGCCAGCCGTGCGGTGGAGTGACTCGCCGTTACGGGCACGATCTCGACCTCCGGTGCGCCGAGGGTCATCCCGGCCAGGCAAGCGCTGAGCGCGCTGACGAGCCGGGCGTCCGAGCGCCGGTTGGTCGCCAGCGTCCGATGGTGGTCGGCGACGCGTCGGGCGCGGAGATAGGTGTTGATATCGCCACCGCGAAAGGCATAGATCGCCTGCTTTGGGTCGCCGATCAGGATGAGCCGGCCATGTCCGTGGAAGGCGCGCTCGAAAACATCCCATTGCACCGGATCGGTGTCCTGGAACTCATCGACGAGCACGACGGACCACCGCGAGCGCAGCCGGGCGCGGGCGGGGGCGTCCGGGCTCTCCAAGGCGTCGGCGAGTTCACGCAGCAGGTCGTCATACGAGAGGACGCCCAGGCGCCGCTTGCGCAGGGCGAGTTCGGATCGCACGGCCGTTCCGAAGGCCACCCGCTCGGCATCCACGCTGCGGGGATCGGCGTCGATCGGGCCGATGGTGGCGGCCGGGTCGCCGACGACCGCGGCTGCGATGGCGCGGGCGTCGGCATACGCGAAGGGAGCGCTGTCGGCGCGGGCGTAGCGCGCGAGGTAGAGGTCGTCGACGACCTCGGCGAGCAGGTCCGAGAGGTCCTCGACCAGGGTGGTGCCGGGATCGGTGTCGCCCGCCGTGCCGAGATCACGCAAGACGGCATGGCAGAACTGGTGGATTGTCGCGATCGTCGCGTCGTCGAAGGCGCCCAGGGCCTCCCGAACCCTCCGGTGTCGCTCCTGCAATTCCGGGCGGTCGTATGCCGCCCCGCTCGCCTCCTCGGACAAGGTGCGTTCCAGCGTGTCCGGCTCCACCTCGGGCTCGCGGCCGTCCAGGAGTGTCTGGAGGTAGCGCTCGCTGCGGCTCAACCGCTCGCGGACGCGCTCGCGCAACTCCTGCGTCGCCGCACGGCCGAAGGTGACGACGAGCAATTCCTCCAGCGGCGTGCCTTCGGCCACGAAGCGCGCGACGAGGGCCGCGATGGCCCAGGTCTTGCCCGTGCCCGCGCTCGCCTCGAGGATGGTTGTGCCCGCGGGCATGTCGGCGCTGATCTCGAAATCGCGGGAGGCCGTCATGCGCCCAGCCCGGAGTGGAGTGCTGGCTCCCAGACGCGCATCGCCGTGTGCGCGAAGCGGGTTGGCCCGGGGTTGAGGCCCTGCGGATCATGCCACCGCTCAGCAAGCGGCGGATCGAGCCAGATGTCCAGGTCGGGGTGCGGGCCATAGAGCAGGGCGAGGGACGCATCGTTGTTGTCCGAACGGTCCACCCATTGATTGACTGCTGCCGTCATGGCCGTGGCATCGACGCGGCGGCGGGCCAGGGTCTCGGCATACGCAAAAGACGTTTTGGGCGCGAAGGCGAGCGGCTGGCGCAGGCCCAGGTCGCGCAGCTCGACGAGGTCACGCAGGAATGTTCGGGCGAGGTCGGCGGCGATGGTCCGCGAGGAGACGACCTTGGACCCCTTGCCCCACTTGGCGATGACATGCGCCGTCCAGTGATCGCCGGTTGGCTGCCCTGCTGCCCCAGCGCTGAGGGCGAGCAACGCTAACCACGCTTCCAACCGGTGCTTGGCCGAGAGATTGGAATATGAGGTCACGACGAATGCTGTGCCGAACACGGCGGGCACGATCCCCCCGAGTCGGCGACCGTCGCCGAGGTCGACGTCGATCTCGATGGATCGTGACTGCGGGTTCGACTCGCCGAGGAGGCGTTCGGTGGCATTGGCGATGGTGCCGGCAATCGGGCCGACCCGGGACAGGACGCTTCGTCCAAGGGCCGCGGGCGGCAAGGTGCCGCGGTGTGATTCCGCCCGCCCGGCCTCTGCCGTGGTTTTGCCCGCGAGCAGCTCGCCAACCAGGCGTTCGCCCACGGCCCATGACTGCAGGCTGTCGAGTTCGATCGGCAGGCTGTCGGGGCGCATCTCCTCCTCGAAGGGGGAGGCGATATCAAGGCGGTGGTGCAGGAAGCCGCGCGTGGGGTTGGTGAAGAAGGCTGTCAGGTCGGCGATCGTGAGGTCGTCAGCGGTCCGAGCCGGCAGCAAACCCGGCAAGACCAAGCCGTTATCCCGTCGTCCCTGGCCGTGATCTGTCGAGGTGGACTGCTCTCGACGGCTGCGCGCGAGGGCTGCAGCGCTGTCTGGAGCGTGGGGATCGAAACTGAAGGGCGCGGCCGTGACGGGATCGGGGGTGAGATTGTCGGGGTCGAAGGGTTGCAAGCGGTGCCGGCGCACCGGGCTGCCAGCTCCGACAGGCAGGCCGGCCGTGCGCCGGGCCGCGTCGATGACCTCGCCGAGGGGCACCGATGGCGGTCGGCTCGCGCCGGTATGCGGATCGGCGCCGGTATAGGTCAGGACCAGGGTGTCGGTGGCGGCGAGGATCGCGTCGAGCAAGAGTTGGCGGTCCTCGCTGCGATAGTCCCGCTCACCGGTCTGCGGGGAACGCGCCAGCACATCATCGCCATCTGGGCTGTTGGTCCGCGGGAAGCTCCCGTCGTCCAGACCAATGAGGGCGACCACGCGATGCGGCACCGATCGCATCGGCGTCATCGTGCACACGGTCAGGCTGCCGGTTCGGAAGTTGGCGCGCGTTGCCCGCGACTCCAACCGGCTGCTGAGCAGGGTCCGAATGTCGCTGTGCGAGAGCGGGATCGCGCCATGACCCGCCTCGCTCACGGCCGCGAACTCGCGGTCGAGCTCCGCCTTCTGCCAGATGTCGGCCAACGGAGTCTCCGTCAGTGCGTCGATGCCCTCGCTCAGGGCAGCGAGCCACCCGGCAGCGGTCGATGCATCGAGGCAGGCTTCGCGCAGGGCGGCGATTCGATCGACGAACTCCGCGACGCGGCCCGCCAGGTCGATGCTCGCACTATCGACATCATCGAGCGGCAACATCTGCTCATAGCGGCGGTGCGGCTCCTCCGCGCGGGTGACGCCGAGCAGCAGGCGATCCAGGCCTAGCCGCCAGGTGTTGTCCTGAAGGTCCGCGAGCGAGAAGTCCCCGCGGTGCCGCCCGTCGAGTCCCCAGCGGATATTGGCCTGATCGATCCATTGGGCAAGCCGATCGAGCGCATCGTCGTCGAAGGCGAAGCGGCGGCGCACCGGCTCGGTGGCGGCCAGGTCCAGAACTTCACTGGCGGTAAGCCGACCGGTGACCAACTCGACGAGCCGCGCGGCGATCGCCAAGAGCGGATTGGTGAAGATTCGCGACCGGTCGGCCAGTTGGACTCGCAGGCCGTGTCCTGGATGGGCCGGCCCATCGAAGCGCAGATCGGCCAATCCGAAGGTGGCATGGATCAATGGGGCATAGGTGTCGATATCGGGGCACATGATCACGATGTCGCGCGGCTCGAGGGTGGGGTCGTCCTCCAAGAGCCCGAGCAGGACCTCACGCAGAACCTCGACCTGACGGGCCGCGCCATGGCACGCATGCACCTGAATCGATCGATCCGCAGCGCTGATCCCGCGGCCAGCCGCCTCGGCCCGGCTCGGGTCCCGGTCTGCGATGAGATCGGCTTGCAGCCAGTGCAACCACGATGCCGGCTTCGATGCGTCATCACTCGCGACGCTCTCGTCCTGCCACGGCGCCGCGAGCGCCAACTGGCGCTGCACCTCGCGCACATCACGTCCGAGCGAGGCAAGCAGTGGATGTCGCACGCTCAAGACAGACCGGTCCCCAGCCCTCGCGACCGGCCCGCCACCGGTGACGGCCGCCAAGGAATGCCACAAGGTCGGCGATGGATGCGGCAGCCACAGATGCACCTCGCGATGTGTGGCGAGCGCTCCGAGAAGTTCGACTTCGGTGCGTGCGAGGCGCGTGTGCCCGAAGAGCGAGAGCCGAGCGGGCAGGTCCAGGTCCGCGTCGCCGCGCCGCAGCGCCGCCACGGTGGACTGATGCCGCACCGGCGGGGTCGCCGCCGGCACCCTGGCCGTGAGCGAACGCCATAAGTGCGGCTGCCACGCCAGATCCTCATCCAGGGCGCCACCCGCGCCATCGGTCCACTCCCCGCCGGCGGACCACTGGAGCAGCAGGGCAGGGCGCTGCACGGCATACGCATGAAAGAGCCCGGCGATCCGGCGCGCCACCGAGTAGCGGCGCCCGGCCCGGAGCCGGCCCTCGACACTGTCGTCGCCGTGACCTAAATGGGCGGCGAGTTGGGACGCCCACGGCAGGTCCAGCGATTCGTCGATCGTCGCCAAGAGCGGCCAGACGAGCTGCTCGGGCAACCACGGATCATCGCGATCGGTCCCCAACAAGAGCGTGACGAGCGAGTTGGGGGAGAGGAATCGCACGCCCGCGCACACGCCATCGTCGCCCGAGATGGCGCCCAGTCGGTGGCTGAGGCGCTGCGTCAGCCAACGCTCGACGCCCTTGGCCGGAACGACCACCAACTCCTGCGCGAACGGATCGCCTGCGGGCACCGCGAGCACGCCGGCCAACCCCTCAGCGAGGAGGTCGGTCCGCGTCGCGCGGTGCAGATGGAGGCTCACGAGAGTCACCTTAGATTCCAGCACCGACAACCCCTCCTGGTCGCCCTTCCGCGCCGCCCGTCCCCTAGCCTGATGACCATGGAGCGGGTGTATGCACCAGTGATTGCGCTAGCCAGGACGGTCTTTCGCGCGCAGGGCCTGAAGTTCACGATCGTCGGTGCCGACAACGTGCCCCGCACGGGTGGGGCCGTCATGGCGATCAACCATCTGAGCTATTTCGACTTCACCTACGCCGGGCTCGCGGCGCAGCCGTCGAAGCGCTATGTCCGCTTCATGGCCAAACAGTCGATCTTCGAGCACAAGATCGCCGGGCCGCTGATGCGCTCCATGCAGCACATCCCGGTCGACCGCCAGGCTGGCGCCGCGTCCTACCGCGAGGCGCTGCAGGCGCTGAAGTCCGGGGAGATTGTCGGTGTCTTCCCCGAGGCGACCATGTCGCGCTCCTTCGAGTTGAAGCCCTTTAAGTCGGGGGCCGCGCGGATGGCCCGCGATGCCCGCGTGCCGCTGCTGCCGACCACCTTGTGGGGTGCCCAGCGCGTGTGGAGCAAGGATGTGCCGAAGAATCGCGGGCGCAGCCACATCCCGATTTTCATCGAGGTCGGCGAGCCGATCCCGGTGCCCAAGGGCAGCAATGTCGACGAAGCCAGCGAGCGGCTGCGCGCGGCGATGCAGGAGCAACTCGCGCGGCAGCAGGCGGCATACCCCGTGCTGACCGGCGACGACCTGCGTTACCTGCCGGCTCGCCTCGGCGGCACCGCTCCCACTTTGGAGGCGGCCGCCGCGCTCGACCTGCGGGATATGTCCCGCACCCGCGACGAGTTCAACTCCTGACCCGACCGCGCCCTGCATAGGATCGCGCGGTGCGGATCGCGAGTGTCAATGTCAACGGGATCCGGGCCGCGCAGCGCCGCGGGTTCGGCACCTGGCTGTGCGTGACGAATCCGGATGTCGTTGCGCTGCAAGAGGTTCGCTGCCCGGAGGCGGATCTTCCCCAGGACGCTTTCGGGGGCTACCACGCGGCCTATGATGCCGGGGCCCGCGCCGGCCGCAACGGGGTTTCCGTCCTCACCCGCGAGCCTCCGGCGGCGGTGCGGACCCTGTTGCCCGATGGGTATGCCGTGCCCGTCGCCCGCGAGTTGCGCCCCTTTGCCGACCAGGGCCGCTATCTCGAGGTCGACCTTGCGGATCGTCCGCTGACCGTCGCCTCCGTCTACGTTCCCAAGGGCGGCCTGCCCGCGCACCTGCAAAAGCCGGGCCGGATGCGCGATGCGCCGGATGGCGGCGCGGCATACGCGAACAAAATGCGCTTCGCCGCCGGGCTGAGCCGCCACCTCGATCGCTCGCGTCGCGCCGCGGCGGCCAATGGTCGGGAGTTCATCGTGATGGGCGACTTCAATGTCGCGCACCGGGAACTCGATGTCGCGGCCTGGCGCCGCTCCAAGCAGGCGGTTGGATTCCTGCCGCAGGAGCGGGCGTGGCTCGAGGATCTGCTCTCGCCGCGCCGGTTGGTCGATGTGGTCCGCCGCCTACACCCGGACCAGCCCGGACCGTACACCTGGTGGTCGTGGATGGGCACGTCATATGCCGTGGACTCCGGCTGGCGGATCGACTACCACTTCGCGTCGCCCGGCCTGGCCCGGACGGCGACCCGGGCGTGGGTGGACCGTGAGGTCGATGGGGTTCGTATGAGCGACCACTCGCCTGTCAGCGTCGACTACGACTTCTGAGGCACCCCGCACGGCGCGGGAGAACTTCGTGGGGTGTCTTAGATGGCGTGACCGAGGTGGGCGAGGGCTTGACGAAGTAGGACGCCATGCCCGCCGTCCATCTCGGCGAGGACCGCCGGGTCGAGCACTTCATCCGGGGTCAGCCACGCAAGGTCGAGGGCGTCGCGCTGCGGAGCACAGTCGCCGGCGACCGGCACGATGAAGGCGAGCGAGACCGCGTGCTGGCGGGGGTCGTGAAAGGCGGTCACACCGGGTGTTGGAAAGTATTCCGCGACCGTGAACGGCAGCGGGCTCGGCGGGACCTGCGGCAACGCCACGGGGCCTAGATCCTTCTCGACATGGCGCAGGATGGCATCGCGGATACGCTCGTGGAAAAGCACTCTGCCCGAAACAAGTTCACGCTGGATGCGTCCGCCGTCGGACGCGCGCAGCAGCAGACCGATCGCGGTCACGCTGCCGCCGCCATCGACGCGGACGGGGATCGCATCGACATACAGGATCGGCATCCGCCCCCGCACGGTGGTGAGTTCTTCCTGGCTCAGCCAGGACTCCTGGCTCTGGGTGTCGGGGGACGTCATGGGGCTGTTTCTACCATCGGGGGTGGCGCCTGGTCCTGCGCAGGGGTGAACTGCGCGGTCGCGTCGAAGGCCGCACGCCGAGCCACGCGTCGCAGTGCACCGAGCACGGCGGTGCCGGTGACCGCGATGAGCACGGCATTGGTGAGCGCGCGCCCGAGATCCCAGCCGAGGCTGGTCGCGAGTGAGAAGAGCGCGAAGCGATGCAGATTCTCAAGTGCGGGGGCGCCGGGGACGAACGACAGACCGGTGCCCGAGCCGATGGCGAACGGCCAGAAGGAGAAGTTGAGGAGCCAGCCGTATGCCAGCCCCGCCACCGCGCCATAGGCCGCGAGCAGGGCGATCTCGACCCGCCCGCGCGCACGAGGCAGCAGGCCGGCGCCCAGGCCCACCCAGGCGGCACCAAGCATTTGATAGGGCAGCCAGGGGCCGACGCCGCCGGTGATGAGCGCGGACGCGAAAAGTGTTGTGGCGCCGAGGACAAAGCCGAATCCGGGACCGAAAACCCGGCCGGCCAGGACCAGCAGAAAGAAGACGAGTTCGACCCCCGCGCTTCCCGCGCCCAAGGGTCGCAGAACGGCGCCCACCGCGGACAACACCCCGAGAAGAGCAACCGCCTTGACGTCCAATCCGCCCTCGGAGATCTCGGCAAGCACCACCGCGAGGAGCAGAGGCAGGAGGAGCGCAAAGACGAAGGGCGCGTCACCGCCGTGCGCGATGCCGGAACCGGGATCGACGATCAGGGGCCACCCGAAGGCGATCAGACCAGCAAGCGACACGAGAACGATGGCGGCGGTTGCCTTGGGGCGCAGACGAATCGCCGCGGTGGCAGGGTGGGGAGTGGGTGTCATATGGCGTTCCGCGGCAGGGCCGCCCGCACCTGGTCAACGGTCAACAGCGGCACGGGTGCGAGCACCTTGGCTACCTGAGGCGCGAAGGCGGGGGAGGAGGCGATGACGTCCGCGCTCGGGCCGTGGGCGACGATTTCGCCCTCGGCCATGACGATGACCTCGTCCGCCACGATCGCGACGAACTCCACGTCATGGGTTGAGACGACGACCGTATGTCCGTCGCGAGCCAGCCGACGCAGCGTGGCGGCGAGCCGGTCCTTCGCGGGATAGTCCAGTCCGCGCGTTGGCTCGTCGAGCAGGACCACCTCGGGTCGCGCGGTGAGTTGTACGGCGAGCACGAGGGCCAGCTTCTGCCCCTCGGAGAGGTCGCGCGGATGCCGCTGGTGGGGTATGCCGGGTGCCAAGTCCGCGAGCAGCGCGGAGCAGGTGCCGGGTGGCTGCCCTGACTCCTGGTCGGCCTGATCGCATTCTGCGCCAACGGAATCGAGGTAGAGCAGGTCGGTAGCTGACTGGGGCACCAAGCCGACACGGCTGCGGCGCTGCGGTGGTTTCAGCGATGCGGGATCCGTGCCATCGGCGAGGTGGACCCTGCCCGATGTTCTCGCACCAGTGCCGTGCAGAGCCCACAGCAAGGACGACTTGCCAGCGCCATTGCGTCCCATGAGAGCGGTCACGCTGCCTGCCGCGACGGCCAGGTCGACATCCGCGACGGCCCGAACTCCACCATGGTCGACGCGCAGGCCGCGCGCCGTCACCCCCGGGGCGGGTGACGCCGGTGCGTCAGGTGGGGGAGCCACCTCCGCGACCGTGGGAAACGCGCCCGCCAGCTCGCGACGCAAGGGGGCCGCGGCGCGCCGGGCGTCGCGGATGGTGACCGGCAGGGGCGACCACCCGGCATACCGGCCGAGCTCGATGATGGGGGGCGCGATGGCGCTGTCCGCGAGGATCTCGGCGGGAGAGCCGTGGCGGACTCGGCCGTCGGCGACCTCGACGAGGCGATCGGCATACTGCACCACGCGCTCCAGGCGGTGCTCGGCGATGACGACGGTGACACCCAGGTCGTGCACCAGGCGGGTCAGCGTCGCCAAAACCTCTTCTGCCCCAGTCGGATCCAGCGCCGAGGTGGGTTCGTCGAGAACGAGCAGGCGAGGATGCGTGGTGAGGACTGAGCCGATAGCGACCCGCTGTTGTTGCCCGCCGGACAGGTCCCGCAGGGGCGCGGCGCGCAGGTCGGCGATCCCGAGCAGATCGAGGGTTTCCTCGACCCGCTTGCGCATTGTCGCGGGCGGGAGCGCGAGTTGCTCCATGCCATAGGCAAGCTCTTCCTCGACGGTGTCGGTGACGAAGCCGGCCAGCGGATCCTGGCCGACGACGCCGACGACATCCGCCAGGTCGCGTGGGCGGTGGGTGGCGATGTCGCGACCCATGACCTCGACGCGCCCGGAGAGGCGGCCGCCCGTGAAGTGCGGGACATGCCCGTTGATCGTGCCGAGCAGGGTCGACTTGCCAGAACCGGTGCGGCCGATCACGAGGACGAGTTCACCCTCATCGATCTCTAGGTTCACGTCGGTCAGTGCAGGGCTTGCAGACTCGGGATAGTGCACCGAGACATTGCTGAAACGCACTGCGGCGCCGAGGGATTCGTATGCCGTCACGCCACCACCGCCTGCACGCGTTCGGGGCGCTGGCTGGTCAGCGGGGGAACCGGGGTAGCGAGTGCGGGCGCCGCTGCGGCGATGAGTCCGAGGATCACCGGGATCGGCAAGCTCGGCATGCCCAGCGGCTGCAGCGGCATAGCCAGCGCGCCGGGGGAGGTGCGCAGCGAGACGATAGACGCGGCGAGCGCTGTCAGGCCGCAGCTCACCGTGAGCCATTCGGCGCCGGACCACGGGTCGCGCCGGTAGATCGTCCGCGGCACGGCGCGGCCACCCGCCCAGATTCCCGCGATGCACAGGGCAGCGCCGATGGCGAGCACAGGGACCCCGAACGCTGCCGGACTTGTGCTGTCGAGGAGGCCATAGAGGCCGACGCAGGCACCGAGTAGGCCAAGCAGCGTGAGCCCTGACGTGAGCCGACTTGCGCTGGCGGTCCGGCGGCCATACCCGCGCCCGTCCATCGCAGCAGCGAGTGCCATCGATCGGTCCAGCGTGTCCTGCAGGACGGGCATTGCAATCCCTCGAAATGCTCTGAGCCGCAGGGATGTTTCGCCGCGCAGCGCCCGCGCCCGAGCGACCCGCTGCACACTTTCCGCCAGTTGTGGAGCAACCGTCACGGCGACGACGAGCGCCGCGCCGATCTCGTGCAAGGCGGCGGGGAAGACCTTGAGTAGTCGCTTGGGGCTCGCGAGCGCGTTCGCGGCGCCGATGGCGAGGATCATCGTGCCGAGCCGGGCGCCTTCGAGAGCCGCCGCCAGCAGGCCTTCGAGGTAGACGGTTCCGCCGAGTTGGATGCCTGCCGCCCATGAGGGCAGGTCGAGCGTAGGCAGGGGGAAGAGCCGATGCTGACCAAACTTCAGGCCGACGGCCAAGTGCAGGATCACGCGGGTCAAGACGATGACGGCGCCGAGGACTGCATACAGCCGGAATGCGCGCCCCCACGGCGACCCATCGCGGCGCGACATGACCACAAAGGTCAGAACGGCGATATGCCCAGCCAGCAGAACGGGATTCGTCGTCAGGCTCGCGCTAGCGGCGAGGGCGAGCGCCCAGATCCACCAGGCCGCGGGGTGCAGGTGCCGGACCACTACTGCCGGGCTCGGTCCCGCTGCCGGCGCGCCAGCAGCGCACCCCCGACAAAGAGAAGCCCGATTGCTCCACCGCCGGCGAGGATCGCGGCCGCGGGTGTCGAGCCCGTGGACGCGGGTATGCCGTTGCTCGCCTGCTCCGGGTTGCTGGTCCCGTCGCTCGCGCCGGGCGCGGGCGCGTTCGAGGTGGTGGTCTCGGTCGGTGGGTTCCCCGTGGTGGTGCGCGTGGTGGACGTGCTCGTCGTGGTGCGTGAGGTGGGGGAGTGCGTTAGGGCCGGCGGGGTCGGCGCGGCGGTCGACGTTGAAGTGCTGGCCGGCGGGCGTGTCGTCGTGGAACTGTTCGGTGCAGAGGATGTCGACGAGCTTGAGGAGCTTGAGGAGCTCGTGGTGGTGGGGGGGCTCGGTGGCGCCACCCCCGGCTGCCGACCGGCGCCGAAGGCCAGGCCGATCGCCTGGCCTGGCGCCGGATTCAGGCTGGCGGCGCCGGAGTTGCTGTAGCTCCAGCTACCCCCCGCTGAGGCCGTCCAGATGGCCCAGTATGCCGAGGCAGGCGGCGTCTGAACGCAGGCTTCGTCCGCGGGGGCGGGGAAGCCGTTGACACGGCATACGAAGCTGCCCGGAAAGCGCTGCGTGCCCTCCAGTCGGAATCCGGCCGCCTCGAGGGCGGCCCATGCGGTCGCGGGATCGCCACTGGCGCAACCGCTTTGGACCCAGCCGCCGAAGTCGACGATGACACTCACGCCGTCGGCGGAAGTGCAGGTGGCGGCTTGGGCGGCAGGGGCAGCGACAAAGGCGCCCACGCCGAGCGCGAGGGCGATTGCGTGTCGGATCATCTCGGCGGCGCCACTGTCGGCGGCTTGCCCGCGCCGAACGCCCAGCCCTCGACCGTGCCCGGCTTGGGGTTGTAGCTGCCCGATCCGGACGTCGAATAAGTCCACTTGCCGCCGCGCGGGGCATGCCAGTAGGACCAGTACTTCGTGGCGGGCGGCATCACGACACAGGCCTCAACCGTCGGGCTCGGCCGGTTGTTGATCCGGCACACGGCACCGGGGAAACGCTGCACCATCGCGACCGTGAAGCCCGCACCCTTGAGCGCCGCCAAGCCCGATGTCGGGTCGCCAGGGGCACACGAAATGCGTTCCGTCGCACCAAAGTCCACGACCACGGTCACTCCACTAGCGCGTGGGCATGCCGCCGGTCGCGCCAGGGAGGCATCGCTGCCCGCCGACGCGCCGGCCCCGGCGGACAAGCCGAAGCCGATCGCAGCGGCCGCCGTGGATGCCGCCATGAATCGGGTGGGAATGGCTCGGGTCATGGGTTCTTCCGTTCTCGTCGCAGGATGAGGGCACCAATGGCCGCACCCAGGAGGGCGAGACCCGCGGCGCCGAGCAAGGCAGGTGTGTTGCTGCGCTGCGCGGCGGCGGGCTGAGCGGCGGCCGTGGCGGGTGTTGTGGTGCTGGCCGTCGCGGGGACGGACGCGGTGTCGCTCGCGGACTGCGTGGCTGACTCGGTCGTCGTCGGGGTCGGCGCGGGCCCGCGCGTCGAGGTCGGCCCCATCGGCTGGCTGCTCGCCGACCGAGTACTCGATGGGCTCGGTGCGGGGCTGCTCGTCGCGGACGTGCTGCTGGTTGTGGACGTGCCGGTCCCCGTCGAGCTAGGAGTGGTCGTCACCGGCGTGCTCGTGCTGGTCGTGCTCGGGGACGTCGACGAGGTGGTGCTGGTCGAGCCCGGACCGGTCGACCACGTTGTGCTGCCGCCGGTGGTGGGCGGCGGCTGGGTGGGGGCGGGGTCACACGTACTCAACGGTTCGGCGGCCTGCGTGATGTCGGCATCCAGCAGGCTGTCGTCACCGAAGGCGAGCATCCCCTGCGCGGTCGCGCGCCGCTCCTGGTCGCTGGCCGTGGCGCTCGCGCCGGCCGCGACCAGGGCGTCGTATGCGGCCCGGTCGTAGGCGATGGCGCCGCGCACACTCATCGGGGCATCGCAGCCGAGTTGGACGGACGCGAGGTAATCCCGGGCCAGACGCAGCGCTGCGTCTCGTCCGGCGACCTTGAACGCCATGCCCGCCAGGCCGGTGGAGTTCGTATTCACCCCGGTCGCGCCGATCCCGCCGCCCAGCCCGCCATCCGGCTGCTGACGCGCGGTCAGATAGGTCAGAGCCCGATCTGCTGCTTCGCCGTGGGAGCCGTCTGCGAGCAGGGCGACCGCCCCGAGCGAGGCCGCGTCGGGGTCGCTGGTGCACGGCTCCGAGCCGGGCGTCATACGCAGGCCACCGTCTGAGCATTGTTGTGCCAGAAGGAAATCCACAGCCGACGCCGAGGGCTTCTCGCCGATGCGGTGCAGGGCGATGATGGCTAGAGCTTGGGTGAAAGTGTTCGAGGTGTCGCCATATGCCGTGCGGTCGGCGAACCGCCCATCGGCGGCTTCGAGCCCCTGCAGGTCGGCGACGAGATCGCGCCCCCCGAACGAGCGTGCGTCTCGGCCGGCGGATTCCGCGAGGAGGGCCACCTTGGCGACCGGTCCGGCATACAGCTCCGTGGCGCCGAAGCTCGGCCCGAGATAGTCACCGAGCCGGGCTTCGACCGCCACAACCGACGCCACCGCCTGGGTCGGCCCGGACCGCACCGTGAGCAGACCGAGCACCGCGTCGGCGGTCACGCCGAGGTCGGGCTGGTCGGTGCCGGGGTAGTCCAGGAGACCGTCGCCCGCGGCCAGTTGCCGGACGAGGAAGTCTGCGCCGTCACCGCCGACCCCGATGGTCGGCGTCGGTCCGGACCCGGTGGCTGTTGAGGTGGACGTGGCAGCCCAGGCACGGGTCGCCCCCGCGACCGGCAGACCACCGACGACCGCGAGAGCGCAGGCCAGGGAGGCTGCGGACACGGCGACGGTGACAGGCAGGCGATGCACGGGCTCTCCGGATCCTTCGCGTTACGTCGAGCCGGGCCGCTGCCTGGCCCTGCGTACCGCATACCTCGGCGGTGGACAGGACGACCGCGATCAACGAGGTGGTCCGGCTCGCCGCCACCAGGCGGCCTACGGTTGCGGGTCAGCGCCGGACTTCGACCGGCTTCCCCTCGCGGTTGCGGGGCGCCGCCAGAAGCGGCACCAGGGGTCAGTCTAGCCCGCGCCCGCGGTCACACTCGCCGGGCCGTGGCCGGGGATGGCGGCCAGTGCCCTAGGTTGGGGAGGGTCGGGGGCGGCCCGGCCTGATCAAACGGGGGTTTTACGTGCGAGGACAGCGCTGGGCGCTGGTGGTCGTCGTCTCGGCAGTGGGATTGGGGGCCACAACCACCCCCGCCATCGCCGAGCCGGTGGCGCCCTTTGCCGCCGATCCTTCCGGTGAGGCGCCCTGCCCCGAGGGCGCGTCCCGGACCGCGACGATCGAGCGCGAAGGCTTCGAATCCGGCATCCCCGAGCCAGGATTCGCCAACGGATGGCTCAGTATCGGGACTTCGGCGCCCGAGGGCACGCGCGCTGCGTCGTCATCGGTCAGCGGCGCGGCCGACGATCCGGAGGACTACTTCTTCCTCACCCCGCGCCGAGCCAGCGGCGCGACCTATCTCGCGTTCGCTTCGCGCGGATCCTTCCGATCCGGGCACGGCATCATGGCCGTGAACTCCTTCCGGCTCAGCGTTCCGCCGTCCAGCGGCTGGTCGGGTCGCGTCGCGGATATCACCTCAGCCGTGGACGACGAGGACGGCTGGCTCACCCCATGGTTCTCGCACACCCGCACCACCGGCATCCCGGCGCGCTGGGATGTCGACAACATCCAACTCTTCACCTGCGCCCCGAACGCCACATCGCGGGTGGAGGGGAGCGACCGATATGCCGTGTCCGCCGCGATTGCCGACACTTTCGCCCCGGGGACGCGCACCGCCTATGTCGCTCGTGGCGATAACTTCCCCGACGCACTGACCGGCGTCCCGGTGGCCGCCAAGGGGCACGCGCCGATCCTCCTCGTCCACCCGGACGAGATCCCCGCGACGGTTGATCGCGCTCTGAATCGATTGCGCCCCAAGCAGATTGTCATTCTCGGTGGCCCTGCGTCGGTCTCCCCGGCGCTCCAGGCGCGGCTGTCGGCATACACCCCGGGTCCGGTGACCCGGATCACCGGACCCGATCGGTATGCCGTGGCAGCAGCCCTCAGCAAGGGCGCCTTCCCCGACGGCTCACGAGAAGTTTTCGTTGCCTCCGGCGAGGTCTTCCCCGATGCCTTGTCGGCGGCCCCGCTCGCCGCCGGGGCGACCAAGACCGCGCCCGCCAGCCCGCTGCTGCTGACCCGAGGTGACGAACTGCCAGCCGTGGTGGCCACGGAAGTCCGCCGGCTCGCACCCCGCACAATCACCGTCGTCGGCGGGCCGCGGACCGTCTCCGAGGCGGTCCTCGACGCGCTGCGGGCGACCGGCGCGAGCGTGACACGCGTCAGCGGTGACGATCGCTATGACGTGTCGGCCGAGGTGGCCGCCCGATTCGGCACTGGCGCCCTGACGGGCAGCTACCTGGCCTCCGGCGAAGTCTTCCCCGACGCCATCCTTGGCGCAGCCCTAGCCGGAGCACGCCACGAACCGCTGCTGCTGACGAGCGGGCGTCGGCTCCCCGCCGTCATCGCCGATGGCCTCGAACGGCTCCAAGAGGTCCGAGGGACCGTTGTCGGCGGACCCGCGTCGGTCGCCGCGATCGTGCGCGACGAATACGGAAGGACGCTGCCTTGAGGGCGATCCGAACCTTTGTCACCGGCGAAAGCGTGCGCGTGACCGTGCCCGACGCAAGCGCCCTCCCGGCGCCCGTGTGCAGCGCGGTCGTGCAGGCCGGCCGCCAGGAGCTGGAACTTAACGCTTCGCGACGCGCGGGCCGCGACTTCTTTCTCCGGGCGACCGGCTCGCCGCTGACGGGTTCGATGACCCTGCGTTCCGGTCTGCTGTTGCGCCATGGACCCCTCGGAGGCCGAGCCCGAAGCGGCCGTGTCTTCACCCTCGACGTCGGCCGTCACGATGTCTACGGCTCATGCGGTGCTCAGGTCTCACTCACGGAGCTGGCCTCGATCGTGCAACGAATCTCTCTCCGCGACAGCGCATCCGGAGCGGCTGCCACCTTGCGCACGGGTGTGTCCTGGGCCCGGCGCAGGCCGGCGTCGATCGCGCAGATGGTCGAACTCGGTGATGGCCAGGGCTTCCTGCTCGATATTCGCCAAGCCCGCTCTGGGTCGGCTCGCACCCAGGGCCTCGAGGTCGACGGAGGACTCCTGAGCCGCAGCGGCGATGGCGAGCGGGTGTCTTATCTGGTGCTCGACACCGAACGCGCCGTCTCTTATGGCATTCCGCGGCCCGGCACTGCGCTCGATGTGGTTGCCGAGGCCATGCGCCGCGTCCGCGTGGAGGCCGTATGACGACCGCCCTCCTCGCTGCCCCCGCGCTGCTTCTCCTGTGGGCGGCGGCGGCTCACCTTCGTGCCCCCGGGCCGTTGCGCGCCGCTCTGGTCGCGCATGGCGTGCTTCCTGCGGGTCTGCACCGTCCTGTCGCGATCTTCCTTGTCGTGGCGGAAGCCGTCGTCGGGTTCGCCTCATTGGCCACGGCCACGGCCTGGTTCGCCGGCTCGCGACCCGTCGCCGGTCGGGCTGCCGCGCTGGCCGTCGCGGGCTTGACGCTGGCCTATGCCGGCTATGCCCTGCTGGCCTGGCGGGCCACCCAGTCCATCCGAGGCGCCAGGCGGCACGTGCCTTGCGGTTGCGGACTCGGCAACGAGCCGCTGACCGGTTGGCACGCAACCCGCGCCGCCTTGATGGCGCTCGCCGCCCTCACGGCCGCCGCCTGGCCGGGCGCGCCAACCCCGAGCGGCCCGGCTGACCAGGCAATGGTGCTCGCGGCGACGCTCGCCATGGCCCTGCTCCTCGGTGTTCTGCCCAGCGCTCGCGCCCAGGCGCCCCGCACCGCGGGGGTGCAGATATGAGCTTCACCGCCGCTGCCCTGACGATGGCATGGATCGTCCTCGCCCTCTTGGCTCTGGTGTGCGCCGGCCTTCTTCGAATGGTCACCGACCTCCGGTCGCGACCCCCCGAGACGAGCGCCGAGGGGATCGATGCCCGCCGCCTGGTGGGCTTCGGCCTGCCGTCGAGCGGACCGGCATCCGCCGTGCGACCGCCCGGCGGCGGGATCGTGCTCTTCTCCTCGCCTAGCTGCCCGACCTGCGCCGCCGTGCTCGCCGAAATCGCCGGGCTCGGGCCGCGATTGGTCGTCGTCTCCCTGGGCGACTGCGCAGGCACCGCCGCGGGCGCGCCCCGGGCCCACTGCATACCGCAGGCCGGGGAACTCTTCGACCGCCTCGGCATACCTGCTGCCCCATTCCTGCTGGCCGTCGACGCAGCCGGCACCATCACCTCGTCCCTGCTGCCCGAGTCGGCAGCGCAGGTGCGCAGATGGTTGGAAGCCGCCGATCTGCTCGACCCGGCGCCCCCGATCCAAGCTCCCGAGGAGTTGCGATGATCACCTTCGGCGAACTACCCGAGGCCGACCAAGCCGGCCTGCGATCGCGCCTGACCCAGACTCCGAGGCCCCGTCGCACGCTATTGCGCCTGGCTGGGGGAGCGACGATGGGCCTAGCCTTCGGCGGTCTTGGCCTGGTGAACCGCGTCGCTGATCGCGCCCACGCGGCATATTTCACCGACTACACCGATGAGCACGGCGGACCGTGCGACTCCTATGCGAGCAACCACACCGAGGAGGGTCGCAAGTGCGGGCCGTCGACACCGTGCAATGACTACTCCTGCTGCTGGAAATACCACGACGGAGCCGGCAACCAGGTCGGCTGGCACCAGCACGCGCCCTCGCCGACCGGTTACTTCCTACACCGGCCCGACCAATGCTGGGCCGGCACCTATGACGCCTGGCAATGGACCTTCAGCGACGGTCACGTCTACCGGTGCAGCGATGGCTACACGTGCAGCCCCGGCGGCTCCTGCTTCTCCTCGATCTGCCCGTGGGCGGTGACATGACGGGCGGTGCCCGCCGCGTCCTGCGCGATCCCCTCCTGCTGCTGGCCATATGCGCAGTCGCCGGCGTCCTCGCGACGCCGCTCCTCACCGGCTTCGGCTGGCTGCTGCTCGCCGCGGTCATCGCCGCCGTCGGTCTGTCCGGCTCGACCTGAGGTGTCAACAGCGCCTGGGCGCTGCTGGCCTCGGTCCGAGGCCGTTCCTCACGCCTGCTCGCCTGGCTTCCCTTCGCTGCGGGCACAACCCTCGGGGGGTCCTCGACGGGAGCCGGTCTCGCGATCCTCGCCGGGCTGCTCTCGCCCGTGCCGCTTCGGGCGCGCTGGGCTCTTGCCGCGGTGCTGATCGTGGGTCTCGTGATCCTGGACCTGACATCGCGCAAACTTCCTGTGCCGCAACGGGATCAACTCATCCCGCAGGAGGTCTTTCACGAGGGTATACCGCTTGGGCTGTTCCGGTTCGGCGTCGAATATGGCACCGGTTGGCGCACCCTAATCCCCTCTGCTGGACCTTATGTCGTCGCCGCGGCCCTCCTGGCGGCCAACCGGCCGTGGTGGCAGGCGGTGCTCGTCGGTGCGGCCTTCGGTGCCGCCCGAGCAGCGGCCGCGCTGCAACTCATCCTGGCCGGAGGCGACGGTCTCACGACGGCGCTCGCGGCACACCGGCGCGCGCTCGAACGCCTCGCCACGGTGGTGGCCGCCGCGTGCGTGGGGGCCGCTGTCCTCTAGGTGGCTGGACGCTCGAACTGGTGCTCCGGCTCGGAACGCAGCGGCCGCTCGGAGAAGAGCGCGCGAATGCTGCGCACCTCCATGCCGTCGTAAAGCACCGCGTGGACGACCTCACAGATCGGCATCTCCACACCAGCTCGCTCGGCCAGCGCCTTGACCGATTTGGCGTTCAGGACGCCCTCGGCGACCTGCCCGAGCTCGGCTTGAATGTCGGCCAGCGCGCGCCCCTGCCCCAGGCCGAAGCCGACGCGGTAGTTGCGAGATTTCACCGAACTGCACGTCAGCACCAGATCGCCGACGCCCGAAAGTCCAACCAGCGTCAGCGGATTCGCGCCACGGGCCACGGCAAGCCGGGCAATTTCGGCCAGCCCGCGGGTGATGGTCGCGGCCCGGGTGTTGGCGTCATAGCCCATGCCGTCGCCGGCGCCGGTCGCGATGGCGATGACATTCTTCGCGCACCCGCCGATCTCGACTCCCACCACGTCATCGGAGACATAGGGGCGCAGGAACGGGGTGTGGAAGGCGCGCTGCACGGCCTCGGTGACGACTGCGTCGCCGCCGGCGATGGTGACGGCGGTGGGGAACTCGCGGGCCACCTCGACGGCAAAGGACGGGCCGGAGAGGAAGGTGAGCCGGGTATGCAGTGCCGCCGGCAGCACATCCTCCAGCACCTCGCTCATCGTCATGAGCGTGTCGACCTCGATGCCTTTGGTCACTGAACAGATCAGGGCGGTCGCCGGGATGAGCTCGCGCGCCTGCTCCGCCACGACGCGCATCGCCTGCGACGGCACGGCGAAGACGACCAGGTCGGTCCCGGCGAGCGCGGCGGCGAGGTCAGGCTCACCCCATATGGTCGGCGGCAGGGTGATGCCGGGCAGGTAGCGCGTGTTCTCGTGGCCCGAGATCGATTCCAGGACAGCCGTATCCAGGTCCCAGGTTGCGACCCGGAAGCCTTTCGTGGCCAGGGTGTATGCCAGCGCCGTGCCCCACGACCCCGCGCCCAGCACCGCGACACGCACAAGAACCTCCACCTGATTGACGACCCGCCCCCACCTTAGTGACGTGACATCAGCGTGCACTACTGTGCCGCGGCATGAACGAGGCGGTGGTCGAGCGGGTGCTGCGCGTCGTCGAACTCATCCCTGAGGGCCAGGTGCTGGCGTATGGCGAGATCGGAGCCATCGTCGGCGTCGGCCCGCGGCTGGTCGGCACGATCATGAGCCGCTTCGGCGGGGGTGTGCCGTGGTGGCGAGTCACGAACTCCTATGGCGATCCGCCCGCTCATATCCGCGAGCGCGCCTTCGAGCACTGGGCTGACGAGGGCATCGAGATCAAGCCCAACGGCCGCGGCTGCCGCATCGCCCGCTTTGGCGCCGACCAGCGCGCCCTCGAGCGCCGCTTCGCCGCCCCGCCGCCGGGGTAGTCGCTCATTTTTCTCCCGATGCCGAAAGTGTGCACTTAACCCTGCTTAAGAGCAGGGGGTAAGCGCAGACTTCCCGGGGTAAGACCGCCCTGCCGCCAGCGTGTCCGGGCATTAGGCTCCGCTGTCGTGTCTTTCGTCGGCGCCGGAACGGCTCTCAACACGGCAACTGTGGTCATCGGCTCGCTTGCCGGGTTGGCCATCGGCAACCGGCTGCCCGAACGGACGCGCTCGATCGTCACGACCGGGCTCGGTCTCTCCACGCTGCTCATGGCTGGCGCCTCGGCCTTCGCCGTCTTCGACCCGGCCCTGGAAGCCGCTGTCGGCAGCGCGGGGATGCTCATCGTCCTGGGCGCGCTGCTGCTCGGTGGCATCAGCGGCTCGTTGCTGCGCATCGAGGACCGACTTGGCGGCGTCGCCGGGTGGGCGCAGGGGCTGGTGGCGCGCCGACGCGGTCGATCCGGCGCCGCCTCGGTCGGGGATGTCTCGGGGGAGCGCGAGCGCTTCATTGAAGGCTGGTTGACCACCACCCTGCTGTTTTGTGTGGGGCCCCTGACGATCCTCGGCTCGCTGGATGACGGGATGGGGCGCGGCATCGACAAGCTCGCGCTCAAGGCGGTCCTCGACGGCTTCGCCTCGATGGCGTTCGCCGCGTCCTTCGGCATCGGCGTCTTGCTCTCCGCGGTTTCGGTCCTCGTGGTCCAAGGGCTGCTCACCGTTCTCGGCGTCTTCCTTGGCTCCGTTCTCGACGGCGCCGAGATCGCCGCCCTCACCTCGGTCGGCGGCCTGATGCTGGTCGGGATCGCCTTCCGCCTCTTGGAGATCAAGCAAGTCCCCGTCGGCGATCTCCTCCCCGCCCTACTCTTCGCCCCCGTGCTCGTCAGCGTGGTCGCCGCGTTCTAACCTGTATTCGCCGCGATGCCAATAGCCCTGGACTGATCGGTCCAAACGCCCGCGCGCCGCGCCTTTGGCATAGCGAAGGACCCCATCGACGTAACGGCTGTTCCGCTGCCAGACAATGGCGCAAGAATGGGATGGTGGCCAGTGTCCGGATCGACAACGTGCCCGACGAGGTTCTTGCCGTGCATCGCCGTCGGGCGCGGGCAGCAGGTAAGTCCCTGGATACGTACCTGCTGCAGTGGCTAGTTGACGGGGCCGGCCGTGAATCGTGGGACGAGGTCCTCGCGGAGGCTGCTGCCCTGGACCGCCGTCCGCTCGAGCTCGCTGAGGTGAACCGCATAATCCGAGCGGATCGCGCTGGCCACTAACGGATGTAAGCCCGCGACGTGTCAGGCGCTTCAATCACTCGAGTGTGCCATTTCGCCGCCGATGACGGCCGCGAGGGTTGGTGACGACAGGTAGTGGCGCGCGAAGTGACAGTCAGCCACATGAATGGACGGATCGAGGTCTTGGTCAACGCCCTCGAAGTAGCGGCCAATCGGCCGGAGAATGGAGACGACATCTCCTGGGTCCGCGATATTGACCCAGCGCGCAACGCCCGGGGGCTTGCGTGCCGGGCGATCGCGGGGTGACGGATCCAGCCGGTCGTACACGACCGTGGGCATGGCAAGGGGCGACCCCAGGGTCACGAGCAGGTCGACCTGCTGCTCCGGGTTCTGCCAGAGCACCTCGTAGGTGACGATGCTGCCAAGCGAGTGGGCCAGGATCACCTGGGGTTGGTGGTCCTCGATGGCTTGAGCCACGATCTGTCGGGCCTGGGCTCGCAGGTCCGCGTGGCGCGGGTCGAGGTAGGTGCAGACTTCGGGGAAGAAGCGCATGACGAACTTTTCCGCGAGCCGCGAGTCTAGGTCGAACTTCCTTGCGAACCATTCCAGCCATTGGCGAAGCGGCTTGGTGCCGCGCCCTTGAATGGCCGCCTCGGGAAGCCCCTGGGCCTCAAGCCAGGCCCACACAGCACGTTGTTCATCATCGCTCAAATCATCGAGAACGCCCTCGCCTTGTCTGCGCGCGAGGTGCAGGGCGGGTGCGTAGTAGGCAACAGCGAGGTCGAATTCGGGCACCGGCCCCGCGCCGAAGCCTGAACGCAAATGCCCTGACCAGGCGGTGGCTCGGTCGTCGTCGCTTGCGGACTCGTCATAGTTGCCCACACCGTGGACTCCGAGGATGTGCATTAAAGGCGACTCATTACGTAAGTGGCGATGTCATGGCCAAAACCAAGAATCATGAACTTCGACCCCACCGCGACAGAACCCGGCGAGCCCATAAATGGCAGTGTGTGCCGAGCACGTCCGGTGTTCAGGTCCCACACGATCGCGCTCCGGTCTTCGCTGGTGGTAACAGCGATCGGTATACCGACGTGGTCGTGACCGAGGGCGACCGCGCGTACCACGTCGGTGTGGCCGGTGAGGGTGTGTCGGTGCGCTCCGCTGCTCAGGTCCCAGACGATCGCGGTCCCGTCGCTGCTGGTGGTGACGGCGATCGGGGCGCCATCCTGGTCGTGGCCGAGGGCGACCGCGCGCACCCAGTCGGTGTGGCCGGTGAGGGTGTGTCGGCGCGCTCCGCTGCTCAGGTCCCACACGATCGCGGTCGCATCGTGGCTGGTGGTGACGGCGATGGGGGCGCCGTCCTGGTCGTGGCCGAGGGCGACCGCGCGCACCCAGTCGGTGTGGCCGGTGAGGGTGTGTCGGCGCGCTCCGCTGCTCAGGTCCCACACGATCGCGATCGCATCGTGGCTGGTGGTGACGGCGATCGGGGCGCCGTCCTGGTCGTGGCCGAGCGCGACCGCGAGCACCACTCCGGTGTGGCCGGTGAGGGTGTGTCGGCGCTCTCCGGTGCGCAGGTCCCAGACGATCGCCGTCCCGTCATCGCTGGTGGTGACGGCGATGGGGATCATGTCCTGGTCATGGCCGAGGGCGACCGCGTTCACCGAGTCGGTGTGGCCGGTGAGGGTGTATCGGCGCTCTCCGGTGCGCAGGTCCCAGACGATCGCGGTCCCGTCATCGCTGGTGGTGACGGCGATGGGGATCTTGTCCTGGTCATGGCCGAGGGCGACCGCGTTCACCGAGTCGGTGTGGCCGGTGAGGGTGTATCGGCGCTCTCCGGTGCTCAGGTCCCAGACGATCGCGGTCCCGTCATCGCTGGCGGTGACGGCGATCGGGGTGCCGTCGTGGTCATGGCCGAGGGCTACCGCGTTCACCGAGTCGGTGTGGCCGGTGAGGGTGTATCGGCGCTCTCCGGTGCTCAGGTCCCAGACGATCGCGGTCCCGTCGCTGCTGGTTGTGACGGCGATCGGGGCGCCATCCTGGTCGTGGCCGAGCGCAACCGCGGTCACCGAGCGCCTGTGGCCGGTAAGGGTGTATCGGCGCTCTCCGGTGCGCAGGTCCCAGACGATCGCCGTCTCGTCATCGCTGGTGGTGACGGCGATGGGGATCTTGTCCTGGCCATGGCCGAGGGCGACCGCATTCACCCAGTCGGTGTGGCCGTTGAGGGTGTGTCGGTGCGCTCCGCTGCTCAGGTCCCAGACGATCGCGGTCCCGTCGCCGCTGGTGGTGACGGCGATGGGGGCGCCGTCCTGGTCGTGGCCGAGGGCTACCGCGGTCACCGAGCGCCTGTGGCCGGTAAGGATGTGTCGACGCGCTCCGCTGCTCAGGTCCCAGACGATCGCGGTCCGGTCGCCGCTGGTGGTGACGGCGATGGGGGCGCCGTCCTGGTCGTGGCCGAGGGCGACCGCGAGCACCACGTCGGTGTGGCCGGTGAGGGTGTGTCGGTGCGCTCCGCTGCTCAGGTCCCAGACGATCGCGGTCCGGTCGCTGCTGGTGGTGACGGCGATCGGGGCGCCGTCGTGGTCGTGGCCGAGGGCGACCGCGTTTACCGAGTCGGTGTGGCCGGTGAGGGTGTGTCGGTGCGCTCCGCTGCTCAGGTCCCAGACGATCGCGGTCCCGTCGCTGCTGGTTGTGACGGCGATCGGGGCGCCATCCTGGTCGTGGCCGAGCGCAACCGCGGTCACCGAGCGCCTGTGGCCGGTAAGGGTGTGCCGACGCGCTCCGCTGCCTAGGTCCCACACGATCGCGGTCGCATCGTGGCTGGTGGTGACGGCGATGGGGGCGCCGTCCTGGTCGTGGCCGAGCGCGACCGCGAGCACCACGTCGGTGTGGCCGGTGAGGGTGTGTCGGCGCGCTCCGCTGCTCAGGTCCCAGACGATCGCGGTCCGGTCTCCGCTGGTGGTGACGGCGATCGGGGTGCCGTCCTCGTCGTGGCCGAGGGCGACCGCATTCACCCTGTTGGTGTGCCCGGTGAGGGTGTGCCTGGGGCCGCGAGACGAGCGACCGGTGGCCCAAACCGGTGACACGACTTCCCCGGGAAGCGCGCGAAATGCTTCAGCCAAGGCCAGACACCCTTGCTGTCGTGCTGTCAAAGCCAGGAAGCAAGCCCGGGGCCGTCGCGACAGCATCCGAGCGTTGACTATCCCAAGAACTCCTGCGCCATCACACAGGCGAACGCGGGTCGGTGCGGTCAGCAAGGTGTCGGCGACCGAGCGTGGCTCTGCGTGGACGAGGAACATGGGGTCGGCGAGAAGTTCTTCGCCCTTTCCTGCGTCCACCGCATGGGCGAGCGCGTGGCGGCGGACATAGGGCTCCGCTGGGTCCCAGACCGGGAGTCCCTCTGCATCAGCAAGGTGCGTCTGAAGTGCCCGATAGATTTCGCGGCCCATCTTGACCAGGCTGATTTTCGCGGAAAGGGGGTGCGCCTTGAGGTAGTCCGCCAGGCCCTGGTGGTAGAGCCGGAACAGCGTCGTGCCGTCGACATCCACCGACCGTCGCAAATAGAAGCGAACGGCGTCCAAGGCAGCTCGCACCTCTTCGGCGGAGAGTTTGGGATCGTCACCGGGCCAATCCAAGTTCTGGACCAGGCGAGTGAGGAGACCAAGGGGCATGCCTTCGCCTTTGGCCCAGGCCAGCGTGGCGAGCACCCGTCGTCGGCCCGTGCCGTCGTCTGGGACGTCGAGTTCAAGGACGTCGGCGAGCGTGCGCGGAGTCTGGGCAATGAGTGCAGCCACGTGTTCCGCCTCACTGGCTCGGTCACGGAGGACGTGGTCCAGGAAGACGCTCGTGATCAGGAATGGGCCAGCGTTCTCGACTTCGTCGTCGTTGCTGGGCGTCGCGGTCACGGCGGCGGCGATTCCCCTGGCCAACTGACGTCGCGATTGCCGGAAATCGGAATGATCGCGCAAGACTTTCTCGACGTACGTCTCAATGGCTTGGTGGATCTCTTTGGCCGTGACGGTGTCAAGATCGAGCTGCTGACCTGCTTCCAAGCGAGCGCGAAGCGGATCAAGCTGGGGCCAGCGCTCACCGGAACGCGAACCCACCAGCACCCGAAGCTTTGAGCCGGGTGTGCTGGCCCTTTCGATTAATGGAAGGAGAAGGGTAACCACTAGACCGCCCGGATCGAGCGCTTCGTCGACGGCATCAATGGCCACGGTCATTTCACCGGATGCCTGGACGACTTCAACGAGGAATCTATCGACGTCGGTGTGCGCCGCTTCCGACAGCCCGAGTTGCCGGCTGAGGGACGCGCAGATGTCTCGGGTGGACAGTTCACGCGCGTGAACGGCCACAAAGCCGGGGATGGTTGTTGGTGCGACGGCGGCGTGGCGCCAGATGTGCTGGGTGGAGTCGCGCAGTTGCGGATGAGCCGCGCAAACCACCATCCCCAGCAGCGCGGACTTCCCCGCCCCAGGCTGGCCGGTGACAAAACGAACTCCGTCGCCCGGAACCTCTCGATCCAGCCATCGGCTCAAGTCAGCGAGTTGCTCGCGCCGCCCGGTGAAATTGACCGCCAGCGCGGGTTGATCCCCGCGAAGCCCCTGAGGGCGCGTGGCGAAGTGGATGACGTCGATGAACGGATCCACGCTCCGAGCCAATTCGAGCAAGGTGGCCTCGACCTGCCACAGCGGAGATGTCGTCGCGCCGTCGACGTGCCGGGTGTTGATAAAGAACGGCGGATCGATCGTTCGGTCCAAGAGATTGGATTGGATGCTTTGATCGAGACCGTCACGACCTATCGCCTTCTTGACCTCGGCAATGACCCGGTCTCGCAGGGTTGACCACGGGAGATATGCCAGGCTCGGATCGATGCCGAGGTCTCCGTCCAAACCCGCGCGTAGCGCCGCGGCCAACGCGGATGTCAGGCGCCCATCGAGAGCGCTCTGATTCTTCGCGCTGGCCGCCAGCACCCATGCCTTTGTATTCTCGGAGGATCCGGCAGCATGCCAGGGTTGGCGAGCCGCATCCCCGGCGTGGCAGACATCCAAGACAAAGAGGGTGTAGGGCCCGCCCGGCGTGTCTTCGGCCCGTTGCACCCAGGCGCCAAGACCGCTCGGCGCGGCCTTCCCGTCCGCGCCGATCACGCGTATCACGTCTGCCCCTGCGCTCAACTCGCCGTGCGACAGGACATGCACGATGCGCGTCGTGGGTCCCTCTTCGTCGATGAAGGACGTTGCGGCAGATTCAATGGACTTTCCCCCGAGGCCCGTCGGATCAGGACGTGATGTGGCGAACCCGTATTCGCGCAGAACGTCCGCCAGTGCATCGGCGGCAGGCATGAGGGCTTTCAGGGAGTTGAAGGAATCCAGCGCAACCTCTTCACCCGGGGCCGACGACCCAAACTCGGGAATGGCGATGACCAAGGCCTTGCGCGTCACGTCCTCCGGTGCCTCGGCGCTCATAGCCGGATTCTGGCACTTGCCAGCCGCACTGCCCGGCCCGCCGCGCGAAAGGCGGGGCGAGCAGGCATACGCGGCAGGTAAACTCGCCACCACAGGCGTTCGAGCCGTCATCAGCGGCGAGCCTCCGGAAGAACGGCGGGAGACCGCTCATTAGACCCGGACGGGAGTGGCCCGTCATAGCCGACACGAGCGGTCGTCTGCCGCGCGCCCACCCGGGCGGGCGCCATACGGCAAGCGAGGTGGTACCGCGGTGGCGGCCCGAACCCGGGCCGGTGTCGTCCTCGTGTTGACGAGGAGACCCGGCTCCCACGAGGGGCCGGCCGAGCACGGAGCACCGCATACCGATGGCCTATCCGAAGGCAAGCAGCACCGGCAGCACAGCCGTCCCGTCCAGCCCGCGCTTCCCCGCGATCGAAGAAGCGGTGCTGAAGTATTGGGACGCCGACGGCACCTTCACGGCATCCATCGACAATCGCCCGGCGGGCGAGAATGGCGACAACGAGTTCATCTTCTATGACGGCCCGCCCTTCGCCAACGGCCTGCCGCACTACGGCCACCTGCTGACCGGCTATGTCAAGGATGTCGTCCCGCGCTACCAGACCATGCGCGGCAAGCGCGTCGAGCGCCGCTTCGGCTGGGACACCCACGGCCTGCCCGCCGAGCTCGAGGCGATGAGCCAACTCGGGATCAAGACCAAGGACGAGATCCTCGAGATCGGCATCGAGGCATTCAACGCCAAGTGCCGCGAGTCGGTCATGAAGTACACCACCGAGTGGCGCGACTATGTCACCCGCCAGGCGCGCTGGGTCGACTTCGACAATGACTACAAGACGCTGAACCCGACCTTCATGGAGTCGGTCCTCTGGGCCTTCAAGTCGCTCTATGACAAGGGCCTGGTCTACGAAGGCTTCCGGATCCTGCCCTACTGCTGGAACGACCAGACGCCGCTGTCGAATCACGAACTGCGGATGGACGACGAGGTCTACAAGATCCGCAAGGACCCCGCGGTCACCGTCGGCTATCGCCTCCACACCGGGCCGTATGCCGGTGCGCTCGCCCTGATCTGGACCACCACTCCGTGGACCCTCCCGTCCAATATGGGCATCGCGGTCGGTCCCGATGTCGACTATGTCGTCGTCGAGTCCGCTGTGACCGGCAAGACCGAGCGCTACCTGCTCGCGCAGGCGCGGGTCGCGGCATACGCCCATGATCTGTGGCCCGGCAAGGATGAGGTGGCGGTCGCCACCCGCAAGGACCCAAGCGCGCGAATCGTGGGTCGGCTCAAGGGATCTGAGCTGGTCGGCTCGACCTACCAGCCGCCCTTCCCCTATTACGAGGGCTACGCGAACGCCCACCAGGTCATCGCGGCCGACTTCGTCACGACCGAGGACGGCACCGGCATCGTCCACATGTCGCCCGGCTTCGGTGAGGACGACAAGGCGGCGCTGGATCGGGTCGGCGTCGAGACCGTCGTGCCCGTCGGCCCCGACGGGAAGTTCATCTTCCCGGTCACGGACTATCAGGGCCTGCACGTCTTCGACGCCAACCCGGTCATCTCCGAGCACCTCAAGGCGCGCACCTATGTCGATGGCGCTGGGGGAGAGGCCGATTCGGGCCCGGTGACCGAGGGCACGGTGCTGCTGCGCCGCGAGACCTACGAGCACTCCTACCCGCATTGCTGGCGCTGCAAGCAGCCGCTGCTCTATATGGCCGTCTCGTCCTGGTTCGTCGAGGTGACGAAGTTCAAGGACCGGATGCTGGAGCTGAACCAGGAGATCTCCTGGACACCCGATAACGTCAAGGACGGCCAGTTCGGCAAGTGGCTGGAGAACGCCCGCGACTGGTCGATCAGCCGGAATCGCTTCTGGGGCAGCCCCATTCCCGTTTGGCGTTCCGACAACCCGGAGTACCCACGCCTTGACGTCTATGGCTCCTTCGCCGAGTTGGGGGCCGACTTCGGCGTCCTGCCGCGCAACGAGAAGGGCGAGCCGGACCTGCACCGGCCATTCATCGACGAACTGACCCGGCCCAATCCCGACGACCCCACCGGCGCCTCGACGATGCGCCGCGTCGAGGACGTCCTCGACGTCTGGTTCGACTCCGGCTCCATGAGTTTCGCTCAGGTGCACTATCCGTTCGACAACGCGGAATGGTTCGAGCACCACTTCCCGGGCGACTTCATCGTCGAATACATCGGCCAGACCCGCGGCTGGTTCTACACCCTGCACATCCTCGCGACGGCGCTCTTCGACCGGCCGGCCTTCCAGTCCTGCGTCAGCCACGGCATCGTGCTCGGCGACGACGGCCAGAAGATGAGCAAGTCGCTGCGCAACTACCCGGACGTCTCGGAGGTCTTCGACCGCGACGGCGCCGACGCGATGCGCTGGTTCCTCATGGCGAGCCCGATCCTGCGTGGCGGCAACCTCATCGTCACCGAGGAGGGCATCCGCGCCGCGGTTCGCCAGGCGATGATCCCGCTGTGGAATGCGTGGTATTTCTTCGCGCTCTACGCTGGCGCCGCCGGGTATGACGCGCAGTGGCGCACCGACTCCACGGACGGCCTCGACCGCTACATTCTCGCCAAACTGCGGGAGTATGTCGCGGACTCCCAGGCAGCCCAGGATGCCTACGACATCCCGCGCGCCTGCGAGCTGACCCGCGGCTTCCTTGACGTGCTCTCGAATTGGTACATCCGCCGTTCCCGGGACCGGTTCTGGGCCGCGGACGGGCAGGTGGATCAGTCGAGCAAGGACGCCTTCGACACGCTGTACACCGTCCTCGAGGTCGTATGCCGAGTGGCCGCCCCCCTCATGCCGCTCGTCACGGAGGAGGTATGGCGCGGGCTCACCGGCGAGCGTTCGGTGCACCTGGCGGACTGGCCGAATGCCGAGCACCTGCCGGCCGATCACACGCTGGTCGCCGCGATGGACCGCATCCAGGCGATCTGCTCCGTCGGCTCATCGCTGCGCAAGGCCGAGAAGCTGCGCACCCGACTTCCGCTGTCGACGCTCACGGTCGTCAGCGCGCATGCTGCTGCGCTGCAACCCTTCTCGGCGATCGTTGCCGATGAGCTCAATGTCAAGACGGTCGACATCCGCGACCTGGCGGACGCGCACGAGTCGGATTTCGGCATCAGCCAAAAGCTCAATGTCAACGCCCGCGCCGCCGGCCCGCGCCTGGGCAAGGACGTCCAACTCGCGATCAAGGGCAGCAAGTCCGGGGACTGGTCGGTGGCGTCGGATGGCACCGTCACGGCGGGTGGACTAGCCCTGGTCGAGGGCGAATACACCCTCGAAACCATCGTCGACACCGAAGGTGGCGGATCAGTCGCGACCGGCCTGCTGCCCGGTGGCGGTTTCGTCGTTCTGGACACCGAGGTCACAGCCGAGCTGGTTCGTGAGGGGGATGCCCGGGACCTGGTCAGGGCCGTCCAGACTCACCGCCGACACAAAGAGTACGACGTCTCCGATCGGATTAGGTTAATGGTGGCGGGTAACGATGAGGTTGCGGCTGTCGTGGAGGCATACGGTTCGCTCCTGTGCGCCGCGACGCTGGTCGTCAGTGACGGGCTTACCTTCGTGAGCGAGAACGTCGATGTGCGTGCGGTGGAAGGCTTCTCCGTCGACCAAGCACCAGTCACAGGCTGGGGTAAGGACATCTATACCCTCTTGGGTTCCGGTGCCGTCGTGCGATTCCAAATAGAGCTGGCCTGACGAGCACTGACGAGTCGAGATCCCACGCGAATCGGGCAACCAACCACGAGGATGTGGTTGGTGGCCCGATCTGGTATAGCGATTAGTGGCGCGTTGGTGCTCCGCTCAGCCCAGGCCGGAGCACTGGCCGGCGAGCCCGCCGGAGGCGACATTGCCATTCCCGGTGGGGGCGATGACATTTCCAGAGCAGTTCGCCTTGCCGCCCATGGTGTTGTTCTTGGCGACGAAGGCAATCTTGACGGTATTGGAGAAGAGCGCCAGGTTGCCGCGAACGACATTGTCCCGCAGTCGAATTGCCGGGCTGTCGTTGCCGTAGACCTGGATGTTGTTGCCGACTCGGTTGTCGAAGACGCCGATCCGGTGGTGGTTGTTGTGCAGGATGATGTTGTTCTTGATCGTCATCTGGCAGATGGCGATCGGCCCGAAGTTGTTCTGCAGGTTGATATTTCCGCCCGCATTCGGGTCGACCTTGCAGCCGTCGTTGCCGATGATGATCTCGCCGGTCGTCCGACGGAAGTGGATCTGCCCCCAGACGTCGGTGTCGATGATGTTGACCTTGGCGGCCTCGTTGCCCTTGACATTGAGCCGGATCGTGGCGTCCTTGGTCATCAAGGTCGCCCCTTCTGACACCGTGACATTGCCGCTGACCTTCGCCCCGTCCAGGGTGCAGGTCGCACCCACCGGCACGAAGATCGCGGGATAAGACCCCGTGAGCGTGCCCGTGCAGACCGTGGCGGGCGCGGCGGTTGCGCTGCCGGCACCCATCCCCATGCCGGCGATGGCCAGCGTGGTGGCCGCAATCCCCGTCAGCATTCTCTTCATACAGTTCCCCAATCCCAGTGCGATCACCGTTCGGTGACCGGCCGCCGCTCGGCGGCTCCCTGCCACCGTAATGGCGGTCATCGCCAAAGGTTAGGAAATAGTAAAGATTGAGGAATCCACTGCCTCAACAGCAGCGGGACGTGGGATTTCGGTCCATCTCGTCATACTTCGCCCGCCAGAACTCCCGCTCCGAGGGGATGCGGGCACCCGGGTGCACGCGGGCCAGGTGGGCGCAGTAGCGCTCATACGCATCTGCACCGGTGACCCCGCGCCAGAACCGACGCAGGGACCGCCCGGTGTCGAGAAGCCCGGTCAATGGTGGACCCCGACCGGTGTCGGATCGAGGCCGGCTTCCTTCCACTCATCGAGCACTTGCTGCTCGGCCGCGGTCGGTCGGAAGCTGCGGGGAGCGAAGATCTTGGACGGGATGTCCTCGGCCTCACTCGTCGGCAAACCTCCAGCGCGAACGGCCTTGACACACACCACCATTGCCGCGACGAACACGATGATCACCAAGCTGGCGTAGATAATCGAGAGGCTGCCTTGGATCATCGTGTTGAAGACGACCTTGTCCATGTCCGCCGCGGTCTTGGCCGGCGCGACGATCTTCCCGGCATCCCGGGCCGTGACGAAGGCGTCGTGCTGCGCGAAGTAGCCGATCTTCGGGTTGTCGCTGAAGATCTTCTGGTAGCTCGCCGACAAGGTGACGATCAAGTCCCAGGCCAGCGGGACGCCCGCCACCCAGGCCCACTTGAACTTGCCCTGCTTCATCAAGACCGTGAAAACGACGGTCAGGGCGATCGCCGCCAGCAACTGGTTGGCGATGCCGAACAGCGGGAAGAGGGTGTAGATGCCGCCTAGCGGATCCCGCACACCCATCAGCAGGATCGAACCCCAGCCCGCGACGACGATCAGCGAGCACAGCCACGCACCGACGCGCCACGACGGGTCCTTGAACTTGCCGAGGCCGGGCAGGTTGCCGATGGCGTCGGACAACATGAACCGCGCAACCCGAGTCCCGGCGTCGACGGTCGTGAGGATGAAGAGCGCCTCGAACATGACGGCGAAGTGATACCAAAAGGCCTTCATGCCCGCCCCGCCGAAGGCTGTCATGACCTCAGACATCCCGAAGGCCAGCGTCGGCGCGCCGCCGGTTCGACTGATGATGGTTTTCTCCCCGACCTCGGTGGCCGCGGTCGAGAGCAGCGATGGGTCGATATTGGCCAAGGCCGCACCGCCCGGCCCGACCAGACCAAGCCCGTTGACATACTCCGCCGCCGTCTCCGGCGTCCCGCCCGTGAGCCCAGCGGGCGCGTTCATCGCGAAGTAGACATGTTGGTCGATCGAGATCGCCGCAACCATCGCCATCACCGCCACAAACGACTCGGTGAGCATCGAGCCATAGCCGATGAGCCGGGCCTGGCTCTCCTTCTCGATCAACTTCGGCGTCGTGCCGGACGAGATCAGCGCGTGGAAACCCGACAAGGCGCCGCATGCGATGGTTATGAACAAGAACGGGAAGAGCGAACCCGCGAAGGCCGGGCCCGCGCCGGTGTGCGCGAACTCCGTCACCGCCGGCATCTGCACCACCGGACGGGCGATGAGTATGCCGAGTGCCAGCAGCGCGATCGTGCCCACCTTCATGAAGGTCGAGAGGTAGTCGCGGGGGGCGAGCAGCAGCCATACGGGCAGCACGGCGGCGGCGAAGCCGTAGGCGATGAGCAGCCAGGCGAGGGTCTCCTTGCTCAGCGTGAAGGTTTCCGAGAGCGACGGGTGGTCGTGCACCCAGCCGCCAGCGAGAATCGCAAGGATCAGCAAGGCAACGCCGATGACCGACACCTCGTTGACCGCGCCGGGCCGCAGGAAGCGCAGATACACGCCCATGAACAAGGCGATCGGGATGGTCATCGCGACCGAGAAGACGCCCCACGGCGACTCGGCCAGCGCCCCGATGACGACGATGCCCAGCACCGCGATGATGATGAGCATGATCGTGAGCACGCCGAGGATGGCGGCCCACCCGCCCACCGGGCCGAGTTCGTCACGGGCCATCTGGCCGAGTGAGCGGCCGCGGCGGCGGATCGACATATGCATGACCATGTAGTCCTGCACGGCCCCGGCGAAGACGACGCCGATGATGATCCACATCGTGCCCGGCAGGTAGCCCATCTGCGCGGCCAGCACCGGACCGACCAGCGGGCCGGCGCCGGCGATCGCGGCGAAGTGGTGACCGAAGAGGATTCGCCGGTCGGTCGGCATGAAGTCCTTGCCGTTCTCGAACTCCTCGGCCGGCGTCATCCGGGTATCGCGCGGTTTGAGCACGCGATATTCGATGAGTCGGGCGTAGAAGCTAGCGTCCGGCTCGCCGTCGCGGTGTCTAAGCCACTCTCTCGCAGCCCTTTCGTGATCCGGGCCGAACGCTGAGACAATCGCCCAGTGAGCCCGGCACCCGATACGGCCGCCCGCGAGGCGGCATACCAACTGGACCTGACCAAGCGGATGCGCGAGGCCGAGCAGGCCATCCTTGCCCGCGCGCCCGAGCACGATCTCGAACCAGACCTGTCCCGGATTTCGGCCGTCATGGACTTGCTCGGCGACCCGCAACGCGCCTTCCCGGTCATCCACATCACCGGCACCAATGGCAAAACGACGACGGCTCGGATCGCGGAGGCGTTGCTGCGCGCCACTGGCCTAAATGTCGGCCGATTCACCTCACCGCACCTGCACACGATGCGCGAGCGCATCAGCATCGGGGGCGCGCCAATTTCTGTCGAGGCCTTCCTGGAGGCGTATGACGAGGTGCTGCCTTTCGTGGAACTGGTCGACGCGCGCATCACGGCTGAGGGCGGACCGCGGATGACCTACTTCGAGGTCATCGTCGCGATCGGCTATGTCGCCTTCGCCGACGCGCCCGTCGATGTCGCGGTGGTCGAGGTGGGTATGGGGGGCGGCTGGGATGCGACCAATGTCGCCGATGGTCAGGTCGCCGTCATCACCCCGATCTCGATGGATCACGCGCACTTCCTGGGTGACACTTTGGAGGCAATCGCGGGGGAGAAGGTCGGCATCATCAAGGAGGATGCCCTCGTCGTCGTTGGTGTCCAAGAGCCCGAGGTCTTGCCCTTTGTCGTCGAGCGCGCCGAGCAAGTTGGTGCGCGAATTGCCTTCGAGGGCAACGATTTCGGCGTCGTCGCCCGCGAGGTTGCGGTGGGCGGGCAACAGGTCAGCCTGCGCGGCCTCGCCGGTGACTATCCCGATCTCCTCGTCAACCTGCATGGCGCCCACCAAGCGCACAATGCGGCGATCGCGCTGAGTGCTGTCGAGGCATTCCTCGGCGGTGGCGAGCGCCGACTCAATCAGGAGATCGTGCAGGAGGCCTTCGCCGAGGTCACCTCGCCGGGCCGTCTGGAGATCGTGCGGCGCAGCCCCACCGTGCTCGTGGATGCGGCGCACAATCCGGCCGGCGCCCAGGCGCTCGCCACCGCGCTCGCGGAGGAGTTCGCCTTCGTCAAACTCGTCGGCGTCCTCGCGATCCTGGGGGACAAGGACGCGACGGCCATGCTCGAAGCCCTCGAGCCGGTCCTGGAGGAAGTCGTCATCTCCCGCTCCACCTCGCCGCGCGCGATGGACCCGGCTGCGCTGGGCGCCCTCGCCGAGGAAATCTTCGGCGAGCACCGGGTGTATGTCGTGCCCGACCTGCCCTCCGCTCTGGACCGAGCCGCGGAGTTGGCGGATGACGGCGGGGTCGGTGGCGGAGTTATCGCGACGGGATCCGTGACGACCGCTGCCGACGTCCGGATGCTGCTCGGAGCAAGGGGTTCCGTCTGAGGACCAGCGCATAGGGTCGACGTCATGGAACAGCGGCAACTCCGTAATGGCGGTCCCTCGGTCAGCGTGATCGGCCTGGGCTGCAACAACTTCAGCCGCACCGGCCGCGCGACCGAGACGCTGGAGGGCACCAAGGCCGTCCTCGACGCCGCCTTGGATGCGGGGATCACGCTGCTCGACACGGCCGATATGTACGGCTCCCCAGCCACCGGCTCCGAGAGCCTGATGGGCGAGGCGCTGCGCGGACGGCGCGAACAGGTCGTGCTAGCGACCAAGTTCGGCCACGTCGATTATCCGATTCCGGGCACCGAGGACTGGGGCCCGAAAGGCGGGCGAAACTACATACGCCGGGCGTGTGAGGCCTCGCTCGCGCGGCTGCAGACCGACTACCTCGACCTCTATCAGCAGCACACGCCCGACCCCAGCGTCCCGATCGAGGAGACCCTCGGAGCGCTCGGCGAACTGGTCGACGAGGGAAAAGTGCGCTTCATCGGCCACAGCAACTTTGATGCGGCCCAGGCCGAGGCGGCCGACGTCGCCGCGGCGCGGCTCGGCGGCCACCGCTTCGTCTCAGCGCAGAACGAACTGAGCCCGCTCGCCCGGGCCGTCGAGTCCGACCTGATGCCCACCCTGCGGCGCATTGGCGTCGGCTTGCTGCCCTACTTCCCGCTGGCCAACGGCCTGCTGACCGGGAAGTATGCCCGCGACCACCGCCCCGAGGGCACCCGCATCGTCAACGACAAGCCCGGCTTGTTGGCGGGCGTCGATTGGGACCAGCTCGCGGCATACCAGGCCATTTGCGATGCCGCAGGCGCGCCGATGAGCCAGGTCACCTTCGCCTGGCTCCTGACCCGGCCTGGCCTGGTCAGCGTCATCGCCGGCGCCACCTCGCCGGGTCAGGTGATCGAGAATGCCGCCGCGGCCTCGGTGCGCCTGCCGGGCGATCTGGTCGCGGCGATCGACGAGCTGTTCACGGTCGGCTGAGCCGCGACATACGCTGTCGACCATGCGCGCACCTCTGGGCAAGTTCACCTGGCGCATGCTCGCGACCGTGCTCGCCGGCCAGGGCATCAGCATCATGCTTGGCGCGGTGCTGGCCCGCTCGCTCGCCGCGACCACCGGCGAGGGCCACCCCGGCGTTCAACTGTGGAGTGGGCTCGCTCTGGGCCTGCTGTGTTTCGTCGCAGCAGGCGGTATGCGGAGGGGCTGGGGCCTCCCGCTCGGGTGGGCCATCCAGGTGCTCACCCTCGCCAGCGCCCTGATCGTGCCGATGATGCTCTGGGTCGGGCTGATGTTCCTGGCCCTGTGGGTGTATTGCCGGCGCAAGGGCCCGGTCCTCGACGCCCAGATCGCCGAACGGGACGCGGCGGCGGCGCACGCGGACGCGCCGATACAGTAACGACGTGACCGAACGTTCGCTCGTCCTGATCAAGCCCGATGGTTTCGCCCGCGGCCTCACCGGCGAGGTCCTCGCCCGGATCGAGCGCAAGGGCTATCGCCTGGCCGCCCTGCAGATCCTCACCCCGACCCGCGAAGCGCTCGCCGAGCACTATGCCGAGCATGTAGGCAAGCCGTTTTACGAGCCGCTCGTCGACTTCATGTCTTCTGGCCCGGTGACCGCGGTCGTCATTGAGGGGGAGCGGTGCATCGAAGGCTTCCGCAGCCTCGCCGGCACCACCGACCCGACGAAAGCGGCGCCTGGCAGCATCCGCGGCGACTTCGGGCGCGATTGGGGAAAGGCCGTGCAGGAGAACATCGTTCACGGCTCTGACTCCCCGGAATCGGCAGCCCGCGAGATCGCCATCTGGTTCCCCGGCCTGGCCTGAGCGCCATGCCGGAACGCACCGCGCGCGCCGAATACCAGGCAGCGGTTGCGGCCTACGTCGCCGCCGGCGGTGACGAATCGGTGCAGCGCGTGATCACCGCCATCTCCTCGCTCTCGCGCAAGCTCGATCGCTGGTATGACCGCCAACTCGCCGACCTCGCGATCTCGCACGGCGACTGGTCGGTGCTCTCGCAATTGGCCCGCGCCGACGGCGGGCCCCTGACGCCCTCCCGGTTGGCGGACGCCGCGCAGGTCGCCGCTTCGTCGATGACCGGCCGCTTGGACCGCCTCTGCGAGCGTGGGCTCGTCGTGCGTGAGCCGGATCAACGCAATCGCACCCGCGTGTTGGTGACCCTGACGTCTGCCGGATGGGATCTGTTCGCGCAGGCCATCCGCGATGCCGACATGGTCGAGGCCGATGTGCTCGCGCCGCTGACGACTGCGCAGCGCCAGCAGTTGGCCGACCTGCTCGATGTCGTCATCACCGGACTGGAGGCCGACGAGGTCGCGTCGACAAGCTGAACCTTCGTGAGCTAATATTTCGATTCCGAAATATTCACCTACGAAGTCTGCGTTGTCCTCATCATGCGTTCCCGTCTGCTCATCCTCGCCAGCGCCATCGCGATGCTCGGCTGGGGAGCCGTCCTGCCCTATCAGTACGCCTATGCCGCCACGACCCGCGGCTGGGGCGGGCTGGTCGCCGCGGCGGCCTCGACCCTTTTCTCGGTAGGAGCGCTCATCGCCGCCCCGGTCGGCGGACGGCTCGCGGACCGGATGAATCCGGCGCGCGTCGCGCTCGTCGCGAAGTTCGCCGCCGCCTTGGCGATGCTCGGCCTGATCACGGCCGACCGGCCCGCGACCTTCCTGCTGGGCATGTTTGCCTTCGGGATCGGTGTCACCGCCGCTACGCCGGCGCAGTCGGTGCTCGTCCTGCGTTGGGTTGGGGACCACGACCGCCGTCGCGTTTTCGCGTGGCTGTTCACCGCGGGCGCCCTCGGCATGGCGATCGGCGCCTTCGCCGCCGGCTTCGTCGTCGACCTCGACCGCGCCGACGGTATGACGCCCGCCTTCGCCCTCGCGGCCGCCGGCTTTGCAATCTCCGGGCTGCTCATCGCCGCCGCAACCTATGGAGCACCCGGTGCCACGGCATACGATCTGGGCGAAGACCCGCTGCCCTCGGTCACCGGGCTGCGCGCGCTCCGCGCGATCTGGGCCGTGCCGGCCCTGCGGTGGACGGCCGTCGTGACGGTCGCCCTCGCGCTGGGTTTCTACGCGCAATTCGAGAGCGGGCTGCCGGCATACGCCCTGACCAGCCTGCATGTCGAGGAGCGGACGGTCGGGCTCGCCGCCGCGCTGAACTCGGTGGTGATCATCGCGCTGCAGATGGTCGTCGTGCGGGCCACCGCGCGGCGCAGCGCCCCCACGCTGCTCATGGTCGTCGGCTCGATCTGGACCCTCGGCTGGCTGATGCTCGCCTCCGCGCTCTTCGCGCCCGAAGTGGCCGGGGCGATCTTCGTCTCCAGTTTCGCGGTCTTCGCCGTCGGCGAAACGATGTATGCCCCGATTCTCAGCCCGCTGACCGCCTCGCTGGCGCCGGAGGGCATGGTCGGCACGACGCTCGGCATCTTCACCGCCGTGCAGACCTCGGCCTCCGCGGTCGGGCCGCTGGTCGCCGGCGTCCTGCTCGGTGCCGGGGCCGTATGGGGATTCCTCGGCTTGCACTTGCTCGTCTCGTTGGTGGCCATCGCCGGTGCGTGGCGGCTGCGCGGTGTGCTGCGCCAGCCGGTGCCGGCCCCGCTGCCGCCGGTCCGGTCCACCGCTGCCGTCCACTAGGGTTGCACCCATGGCTGACTTCGATGTTGTGGTCCTCGGTGCTGGTCCTGGCGGGTATGTCGCGGCGATTCGCGCCTCGCAATTGGGCAAGAAGGTCGCGGTCGTCGAGAAGAAGTATTGGGGCGGCGTCTGCCTCAATGTCGGGTGCATCCCGAGCAAGGCGCTGATCAAGAACGCCGAACTCGCGCACACGCTGACCCACGACAAGGCGAAGTACGGCATCGAGGGCGACGCGACGATGTCTTTCGGCCCGACCCACAAGCGGTCGCGTCAGGTGTCGGCCGGCATCGTCAAGGGCGTCCACTTCCTGATGAAGAAGAACAAGATCGAGGAGATCGACGGCTGGGGCACCCTCACCTCGCCGACCTCGATGTCGGTCGCCCTCAACGATGGCTCCACCCGCGAGGTCACCTTCGACAACCTGATCATCGCCGCGGGCGCCGTCACGCGGATGCTGCCCGGCGTCTCGGTCTCGGCCAATGTTGTGACCTATGAGGAGCAGATCCTCGACGAGAACCTGCCCGGCTCGATCATCATCGCCGGCTCCGGTGCCATCGGCGTCGAGTTCGCCTATGTCCTAAAGAACTTCGGCGTCGATGTGACGATCGTGGAGTTCCTTGACCGGATGGTCCCGACCGAGGACGCGGACATCTCCAAGGAGCTGCTCAAGCACTACAAGAAGCTCGGCGTCAAAGTGCTGCTCGGCACCAAGGTCGAGTCCGTCGAAGACACCGGTTCCGGTGTGCGCGTGACGGTTTCGCCGGCCGCCGGGGGAGACCAGCAAGTCCTCGAAGCCGACAAGCTGCTCTCCGCGATCGGCTTCGCGCCGCGCACCGAGGGCTACGGCCTGGAGGCGATCGGGGTGGCGTTGACCGATCGAGGCGCCATCGCGATCGACGATTTCATGCGGACCAATGTCCCCAATGTCTATGCCATCGGCGACTGCACCGCCAAGATGATGCTCGCCCACGTCGCCGAGGCGCAGGGCGTCGTCGCCGCCGAGACCATCGCCGGCGCCGAGACGATGCCGATCGACTACACGATGATCCCGCGCGCGACCTACTGCCACCCCCAGATCGGCTCCTTCGGGCTGTCCGAGGCGCAGGCCAAGGACGCTGGGTATGACGTCAAGACCGCCGCCTTCCCCTTCTCCGCCAATGGCAAGGCCATGGGCCTCGGCGACGCCGTCGGCTTCGTCAAGGTCGTCGCCGACGCAAAGCACAACGAAATCCTCGGGGCGCACATGATCGGCCCCGATGTCACCGAGCTGCTGCCGGTCCTGACCCTGGCGCAGAAGTGGGACCTGACCGCCGACGAGGTCGCCCGCAATGTCTTCGCCCACCCGACTCTCTCCGAGGCCGTCAAGGAAGCCGTCGAAGGCATCGCCGGCCACATGATTAACCTGTAGTTCTCTGGTTCGTCTCCTCCTCCCGGGTCTTGGTCGGCTCGTTCCTCGCCGCCCGCGACCCGGGCATCGTCGCCGAACCGCGTCCACGCGGGGCCGCCGAGGACTCCACCAGCCGCGACTTCCTCATCGGTGCCGCGCCGGCGGCCTGTTCATCATCGCGCTCGCCAGTTGCTGTTGACCGGTCACGTGCGATGAGCGCGGAGTTGACCGACCTGCGCACCCGATACGGACTGCGCCCCGGCTGACCGGACTACTGGTCTGCCGGGGCGCAGCGGGTGGGAGCCCTCCTCGAAAGCTCAGCCCTTGTCGGCGCCGGCATTGGCGCCTTGGGTGAAGAAGCGCTGGAAGATGATGAAGACGATCGCCGTCGGGATGGTCATCAGCAGGGCCGCCGCCATCTTGATCGGGTACTGATTGCCCGAGCCGAGGCCGCCGAGGGTGAAGCCGGCGACGCCCCGGGTGAGGGTGTAGAGCGACTCCTTATTGGTGGCGATGATGAAGTGCCCCAGCTCATTCCACGACCCCTGGAAGGACAGGATCGTGAGCGTGATCAGCGCCGGCTTGGCCATCGGCAGCACGATCGACCAGAAGGTCCGGAAGGTCCCGGCGCCGTCGATGCGCGCGGCCTCCTCGACCGACGGTGGGATCGACTCGAAGAACTGCTTCATGATGAAAACCCCGGCGGCGTCGCACATCAGCGGCACGACGAGCGCGGACGGCGTGTCGTAGATCCCGTAATACTTCAGCGCCAGGAACTTCGGAAGGAGCAGGACGATGCCGGGGACCGACATGACCGCCAGGATCGCGGTGAAGAGCGCATTGCGACCGCGGAACTTAAGCCGTGCCAGCGCATAGCCAGCGAGCGAGCAGAAGAAGACCCGGGCGATGGTGACGATGACCGCTACCCACACCGAGTTGAAGAACCATCGCGGGAACTGGGTGTCGGCCAGCCGCTGCATGGCGTCCGTCGTGAACGGGTTCGGGACCAGTCCGAGCGGATTGTTGTTCGCGTCAGCCGGAGTCTTAAAGGAGGTCACGAGCTGGATGACGAACGGGAAGATGTACATCAGCGAGAAGAGCACGAGCAGGACATAAAAGAGCGTCTTCTTGCCGCTGCTGGAGCGCCCGACGAGTTGACCGTCGCTGGTTGGCGCGGCCGGCTCGGTCACGACCCGGCGCAGGGCGTCGCCGCCGGGTCCTTCGGTGGGTTCCAGCAGTCCGCTGGGGCCGGCCGTCGTCATGCGGGCACCTCTGCCTTCTTCTCGGCGCGTCGTTGCTGGCGTTCGAGCTTCTTCTCGCGCGCCGCGTCCTTGTCGCGCAGCAGCCAGCGCTGCGCTTGGGTGAGCAGGAAGATCAGGAGGAAGAGCAGGAAGGCCATGGCGGCACCTTGTCCCCATTTCTGGTCCCGGAAGGCCGCCTGATAAGACAGAAATGCCGGGGTCAAGGTCGTCTTGCTCGGTTTGCCCTGGCTCATCACATACATCTGGTCGAAGACCTGCCAGGTGCCGATCACGCCGAGGGTGACGACGAGCAGGATGGTTGGTCGCAGGTGCGGGACCGTGACATTCCAGAACCGCTGGCGAGCGTTGGCGCCGTCGACCATGGCGGCCTCCTCCACCTCGGCCGGCAGGTCCTGGAGGGCGGCGATGAACATCAGCATGAAGGTGCCGGCCGTGGTCCAGATGACCTGGAACATGATCGCGGTCATCGCCACGCTCGGGCCCTTGATCCATTCCCAGAGCGACAGGTTCATGACCTTGGTGCCGGCGAGCCCGGCCGGCGGGGAGTCGATATTCCACACGCCCACCAGGTCACCGAGGAGGTGGATCAGGCCGCGCGGGTCGGCGAACCAGTTCGGTCCGTGGACCCCGAACCAAGCCAACACCCCATTGATGGCGCCGGAGCCGGCGAAGAGAAACAGGAAGACGAGGGAGATCGCCACAGAGGAGACCACCGAGGGGAAGTAGAAGGCGGTCCGGAAGAAGGTGCGGCCGCGCAACCATTTCTGATTGACCAGCACCGCCAGCAACAGCGCCAGCGCGGTCTGGATGGGCACGACCCCGAGGACGTAGTAGAAGGTGTTGCGCAGCGAGGTCATGAAGTCTTGCCGCGCGAGGCCCTGCTTGCCGAGCAGATCGGTGTAGTTCTTCAAGCCGATGAACTCGGTGTTGCCACCGAAGGGGGATCCGCGGCCGGTCCAGTTCGAGACCGAAACCCACAGCGCCATCACGATCGGCACGACGAGGAAGAGGCCGAGGATGACGATCATCGGCGTGACGAAGACCCAGCCGGCCACGGGCTGGCGCATCGGGTCGCCGGACTTGCTACGAGCCATGGGTGAGCTCCTGCGAAGAAGGGGCGGGCGGCATACCGGCCGGAATCAGCCGGAAGGCGTTGCGAGGGTGAGGACTTCGTTGTGCGGATGTCCTATGCCGGGCCGGTCGCAGGGGAAGGCCGGCCCGGCACAGGGGTCTTCTGGGTGGTGCGTCAGCCGCCCATCGCCGAAGCGGCGTTCTCGTCGAAGGACTTGGTCGCGCCGGCGATGTCTGCGGTGCCCATCTTCTCCAGCTGGCTGTTGAGCTCGGCGACCACGTCGGTCAGGTCGGGCACATTGATCGGGCCGTGGCCGTACTCCCCGCCGGCAACGAAGGCGGCGTCCTCGGGGTACTTGGTCTTGTACTCCTGCGCCGCATCGGTCCGCGAGGGCATGACGCCGAAGGCGTCGGCGAACTTCATCTGCTGCTCGGCGGTCGTCAGGGACTTGATCAGGTCCTTGGCGGCGTCCTTGTTCTTGCTGTCGGCGGCCAGGCCCCAACACTGGGTGAACATCAAGGTGCCCTTCTGGGCGCCCGCGGGCAGTTCGACGGTCTTGTACTTCACATCGGGGAAGTCGTTCTTCAACGCGCCCTTGATCCAGTTGCCCTCGATCACCATCGCCGAGAGCTGCTTGCCAAAAGCTTCGCCGCCCCAGCCAGCGCCCAGGTCGTTAGACATTTTGAAGTTGCCGGCCTTGACATTGTCTTGGACGTACTTCAGGGCATCGGTGACCTTGGCGTCCGCCGCCGCGGGGGCGGTGTTGTCGGCGTTCAGCCACCAGCCACCGTTCTGCACCACGAAGGCGCCGAGGCGGTCGATACCCACGCCGATGCCGAGACCGGCGACCTTGTCGGTGGTCAGCTTCTTGGAGACCTCGGTCAATTGGTCCCAGGTGGTGGGCACGTCGGCGTCGGTCAGGCCCGCCTTGGTCCACATGTCGGTGTTGATCTGCAGGGCGAGGGAGGAGAAGTCCTTCGGCACGCAGTACTGCTTGCCGTCATAAGTGAAGGTCTTGCGCAGCGCCTCGAAGAACTGGTCGTTGTCCGCGAAGCCGTCGCCATAGGCCTCGAGCGAACCGTTCTTGGCGAAGGTCGCGAACTTGCCGGCGTCCATGTACATCACATCGGCGGGGTTGCCGCCGGCGAAGCCCTGGGCGAGTTCTTGGTCCATGTCCGAGGCGACCGTGACCTCTACGGTGTTGCCCGTGGCCTTGCCCCAGGCGTCGGTGGCCTCTTTGACCGCGGCCGTTTCGGCGTCGCCGGAGGAGGCGATGAGCATCCGCAGGGCGGCGCCAGTCGGGGCAGAGGAGGAGGTGTCCGAAGACGTGCCGGAGCCGCTTGCCGAGGTGGTGCTGGAGCTGGAGGACTCGAAGCCGCCGCCGCCACAGGCGGCCAGCGAGATGGTCCCGGCGACGGCCAGGGCCATCGTGACGACGCGGCGGGGAGTGTGTGCCATGTGTGTCTCTTTCGTGATGTGGCCTGGGGGCCGGTGGTTGTGGTCTTGGGGTATGAGGTATGCGGATCCGCGAGCCTCAGCTCGCGCGGGCGGTGCTGCCACGGACCACGAGGGTGGGTCTGAACAGGACCCCTTCGACCGGTGGCGGCGCGCCGGCCAAGCGGGAGTGGACGAGGGCGAGCAGGTGATCGGCGATCTCCTGCAGCGGCTGCGTCACGCTTGAGAAGCCGGCGATCTCCGAGATCGCGGAGTCGTCGAAGCCGCAGATGCCGATATCGCGTCCGAGCGTCCAGCCGCGCGCCGCAGCCTCCCGCTCGACGCCGAGGGCGAGCATGTCCGAGGCGCACACCACGGCGCCACCGCGGCCGATCTGATCCAGAAGTGGGCCGGCCGCTGCTCGTGCCGAGGTGAGATCTTGCTCGGCAATGGCGCGCGGCATCGACCGGTGACCGGCGCGCTCCACCGCCCGAGCCCACCCATTGCGGCGGTCGTCGCCGACGGCGGAGCCGTCGGGCCAGCCGAGGTAGCCGACCACGTCATACCCGGCCGCGAGGCAGTGCTCGGTCGCCAATCGTGTGCCGTGGGCACCGTCCACATCGGCCCACGAGGTCAACTCGGGTCGACCCCAGAAGCGGCCGAAGGCGGCATACGGGATACGGGCCTGATCCAGGAAGGGCAGCCGGGGGTCACCGGCGTGCGTGTCCGCGAGAATGAAGGCGTCCACCAGCAGGCTGCGCACCATGTCTTCGTAGCCGCTCAGGGCCGGGCGGGCGCTCTGGGTGCCGAAGGTGACGATATGGCTGCCGTGGGCCACGGCCCGCTCGCTCAGGGCGAGCACGAAGGGGAAGGCGACGGCATTCTGCAGCGCGGACCCGGTGGCATTGAGTTCAAAGCCGACGGCGCCTGTGCGCTGAGATCGCAGGCTCTGGGCGGCATTGGAGGGGCGGTAGCCCAGCTCATCAATGACCTTGCGGACCCGCTCCAGCGTGGGCGGCCGGACGCGCTCGGGATGGATGAGGGTGTTGCTGACCGTCTGTCGCGAAACGCCAGCGGCATCGGCAACTTCACGGATGGTTACACGACTCGCGACATCCGACATCCCGACCTCCTCGTCACCCTTGACGTGCTCGCTACGCTACTGCGATTGTGTGTTGAACGGTCTAGAGCGAAAAACTTTTCGTTTGCGGCCCATTTTGAACGATCAGATTTGAAACTGTGGACCATCGTGATGGTCCGGTCAACCTTTTGGCAGCACCGAATCGGAAGGCAAGGTCAAATCGTGTCCACACCGCACAGACGGCAGCCATGGCTGCACGACCGGCAGATCGCCGTGCACGGCAATGCCACGCTGCTCGGGGGCCCGGATGGCGAGATAGGCGCTGCGGGCACCGGACTACTGGTCGACGATCGATTGGTGCTGGACCGGCTCGCGTGGTCGCTCGATGGCGAGCCGCCGACGGTCATCGCGGCGACATCCCAGGGCGCTCGCACCTCCCTGTGGGCGTCCGCGCGCAATCTCGGCCACGACGGCCCGGACCCAACGGTCGAGGTGCACATCACGCGGACTGTTGTCGCGGGCGGGGCGCTGGAGAGCCTGACCTTTGTCTCGCGAGCGACCCAGGACGTTGCCTTCACGGCGGTTCTGTCCATCGGGGCGGCGGGGGCCGATCTGGCTCATGTCAAGGGCGGCTATGACCGCCCGGCCCCGCCGGCGGTGACCGCGACGGCGGACGGTGGCGAGTGGACCGATGAACGGCATGCGACAAACGTGGCTGGTACGCCCGCTCCTGCCCGGATCAAGGTCGAGGGTTCGATCCTGACGATGGAGTGGGATCTGGTTCTCTCCCAGGGCGTTCCGGCGATGATCGAGTTGTCAATCGGCACTGAACGCACGGCTCCGTCGCGCTTTGACGCGGATCCGGCGGCGGATCGTGTGGACTGGTCCGGTATTGCGGTGACGGCCGGGGACCGACGGCTCGACGCCCTCGTCACGGGCGGCCTCGCCGACCTGCGAAACCTGCTGCTGACCGACCCGGATGCCCCCGAGGACTTCTTCGCGGCGGCCGGAACTCCTTGGTATCTCACGCTTTTCGGCCGTGACTCGCTATGGACGGCCCGCATGATGTTGCCGGTCGACCTCGAGTTGGCGGGTGGAACCTTGCGCGCGCTGGCTCGGCGCCAGGGCAACGCGGTCGACGTCGACACGGCTGAGGAGCCCGGCAAGATTCTCCACGAGGTGCGACGCACGACCTATGTCGATGCGGGACATGGGATGCAGCTCCCGCCCGTCTATTACGGCAGTGTCGATGCGACGGCTCTATGGGTTCTTCTCCTGCACGATGCGTGGCGAACAGGCTTGCCGGAGAACGAGATTCGTGATCTGCTCCCCAATCTCCAGGCCGCGATGACCTGGCTGCAGGGTGCCGCCGACAATGGCACCGGTTTGCTGCGATATGTCGATGCCTCCGGCCATGGGCTCGCGAATCAAGGCTGGAAAGACTCCGGTGACTCGATGCGCCACCGGGATGGTTCGATCGCCCCGGCTCCCATCGCCTTGGTCGAGGCCCAGGCGTATGCCGTCGAGGCGGCCCGCGGGGCGGCCGAGGTCTATGACGCATTCGGCCTCGACGGCGCCGATGCGCTGCGCGACTGGGCGACGTCTTTGACGGAGCGCATCCGCGACCGCTATTGGGTGAGCGACGCCGACGGTCCCTACCTCGCCATGGCTATCGATGGTGACGGCCAGCCGGTCGATGGGGTGGGCAGCAATATGGGTCACGTCCTGGGGACCGGAGTGCTCGACGGTGATGAAGCCGATCGCACGGTCGAACGACTACTCTCACCGGATCTGTTGGGGGAGTTCGGTGTTGGCACGATGGGGCGCTCCAACCCGGCATACAACCCGATCGGATATCACACCGGCTCGGTGTGGACGCACGATAGCGCGATCATCCTGCTCGGGATGGCCCGGGAAGGCCGAGCAAGCGATGGTGCGCCCATTGCGCGCGGCCTGGTGGACTGCGCTGCCGCCCTGTCCTACCGGGCGCCCGAATTGCTCGCGGGGGAGTCGGTTTCGGGTGCCCCCGCGCCATACCCCGCCTCCTGCCGGCCGCAGGCGTGGGCCGCGGCATCCGCCATCGCGATTGTGACGGCCGTGCTCGGCCTGGACGTCGACGTGCCGGGCCGGCGGGTTCGGCTCGCGCCGATGCGCCCGGCGCCGTTCGGACCGCTGCGGGTGACGGGTCTGCGCTTCGGCAGACACCGCTTCACCGTGGAGGTCGACGGGGCGAAGGTCGGTCTGTCGGGACTCCCGGATGGCGTCGAGGTCGATATACACTAGAACATGTGTTCGAAAAGCGCCCTCAGGTCGGCCCGCCGGGCTGGCCCGGCCCTGTGCCGCCACCGGGCGTTACGGGCTGGGAAGTTCCCGCCGTCTCCTGGCTGCTCGATCACTGTCCGGCCGATTATCGATTGTATGCCGGGTGGCGACGCCATCCCGTCGCGCTGGCCTGGCTGACCGAGCGCCACGTGCAGGCGCAACTCGTGGCGATGCGTCAGGCCTACCGCGAGGCGCGGGTGGAGATGAGCGATTATGTTCCGCCGGAAGGGATTTCGGAGTTGATGGCGGGTCTGGAACATGAAGGGGTGCGGCTATTGGCAGCGGCCCGGGGTGCAAAGCTGATTCATGAGGCGCTGCAGGGCAAGACCTTCGTCGCCAAGTTGTGAGCCGCGCAAGCGTGTGCGCATTCGGTGTGGATTGGCGGGGCCGAGCCAGGAGCGCACAGAAATGCCGGTGACCAGCGCGTAAACTTGGGTGGTTCCGGCGCCTCGACGGGCGCCCCGACAATCTCGGAAGGACCGGGCCCATCCCGTGAGTTTGCTGGACCACATCACCGGACCGGCCTCGGTCAAGGCGCTCCCGGCAGAGCAATTGCCCCTACTCGCGCAGGAGATCCGCGACTTTCTCATCCAGTCCGTTTCGAAGACCGGCGGACATCTCGGCCCCAATCTCGGCGTTGTGGAGTTGACGATCGCCTTGCACCGCGTCTTCGACAGCCCGCGCGATGCGATTGTGTTCGACACCGGCCACCAGTCCTATGTGCACAAGATCCTCACCGGCCGACACGATTTCTCTGGACTGCGTTCTCGCGGAGGGCTTTCCGGCTACCCGAGCCGCGTCGAGTCCGAGCATGATGTCGTCGAAAATTCGCATGCCTCCACCTCGCTGTCCTGGGCGCACGGCATCGCCAAAGGCCGGGTGCTGGCGGGGCAGGGCTCACGGCATACGGCAGCGGTGATCGGTGACGGCGCGCTGACCGGGGGGATGGCCTGGGAGGCGCTGAACAATATTGCCGCCGACAAGAGCCTGCCTTTGGTGCTCATCGTCAATGACAACGAGCGGTCCTATGCGCCGACGATCGGCGGAATGGCGGAGCATCTCGCGACGCTGCGCACGACCCAGGGTTATGAGACGTTCCTGGAGTGGGGCAAGACGACGCTGCGCCGCGCCCCGGTGGTTGGCGGCCCGATGGAGCGGGCCCTGCACGGGGTCAAGAAGGGCATCAAGGATGTCATTGCGCCGCAAGGACTTTTCGAGGATCTCGGCCTGAAATACATCGGTCCGGTCGATGGGCACGACCCCGTCGCGCTGGAGAGTGCGCTGCGTCGCGCCAAATCCTTTGGTGGCCCGGTGCTGGTGCATGTCCTCACCCAGAAGGGCCGCGGCTACGAACCGGCGCGTGCCGATGAGGCCGATCAGTTCCACGCTGTCGGCGTCATCAACCCCGAAACCGGTCTGCCGTTCGAAGTGGCCGGCCGGATCTGGACCGATGAGTTCGCCGAAGAGATGGTTCGCCTTGGGCGCGAACGCCGGGACATCGTTGCCGTGACGGCGGCCATGACCCTCCCGGTGGGTCTTGGTCCCTTTGGCGAGGCCTTTCCGGACCGGCTGATCGATGTCGGGATCGCCGAACAGCACGCGTTGACGATGGCGTCCGGTCTGGCGTTCGCGGGGCTGCACCCGGTTGTTGCCGTCTATGCGACCTTCCTCAATCGCGCCTTCGACCAATTGCTGATGGACGCGGCCCTGCACAAGGCAGGCGTGACCGTCGTCCTCGACCGGGCCGGCGTGACCGGACCAGATGGCGCCTCGCATCACGGCATGTGGGATATGACGATCTGCGGCGCGATCCCCGGGCTGCGGCTCAACGCCCCACGCGATGGCGCCACTGTGCGCCGAGCCTTGCGGGAAGCGGTGGACGTCGACGACGCGCCGACCGTCATTCGCTTCCCCAAGGGCAATGTCGCGGCGCCACTGGAGCCCGTGCGCATCGTCGAGGGGCTCGACATCATGGCCGATCACACCGATGGCGGTGCGGTCGAGCAACTCATTATCGGCGTCGGGTCGATGGTGCCGACGGCGATCACTGTTGCGGAAAAGCTTGCGGCAGAAGGGGTTCGGACCCTAGTCGTCGACCCGCGCTGGGTGATCCCCGTGGCGCCGGAGCTCGTAGCGTTGGCCGCTACGGCTGGCCGGATCGCGGTCATCGAGGACAATCTCGTCGTCGGTGGCGTGGGCTCGCAGGTGGCCACCGCGGTCCGCGCGGCGGGCCACGCGGTCCCGGTGGTGAGCTTCGGCATACCCCGGGAATTCCTGGATCACGCGAGCCGGGGCCAGGTCCTCGATGCGATCGGCCTGACCCCGGACGCGATCACTGCCGCCCTGCGTCCCTGATCGGGCTCAGCGCCGCGTCACCTGGATGACCGACGGGCGAGGGCCGGCGAAGACGCCCGAGCCATAGTCCGGGAAGTGCGATTGCGGGGCCTCCCACGAACCGTCCTCGCCCGGGTGCTGCACGGCGACGAAGACCGAGCCATCCCGATCGTGGATGACCGGCCCGCAGGTCTCCGCGCCGACTGGCACGGACAGGAACTGCCGGACCCGTCCCCGCAGCCGTCCCGCCACCTCGACGCAGTGCAGGGCGTCATCCAATCCGATCGCGCTGGGCTGGCCGTCGGTGGAGATCCACAGATTGCCGCGGCTGTCGAAGGCGAGATTGTCGGGGCACGAAATGGGCGAGACCGGGCCGGTGTAACCACCGAAATATGTTCCGGCAGAGGACTGGTCGCCACAGATCAGGAACAGGTTCCAGCGGAAGCGCGTGCCGGTGTGGGCGCCGCCTATCTCCGTGATCTCGACGATATGCCCGTCCTTGTTAGCGGGGCGAGGGTTGGCCTCATCGATCCCCGGCAGGCCGGTCGCACCGCGCTTGGAGTTGTTGGTGCACGCGACATAGATGCGGCCGGACTTCGGGCTCGGCTGCACATCCTCAGGACGGTCCATCGGCGTCGCCGCGACCTTGTCCGCGGCCAGTCGGGTGTAGACGAGAACCTCGTCGATCGTCATACCCGGGACCATGGAACGGCCGCCGCGGGTGAGCGGGATCCAGATGCCGGTCCCGTCATTGATGCCATCTTCGAGACCATCGCCGGTGAAGCGTGCGACGAAGAGGTCACCCGCGCTCAACAGGCGCTTGTTTGCTGCGCGTGCGGCGGCGGTGCCCGAGCCGTCGAAGGTGCCCTTGGAGACGAACTTGTAGAGATAGTCGAAGCGCTCGTCATCGCCCATGTAGGCCACTGCCTTGCCGGTCGCCGCGTCGATGGTGATATTGGCGCCCTCGTGCTTGAAGCGGCCCATGGCCGTGTGCTTCACCGGCGTTGAGCGCGGGTTCTCCGGGTCGATTTCCACCACCCAGCCGAAACGGTTGGGCTCGTTGCGGTATGCCGAGCCGGTCGCGTCGAAACGCGGGTCCACCGTGCGCCAACCCCGCTCGTCGCCGTCCGGGCCGAGGCCGTAGCGGGCCTCGCGCTCGTCGCCGGTGCACAGGAAATATTGGTTGAAGTTCTCCTCGCCCGAGACGATCGTGCCCCACGGCGTCGTGCCACCAGAACAATTGTTGAGCGTCCCGAGGGCTCGGCGACCGGTGGTGTCCGCGGCGGTCTTCAGCAACTCGGAGCCGGCGGCCGGACCGTCGAGCGTGAAGGGCGTGGTGGCCGTGATGCGGCGATTGCGGCGCCCACCCACGACATACGACCAGCGCTTGCCGGCGCCGCTGCGCCGCAACTCCACGACCGAGAAGCCGTGCGCGGCCATCGCCGTGCGGGCCACTAGAGCGGGGTCGGCGTCCGGGGCGAACATGATGTTCTCGTTGGTGTACTCGTGATTGGCGACCAGCACGCCGCGCGTGGTGCTGCCACGATCGGGCAGGACGTCGAGGTAGTCGCAGTTGTAGCCGAACTGCTGCTCTTGAGCGGCTGGATCTGTCCCAGCGGCCGTCAGGTTGGGGGCGCCGACGAAGAGCGGATCGCCCCAGCGCACGATGGGATCCCAGCGGTAGCCAGCGGGCACCCGGACCTGGTCGATGTCAGCCGTGGCGGGGGCGATCGCGCCGAACGTCAGGTTGTTTCCGGTGGCAGCGGCGGCCTCGGATTCGGACAGCGTCGCGGCCGCGACGGACAGCACCAAGGCGCCGCCAAGGGCGGAGCGGCGAGACAGCGCCCCCGCGGCGACGTCACGGAAGCTCGGCGCCCCGCTCTGGTTGGGGATGGGTTTGGCGCAGGCATCGCCGCAGCGCAGATGGCAGGTGACGGGATTGCGGTTGCCGTGCGTGATGCCAAGCATGGGCAGCGTCCGGATGGGCGCCTGGGTCATGATCTCTCCTCGCGTCATGGTGTTGCCCAGGTCGTGACGGCCGGGCTCGGACACCGTCCCAAGCCGGCACTGACGATTCGGGGAACGCGAGGTGGACGTGCGAAGAGCGTTCGGCAAACCATCGCCGACCTGGATCCTTCAGGGGACGCAGGGCGGCGACTATCGAGCTCTCAGATGTCGCGGAAAGTCTCGACGCGGGCGCCGAGCTTGTTGAGCCGCTCGGCGAGGTCTTCGTAGCCGCGGTTGATGACATAGACATTGCGCAGCACCGAGGTGCCGGGCGCCGCGAGCATGGCGAGCAGGACGACGACCCCGGGGCGCAGCGCAGGCGGGCAGACGACCTCAGCCGCGCGCCACTTCGGCGTCGGGCCTTCGATCATCACGCGGTGCGGGTCGAGGAGCTGAACGCGCGCGCCGACCTTGGTCAGTTCGGTGAGATAGATGGCGCGGTTTTCGTAAACCCAGTCGTGGATCATCGTCGTGCCCTCGGCCTTCGCGGCGATGAGCGCGAAGAAGGGCAGGTTGTCGATATTGAGTCCGGGGAAAGGCATCGGGTGGATCTTGTCCGCCGGCGCCTTGAGCGGGCCAGGGATTGTGGTCAGGTCCACGAGACGGGTATGACCGTTAGCCGAGACATACTCCGGGGAGAGGTCGTACTGCATACCCATCGTCTCGAGGGTGGCCAACTCGATCTCGAGGAACTCGATCGGCACCCGGCGGATGGTGATCGCGGAGTCGGTGACGACCGCCGCGGCGAGCAGGCTCATGGCCTCGATCGGGTCTTCGGAGGGCTGGTAATCGACATCGACGTCGATGTGCTCGACGCCGGTGATCGTCAAGGTCGTGGTGCCGATGCCCTCGATGCCGACCCCGAGGCGCTGCAGGAAGAAGCAGAGGTCCTGGACCATGTAGTTGGACGAGGCATTGCGCACGACGGTGACACCGGGGTGGCGGGCGGCCGCGAGCAGGACATTCTCGGTGACGGTGTCGCCGCGCTCGGTGAGGATGATGGGCTTGCCCGGGCCTTCACCAACACGGACGGATGCCTCATAAAATCCTTGTGTCGCAAGCACATTCAGGCCGAAGTGGCGCAGCGCGATCAGGTGGGGCTCGACGGTGCGGGTGCCGAGATCGCAGCCCCCGGCATACGGCAGCTGGAAGTGGTCGAGCTCGTGGAGCAGCGGGCCGAGGAACATGATGACCGTGCGGGTGCGACGGGCGGCCTCGATGTCGATGGCGTCGAGGTCCAGCGTTGCCGGCGGGATGATTTCGAGGTCGCTGGTGCCGGGCAGCCACCGGGTCTTGACGCCGACGGAGCCGAGGACCTCGATGATCCGGTTGACCTCTTCGATGCGCGCGAGGCTGCGCAAGGTGGTGCGGCCCTTGTTGAGCAGTGCCGCGCAGAGCAGCGCAACGGCGGCATTCTTGGAGGTCTTGACGTCGATCTCGCCCGACAGCTTGCGGCCGCCTTCGACGCGAAGGTGTTGTGGTTGCGAGTGCCCGAGCGAGACGAACTCGCTGTTGAGGGCATCGCCGATGCGGGCGAGCATCTCCAGGCTGAGGTTCTGCCCACCTTGCTCGATACGCGCCACGGCGCTTTGGCTGGTGCCGAGTTGCTCCGCAAGGTCGGTCTGCGTCATCCCCTGGTGGCGTCGTGCGTCGCGGATGAGATTGCCGATACGGGCCAAGTAGTCCTCTGACATAAGCCACCATGGTACCTCACATGTGAGATACCCGCGCCCCCGACACGGCGGCGGAGGTCACTCTCCCGCCCATTGCCGGAACGTGACATGTCATGGGAGACAACATGGACATACGCAACGGTAATGATCCGTTGCGTACGTCCATGTTTCGGCAATGGGCGGGAAAGTGGCAGCCCAGCCTTGCCGGCCCTCAGCGGCGGACGTCGGCGGCGCCGGGGGGCAGGAAGCGGGCGCCGTTGACCTTCTCGGAGATGCCCTCGCGGTCGAGCAGCGGGGTGATGCCGCCATTCCAGAACTGGAAGCCGGCACCGGTGATCAGGGCCAGGTCGATGTCCATCGGTGCCTGGGCGACGCCTTCCTTGAGCATCAGGCCGACCTCCTCGGCGATGGCCGACAGGACTCGGTCCTTGACCTCATCCGCCGTGAGCGCCACCGGATTCTCCGGGGTGATCTGCACGCTCGGGTCGTATGCCGTCTTCTTGGCCTCCACGAGCGCGCGAACGCTGGGGGAGACATAGAAGCGGTCGCCGAAGGCGCGATGCAGAGTCTCGGAATTGTGCAGCGCAATCGCCGGACCGACCAGCCCGAGCAGCACGAAGGGCGGCATCGGCGCGAGGCCAGCGACGCCCTGATCGGCGATCGTGGACGGCGTGCCCTCGTCGACGATCCGGCTGTACTCACCCATGAAACGGCCGAGGATCCGGTTGACGATGAAGCTCGCGGAGTCCTTGACCAGGATGGTCGTCTTCTTCAAACCCTTGCCGACGGCGAAAGCCGTTGCGAGAGCAGCATCATCGGTCTTTTCGCCGGGAATGATCTCCAGCAGCGGCATCACCGCGACCGGATTGAAGAAGTGGAAACCGACGACCCGCTCGGGGTGCTCCAGATCGGCCGCCATCTCGGTTAGCGACAACGAGGAGGTATTGGAGGCCAGCACGCACTCGGGGGTGACGATCTGCTCCAGCTCGGCGAAGACCCGCTTCTTGACCGACATCTCCTCGAAGACGGCCTCGATGACGAAGTCCGCATCCGCCATACCCGCCTTGTCCGTCGTCCCGGTGACCAACGCGGTCAGCTTGTTGACCCCGTCCTGGCTCACCCGGCCCTTGGCCTGCAAGTCGGCGATCTGTCCCCGGACGTATGCCAGCCCCTTGTCCACGCGCTCCTGGTCCAGGTCCGTCATGACGACCGGAACCTCGAGACGCTGCGCGAACAGCAGCGCCAGCTGGCCGGCCATCAGGCCCGCGCCGACGACACCGACCTTGGTGACAGGTCGAGCAAGCGCCTTGTCGGGTGCGCCGGCCGGACGCTTGGCACGCTTCTGAATCAGGTCAAAGGCATACAGACCAGCGCGCAACTGGTCGCCCATGAGCAGATCGGCCAGCGCCTCGTCCTCCCCGGCGAAGCCGTCCTCGCGGGAGGAGGTCCGGGCACCGCGCAGCAACTCCAGCGCGCGATAGGGCGCGGGCGACTTGCCGCCGGTCTTGACATCGACCAGGGCCTTGGCCATGTCGATCGCCATATTCCAGGCGGCTTCGTCCGTGTCCACTGCGGCGCGCTCGACGACGGTGGCACCGGTCAGCACCGACGCCGCCCAGCCGAGCGATTCCTCGAGGAAGTCCGCGGGGGCGAACATCGCGTCCGCGATCCCGAGCTTGAAGGCCTGCGGTCCCTTGAGCATCTTGTTCATGTTCAAGGGGTTTTCAATGATGACCTGCAGGGCCGAGCGGATGCCGATCAGAGTCGGCAGCAGGTAGCAGCCGCCCCATCCGGGCACCAGGCCAAGGAAGCACTCCGGCAGCGCGAGCGCCGGAACGCCGGCCGAGATCGTGCGGTAATCACACGACAACGCAATCTCCACGCCACCGCCCATCGCCGCGCCATTGATGAAGGCGAAGGTCGGCACCGGCAGGTCCATGATGTCGGCGAAGACGGCGTGCCCGGCCCGCGCGATATCGAGCGCCTGCTGGCGCTCGGTCACGAAGGGCACGCCGGTCAGGTCGGCGCCGACGGCGAAGATGAAGGGCTTGCCGGTGATACCAACGGCTTGGATCTGACCGGCCTCGGCGCGAGCGCGCAGGGCGGTCACCACCTCGGCGAGACCGGCGATCGTCGCCGGGCCGAAGGTGTTGGGCTTGGTGTGGTCAAAGCCGTTGTCGAGCGTGATCAGGGCCAGGACCCCGGCGCCGTGCGGCAGGGTGATGTCCTGAACCAGAGCGTTCGTGACGACCTCATCGGGGAAGTCGGCCTTCGCGGCCTCGGTGAGCGTGGCGGTCATACCTCAGCCCTCCTTTCCATAGTCGGCGTGGTGCGGGTTCTCCCAGATGACGGCGCCGCCCATGCCCAGGCCGATGCACATGGCGGTCATGCCGTAACGCACCTGCGGCTGCTCCGCGAACTGCGCCGCGAGCTGGTTCATCAGGCGCACGCCAGAGGAGGCGAGCGGGTGACCGGTGGCGATCGCACCGCCATACGGATTGACCCGCGGGTCGTCGTCGGCGATGCCGAAGTGATCGAGGAAGGCCAGCACCTGGACGGCGAAGGCCTCGTTGAGCTCGAAGAGCCCGATGTCCTCAATGCGCAGGCCGGCCTTGGCCAGCGCCTTCTCGGCGGCGGGCACCGGCCCGATGCCCATAACCTCCGGCTCGACGCCGACGAAGGCGAACTCCACCAGGCGCATCTTGATCGGCAGGCCGAGTTCCTTCGCGGTCTCCTCGGCCGCCAGCACGCAGGCGGTGGCGCCGTCATTGAGACCTGCAGCGTTGCCGGCGGTCACCCGGCCGTGCGCGCGGAAGGGCGCCTTGAGCGCACCGAGGTCCTCGATCGTCGTGCCGGGGCGCGGCGGCTCGTCCTCAACGGCCAAGCCGTAGCCCTTCGCCGCGCTGCGCGTCGCGACCGAGACCAGATCGGGTTGGATCTTGCCCTCGGCGTAGGCCGCGGCGAGCTTGTCCTGAGAGGCAACGGCATATGCGTCGCTGCGCTCCTTGGTCAGCTGCGGGAAGCGGTCGTGGAGGTTCTCGGCGGTCTTGCCCATGACGAGGGCCGACGGGTCGACGAGTTGCTCGGCGACGATGCGCGGGTTGGGGTCGACGCCCTCGCCCATCGGGTGACGCCCCATGTGCTCCACGCCGCCAGCGATGGCGACATCGATCGCGCCGAAAGCGATCTGGCCGGCCGTTGAGGCGACCGCCGTCATCGCGCCGGCGCACATCCGATCGATGGAGTAACCCGGCGTCGACTTGGGCAGGCCAGAGAGCAGCGCAGCGGTGCGACCGAGCGTCAAACCCTGGTCTCCGATCTGGGTGGTCGCGGCGATCGCCACCTCCTCGACCTTCTCCGGGGGCAGGTTGGGGTTGCGGCGCATCAACTCGCGGATGCACTTGATGACCAGATCGTCGGCCCGGGTCTCGGCATACAGACCCTTCGGGCCGGCCTTGCCGAACGGGGTCCGGACGCCGTCGACAAAGACGACCTCTCGCAGGCTGCGCGGCATACTGCCTCCTTGCACTGGGTTTTCGGCCCGAGCCGGAACCGGCTGGGCGAGGTTGAGGCCAACTCTAACTAAGCGATCGCTTAGCGCGGGCTTCGTCGGTCGTGAGTCGGCTCACGCCGTGGCAACGGCGAACGCCTCGGCGAGCATCGGCGCGACGATCCCGCGCTGCCAGGGGCGCACACCATATGCCGCGAGCCCCGCATCGAAGGCCTCGATCGCCGGCGCCCCGGCCGGCGGGGTCCAGATCACCCGGCGGAGTGGCTCGGGAGAGCAGACATTCTCGACGGGGATGGTGTGCTCCTCGGCGAACTGGGTGAGCGCGGCGCGCGTGTGCGTCAGCCGGGCCGCGGCGAGCGGGTTCTTGTCCGGCCACGAGCGCGGGGGTGGCGGACCGTCCGCGGCCTGGCTCACCGGCGGCAGGTCGCGCTCGGGCAGTTTGGCGGCGCGATCGAGCGCGGCGAGCCATTCGCGCTGGTAGCGCTGGATGGAGCGGCCGCCCGGTGGCAGCGTGCCAGGCTCGGTCAGCGCGTGCTGCGCCATGGCGACCAGCAGGGTGTCGGGGATGAGGCGCCCGGTCGCGATATCGCGATCCGCGGCAAGGCGATCACGGGTATACCAGAGCTCGCGGACCATCGCGACACCGCGGGCGCCTTTGACCTTGTGCAGGCCCGAGGTGCGCCGCCATGGATCGACGCGCGTGTTCGGCGTCCAGGACAACAGGGCGTCGAATTCCTCTCTCGCCCATTCGGATTTGCCGCTCATCGCCAGGTCGACACCCATCAGATTGCGGATCTCGCCCAGCACCTCAACGTCGAGGGCGGCATACCGCAGCCAGGCCGTCGGCAGCGGACGCTGCGACCAGTCGGCCGCCGAGTGTTCCTTGGCGAGAACCAGCCCGAGATAGTGCTCGACGACGGCGGCCAGGCCAACGCGGGGCAGGCCCAGCAGGCGCGCGGCCAGTTCGGTATCGAATAGTTGACGGGGGCGTAGACCCACTTCGGCGAGGCAGGCGAGATCTTGGGTCGCGGCGTGCAAGATCCACTCGGCGCCACCGATGGCCTGATCCAGCGGCGTGAGATCAGGCACCGCGATGGGGTCGACGAGAAAGGACCCGGAGCCATCGCGCCGCAATTGCACGAGATACGCGCGCTGGCTATAGCGGAAACCGGACGCGCGCTCCGCGTCGAGTGAGACCGGGCCCGAGCCGGCGGCAATCCGCTCTGCGGCCTCGTCCAGGGCACGTTCGGAATCAATGACCTCGGGCAGCCCGTCGGCTGGGTGCTCCAGAGGTATGCCGGTCGTCTCGGTCATTCGTCGACCTTCAGCGCCGGCGTCCGGGGAACGCGACGACACCTTCCGGGAGTGGGGGCAGGCCGGCGATCGTGCACAGCACATCGCACCACGCGCGCAGGTGCTCGCCCGGGTCGTCGTCGAGGGGGGTCCACGAGGCTCGCACTTCGACTTCCACGGTGGCCGGCCGGTCGCTCATCGAGCCGAAGCTCTCGGAGATGACGCGCGTGACGGTGCCCGCGGCGCCGACATAGTCCAGATCGTGCTCGGCCAAGGCCTCCTCGAGCCAGGTCCAGCCCACTTCGCCGAGCAGCGGATCGGCGCCGAACTCCGGCTCCAAGTCGGCGCGCGCGAAGGTGACGGCGCGCCACGCCCCGCCCCACGGTTCGGGACACGACGGATCGTGCAAGAGGACGAATCGGCCGGAGGCCAACTCTTCCTCGCCCGAGGGATCGGCGAGGACATCCGCGGTCAGGGCCACGGCATACGGAGCAATCCGGCTGGGGGCCGGCACCTCGGTGAGCCGCAGTTCAGGGCGCAAAGCCGCCGCGTGCAGCGACGCAAGCGCGCGGGAGAAGTCCTCGGAGGCGCTTTGGCTGACGGTGCGGGTGGCCACCTGTGCAGCGTATGCGCAGGCAGGGCGCCGCGGCTGGCATTGCCACGTGCTTCGCCGCTCGTGTCCCGGCTTCTAAGGTGTCAAAGTGTTCAGCCTGTTCGCGCTCGCGTCCTCACTCGTCTGGGGGACCTCGGACTTCCTCGCCGGAGTCAAAGCCAAGTCGCTGCCTGCTGCCGCCATCGTCGGCTGGTCGCAGGCTGTGGCGCTCGTGGTGATGACGATCGCGGTGCTCCTGCGCTCGCCGCACTTCGCGGATGGACCGTGGTGGGTATGGGCTGGGGTGGCGGGAATGTCGGGATCGAGCGCCCTGATCTGTTTCTATGCCGCCCTCTCGACCGGGTCGATGGGCGTCGTGGCACCGATCGCGTCGTTGGGGGTGCTCGTTCCGGTCACGCTCGGGGTGCTGGAAGGGGAGCAGCCCGGGTCGGTGACCTGGCTCGGCATCCTTGTGGCGATCATCGGGGTGCTTCTCGCGTCCGGGCCCGAACTCGATGGGTCGGTCTCGCGGCGTCCGGTGGCGCTCGCGGTGGCGGCCGGGACTGGCTTCGGGGTGACTTTGTACTCGGTCGACCGGGGCAGCGGCTCCTCCGTGATCAACACCATGTGGGGTATGCGGTTGACCTCGGTGATCCTGTTCGCGTGCGCCGCCTTGGTGCTCCGGAAGACCGGGGGAGTGGGGCGGGGCGATGCCCCGATGCTCGTCGTCATCGGCCTGGCCGACCTGCTGGCGAATGTGCTCTATGGACTCGCGTCCTCCCGTGGGCTGGTGTCGGTCGCGAGTGTCCTCGGCTCGCTCTATCCGGTGGTTACCTCGGCGCTCGCGTATGTCGTTCTGCACGAACGGCTTCGGCGCGTCCAGGTGGTGGGAGCGGCGACGACGGTCGCGGGGGTGGTGCTGATCGCGGCGGGGTCCGGATGAGCGGACGACATACGATCGCCGCGTGAGTGTCCCCGCTGGCTCCCCGTCCCTAACCGCTGATTCGCCGCTGGTGCGGGCTGCGCGAGGGTTGCCGACTCCGCATACCCCCGTGTGGTTCATGCGGCAGGCGGGGCGCTCGCTGCCGGAATACCGCGCGGTGCGCGAGGGCATCGCGATGCTCGACAGTTGCCGGCGGCCAGACTTGGTCGCGGAGATCACGATGCAGCCGGTTCGGCGGCACGGGGTTGACGCGGCAATCTTCTTCTCCGACATCGTGGTTCCGGTCGCGGCGGCGGGGCTGGCCATCGAGATCGTGCCCGGTGTCGGGCCGGTCGTCGCTGAGCCGATCCGGACCTGGGCCGATCTCCACCGACTGCCGGAACTGGCTGCTGATGCGATCCCGGACATCGCGGAGTCGGTCGGGTTGCTGGTCGCGGAGTTGGGTTCGACGCCGCTGATCGGTTTTGCTGGGGCGCCCTTCACGCTGGCGAGCTATCTCGTGGAGGGTGGCCCCAGCCGCAACCACCTGAAGACCAAGGCGCTGATGCATGGCGATCCAGACTTGTGGAATGCCTTGTGCGCCAGGCTCGCTCAGATTTCGCGGACCTTCTTGGAGGTCCAGATCCGCGCTGGCGCGAGTGCGGTGCAACTCTTCGACAGCTGGGCTGGGGCGTTGTCGTTGGCGGACTACGAGACCTTCGTGCGCCCGCACTCGGCGTCGGTGTTGAGCGCTGTCGGCGAGTTGGGCGTGCCGCGGATCCACTTCGGGGTCGGGACCGGCGAGTTGCTGTCGTCGATGTCGACGGCGGGAGCTGACGTGATCGGTGTCGACTACCGCGTCGCCTTGCCAGACGCCATCGAGCGCACGGGCAAATCCTTTGCGGTGCAAGGGAATTTGGACCCGGCGCTATTGTTCGCGCCCTGGGAGGCGACCGAGCGGGCGGTCCGGCGGATCCTCGCCGAGGGCCGCGCGGCGCCCGGTCACATCTTCAACCTCGGCCACGGCGTCCTGCCCGAAACCGACCCCGACGTCCTGACGCGCGTGGTCGCGCTCGTGCACGAGGTCTCCACCGCCTAGCCGGAGGGCCGCGACTAGGCGCTGGGTTCGGGCGCTGGGCTGGCGGTGGGCGTGCGACGCTCGCGCAGGAGGCGTCGGATTAGCAACCACAGCGGCCAGGCGACCAGTCCGGCGAAGAGCGCGAACGGCAGCAGCGCGCCGATCACCGTCATCAACCCGACAAGGGAGCCGACAAAGGCTTTCCACCCAGCCGCCAGGCCGCCGAGAAAGCCCTCCTTGGGGCTGGACAGACCTTCGACAAGCTCCTCCTGCGTTGTGAGGTTGATGGTGACCGGTGAGCGTGAGGTCTCGCGATCGAGTTGCTGCATACGCGCCTCCACTGCCTCGAGTTCCGTTTGGCGAGAGGACAGTTCGCGCTCGAGACGGACGAGCTGCTCCATATCCTTGGTCGAGTCCATGAGGTCCTGGATGCGTGCCACGGACCGCTTCATCGACTCCACACGGGCCCGGGTGTCAACGTACTCCGCCGTGACATTCTCGGTCTCGCTGCGCCGGTCGAGCACCTGGCCGATCTTCTGCAGTTCATCGAGTGTGGCATCCAGTTTGTCGGTGGGGACGGAGATGCTGATCGCTGCATAAGTATCCGGTGTGACGCCCTCGCCGCCGCCGTCGCGGTACGAACCGACATTTTCCGTGAGGATGTAGCCACTGGCAGTCGCATTGATCGCCCGGACCTTGTCCACTGCCTCGTTGATGCTGCGCACCTTCAGCGACAGGGTCGCATTGCGCGCGAGTTTCTGGTCCTCGACGGCCACCGCCACGGGCGCAACCGTCGCACCGCGCTTGACGGACTCACTGGCAGCCGGTGCTGCGTCCTGCGCCACGTCACCTGCGGAGGCCGACGACGTCGCGGCATACCCGCCCGCTACTGAACTTGTGCTGCCACCGCTGCAGCCGGCCAGGGTCACGGCGCAGGCCGCTGTGGCGACAGCGAGGGCGGCTCGCGCGGACGGGGTTCGACGGGTGGTGGATGACATGGCCACTCCTTGCGGGCGTCGTCGCGGGCTGGATACGGGCTGCGACGCACCCTCGGTGGCAGCGGTTCCGGCCGGCCCGCATAGGTTTGCGGGGTGTACCGGATCGTTATCGTCGGCGGCGGCCTTGCCGGCTTGGCCGCCGCCTGGGAGTTGACCTCGACACCTGGAGTCGCGGTCACCGTCCTGGAATCAACCGACCGGGTCGGCGGGAAATTGCGACAGGAGATCATCGGCGGCCACCTCGTCGACGTCGGCGCCGAATCGATGCTCGCCACCCGGCCAGAAGCGCGAGCCCTGATCGCGGAGATCGGCGCGGGCCACCTGATCGTCGCGCCCGCCACGACCGCGGCCTGCGTATGGTCGCGCGGTGCCCTCCACCCGATGCCGCCGCGATCGCTCATGGGCATCCCACGTCAACCCGCCGACGCCGCCGGCATCCTCTCGCCGGACGAAGTGGCACAGGTGGCGGCATACCAGCCCCTCCCGCCGCTGACTGGCGACACGAGCGTGGGTGACTATCTCGCCGCCGCCTTCGGCCCGGCCCTCGTGGATCGGCTCGTCGAGCCGTTGCTGGGCGGGGTGTATGCCGGCCAGTCGCGCCAACTCTCCCTCGCCGCAGCCCTCCCCACCATCTTCGCGAAAGCCGTTGCCGGAGAGTCGATTTTGCCCCCCGCAGAGGGGGCGCAGCCGCCCGTTGGCTCGCCATTCCTCGGCCTGACCGGTGGCGTTGGAACCCTGCCCACGCTGCTTGCGGACGCCATTCGAGAGCGCGAGGGAGTCATCAGAACAGGTGTCACCGTTCGCGCGCTCGGCCGCATCGCGGCCGGATGGCGCCTGACCTGTGGCCCGGTGCCCGAGCCCGAGGTGATCGAGGCCGATGCGATCCTCATCGCGACGCCGCCGCCATCGGCCCGCCGACTGCTCGCTCCGCAGGCTCCCGACGCGGCGCAGGTGCTCGCCGGGATCGGCCTCGCGTCAATGGCGGTCGCGACTTTCGCCGTGCGCTCCGACGAGTGGCCTCCCGCGCCCGGCTCCGGCTTCCTGGTGCCGCCCATCGAGGGGCGCGCGATCAAGGCCAGCACCTTCAGCAGCGCGAAGTGGGGGTGGCTCGCCGAGACCATCCCTGACCTCACCTATGTGCGCGCATCGCTGGGGCGCGCGGGCGAGGAGGCAATGCTGCAGCGATCGGATCGCGAGTTGCTCGATTTCGCGTGGCGTGATCTCGGCGACATCCTCGGTGCCGATCGGCCGAGCCCGATCGCCACTCATGTCCAGCGGTGGGGCGGCGGACTGCCACAGTATGCCGTGGGTCATCTCGACCGAATCGCCCTGCTGCGCAAAGAGATCGACGAGCTGCCCGGGGTGGAGGTGGCGGGGGCGGCATACGAAGGGGTCGGCATACCGGCGGTGATCGGGGGTGCGCGGGCCGCTGCCCAGCGCCTGCTCGGCGCCGCCGGGTTGAGAGACTGAGGCCATGACCCGCCCCATCCCCGCCAAACCCACGCCCGCGCGCATGCGCGAGATCAACGACACGATCCGCTACGCGATGTGGTCGGTCTTTGCGGTCGAGACCCGGCTCGGGGAGGCCGACCGGGCGGCATACGCCGGCGAGGTGGAGGCGCTCTTCGCGGCCCTCGCAGCGGAGGGGGTGGTCGTGCGGGGGTTGTATGACGTGGCTGGTCTGCGCGCGGACGCTGACCTGATGATCTGGTGGCACGCGGAGCAGCCGGAGGCGCTGCAGTCGGCGTACCAGCGCTTCCTGCGCACCGGGCTCGGCGGGCACCTGAAGCCGGTGTGGTCGCAGCTGGCGCTGCACCGGCCGGCGGAGTTCAACAAGAGCCACATTCCGGCCTTCCTCGCCGACGAGAACGCCCGGGCGTATGTCTGTGTGTATCCGTTTGTGCGGTCCTACGACTGGTATGTCCTCGAGGACGGCGAGCGGCGCGACATGTTGCGCGAGCACGGGCAGATGGCCCGCGACTATCCCGACGTGCGCGCCAACACGATCTCGTCCTTCGCGCTCGGTGATTACGAGTGGATCCTGGCCTTCGAGGCCGATGATTTGCACCGCATCGTGGACCTGATGCGCGAGCTTCGCGCCTCCCGCGCCCGCCTCCACGTGCGCGAGGAAACCCCCTTCTACACCGGCCCCCGCGTCACCCTCCCCGCCGCCGTGGCCGCGCTGCGGTAGTTGCTCATTTCTCTCCGGATGCCGAAAGTGTGCGGTTGACCCTGCTTTAGAGCAGGGGGTAAGCGCAGACTTCCCGGGGTTAGGCGAAGCGGCACCTGCGTTTTCCCCAGGCCCTGGCGCCCAAAACGGGCTGATCCACAGATTCTCGAACCCCCTGGTGATGGGGCGGCCCGGGCGTAAGGCTCGATGGCATGACCTTAGAACTCGGAATCCATCTCTTCGACTTGGCCAGCGCTCAGCACGGCATGCTCACTACAGAGCAAGCCAATCGAGCCGGATATCGATCCTGGGCACTTGCCCGCTTGGTGAAGGCGGGAGAATTGCTCCATCCGGGTCGGGGTCTGTATGCCGTCCCCGCCCTCGTCGACCAAAGCGAACTCGCCTGGCATCGGCATTTGAGCGTCGGCGGGCTCTTGATGTATCCCGATGCTCTGCTGACGGGTGCATCCGCCCTGATCGCTCGGGACCTGCCCGTTTGGGGTGCCGATCTGACGCGACCGCGGCTGGTGCGGCCTCCCGACCGGTCCCGAGGCGCGACATTTCTGTGGATTCGTCCCAATCGCGGTTCGCAGCCGTCGGTCAGCGAGCTGGGGCCGACAGTCGGGGTCGCCGATGCGCTCGTCCAGCATGCGCTCGATTCGGGTGTCCAGGCTGGCGTGGTCAGCGCGGACGCGGCAATGCACGCCCGCCTCGTGACACCCGAGGACATCCAGATCGCTGCCCAGCGGGTGGAGAATTGGCCGAAGGGCAGCCGAGCAAGATCTATGACCGGGTTGATGGATGGTCGGCGCGAGTCTGTGGCCGAATCCCTTGCGGGCGTGAGCTTCGCCATGCACGGGATCCTGGTCGAGCCTCAGGTCCGGCTTTACGACCCGAACGGCACTTTCGTCGCCAGAGTCGACTTCCTCATTCCGGGCACGAATGTCGTCGTGGAAGTCGACGGTCGGCTCAAGTACGCGTCTGGGGATCCTCAGGTCCTCTGGGATGAGAAGCGTCGCGAAGACGCGATCCGTCGACTTGGCTATGTCGTGGTCCGCCTTACGTGGGCTGACTTGATGAACCCTGAGGTCTTGATCGCCAAGGTGCGCGCGGCATTGGCCATGGCCGCCTAGCCCACGACTACTCCGCCGCTGCTTACCACCGGAAGTCTGCGCTTTGCCCCTGCTCTAAAGCAGGGTTAAGTGCACACTTTCGGCATCCGGAGTAAAATGAGCTTACTCAGCCGGGCGCAGGGTGAGGCTGATGGAGTTGATGCAGTAGCGCAGGTCGGTGGGGGTGGCGTAGCCCTCGCCCTCGAAGACGTGGCCGAGGTGGGAGCCGCAGGTGGCGCAGCGGACTTCAACGCGCGGGCGGCCGGGGAGCGAGCGGTCCTCGATGTACTCCACGCTCTCACCCGCCAGCGGCGAGTAGAACGACGGCCAGCCGCAGTGGCTCTCGAACTTCGTGTCCGAGGTGAACAGCTCGGCGCCGCAGGCGCGGCAGGCATAGGTCCCGACCGTCTTGGTGTCGGTGTATTCGCCGGTGAATGGCCGCTCGGTGCCGGCCTGGCGGAGCACGGCATACTCCTGCGGGCTCAACTGCTCGCGCCACTGCTCGTCGGTGCGCGTGACGTCATACTCCCGGTCGCTGTGCAAGGTGCCCATCACTCGATTCTGGCATGCAATCGATGTCCCGCCCCCCGGCGAGATCGCCGCACTCGACCAGCAGCAACTCCGGCGTGGCCGCGAGATATGCCCGCCCGCCCGCGTCGCCTGTCAGGGTCGCCCGCATCGCGGCGAAGTGGTCGCGACCAAGGAGCACCGGGTGCCCGACGTGCCCGTTGTATGCCGCCCGCGCCAGCGCCGCTGTCCCGGCACCTGCGCGCCCCGCGACCCGGGCGACGACCTCGGGTCCGACATCCGGCAGGTCGACCAGGTGCAGCATGACCTGGTCAACCTCCAGGTCAAGCGCGAGATCGAGCGCCGCTCGCGTCGAGGCGCTCATCCCTTCGGACCAGTCCGGCACGGGTACGGCGATGACCCCGTCCGGCGGCAGCACCTTGGCAGCACCCATGCACACCGCCACCGCATCGCAGCCCCCGACAGCCAGCGCCGCGATCGCCCCGCGCAACCAGGCGCCATCGGCCGCCAAGATCTTCGGGCCACCGAAGCGCCGTCCAGCGCCCGCGGCCAGCACGACGCCGAGGCGCCGGGGCGATGGCGGGGGAGCGGGCGGCATACGCCCCATTGTGGTCGTCACCTCCGCAACGACGGACAAGGTGAGCGCGAGAACCTGAGACGATGACTCGGTGAGCAGGAAGGCAGTGGCCGTCAAGGCGGCGATCGGGGCTGCGGCGGTGGGCAGTTCGGCGGCCGCCGGCACCGCAGCGGCCTCCTTGACCGCGGCGGCCTACTTCGCGCGTCGGGTGCTCACCCCGGACCGCCGGCGCCCCGATGACGTCGAACTGCTCGAGACCGGCGTCGACGATGTGGTCTTCGCCGAGAGCCCGGAGGCGGACGTGCCGGGCAGGTATGGCGTGTGGCTGGAAGGCGGACGCGGGCACCTGCGCGTGGGCGAGATCCTCGAGCACGACACCACCGCCAAGACCGTCCGGCGGCGGATCATCTCGCGCGATTACGGCATCTTGCGGCCCGGCCCTGCGCGCTGGAATGGCTATTACTACTACGCCCCACCGGAGATCAGCCTCGGCCTCGCCACTCAACATGTCCACGTCCTGAGCGATCTCGGGCCGATGCCCGCGTGGGTCGTGCCGGGTATGGGCGATGGCTCTCAGTGGGCGATCCTCGTCCACGGGCGCGGGGCCCGCCGCGAGGAAACCGTCCGAGCCATCTCACCGGTGCTGGCCGCCCGGCATACCGTCCTGGTCCCCAGCTATCGCAATGACGAAGGCGCACCGAGCGGACCGGACGGTCGATACAACCTTGGCCTGTCGGAGTGGCGTGATATCGAGGCGGCCATCGCGTATGCCGTGGAGCGCGGCGCCACCGAGGTCGCGCTGATCGGCTGGTCGATGGGCGGGGCCATCGTGCTGCAATTGCTCGCCCGATCGCCGCTCGCGTCCGTCGTGAGCAAGGTGATTCTCGACGGCCCTGTCGTGGACTGGAATGACGTCCTGGCCCACCACGCCCGCGCCCACGGGGTGCCGGAGCGGGTCGGGGGCCTGAGTCGCACGATCATGGGAAAGCGCTGGTCGCGGCGTCTGGTCGGGGTGCACGAGTCCGTCGATGTCGCCAAGACCAATTGGGTGGCCCGGGCGGCCGAGTTGCACCACCCGATCCTGCTCATCCACAGCCACGATGACGAATTCGTCCCGGTTGGACCGTCCGAGGCACTCGCCGAGGCGCGGCCCGATCTGGTCACCTTCGTGCCGTGGGAGCAGGCGCGGCATTGCAAGGAGTGGAACACCGATCCGCTGCGGTGGGAGTCCGAGGTCGCGGCCTACCTGCGGCGCTGATCCTCGACCTCGCGACGCCAAAAACTCGTCAGCTCAGCGCGCCCACAACCCCAGCAGCGTCCCGTCCGACTCCACCAAATGTCTTAACCTCATGTCGAGCGTGAAGTCCGTGCCGTGCGCGATTCGAGGCCCACCCCCGCCGACCAACTGCGGCACCCAGGTCAGGGCCAGCTCATCGATCAGCCCGCGACGCAGCAGCTCGGCGTGCACGCGCGGCCCGCCCTCGGTGAGGATTCGTCGATGGCCGTGCTGCTGCAGGCGCACCAGCACCTGCGCCACATCGACCTGCCCGGCCCCGACCGTCCAGACATGCTCCTCGCCGAGCAGCTCCCGCGCCTGTGCCAGCCGCTTCGGCTCCGCGCCCTCCACCGTCACCAGGATGGCCAACCCCTGCTGGACGGGTTCGGACAGCCAGCCACGGGGGATCAGGCAGCGAGTGCTTAAGCCTACGAGGGGCTTGGTGCCGGCGGACGGCCCATACCCCTCCGCCTCCAGGGTGGCCGCCCCGACCACGACCACATCCGCGAGCTCGCGATTGAGGTCGAAGACCACCTTGTCCGCGGCATTGTTGATCGAACCCGTCAAGCCGTCGGCACCCGTTCCGGCCCCATCCAGGGTCGCGACGAAGTTGCTGCGCACCGCACCCGACTCGGGGAAGGAGTACAACTGCCGGAGCAGGGCGTCATCGGCGGCGGCACCAGGCGTCATACCCGGCAGATCGGAGGAGAGCAGGCGCATGCGGTCAGTCTGCGGGACGGACCTGCCATGATGCCTGCATGGCCAAGGACAAAAAGAGTAAGAAGAAGGACAAGAAGAGTAAGAAGGCGGCCAAGGAACTCGAGGTCATCGCCAAGGACCTGGCCCAGCGCAAGGCTGTGCGCAACGCCAAGAAGGCGAAGGACGCGAAGATCAAGGTCGCTGCGGAGAAGGTCGCCGAGGTCGTGGCGCCCAAGGCGTCCGACGCACCCAATCCGTTCGACCTCGCCGACGCCCTCCGCGCTGGCCCCGGCTTCGTGCTCACCGATCTCGACACCTCATCGACACCCGGCTTTGACGGCAGCCGCGAGGAGGCCGAGGCCCTCATGGGCCCGCTGGCCGAGCAGGTCGCCGACCTGCAGGAGCGGTTGTATGCCGAGGCGAAAGCCGGCGGGAAGCGCTCGGTTCTCTTGGTCATCCAGGGCATGGACACCTCCGGCAAGGGCGGCATCATGCGCCATGTCGTCGGCGCGGCCGACCCGCAGGGCGTGGACATCACCGCCTTCAAGGCCCCGACGAAGGAAGAGCGGGCCCACCCCTTCCTCTGGCGGATCCGCAATGCCCTTCCCGAGCCGGGCATCATCGGCGTCTTCGATCGCAGTCACTACGAGGATGTGCTCATCGTCCGTGTCCATGACCTGGTGCCGCGGACGCAGTGGGCTCGCCGCTATGCGCAGATCAATGCCTTCGAAAAGCAGGTCGTGGCGTCCGGGACGACCGTGATCAAGGTGATGCTCGACATCTCCCGGGACGAGCAGAAGGCCCGGCTCGCCGAGCGACTCGCCAATCCGGAGAAGCATTGGAAGTTCAACCCGGGCGATCTCGACGAGCGCGCCTACTGGGATGACTACATGCAGGCCTATCAGGCTGCCATCGACAAGTGCTCCACCGACGAGGCGCCCTGGTATGTCGTGCCGGCGGACCGCAAATGGTATGCCCGCCTGGCCGTGATGAACCTGCTGCTCAACGCGCTGCAGGGCCTTGACCCGCAGTGGCCGGCCGCCGAATTCGACGTCGCCGAACAGCAGCGTCGGCTCGAGGAGGACGTCCAGAAGTCGGCCGACGAGGACTCAACGTCTAGCTGAGGTCCACGCCTGCGGGCGTGCGACTGAGCACAGCCGGGGCGGCGGAGCGCACCACATCAGCGGGCAAGGTCCCAAAGGTGGCGCCCCGCTCTCCGGCGATCCGCGTCGCGACGAAGGCCTGCGCCACGGGCGCCTCGGCATACCTCACCATCAGGCTCGCCTGCAGGGTGAGGGCGAGGTCCTCGACGCCTCGGCGGGCGATCAGTGGGGCATCGACATCAAGGGCCCCGCCGGCCATCGGCTCGATCCGGTCAATGGCGGAGTCCAGTCGGGCATCGAAACCGCGCGCCAGCGTGGCCTCCTTGGCCAGCGCCGCCAGCGAGGCCGGCTCGCGGGCGATGGCGCGCAGCACGTCGAGGGCGTTGACATTGCCCGAGCCCTCCCAGATCGAGTTCAGCGGAGCCTCGCGGAGCAGGCGCGCCATGCCGTTCTCCTCGACATAGCCCAGCCCGCCCAGGCATTCCAGCGCCTCGGCCACCATCGGCGTCGCGCGCTTGCACACCCAGAACTTGCCCAGCGCCACCGCCAACCGCGCGAAATCGTCCTCGCCTTCATCGACGGCGTGGGCCAGGCGCATCGCGAGCAGGGTGGCGGCCTCGGACTCCAGCGCGAGATCGGTCAGGACGTTGCGCATCAGGGGCGCATCGAGCAGGCGCGTCCCGAAGGCGCTGCGGTATGCCGTGTGGTGCACCGCCCGCACGAGCGCCGCGCGCATCGTCGCCGCGGATCCGAGGACGCAGTCGAGCCGGGTCGCGGAGACCATCTCGATGATCGTCGCAATCCCACGGCCGGGCTCGCCGAGCGGCGTCGCCCAGGTGTCCTCGAACTCGACCTCGGAGGAGGCATTGGCGCGATTTCCCAGCTTGTCCTTCAGCCGCTGGATCGCAAAGGGATTGCGCGTGCCGTCGGGCAGGACGCGGGGGAGCAGGAAGCAGGTCAGCCCGGCGGGGGCCTGCGCGAGCACGAGGAAGCCATCGCTCATCGGCGCTGAACAGAACCATTTATGACCCCGCAGCCGGTGGCTTTGCTCTCCAAGCGGGCCGCTGGCGTCCGGCGTCGCGGTGGTGGTGTTGGCGCGGACATCGGAGCCGCCTTGCTTCTCGGTCATGCCCATGCCGACGAGGGCACCGGGCTTGGCATCGATCGACGTCAGCTGCGGGTCGTAGGCACGGGACGCCAGCTTGGGGAGCCAGGTCCCGCGAGCCTGTGGGTCGCGGGCGAGGACGGACGCGGCGGCATACGTCATGGACACCGGGCACAGGTGCCCCGCCTCGACCTGGCCCCAGACGTAGAAGCCGGCCGCCCGCGCCAGGTGCGCGCCGCTGCCCGCCGGCCGAGTCCACGGCTCGGCCGTGAGTCCGTGCCCCACGGCCACCGTCATGAGCTGGTGGTATGCCGGGTGGTAGTCGACCTCGTCTACCCGCCGGCCCCGCGCGTCGTGGCTGCGCAGCACCGGGGGAGCGGTGTCGGCCTGAACGCCCCAGGTCAGGGCCTGCTCCGCGCCGGCCTGCGCTCCGAGTTGATGGACATCCGCGGTCGGGGCACCCCACCGGGCGGTGGCCTCCATCAGGGTTGAGTCGGTGCGGAAGAGGTCGTCCCCGCCATAGACCGGGCTTTGGTTGAACACCTCATGGGTCGGCATGCGCGTGAGGATACGTCTGCGCGTCGGGCCGCCCGTGAGTGGAGTAGCGCGACTCACGCCCTGCCGTCGCCGCGCGAGGAGACTGCTCGGCATGAGCATCCGCCGATATGCCGCCGCCGTTCTGGCCGCCGCCCTGGTCCCCGCTCTGGCCGGCTGTGGGAATTTCATCACCACGGAGATCGTCGGCATGGTCGGGGTGACGGCCGATGCCGAGGGTCGCCCGGTGGTCATCGTTGCGCCCTGTGGCGCCGCGATCGACCGGGTGCATGTCGTCGAACTGCTCGATCGCTCGAAAGTCAATGAGCAGGAGACCAATCCGGTGCTGCTCGAACTGGCCCGATCTTCGGCGAATACCGGTTCGACCACGCTCGACCTGGCTGCGCCCGGCGAGTGGACCCCGCAGGGCGCCTTCGATCCGGCCGCCCAGGCCGCGGTCGTCATCGGCGCCGCCTCCAGCACCAAAGACCAAAGTGCCACTCCAGTCCAGGTGACGACGGCGCAGTATGCCGATCTCGACGCCTCCCACGTCCGGGTGCGGGAGGACGAGGTGTGGACGCGCGTGGACTTTGATGCTCTGGCGTGCCGTCGGGATGCGTGGCCGACGGTGACCAGATCGTGAACTTTCCGGTGCCCGCGCCCCGCCGTGTCGGTCACAGCAATCACACACGTCACAGTTACCGTTGAGACGTGGTGGAGGCGAAAGGTGCGCTCAAGCGTGCCCTGGGGGACATTCCGGGTGGGCTGTGGCTCGCTCGGGTGATCGCCGAGACGGTTCGAATCTGTCTGCGCTATCGCGTTACCGGCCTCGCCTCGGAGGCCGGTTTCTTCGCACTGCTGAGTTTTCCGCCGCTGATCCTCGGGCTCTTCGGTGGCGTCGGCTATATCGGCCGGCGCCTCGGCGAGGTGACGGTCGACTCCTTCACCCAGCAAATCAGTGAGTATGCCGGCCGCTTCGTCACCCCCGAAGTCATCGACGATCTGCTCTTGCCCACGATCTCCGACACCTTCTCCAGCGGCCGCAGCGATCTGATCTCGCTCGGCTTCCTGCTCTCGCTGTGGTCGGGCTCGCGTGCCTTGAATGTCTTCATCGACACCATCGCGATCATGTATGGCCAGTCCGGCGTGCGCGGGATCGTGCGCACCCGCGCGCTGTCGTTCACGATGTATATCGTCACGCTGGTCGTGGGGGTCGTCATGATCCCGCTGGTGTTGATCGGCCCGACGCTGCTGGGCCGGATCCTGCCGACCCGACTCGATTTCCTTGTCGGTGCCTATTGGCCGGTCGTGACCGTGCTCGTCCTCGCGTCCGTGACCACGCTATATCACATCGCCAATCCCAAGCGGACCCCGTGGTTGCGCGATCTGCCGGGCGCGATCCTGACGCTGGTGCTGTGGGCGATCGCGTCATATGCCGTGCGTGGCACCATTGCCGCCTCGCTCGGCGGGACCTCGATCTATGGACCGTTGTCGACGCCGATCGTGCTGCTGATCTGGCTGTATTTCATCGCCATCGCGGTGCTCATCGGGGCCGCCTTCAATGCCGCGACGCTGCGCATCAATCCGGCCCAAAAGGCCGTCGCGGTGCGTCGCGAACGACCCAACCGGCCACTCACGCCGTTCCCCGAAGGACCGGACACCATGGAGCGTCTGACCCGATTTGGGTATGCCCGCTTGCATGGGTTAAGGTCTCTGAGCGCACGAACGAGGGCCACCTCGGACGTCGCAAGTGCGGATGTAGCTCAGTTGGTAGAGCGCAACCTTGCCAAGGTTGAGGTCGCCGGTTCGAGGCCGGTCATCCGCTCGGAGGGTTAAGGCCCCCTTTGGTGGAGTGGCCGAGAGGCGAGGCAGCGGCCTGCAAAGCCGCGTACACGGGTTCAAATCCCGTCTCCACCTCAACCTTAGACTTGGGCGATTGGCGCAGCGGTAGCGCGCTTCCTTGACACGGAAGAGGTCACTGGTTCAAACCCAGTATCGCCCACCAGATAACCGCAGGTCAGAGGCCCTTTCGAGGGTCTCTTTCCGATTTCGGGAACATACGGGGAACAAGAAACAGCCACTTTTGGCCGCTCCTGACCCCGCCACGCCTCAGCGCCAGTTCCCTACGGGCTTAGCATCGATGAAGCGCTCGATCGACTCGACCTTGATCCGCAGCGTCTTGCGGCCGAGGCGTACGGCGTCGAGCTGACCGTCGGCGATGTAGCGACGAACGGTCCGCGTCGACACAGCGAGCGCGGCGGCAGCGTCGGCGAGCGAGACGAGTCGACGGGAGATGGTGGCAGTCATGATGACCTCCTGGGTTCGCGACCGTCCGACGACGGCCTCACTCCCCCAAGGCCGCGGTCTGTACGCGAGTGGCCACGTATGGCGTGATGTTCCGGTCGCTCTTGGCCCATGTCGCTGGCGCCTTCCCGCGCGGCTGTTCGCCACAGGACGATCGCCGAACGGCTGTACGTGTCGGTCAAGACCGTCGCCAACAACGTATCGGCGGTCATGCTCAAACTCGGCGTCGAGGACCGCGCCGACGCCATCGCGATCATCCGAAGCCGCCGCACGGGGTGACATGGAGTCACCCCGTGACGGTTCGGCTCTCAGACGGAGAGGGCCGTCTTGTTCCGGCGCTTGGTTCCGAGCCGGTGGCCGAGGGCAAGCAGGCCGACGCCGATGAGCCCGATCGCCAGGCTGATCAGTCCGTACGACCAAGGGAATTCTCCGGGGATGAACACCTTGCTGCCGCCGAGGGTGTCGACCAGCAGGTAGACGCTCTGATAGGTGAAGGCCCACATCCACGCGAACCCGAAGATCACCCCGGCGGTCAACTGTGAGCGGAAGAAGAAGCCCAGCGGGAAGGCCAGCAGCACGCTGACCGCGGCGATCATCGGGTGCTCCTGGGGCCGGAGAAGGTGAGGACGAGTGCGGTCACGGTGACCAACACCATCGCAGCGACGAGCGCCTTGATGCCTGCGGGCACATCGACGAAGAACGCGGGCAGGGCCGAGATCGAACAGAGCACGATCGTGATGGCGGCCAGCCGCGCGGCGGCCCGGTTGTTCTTGACCCAGGCGAGGATGCCGGCGACGGTGCCGATGAGACCGAGTATCGATCCTGCCAGCAGGATGCCGAGCGGGGGCCCGGTCTCTACGTCCGGCGACGGACCGAGGGCGCTGGCGATGTTGCCGATCGACAGCAGGATCGTCAGCGCGAGGCCGACCTTGTTGAGCGGGCTCCATGCAGGGGGCGACTGGTGAGTGCTAGCGGACATGCCAATCTCCCTGTAGGCGGACACGTACTTCCCTGCTGACGGACAGCTGATCTCCCTGTCCGTGGCCATGGGACCGGGCCGTGTCGGTCCTGACGCTGGCGGCCCTCCGGGGATGCTCGAGGTCTTCGACCACCACGAGCAGGTTCCACCGGAGGGACGCATGAAGAAGTCTGACAGGGAGATCATGGAAATACTTGAGGCGTTCGACGCCACCGAGTGTCCGCACTCGGCCGCGCAGCTGGCCGGGGCGGATCCCAAGACCGTGCGACGGTACGTCGCCGCCCGCGACGCGGGGGTGCCGGTGATCGGTCCGGGGCGCCGGCCCCGGATCATCGATGTGCACCTGCCCAAGATCGAGGAGTGGGTCGAGCGCTCGGAGGGCAAGGCCCGCGCCGACGTCATCCACGCACGTCTGGTTGGGCTGGGCTTCACCGGGACCGAGCGGACCACGCGCCGCGCGGTCGCGGCCGTGAAGGCCGCGTGGCGGGCAGGCAATCGGCGCACGTACCGGCCCTGGATCGCCGAGCCCGGGCTGTGGTTGCAGTTCGACTGGGGCACCGGGCCGCGCGTGCCCGGTCCGGACGGGCGGGCCCGGGGCACGCTGCTGTTCTGCGCGTGGCTGGCCTGGTCGCGGTACCGGGTCGTGATCCCGACCTGGGACCAGACGTTGCCGACGCTGGTGGCGTGCCTGGACGCCACGTTCCGCACCCTCGGTGGGGTTCCCTCGTACGTGCTGACCGACAACGCACGCACGGTCACGATCGACCACGTCGCCGGGGTGCCGGTGCGCCACCCTGACCTGGTGGCGGTGGCCCGGCACTACGGCACCACGGTGCACACCTGTGTGCCGTACGACCCGCAGTCCAAGGGCGGGACCGAGGCCACGGTGAAGATCGCGAAGGCCGACCTGGTCCCGACCGAGGCGAACCTGCTTGATGAGTACGCCTCCTTCGAGGAGCTGCGGGCGGCGTGCGAGGCGTTCATGGTCAAGGTCAACGGGCGCAGGCACCGCGAGTCCGCCCGCGTCCCCGAGCTGGCCCTGGCGACCGAGCGGTCCCGGTTGCACACCCTGCCGGCCAGCCCGCACACGATGGCCCTCGGGGTGACCCGGGTCGTGAGCACCGACCAGACCGTGCGGTTCGGCTCGGTGCGCTACTCGACCCCGCCCGGGCTGGTCGGGGCCGAGGCGTGGGTCCGCGTCGTCGGCACCGAGGTGATCATCGTCGCCGACACCACCACCCTGCCGGCGGTGCCGGCCTGGGCCGGCGGTGTCGTCGGTCTGGTCGAGGCCGCCCGGCACCAAGCCTCGACCCCGGGCACGCCGCGGATCACCCCGTCCCACTACCCCGACCACCCGCAGGAGGTCGACGGGACGCCCCGGCCACCACGTCCGCGGGCACGCACCGAGGCCGAGGCCGCGTTCCTGGCCCTCGGGGACGGTGCGCAGGCGTGGCTGGTCGAGGCCTCCGCCGCCGGGACCGTGCGAGTCCGGGCCAAGATGGCCGACGCGGTCCAGCTCGCCG